>Ga0209690_1000003_pt1 | contig 497522 bp, 461 predicted proteins | sample GraSoiAngelo_150_FD_186164 | JGI IMG/M metagenome (GOLD analysis project Ga0209690, IMG submission 186164) | Grasslands soil microbial communities from the Angelo Coastal Reserve, California, USA - 14_1009_09_40cm (SPAdes) (version 2) | ecosystem: Environmental > Terrestrial > Soil >... | reverse complement strand
GTCGGAGGCCACCAGGCCGCCTTCGGAGGCCTCGCAGCTCTTGTTGGAGTAGAGCTTCCAGCTGATCGTGCCCGTGGGGTGCGCGCCGAAGAGGCCACTGAGCTTGGCCTCGTCCTTGAAGGTCTCACCGACCGTGCCCGCGGCCGGGTCCTGGGTGGTTGTGATCGCCGGCGAGGCCTGGCCGATCACGACCGGCTCATCGGCGCAGCCGCTTGCGGCCGGAGCGTTGCCGCTGTCGCCGCCATATGTCGCGACCCACCAGTAGTTGCCGGCCCCGGGCGAGACCTTGGCGGCGTCCGGGATAGAGGCACTGCCGCCGGAGAGAGTCTCGGTGAGCGGCCCGGCGACGAGCGTGCCGCAATGGTTGTCGCTGTAGAGCCTGAATTCGACGCTGCCCGTCGGCGTGGGCGTGCCCGCCGATCCCGAGACGGTGGCCGAGTCGCCGAACTTCTGGCCCACGACGCCCGAGGCGGGGTTCTGAGTGGTGAGCACGGTCGAGGTGGGTTTGTTGCCGAAGTCGTTGCCCATCGAGTTGACGTTGCTCGTGCTGAGCGTGACCGAGTGCTGGCAGCTGCTGCCGGTCCCCGGGTAGTCGCAGGTCCAGCCGCTCTGCGCGACCTCGCGGAGCACGTAGGAGCCGGGCGGGACGTTGGTGAATGCGTAGGTGCCGTCCGCGGCCGTGGTCGTGGTCTGCAGGACTTTGGTGCCGGTGGAGTCCAGCAGCTGGATCGTCCAGCCGCCCAGGCCAGGCTTGCTCGGGTCGTCGACGCCGCTGCCGTTGGCGTCGTCGAACTTTCGCCCGGAGATCGCGCAGCTGTCGGCCTGGATCCCCACCGGGCCCACGTAGTCCTGCAGCGCAGAGTCGATCGATTCCGACGAGCGGCTCGACATCCACATCTGGCCGAAGGCGAAGCAGGAACCGAGGTTGGCCTGTTCGAAGATCGCCGTGAGGTTCAGCGAAGCCTCGCCGAAGCTGCCGCCGGCAAACGTTTTGGGGGTCGGAGGGTTCGCCGTGTCGGTCAGGAAGTTGCTGCCTTCGGCCGTGCTCATCGCGCCCTGCTCATACGGCGCGGCTACCGGCGTGCCTTCGGACGGTTCGAAGTGGCCGGTCTTCGCACACGGGTGTGGCGTGGGGTCGGGTGCGATGGTCGTCAGCGTCGATGTGTCGGTCACCCACCTGTAGACCACGACATTCACGCTTTTTCCGCCGGGGACGTTGTAGGCGATCAGCACGTCACCCGTGGTGCGGCAGGGGATCATGCTTTCGTTTTCGTTTTTCCACAGACCCTTGACCTGGTTGAGCTCGAAGGTCAGGAACGTGTCACCGGTGGTCGCTTCACGCTCGTAGGCCAGGTAAAGGAACGTGGCGGCGGCCTGCGGGTCGGCCTGGCTCCAGCCGCTGAGGATGTTGGCCTTACCCGGCGAGACACCGCCGGCCGCTGAGATCAGACCCCACCCGCCCGGAGCCGACTCCTTGTCGCCCCCCTCAAACATGCTGTCCTGAGCCTGGGGGTCAGGCGAGTTGATCACATTCGTCAGGCTCTGCCAGTCGCGCGTAGTCGGCAGGAAGTGTTCGTTGCAGAACGCTTCCTCGGTGATGCTGGGGGTGGTCTGATCTCCATCGCCTCCCTGGAAGGTGCTTCCCGGGAGCGCACAGTTGGAAGCCGTCGTCAGCGCCGACGCTCCGCTGGCGTTAGCTGCTGCAAATACGCACGCCAGCAGGCCAATCACGAGGCACAGCACGAGGCGGGAACGGTGGGCGCCGGACTGCGGGCGGGGCGATGTCATGTTGGCTTCCTTGCCTTGGATCTCGAAGACGCACAACTGCTTGTGGAGGCGATGATGACCTTCGCGCTACGCCCCCACCACCGCTCCTTGGTCTAGGGGACCGGCCCCTTGGTCTAGCTCACCCCGACGCAAAGCTATGCCGGTCGCCTTATAACTCTCCATAGCAGCGTGGCCTTTCCCACGTTTCCGACGACCAAAGACGTGGTAGGAGGACTCGGAAGTCCCGCGGGACTCGGAAGTCCCGCAGACCTACGGAAAGGATGGAGTAGATGAAACGGATTGTTCTCGCGCTCGTGGCCAGTGGCTTCGCCGCGGCGGCCCTGCTTTCCAGCAGCGCGGCCGCCTCTGGCCCCGCCCCGCCGGGCAAGGAAATCGTCGAAATCGAATGCGAAGGGATTGGCTCGCTCACGGTCTCCGTTGCGCGCAACGAACACGGCAAAGGTGCCGGGCAGATCGTCGGCCAGAAGGGCCATGGCATCCCCGTCTCGCTGAGCTTCTCGCTCACCGACGTGACCACCGGGGAACCGCTGTTCAGCGAAACGGAACTCCAAGGGGGCGGCAACGCCCACCACAACCAGAACACGACGACGTGCAAGGGCACGAACGCGGAAGTCCCGGCGTCGATCTTCTTCGGCGAACACGAACTGCCTCCGGGCGTCTCGCCCGAAGACATCATCCGCGCCGCCTTCGAAGTGCAGGTCATAGTCAAGCTGTAGAGCAGCAGGCGCCCCGCCGGCGCGTGAGGGTCAGCCGCTCCGGCGGCGATCCTCGCGCGACGGCGACGGCCTGCGCGCTGAAGGCGCCGCTCGCCCCGGCTCAGCGGTGGTGCGCGGCGAGCGCCGCTGAGAAGGCCTCGTAGGCGCGCTGGTCAAACAGCCAGAAGCGCGCTTCCTCTATCTCGTGGTGAGCGTCGAGCGCCGCGCTGGTCGCCTCAAGCGCCACCTCCGCGGCCTGCTCTAGCGGATAGCCGTAGACGCCCGTCGAGATGGCGGGCAGCGCGACCCGGCGGCAGCCGTGCTCGGCGGCGAGCTCGATCGCGCGCGTGTAGCACGCAGCCAGCAGCGCGGCCTCGCCGGCCGAGCCGCCACGCCATCGCGGTCCCACCGCGTGGATGACGTGCTTGACGGGACGCAGCGCTCCGGCGCCGGTGATCTTGGCCTCGCCCGTCGGGCAGCCGCCGAGCGGTCGGCACTCATCGAGCAGCCCGGGCCCCGCGGCGCGGTGGATCGCGCCGTCGACGCCGCCGCCTCCCATCAGGCTCGAGTTGGCCGCGTTGACGATCGCGTCCACGCCGGTGTCACTCGTGATGTCGCCGAGGTGCAGCGTGATGCGAGGGGCTGCACCGCTCACGGTGCCTGCTCGCCCTCGATGTAGGCCACCGCGTCGGCGATGCGGAAGTGATAGGCGAGGCCGCCGCCCTCGGGCCGGCGCTCGGCGAGACCGATCGTGCTCGAGTCCGGCCGCACGATGATGTCGGGCTGCTGGTTTGAGAAGGCGAGGAAGCGGACGGTCTCGTCGCTGCGGTTCACGAGCTGGTGAGCACCGCGCTCTCCGGCTGCGAAGGCGATCACCTCGCCCGGCTCGAGCTCGCGCCACCCCTCTGGCGTGCGCAGCTCGGGGCGCCCCGCGATCACGATGATGAGCTCCTCCTCGGCCACGTGCCAGTGGTAGGGGTAGGCTGCCTGACCGGGCGGGACCTCGAACAGGCTCAGCCCGATCTTCTCGGTGCCCACCTGGCGGCCGATCCGCGCGCGCAGGCACGAGAAGCCCTCGTAGTCGCGCGGCTCATCGAATCGAGGCCGCTGGATGTTGGCGCTCATGAGCCGCGGGGGCCGAGACTCGCAATCCCTGGCTGCATCAAATCGCTCCGATCTGTAGGGGACGGGAGAGGCACACATGATCTCTCGCGGCGCAAGCAAGTCGTCCGCCGCGGGGCCCTGGACAGACTGGCCGTCGACCTTAGCTTCCTATGCGTCGGTGCCGATAGCACTAGCAATCATGCAGTTCCCGCTGCCACGAGGATGGCTACGCGCGCGCGCGAGGCTCGCGCACGCCGGAGAGCGGCTCGCGGAGGTGGAGGTCGAGACGCTTCTGGAGCAGGTGCCCGCGATCCTGTACGTGGCCGACGTGGGCGTGGCCGGCAAGTGGCACTACGTCAGCCAGGGGGTCGAGGCGTTGCTGGGCTTCACGGCGCAGGAATGGACCGACGATCCCGGGCTGTGGGCGCGGCAGATGCACCCCGAGGACCGCGACCGCGTGTTCGAGCGCGAGGAGGGGCTTGAGGACCCGAGCACGCCTGACGACTACCGCATGCGCCACCGCGATGGCAGGACGGTGTGGGTTCGCGATGAAGCAGCGTTGGTGACGGACGCGAAGGGCCGCGTCCACTGGTATGGGGTGATCTCGGACATCACCGATCACAAGCTCGCCGAGGCCGAGCTCGAGCGCAGGGCAGAACAGCAGGCGGCGGTGGCCAGGCTGGGCGAGCACGCGCTCGGCCGAGAGGACGTGCTCGAGCTGATGCGCCACGCGCTCGATGAGGCCATTCGCATAACGGGGGCGGCCGCAGGCGCGGTGCTCGAGTACGCGGACGCCGAGGGCGAGATTCTTGTGGCGCGCGCGGAGGTGGGCGCGCCGTTGGCTGATATGCGCGCGCGCAGGAGGCGCGCGAGCGAACGCGGCGAGGCCACCGGCGCGCATGCCGACCTGGCGTCGCGAGGACGGGCCGAGCTGCGCGCGAGCGGCGGCCATGAGGAGTGCTTCTACCTGCCCGCTGAGCTGGCCGACGGCCTCGCCTGCCAGATGTCTGGCCGAGAGGGCCGCTGGGGTGTGTTGTGGCTTGCGAACGCTCCCGGTCGCCTGCTCGGCCCGGCGGACGTGGACTTCGTGCAGGCGCTCGCGAACATCCTCTCGGACGCGATCCAGCAGCGCGCGGTCGAGGATGACATCCGCTACCAGGCAGCCCACGACCCGCTGACGGGCCTCCCCAACAGGGTCCTGTTCCTCGACCGCTTGCGCGGCGCGCTCGCCGAGGCGAACGCCGAGCTTGCCGTCGTGCTGCTCGATATCGACAACTTCAAGCTCGTCAACGACAGCCTCGGGCACGGCGCCGGAGATGAGCTGCTCACGCGGATTGCGCCGCGGCTGCGAACGGTGCTCCGGCCCGGAGACACGGTCGCGCGCTTCGGCGGCGACGAGTTCGTGATGCTGGTCGAGAAGATCGCCGACGAGCCCTCGGCGGCGGCGACGGCGGAGCGCATCGTGGCGGCGTTCGACGCTCCCTTCGACCTGGCTGCGGGCGAGCACTTCGCGAAGGTGAGCGTGGGGGTCGCGATCGCAAGCCCGCCGGGAAGCACGCCGACGAGCCTGCTGCGCGACGCGGATGCGGCGCTGTATCAGGCGAAGGCAAAGGGCAGGGCGCGCTCGGAGGTCTTCAACCAAGCGATGCACGCTCGCACGGTTGCGCGCCTGTCGATCGAGAACGACCTGCGGCGAGCGCTGGACTACGAGGAGCTGTTCGTCGTCTACCAGCCGGTCGTCTCGCTGCGCGACGGCTCGATCGACTCGATGGAGGCGCTGTTGCGCTGGGCGCACCCCAAGCGCGGGCTGATAAGCCCGCTCGAGTTCATCCCGGTCGCTGAGGAGAGCGGCATGATCGAGCCGATCGGGCGGTGGGTGCTCGAGTCGGCGTGCGCACACGCCGGGCAGTGGGAACGCGAGCGCCCTGACGCCGCTCCGGTCGGGATCTCGGTGAACCTCTCGATCAGGCAGTTCATGGCGCGCGACCTCGAGGGGACCGTCGCGCGAGCGCTGGGCGCGGCGGACATCGATCCCTCGAGCCTGTGCCTGGAGATCACCGAGTCGGTGCTCATGCGAGAGCCCGAGGCGGTGAGCAAGACTGTGCAGCGCGTGGCTGCGCTCGGCGTGCGCTTCCTGCTGGATGACTTCGGCACCGGCTACTCATCGCTCGCGTATCTCGGCGAGCTGCCGATCGACGGTGTGAAGATCGACCGCTCGTTCGTGCAGACGCTCAACAGCAGCGAGCGCACGGCCGCGATCACGCGGGCGATCCTGAGGATGGCGCAGGCGCTCTCGATCGACGTGATCGCCGAGGGGGTCGAAAACGAGCTGCAGATCGAGGCGCTGCGCGCGCTGGGCTGCGACCGCGCCCAGGGCTTCTACTTCTCCCGGCCCGTCCGGCCGGAGAGGATCCCGGAGCTGTTGGCTGCCGCCGAATCCGCCAGGGCGCGCTCGGCGAGCTCGAGGGCCGCGGCGAGCGGCGTGAGGTGAGCCTCCTCGGCGTGGGCGAGGATACGCCCCAGCACGCCCTCGATCTCCGCAACGCGTCGCTGGGCGAGCGCACGGTCATATCCCGTTAGCTCCAGCGACACATTGATGAGGCCGCCCGAGTTGACGATGAAGTCGGGCGCGTAGAGGACGCCGCGCGCGGCCAAGAGGTCGGCCACTCCCTCGCCGGCGAGCTGGTTGTTGGCCGAGCCGCACACGATCTGCGCCTGCAGCTCCAGCGCGAGGTTCTCGTCGATCACGCCGCCCAGCGCGCACGGAGCGAGCACGTCGACGTCGGCGCGCAGCGCCTGCGCTGGCTCGCGCCACACGCCGCCGAGCTCGGCGGCGAGGGCGCGCTTGGAATCGTCGATGTCGGAGAGGATGAGCGCTGCGCCGGCGCGATCGAGACGTCGCGCGAGCGGCTCGCCCACGTGCCCGAGCCCGACGACGCAGACGCTGCGCCCGCGCAAGTCCGCGGAGCCGAAGCGCGAGGTGCAGCACGCACGCATCGCAGCCTTCACTCCTGCGGCGGTGAACGCACCGGGGTCCCCGCTTCCGCCCTGCGCCGTCGGAGCGCCGACCACGTGACGCGTGTAGGCGGAGAGGAGCTGCATGTCGGCGGCAGTCGTGCCGACGTCCTCGGCGGTGATGTAGAGGCCGTCGAGCATGTTGACGGCGTCGGCGAAGTCGTGCAGCAGCTCGTGCCGCTCAGGGCCCTGCAGGTCGAACCTGTCGGGCGGGAAGATGACCGCCTTGCCGCCTCCCAGCGGCAGGCGCGCGGCGGCCGCCTTGAGCGTCATCGCGCGCGACAGTCGCAGGGCGTCGTCGATCGCAGCCTGCAGATCCTCGTGGCGCCACAGCCGGCAGCCGCCCAGCGCCGGGCCGAGCGCGGTCGAGTGCACGGCGATGATCGCGTGCGCTCCCGTGCGCTTGCCGCGGCGCACGAGCAGCAGCTCGTGCTGGGCTGCGCCCGGGCCGCCGGCGCGGGCAGGCGCGTCTAGAAGCGCTGTCGAGACGGCCATCAGGCGCTCCATCCCTCGATGCGCTCACGCAGTGTCGCCAAGAACTGCGCCGCGAGCGCACCGTCGAGCGCGCGGTGATCCCACGACAGGCACAGGTAGGCCATCGGGCGGATCGCGATCGAGTCGCGCCCGGCCTCGTCGCTGACGACGACCGGGCGCTTGACGACGGCCTCCAGATCCAGGATCGCGACCTGCGGCTGGTTGATGATGGGCGTCGAGGCGAGCGTGCCGAAGCTTCCAGGATTGGTGATCGTGAACGTCCCTCCGCGCACGTCGTCCACGCTCAGCTCACCGGCACGAGCGCGCCGCGAGAGCTCTGAGATGCGCCGCGCGAGTCCCTCGTGCGAGAGCTCGTGGGCGTCGTGGATGACCGGCACGATCAGCCCGTCGCGACCGAGCGAGATCGCGATCCCGAGGTTGACGGCCTGGTGCAGCGTGAGCGACTCGCCCTCGAGCGTCGCGTTGAGTTCGGGGTGCGCGCGCAGAGCGCCGATCACACAACGCGCGACGAACGGAAGGTACGTGAGCCCGAGCGCCTCGCGCGCGGCCTCGACCGCCGAGAAGTCGGCCTCGACGATCGAGGTGCAGTGCGCGGCCGTGCGCAGCGAGCGCAGCATATGCTCGGCGATCGAGCGGCGCATGCGCGACAGGCGCTCGCTCTCGCCCGTGTTTGAGGGGGCTCGCCCGCTCGCCGATGGCGCGAGCGGCTCGCGGTAGGGGCTCTCGCTGTGGAGCGGCGGCTCGCGTGGCTCCTCGGCGGGTTCGCCGAGCTCGCGTTTGCTGCGGCGGCGCGCGACGAAGGCGAGCACGTCGTGCTTCGTCACGCGCCCGCGGCGCCCCGAGCCGGCCACCTGCGCGAGATCCACGCCCTCGCTTTCGGCGATGCGCTGAACGACCGGCGAATAGTGCCTGCGCTCGTCGCCCGCCGGCGCGGGCTGGAGACTCGGCGCACCGCGGCTGCCGGTGGGCCGATCGGCGCCTGCCGGCGGCGGTCCCTCGCCCGGAGCGTCGCTGCGCTCATGCGCGCGCTGCTCTGCCCCCTGCGACGCGGGCTCCTGCTCAGGTCCGTCCATGCGCTCGTCGGGGTGCGGCTGGCCGGCGAGCGCGTCGGTGGCGATGCGCGCGAGCACGCTGCCGACGGGGACCGTCTGCTCGAGCTCGACGAGGATCTCGGCCACGCGGCCCGAGGCCGGCGCGGGCACGTCGCTATCGACCTTGTCGGTCGAGATCTCGCAGATCGTCTCCTCGGCCTCGACCCAGTCGCCGACGCGCTTGTGCCACGCCACGAGCGTCCCCTCGGCGACCGACACACCCATCTGCGGCATCGTCACGTCGACGAGCGAGCGCGCGGCGGCGGCGGCGCCGTTGCCGGGATCAGTAGGCGAGGAGCTCACGGCACGCCTCCCTGATGTCATCGACCTGTGGCAGCACCGCTCGTTCGAGCGGCGGCGAGAACGGGATCGGCACGTCGGGCGTCGCGATGCGCACGACGGGACCGTCGAGGTCCTCGAAGCCGCGCTGCGCGATCAGCGCGGCCACCTGCGCGCCGGCGGCGCACGTGGCGTTCGCCTCGTCGACGATCACCACCTTCGAGCAGCGCGCGACCGACTCGAGGATCGCGCCCTCATCGAGCGGCACGAGCGAGCGCAGGTCGAGCACCTCGACGCTCGCCTCCTCGAGGTCCTCGGTGGCCTGGAGCGCCGCCTGCACCATCGCGCCGTAGGCGATCACGACGAGGTCGGACCCGGGCCGCGCGACGCGGGCGCGCATCGGGGTCTCATACAGGCCCTCGGGCACCTCGCCCTTGACGCGGCGGTAGAGGTGCTTGTGCTCGCAGAAACACACCGGGTTGGGGTCGCGGATGGCGCTGATCAAAAGGCCCTTTGCGTCCTCGGCGGTGGCCGGCGCGAGCACCTTGATGCCGGGCGCGTGCATGAACCACGCCTCGGGGTTCTGCGAGTGGAAGGGTCCGCCCGAGAAGCCGCCGCCGGATGGCAGGCGCACGGTGATCGGCACGGCGAGGCCCTGGCGGTAGTGCATCTTGCCGGCGACGTTGACGAGCTGGTCGAACCCGCATGAGATGAAATCGGCGAACTGCATCTCGCACACCGGCCGCAGCCCCACCACTGCCGCCCCGATCGCCGTGCCCACGATCGCGGACTCGGCGAGCGGGGTGTCCACCACGCGACCCACTCCAAACTCATCTTGAAATCCATCCGTGACCTTGAACGCGCCTCCGAAAGCACCCACGTCCTCGCCCATCACGAACACGCGCTCATCGGCGCGCATCTCTTCGCGCAGGCCGTCGGAGATCGCCTGCAGGTAGGTCATCTCAGGCATCGCTCACCTCCGCGAAGCGGCTCCACGGCGCCTGCCCGTCTCCGAGTGGCTCGGCCTCGCCCTCGCAGAAGACGCCGCCGCTCGCGCCCGCGGGGTCGGGCATCGGCATCTCGAGCGCCTCGCGCGCGGCCTGCTCGACCTCGCGCGCGACCCCGGCGCGGAGCGCCTCGACGTCGACGCCGAGCGCGCTCAGCCGCTTCTCCTGGCGCTCGATCGGGTCGCGCTCGCGCCACGCGCTCAGCAGCTCGGGCGGCACGTAGCGCATGTCGTCGTGCGCGGCGTGACCGTGCATGCGCATCGTCACCGCCTCGATCAGCGTCGGCCCGCTGGCCGCCAGCGCGCGTTCGCGCGCGCGCCGCGTCGCCTCGAAGACCGCCTCCACGTCGTTGCCGTCGACGCGCTCTCCCGGGAAGCCGTACGTGCGTGCGCGCTCGACAGGGTCGACCGCGAACTGCAAGCTCAGCGGCGTCGAGTACGCGTACTGGTTGTTCTCGAGCACGAAGATCACCGGCAGCCGCTGCACCGCCGACCAGTTCATCGCCTCGTGGAAGTCGCCTCGCGAGGTCGCGCCGTCGCCGACCCACGTGAGCGCGCAGCGCGCTTCGCCGCGCATGCGAAACGCCATCGCCATGCCTGCCGCGACGAGCATCATGTCCGGCAGCATCGAGACCATGCCCACGCAGCCCAGGCCGCGATCGCCGAAGTGCACGTTGCCCTCTCGCCCTTCCGTCACGCCGCCCGCGCGCCCCATGTACTGCGCGAATATGCGCACCGGCGTCACGCCCCGCACGAGGTGCGCGGCGAGGTCGCGGTGCAGCACGCACAGCCTGTCCGCCGGCCCCATCGCGAACGCCGCGCCGGCCGAGACGGCCTCCTGCCCGAAGCCGTCGTAGAAGGACCCCGGCACGCGCCCCTGTCGGTAGAGGCTCATGGCGCGCTCCTCGATGGCGCGCATCAACAGCATGAAGCGGAGCAGGGCGACGCGGTCGTCGCGGTTGAGCTGGCCCGTGCTCGCCGGGATCGCCGTCGCGTCCGGGCCGAGTTTCGTATCAGTCGCCATAGGCCTTCGCCCTTTCTGGTCCCGGCGGGATCTCCGCCCGGTCCCGTCCGGCGCCTCTGGGGGTGGCCGTCGGCGCCGTGACAACCAACTATTCGGTTTGTTGCGGATGTTGCAATCTCCGCTCACTCCATTCTAGGGCGCTTGGCGGAGGTTGCAAGTAGGGTGCACGCGGTGCCAGCCGTGGATGTGCTGAAGCTCGAGGCCCCGGTCATCCAGGCGGGGATGGGCGGCATCGCCCGCCACGAGCTCGCGGCCGCCGTCTCAGAGGCGGGCGGCCTCGGGACGATCGCGGGCGTGCGCGCCGACATCGCCGCTGAGCTCGCGGCCGCGCGCCGGCTCACCGGCCGGCCGATCGCCGTCAACCTGCTGCGGCCGTTCCTGCGCCCAGGCGATGCGCAGGCGGCGGCCGGCGCGGATGCGATCGTCACGTTCTGGGGCGAGCCGCGCCGTCTGGCTGCCGGCACGTGGATCCACCAGTGCGGCTCCGTCGAGGAGGCGAAGGCGGCGGCGGCGGCGGGAGCAGACGCCGTCATCGCCCAGGGCGTCGAGGCCGGCGGTCACGTTCGCGGCACCACGCCGCTGCTCGAGCTGCTCGAGCGAACCCGCGCCGCCGTGAAGATCCCGGTGCTGGCCGCAGGGGGTGTCGTCGACGCCGCCGGCGTCAGCGAGGTTCTGAGCGCAGGCGCGAGCGCCGCCGTGGTCGGCACGCGCTTCCTGCTCAGCGAGGAGAGCCGGGCGCACCCGGCCTACAAGCAGCGCTGCGTCGAAGCCGAGCAGACCGTGCTCACGGAGCTCTTCGGGCTCGCCTGGCCGGACGCCCCGCACCGCGTGATCCACAACGAGGCCACCCGACGCTGGCTGCGCGGCGGGACGCGCGGGCCGCGCTGGATCCGCACGGCCAACCGCATAACGGCGCCGCTCGCGCGCCGGATCCCGCAGACGATCCAGGAGCGCGCCGCAAAGACGCAGCGCCCGAGCCAGCCCTTCTTGGGCCCGGGGCCTCCGACCGCCGACGGCCCGCCCAACCTGCTCGACTCGGGCCCGCTGTACGCCGGCAGCGGCGTGACGCGAATCGACGACATCCGCCCCGCGGCCGAGCTCGTCAGAGCGCTCACGCCGTAGGGGCGCCAGCCGTAGGGCGCGACGGCGTGCCGCCCGCCAGAAGGGCGCGTTCGTTTGCGGCCTCGCGCTGGCGGGTATTGCGGGTGCTGGCTCAGGACAACTTCGCAAGGAGGACTCGTGTCTGCTCGTCGCCTCGCCTCGCCTCGCTCGCTGATCTCCGCTGTCGCGTTCGTCTCGCTGTTCGCAGCAACGCTGCTCGGGGTCGGCGTGGCGCGCGCCTCGGCCGCGGAAACGGTCGGCAACTTCTCGGCCGGCGAGCTCGGCACTAGCGCCGTAGGCGCAACCGGCTGCGGCACGAACATCGCCGGCGAGCCCGCGATCCACGTCTCGCGTGCCGACAACGTGTTCCTCGGCTCCGAGAACGGTGTCGGCAGCGGCAGCGAACTGTGGCGCGGTCTCGGCGGGCTCGGTGGAGCCGGAGCGTCGGGCTGCGGGCTCGAGTACCGCGGCCAGCCCAACGCCGTGTCCGGCATCGGCGCCTCCGGCGGCGACATCGACCTCGCGCTCGCGAGCGCTACGAACGCGACAGGCAACTACACCCTCTACGTCGCGAGTCTCAACCTCGCCTCCGTCAACGTGGCGACGTCCACCGACAACGGCACCACCTTCACCCAGACGCCGGTGCAGGCGGGCCTGCCTGGCGATGACCGCGAGTGGATCGCGGCCTTCGGCGCAGAAGCGTCGCTGCTCAGCTTCCACGACATCGCGACCAACAACATCGACGTGCTGCGCTCTGACAACGGCGGAAAAACGTATGCCGAGATCTCACGCGCGATCCCGCTGGCCGATTACAAGGAAGAAAGCAACGAGCTCGGCAACCTCGTGATCGACCACCGCAACCTGCCCGACCAGACGGGCGACTTCTACGCCTACCAGTCCTTCGTCGCGCCGTCCAAAGCAGGCGGCTCGCACTTCAACGAGGCCTTCCTCGCGGTCTCCGCCGACGGCGGGCACACCTGGACCGACCGGCCCGTCCCCTGCAGCACCGCCTCGGCCTCAACCGACCTCGACCACAACTTCCCCGACGTCTCGGTCGCTCCCAACGGGACGATCTGGTACGCATGGTCGAACGACAAAACGATCGCCACCGCGCAGTCCAGCGACCACGGCCAGACGTGGAGCTGCTCGAAACCCCTCAGCAGCGGCTCGGCCCAGGCGATCTTCCCCTGGCTCGCCGCCACCTCCGGCGGCGTCGATCTCGTCTACTACGGCGCGCCCAAAAAGAACCAGACGTACTACGTGTGGTTCGTTCAAAACCTCGCCGGCACGCCCACCGGCTGGGGCAAACCGCAGCGACTCGTGGCCGTGCACAAAGGCAGCGTGTGCGAGGAAGGCTTCACGTGCGAAACCGGCCGCCAGCTGTTCGACGACTTCGGCGTCGACACCGACAGCCTCGGCTGGGCGCACATCGCCTACTCGCACGACAGCCCCAATCTCGGCGATCAAGGAACATACACGGGCTACGCCGTCCAGACCGCCGGAACGCCGGTCGGGCAGCCCAACAACTAGAACCCGAGAGGAATCCAATGGCCAACCCAGTCGTGCACTTCGAGGTCCTCGGCAGCGACGCGGAAACGCTCAAGCGCTTCTACGGCGAGGCGTTCTCGTGGCAGATGCAGGACGTCATGGAAGGCTCCTACTACATGGTCGACACGGGCGCCGAGAACGGCGTCGCTGGTGGCGTGGGGGCGGCGCCCGGAGGAGCGGGCGGCCACGTCACTTTCTACGTCGAAGTCGACGACCCCACGGCCGCGCTCGAGAAGATCTCGAGCCTCGGGGGACGCACCGTGCAGGAGCCGATGGACGTTCCAAACGGTCCCACGATCGCGCTGTTCGCCGATCCCGAGGGCCACGTGGTGGGGCTGGTCAAGCGCGCGTAGGACCACCGCAGCGGGTCGGGCCAGAGCCGGGGTCGAACAGCCGCACGCAGGGCGCCGGGTTCGGCGCCGCGCCCGGTCAGGCCGCGGGCTGGGCGCTGCGAGCGCTGCGAGCAGCGACCTGAACGACGGGCACATCGAGTTCCTCGGAAAGGGACTCGAGCTCTTTCTGCTCTTGCCAGCCTGCGTCCTGTTCGTCGCGCGGCACGACGATCACCTCGTCGGCACCGAAGTCGCGCAGCTCGTCCTCGATCGCGGTAAGCGGGTTCGCGTCGCCTATCTCTCCACGGGCCTTGAACCCCTGGGCCCGCGCCCACTCCAGCGAGCGTCGCAGGCGCTCGCGCGCCTGGCGCATCTCGTGGTCGATGTCGGTGTATGCGAGGTGCACGCGCGAGCTCAGCACCGGCGCGAGGATGTCGAGCTCGACGCGCGCGTCGTCGCCGTCGCCAATGCGCTCGCGCAGCTCCTCGCCCTCGAGCGGTGCGTTGGCGACCACCAGCACCCGCCGGGTGCCGGGGGGAGGCGCGTGCGGGTGCGGCTCCTGCGCCGCCGTGCGCAGCGGGCGCGGGCGTTCGCTTTCGGGAACGCTCAGGTAGGCCGCGAGCCCGGCGAGAGCCAGAACAGCGAATGTCGCAATGCCCTCGACCGGCCCGGTCAGCGAGCCGATGAAGCCGGCGACCGCCACGAGCGCCGCGAGCGCAATCGTGAGGCGAAATGCATCGCCCTCGGATCGGATCGGATTACGTCTCATTTCCCCCAATATGCGGGTACCCGACGCGCCCGCCAGGCAAACTTCGCTCGATGAATGACGGCTCAGGGCGACGGCAACGTTTGGACCCCGAGGTGTTCCGGCTGCCGGTCGAGAAACTCCGCAGCGGCTGGTACAGCGACGCGTACTTCAACTTCGCCAAGGAGCTGCTCGAGGCCGAGGGCAGGCGCGCCCACGTGACGATGCAGGTCTTCCAGAAGCACCACGCGGCGCTCGGCGGCATCGACGAGGCGATCGCGGTGCTGAAGCTGTGCTCGGGCGGGCAGGGCGCAGACGGCCACTGGGAGCCGGGCTGGGAGAAGCTCGACGTGCGCGCGCTCCACGAAGGCGACGAGATCGCCCCGTATGAGACCGTGATGACGATCGAGGGCGACTACGCCCTGTTCGCCCACCTCGAGACCGTCTACCTCGGGTGCCTGGCGCGGCGCACGCTGATCATGCGCAACGTGCGCGAGGTCGTGCAGGCGGCGCGCGGCAAGCAGATCCTCTTCTTTCCCGCGCGCCACGACCACTGGCTCGTGCAGACGGGCGACGGCTGGGCCGCCCACGTCGCGGGCGCGATCGGCGTCTCGACGGACGCGCAGGCGTCCTGGTGGGGGGGTCGCGGCGTGGGCACGGTGCCGCACGCGCTGATCGCCGCATACGGCGGGGACACCGTCGCCGCCGCCGAGGCGTTCGCGGCGCGCTTCGCCGAGCACGTCAACGTGACCGTGCTCGTCGACTTCGAGAACGACTCCGTGGCCACTGCGCTGGCGGTCGCCGAGGCTCTCGGTGAGCGCCTGTGGGGCGTGCGTCTGGATACCTCGGGCACGCTCGTCGATCGCGCGGTCGTCGCCGAGATGGAGCGTCTCGGAGACTTCGACCCGACGGGAGTGAACACGCAGCTCGTGCGCGTGGTCCGCAGCGCGCTCGACGAGGCCGGTCACGAGCGCGTGAGGATCGTCGTCTCGGGAGGCTTCGACGCGGCCAAGATCCTAGCCTTCGAGCAGGCGCAGGCACCGGTGGACGTCTACGGCGTGGGCTCATCGCTGGTGCGGGGGGAGAACGACTTCACCGCCGACGTCGTGCTCGTCGACGGCACGCCCGCCGGCAAGCGCGGGCGCCCCCACCGCCCCAACCCGCGGCTCGAGCCCGTGAGCTAGCGCGAGGGTAGGAGCGGGCGAGGGCGGGTAGAGCCCGGCCGCGAGCGCGCGGTGCCGCCGGCCTGAGTGCAGCTCACTGACCGCTCGCCGCCGCCCGGTAGTCCTCGCGCACCGGATGAAACACGTCGAGCACGGTCGCGCCCTTCGTGCCCGCGCGCGCGGAGTGCTCGACGCCGCCGGCCAGCGCGTAGGCGTCGAGCTCGCCCAGCACGTGCTCGCTCCCCGATACGACGAGACGCAGCTCGCCCCTGAGCACCACCCCGAGCTGCTCGTGAGGATGCTCGTGCCTGGGGACCTCGCTGTCGGGGGCGAGCTCGACGACGTTCAGCATGACGCCCTCGCCGAACAGCGCCTGCGCCGTGATGCCCTCGGCCAGCTTGAACGATGGGAGTTTCGCGATCGAGACGACCTGGCTCGACACCGCGCGGAGTATTCCATTCGCGCGCCGGCAGGGACCCCCGCGGCATTGACCTGACCTGGTGGCCTCCCCGTTGCGGCGCTCGGGCTGCCCTCACGCCTGCGCGCTCAGCTCCTCCGCCGAGGGCACTACGATCGGCCCGTCGGGCGGCTGGGTGAAGCGCAGCGGGTTTCCGAAGGGATCGCGCAGCGCGCAGTCGATCCCGTAGAAGCGCTCGGTTGGCTCCTGCGTGAACTCCACGCCCTTCGCGCGCAGGCTCTCATACGTGGAGCGGCAGTCGTCGGTGTGGAAGATGAGCGCCCCGCCGGCGGCGCCCTTGGTCACGAGCTCGCGGATGTGCGCCGCGGTCGCGTCGTCGTAGGCGGGCGGTCCGGGGACCATCAGGACGAGCTCGACGTCGGGCTGATCGGGGAAGTTGACCGTTAGAAAGCGCATCGTGCCGAGGTCGGCGTCGGTGTGGACGACCATCCCGAGCTTGCCGACGTAGAAGTCGAGCGCCTGGTCCTGGTCGAGGACATGGATGAAGGTGTGGCTGATTCGATTGAGCATGCGCGCCACGCTAGAGGACGCCTGCGCGCTCCGCTTCTCCGAAGCTGCTCTCTTATCCGGCCGGGCGCATCCACGCCATCGCCCAGCACGCGGGCACGAGCAGGGCCGCTCCCTCGCCGGCAAAGCGCGCGCGGTACTGCGAGGGCGACTCGCCGACGATCGCGCGGAACGTGCGGCTGAACGTACCCAGGCTGTTGAAGCCGACGTCGAGGCAGATCTCCGTTACCGGGCGCTGCGTCTCGCGCAGCAGCTCCATCGCCCGCTCCACGCGGCGGCGCTGCAGGTAGCGGTGCGGCGTCTCGCCGAAGGTGGCGCGGAACTGGCGGCTGAAGTGCGCCTGGGAGACGTGGGCGACGCGCGCGAGCGCCTCGACGTCGAGCGGCTGAGCGTAGGCGCGGTCCATCGTGTCGCGAGCGCGAAGCATGCGGCGGTTGCGGTCCTCGGTCGCTCGCGACATCTGCTCGAGCGTAGGCGAGCGCCAAGAGGGTGCAGCCGCGAGGCGCGCTTACGGCACGGCGGGCCCAGCGGCGGCGGTGCGTGCCCGCGTGAGAAGCACGCTCACGATCAGAATCCAGAGCCCGCCGGCGAGGAATGCGAAGAAGCCCGCCGGCGTGAACGCCGCGATCCCAATCACGATGCCCACCCAGCCGAGCCACTTCGGCAAACCGCCGTGACGGATCGCCGATGCGCTGGCAGCGAGCACCAGCAGGCCGACTCCGGCCGCGGCGGGGATGAAGTCGTTGCCATCGAGCACATTGAGAGTCTGCGTCGTGGCGATCGTGCGAGCGTGAGCCGCCGATTCAGCGAGCGCCAGGTGCACCGCGGCGAGGATCGTGAACCCGACCGCCGCGAGGATGCCCCCGGCAAAGGCCGCGTTGGCGAGCTGGCCGCTGCCTCCAGCGCGGCGCAGATCGCGGCGCAGGCTGCTCACGAAGAAGAGCAAGAACGGAACCGCGATCGCGAGGATGAAGGCGAGGGTGGCGTGCTTGTCGTGGTGCTTGATGTAGAAGGCCTCTACCTTGGCGGCACCATCGTCTCCTTCCGGCGTATTCCCGCCGATCGCGAACACGGCGACGATGATGGCGACGGATATGACCCCAGTTAGCGGAGCAAGGCGTTCCCAGCGACTCTGTTGCATGAGGACGCTGTTCGACGCACTGCCGTGGTCTCCTGCGCAGCGACATGACGAATCAGGCGGTCCCGCCGCCGCGACTACCGGCGCCTACGGCGAGCAGGCTGTAGCGCTAGCCGCCAGCTAGAGGCGGCGGCGGTGCCGTGACGCACGCCGGCCGATTCGGGTCGGCGGGGATCGGCAGATCGGCGACGATCGCGGTCTCGATGTAGTCGTTCTCGAGCGTGCTTTTCGAGCCAGCGGCCAGCTGCGCACCGACTTCGCGCAGCGCTCCGCGGCTCGAGTCGGGTACCACCCACGGCGCGAGCGCGAGGAACGTGTTGCGATCGCCCGCGTACGGCTGGAACCGGGGCTCGTCTTCGCCGGGGATGAATTCGGCGTTGCCGATGTAGTGACATCCCGGCCCCGCGGGCAGGCCGCGCTGGGTTATCGCGCTCTGGCCGTCGGAGTCGAGGTCAGCGAGGTTGCCGACCATCATCGCATCGACGTTGTAGAGGAAGCGCACGCTGGGGTCGCTGACCGCGCGGTCGGTCGAGGCCATCCACGACAGCGGCTGCCACTGCTCGATCCCGTCGCCGTCGGGGCCGGTCCAGCGCCCGCCGATGTTGGCCTCGTCCTGCATGACGACGTTGGCGCCGAGATTGCTCAGGCAGCGCATGTAGTAGCTGCTCACATCCGAGCAGGGGTCGGTTCCGGCCGGCGGTTCGCCGTACACGAACGCGGGCAGGCTGGTCGCGAACCCGATCCTGGCTTTGGTGCCCGGCACTTTGTAGGGCCTCAGGTTGGCGACCGCTTCCGGCCCGCTCGCCGGTCCGGCGCTGAAACCGAGCTCCTGTTCGAGCGGCACGAGCGGGACCTTGCGGTTGCTCGCGACGACGTTGCGCAGCACGTCGGGGCCTTCGCTGCGTACGTCCTTGGGCCCCCACATGAACACCTCGTTGTAGATGTTGGGGCTCGTCGCGACGTACACGGAGCTGGTCTGCGGCAGGTCGGGATCGCGGAACGTCGCGACTTCGACCGGGTCGCTCGACTGCGTGAACGGAGCGACGTCGGTTGACCCGAGGATGTAGATCTTGTAGCGCTTTGCCATCAGCGAGAAGGTGCCCATGAAGCTGCGCACAAGCGTGTCGGTGGCGGCGAGGAACGCGTTGCTGGGGCTCGCACTCGTGGGGAAGCGCGCTTGGTAAGCCGCCAGCTGAGGCGCGTAGGCGGCGGTGATCGCACCCAGCGCGGCAAGCGCTCCGCACGGAGCGGGCTGTCCCTCGCAACCCGCGCTGCCCGGTTCGCCGAACAGCTCGCGCGCCGCCGCCCCGCGCGTGCCCGTCGCGAGCGTCGCGAGGCCCACGTCCTCGTTGAAGGAGACGACGTTGGGCCGCCCGCGCGCCCGGAAGGGCAGGACGTCTTCGATGAGCATGCACTCGATCTTGGTGCGGAAGGAGTCGTAGCCGACGACGCTTGCGACCTCCTCCTTGAACTGCATCGCGAACACGCGCGGCGCGGCGCGCTGCGGATCGAGGGCCAAGATCGGAGCGAGCTCGCGGTGCGCGCGCACAGCTTCGCACTGCTGCTTTGACGGCGGAGGAGGTGCTTCTTCAGCGCTCGCCGCGCCCGGGAGCGCCAGCGCTGCCAGCAGCGCGCAGCTGCCGGCTGTCGTGAGCGCCCTCCTCAGCAAGACGGCAGCGGGGCTTTGTCGGACTGCGAGGGGAACACCTTCAGCGTTTCCACGGTGCTCTGCGCGATGCGCACGCACGTGATCCCCGTCTCCTTGCGACGCGAGGACGTGAGCAGGGCGCCGTCGGGGTTCGAGCGCGAGACCACCTCATAGACGCCGTCGTTGACGTTCGAGATGTCTATGTACTGGGCGGGGAGATCCCACGTGTACACGTCGCCCCAGCCGGGCGAGATGCCCATGTACTCGGGCAAGCCGCTCGGCACGTACGGGCTCGAGCTCGGCAGTTCCGTCGAGTAGGCGTTGGGGATGTTGCACGTCGGGAAGCTGTACGTGCGCGGGCGCTGGTGCTTGGCGGCGAGCCCGAAGGTGTAGTTGTCGACGTCGATCGTGCAGAAGCCGACCTTGCGCGAGGTGGCGACCGCCGTCGCGCCCGGCACGCCGCCCGCGCCGACCGCATGCAGCTCGTAGACGGCCATGTTCTTGTAGTGGAAGTGGCCGTGCTGCTTGTGGAATTCACACGGGCCCGCCGGCCGGTCGTAGGCGCTGGCGTCGCTCGAGATGACCTCCTGGTTCATCTGGCAGTTGCCATCGAACGCTTCGGCGTTGTAGTTGAAGCGCAGGATCAGTGGGCCAATCCCCGTGTTGCGGATGTCGTTGTCGAAGCGCAGGCAGCGCGTCGAACCGAATTCGGCCGTCTCGTCGAGGTAGCAGGAGTTCGTGAAGGTGCCGTCAGGCGTGTAGCGCCAGCCAGTCGGGTTCGACGCGATCGGCGGCACGTCGCCGATGTGGAAGTTGCTCGGCGGCATCGTTTCGATCCTCGGGAGCAGCCGTTTGACCGTCGAGTAGCGCTGCGTGGGATCGAGGAACACGCGCGCCTGGCCCTGGTAGTTGATGTCGTCCCTGTTGAAGTCCGTGTAGAAGGGCACCATCGTCACGCGGTAGGTGCCGTTGTGCGGCTGGCTGAGCAGCACGGACTGCGAGTTGGAGTCGACGTTGATGCCCTTGGCGACGGTCTCGCCGGTGCTCGCGTCGTCGACGTACAGGTTCCACTGGTCGAAGTCCGTCGCCCACCTGATCGTGATCAGCACGCCGTCGCCCGGCATGTCCGTCGGCCCTTCGGGATAAATGCGCGTGGTGCCTGCCACCACGGGGCTCACGGGCCCCTTGGGATAGGTGCCTGACGGCAGGTTGAGCTTGAGCAGGAAGCTGTCGCACGTGCTTTCCGTGCACGACTGCTCGGTGGGCGGGCCAAAGCCCTGTTCGGTGAGGTCTGCGTTGGAGCCGCCCCAGCTCACAACCTGCTTGACGGTCGTGATTTCGGCGTTCGGCAGATTCACCGCCGCGGCCGGCGCCGCGAACGCCAGCGCGGCAGCCACGGTCGCGCCCGAGCCGAGCACGCGACGTCCGATAAGGAGTCTCACCCCTCTCTCACCCCCATGAGAGCGCCTCAGTTGCCTAATCCCGGCCGGGTACGTTACCAGGAGCGATGGCTCAGGGCGAGGTGATCCACCACGCGGCCGCATGCCCGCGCATCGCTCCACCGAGTGTGCTAACAGTTAAGTGAGTGATTAAGCAACGCTCTCACGCGCAAGCGCCGGTGGACATCGTCTTCCACGCGCTCGCGGACGCGAACCGGCGCCTGATGCTCGATCGGCTCGCAGGCGGCCCTGCGTCGGTGAGCGAGCTCGCCAAGCCGCTTTCGATATCACTGCCTGCGGTCGTGCAGCACCTGCGCGTGCTCGAAGGCAGTGGCCTGGTGCGCTCGCACAAGGCCGGGCGCGTGCGCACATGCCAGATCGAGCCGCGAGCGCTGGGCACCGCAGAGCGCTGGATCAGCGAGCGCCGCGCGGCCTGGGAGCGGCGCCTTGACCGCCTCGGCGACTTTCTTGCCGAGCAGGGCGATGAGTCTGAGCCTTAGGAGCAGTCAAAGAACAGGAGACCGAGATGAGCAAGCGATCGACAGAGCACGCGACGTTCGTGATCGAGCGGACATACGACGCCCCGCGCGAGCGCGTGTTCTCCGCCTGGGCCGACCAGGCGTCGAAGGCGCGCTGGTTCGGCCCGGGAGAGGAGCACGAGCTCGACTTCCGCGTCGGCGGCCGCGAGCACCTGCTCGCGCGCATGGACGACGGCACCGCCTACTCGTTCGACGCCATCTACCAGGACATCGTCGATGACGAGCGCATCATCTACAGCTACGACATGCACCGCGATGACGTCCGCATCTCGGTCTCGGTGACAACCGTCGAGATGCTGCCAGTGGGCGAGGGCACGCTGCTTCGCTTCACCGAGCAGGGCGCGTTCCTGGATGGCGAGGACGAGCCCGAGTTGCGCGAACAGGGCACCGGCAAACTGCTCGACGCCCTTGGCGAGACGCTCGCGCAGGAGGTTCCCGCCTCGTGAGCGCCGCCGCGAGCGACCGCAGGCGCTGGCTGGCGCTTTACGTGCTGTGCGTGGGCATGCTCATGATCGTCCTCGACGTGACGATCGTGAACGTCGCGCTGCCGTCGATCCAGGAAGACCTGCACTTCTCGACCTCGAGCCTCGCGTGGGTCGTGAACGCGTACCTGATCGCGTTCGGCGGCCTGCTCCTGCTCGCGGGACGCCTGGGCGATTTGATCGGCCGCCGCCGGGTCTTCCTGGCGGGGTTGGCGACCTTCACGGGCGCCTCGCTGCTGTGCGGGCTCGCGCAGAGCGAGTGGATGCTCGTGGGCGCGCGCTTCGTCCAGGGAGTCGGCGGCGCGATGACCTCTGCGGTCATTCTGGGGATGATCGTGACGATGTTCCCGCAGCCGCGCCAGCAGGCGAAGGCGATCGGCGTATTCGCGTTCGTCGCCTCCGCCGGTGGGTCGGTCGGGCTGCTCGCGGGAGGGGTGCTGACGCAGTCGATCAACTGGCATTGGATCTTCTTCGTCAACCTGCCGATCGGCATCGCGACGGCGCTCGCGGCGCGGCGCCTGCTCGCCGACGAGCCCGGCATCGGCCTGCGCGAAGGCGCAGACGTCCCCGGCGCCGTGCTGATCACGAGCGCGCTGATGCTGGGCGTGTACACGATCGTCGGACCTGCCTCGAAACACGGCTGGGGTGCGTCGAGCACGCTCGTGCTGGGCGCCGCAGCGATCGCGCTGCTCGTCATCTTCTTCATGCGCGAGGCGACGGCCAGCAAGCCGCTGATGCCGCTTCGAGTCTTCCGCCTGCGGCCGGTCGCCGCCGCGAACGCGATTCAGATCCTGTCGGTCGCGGGAATGTTCGGCATGTTCTTCCTCGGCGCGCTCTATCTGCGGCGCGTGCTCGGCTACGACGCACTTCAGATCGGCCTCGCCTTTCTGCCCGTCACGATCGCCATGGGCACGCTTTCGATCCGCTACTCCGAGCGGCTGTACATGGCGCTTGGGGCGCGCCGCACGTTGATCGCCGGCCTCGCGCTCGTGCTCGCAGGACTGGTCGTGTTCGCACTCGCGCCCGTGCACGCGGACTACGCGCTGCAGCTGGCACCCTCCATGCTGCTGCTCGGCCTCGGCGCAGGCACCGCCTTCCCCGCGCTCATGAACCTGGCGATGTCGGGTGCCACCCCGCAGGACGCCGGCCTAACCTCGGGCCTCGTGAACACGACCGCACAGGTGGGCGGTGCGCTCGGCCTGGCCGTGCTGGCCACGCTCTCCACCTCGCACAGCGACCACCTGCTCGCGAGCGGCCACTCCACCGCCTCGGCGCTCACGTCGGGCTACCACCTGGCGTTCTGGGTCGCGGCTGTGCTCGTGGGCGGCGCGATTGCGGTCGTGATCGCGGCCGTCGAGCCTGGTAGCGCCGCCGCTCCCGCGCACGAGCACGCGCCGGAGCCAGCGCTCGAGAACGCGGGCGGGTAGTGGGGCCTCTCGGGGGCCCCGTTACCGGGGGCCTCCCAGGCCCCGTTCCTAGAGCCCGTCAGCCTGCGAGCCAGATCGCGCCGTCGCGCTCTTCGACCGGGTAGGTCTGCAGCGGCAGCGCGCCCGTCGTGGCCTTGATGACACCCGAGATCGGCCTGAAGGCGCCCTGCGGACCACGCACCATCTTGCCGGTGGCGACGTCGTAGCGAGCGCCGTGCCACGGGCATTCCAGGCAGCCCTCCTCGACCACGCGACCCTGGCCGAGCGAGGCGAACAGGTGACGGCAGCGGTTGGAGACCGCGAACGGCTTGCCCGCGCTGATCCCGACCGCGATCGTGCCATGCGGCGTTCCCTCGACGACCGCGACCTTCGAATCGCCGAGATCAGCCACGTCAATGAGACGCGCGCCCGCTGGCTCCGACGAGCTCACCCCGCGATGATCCCACACCTCACGCTGTCAGGCCGGCGCGCCGCGACGACGCACGTTGCGGCCTGACCAAACCCACCCCCTCCTCGGCGTTAGCGAGCGGCCGCCGGTGGCGTTAGAGGAGGCCGGAGCCGACCGCTCGGCGGACGCCAGTCCGACGAGCGGTCGGACTACGGCCGCTAGGCCCTCGCCGCCGGCGGCGGAGCGAGCGTGCGTCCGTAGCTGTTTTCCGGCACCGGCTGCGCCGCGAAGAAGGCCTTCGCGGCTTTGTAGCCCGAGTCGTACAGGTAGGCCTTTTCCTCTTCTGAGAGGTTGAAGTTGAGCGTCGCCACCCTTCCCGTTGGGATCGGGATCACGCGCGAGGCGAACCTGCGCAGCTCGAACTTGTCGAGCGCGTTCATCGCCGTCGTAAGGATCCCCTCGAGCATCTCGACCGGCCAGCCGAGGCCACCGATCTCGCGGTATGAGGGCTCGGTCTCCGATGCGTCGACGCCACCGTGCAAGTGGAAGCCCCACGTCGGGTGCTTTGGTTCGGGCTTGTCGAAGATGAACAGCGGGAACGGGCTCGAGACGCCGCCGTCGACGATCACGCCGCGCTTCTTGGTCGAGGCGTCGAGGAGGTCGCCCACGGGCGGGAAGAAGTAAGGGAAGCTCGCGCTGCAGCGCACTGCCTTGTAGACCGGGAACTCGTCGGGCTCGAGCGCGCGCCCCTGCTTGTCCGTGTAAAGCGAGACGTCGAGCGGGAACTGGACGGTGCGCGAGTGGGCTATGTCGGCGCCGACGACGACGAGCGTACGTTTGGGCTCGAGACTGTGCAGCTCGCCGAAGGTCATGTCGGCGTGCACGCCGTTGGTGTGCGATTCGTCGAGCAGCGCGCGGATGAAGTCGGTCAGCTCGTCGCCCTCGACGACGCTCTCGTGGAATATCAGGTTGCGCGCCGCGCCGATCAGGTGGACGGGGGAGCCGTAGTCGGCGATGCGCTGAAAGTCGAACGCATCGAGCGCGTCCTTGATGCCCCTCGCGTCGTAGCCCACGGCGAGCGCCATCGCGGTGATGGCCCCTGCCGAGGTGCCCGCGAGCTCGTGCCAGTGGTTGTACCCCGCCTCTTCGGCGGCCGCGAGCGCTCCCGCGAAGGCAAGGCCCTTGATGCCGCCGCCCGAGAAGACGCCATCGGCAGTGAGACCCGGCACGGGCGTGGCCTGGTCCTCAGGCATGTTCGCGGCTCGCGAAGCTCGGGCATCTGCCTGGCCGACGAGAGTTCATGTGGCCGAGAGGGTAGCCATGGATTTAAGCTGCGCGCAACCTTTGCCAACGACAATCCGGCTGTGTCGACGGTTCTTGTAGTCGACGATGAGCCCATCGTCCGCGACGTGGTCGTGCGCTACCTGGAGCGCGAGGGCTACCGCACGCTGCAGGCGGCAGACGGAGACGAGGCGCAGAGAATCGTGGAGCGCAAGCCGCCATCTGCGGTCGTGCTCGACGTGATGCTGCCGGGTCAAAGCGGCCTCGAGTTGTGCCGCTGGATCCGCTCGCGCTCGGATCTGCCGATCGTGCTGCTGACAGCGCTCGGCGAGGAGACCGACCGGATCGTCGGACTCGAGCTCGGGGCCGACGACTACGTCACAAAGCCGTTCTCGCCGCGCGAGCTCGCAGTTCGCGTGCGCAACCTCATGCGCCGCGCTGCGCCCGCAGCCGCCGGCACCACCCGCACGATCTCCTTCGGCGACGTCGTGATCGACCCCGCGGCGCGTGAGACGCACAAGCGCGGCGAGCCGCTCGCGCTGACGCTGAAGGAGTTCGACCTGCTGCTGTTCCTCGCTACGAATCCTCGGCAGGTGTTCTCGCGCGGCCAGCTGATGGACCGCGTGTGGGGCTATGAGAGCGCCCTCGACACCGGCACCGTGACCGTCCACATCCGCCGCCTGCGCACGAAGATCGAGGACGACGCCTCGCATCCGCGCCACCTCGAGACTGTGTTCGGCGCGGGCTACCGCTTCACGCCATGATCGGCTTCGCGGTGATCGTGTCGCTGAGCACGCTCGCCGCGGGCGTCGTGCTAGCGCTGGCGCTGCGGCGCCTGCCGACCGTGCGACTGCAGCTCGCTGGCCTCGCGCTGCTTGCCGTCGGGCTCCCACTCGCGTCGGTGATCCTCGGCGGCCTGGTCATGTTCCACATGCACGACGACGTCAAGATCCTCGCCGTCGCCGCCGCCTCCGCCTCGACGGCGCTCGCGGCCGCTGTGCTCGTCGCGGCGCGGATCGCGCGCCGGCTGGGCAGTCTCGAGGCGGCGGCCGAGGAGCTCTCCGGCGGCGAGCTTAAGACGCGCGCGCCGACCGCCGGACCGCGCGAGCTCGCGCACGTGGGCGAGGCCTTCAACTCCATGGCCGGCAACCTCGAGGCCCTGTTCGACGCGCGCCGCCAGCTCGTGGCGTGGGCGAGCCACGACCTGCGCACGCCGGTGGCCTCAATGCAGGCGATGCTCGACGCGGTGGACGATGGGCTTGCCTCGAGCGAGGAGTACCTGCCCGCGTTGCGGCAGCAGACGCGAACGCTCGCCCTGCTCGTCGACGACCTGTTCGAGCTCGCGCGTATTGACTCCGGCGCGCTCACGCTCGAGCTTCGCCAGGCGCAGCTCTCGCAGCTCATCTCGCACTGCGTGTGCGGACTAGAGGCCGAAGCGCGAGCGCGCCGCGTGCACCTCTCGAGCCAGCTCCACGACTCGCTGCCCGACGTTCGCTGCGCACCCGAGCACGTGCAGCGGGTGCTCTACAACCTGCTCACCAACGCGCTGCGCCATACCCCCTCCGACGGCTCCGTCGTCGTGAGGGCGCAGCAACGCCCCGGCGAGCTCGAGGTATCGGTCGAGGACACCGGCGTCGGGCTGAGCAGCGAGGCGCAAGGGCGAGCGTTCGAGCGTTTCTGGCGCGCCGACGCCTCTCGCGCCCGCACGAACGGCGGCGCGGGCATGGGACTGGCGATCGCGCGCGGGTTCGTCGAGGCGCAGGGCGGCCGCATGTGGGCCGAGAACCGGCCCGGGGGCGGCGCGCGCTTTGCGTTCACGCTGCCGATCGCCGAGCGCGAGCCCGAGCCCGCAGTCGCCTAGCAGTCCCTCCCCGGTCGCTCAGCAGCGCGAGGCGGCGCCGGTCACTGGACGGCGCAGCCGTCGAGAAGGATCTCGGTGGCGGCAGCGACGCGGCGCTGGAGGCTCTGCCGGCGGCCGCCCCACCATCCGGTAAGCCAGTTGATCGTGGTCAAGTGATAGGTCGCGAGGAGGATCTCGGCGAGCTGCATGGGGTCGGCATCGCCGCGGATCTCCCCTCTCCCTTGGCCGAGCGCGAACAAGCCGGATAGGAGCCCGTACATCTCGTGCGTTCTCTGCTTGAGAACGCCATCCGAGTGGAACAGGTTGGAGCGCGTGTACAGGACGGTCTGGAACTCCCGATCCGCTGCGATCGCAGTGGCCGCGACGCGCAGCGTCTCGCGCAGCCGCTCCGGAACGCTGACGCCGTCGTTGGCTAGCTCGTAGCGAAGCGTCTCGCTGAACAGCTCAACCTGAGCCAGCGCGAGCTCATCGAGCACGAGGTCCTTGGAGGGGAAGTAGTTGAAGAAGGTCGCTTCGCTGATCACGGCGCGTTCGGCGATGTCGCTCACCCGCGTCTGGTCATAGCCGCGCTCCCGAAACAGCTCGAGCGCTATCTCGACGATCTCGCGCCGCTGGCGGCGCTTCTTGTCCTCGCGCAGGCCCACCCGCTACGCCCGGCGGCCACGCCGGCGGGGCAGCAGCATCGGCACCTGCCCGCGATAGCTGCTGTATTCCTCCCCGAAGGCCTCGAGCATCATGGCCTCCTCCGAGCGGATGTAGAGCAGGTACGCCGGCACTACATAGAACAGGGTGATCGCCGCCGCAACGAGGCTGAGGAAGCAAATGCTGAGGCCGGCCCAGATCAGCACCCCGCCGAGGTAGACGGGGTGACGCACGGCGCCGTAGGCGCCGCCGGTGACCAGTTGCTGGCCGCCCAGGACCCCGTGACCTACGAACAGCTGCCGCCACGAGAGGACCGTCCAAACGCACATGGCCAGTCCAAGTAGCGCCACGAGACCCCCGGCGAGCGATGCCGCGGCCTCGCCCGCGGACGCCGCCTGTGCGCTGTCTCGATTGACCAAGAGGACGAACGTGGTCACGGCGAGTGCGGGCGGCTCGAGCAGAGTTATCGCCTCGACGACGCCGAAGCGAACCACCTCGAAGCGGCGACGTCCGATCCACGATTTCGCCGCGCCGACCGCGATGCCGCCGAAGCGCGCAAACGCGCAGAAGACCGCCAGGTTGAACCCGACCACGAACGCCGCTTGCCTCATCGCGCGTCGCCTCCTCCACTCCACCATCGTAGAGAGTCACTAATCTTATTGTCTCTCAAGAGAGCTTAGTGACTCTCTAGTCAACTGTCAAGGAGTTCGCGAGCCGCCCTCTCCGCGCGCACTCGCGGGGCGGGTTCAGGCGATGTTCATATCCGCGAAAGGGCCGCGGCATCCTCGCCGACGCCGCTCCCCGCGAGCTCGGCGCCCTTCGGCATCGTCGTCACGTAGGCGGCGCGACAGCCGAGGGATGCAGGTCCGCGCATGGAGGCGGGCGGCGCGCCGTCCGCCTCCATGCGCGTGTGCCCCCCCGTGGTGCTGCCGGCGATGTGGGCGAGTCCAGGTTTCTGGACCTGGCCGGGCTGACGCCAAGCGGGTTTTTAGCCCCAACGGAGTGGGTTCGACTCCCACCAGGTCCATGCGCGACGAGCCGGCGTGCGTCGGTGGACCGCCCGTCCTGAGGACAGCGCGACATATAGTCCACCTGGTGTACTATATGCTCGATGCGAGCCACCACGAGCAACCTCGGCTTCCTGCTGGCGAAGGCCTCGCAGCGATGGAACGAGCTGCTGGTCGAGCGATTTGCGGCCGGCGGCTTCCCCGAGGTGCGCCCCTCGTACGGCTCGGTGCTGCTGCCGCTGTTTGAGCAGGACGGGCTGCGAATGGGTCACCTGGCCGAGCTCTCGCGCCTGTCCAAGCAGAGCATCACCAAGCTGGTTGGCCTCTGCGAGCGCGACCAGCTCGTGACGCGCGAGCGCGACGAGGCCGACGGCCGGGCCTACCGGGTGCGCCTCACTGGGCGCGCGCGCGCCTTTCACCCGGTGGTGGAGAGCGCGCTGAGGGAGCTCGATGAGATCGTCGTGGGCGCGCTCGGTCAACGTCAAACCAGAGCGCTCAGCCAAGCGCTGAAAGGAGTAGCTGAACTATGAGGAGCGAGACCGTCACGACGGTGCTTGACGCAAGCCAGGAGACCGTGTTCTCGTACATGGCCGAGGTGGAGAACCTGCCGAAGTGGGCGACTGAGTTCGCGCGCGAGCTCAAGCGCGAGGGAGAGGACTACAAGGTCGTCAACGGGCTGGGTGAGTTCTTCTTCGCGATCCAAGCTGACGCCGATACGGGCGTCGTTGACATGTATGCCGGTCCCGACAGGGAGCAGATGGCGCTGTTCCCGACGCGCGTCGTGCCACTGCCCGACGGCCGCAGCGCGTACTCGTTCACGATGTTTCAGGGACAGGGCATGCCCGACGAGCTGTTCGAGAGCCAGTACCAGTCGCTCAAGCGCGAGTTCGCCAACATCGAGGCGACGTTCGCCGCGCGGTAGATCGGCGGCGTCCCGGGACTCAGCCGCTTAGCGAACCGGAGAGCTCATGCTCCTCGCTCGAGGAGGCACGGGCGCTCGTGAGAGGGATCGGCTGGCGAGTATGCTTACCGGCGGATTCGAGTTCGGCATCGATGTGATGCTCGGACATTGGGGGGTGTTGCAGAGGGATGGGATTGTCGGTTGTGCAGCTTGGGGCCGTCGTTCGCTGGCTTCAGCGTCGAGCGGGACGACGCCCGTACGAGCTGCACCCGCCCGCGGATGAGTCGGGGCTGACCCGGCGCGGCCTGCTCGCCGGAGCGGCGGCGGCCGGCGTCGCCGGCGCGGTGTCCGCCGGGACCCCGGCGGCGAGCGGCGCGTCGCGCGCAAAGACGTCGAGCATCAAGACCACCTCGACGACCTTGCCCCGGCGCTTCGACGTGATCGTCGTGGGCGCCGGCCTGGCGGGCCTGACTGCCGCGAACGCGATCCAGGCCGCCGGTCGCTCGGTGCTCGTCCTGGAGGCGCGCGAACGCGTGGGCGGGCGCAACCTCGACCTGCCGCTCGCACCCGGCAAGGTGCTCGAGATGGGCGGCGAGTGGGCCGGTCCCGGGCAGGATCAGGTGCTCGCGCTGGCCCAGTCGCTGGGCATCGAAACGTTCGAAACGTACAGCGCGGGCAGCAATCTGTATTACCACGGCGGCCAGGCACAGACGTACACCGGCACGATCCCGCCAGCCAACCCGGCTTCGCTGGCCGAGCTCGAGGTGATCATCACCGAGCTCAATGAAATGGCCGCCGGCGTGCAGCCGAGCGCCCCCTGGGCGGCGGCGAAGGCGAGTGAATACGACATCCAGACGGTGAGAGCCTGGATCGAGTCCCAGGCGCACACCGCCGAAGCGCGCCAGCTCGCCGAGCTCGCCGTACGGGCCGTGTACGGAGAGGACGCCGGGCAGATCTCGCTGCTCGACCTTCTCGCCGCCATCGCCGGCGTAGGCGGCAACTTCGAAACGCTGATCGGGGAAGCGCAGAGCCTGCGCTTCGTCGGCGGCCCGCAGCAGATGTCAGTGGCTCTTGCCGGGCGCCTCACATACCCGGTCCAGCTGTCCTCGCCGGTGCGCAGGATCGACCGCAAAGAACCGCTCGTGCTGCACACCGAAGGCGCGGCCTTCAGAGCCAAACGTGCGATCCTCACGCCGCCCAAGCCGGTGACCGCCCGGATCGAGTTCCGGCCCGAGTTGCCGCCCGCGTACTCGCAATATCTCCAGCGCCAGCCCAACGGGGCGACGATCAAGATTCAGGCCGTGTACCCGACGCCGTTCTGGCGGGCGAACGGGCTCAGCGGCGCGGTGGTGTCCGACACGGGTCCGATCGAGGTCGTCTACGACAACTCTCCCGCCGACGGAAGCCCCGGGGTTCTGGTCGGATTCGCGGAGGGCAACGTCAGCCGCGCGCTCTTCGCCCTGTCGGCGGAACAGCGGCGCAGCGCGGTGTTGGAATCGCTGGCCCGCTACTTCGGATCGGCGGCGCTCACGCCGACCGGATACGCCGACATGGTCTGGGCTTCGGAGGCGTTCACGCTCGGGGCGTACGGCAGCTTCAACCCTCCCGGCGTGCTGACCTCTCTAGGCCAATCGGTGGACGGCCCCGCGGGCACCTTGTGGCTCGCGGGGGCCGACTACTCGCCTGAGTGGCCGGGTTACATGGAGGGCGCGATCCGCTCCGGCGCGGCCGTGGCCCAGCAGGTACTCGCGACGCTCTAGGCGCGCCCGCGGCTCATACCACCCCGCGTCACCCGCTGCGCGCGCCGTCGGACGCGATCAGCTCGTTGATCTTCTGCGCGAGCTCGGGCCCTGCGTCCTCTTGGAGGAAGTGTCCGGCGTGAACCCTGGCGTGCGGCTGGCCCTTTGCGCCGGGAACGTGGCGCTGGAAGACCTTGTCGCCGCTGCCGAGGATCGGATCGCGATCGCCGAAGGTGGTCAGGAAGGGCTTCTGCCAGCGGCCGAGCGCCTCCCACGCCTTGCGATTCGCGGGGATCGCGGGATCGCGCGGGGAGATCGGCACGAGTCGCGGAAACGCGCGCGCGCCGGCCTGCGACTCGGAGTCGGGGAAGGGAGCGTCGTAGGCGCGGCGCTCGCCGGGCGAGAGAGTGCGCAGGCAGCCGGCGTTGACGAGGCGGCCGACGGGGAGCACGGGGCTGTAGGTCGCAAACGTGCGCCAGGTGAGGAAGGCGACGATGTTCAGGACACCGAGGCGGGTGCTCGAGTCGGCCGTCGGCAGCCCGCCGTTGCCGACCACAATCCGAGCGAAGCGCTGCTCGTGCTCGGCCGCGACGCGCAGCCCGATCAGCGAGCCCCAGTCCTGGCAGAAGAGCGTGATCGAGTGCAGGTCGAGCGCCTGCACGAAGCCGGTCATCCAGTCGACGTGGCGCTGGTAGGTGTAGTCGCTGCGCGCCGTCGGCTTGTCGGACTTGCCGAAGCCGACGAGGTCTGGGGCGATCACGCGATGACCCGCGCCGGAGCACACGGGGATCATGTGCCGGTACAGATACGACCACGTCGGCTCGCCGTGCAGCATGAGCACGGGCGCGGCGCTGGGGTCGCCCTCATCGACGTAGTGCATGCGCAGGCCGTCGACCTCGACGTGGTGCGCCTGGAACGGATAGTCCTCGAGATCGCTAAAGCGCGAGTCGGGCGGTTTTGAGACGTTCACTTGCTGACCCTTTCGATCGTGGACTGATGCAAACTCGAGCTGGCGACGCTCGCGGGTGCGCTCGCTTCCTCAGGCGCCCGTTGGATAGGGTGCCAGTCCATGAGCGAAGTCGCGCTCGTGACGGGCGCATCGTCGGGCATCGGGGCTGAGCTCGCGAAGGCCTTCTCGGCGGACGGCTACGAGCTGATCCTCGTGGCGCGCCGAGCGGAGCGCATGCAGGAGCTGGCTTCGCAGCTGCCCGGAGTCTCGCAGGTGGTCGCGTGCGACCTCGCGAGGGAAGCGGGCTCGCTGGCACAGAAAGTGGCCGAGCTCGGCGTGCAGGTCGATGTGCTGGTCAACAACGCGGGCTTCGGCACGCACGGGCGCTTCGCGGAGCTAGACGCGGCGCGCGAGGTCGAAGAGGTGCGGCTCAACTGCGAGGCGCTCGTCACGCTCACGCACGCGTTTCTGCCGGGGATGCTCGAGCGGCGGCGCGGCGGCGTGATCACGCTCGCGTCGACGGCCGGCATGCAGCCGCTCCCCTATGAGGCCGTATACAGCGCCACGAAGGCGTTCGCGCGCACGTTCTCCGACGCGCTGGCCGCGGAGCTGCGCGGCAGCGGCGTGACGGTGCTGTGCGTGAACCCCGGCCCCGTGCTCACCGAGTTCCAGCTGGTGGCGGGCTACGGGACCGACTTCCTGCCGCCCGTGCCCGGCAAGATCTCGCCCGAGCAGGTCGCGCGCGAGACGCTCGCCGCCTTCAAGCGTGGCCGGCGCACGCTGATTCCGGGCGCGGTGATTCGCTGGTACATGCGGCTCAACGCGCCCTCCCCGATGCCGCTCAAGCTGCGCGTCGTCGAGCGCATGTACCGCCCGAGGCACTAGCGGGCTCCGAAGCTCGGAGGCCCTTGATTTGACGGCTGCCTGCCGGCGCCGTCAGGAGGGGTCGCCTGCAGGTTGCATGAGCGCGTCTCCGTTCTCCGAGCGCAGGTACAGCACCACGCGCTGGTCGCGGCGCCGTTGCACGAGCCCCGCCGAGTGCAGCACGCCGAGGTGCTGTGAGACGCCGCCGGGAGTCAGCTCGAGGATGCGTGCGAGCTCGGTCGTCGAGCGCGGGCGGTCGAGCGCAGCGAGGATCGAGGCGCGGCTCGCGCCGAGCAGCCGCGCGAGCGCACCGGGCAGCGCGGGGCGCTCGGGCTCCCACAGCATGCCCACGCCGCGCGCCGGGTAGATCACGGTCGGCTGCCACGGCTCGGCGGTGATGAGCATCACCTTCGGCCACGCGAACGCGCTCGGGAGCAGCAACAGACCGCGCCCGTCGAGGTGCACGGAGGAGAGATCGCACTCGCGCTTGTCGATGCGCAGCACACCGTCGTTGCTCCAGGAGATCGAGGGGTCAAGGTCCTCGAACAGCGCGCGCGTTCCAGCGTCGGTCAGCTGGCGGGCGCGGTAGAGGATGTCGTGCTCCAGCAGCGTGCAGATGCGCGGCCAGTGCTCGGCCAGCGCGAGCTCCCAGTAGGTGCGCATGACCTCGGCCAGAGCGCGCACGGCCGCGCGCGGCTTCTCGATGAACGGCTCGAGGCGGGCCGGCAGCGGCACCTCGGCGTAGCAGCGGCGAACTTCCTCGCGGATCTGCGCGGCGGGCGTGGCGAGCATGATTCCAAGCTCCTCCTCGAACTCCGCCGCCGGGCCGCTGGGCGGTGGGTTGATGAAGTCGGGCGCGTAGGCGTCGGGGCGCATCAGGAGGCGCAGCGGCTCGAGGTCGAGGCCGGCGGCGAGGCGCCGCGCGTCCTCGACCCACTGCATGTGCACGGCTGCGGCCGCGGGGTCGCGCAGCGCGTTCACGCTCAGCGTCGTCTCGAACAGCGGCGAGACGCCAAAGCGCACGCCGCTCATCGAATCGGTGTCGAAGCGTACCTCGATCATTTAGATCAGACTAAATGTCTTAGCACATACGCGGACCTGCGAGAGAGTGGGTGCATGCTCAACCCAACCCTCTCACTCCTCCTCGCGCAGACCCGCCAGCGCGAACTGCTGGACGAGGCAGAGCGCAACCGCACCCCGCTGACTCAGCCCACGCGCGCGCGGGCTGGCGCGCGCCGCGCGTGGCTACCGGGCCCGCCTCGGGCGCGTCACTCAGACGCGCCCTCGGCCGGACCCGGATGCGGGCCGACTCGTCGCCCGGCTACGGAACGATTCCGGCTTCGGCAGGCTGGCTGAGCGCCGCGGGTCGAATCACAACCTGCTCACGAAGCGGTCGATCGCGCGCGTCAGCGGCTGCATCAGCCGCGGCGAGATGCGATGAAGCAGGTACGGCACCGAGACCTGTCGGCGTGGCACTGGGACGATGAGCGTGTGCCTGTCGATCGCGCGCAGGACCGCCTGCGCGACCTCGTCGGGTGAGACGCCGCGCTTGTCGTAGAAGTCGGTGAGCTTGTCGTGTTTTGCAACCAGATCTCCGCGCACGGTGGCGGTGGCGACGATGTTCGTGTCGATGATCCCTGGACAGATCGCCGAGAAGTGGATGCCGCGGCCCGAGAGCTCGGCGTTGAGCGACTCGGTCATGCCCACGATTCCGTACTTCGAGGCGCAGTAGGGCGCCATTTTCGGCGCCGGCGTGATGCCGGCCTGCGAGGCCGTGTTGATCACCGACGCCGGCCGGCCCTGCGCGAGCATGCGCGGCACGAACGCCTGGATGCCGTAGGCGACGCCCAGCAGGTTCACGCCGATGACGCGCTGCCAGTCCTCGACGGTCGTCGCCTCGAGGTTGCCGCCGTGGCCGATGCCGGCGTTGTTGTGCAGGATGTCCACGTGCCCGTCGGAGGCGAAGATCGCCTCGGCCAGCGCCTCCAGGGCCGCGGGGTCGGACACGTCGAGCGCGTGCGCCGTGGCGCTGCCCCCGGCTGACTCGATCTCCCGCGATACCTGCTCGGCCGACTCGGCGTTGATGTCGGCCACGTGCACGCTCGCTCCGCGGCGGGCGAGCAGCAGCGCGGTCGAGCGACCGATGCCCGAGCCCGCACCGGTGACGACGGCGACCCGGCCATGGAGATCAACGTCGCGACCCATCTACTCATCATCCACAAAACAGGCGTACTGTGATGGGCCCACGAGTCGAGGAGGAGAGCATGGCCACCACCGAGTCCCGTCCCGCGTCCTCGGTCGACGACGGCGCCGCGATCGCAGAGCTCGAGGAGGCGGTCGCACGGCAGCGCGCGGCCTTTCTAGTCGACCCCTTCCCCTCGCTGCAGGAGCGCCGGCAGCTGCTCGGCGCGCTCGCCGGCATGCTCATGAGCCACCGCACGCAGATCCAGCAGGCGCTGAGCAGCGACTTCGCGGTGCATCCGCCGCTGGCCGCCGACCTGATCGAAGTGCTCGGCCCCGCCGGGCGCGCGGTGTATGCGGCCGAACAGCTCGCCAGCTGGATGGAGCCCGAGCCGCGCGCGGCCGATCCCGCCCTGTACGGGTCCGGGCGGGCGTTCGTGCAGCCGCAGCCCAAGGGCGTGATCGGAAACATCGTGCCCTGGAACTTCCCTTTCGACCTGTCCGTCGGTCGCTGATCGAGATGCTCGCTGCGGGCAACCGCGTCGTGATCAAGCCCTCCGACTACACGCCCGCGTGCGCGGAGCTGCTGCGCGAGATGGTGCACGAGACGTTCGACCGTGACCGCGTCGACGTCGTCGTCGGCGGCCTCGAGCTCGCGCGCGCGTTCACGCGCGTGCGCTGGGACCACCTCCTCTACACGGGCAGCCCCGCGATCGGGCGCGAGGTCGCGAAGGCGGCGGCCGAGCAGCTCGTCCCGGTTACGCTCGAGCTGGGCGGCAAGTGCCCGGCGATCATCGCACCCGACAGCGTCGACGCTGAGTCGGTCAAGCAGGTGCTCGCCACGAAGGCGATCAAGAACGGGCAGATGTGCATCTCGGTCGACTACTGCCTCGTGCCGCGCGAGCGCCTCGACGACTTCGCCGACCTCGCCGCCGCGTACGTGCGCGAGTCCATGCCCGGCTACTGCACGTCCGAGAGCTGCACCGGGATCATCTCCAGCCGCCACCTCGAGCGCATCGAGCAGCTGCTCGAGGACGCGCGCGCCCGCGGAGCCGATGTGCGCGCGCTCGAGGAGGCTCAGGAGACGGACCCTGCCTCGCGCCAGCTGCCGATGTCGCTCGTTGTCGACCCGCCGGATGACCTGGGCCTCATGCAGGAGGAGATCTTCGGACCGGTCCTGCCGATCAAGGCGTATGACTCGATCGAGCAGGCGGTTAGGTACGTGAACGGCGGCGAGCGCCCGCTCGCGCTGTACGTGTTCGCGAAAGACGAGCAGCTCGCCAACAGCGTGCTGGAGCGCACGACCTCCGGCGGCGCCTGCGTGAACTCCGCCGCCGTGCACGGCGCGCTCGCCTCGCTGCCGTTCGGCGGCACCGGGCAGAGCGGCTCGGGCCGCCACCACGGCCTGGAGGGCTTTCGCGAGTTCTCCAACCTGCGCGGCGTGTTCGTGCGCGGCGAGGGCGACATGATCGAGGCGTTCGCGCCTCCGTACGGACCGGCCGCACAGGCGGTTGCCGACGCGGCGTTCGCGCAGGCGGGTTAGAGCTGATGGCCGGCGCCTGCGGCTCCGAGCGCGGCCCCAGCTAAAGCGCGGCGGCGGCGATGATCGCCTTGACGATCTGAGCGGCGCTGGCGCGCAGCTCGTCGATGTCGCGGCGCTGCTCGAGCGCGCTGACGGTCAGCTCACGCAGGCCGCCGACGATGATGGTCGCGGCGTCTCTAGAGAGCGGACCCGGTGCGCCGGGGCCCTGGTTGTGGCTGCCCGACTCGGCGAGGACGACCAGCGTGTCGGCGAAGCGCTCGGTGACCGCGCGCTGGCGGTCTGCGCCGGGCCAGCCGAGGGCGGGCAGCTCGCGCACGAAGCTCCTGAATAGCGCGGGGCGCGCGGCGACGCTGTCGAAATAGCGCCCCACGGCAACCTCGACCTGCTCCTCCCACGGCGCCTCGGACTGCACGGCGCTCGCGACCCCGCGCATCATCTCCGCCGTCGTGGCCTCGAAGAGCGCGAGGAAGCAGTCCTCGCGGTCTGAGAAGTGTTCATAGAACGTGCGGCGCGAGGTGCGCGCGGCGCGCACGACATCGGCGACAGCGGTGTCGCGAAAGCCTTTTTCCTCGATCGAGGAAGCCATTGCGGCGAGCAGCCGCTCGCGGTGCGTCTCGGCGTGCGGGGCCTCGCCGACATGGGCCTCGGCGCGTGGCGCGCGCGGGTCGCCGCGCGCTGCAGAGGTTGCGGCCGACGGCACGCTAGGCGGCGCGCTTCCCGCGAACGACGACGCGCGAGCCGTAGCGGGGGATCATCGTGACGTTGCGTTGGCGGGCGGGCTCGGGCGCCGGGTCGGGCGCCTCGAGGTCGACGCGCTCCATGATCGCGTGCAGCACGACACGCTGCTCGGCCATCGCGAGCGTCGCGCCAAGGCAGCGGCGGATGCCCCCGCCGAACGGGATCCAGGTGTAGGTGCCGGGTTTGCGTCCGAGAAAACGCTCGGGGCGGAAGCTGTGCGGTTCGGGATATACGTCCTCGCGGTGGTGCAGGGCGACGATGCTCATCGCGACAGCGGTCTCGGCGGGGACGACGTACTCGCCGAGGCGCCAGGGCTTCTTGACCAGGCGCACGACGATCGGGATCACGGGTCGCACGCGCATGCCCTCGTGGATCGCGGCCTCGATCTCATCGGTTGCAGCCTCTCCGTCCGCGCGCACGGCCTCGCGCAGACGCTCGTAGGCGGCGGGCGTGCGCAGCATGCGCTCGAACGTCCACGCGAGCGAGTTGGCGGTCGTCTCGTGGCCGGCGAGCACCAGCGTCAGCAGCTCGTCGCGCAGCTCCTCGTCGGTGAGCGGCTGGCCGTCCTCGTCGCGTGTCGCGAGAAGCAGCGAGAGGATGTCTGTCGACCCCTCGTCCGCTCCCGCCGCACGCCGCTTGGCGATCACAGCGTGCAGGTCGCGGTCGACGACTTCGAGCACCCGGCGGAGCGCGCCGCGTGCCTCGAGGCGGCCGAGGTTGCGCAGCTCGATGATCTGCCACAGCGGGTGCGCGGCGAGCTTCGTGAACCGGCGAATGGTCGCGTAGAAGCGGCCCTCGACGCTGCCGCGCTCGGGCGTGCCCTCGATGCCGAAGATCCCTCCCATGATCACCGCGAGCGTGACGGCCTGCATGCGGGGCACGAGCGCGAACGGCTCGCCGATCGGCCAGCGGTCGATCTCGCGCTCGGCGACATCGGAGATCATCTGCGCGTAGCGCTCGACTGCCTCGCCGTGGAACGGCGGCAGCAGCAGCTTGCGCTGGCGCATGTGCGCGTCGCCGACGGTTGTGAGAACGGAGTTCGGACCGAGGATCGGCCGCAGCGGCGATTCGCCGGTCAGCGACGGCGCGTCGGCGGGCTTGGCGGTGAACAGCGACTGCACGTGGTCGGGATGGCTCGTCATGACGAACGTCTGGATGCGGCTCATCAGCTGCACGCTCCACACGTCGCCGAGCTCCCGCCGTGCGCTCAGATGGAAGCTCAGCGGCCGCTGGCCGAAGCGGACCGTCTGAACGAACCGCGGCAGCTTACGAGCGGGCGGCAGCGCGATCGGCTCTGGCGTCTCGAGCGGCCCCGCGGGCGATGGCGGCGCCTCGCCGATCAGGGGGTTGTCATGGAGGTCCTGGTCCTGCGTTGCGGCGGCTGCGGGTGTGGCTGTGGGTGCGTCTGCGGCGGCCATGGTACAGGAATGTACCAGACGTGCGCTGGACGTGCTTTGCGGGTGCGCTCCAGCAGGCGTAGGCTTGGCGGAACCACACCGTCATCAACAGGGAGCGTCGCCATGTTTGCCAGCATCCGCACCTACCGAGTTGGGACCGGTTCCATCGATGAGGCGCTGCACCGCGTCGATCGAGACCTCGCAGACGCCTTCGCCAGAGAGCCGGGATTCATCAGCTACGAGGTCGTGAGAACAGGCGAGCACACCCTTGCCTCGATCACGACGTTCCACGAGCGCGAGCAGGCCGAGGCGTCCAACCAGCTGGCGGCCGAGTGGGTGGCCGACGAGCTGGCCGACTTCGACGTCGAGCGCATGGGCATGGTGAGCGGAGCCGTCGTCGTCAGCCGGGCAAGCTCGGACGCTCTCGTCCCCGCTCACCATTGACGCTCCCGTAACGCCAGCGCGCGGGGCCGCCGTTCCGGCGTTCCCGGAGTCGAGGTGCCGGCGAGCCGGCAGGCTGCCAGCGCTACGGTTCCAGGCATGCTCTCCCGGCGGGCGACCGTCGCTGTCTGCGCTGCCGTCATCGCAGTGGCGGCGCTGCTTTTGCCAGTCGCGCTCGCGGGGAGCAGGCGGGTGCACGCTCGGGCTGGCGTGATGCGTTACTACCTCTCGTTGGGCGACTCGCTCGCACAGGGCATGCAGCCCGATACGGCGGGCATCACGCGCAACACGAACCAGGGCTACACCGATCAGCTGTACGCGCTCGAGAGCCGCAGGATCCCGCGCTTGAAGCTCGTGAAGCTCGGCTGTGGCGGTGAGACGACCTCGAGCTTCCTGACCGGGCGCGGCAACCCCGACGCGCTGATCCTCGGCTGCAATCCGCGCGGCGGCTCGCAGACCGCGGCGGCGGAACGCTTCCTGCGCGCGCACCACCGGCCCAGACAGGTAGCGCTCGTGACGCTCGACATCGGCGCCAACGACATCGTCGGCTGCGTGCACGGAGCGAGCGTCGACGACGCGTGCGTGATCCACGGATTGGAGCGCGCCGACAAGAACCTGCCGGTGATCATGCGCCGGCTGCGCCGCGCAGCGGCCAAAGGCACGCCGATGGCAGCGATGACGCTGTATGACCCCTTCCTGCAGCTGTACCTGCTGCCAGGAGACCAGCAGGAGGCGCTCACGATCAACGGCTACGCGAAAACCATCAACAAGACGCTCGCGCGCCTGTACCGGACACGCAAGTTCCGCGTCGCGCACGTCGACGAAGCGTTCAAGACGTACGACACGACGCATACCACGACGCTTGCCGGCCAGCCCGGCCCGGTGCCGGTCGCTGTGGCAGAAGTGTGCAGGCTCACGTGGATGTGCGCGCCCGCTCCCGTCGGCCCCAACATCCACGCCAACGAGGCCGGCTACGGCGTTATCGCGGGGGCGTTCGCGCGGGCGTTTGGGCGCTTGCGATAGCGACCGCGGCGGCCTTCCTTCTGGCTGAAAACCGCGCCTTACATGATCTGTTAGGGTCGTGTGCCAGAAGTCCGGTCACTCGTGCCGGGCTGCTAGGAGAAGGGACGTCGGCATGGCCGACCGAGTGCTGTTCATCAGCTGGCGGACTCCTGTTCGCGGCCGCGAGGAGCGCGGCCTTGAGGTCTTCAATGAGTCCATGGGCCTCGACGGACGGATCAACAAGAGGGCCGGATCGAGAAGTTCGACGTCGTCCTGCTGGAGCCGAGCGGCGGTCTGAACGGCTACATCGAGCTACGCGGCTCGGCCGAGCAGTTGGCCGCAATCCGCGAGGACGAGGAGTTTCAGCGCAACACCATCGAGGCAAGCCTGATCGTCGATGGCCTGCGCCACATCGAAGGCATTACGAACAACGAGATCGCGCGCCAGATGGCGCTCTATCAGGAGAGCGTCGCGCGGATCCGCAGACCGCTTGACTCCCAAGTTCGGGTTTCGCCGGTGCCCCGGCGCAAGCGCGAGGGCACCGGCGCCCGGACGATGGATCCGCCGCCGCGGGGGGTATCTCTTTTGCCCCCATGGAAGACCGCCGCCGCGATTCGGAGATAGGCGCACACATCCAGTCGATCTCGAAGCAAGCCGAGCCCGATAGAGCGCGGCTCATTTCCGCGATGCTGCGCTACAGCTGGCCCGGCGGCTCGCGCGACCGCAGCGAGCCCGTGGCCCTCGAGTGGGTGCGCCGATGGGGCCCGCGACGGATCGGCACGCTGCCGCCTGCATGCTCCTGCATGGCAGGCCGCTGTCCCGTCTGCAACTGACGGTCGTCGCCCTCCGTGTGGCAGCCTCAGGCGCCGGGCAAGAACAAGAGGCGCATGCGCCGACCCAGAACAAGAGGTGCACGCGCCGGGTCACCCCCGGGTCTAGACTCGAGCGGCGTCCGTAACGAAGGAGGTCTCATGAGCGTTTTGAGCTCGTCACACCCTCGCCGACCTTCCTCAACAGCGTTCGCGCGTGTGCGGCTCCTGGTCGTGGCCCTCGCAGCGCTGCTTCTCCTCACCGCGCCCGCACAGGCGGGCCGCAGGGACCACAGGCCGCCCGTGTTCGCGGGCCTGAAGTCGGCGACCACCTGCATCCCCGGCCCGATCGGCGGGGGCAGCACGAGCAGCTTCCACCTCGCCTGGGACCCGGCGAAGGACAACGTGACGCCTTCGGCGAAGATCGTCTACGAGGTCTACCAGGCGACGACGCCCGGCGGCGAGGACTTCTCGACGCCGACGTACACCACGGCACCTGGCGCGACGTCTTTCGACACGCCGCAGCTTTCCACGGACAAGACCTTCTACTTCGTCGTGCGCGCGCGAGACCGCGCCGGCAACGAAGACGCGAACAAGATCGAGCGCGAAGGTCAGAACCTGTGCGAGTGAGGCGCTGGACGGCGCGCTACGGCGGAGCGCGGCGAGCTGGCCTCTTCACGAGGTCAGCGATGGCGTCCAGGGGGTGCGGCGGGGGATCAAGCGGGGCATGTTGCGCTTGTAGCTGAGGTATTCCGCGCCGAAGCGGCGCTCGAGACCGCGCTCCTCGTAGGCGAGGAAGTACACGTAGTTGATCGCGAGGAACACGACGGACCAGACGACCAGCGCGAGCGAGCCAAAGAGGGCAGCCTCGCCGAGCAGCACGAAGAAAACAGACGTGATCATCGGATTGCGCACATAGCGGTAGGGGCCCGCCACGACCAGGTGCCGAGTCGGGTCCCAGGCCGCAAGCGTTCCCTGCCCGATGCGCGCGAACAGTAGGACCGTCCACTCCCACAGCGCAAACCCGGTCGTCATCGACGCGACACCGAGCAACAGGGGGAGAGCGGCCGCGGGGCCGTCGAGGCCCCAGCCGACGTTCGGACCTTCCCCGGCGACCAGGACGACCGCCGGCAGGACGAGCGTCACGGTTCCGGGCAGCAGCGCGATTGCGCGTGCGTGACGCCAGCGGCTCATGTCGCGCACGCTATCGGCGAGCGGCAGGTACGCCGCCTAGAGGCGTTCAGCCGCCGAGGTCGTAGACGAGCTCTACGGAGCCGCCTGAAAGGACCTGCTCGCTCTCGAGCGTCTGCTCGGCGTGCGTCGAGAGCGACGCGGTGAGCCGCATCCCGTCTCCGATCAGCAGCGGGAGGACGATCAGCCCGAGGCGAGCAGCGATGGATTCCCGCTCGCCCTCGGATCTCTATTCCAAACAGCGCAATAAGACCGGAGGCAGACATGAACAGACGCGCGACGAGATGGGTGCTCGTACTGACGGCGGTCGGGTCGCTGATGGCGGCTTTGGACACGCTCGTCGTCTCCACGGCGCTGAGCACGATCAGGCTCGGCCTGCATGCGTCGGTGGAGCAGCTCGAGTGGACGGTGAACGCGTACAACCTCAGCTTCGCGGTGTTGCTGATCACGGCGGCCGCTCTGGGCGATCGCTTTGGGCGGCGCAATCTCTACGCGGCCGGGCTGGGGCTGTTCGCCGCCGCGTCGGCCGCGTGTGCTCTCGCGCCCGACGTCGGCTGGCTGATCGCCGCTCGCACCGTGCAGGGCGCGGGGGCGGCGCTGATCATGCCGCTGGGGCTTGCGCTGCTGAGCGAGGCCTTCCCGCCTGAGCGGCGCGGTGCCGCAATCGGGCTCTTCAGCGCGATCACCGGCCTCGCGGTGGCCAGTGGCCCGCTCGTCGGCGGTTCGATCGTCGAAGGCATCAGCTGGGAGTGGATCTTCTGGGTGAACGTCCCGATCGGGGCGCTCGCGATCCCGCTCGTGTTGACGCGCATGCGCGAGAGCTTCGGACCGCGCAGCGCGCTCGACATCCGCGGTCTCGCGCTGGTCACGCTCGGCGCCCTGGGCCTCGTGTGGGGGCTCGTGCGCGGCAACCAGGTCGGCTGGGGCAGCGCCGAGGTGCCCGCGTCCTTGACACTCGGCCTGCTGCTCATCGCCGGCTTCGTCGCATGGGAGCTGCACGCGCGCGAGCCGATGCTGCCGATGGGCTTCTTCCGCTCGCGGGCGTTCGCGGCGGGCAACGCGGCGATCTTCTTCACCTTCGCGTCGCTGTTCGGGACGGTGTTCTTCTACGCCCAGCTGCTGCAAACCGCGCTGGGCTACGGACCGCTCGGTGCAGGGCTGCGCCTGCTGCCTTATACGGCGACGTTCATGACCGTGGCTCCGCTCGCCGGCGCGGCGGCCGACCGCATCGGCGAGCGGCCGCTGCTGGTCGCGGGCCTCTCGCTGCAGGCGACCGGCATGGCGTGGCTCGCGCTGATCGCCACGCCGCATCTGGCCTACTCGCACATGCTCGCGCCATTCATCATCGCCGGCGTGGGCGTCTCGCTGGCGATCCCCGCGGCGCAGAACTCGGTCGTCGGCTCGCTGGCCAGCGACGCGCTCGGCAAGGCGGCTGGCGCCAACAGCATGATGCGCGAGCTCGGCGGGGTGTTCGGAATCGCGCTCGCCGTCGCGGTGTTCGCGGCCACCGGGGGCTACGCCTCGGCGCGAGCCTTCACCGACGGGTTCGGACCCGCCATCGGCGTCTCGGCGTCGCTCGCGCTGGTCGGGGCGCTCACGGCCCTGGCGCTGCCGGGCCGGCGCGCCTCAGCGGTGCGGGCGCCACATCAACTACAAGCACAGGAGGCAACGTCGTGAGCAAGGTCATGGTTCGCTACAAGGTCAAGCCCGTCGTCAACGAGCTGCACGAGATCGGTTCGTTCAGGTTGGGGTGATGAACCCGGTCGTGCATCTGGAGCTGCACACGAGCGACCTGCCGGGAGCATGCGCCGCGTACGCGCAGCTGTGCGGCTGGCGCGCCGAGGAGGTGCCGACCGGAAGCGGCTCCTACACGGCGCTCGCGCTCGGCGAGCGCTTCGGCGGCGGCGTCGTCGAGTGCGGCACCTCGCGCGCGATGTGGTTGCCTTACGTGCGGGTGAGCGTGATCGAGGCGGCGACGGCGCGGGCGCGAGAGCTGGGAGCGTCGGTGCTGCTCGAGCCGCGCGAGGGCCCCGCCGGCTGGCGCGCGGTGGTGTCCACCCCGGCGGCGGGCGAGGTCGCCTTCTGGCAGCCCAAGGTGTGGGTGTCGTGAACGAGCAAGCTCTGCTCGAGTCGGCGCGGCGCGGCGACGAGGATGCGTTCGCGCGCGTCGTCGCGCCGTACCGCGCGGAGCTGCACGCGCACTGCTATCGCATGCTCGGCTCGGTGCACGACGCCGAGGACGCTCTGCAGGAGGCGCTGCTGCGCGCCTGGCGCGGCCTGGCGCGTTTCGAGGGGCGAAGCTCGCTTCGCTCGTGGCTGTACCGGATCGCGACGAACGCCTGTCTGCGGGCGATCGAGCGGCGGCCCGAGCGCGTGCTTCCGATCGACTACGGCCCGCCGGCTGACCCGCACGACGAGCTCGCGGCGCCGCTCGTGGAGTCGGTGTGGATCGAGCCATATGCGAGCGGCGAGGACGCCTTCGCAGCGCCCGACGCGCGCTACGAGCAGCACGAGAGCATCGAGCTGGCGTTCGTCGCCGCGCTCCAGCACCTGCCGGCGAGGCAGCGCGCGGTGCTGATCCTGCGCGACGTGCTGGGCTTCTCCGCGCGCGAGGTCGCCGCCACGCTCGAGACCTCGCCAGCGTCGGTGGACAGCGCGATGCAGCGTGCGCGCAAGTCCGTGCAGCGACATCTCCCGGAGCAGAGCCAGCAGGCGACGCTGCGTGCGCTCGGCGATGAGCGCTTGAGCAAGCTCGTCGCCACGTACGTCGACGCCTGGGAGCGCGGCGACGTGGAGACGCTCGTCACGATGCTGGCAGAGGACGCCCGCATCGCGATGCCGCCGATCCCGACCTGGTACCGCGGGCGCGACGCGGTTGCGGCGTTCCTCGCCGGCCGCGTGCTGCGTGGCGATCGTCCCCGGCGGCTGGTACCAACGCGTGCCAACGGACAGCTCGCGTTCGGCCAGTACGGGTGGGACGAGCCCCAGGGTCGGCTGGTGGCGCACGCGATCGACGTGCTCGCCTTGGACGGCGAGAAGGTCGGGGAGATCCTGGCGTTCCTCACGCCGGAGGCGTTCGCCGGCTTCGGGCTGCCGCCGGAGCTGCCGCGCTGAGCGCCTCAGTGCGCCCCGCGGCACGGGTGGTTGCTTATGCGGGCGTTTGGGGCGGGCTAGGCGGTCTTGCGCCGCTCGTCAGTCTGTCCCTGCGCCCGCGCCAGCCTGAACCACACCGCCTTGCCGTCCGGGGTGGGCCTCACCCCCCACGCGTCGGCCGTCCGCTCCACGATCTGCAGCCCGCGTCCGCTCGGCGTGCGGGGCGGTGGGTAGAGCACTGTCGGCCGGCCCTCACCGCTGTCGCTCACCTCGATGCGGATGGCGTCTCGTGAGTCGATCGCCACTTCAAACTCGCTGCACGCATGGCGGACGGAGTTGGCGGCCAGCTCGGAGGTGAGGAGCTCGGCGGCGTGCACGACCTCGAGCGGCTGACCCCTCAGGTGGTCCCTCACCCACAGGCGCGCCGCCGTCACCGCCTCCGGTCGGCAGCGGAACTTCCGCGCGCTCGTCACGAGTCCATCGGCAGGACGTCGGTGAGACCGGTGAGCTCGACGACACGACGCACTGCCCGAGAGGGCTCACGCAACCGCACGTCGCTCACGTCCGCGGCTGCACCGAGCAGCACGGCGATCCCAGCGCTGTCGATGTAGCGCAGGTCCCTCAGGTCGAAGACGAGGCGCTCGGGGCGGCTCGCCGTGGCCGCGGCAACGCTGGCCTTCAGGATCTCGACATTGGAGACATCGAGTTCGCCCGACACGGTCACGACCGGAAGGCCGTCGGCGCCGGACTGCGTGCTCACCGCGACCTCGGCGGCGCGATCGCTGCCTAGCTCGTCCATTGAATGCCCACCATCGCGGTGTCGTCGTTGTGGCCCTCGGCCGCAAGGCCGACGGCGAGCTGCGCGAGCAAGTCGTCGAGCGCCAGTCGCTGCCTCGTCGCCAGGTTACGCAGCCGGGCAAGACCCACGTCGATCACCTCTCCGCGGCGCTCGACCAGACCGTCGGTGAACGCGACCACCACGGCTTTGGACGGCACGGACACGGTGGCCTCCTTATAGCCAGCCTCCCAGGGAACCCCGATCGGAGCGTCGGCTTGGAGCTGCGCGAACTCGCCGCGGCCATCGTGCAGGATCAACGGCGCGAGGTGACCGGCGCTGGCCATGGTCAAGCGATGGGAATCGACATCGATCAGCGCGCACAGCACGGTAGCGAAGTAGTCGTGGCGCTCGCGGTTGACGAAATCGGAGAGCCTGCGCAACACGGTTGCGGGCCTGCAGTCCTGCACGATATACGCGAGCGCGGCATGCCGCAGCATCGCCATCGTCGTCGCGGCTCGAAGCCCGTGGCCCGCGACGTCGCCGATCAGCAGAAACGCCTTCTGATCGTCAATCGCGACGAAGTCGTACCAGTCGCCTCCGACCTCGACGCCCGAGGCGGCCGGGATGTAGCTCGCGATGACTCGCAGGCCCCTCACCTGCGGCAGCGCCTCCGGAAGCAGCGCGTGCTGAAGGGTCTGGGAGATGCCGCGCTGCTCGGCATACATGCGGCGGTTTTCGGCAGCCACGCCGTCGAGGATGCCGGCCAGCTCCTCCGCCCTCGCTCGGCGCTGCGCGAGACGATCGGCCAGGAGCGCAGCGGCGAGCGCCATCAGGGCTCCGGCGGCGCCGATGATCCACGGCAGGGCCTGGAAGAACGCACCGCCGAGCGAGCCCTTCGGGCCCACGACGACCGTGAACACCGCGGCACCGAAGGGCACGACGCCTTTTGCCTGTCGGCCCTTGATCGGCAGCCGTTTCTCGCTCGTCACGAGCACGTCGCTGGTGCGCTTCGAGCGCCCGAGGTAGAGCGCGTAGTCGAGGTCGGAGAAGGCGCTGCTGCTTTCCTGCCGCGATCTCCGGTTCGAGGGCAACGGGTTCTCCGCGTAGACGACGTAGCCGCGTCCGTGGCCCGTCGCCTTGAAAGCAAGACCAACGCTGGGGTGCGGCGAGTGCAGGAAGCCCGTGAGGTTGAGCGTGCCCGGGCGCGTGGAGCGCTCGAGGAACTCGCGCTCCCTCGTGGGCATGGACGCCAGCCGCGGCGCCGCGCCCACGACGGCCGTCGGCGCCAGGCGATGCCTGCCGAGCGGCCACAGCGACACGGACGTGAACTGGCGGCCCTTGCCGGCGTAGGAAGCCACGAACGAACGGAACTTCGCGGGGTTGCCGCCGGTGGCGTTAGCGAGCGCGGCCGCCGAGGCCAGCGGCGTCTGGGTCGTAGGCACGGCCGACGAAAGCACGAGGGCAAGCTCGCGGACTCGCAGCTTGAGCAGGCGGTTCTCGTTGCTGTTGTACACGGCCAGCGCTGTCAGCGCCAAAGCGGCGGTCAGGAGCAGTCCCACGAGCAGCGCGATGCTGGCCGGCCGCGAAGCCCGCCAGCGCCGAAAGGAGCCGACCGCGGCCGTGGGAGCCCTGGCAGCTTGGCTTCGCAGCGCATGGGCCGAGCCCTCTTGTAGCGCACTCATGTGGTCATCGCGCCCCGAAGGGCTGGCCGTCGCGAGGTGATGAAGCGCAAGCTAGCTCATCGGCAGGCGGTTTAGGCGTCCTGCCGCCTGGTTACGCTCGGCGGCGATGCGGAGTGTGCTGTTTCTGGTGGGGTTCCTGGTGGGAATCGGCGGCGCGCTGATCTTCCTGGCCGCCGTGGCGAGCACCGTCATGACGAGCGTCGCTTGGGTCAACTCGGTGGTCGTGAGCCAGCGGACGAAGGCGAAGGAGCACCATCGCCGGGAGCTGGCGTTGGCCGACCGCCGCGCCCGGGTGGTCGCTGACCGCCGAGCGCGGGTGCTTGCCGACCGCCGCGCGCGGGTGGCGTCACAGAGTCTCTAAGCGCAGGACTTGCGATGCTCGAGGCGTGCCCTCGTGCCAGAGCCGGTCGGATCTATGACGGGATACCCGGCGGCCCGAGTATCTCGATGCCGAATTCCGCGGCGAGCGCCGTCAGGCCCTGTAGATCGGGCGGCTCGGTCGGCGGAGGCGGGATGGTCAAGGTCGGTGCCGGCTCGCTGGCCGCCCGCATGAACTTCTCGAAGCCGGCGGGCTCAGTCACCAGGAGGAAGCGGGCCTCCTCGGAGGTGACATCGAAGGTATGCGGAATGTCCCGTGGACCGTAGACGAACGATCCAGCTGGCGCGGTAATGACCTGCCCGCCCACCCAGAAGGTCAGTTCGCCGTCGGTCACGTAGAACCACTCATCCTCGCGGTGGTGGACGTGCAGCGGTGAGCCGGCACCACGAGGCGCGAGCATCTCAACGACGAAGACGCGACCATCGGTCGCTTCGCTGGAGGCCTTGATCAGGGCGAGGCCACCAAAGGCCCACAGCGCGTCGCCCTCGTCGCGCTTGAGCGCGATGGGACCCAGCGACTGGCTTCCATGTGTGCTCATGTGAAGCTCCTTCCATATTGCGCGAGCGCGTTGGTTCGCTAGCGGTTCAGTGCCGACCCTACTCCTCGTCACGCGAGCGGTCAGCGCCGGAACTTCACGCCAAGGGGAAGGTAAGCGGCGAGGCCACTAGAGACTGCGAGCTGGTGATTGAATCCGCGCAGCGCGAGGCATCCCATTGCCGACCCCAATTGTCCAGCACTAAGTAGCCTGACAAGCTGATCGACGACACACCCCCGCCCGCCGTTTCGCCTCCGGCACCGCTCTCGGTGCCGCGATCAGACCGCGGCGTGGACGTCATTGCAGAGGCTGAGCGACTGGAAGCCCAGCTCGCAAGAGCTCGACCAGACGCACCCCCGCTAGCAGTGCAGAAGACCCGCGCGCTGCTCGCGCGAGCAAAGCAGATCGCCAACGGAGACACCGATGTGAAGCTGATTCGCGACTTGTGGTCCGGATTAAGCGTGGAGTCAGCTTGGCGCTCGCTGCAGCAAGCGCAGGAAGAATTGTTGCTTATTCGGCCTGAGGAGGAGCTGCGCGGAGAGATACCGTACTGGCTCAAACTCGCCGCCGCACACGACGCGACAGCGGTTAGCACACTCGAGGACTGGCAAGCGCACAAACAGCGGACGATTGACCCGAACCTCGTTCGCCCGATCCTGTCCGCCTCGCACGTCGCGGCGAATCAAGCGCACATGGCGGTCCGCCGGCTGCGCAACCGGGTCGGAGTGTGGGCCGTGCTCCTCGCTCTGCTTGTCCTTGGAGTGTGGTGGATTGGGAATGTCACCAGCGGCGAGATCGCGGGTATTGGTGCTCTCGGTGGCCTGCTGTCCGTCGTCTTCGCGGTCAAGAGCGCAGACCTCGGTGCCGCGTACAACGTCCAGTTTGCCCAGGGGATGCTCAAGGTGGCCTCTGGCGCCGCGACTGCGATCCTGGCCGTGCTGATTCTCAAGGGTGGCGGCGCTTCCGCGGATCCCACGCACGTGTACGAGTACGCCGCCATCTTCGGTTTTTCCCAGCAGGCGTTCACCCGCCTAGTCGACGAGAAGGCTCAGGCGTTGACAGCTAAGGCTCCGGCGCGAGGCGGGAGCCCGTCTGATCCTCTGCTCAGCGCGGAGCATCCTCATCCTCGGAGCTAGGAGCGCCCCAAGCGCACGCATCCCCGGGAGCCGTTGCGTACCTTGACACCGTATGCAACGAACCGGCGACGGCCTCCTCCTCTCCGCCACCGACCTCGTCGCGTTCCTCGAGTGCGAGCACCTCTCCGCGCTCGACCTTCGCGTCACGACTGGGCAAGAAGTCATCAAGCAGACCCGCACCGACTCCACCGAGCTCGTCGCGCGGAAGGGCTCCGAGCACGAGCAGCGCTACCTCGAATCGCTGATCTCGAAGCCGCTCGACATAGTCACGATTCCTTCATCGATCGACGGAGCCGCAGCCGCGAGCGAGGCCGCCGCCGCGACCGAAGCGGCGATGCGCGCAGGCACGGACGTCATCTACCAGGCCGCCCTCGCGGACGGCGCTTGGCGCGGCTACGCGGACTTCCTCGAACGCGTGGCCAAGCCCTCCCCCGCCTTTGGCGACTGGAGCTATGAGGTCGTTGACACGAAGCTCGCGCGCCGATCGAAGCCGGAGTTCATCGTGCAGCTGTGCCTGTACTCCGACCTGCTCGCTCGCCTGCAGGGCCTCCAGCCCGAGCACATGCACATCGTCCTGGGCACCGGCGAGCGCGAGTCGTTCCGCCTGCAGGAGTTCGCGGCGTTCTACCGGCGCTTGCTCGGCCGCTATGAGGGCCGGCTCGCCGAGGAGTTCGCAGGCACGTACCCGGAGCCGGTCGCCCACTGCGACCTGTGCCGCTACTCGGAGCACTGCAAGGCGCGCTGGCTCGCGGACGACTACCTGACGCTGATCCTAGGCGTGGGTCGCACGCGCGCGATCCGCCTGCGCCAGGGAGGAATCACGACTGGCGCGCAGCTCGCACTCGCACAGCCCGCCAGCCGGCCGCGGCGCATCGGCGAGAAGGCGTTTGAGGGCCTGCGCGAGCAGGCGCGCCTGCAGGTGCACGAGCGCTCGACGGGCGAGCAGACCTACGGGCTGCTGGCGCCGGAAGAGGGCCGCGGATTCGAGCGCCTGCCGCAGCCGCGGCCGGGCGATCTGTACTTCGATATGGAGGGCGACCCGTTCTATGACGGCGAGGGCCTCGAGTACCTGTTCGGGGTGAGTCGGCTCCAGGACGGCGAGGTCGCCTTCCGCGCGTTCTGGGCACACGACCGCGCGGAGGAGAAGCGCGCGTTCGAGGAGTTCATCGACTTCGTGATGGCGGCGCGCGCGGCGGACCCTGAGCTGCACGTGTACCACTACGCGGCGTATGAGCGCTCGGCGCTGAAGCACCTGATGGGCCGCCACGGCACGCGCGAGGAGGAGGTCGACGAGCTGCTGCGCGAGAAAGTCCTGGTCGACCTGCTCGATGTGACGAGGCAGGCGATGCGCACCTCGAAGCCGAGCAACTCGCTGAAGGACGTCGAGGCGTTCTACATGCGGGAGCGCGAGCAGGAGGTCACGGAAGCGGGCGACTCGATCGTGCGCTTCGAGGAATGGCTCGAGACGGGCGAGCAGGCGCTGCTGGACGCGATCGAGGCATACAACGAGGTCGACTGCCTCTCCACGCTGAAGCTGCACAGCTGGCTGCTCGAGCGCCGGGGGGAGGCGAAACGCGAGTTCGGCGTCGAGCTTCGGTGGCGAGCGCCGCCGGAGCCCTACGAGCAGTCGCCGGAATCGAAAGCGATTCAGGATGAGGTGGCTCGCCTGGAGGCGAGCCTGTTGGTCGGTCTGCCGGAGGACGTCGCGGCGTGGTCTGAGGACGAGCGCGGCCGCTGGCTGATGGCACAGCTCCTGAACTACCACCGCCGCGAGGAGAAGCCGGCGTGGTGGGCGTACTTCGCGCGCCTGGAACAGTCGCCCGAAGAACTGGTCGACGACCCCGAAGCGATCGGCAACCTCGCGCCCGACCCGGAGTCGGAACCCGTCGCGGACGAGCGCTCGTTCATCTACACGCTGCGCTTCCCCGAGCAGGAGCACAAGCTTTCGCCCGGCGGCGACATCGTGGATCCCGTCAGCGAGAAGGACGTCGATGTCGCCGAGATCGACGATGCGCGCGGGATCCTGCGCATGCGGCGCGCACAGAACCGCGCCGAAGAGCCGCTGCCAGCCGCACTCATTCCGGGCGGCCCCTACAGAACGACCGAGCAGCGTGGTGCGCTGCGCCGGCTGGCTCGAGCGACTGTCGCGTCGAGCATCGACGGTCCCGGCGACTTCCGCGCGCTGCGCGACATGCTGCGCCGCCGACCGCCGCGCGTCGCGGGCGTGGCACCAGGCCCGCCGCTCATCGCGAGGTCGCCGGAGATCGAGCAGCTCAAGCAGCTCGCAGAGCGCCTGGATGAGTCATGCCTGTTCATCCAGGGGCCGCCGGGCTCGGGCAAGAGCTGGACGGGCGGCCAGCTGGTGGTGCACCTGATCGGGCGCGGTGCGCGCGTGGGCGTCGCGGCGACGAGCCACAAGGCGATCCACAACCTCCTCGAGGAGGTCGAGGACGCAGCTTCCGACCAGGGTGTGATGTTTGAGGGCTGGAAGAAGTCCTCTGGCGGCAATCCGGAGTCGGAGTTCACCTCGAAGCTCAAGGGCCCGCTCATCACGAACGAGCCGAAGCTCGAAAACTTTCCCCCTCCGGACCACGTTCGGCTCGTCGCAGGCACGGCGTGGCTGTTCGCACCGGAAACGATGGACTCGACGCTCGACTACGTCGTGATCGACGAGGCAGGTCAGGTGTCGATCGCGGACGCGCTCGCGATCGGCACGGCAGCTCGGAACGTCATCCTCCTCGGCGACCCGCTCCAGCTCGCTCAGGTCTCACAGGGGACCCATCCGGACGGCGCGGGCGCATCGGTCCTAGAGCACTTGCTCGGCGACGGCGCGACGATCCCACCCGGGCTGGGCGTGTTCCTCGACCACACACGTCGGATGCACCCGGACGTTTGCGCGTTCATCTCGGAGGTGGTGTACGAGAACCGTCTGGAGGCGCTCGATGAGTGCGCGCACCAGCGCATCAACGCGCCAGGCGCGCTGACGGGCACGGGTCTGCGCTTCATCCCGACCGACCACGAGGGCAATACGCGCTCCTCAGTCGAGGAGGCGGAGGCGATCGCCACCGCAGTCGCCGGGCTCGACGGTGCGTCGGTCACCCTCGCGGACGGCAAGACGCGGCGCCTGAAGCACGACGATGTCATGGTCGTGACCCCGTACAACGCCCAGGTGCGCTGCTTGACCGAGCACCTGCCGGTCGGTGTGCGAATCGGCACGGTGGACAAGTTCCAGGGCCAGGAGGCGCAGATCGTGTTCTTCTCGATGGCGACGTCGTCGGACGCCGACGTGCCCCGGAACGTGGAGTTCCTCTACAGCCGCAACCGACTCAACGTGGCGGTGTCGCGGGCGCGGTGTCTTGCGGTGCTCGTCTGCAGTCCGCGGCTGCTGGATTTGAAGCCGCGTACGGTTGAGCAGGCGCGGCTGGTCAATGCGCTGTGTCGGTTTGTGGAGATCGCTCAGGGAGTCGGGATTTGAACCTGCGACCGCCCGGCCCCAGCCGGGCACACACAAGACCACCTGGCACCTGGCTGGCTGTCCCCCAAGCTGACGCGGGGACTCGAACCCCGGACTATCGTGATCGGCGGCGAGCAGCTGAACATGACGCCGCGGCCGGAGATGGTCGGCTCGGTCGTCTCTCAGGCGAACCCCGGCGACGTCACGCACGTGCTCGCCGATGGGGTCGTCATCAAGCGCGACGGCCAGCTCGTGGGCGTGGACTCCTCGCGCGTGCGGCGCCTCGCCGAGGAATCGCGCGAGCGCGCGCTCTCGAGCGTGCTGGCCCATGGGCCGCTCCTGCCCCGGGGCGACTCCCGACCTCCAGACACAGCTCGACGCGTTCGGCAAAGCTAATATCGCGCGCGCGCACGAGCTCGCGCACTCATGAGCTACGCGGACATCAACGGCCAGCGCATTCGCTTCGACGACACCGGCGGAGACGGTCCGCCGGTGATCCTCGCCCACGGCTTCCTTATGGACCGCACGATGTTCGCGCCGCAGGTCAGCGCCCTCGCGGGCGAGTTTCGCGTGATCACGTGGGACGAGCGCGGGTTCGGCGAGACCGAGTTCGATGGCAAGCCGTTCACCTACTGGGACTCCGCGGGCGACTGCCTCGGCCTGCTCGACCACCTCGACATCCAGCAGGCGGTCGTGGGAGGGATGTCGCAGGGCGGGTTCCTGTCTCTTCGCGCCGCGCTGCTGGCACCCGAGCGGGTGCGCGCGCTCGTGCTCATCGACACCCAGGCCGGCACCGAGGACCCTGAGCGCCTGCCCCAGTACCGTCAGATGCAGCAGACCTGGCTCGAGGTCGGGCCGGTGGACGAGCTCGCCAACACGATCGCGAACCTGATCCTCGGCGATCCCGAGCTCAACGCGCAGTGGATCGCCAAGTGGCGAGAGCTCGATCGCGACCGGACCATGAAGGAGCCCGGCGACTGCCTGCTGGGTCGCGACGACATCACCGACCGGCTCGGCGAGATCACGTGCCCCGCGATCGTCTTTCACGGTACGGCAGACCAATCGATCGAGATGGAGCGCGCTGAGTCCCTCTGCAAGGGACTCGCGGATTGCCGCGCTCTGGTCCGCGTCGAGGGCGGCACGCACGCCGCCAACCTGACGCACCCGGATCAGGTCAACGGGCCGCTGCTCGAGTTCCTGCGCTCCCTCTAGCGGGTCGTCGGCGGAGCGAGACGGAGCTGAAGGTCCGGTCGCCGGGCCGTGACAACGAGCGTCAGCCGTGGCGCGCGGCGCGCACGAGTCCTGCTCCCGGATGAAGCTCCCGCACGGGGACGAAGCTCTTCCTGGCCACCGAGACTGTGATCGGGCCCACGCTCGGGTCGCCGCTTGGGAGGATGCTGAAACTACCCGTGATCCCATCGCGGATCCTTGTCTTGAGCATCGCCGCGATCACGCTGGCTCGGCTACCGCCGCGTGCGATCGCATCGAGCAGCACCTCGGCCGCCTGACCTGCGTAGGGCGCGTACAGTTCAACCGTCCCACCGGCCACTTTTCGCAGTTCGGACACGAGCCGGCGCCCAGGCCCTGACAGGTTCTGCGGCACACGCCCTGGCACGCTCGTGAACATGCCCCTCGCCGCGGAGCCGGCCAGGTCGATCGTGGACTGCTGCGCGAAGCCGTCGGGTGCCAGCAGCTTGACCTTCCCCTTATTGCGCCCGAGCACGGCGACCTTGTGCTTGATCAGGAGAGCGCCATTCTCCTCGGTCAAGCCGGCTAGCAGCACGCCATTTGGTGATGTCCGCGCCACGCGACGCATCAGCGCCACATAGCTGGAAGCGCTTACATCCCACGCGCTGAAGCCCACGATCTTGACGTGGAGTTTTCGGGCGGCGCCGCGAAACGTTCGAGCCTGGCCGAGGCTCGTCGGATCTCCCCCGGCGTAGAGAACGTACATTCGCCTGAGCCCGCGCTGCTTGGCGAACACCGCCAGGCCCGCTCCCTGATACGCGTCGTTCGGGACGACTCGGGCGTAGTTGTGCCGCCTCGGATATAGGCTCGAGGGCTCGCCGCCGTTGCATTCCGGGCTGGGCTGCGTGAGGCACACGAGCGTGTTGCCCGGAGAGACCATCGCCACGCCGCCCCCTGGGGCGTCGCCGAGTAGCGGGATGATCACCTCGGCACAACCCGAGTTGTAGGTGCCGACGACGCCGAGGACGCTCGGGTCGGCCGCGTACGCGGTCGCATTCGCCTGGCAGATCGACTTGCTCCACAACCCGGTCGCTGGATCCGAATCGTCGCAGGGCTGGAAGGCGACCCGGCGCTTTCCCGCGCGCCAGCCGGCTGCGCGAAGCACGAGGCGGATCGCGTCATTCATCTGCTGCGAGCGCTTGCTTGACGCCCCACGCAGCGGAAGATCAGACACGATCAGCGCCTGGGCCCGAGCGGAGCCTTCGTACTGAACTGGCCCGCATGCGGCCGAAGCGACAGCGGTCACCCCGGTCTGTGCGGCCTGGCCACCGCCTAGCCCGAACACCGTCAGACAGGCAACCAGCACGCCTGCGAGCCCGAGAGTTTGCGCGAACCGGGACAGGTGGTGAGCATAACCGGGCCCTGATCGGGACACCATTCCGGGCGCAGAAGGATCGTCTGGCCCTCCCCCGCCCACGGCGCCTACGACCGGCGTTGAGCCTCGGCGGCACACGAGCGAGCACCAGCGGAGAGCCAGCAGTGCTTGGCTCTCCGCTGGATAGGTCGCTTTGCGCTAGGACTAAAGCCCTTCGCACTGACCGGTCTCGGCGCCGGTCACCTGATTTGGACTGCCTTCTGAATCGCCAACTGCGGGCTTAGGCGAGTTGCCTTCGCATTGCAGGCTGCCGTGAATCGTGTTCGTCACGTACTCGTTGGCGTCTTCATCTTCCAGAACGTTGTTGTTCATTCGCACCGAGCCGTTGACGTGGTTGCGGATGAACCCGAACCAGAACCCGTCGTAGCCTTCCACGGTCACGGCTCCGTTGATGTGGTTGTCCTCGATCGCGTTCCAGGTGATTTCGAACGGACCGCCGAACGGACCCGAGCCGCCGTGAATGTCGATGCCCCCATCGATCGTTGCGAAGTGGATCTGCACCGACGCGGGGTTCGTGGCATGGACACCGCCCGTGATCGTGCCGGTTGCGGTCTGTGCTTCGTCACCGCCGAGCACGAAGGTCGCCCCGGCGCCGATGTACACGCCGCCGTGGACGCTCACGGGGCCTTCGCTCAAGCACGTCGCGCCTTCTGGCACGACTACGCGGCCGTAGCTGCCGGCCGCCAACTGTTCAGTGCATGTCGTGGTGTTCGAGCCGGCCATGGCAGACGCCGGCAGAGCGAGCAGTAGAACGGAACCCAAGATGCCCACAGCGAGCATCCGGAAATGTCTCCTCACGCTGGATCTCCTTTCCCGGCGGCCGCTGGAGGACCGCCGCTTTCAACGCCGAGCCCATCAGCTTCGTTCTCCCCGATGGCGCCTGCGTGATCAGGGAGGGACTCTAGCGGTTTAGCGTGCGTATGACCTCGGGTTGGGAGGCTCCGCTGCGCGCACGACGCCAAGGGTAGGAGCGTCATCGGCGATGGCGGCAGAGGCAGGGGCGCGACGACCGGCCGAGCATGATCGCCTGTCCCCAGCGGACGCGGCGCACAAGACCGCTCGAGCCTCTGCGGTTCTCGGAGCATCAGATGGCCGATCTCCCCATCCCCGATCAGGGGATCCTGATCACGCACTTCATCGTCTCCGCCGACGTCGAACGTTCACGTCGCTTCTACACCGACGTGCTCGGCGGCGAGACGGTGCGCGCGGGGGAACCGTCGTTCGTCGCGCTGGCGAACAGCTGGATCATCATCAACGCCGGCGGGGGCCCGACGGATGACAAGCCGACCGTGACGCTCGAGACACCCCCGGACCCCGATCGCGTCAGCAGCTTTCTGAACATCCGCGTCGCCGATATCCACGCGATCTACGACGAATGGAGCGCTCGCGGCGCGCAGTTCCTGACGCCGCCGGAACAGCGCGCGACGGAGATCCGCTGCTACCTGCGTGATCCGGATGGTCATCTGATCGAGGTAGGTCAGACGACGCGTCGCCCCTCTTAGAACCCGTGCGCGCCGGCGGCGCCCACGCGCGCTCGCCCAGCCGGGACACATTCGGGGCACTCTTACTTCTCGTAAGCGACCCGAGCGAGCGAACTGAAGGAGTTACGGGCGCTCCGCCAAGCCGACGCCCGGACTCGAACCGGGGACCCCTTCATTACGAGTGAAGTGCTCTACCAACTGAGCTACGTCGGCGTATGACCTGCTAATCAGCCCTTTTTCTGCGCTTGGCCGCCGGCAATGTTACGGCTGTGGGCCCAGTTAGGGGCCCACCCACCCCTTCTTGCGCACCCGAGCGCCTGGAGCGGCTCGAAAGCAATGACACGGCCTCAACCTTAGCCGTCCGGCACTGCTGGGTGCCACTTCTTGTCAACTCTTCGGAGCTGCGGATCCAACGCTGATCGCTCGGGTGCGGAGGAGTAGGGTCGCCTGCAACCCTCGCGTACCCTCCATTCGCGAAATCCCGAAGTAGGATGCGAGCGTCTCTGGGGGCGCCCGGCTCGCGCTCGCTCCGGACGGTGGCCGTTGCACAAACCCCCGGCGGGCTCACGGGAGCCGTTCTAAGGGTGGGGTCGGAAAAGCCAAAGGTCGTCCGCTCGGCCGTGGCGCGCCTTGCCCGGCCTCGACGAGCCCAGCCCCTTCAGCCGGCGTCACAGCGAGCGCGGTCGAGGTTTTCGGAGACGGCTTTGGGCAACGGCCACGTGGAGAAGCAGCAGCGCCTTCCGGCCCACGTCTTCGGGCGAGCCGATCGCGCAGCTCGTAAGGGTGGCGCCCAGGATGGACCAATCGAACTCGAACCGCGGAGCTCCCGGGTGGGGATCGGGGCTACGGCGGAATGTCCGCGGGGCCGATCCGCTTCCTTACCTCTGCAGGCACGTCTTCGATGACCTCTGCGCTCGGATCTGAGGGCGCTCCGTAGACGAAGAACAGCACGTCCGCGTCAGAGTCATTCATGACCTTCAGCGGCGTGTGTGGCTCGACGACTACGATTGAGCGGGCTGGAAGCTCGTGCCGCTGCGGAGGGTCGCCCAAGAGCATCGAAAGGGTGCCCTCGAGAACCACGAAGGTCTCCTCCTGGACGAGTTGGACGTGACGGTAGCCCTCGGCTCCTGGCGGGTAGCGCCACAGGTTTGCTCGCGAGTGGCGGAGCGGTGCGAGCCGCGTCACCTCGACGATTTGCCGAGTTGCGTCCTCCGGGCGCCAGCTCGGCGGCGCGAACTGCAGCTCGTTGCCGCTGAGTACCGAGAAAGCCACCGGCCGAGAATCATACGTTCTAGGTTCATGCCGCCTCCGCGATTTCCCGTCCTCGTCGGTGAGCGTCTCGACGTAGGCGGCGCGACGTCCAAGCGAGCCCGGCCCGCCACGCCCCGTGTTCCGCCCGAGCTCGCTCCGTGCGCGGAGCGAGGGTTCCGTGCCGGAAATGGGGCAACGGTAATCGAGGTTTAACTGAGATGTAAGGACCGTGTAATGCCTGCGCCCTACCGTCGCCCCAAACGAACAAGGAGGTTGGGCGCATGCGCCTATCACTTACCGCGCTTGTCGTGACGACCGCTGCCCTCGCCGCAGCGGCTCCAGCGACCGCCACGACGAGCAAGGGCAAGTTGTTTCATGACGGTTCGGTCGTGGGGACCGTCGTCACGCCAGCTCCGGTTCCCTCCGGCACCGGCAGCGACCCCTTCTACAAGGTGACCAACGGCGCCGAAGGGCAGCTCGGAATTGCCGGCGTGGCGCCTGGCGATGGCCCATACCACGGCGGCGACTGGCAGGTGTATCTGGTCACGTTCAAATCGGGCGTCAGCCCGCACCTGCTCACGTCCGACGATGCCGTTTTCACGGCCGAAGCCCTCGGCGAAGTCACGGTGACCCGCGCGCCGGAAGCGGACTTCCGCTGCCCAGTCGTGGCGCCCTGAGCTTTGGGAAGGGGCGGCTCAAACCGCCCCTTCCGCCCCGCTGCGGTGTCGAAGGTGTACTCCTTCTCGATGCGGACCCATGGCAGCTCGAGATCTGGGTTCGATCGCGTCTCGACCAACACGACTCGCGCGCCTGGAACAAGCTGTCGGGAAGAGCGCATGTTTCGGGCCGACACGCCGACCGCCTCTGTTTGACGTCGCGCACCTCTCTGACTAAAGTCAGAGAATGTCCGATGCGAGCATCGAGCAGATCCGCCGCTTCAACCGGACGGTGACGGCGCGCGTCGGCGCGCTCAGCGACCGCTTTCTCGGGCGGGCGCGGCCACTCGGCGAGGCACGCGTCTTGTGGGAGATCGGACGCGACGGCTGCGAGGTGCGCATGCTACGCGCACGTTTGAGCTTGGACTCCGGCTATCTCAGCCGGCTACTGCGCTCGCTCGAGGCCTCCGGGCTCGTCTCGCTCGAAGCCAGCACGCCCGACAGGCGGATTCGCGTCGTGCGGCTCACGGACGCTGGTCGGGACGAGCTGTCCACGCTTGACGAGCGCTCCGACGCGCTCGCCCGGTCGCTCCTGACGCCGCTGAGCGAGCCACAGCGGGAGCGGCTCGTTGCCGCGATGCGCGACGTCGAGCGCCTGCTCACCACGGCGAGCGTCGAGATCAGGCCGACTGACCCGGAACACCCGGACGCCCGCTATTGCCTCGCCGAGTACGTCGCCGAGCTGAATCGACGCTCGGACCTTGCGTTCGATCCGTCGGTCGGCGCTACGGCGCTGCCGCACGAGGTCCGCCCGCCGGCCGGCGAGTTCTTCGTCGCCTACCTGCGCGAGGAACCTGTCGGATGCGGTGCGGTCAAGCACCACGAAGGCGCGCCGGCCGAGATCAAGCGCATGTGGATCGCGCCGTCCGCACGCGGCCTCGGGCTCGGGCGCCGCCTGCTCGCCGAGCTCGAGGCCTGCGCGCTGGCGGGTGGAGCGCGCGTCGCGCACATCGAGACGAGCGGGGTGCTCACCGAGGCGCTTTCCCTCTACCGCTCGACGGGATGGGTGGAGGTGCCAGCGTTCAACCACGAGCCATTCGCGGACCACTGGTTCGAGAAGGCACTACCCTAAAGCTCTGGCTCGGCCACGGCGCCTCCGGCGGCCCCGAGACGATGCGGTACGAGTGGTCATTCGTCGACTGGCTTGGACTCGGCAGTGGAAGGGGTATCGCCGGGCTGCGCCGGCTCTGGTTCGAGTTCCTGCGGACCTGGGAGGAGTTCCACAACCCGAGGCCCGTGACTTCCGCGAGCTGGACGCTGAGCGCGCCCTCGTGCTGACCCACTTCTGGGGCCGAGACAAAGGCAGCGGACTCGAGCTTGGAATGACCGGCACAAACCGCGCGAGCCTGTTCCACGTTCGCCGCGGGAAGGTAGTTGGGCTATGCCCTATGGGGACCGCGAACGCGCGCTCGCCGACTGCGGCCTCTCGAAGTCGTGCCCGCTTCAGCTGTCCGCCCGCGCCCAGTGAGCTCGTAGCGCTTTCGCGGTGCGCTCGGGCTCGATGCGGTGCGGCGGATCGAAATGGTGGCGTTGCGTAAAGACGTCGAGCGTAAAGTCGGGGAAGATCTCGCGCGCTCGCTCGGCCATCCGGGCGTAGTAGTCCGGGTTGCTGCGGCCGCCGAGCGCGAAGTAGACGGGCTTTGCAAAGTTGCGCAGGCGGTCGAGGCTGAGCGTCGATGACCTGAATGTCTTCAGGAAGGCCCGCAGGCCGGCGGGGCGGTTCGCCATCCACGCTGGCGGCGGGCCTGGCGGCGGGGGCGGCGGCTCGACGCCCGGTGCGAGCTGGATCGCCACGAACGCCGGCATCATCTCCTCGGGCGGAAGCGTCGCGATCCGATCGAACTCCCGCCAGACGGCCTGCTCCTCTGGGTGAAGATCGTCATTTCCCATCCAGGCCGGCTCAATCAGTGCAAGGCTCAGCAGCCGGTCTGGATGGCTCGCGGCGAGCGCCAGGCTCGATGCGCCGCCACCCGAATACCCGACCAGGTGGAAGCGCTCGAAACCGGCGTCCCGCGCAGTCCGTAGGACACCGTCGATCTCGTGCTGGAGCGTGTAGCCGAGCGGCGGCTCGGAGCCCGCATACACCTCGAGGTCCTTAGCGATTGCTTCGACGTCCTCGCCCAAGGCGTCGAGCAGTGCCTGGTACGCGAGATCGGCCGGCATCACCCCACCGGGCAGAAAGATGGCTCGTGGTCCCACGTCTGCGCGAGCGTATCTGAACTTCGTTCGCGCCAACCGACGTCGGGCCATCTGCGGGCGCAGAAGCGGCAGAGCAACGCGATCGATCAGGCGCGACTAATCCTTCACCGCGAGCAGGGAGACGCTCTCGACTCCGTATGTGCTGCATGCCTGGAGGGCGCGATCGGAGATGAAGTTGTAGGGGTTCTCGCGCACCTCTCGAACGCGCAGGCCCGCGCCCTCGATAGCGTCGACGTAGCTGCGCCGCGGAATCGCTCCAGCTATGCAGGCGGCCCACAGGTCCACATCGCGCCTCGTGCGCTCCTTCAGGGGGCGACCGCTCACGATGTCGGCGAGCGCCACCCGCCCGCCCGGTTTGAGGACGCGAGCCGCCTCAGCAAAGACCCGACTCTTCACAGGGGAGAGGTTGATCACGCCGTTCGAGATGACGACATCGAAGCTTTGATCCTCAAACGGAAGATCGTCGATGCCGCCCTCGACGAACTCCACCTGCGAGAAGCCCTCGCGGTCTTTGAGCCGTCTCGCCTTGGCGAGCTGCTGGTCCGTGAAATCGATGCCGACTGCGCGCCCGGAATCACCGACCTGGACCGCGGCGATGAACACGTCCGTGCCGGACCCCGAGCCGAGATCCAAGACTTTCTCGGCTGTCTCGAGCGCGGCGAGCTCGAAGTAGTAGCCAACGCCCGCGAACGAGGCGAGCGCTTCGGCTGGGACCGCCTCGAGGACGTTCTGCGGATAACCGAGATGCAGCGCCAGATCGCGTCCCACTTCAAAATGAAGCTCCGCCTCCTCTTCGCGCGCCACGTGGCGGTACATCTCTTTGACCTCTGCCTCGAGCTGCTCGGCGTCAACGAGCGAGCTGGCGTCAGCTTGCGGCAGTGTCTCCGCCCGTGCCATCTCATCGTCTAGCGGCGTGGCTGGATCCATGTTGAACCCCCTTGTTGATCGGCCCCTGTCTTCGCCCGGTGTTGCCTCACGACCATACCCGCGCCAGATGCCGCTGCTCGGGCGAAGACCTCGATCGACGACCCCACGTTCCTGGTGCCCGCTAAGCGACACCTGATGAGACGCCTCGCGCGAGCCGAGGCACGTACGGTCAGCCCATCCGGGCTGCTATTTGCGGATGCATCGCCAAGCGGGGCGCGGCAAGGCCGGAACTGACGCGGGACCCTCCGCAACGCCTCGTTCGGCGCGCCGCTCCAGCGACACCGACTCGTGTAAGCTCCGTTTTCCGTCGGCATTCGCCCTGAGCGCGACAATGGACTGCCCATCCTGCGGCTACGTGAACCGTGAGAACGCGCGTTTTTGCGCGGAGTGCGCCACGCCACTTATCGAGACGGTCACGTGCCCGTCGTGCGGCACGGCCCATCCCTCAGCAGCGAGGCACTGCGACAGCTGTGGCCGGGCACTAGCCGACGCTGCCGCGCCGATCGCTGCGCCTGACTCGCGCTCGCACCCCCCGGAGCACCTCGCCGAGAAGATCCGAGCCGGTCGCTCCACCCTGGAGGGAGAGCGCAAGCAGGTGACTGTGCTCTTCGCCGATGTGATGGGTTCGATGGAGCTCGCCGAGCAGAGCGACCCGGAGGAGTGGCGGCGGATCATGGAGCGTTTCTTCTCGATCCTGTGCGCGGGCGTGCACCGCTTCGAGGGCACCGTCGACAAGTTCACCGGCGACGGGATCATGGCCCTGTTCGGAGCACCGGTCGCGCACGAGGATCATGCCCGGCGCGCCTGCTACGCGGCGCTTCATCTCCAGCACGAGCTCGCCGCCTACGCGGCGGAGCTGCGCCGCGGGCTGGGGCTCAGCTTCTCCGTCCGCATGGGCCTGAACTCCGGCGAGGTGGTGGTCGGACAGATCGGCGAGGACCTCGCCATGGAGTACACCGCGGTCGGCCACACGGTCGGCCTCGCGCAGCGGATGGAGCAACTCGCCGAGCCGGGCAAGGCGTATCTCACCGAGCACACGGCGGCGCTCGCCGAGGGCCACCTCGCGCTCGAGGACCTGGGCGAGTTCCAGATCAAAGGCGTCACACGGCCACTGCGGGTGTCTGAGCTGAGCGGGATGGGTGCGGCCCGTGGGCGCCTTGATGTCTCACGTGCACGCGGCTTCTCCCGCTTCGTGGGACGCGCTGAGGAGCTCGCGATGCTGGAGAGCACCCTGGAGCACGCCTTCGCCGAGCAGGGGCAGGTGATCGGGATCGTGGGCGAGGCCGGCGTGGGCAAGAGCCGCCTCTGTCACGAGTTCGCAGAGCGCGCCCGGGCGCGGGGCACACGCGTGTATCAAGTCGCGGGCCAGGCGCACGCCAAGTCGGTGCCGCTGATGCCCGTGCTGCAGTTTCTGCGCGACTTCTTCGACATCTCAGAGCGCGACTCCGAGCGCAGCGCGCGCGAGCGGATCGCAGGCAAGCTCTTGCTGCTCGACAGATCCTTCGACGAGGACCTGCCCCTGCTCTTCGACTTCCTCGCGGTACCCGATCCCCTGCGCCCGGCGCCTCGCATGGACCCGGAGGCGCGCCAGCGCCAGCTGTTGGGCCTGATGAAGCGCCTGACCTACTTTGAGAACGCGCGTGAGCCGAGCATCCGCGTGTTTGAGGACCTGCACTGGCTCGACCCGGCGACCGAGGTCTTCCTCGCCAACCACGTCGAGGCGGTCCAGGCGACGCGGAGTTTGACGGTCGTCAACTTCCGGCCCGAGTACCACGCACCCTGGATGTCGAGGTCCTACTACCGCCAGATCGCGCTCGCCCCGCTGGGTCCCGAGGCGATCGAGGAGCTGCTCGACGACCTGCTGGGCTGCGATCCCTCGCTCGATGGGCTGTCGGAGGTCATTCGTGAGCGGACCGCCGGCAACCCGTTCTTCGTCGAGGAGCTCGTGCTGGGGCTGGCCGAGGCGGGCAGCCTGGAAGGCGAGCGTGGTGCCTACAGGCTCGTGAGGCCGGTCGAGGATGCGGCTGTGCCGGCCAGTGTCAAGGCCGTCCTCTCGGCGCGGATCGACCGGCTGTCGGCGCGCGAGAAGGCGGTGGTGCAGGCGGCGGCGGTGATCGGCAAGGAGTTTCCCCAGCCCGTCCTGGAAGGCGTCGTCGACCTGGCGCCCGAGGAGCTCGAAGATGCGCTCCGAAGTCTCGTAGCGGGCGAGTTCGTCTACGAGCAGGAGCTCTATCCCGAGGCTCTGTACGCGTTCAAGCACCCGCTGACGCAGGAGGTCGCCTACGGCTCGCAGCTCGGCGAGCGTCGCGCCAAAGTCCACGCCGCGGTCGCCAGGGCGATCGCGGCGCACTACCCCGAGCACCTCGAGGAGCGCGCGGCTCTCCTGGCCCAGCATTGGGAGGCCGCCGGCGAGACGCTTGAGGCGGCGCGCTGGCACGCGCGCGCCGCGGCCTGGTCGGGAAGCGGCGACCCGACCGAGGCGCTCGAGCACTGGCGCAAGGTGCGCGAGCTCGCCGATGTGCTGCCGCCGTCGCAGGAGACGACCGAGCTGGGCCTTCAAGCGAGGATCTCCTTGCTCAACTATGGCTGGCGCCTCGGCATCTCCCACGAGCAGGCGGAAGCACTGTTCACCGATGCCGAGCAGATCGCATCGCGGGCCGGGGACGTTCGCTCGCGGGCGCTCCTGCTCTTGAGCTACGGGATTCTCAGGGGCGTCAGCGACGGAGACGTGCGTGACTACGCCGGGCTCGCCCGCCAGGCGATCGCGTTGGCCGAGGAGTCGGGTGACCCGGAGCTCTACGTGGCCATCGCGACCGGCACGTACGCCCTCTTCTGCATCGGCGAGTACGACGAGGCCGTGGCGATCTGCGACCGTGCGATCGAGCTGGCGGACGGCAACCCCGCTGTCGGCGCCGGCTCCCTTGTCGCCTGCCCCTACGCCTGGTGCCACGGGATGAAGGGGTTCTTCCTCGTCGCGCTGGGCGAGCTCGATGAGGCACGGAAGCTGCTCGAGCAAGGGAGGAAGATCGCCCGCGAGCAGGGGGACATCGAGGTCGTCGGCTGGAGCCACATGTGGTCGAGCTGGCATGCGTACCTCCAGGGAGAGCCCGAGGCCGCGCTCGCGCATGCCCAACAGGCGCTCGAGATCGCCGAGCGTATCGGGGACTCGTTCTCCCGCGCTTGGGCGTGGTTCCAGCTCGGCTTGGCGGAGCGGATGCAGGGCCAGTGGCAGCGCGCGATCGAGGCGCTCGAGCGCTCTGCCGCGATCGCCAGGGAAGGCCGCACGGCGCTCGAGGGGGAGGCTTGGCGCCTCGCGCTGCTCGGCGAGTCATACCTCGGCCTCGGGGACGCGGATCGGGCCCGCACCCTGGTCGCCGAGGCAATCGACGTTGCCGCGGCGCGCGGACACTCTGCCTATGAGGTCCTCGCGAACTTGGCGCTGGCACGGGTCCTGCTCGGCTCGGTCGGCGCCGCAGCGCGCGCGGAGATCGAGGCGGCGCTGGCGCGGGCCCTCGAAGTGGCGCGCGACACGGACGCGAAGTCCTTTGAACCGATGATTCACGTCGAGCTCGCCGAGCTGGCCCGCCACGGCGGCGAGGAGGAGGACTGCCAACGGGAGCTGCGCGGGGCGCACCGGTTGTTCACCGAGATCGGCGCGAGCGGCCACGCCGAGCGCTTGGCGGGCGAGCTGGCGCTGCTGGCGAGCTAGGCGCCGTTCGCTTTTGCTTCGCCCCTGCGGCGTGCGCGGTTGCAACGGCGGGCCCCTCGTGCCCTTCAGAGAGGCAGCCAAAGACTCGAACCCCGCTGCCCGTGGGCGTCCATTGCGCGCATCTGTCGTGTAAAGGGCCTTGGTCCTCACGCGCGCGCGGTGACCGCGACGCGAGCCGCTCGGGCAAGCGAGGCCTGCCCATCATCGAGCGTGTGTAGCGCCCGTCCGGTCGCGGCGGCGGTGGCGACGATCAACAGGTCGGTCGCCTTGCTGGCGCGGCCCGTCGAACGGGCCAGCGCGAGGATGTCGCCGTAGTGCTCCGCCACGAGCTCGTCGACGGGAAGCGGCTCGAACGCCTGTCGAATCGCATTCAAGCGCCGCTGGCGAGCGGCCCGCACCGAGGGGTCTTCAGCCAGTCGCACGCCCGCTCGCAGCTCACCGACAGTGATGACCGAGATCGCTGCCGACTCCGGCAGGCCAGCCGCTGACGCCGAGACGCCTCCGATCACGACGGAGGTATCCAGAAGCGCTCCCGTCAACGCCCGTCCCAGTCATGCTCGACGGATTCCTCCGCCGCCCGCAACCCGGCGACATCCTTCGCGAACGCCTTGTCGACAGGAGTCTCGGCGAGAAGCGCGCGGAGGCTCTCGCGATCGACCTCCACGCGGCGCTCTGGTTGCTCCCGCAGCGGGCCAAGTCTGGCCACGGGGCGGCCGCGCACGGTGATCGTGAACTCATCGCCCGACTGCGCCCGTCTGAGGACCTCAGCGACGTTGTTGCGCAGCTCGCGCTGCGGTATGGACTGGTCAGACACAGTTGCTACGCACTGTAGCAGTCGCCTTTGACACCGCGACGGCAACGCACGTGGCGAGCTGGGGCCGTTCTCAATCAGGCGGACCTCCCTCGCTGCTCAGGAGCCACATCGCCTCGGCCCTCGCCCTCCGGAACTGTATTCCCCCGCTGAACTTCTGCCCTCCACGTAGAGGCGTCCGGCGCGCGCGTCCCTGTGCCGCAGGCCGAGCGCCTCGGAGGGCAAGCGCAGGCCCGCCATGAAACCGAGCGCGACCATCAGCGCACCGCGCTCGCGCTCCAGCAAGCGAGCGGGGCGTCTCGACCGCGAGTCCTTCGCGCTGGCGCCGGCGCCCCGGCGCAACTGCTCCATGAGTAGAAACCACGCAGACGGGTCGATCGCCAGCGGATCGCGCGCGCGCCGTCCGCGGGTGAGCTTGTGCGAGGAGCTGCGGCGGCCGAAGCGGCCGGGCGACAGCAGCGGGTTGTGCGGGATCGCGCCCTCTTCGGCCGCCGACAGCATCGAGGAGAGGACGCGCTGCGCCTGCACGACGACTGCATGCGACTTCCCCTCAGCGAGGCGCGAGCGCCAACGAACGAGCATCCGACGGTCCGAGATGAGGTCGTGCAGCTGCTCATGCCCGAGCTCCTGTCGTATGTAGGAGTCGAAGATCGCGCGGTAGCCGTGCTGGGTAGCACGCGCCTTCGCGATCGCCACCTCGTTGCTGAAGAAGCGCTCCCAATACTCGGCGACGGTTCCGAGGTCCGTGGGAGGCGACACCACACCAAGCTAAGAACAGCTTGCGATGGATGTGTCGCTCGCCGACGCACCCGCGCCTGTTCTGCTTTGATTCGACCGCTCGAGCGCCGGGTAACGAGACCACGACATGGCACAGAAACTGAGCATCGCCGACCTGCGGATCTCCTCTGCTGCCTTCGAGGACCACGGGCGAATCCCCGCGCGCCACACGGTCGAGGGCGAGGACGTCTCTCCCCCGCTTCAGTGGTCGGGCGCGCCGGCTGGCACGAAGGCCTTCGTGATCGTCTGCCACGATCCCGACGCTCCGCTCGTCGACGGCTTCACCCACTGGCTCGCATACGGGATCTCGGCCGACACCTCCGAGCTGCCCGAGGGCGCGGGCGGGCTCGTGGCGGGGACGAACTCGTATGGAAACGCGGGCTACGGAGGACCGGCCCCGCCACCCGGCCACGGCACCCATCACTACTACTTCTGGATCTACGCGCTCGACTCCGAGCTCGACCTGCAGCCCGGGCTCGAACGGCGCGCGCTGATCGACCAGATCGAGGACCACGTCCTCGAGCAAGCGCGGACAGTCGGTCTCTACGAACGCTAAGACCCCACGCGGCCGACGATCAGCTTCGATCGAGGTCTGGCTCGCACACGGCGCATCGGGCGGGCCCGAGACGATGCAGCCGTACATCGCGGGCCTGCGCGCGCTGGGAGTCGACGCGCGCGCGCTTCGCCTGCCCCGCGGAGCCGCCGAGCGAGCGATGGCTCCGCTTCGAGAGCAGGTCGGAGCAGGTCTGTCTGACGCTGTGATCGGCGGGCATTCCTACGGCGGCAGGGTCGCGAGCATGGTCGCGGCGCAGACCGCGCCGGCGGGCCTCGTGTTGCTCAGCTACCCGCTGCATCGCCCGGGACATCCTGAGGAGCCGAGAGCTTCGCACTGGAGTGAGATCGCGTGTCCGGTGCTCGTGCTCTCCGGCGATCGCGACCAGTTCGCGCGCGCGGATCTGTTGCGCGAAGCCGTGAAGCAGCTTCCGCGCGCGGAGCTGCACCTGTATCCGGGCATGCGCCACGGGCTTCAGCAAGTCGCCGACGACGTCGCCCGTCGCATCAGCGCCTTCGTGAGGGCCCCTTAGAGCGCGGCGCGGGGGCGCCCCGCCTAGGGTTCGGGGCGCCCCGTTGCCGTGCGCTGGGGTGCTCCGCCTAGGGTTCGGGGCACCCCTTGCGCTGGTGCGTTGCTCTTTTGGGTGGTTTTGGGGTTGTTGTTGGTCTTGGGGTTGGTTGTTGGTCTGCCCAGGACTGGGACGGCCGGCGGCTAGCTAGTCCTTGCGGTCGCAGCGCCGCCCTGGTCCTGCCAGTTGTCCTGGTCTGTCTCGTTGTGGTTTGCCGAGTAAGCGTTGTTCTCGGCGTCGTTGGACTGATCGACGTCACCGTTGTTCGAGCACGGGCTGTTGACCGCGATCGGCACGTTGACGTTTTCCTGTTCGCTCTCGGCCTCGCTTTCGGCTGACTGCGAGGTCGAGTTGCTGTTTGAGGCCGACTGGCTCTGGTCGACCTGCTGGCCGCCGTTGCCGCCAGGGGGGTCATCGCCGCGGCTGACCGACACGCCGGTCGCGGCACCACCCTGGTTCTGCCCGTTGCTCTGGTCGGTGTGGTTGTGGTTGGCCGAGTACGCGTTGTTCTCGGCGTTGTTGGACTGGTTCACGTCGCCGTTGTTCGATCCCGGGCTGTTGACCGCGATCGGCACGTTGACGTTTGCCTGTTCGCTCTCGGCCTCGCTTTCGGCTGACTGCGAGGTCGAGTTGCTGTTCGAGGCGGACTGGCTCTGGTCGACCTGCTGGCCGCCGTTGCCCTTTCCGCTCTCGTAGCCACAGCACGAGCTGTCGCCACCGCCGCTGACCGACACGCCGGTGGCTGCAGCGCCCTGGTTCTGCCAGTTCTGCTGCTCGGTGCTGTTGTGGTTCGCCGAGTACGCGTTGTTCTCGGCGTTGTTGGACTGGCTCACGTCGCCGTTGTTCGAGTACGGGCTGTTGACCGCAATCGGGACGTTGACGTTGAGCTGTTCGCTCGAGGCCTCGCTTTCAGCCGACTGCGAGGTTTCGTTGCTGTTCGAGGCGGACTGGCTCTGGCTGACCTCCTGGCCGCCATTGCCCTTCCAGGAAGGATCGCTCCCGCCGCTGACCGACACGTCGGTGGCGGCACCACCCTGGTTCTGCCTGCTGCCCTGCTCGGTTTCGTTGTAGTTCGCCGAGCGCGCGTTGTTCTCCGCGCCGTTGGACTGATTCACGTCGCCGTTGTTCGAGTACGGGCTGTTGACCGCAATCGGGACGTTGACGTTGGCCTGTCGCGAGCTGGCTTCGCTCGAGGCCGACTGGTCGGTGCTGTTTTCGTTGTTCGCGGACTGGGTCTGCTCGACCTCCTGTCCGCCGTTGCCACCAGAGGGGTCCCCGCCGCGGCTGACCGACACGCCGGTCGCGGCTGCACCCTGGTTCTGCTGGTTTTCCTGCTCGGTGCTGTTGTGGTTGGCCGAGGACGCGTTGTTCTCGGCGTTGTTGGACTGGTTGACCTCGCCGTTGTTCGATCCCGGGCTGTTGACCGGGATCGGCACGTTGACGTTGGTCTGTTCGCTCTCAGCCTCGCTTTCGGCCGACTGCGAGGTCGAGTTGCTGTTCGAGGCGGACTGGCTCTGGTCGACCTGCTGACCGCCGTTGCCGCCGTCGGAGCTACCGCCGTCGTTGCTCGTGACGCCGGTGGCGGCTCCGCCCTGGTTTTGCTGGTTTTCCTGCTCTGTGCTGTTGTAGTTGGCCGACGACGCGTTGTTCTCCGCGCCGTTCGACTGATCCACGTCGCCGTTGTTCGAGTACGGGCTGTTGACCGCAATCGGCACGTTGACGTTTGCCTGCTGCGAGCTTGCCTCGCTCGAAGCCGACTGTTCTGTGCTGTTTTCATTGCCAGCGGTCTGGGCCTGCTGGACCTCCTGACCGCCGCCGCCACTTTCGCCCGCGAGCGCTGTGCCCGGGGCCAAGGCGAGCGCACAGATGCTCACCGCCATGGCTAACCAATGGCGTTTCATCGGATTGCTCCTTTCGAGAGCTTCGAATTGATTACCGAGACCCGGCTCTCGAGAGGTCGAGCAACCCCTCGGAGTCGGACCACTCAGCGCCAGGACCGGCCGATCCGGCGCTGCGAGTCACCCGGGAGGAGCTAGCCCGGGCGCTCAGGCATCAATACGAACGGCGCCGGCCAGCGCGACCTGTCGGCAAGTCGCAAACGGCGCCGTGTCCACGGAGCCCCCAGCACCAGGAGCCCCGCAAGAATGAGAAGCATCAAAGAGCCAAATCCCGACGATGAGCCGCCCGCTGACGAGAAGCCCGCGGCGGGCGGCGCAGTGTTGAGCAGCGCCGGCGTTCCCAGGCTCGCCGCCGTGGCCATGGCGACGCTGACCGCCGGCGTAAGCGATGAGGCGCCACCCGCGCTGGCCAGAAACTGCCATGGGCTCGCGGGCCGCGGCAGCAAGGACGCCGGTGCACGCTGCAAGCCAGGTGTTCGAGACGACGGCGGCAGGCCCTCGCGCAGGGTCGCTCCTTCAGCGAGCGGCGGGCCGTTGGCGCCCGATAGCGGGCTTGGGGGTGCGGCTCGCGCCGCTGGGGGCGGGGCGCCAGCCGGGGTCGCGCGCGCGATCAGCGTGAAGAGCCCGCCTTGGCGACCTTCGGGCAAGAGCGTGTCGGCGGCCACGGGCGGCCCCAACGCCGGCGGGAGCGACCCTCCGGCAGCGCCGACTACGGAGCGCACCGTGCCAGTGAGCGAGCCGACCGTGTCGCTAACCAGGCCGAGCGTTTCCGTCGTGAGCGCGCTGAGCGTGCTCGTGACCGGCGACAGCAGCCCGCCCCCGAGACCACTCCCTGGTCCGGCGAGCGAGCCGAGCGTCCCGGTTACCGCGTTGGTCAGCGGGGCCACGGCGTGCGTGACCGGAGCGATCGCTTGGCTTGCTGTATTGGTCAGGAGCGACTGGGTTCCGCCCGCGGTTGTGCCGAGCGACCCCGTCGCCGACCCGAGTGTGCGTACGACCGTCGTCGTGATAGGAGCGGCCGCGCCGATGATGGGCGCGGCCGCGTGCGCGATCGATCGCGCCGCAGGGGTGACAGCCGGGGTCACGGGCGCTGGCGCCGCGGTCGCAGCCCGCGTGACCGGCACCGCCGCCTTGGTCTTCGTGTGCACCACCGGCGCTGCTGTGTGCGTCACAGGCGCCGCCGCTTCGGTGGCCGCCTGCTTCGCCGGCGCGGCCGCGTGCACGACAGGCGCGGCCGCGCGGGTTGCGCTGTCCGCGATAGGCGCAGCCGTTTTCGTGCTCGGCGCGGTGCTTTCGGCCGGCGGTGTGGACGCGCTCGGCGAGGAGGTGACCGCGTGAGTGGCCGGCGCCACCGTCTGCGTTACCGGCGCAGTCGCTTGCGTCACCGGTGCAGTCGCTTGCGTGACCGGCGCTGCCTTTTGCGTGACGCCTTCCAGGCCTGCGGCAGACGCCCGGTCAGCAAGGACGAGGGTGAGCGCAGTCAGGCATGCGAAAACGCAACCAACTAACAGGCTGGCAATCCGTGCCGACACGCGCAGGCATGTCCAGGGATGCTGAGCTTCGCCGAGCATAGCTTTTGGATCCCTAGGAATGCCCAGCCTTACAGATGAACAAGCAGCTCGTGGGCGTTATGACCACAAAACGCTCGCAAAATGCGAGCTTTTTTGGCTCGCTGTGTCGAGCTCAATCAGCGTTCGAGACGACCGAGCGCACGACACCCTAGACCGCGGCTTGAGGCTTGGCGGCCGTCGGTCGGGCGTCGCCGTCGCCTCGCTGATACGCGCACACCCGCCGGCCGCCTCGCGGCGGCGAGGCGCTTGGGCGCTCATCCGGGAGGGTAGGTCAGTGTCTGAGGACACGTCTCGAGCACGCGGTCCACGAGCGCTTCAAAGTGGCAATGCGAACCCACCGAACCGACCGGTCTCCCCCAGAGCTGGTCGCGATCAACGCGGACCGAGGGGGACGCGCGCAGCGCGCTGCTGCGCTCGCGGCCGAGCGCCACGAGACCGAGCTCGAGCGCTACGACCGCAACCTGAACGAGCTGCTCGGAGAGCTGCGCGTCGCGCTGCCCGGTGTTCAGGTGCTGTTCGCGTTCTTGCTCGTCGCGCCTTTCAACCAGCGCTTCGGCACCGTGAGCAGTTTCGAGCGAGCGCTGTATCTGTGCGCGCTCCTGCTCACGCTGCTCGCCTCGATCCTGCTGATCGCGCCGACGATCGTCCACCGTCTCCATTTCCAGCTGGGAGAGAAGGCATACATCGTGCATACCGCGAACCGGTTGATGATCGCCGGGCTGGCGGTCTTCGCGGCCGCCATGACCTGCGCCGTCCTGCTGGTCACGCACTACCTCTTCGGCCCGGCGCTCGCGATCGTCACGACGGCGTTCGTCGTCGGCGGCTTTGCGCTCACGTGGTTCGTGCTTCCGATGCACAGCCGGCACGCATGCCTGCGGCGGGATCCCGGGCCCGACCGATCCGCTCCGGCAGGAGATGAGCGAACGCAGCATCCTCGTCGACGTGGCGGGACTCCGCTGTGACCGCCGGGGCCGAGTGAAGTCGGGCTCAATGCCGGGCTGACAACCCTGAAGCGGCGCCGGCTGCGTGGGCGCCTGTCAGGGTGACTGGCGATGCGTGCGCTCGTAGATCGAGCACGGCTTCTGGCCGCGTGGGCCGAGCAGCGCCCGCTCACGCTGCCGGTGCTCGCGCTGCTGATCGCATTGCTCGCCTCTGTTGCGATGGCGGGCGTCGCCGGCTTCGGCGCCGTCGACTCCGCGCTGGGGCGCGCCGCGCCGGGCTGGCTCGGGCTGATCCTCGGCGCCCGGCTGGCGGCATATGCCGGCTATACACTCGCGCATCGCGCCACGCTCACGCCCGCGGGTCAGGCCTCGATCCCCGTCGACGCGCGCCTGAAGCTGGTCGCCTTCGGGGCTGCTGCAACATCGCTTGCAGGAGGTTTCGCCACCGACCACAGGGCTATGCGCGGCGCGGGCGCGAGCTCCAGGGAGGCGACGGTGCGCGTTCTCAGCCTCGGAGCGCTCGAGTGGGCGACGCTCGCACCGGTCGCGTGGATCAGCGCGCTCACGCTGCTCGGCTCCGCTCGCGTGCAAGACGCCGTGACGGTTCCGTGGTCCGTCGGCGTGCCGGTCGGCTGCGCGCTCGCGGGCGCCGCCGCATGGCGGCTGTCCGCCGGCGCGCTGGCGCACAAGGGCCCGCTCGCGCGAGCGCTGGCCAGGGTGCTAGACGCGCTTTCGATGCTGCGAGAGCAGCTTCGGCACCCTCTTCTCGGCTGGGCCGGATGGCTCGGCATGAGCCTCTACTGGGCCGCCGAGATCGTCTCCCTGTGGGCCGCCCTGCGGCTCTTTGCCCTGCATCCCTCGGCGGCCGTCGTGATTCTCGGCTACGCGACCGGACACGTGCTGACACCGCGGAGCGTGCCGCTGTCCGGCGTCGGCATCACGGAGGTACTGCTGCCGCTGGCGCTCATGTGGGTGGGGCTGCCGCTCGCGGCCGCGGTGCCCGCCGTGTTCGTGTACCGGGGGGCGGTGCTCGCGCTGTCGATCCCGCCGGCGCTCCTCGCCCGCGGGCAGGTGCGGCAGCTTCTCGGCGCTCGCCGCGCGCCCGCGCGATGACCGCTCACGAGAGCCCCCAGGGGAGCTCCATCTACGGCCCGTAGGCGGCAAGCCAGCCGAACAGCTCGACGCTCGCAGCATCCGTGCGCAGCATGTTCGGTTCCGCCTGGTGTTCTGACATGTCGCTGCCGTCCCACGCCTTCAAATAGAGGCCGCTACCCACACGCGCGTTGGCGTGGGCGTCGTTTGCGAACGCCAGCGCCATCGGCGCCCAGCGCGCGTCGCCCGTCTGCTGGGCATAGACGAGCATCCAGTGCAGGTAGATCGCGTCGAACTGCGGGCCCATGTTGAGGCGATACGCAAAGCGCTGGTACGCAGCGCTCGCGAGCCTGCTCGCCTGCGCGCAGTACTGGTTCGGGCTGGGCGCGCGCAGGCACAAGAGCTCCTTGGCCTCGATCTCCGGGCCCGCCACGTAGGGCATCGGCGTCGCGTCGCTCTGGGTGCGGGCGTATAGGCCGCCGAGGTCCGCGAAGTGCGCATCTCCCCAACTCATGAACTTTTCGACCGTCTGCGCGTCGCGCGTGGAGGTCGCTTCCTCCGCGCCCCGCGCGCCTGCGCTCGCGGAGGCGGCGGCCTGCTCCCAGGCCTGCGCGAGCAGCGCCCCGAGCAGCGACCCGGCCGCCAGGGCCTCGCCCGACTTCTGGCCGTCGGGGGAGTGGTCGGTGTTCCACCACAGCCCACCGCCAGCGGCGTCCCAGCCGCGGCGAGCTACGAAGTCGAAGGCGCTCTGCGCGTCGCGCAGCAGGCGCGGCTTGTGCAGCACCCGGTAGGCGTCGAGGAACGCGATCCCCCACCAGGAGTTGTCGTCGAACCAGGTGTTGGCGCGGCCGCGGTCACCTGGGTAGGGCGCGAACGCGTGCATCGCCGGGTCCCAGTAGGACTCCGCGCCGTAGTAAACGGCGCTCGCTGCGCGGGCCCGCACGCGTCGGACCAGCTGACGTCGCGCACGCCTGGCCGCGCGCGCCCGGTGGGCCGCGGCTCGCGCGCCTGGAGGCTTGCCCGGAGGATGCGATCCCTCGGCAAAGGCGTCCAGCGTCCTGCGGTTGGCAGCGCTCGGGTTGGCGGTCGCGATCGCCGCCAGCGCTTCGAACAGCGGCACCGCTCCCCAGATCGTGGCGAGCGGGTACTTGATGTGCGAGCGCAAGCGCTCGTCGTACCAGCTCAGCGGCACGTTGCGGTGGCCGTTCCAGATCCCGTGCCTGGTGTCCTTGAACGCGCTTCGCGCTTGTGCGGCGCCCTGTTCTGCCAGCGCCAAAGCGCTCGTCTGCTGTGCCGAGCGCGCCCCCGCCGCATCTGCGTGCGCGAGCGCCGCCATGAGCACGCACAGCGCGGCCGTGGCGAAGCGAAGCAACCTGTACGGGGTTACGGTCACGCGCGCCGCCAGCTTGCCGCTCAGCCGATCAGTTCGGTGAGCGCCAACGCGACGATCACCAGACCGAACAGGAACTGGACCGCGTACAGGCCCGCCCGCTCCGAGTCGAGCGCGTCCTGCAGGTTCTCGGCACCCCGTCGCGGCCGCACGAACAGGGGGCTGCGCTCGCGCGCCCGCCGTCCGTAGATTTCTCGCTCGAGCTCGATCATCGCCCGGTACCAGTCCGCAGGCGCAAGCAGGTCCTCGATCTGGAGGCCGCGCTCGGCAGCCTCTGCCGCGAGGCACGCTCCATGGCGGCTCACCAGTCGCTCCCGCCACCCCGTCTCCTTACGGGCGCGGATCTGGCGATAGGCAGGAACGCTGCTGTAGAGGATGCTCACGACCACGAGCACCGCGAGCAGGCCCAGGGCCACCCACAGCAGCCAAGAAGTGTGAACGTGGCGAGCGAACACCGCAATCGTGCCCGTCGAGATTCCGGCCACAACCGGGAGCGGCCCCAGCTGGCGCGAGAACGAGCTGCGCGCGTCGCGCAAGCGGTTGCGCTCGGAGCAGAGACCCTCATACACGAGCCGCAGCGTCGCGCATTCGTCCTCGCCTGCCCGAGCTGCTCGCCGCCGGCCGGTCACGCCCACCCGCGTATCTATAGACGCTCTAGGTGACGAGCGCCGCATGCACAGGGGAGGCGGGAAGACCCTTCAGCTGTCGGATTCCCCGCGTGATCAGCTCGATGCTCGCCGTGTCCGAGATCGCGTCCCTGGCCCGGTCTGTCAGCAGCAGCTCGCCCGGCGCGGCGGCGTCGGCGACGCGCGCGGCCGCGTTGACGGTCGTGCCGTACCAGTCGCCGTCGCGCTCGACCGCGGGTCCGGTGTCCAGGCCGATGCGCACGGGCGGGTACCCGTCGCGGACGCTGAGCGCGAGGATGCGATGCGCGAGCCGCACGGCCACGCGGCAGTTGTTCGCTCGCACCATCACCGCGTCCCCGATCGACTTGACCATCTCGCAGCCCGCCTCGGCCGCCAGCTCGCGTACCAGGCGATGGAACGCGGTCGCGAGCTCGGTCGCGCACTCATCCCCGTATAGGCACGTGTATTCGGTGAAACCACAAAGGTCTGCAAACAGGAATGTCGCCCGCGGGGCGAGATCGTCCGACTGGTCTACTTGAAGTTGAAGTTGCATTGCTGGCTCCGAGATCGAGGTTCTCCAGCCTCAGCGCCACTGACGGGTCGCTAGGTTGGATCCAAGCTGCTCCCTTGGTGCAGCGAGCCCCATCCCGGATAAAGTCGAATCAGAGTGCGCACGCGACGCGCGTCCTCGACCAGGATCGCCGTCAGCTCGTCGGCCTCCAGCACCCTGATCGCGCGCGGGTCGCAGATGAAGTAGCGCACCGGAAGCTCGCCCGCGACTGCCGCGCCGACCGCCAGCTCGAGCAGTCGTAGGCGCGTGTCGTAGCGGATCTCCCGCAGCGGCCTGTGCGCTCCGTTACCGTCGAGCGCTGCTTCGCGCACGACCTCGACCACCGCGCTCAGATCGTCGCTCTGCTGCTCGATCGAGCGAAAGTACTCACGCCAGGCCCCAGCCCGCAGCTCCCGTGGTGTGGGCGTCATGGAAAGCGCTCTGTCGCGTGGAACCGGCGTTCCTATCGGTGGGTGTGGCGAGGTCACTACCCGGTACCGTAGGCTGCACGGGGCGGCGCGAATACCACCCCTAGGGTGCGCCTTTCACACCTCGTGGCGCTGCGTCTACTGGTCGCGCCGAGGCGCTTTTGCCAGGCCCGCGCCGATGACCGGGAACACATCCCGCCACGCGGCGTTGCCCCAGAAGACGTCCATGTGCCCGTATCCGTCGAGGTGCACGTAGTCGGCGTCGAGCCCGAAGCGTTTGAAGAATTCCGCCGTGCGCCTCTGCCCCGAGGGCAGGAACATGCGGTCGCGGCCGCCGCCGAGAAAAGTGAAGTGCGCCCCGCCGATTCGCGGCTCGCGCGCGACGTAGCTCGGTCGTGCGACGGCGCGGTCGGACTCGCCGGGCACCACGTGCCCGTACCGGCAGCTTTCCGCGACCTGAGCGATGAGGCTGAACGGCGTGTAGCCGAGCTCGCGCGAGGTCCACTCGTGGACCGAGTCCGCCACGTTCTCGTGCCGGAGCAGGACATCCGGTCCCGAGCCGTAGATGTAGTTGGCGATCTGACAAGCCGCGTTGCCGCATTCGGGCTCGGCGAAGCGCGAGATGCGCGCCAGCAGCCCGCCGGAGGGAGTGGGCGCGCGGATCCCCCACTGGGGGTCGGCGCCCGTCCCGAAGACCGCGGCCGCGGGCAGCATCGCGCGCTGCTTCAGCAACGTTTTGAACGGCACCTCGAAGAACAGCGAGATCGTGCTCGAGACGACGTTGGAGATCGGCCACTTGCGCAGGTAGCCGGCGGCCGCCGCCATCACGAAGCTCACCGAGCCCTGGCAGTGGACCAGCGCTCGCAGGGGCTTGCCCTCACTGCTCTCCGCCGTCAGCTCCATGACCTTCTCCACCGCGGCTGGATGGTCGAACTTCGCCGCGCGGTCCAGCGTGTAGGAGTTGTTGGGGACATCGATCGACGCGCGCCAGTTCTCGATCCACACGTCGTAACCCTCGTGCAGCAGGTAGTCGACCATCGTCTGCCCCAGGGGCTGCCCGTAAAACATCTCCGCGCGCACGCCCGCGCCGTGAACGAGCAGCACGGGCCCGCGACTGCCGGGCGAGTCCGGGTAGGGGTCCTCGTCGGCGCGCTGGAGCGCTTTGACGTGGTGCAGGTTCAGCGGGAAGGCCAAGTCCTTGACCTCGAACGGAACGACGTCGCACTCGAGTGCGTAGCGGGCGCGTTGAGGTTCACCTTGCTCGACGGCAGGCAGCCATTCGGCTTGCTCGCGCCCCGGGACAACCGACGTGCCGGTGGGAGCGCCCGCGCTCCACGGCGCGCGCTGATAGTCCCGCGGGAAGCTCGCGCATCCGTCGGCGATCGCAGGGCCGCCGTAGGCCTTGATCAGGCCTTCGCCGAAGCAGCGGCCGTAGCGCATGATGTTCGTGAGCCGCGCGCGACGCGATTCGCCCGTTCCCCTGAACGTGAGCAGCTCGCAAAGGAATCCGCCCGGGCTGATCTCCATCACCGCGGTGAGCACCAGGATGTCGCGGTCGAGCAGCGCGTCGTCGTCCTCGAGCGCCGTCTCGCCGAGGAAGCGCTCGGCGGCCGCCAGCCCGGCGGGAGCCTCGTCGAGCTCGGACACCCGCTCGGCCTCGTCTTCGCCTGGTCGCGCCTGGCCTGCTCCCGGCCCGGCGTACTGATCCCACGGCCGCTTGTAAATGCGGACGAAGAGCGTCGAGGTGTCCGACCAGGAGTCATACCCCGGGTCGTTCTCGACCACCTTGAAACCGCGCAAGCCGAGCAGATGGTCCGCCGAGTGGCGCAGGTTCAACCTGTAGCGCATGCGCAGGTGCAGGTGATCAGGCGGCTGTGAGCCCGGCACGAGCAGCTCGAACACTCCCCACTCGACCGCCAGATCCCCGCCCAGTTCCGGGCAGCTGACGACACCGTCGCTCACCCGCGCTTGCTTTCGCTCGCTGCTAATGAACCGATCGACGTCGTCTATCTCGATCGACAGCTGAGCGTCGATGCAGCGGCCCGCGCCCTTGCCCTCGCGCAGCGCCTGGTTGAAGTCGGCCTGCGTCTCCGAGAACCAACCTTTGAGCTGCTCGCTCCACGACACCGCTCCCACGTCAGTCCGCTCCCGCGTTGACGGCGGCCTGTGCGTTGAGCCTGCGCGCTGCTGCCGCTCCGATCAGGTGCGCGACCGCCGCGATCGTGAAGCTCGGGTTGGGTCCGACCGGCCCGGGCATCACGGAGCCGTCGGCGACGAACAGGCCCGGGCAGCCGAACACCTCGCCCTCGTCGTCGACGACCCCCTCCTCCGCGCTCGCTCCCATCGCGCAGCCGCCCAACGGGTGCGCAGTCGTCCCGCGCGTGCGCTTGCGCAGCAGCCAAGGCCCGAGCTTGCCTCCGAGCTCCTCTGCCACCATCGCAGCCGTCTCTTCGGCAGCGTCGAAGTACTCCGCGGATCCGGCAGGGTCCCAGTCGAGCGCGAGCGAGTCGCCGTCGAGCCGCAGAGAGCCTCCCGGCACGTCGCGGCCCATCGTGAGCATCGGCAACATCGCCGAGGAGGAGCTCGTGCTGCCAAAGAGCTCTGCCAGGAGCCTGCTCGCCCGCCCTTTGGGCCTGCGCGAGGGCAACAGCATGCCCCGCATCGCCCACAGGTCGCGTCCCGCCTCGGCCAGCTGCCAGCCCCACTCCGACCCCGGCGGGCCGCCTGCGTCCTCCATCCACAGTTCCTGGCCCTCCGTCGTGCGGCGCGCGTATGCGGTTATCACCGGCCCGCGGCTCGGAGCGAGGTCGCGGATCCTTCCCGTCCTGGCATCCGTGCATCCGCGCGCGAAAGTCAAGAGATCGCCGTTGCTCGAGAACCCGTGACCCAGCCTCTGGCTCAGCCGTGGCAGCCCGAAGCGGCTTCGCAGCAGCAGGCGCGTCGATCCGAACGTGCCCGCCGAGAGCACCACCACCCTCGCGGTGAGGCTGCGCAGCGAGCCAGGCGAGGGGTCGAGCAGGCGTCCGTCCTCGGCCCGCTTGTCGTCCGCGGCAGCACGGTCTTCGACGCGCTCGCGCGCCGGCAGGTGCTGGCAGTAGCGGATCCGGAAGGCGCCGTCACGCAAGGCGAGGTCAAGAACCTCGCAGCACGTCCGGATCTCTCCTCCCGCGTCCTGGAACTCGCTCAGGAACGTGTAGTCGAGCGTGTTCTTCGCGCCCTCGTTGCAGCCGAGGTCGCACTCGCCGGCGAGCGTGCAGGTGTGGCGCTCGCGACCGTGAAGGTTGTCGCTCCCAAGCGGCGCGCCGAGCTCGTTGCCTCGCGCGCCGGCGAAGGTGATCGCCAGCTTGGCGCGCTTGGGCTTCTCGAGCGCAGCTCCGTGCGCGGCCTCGAGGAACTGCTGCGTCTTCGGGACCGCGGCGCTGCTTGCCCGGCTCGGCTTGAGGTACTCCTCGGGCAGCCGCGCCGGTTTCAGCAGCGCCTTCACCGCCTTGTAGTGGTCGTCGAGCTGCGCACGGTCGATCGGCCAGTCCTTCACCCCGCCGCTGCCGTCAGGGACCGTGAAAGTGCCCGGCGGCTTCTTCAGCATCACGTTCGCGTAGATCAGCGATCCCCCGCCGAGCCCGCTCGCGACGATCGCCTTCGCGCGCTCGAAGGACCACACCTCGAACAGGCCGTAGAGCCAGGCGTCCGGGTCCCAGAAGTTCGTGCGCATCTCCCGCGGCGTGCGCGCGAAGGAGCCAGGCGGATAGGGCATGCCGCGCTCGAGCACGAGAACGCGCTTGCCGGGGCACTCCTGCATCAGCCGCCACGCCGCCACCGAGCCCCCAAACCCCGAGCCGATCACGACCGCGTCGAAGGGCTCCTGCTCCGCTTCGAAGGCGCCTCCGTCGGGGGCGTGGTTGAGCGATTGCGAGTTCACCCTTGACCAGCCGCGACTGTACCGGACGGCCGCGGCAGGCAGTGCCCGGCGCGCCGGCCGCCGCCGAGGACATCTACGATCTCCCCATGGGGCCGGATCGTTCCCCGCAGAGCTCCCGAATCCACCGCTGGGGCGCGATCAACACCCTCTCCCCGGTGAAGGGCGGGCACCTGCTGAGACTCAGGCTGGTGCTGTGGTTCGGCGAGCGCGTCGGCGGCTACTCCTCTGCACTCGGCCACCGCCGCCTCGTCAAGATGCGCGTGATCGCGCTCGCACGTTGGAGCGTCCTGGCGGGGAGCGGATGGCCCCGTTACCTGCTCTTCGAGACCAACTGGAGCGGCGCCGACGCGAGCTACATCCCCGATTTCGCGATGGTGATGCCGAACCAGTGGAACGCGATCTGGGGCAACACGAAGAACTTCCCGGGCCCGCTCCCGGCCACGAAGCTGCTCGAGCACGTCCAGGACATCGACTGGGGAACCGACCACTTCTGGAGCGACTACCGCAGCGACGCCTCCACGCAGGACGTGGTCAGAGCGCTCGAGCTGCGCGGCAAGCTTGAACACTTCATCGAGCAGACGCGCGGCGTCTCGCCCGACCGCTTTACCACATGCTGGCGGAGGTTCGTCACGGACGTGCAGGGGCTGCTGTAGAGATGCCGGAACTCGGGCTCCTCACGCCGATACGGGACGGTCAGGCCGAGGGCCTGCGCGAGCTCCTGCGCGGCCTGACCGGCCAGGGCGATGGCAAGGACCGTTCGCCGGAGGCACTCGAGAGCCCGTTCGCCGAGCTGTCCGTCACGCACTTCGCCCGCCTGGTCGTGATCGACATCGGCTCGCCCCACCTGCTGTTCACCACTCGCTTCGACGGCGACGAGCGCCGTTATCTGGCGGATTTCGCGAAGAGCGCCTCGGCGTGCGAGATCTACAAACGCTGTAAGCGACCGAAGCGCGCGAGGCTCGACCAGCTCGATGAGCAGACGCTGCGCGCGTACCTCTTGCACTACCACGCCGACCGCGTGCCCGCGAGCTACGTGGTCAGCGCCTTCCCCGCCGATGCCACCGTGGCCCAGATCAACGCGGCGCTCGAGCTGCGCGCGATGCTCTCGCGCTTTGCCGTGCACGAGCAGGGGGCCCCTGCGGTCGCGCTCGCGCACCGCTTCAGGCAGGAGAGGCTGATTCGCGAACAGGCGGAAGCATGAGCCACGAGCCGGGCGACACGCAGGGCAACATCGTGCGCGGCTACCGGCACATGCACAACGTCCATTACCTCTTCTGCGAGATCCGCCAGGTCAATCGCGTGCGTGCGCTGTTGCGCAAGCTGTCGGCGGCGCGCGGCGATGGCTCCGACGAATGGCACGTGCGCAGCGACGAGCACTGGAAGCACAAGCAGGCCGTTCATACCGCGCTGAACCTCGCCCTCACCTATCCGGGGCTCGAGAGGCTCGGATGGGGCGACGAGCTCGAGCGGTTCGAGGACTTCAAGCAGGGCATGTACGGGCGGGCGGCGCAGCTCGGCGACAGCGACGCCGATCGGTGGCCGCCGGATCTGCGCGATGGGGCGCACCTGCTGTTCACGATCTACTTCGACGAGCACCCCGACAATCCGCGCAGGGTCGACGACCTGCGCGCGGAGCTCGCGAGCAGCGGCCTGCGCGAGGTCAGCTGCCAGACGGCGCGGGCGATCCCGAGGAAGGCCGGGGAGTCTGGCATGCGCGAGCACTTCGGCTTCCGCGACGGCTTCTCCCAACCCGTGCTCGAAACCGGCCACCGGCGGGCGCATCCGGACCGTGTGAAGGGCGAGGGGGTGCTCGAGCCGCCGTCCTCGCCGCTCGGGCGCGCGAGCTGGCGTGCGCTGCGCCTCGGGGAGGTGCTGCTCGGGCACCTCGACGAGGACGGCGTGATCGCGGGCGGCCAGAACCCTGTGCTCAAGAACGGGACCTTCATGGTGTGGCGAAAGCTCGAACAGCACGTCAAGCGCTTTGAGGAGTTCTTCGAGCGAGCGGCGTCCAGCAAGGAGGAGCAGGAGTGGCTGAAGGCAAAGGTGATCGGCCGCTGGCCCGACGGAACCTCGCTCGTCGAATCGCCCTACGAGCGCCCAGGAAGGGCGAGCAAGCGACCGCGCAACGACTTCGACTATGGCGGCGACCCCGACGGCGCCGGCTGCCCGCTCGGCGCGCACGTGCGCCGTGCCAATCCGCGCACGAGCCTCGGATGGTGGACTGTACGCAGCCGCCGCCACCGGATCATCCGGCGCGGAATGCCCTACCAGGAAGACGTGGAGGGCGAGCCGGAGCCGCGCCGCGGCCTGATCTTCGTGTGCTTCAACGCCAGCATCTCGCGACAGTTCGAGCTGATCCAGCGACACTGGCTGATGGACGGCGACGCGTTCGGGCTGGGTGGCGAGCAGGACCTCATGCTCGGCTCCCACGGCGATCCGGCCAAGATGACGATCCAGGGCGACCGCCGCCGCCCGGCGATGCTGCTGAACCCAGCCGGCGAGCGGTTCGTGACGGTGCTCGGGGGCTACTACCTGTTCGTGCCCGGAATCGCCGCGCTCGGCCTGATCGCGCGCGGCCCCTCCAGCCGCAGGCGTCGGCTGCTTGCAGGCACGCGCTAGGCATACCTGCATCCCTGCAGGCATGGCACCGTCAGGCGCCCTCGCCGGGCCTCCGTCCCTTCAGGCACGGCCGCGTCAGGCGCCCTCGCCGGCCTCCGTCTCTGCGGGCACAGCGGCGTCAGGCGCCCTCGCCGGCCTCCGTCTCTGCGGGCACAGCGGCGTCAGGCGCCCTCGCCGGCCTCCGTCTCTGCAGGCACGGCGGCGTCAGGCGCCCTCGCCCGGCCTCCATCCCCTCAGGCATGGCAGCGTCAGGCGCCCTCGCCGGCCTCGAGCAGCGTGGCCGCATCCACGACCAGGCCCATGTCGAGCTTCTGCCCCAGCTCGCGCGCCTCGCCGGCCAGGGCGCGCACGCGGTCGCGATCCTCTGGCCGGCGGCCCTCGGCAGCCAACAGCCGCGCCTCATCGAGGGCCAGCAGCGCCGTGCTGGGGAGCGCTCCAGCCGAAGCCGCCTGCTCGCGCGCCGCGCCGATGTGCGCGCGAGCCTCATCGTGCATGCCGGCGACCGTCGCGAGGCTGGCGAGCGATCGGTCGACCGGCCACAGCGCGGCGGCGTTCGGCGAGACGACCCATCTGCCCGCGAACGGCAACATCCAGGCGCGGATCTCGCGCGCCGTGTCGCGATCCCTCAGCTCGGCGGCGGCCTCTCCGAGCAGCGCCATGGTCACGACGTGCAGGTTGTCCCGCGGCACGCCTGCGATCCCCCGGCTCATCAGGCGCTCGAGCTCGGAGCGGGCCTCGGAGGTGCGCCCGCTCTGGGCAAGGGTGAGGGCGAGCACGCACTGGAAGGCCACCATCCCCTGGTGCGCGGTGGCGAGCATCCTCACCGGCTGCTCGAGCTCCGCCAGACGCCCCTGCTGCAGTCGGATCGAGAGAAGCTGGGCCATGCTCGCCACCTCGCCTGTCGTTCCGCGAACGCGGCGCCCGAGCTCGACCGTTTCCGCGTTCAGGCGCTCGGCCTCGGCGAAGCGCCCGACGGTTCCCGCGCGGGTGGCCTGATGCAGCGGCAAGAAGAGCATCGCGCGCGGCTGGCGCAGCTCTCGCGCCATCTGCTCGATGCGCGCGATCTCGAGGTCGACCACCGCGAAGCTTCCCAGTTCGGACATCACGCACACGCGCCAGTTGCGGACGAGCAGCTCAAGCTCGGCATCGTGCGCCAGGCGGCTGAGCTCGATCATCTCATCCGAGAGCGCGTAGTCGCGCGCGCCCGAGTCCGGACCCCAGCGGGTCAGCAGATAGCGCCCGATCACGTAGGCGAGCATCCGCGTGGACTGGGGCGTCCGTGTCTCCTCGTGCTCGGCGCGCGCCAACGACAGCGCCTCCGCAGCAAGGCGCTCGCGCCGCTCGACCTGGTCAGACCAGTACAGCGCCGCGGCGAGCTGACCCTTCACGGACGCCAGCAGCCCGCGAGCGGGACTCTCGGCAAGGCGCTCGACCGCCTCTTCGGCGAGGCGCACGAGCGGCTCGTCGATGCCCAGCGAGAGTCCCCAGATGCCGGATGCGAGCGCGGCGCGGGCGAGCGCCTGCGCGTCGCCGCGGGCGCGTGCGGCATCGGCGGCGCGCTGCAGGGTCTGGCGCGCGGCGTCGGTGTCGCCCGTGCGCATCTGCGCCTCGCCGAGCGCCTGCAGCATGGACAGCCGCTCGCCGCCGCGCTTGGGGTCCACGATCTCGAGCGCCCGCGCATACAGCGCGACGGCCTCGTCGTAGGCGAACGTCTGCAGCGCGCGCTCGGCGGCACGGCGCGCGTACTCCACCGCGCGCTCGCCGCTGCCCGTCGGCGTCGCCTCCAGATAGTGGAAGGCGACGCTCGCGAGTCCCTCGCCGGCCGCGACGTCGTAGCTCTGCTCCAGCGCTTCGCCCACGGCGGCGTGAAGCGCACAGCGCCGTCCGCGCGGAAGCGCCTCGTATAAGGTCGCCTGCACGAGCCCGTGGCTGAAGCCGTATGCGTCGCCGAACTCGCCCACGGGACGCACGAGGCGTAGCTGCCCCGCCTGATCGAGCAGTTCGAGCACCTTGCTCGGGGGCATGCGCGAAGCGCTCGCCACCGTGCCGGCCCGGAAGCTCGTGCCGATCACAGCGGCGACCTCGAGCGCCTCGCGTCCAGCGGGCGGCAGTGGCGAGACGCGACGCGAGATCGCCTCCTTGATGCCATTCGGCAGGGGCAGCGTGCCCGAGCCGCTCCACGGATCGCTGAGCCTGTCTTCGCTCTCGAGCAGTCTGAGCAGTTCCGATACGAACAGCGGGTTGCCGCCCGTCACCTCGTACAGGTGCTTTGCGAGCTCGGGGGCCGGCTCGGCGTGGGTGCGATGCGCGATCAGGTCGCGCACGTCCTTCTCCTGCAGGCCCGTGAGGGGGATGCTCTGCCCCAGTCGGGTGAGCTCTCCAAGCGCGGTGGCGCTCGCTGGAGCACCGTCGCCGCCCGCCTGCGCGAGCTCGCCCTCGCGGTAGGTCCCGACGACGAGCACGCCGCTTGCGCGGATCAGCTCCGCGACGAAGCCCAGCGCGAGCCGCGAGGCCTCATCGGCGAGGTGCAGGTCGTCGAGCACGACCACGAGGCCCGTGCCCTCGGCGGCGCGCTCCATCAGGCGCGCGAGCGCGTCGTACACGTGGAAGCGGCCCTCCGTGCCCGCGTGCGGCGCCGCTGCCGGCTCGCCCGTCAGCTGCGGGAGCTCGGGCGTGATCAGGGCCAGCCAGCGCGCCGTCGCGCCGAGGCGCGCGAACAGCTCCGCCGCGTCCTGGCGCCTCGCGAGCGTCTGCACGACCTGGGCCCAGTGCCAGTACGGCGGCGGCACCTCCCCGAACGCTCCGCCTGCGCTCCAAACCGTCGGCACTCCCCGGCGGGCCGCCTCGCCCGCGAGCGCTCGCGCGAGCTCGGTCTTTCCGATGCCCGCTTCCCCCACCAGCAGGACGAGGCCTCCGTGCCCCAAGAGCGCGTCCTCGAGCGCGCCGACCAGCGCCGCCTCCTGCTCGAACCGTCCCACGAGCTCGCGCTCTCGTCTCGCGCTGGGGCGCGGGGAAGCGAGCTCTGCCTGGGTTGCGCCGGCCGGGGCTGAGGGCGCCGTGAAGGAGCCCTCCAGCGCCTGTGCCAGCGCGTCGGCGAGCTCCCCCGCGCTCGCCGGACGCTCGGCCGGCTCCTTCGCGAGCGCCCACGCGATCACAGCGTCCACCGCGGCCGGCACCTCGCGGCGACGGGCGCTAACGCGCGGGCACTGCGCCTCAAGATGCGCGTACAGGACGGCGACCTCCGAGTCGCGCGCGTAGGGCGCCTCACCGGTGAGGCACTCATACAGCAGGCACCCGAGCGAGTACACATCTGAGCGCGCGTCGACCCGCTCGCCGCGGATGTGCTCAGGGGACATGTAGTGGACCGAGCCCAGCGGGCGACCCATCGTGCCTCCGGTCGTCTCGACGACGCGCTTTGAGAGGCCGAAGTCCGTCAGGTAGGACTGCAGAGCTGCCCCCGAGCCTCCGGGCTCGTCGATCAGGACGTTGCTCGGCTTCACATCCCGGTGCACGAGCCCGAGCCCGTGCGCGGCATCGAGCCCACTCGCCAGCTGTCGCGTAACCTCCAGGGCCTGCTCGAGCCCCAGCCGCCGCTCGCGGCGGATGAGCGCGCGCAGGTCGATCCCCGGTATGAAGCGCATCGCCAGATACAGGATCCGCTCGACCTCGCCGGCGTCGAAGATCGGCACAACGTTGGGGTGCTCGAGACTCGCCGCCAGGTGCGACTCACGCAGGAAGCGGTGCCGGAAGGAGGGGTCGTTGGCCAGGTCGGGCGCCATGATCTTCAGCGCGACCCTGCGCCCCAGCCGCAGCTGCTCGGCGCGGTACACCGTCCCCATGCCCCCCTGCCCGATCACCGCGTCGATGCGGTAGCCCGCGAGCTCCAGCCCAGCACGGATGCTCGGACCCCCCTTCACGTTTCAATGTTCGCATGCATTTGCTAGATCCATCTGAGCCATGACCGGCAAGCCGAGCGGGCTCGCCTCACACACCGCGCAGGAGCTCAAGCAGATCATCGCCGCCGAGCGAACCGGCATGCCGTTCCTGATCTGGCGGCGAGCCGACGGCAGCCTGCAGATCACCTACCTGGAGAAGGATCACTGGCGGCTGACCATCGGGCGCGCCGAGGACGCCGACATCGCGCTCACCGACGACTCGCAGGTGTCGAGAACCCACGCGCTGATCGAGCGCGTGGGCGGGGAGTGGACGCTGCTCGACGACGGCCTGTCGCGCAACGGATCGTTCGCCAACGCAACTCGCGTGCTCGGGCGCCACCGCCTGGCAGATCGCGATCGGTTGTGCTTCGGCTCCAGCGAGCTGATCTACCGCTCCGGCGCCGCCGCCGAGGCTGTCCCGACGGCATCCGTCATGGACAACCCGGCGGCCCTGTCGCTGTCGCCCATGCAGCGGCGCGTGCTCGTCGCGCTCTGCCGGCCCGTGCACGACTCCGAGTCGGCGACGCCCGCGACCAACCGCCAGATCGCAGGCGAGGTGCACCTGAGCGTGGACGCCGTGAAGGCGCACCTGCGCGTGCTCTTCGACCGCTTCGGCCTCGCCGAGCTGCCCCAGAACGAGAAGCGCGCACGCCTGGTCGCGACGGCGCTCGTCTCGGGCCTGCTCTCCGCGCGCGAGTTCTGAGCGCAACCCGGGCAGGGGCCGGCCCCAGAGGCCGCTCCGGGGAAGTGCGACCCCTGGGACCGGGGGATCGGGGACTAGAAACCCGCTTCTAGGACCACGCAGCAGCTCGCCTCGTGGCGTGGCCGCGTCAAAGCCGCCGAGCGGCGCTGTGTCGCCGAGGTCATGAAGGTCGTGCTCCACGTCGCCGAGGAGCCCGAGGCCTGCCTCTATCCACTCTCATCTGCCTCTCGTTGTCTCGAGCGGCTTCCCTGCCGCGCGGCAGGATAGTTCCCCCGCCAGGGCCCTGTCAAAGAATCGGGCCTTACGCACAGTCCGTTGCAACGCCGGCTCGAGCCCGAAGGAGCCGGCGCGGGCTGGCGTTTGGCGCCGCGAGCAGCCCAGGCGGAGCGGCGCCCGACAACCGGCCGCGGCGTCGCGTTTGGCGCTGCGAGCAGCGCAGGCGAAGCGGCGCCCGCCGGCCGCCCTGCGGATAGGCTTGACTCAGCGTGGAAGCCTCGAGGAGGAGACTACGGACGCTGTTGACGGCGGCGGCGCTGGCTGTGCCCGCGCTCACCCCGGCGCTCGCGGAAGCATCGGACGCGAGTGCGACGCACGCCTACATCCAGGCCGACTTCGCGCTCGCGCGCGCCGGCGTCGCGGGCATCGGCCGCGCGCAGGCCAGGATCCACGCGTACAACAAAGAACTCGCAGCGCAGTGCCCCGGCATCGGCCGCGGCGCGCCGCAGACCGAAGCGGGACAGACGATGAGCGCCGAGGTCGTCGCCGCGCTGTGGTCGCTCGCCTACGGCGCAAACGCCGGCCCCATCAACACGTTTCTCGCCAAGGTATCTCGGCTGCACTGGAGCAACCACGCCATAACCCGCGCCGCCGCGCGCTTCGCCAGGAGCTGGCACGAACTGGCGACCCTGCCGCTGCCGCCGCTATGCGCTGACGTCGCCGCGTGGAAGGCAAACGGGTTCCAGACGATCCCGCCATCGGCGCTGCGGGCCGTCGAACACGCCGAATCGATCCATCCGAAACCCGTCTCCGCGCGGCTGCTCGCGCCCTTCATGCGCGGCGCCGACAAGAGCACGCTCGCCCGCGCCGCACGCCTCGAACGCAAGGTCGGCGAAAGCGAATTCGAACTCGGGCAGGACGACTGGTTCGAAGTGCTCGACACGCTCGCGCTGCCGCAGTAGCAGCGGGCGGTGCGCGGCGGTCCGCCGGGCCGTGAGCGCGGCTGCGGGGCTCGGCGCCAGTGCAGGGCAACGGGTGGGGCGCGCTCAGAGCGCCGCCGCTTCGAGCGCGCCGAGCTCGGCCAGCAGCGACTCGCCGTGCTTGGCGCAGAACGCCGGGCCGATCCCGCGGATCTCCGCCAGCGCGCGCAGCGAGGCCGGTCGCCTGCGCAGCACCTCTTCGAGCACCGCGTTGGCCGCCACCGTGTACGCCGGCTTGCCCGCTGCGCGCTGCTGGCGCCACGCTCGCAGGCGCTCGAAGTGCTGCTCCCCGACCGGGCTCCTCGGCGCCCGGTGCGCCGGGGGACCGGCGCCGGATGGACCTGCCGCGCCGCCGGCCCCGCCACGGGCGCCCCGGGCCGGGGCGCCGCGGCGTGGGCGTGCGCGTGAAGGCCCTGAAGGCCGGCCGGCGGAGGCGGCGCCGGCCGTCGCAAGCGCCCGCGCGAGCGCGGGATCGGGGTCGCACACGTCGCAGCAGCGCCCCACCGGCGCGCCCGGCGAGGGCTCGCCGAAGTGCTCCAGTATCTGGCGGCGCCTGCAGCGGCCGTCGCTCCACGCGAAGCGCTCGATCACACGGTAGGCCTGCCACGCGCGGTCTTTCGCCGTGCGCAGCGCCACCGCGTCGCCGGCGTGCGCGTGGCCTCGCTGGTGCTCGGTGATGAAGCGGATAAGGCGGCCGAGGTCCATGCGCGAGGCCAGCAGCAGCGCCCTCGCTTGGAGGCCGTCGCGCCCGCCGCGGCCAGCCTCCTGGTAGTAGGCCTCGAGGCTCGTCGGCAGCGCCCAGTGCGCGACCGTCCTCACGTCCGCCTTGTCGACCCCCATTCCGAATGCGTTCGTCGCCACCACCACCTCCGCGCGCCCCTGCATGAACGCCTCCTGGCTTTTGCGGCGGGCATCTGCGTCCATGCCCGCGTGGTAGGCCACCGTCGCGATCTGAGCCGACGCGATCACCTCGGCGAGCGCATCGGTGTCCCTGCGCGTGCCGCAGTACACGATCGCCGGGCGCGCGCCAGGCTCGCCCAGGACGTGCAGCAGTGCCGCCCGCTTGCGCGCCATCGCGCCCTTGCCCTCCACGCTGACCACGTCGAAGACGAGGTTCGGCCTGTCGAAGCCCGAGCTCACCGACACCCAGTCGCGCAGCCCGAGCCGCGCCGCGATCTCCCGCGCGACCCTGGGCGTGGCCGTCGCCGTGACCGCCATCACCGCCGGCCTCGAGCGCGGCTCGCCCGAAGCGCCGGCGCCCGAAGCGTGCTGGGCGCCGCACGAGGGTACGCCCTCCACCCCGTGCAGCGAGGCGATCGCCTCTCCGAGGCGCAGGTAGTCGGGCCTGAAGTCGTGGCCCCACTCGCTCACGCAGTGCGCCTCGTCGACCACGAACAGCGACACCGCGCGCCTCGCCAAGGCCGCGCGGAATGCGCCCGAGGCGAAGCGCTCGGGGGCGGCGAGCACGAGCTGCGCCTCCCCCGCTGCGATCTCTCCAAGCGCGCGCGCGTTGTGCCCGTCGGCCATCCCCGACGCCAGCATCGCCGCCTTCACGCCCGCGCCTTGAAGCCGCTGAAGCTGGTCTGCCATGAGCGCGATCAGCGGGCTCACGACCACCACCAGGCCGCGGCCCGCGAGCGCGGGCAGCTGGTAGCACAGCGACTTGCCCGCGCCCGTCGGCATCACCACGAGCGCGTCCCTGCCCTCGAGCGCTGCCGACACCGCCTCGCGCTGGCCCGGGCGGAAGGCCTCCAGCCCGACGCGTCGCAAAAGCTCCTCAGGCGTAGGTCCGGCGGCGGGCAGGCGGGAGTCGGGCGCGCTCGTTGGCACGCCAGGGCACGCTACCCCTCGGCTCGGCGTCCCCTAGGCGGCCGCCGCGCCGCCGCGCGCAGGACGTCATGGCGCGACCACTCGAGGCCGCCCTCGGGGCGGCCCCATCATCAGGCGGTCGCGCGCCTTCGCTTCCACACCACGCGCGCGCCGTCAGCGGGCACGAGCGTGATCGCGCGCCTGCGGATCCACTCGCCGCGCCTGAAGCGCACGCTGCGCGGCGGCACGCTCGGCTCGAGCTCTGAGAGCATCGTGCGCAGCATCAGCCTCATCTCCAGCTGCGCGAAGGCTGCGCCAATGCAGCGGCGGATGCCGCCGCCGAACGGGATCCACGAGAACGTCTCCGGTGCTCCCTCGAGGTAGCGCTCGGGACGGAACGCCTTCGCGTCCTCGTAGACGCGCTCGTTGCGGTTGACGAGGAATATCGACGGCGTCACGCGCGTGCCAGCCGGCAGCACGCGCGCGCCGATCTCGAAGTCCTCTTGGAGCACCCTGACGACGATCGGTACGACCGGCCGCACGCGCAGGGTCTCCTGCACGACCGCCGTCAGGTACTCCTCACCCGTGCCCTGTCCCAGTCCGTTGGCCTCGGCGCTCGAGAGCGCGTCGATCTCGGCCTGCAGGCGCCTGAGCTTGTCGGGGTGGCGCACGAGGCGCTCGATCGCCCACGCCACCGACGTCGCAGTCGTCTCGTGCCCGGCCAGCAACAGGCTCACGAGCTCGTCGCGAAGCTCCTCATCGGTCATCTCCTCGCCGTCCTCGTCGCGCGCCTGCAAGAGCAGCGAGAGGATGTCCTTGCGCTCGGCGAGGTCCGCCTGCGCGCGCCTGCGCTCAAGCTCCGCGTAGATCACCGCGTCGAGGTGGTCCAGCGCGCGCCCGAACTTGCCGCCCGGACGCTCGAGGCTCGGCGGCCCGAGCGCGGCGCGCAACATCGTCACCACGTTCGCCGGCTCCAGCAGCTTCCAGATCGCCGCGCGCAGGTCCTCCATGCGCCCCGCCTCCACGCCGAAGATCGCGCGCAGGATCACCTCGAGCGTGATCTTGCGCGTGCGCTCGTGCAGGCGCATCGGCGTGCCGATCGGCCAGCTCGCCATGTCGCGCCTCGTCTCCTGCACGATCACGTCTTCGTAGTCGCGCATGCGCTCGCCGTGGAACGGCGGCAGCAGCAGCTTGCGCTGGCGCATGTGCTCGGGGCCCGTCAGCGTGATCACCGAGTGCGGGCCCATGACCGATGCGATCGGCGAGTTGCCCGCGCCCGAAGGTGCGATCTCGGGCGGCGCCGTGAACGTCGCCTTGACCGCGTCCGGGTCGCTCAGGAGCGCGAGCTGAAAGCGACTCGGCCAAAACGTGATCGTGAACGAGTCGCCCACGCGCCTCGCGCAGGCGTCCATCAGCCACGTCGGCGCAAACGCCCACGCGAGCGTCTGCACGATCGGGTGCGCGCGCGGGCCCGGTGGCAGCGACGGGGTGCGCGAGCTCTCGGCGGACGGCCGCCTTGGCGGACGCGGTTGCTCCGCGAGCGCCGCCCCCGGCGCTGCGCCCTCGCCGGCCGCAGTCGCGGCTGTGGCCGAGGCCGTAGCCATTACCCCTCGACGCTACTGCGCGCGCGTGCGCGCGTGTGTGTCAATGCGCACTCAACGCGCGATGCGGGCGTCGCCGCGATCCCCACCGTCGCGATCACCGGCGCCAGATCTGTCCGCCATGATCCGCCCGGTGAGGCGGCGCGTGGCGGCTTGAAGGGAGCGATCGAGATGACCCGCCGACTCCCAACCCAGCGCCGATCGCAGTCGCCTGTACGCCTGCTCGGCCTCCGAGGCCGGCAGCACGGCGGACTGCTCGAGCAGGTGCTTGAGCAGCAGCCGTGCCGGCACCACACGCACGCCCTTGCGCTTGGCAAGCGGGCGGTCGACCCATGCGCGGCTGAAGACCAGAAGACCCTCCACGCTGCGTCCGGTCGCCTCTTCGATCAGCTTGCGCTCCGCATGCACCTGGCGCAGCGTCGCCGGATGAACGCGGCGCACGTGCACCGGGCCGGGGTGACTCTTGGTCTCGATCATGAACACGCCCGCCCGCCCGATCACGACGTGGTCGATGTTGCCGTGCCCGGTGGGCGCGTCGTGGATCACGCGCCACTCCGGCGCAGGCAGCCCGTCGAGCAGTTGGCCGACGTGCTCCTCGGCGCTCGCCCCGCGGTCGCGCCGGTCGACGAGCGGGAGCACGACGCGCGAGATCGCAAACATGCACACGAGCAGCGCCTCCGTGGCCGCGAGGAAGCGGTCATCGTGCAGGCCCAGCCCGCGACCCACCAGCGCCGTTGCGACCGCCAGCGCGCCGAGCACGAGCAGCGTGCGCATACGAAGACGGCGCACCGACGCGCGTGCGTACTGCCCCGGGGCGTGGTGCCCCACCGCGTGATCTCTGTGCTCGTCGGCCATTTCGCGCATACCTACGCTTTCATCGGCGTTGTCGCCCGCGTGCTTAATCAACGCGCAGGCGTTCCCGCGCTGACGCGGACGCTCCGCGCGATGACGGGCGGATGCGCGCGTGGTTGCGGGTTGCATTTGCGTGCTCACGGGCGCGGTTTCGCCCGTGACGGACCGCAAGGTATGGCCCGCTGCTGCCGAAGAGGCGTGGAGAGCGCGCATTGCGCCTAAAGCCGGTCACGCGTGGCGCCGACTCTTGTAGTGAAATCACACCGCCCTCTCACGAGCACGGATGCTCAATGGCCGAAGAGTTCACACCACCTCCCCGCCGCCGCCTCTCGCCTCCTGCCGAGGTCTGCCTGCTGCTGCGCTCGCACGCCGAGGCCCACTGGCTGACGACGAAGGTGGTCCCGCTCGTGCGCGAGCTCGAGGCACCAGTCGGCCATCCGCGCAACCACATGGGCGACCCCTACGCCTACCTCGAGGCGCTCTGGATCGAGGCCTGCGGCCGCGCCGCGGAGACCGATGGCGCGCGCGTAGAGCTCGAGATGCCAGGCCATGTGCGCGACGTGGCCGTGCAGGAGCGCGCCCTCCGCTACCACACGGCCGTGCGGCGACTGCGCGATGCCATCACGCGGCGCGTGAACCTGCTGATGGCGACCAGGCCGGCGCGCATCTCGGCCACCGAGCGCACTAGTTCGTAACGCGAGCGCCGCGGCGGATCGCATACCCTGCGCGGATGCCGCCGCGCTTTGACCTGCAATCGCACTCGACGCACTCCGACGGTCAGCTGAGCGCCGCGGAGGTCGTCGAGCGGGCGGCCGAGGCGGGGGTGGAGCTGCTCGCGCTGACCGACCACGACACCGTCACCGGCGTGTCGGAGGCGCTCCAGGCGGGCGACCGCTTCGGCGTGCGCGTGGTGCCGGCGGTCGAGATCTCATCGATCGACGACGAGGCTCAGGGGCCGCGCGAACTGCACATCCTCGGCTATGCCATCGACCACGCGGCACCCGCGCTGGGCAAGCACCTGGCGGAGTTTCTCGCGGACCGCGAGCAGCGCACGCTGCGGATGGCGGCGGCCCTGCGCGAGCTGGGGTGGCGGCTGGATGAAAGCGAGATCAGAGAACGCCTCGAGGCGGGCAAGCCGATCGGGCGCCCGCACGTCGCGGGCGCGGTGCTGAGCTCGCCGGACAATGCTTCACGCCTGAAGGCCGAGCAGATCGACGACATCGGCTCGCTGATACGCGCCTACCTGATCGAGGGCCGGCCGGCGTTTCGGCTGCGCGAGACACCGACGGTCGCGGAGGCGATCGACGCGATCCACGACGCCGGCGGCGTGGCCGTGTGGGCGCATCCTTTCTGGGATGTCGACGACCCCGACGAGGTGCTCGCGAGCATCGACCGCTTCCGCGCTCACGGCATCGATGGCGTGGAGGCCTTCTATGTCACACACACGCCCGAGGAGACCACGCTGCTGGCCGAGCGCTGCGCCGAGCTCGGTCTGCTGAGCACCGGTTCGGCGGACTTTCACGGACCCGACAACCGCATCTTCTCGAGCTTCCTCGCCTTCGACACGTACGGCCACGAGCCGAACCTGGGGCGGATCGCCGAGCGCGACGGCGCCTAGCAAAGCGGACTTAGACAAGCGCGAAGTTTGTGCGCCGGCGCGTGGAGCGCCGCGCCGGCGCACAAACGTCGGCGGGTAAATCTCGAGTCAGCCAGCCAGCCTCACTTTGGCGAGGTGCGCTGCGATCCCCGTCCGCGCCTCGGGGCAGAGAACCGTGAACGCACAGTGGAACGCCGCCCAGGGCGTGCCGTGCGCATCGATCGTGCCGTTGAGGAACTGGATGCGGTCGCCGAAGGTTTCGCTCGTGCCGGAGACTGCGACGGGCGTCGCCGGGTCGTTGACGGAAGCGCTCCAGAACAGGGGCTGCGCCGCGAGCGCGTTGCTCGTCTCGGTGATGTAGGCGTTGAACGTCTGGCCCCCGTCGGTGCTGCCCAGGTAGGAGAGCGAGATGTGGCGAGCCCTGCGCGCGGTCACCGCGAGCTGGCGGATCTGGGTCACGCCCGGCGCCGCGATCTCGAGCGGGGCGCTCCACGAGCGCCCTTGATTGCGCGAGATCGTGAGGTACGGCAGGCCGCCGGCCCCCTTCCACGCGAGGTAGAGATTGTTCTTGGCGTCGACGGCGAGCGCCGGGGGATAGAGGTTTTCGACCCGCGTCTGCATGATCGGCTCATAGCGCCAGCTGGCTCCCTCATCGCCGCTGACCGCCAGCCGCAGAGCGGCGCCCTGCCCGCAGACGTTCTGCGGGAAGTAGAGGTTGCCGTCGCGGCCGACGGCGCCCACGCGCGTCTGGCGGATCGTGGTGCCGCAGTCTTCAGGGGGCGGCACTTCGTCAGGAGAGCTGCCCACGTAGGCGAACGTCTGGCCACCGTCGAGCGACTTCTGGCATACGAGGAAGCTGTCGTTGCCGAGCGGCACCTCGCCGGCGTTGGCGCAGTAGTAGACGACGTGCCGGTAGCCGGCGGGCTGTTCTCCGCCGAGGGGAGCAGGACCCTCGATGAGGGCGTTGGCGCCCTGATCAGGGCAGCCAGAGTTCAGGTTGTGCGACCACGTCTGCCCTTCGTCGTCGCTCCAGGACACCGTGGCCCCGCATGGAAGCGTGGGCGAGGCGTACCACACGCGCGAGGTTTCAGGATCGACCGACAGCCAGTCGGTCAGCCCGCCGTGGATCGGCAGGGGCAGCCCAGCCGTGCCCGGCACGTCGCGTTCCCAGCTCGCCCCGCGGTCGCGCGAGCGCACGACGATCGTCGGCAGCGCGATCTTCTCGGGCGCCGGCAGCACCCCTTCTTCGAATTCGATCGGCCCGTAGAACACCGTGCCGGCGCCCGTGACACCGAGCGCCGCCGAGTCGGTGGTCGGCCCGGTGAACACCATGCACGGAATCGGCGCGCCCAGCGGCTGGGGGTCGAGCGTCACGCCGCCCGCGTAGTGGGCGATCGCTGGACGCGCGCGGTCGCAGCCGGGGTCGAGCGCAGCCGAGCTGGGCGGCGCCAGGGCGAGCGCTGACACGAGCGTCAGCGCGACGCTCAGCGAAGCGAGCAGCGCCGGCCTGGAGGTGGCGCCTTTGGTGCGGCTCGCAAGCTCATCAGCCGCTCGGCAGCGCCAGCGCCGCGCGACGTCGGAGTAGCCGAACAACCTCCTCATCTCCTCGTACCCTCCGGGCGCCCGACCGTCGGCGCATAAGAACACAGAATGCCACTAACGTATCAATACAAAGCAGGAGACATGTGCCATAAACCCGCAATTTCCTGCCGGCACGACCTTCCGGCGCGGCGAATGCGGCGGTTCGGTGCTTGATTCCACCACTCGCGTGCACTGGCCGCGCGATCGTGAGTCAATCAGGCGCGAGGCGCGAGCAGGTCCTCGAGCCGGTACGCGAGCGCCTCCAGCGCGAGCTCCTCGGAGACGTTCAGCGCGAGGTGAAGGCGAGTGTCCGCGACGAGCTCCATCCCGCGGCGCAGCGGCGCGGAGGCGCAGGCGTGCGCGTCCTGCTCGAGCTGCGCGCTGCGGTCGAGCGCGTGCACGAGCTCGGGCGCGCCTTCGCGAACGCAGAGCACGTCGCGCAGCCACAGCTCGCACAGGCGCAGCAGCTCGTCGAGCGCGTCGGTGCGCGCGCGCCGCTCGGCGCGGCGGCGGGCGTCGGCTCCCTCGCGTTCGTGGCGGCGACGCTCCTTGGCCGGCAGCAGCTCGAGCTCGCTGGCGATGCGCTCCTGCAGGTGCTCGCCGACGCTCGCAGCGGCGGCCTTGGCGAGGTCGAGCATGGCGATCCACGGGCGCTCGGCTGTGGCGCCGGCGAGCGCGGCGCGCACGAACGCCTCTGCGCGGGCGCGCAGCGCCTCGCCCTCGTCGCTGGCGAGCATGGCGGCGCGGCGCGCGTCGCCCAGCGACAGCCGCGCGCATGCCTGAGCGCGCTGCGGCTCGACGCCTGCGAGCGACTCTGCGATGCGCTCGGAGGCCAGCGGGTCGAAGCGCACGGGCTGGCAGCGCGAGGCGATCGTCGGCAGCACCTTCTCGCGGCGGTCGGTGAGCAGCAGCAGGTGCACGAACGGGGGCGGTTCCTCGAGCGTCTTGAGCATGCGGTTGGCAGCCTGGTCGTTCATGGCGTCTGCGTGCTCGATCACGAACACTCGCCGCGCGGACTCGAACGGCGTGCGCGCGGCGGCCGCGACGACGGCCTCCTCGATGTCGGACACGAGCATTTCGTTTGCGCCGGAGGGCGAGACCCACGTGAAGTCTGGATGGGAGGAGCGCGCGATCCGCTCCGCGATCGCGCTGGATGGTCGCGTCTCGTCTGCCAGCAGCGCGGCCGCGAAGGCCCGCGCCACATCCGCCTTGCCGCTGCCAGGTGGTCCGTGCAGGAGGTAGGCATGAGCGGGGCGCCCGCCCGGTCGCAGCGCCGGTTCGAGCACCGCCCGCGCGTGCGGATGAGCGTCGATTCCGGGCAGCATCGATTCCATCGTATTTGACGCTTCTTGGACCCCCGTGATGCCCTGTGTTGGGCGTCGCGGGGTGTCCGGCATTTGCGGGGATTTTCGGTCATCGGTCGAGCCGCTCCGCCCAAGCGATGCTCCGCACACCGGGCAGCGCCTCACGCGTGCGCCCTGACAAGATCGGCCGGTGAGGATGGTCATCTCGACGGGACGTGTCCTCGCTGCGACGAGTGTGCTCGTCGCGGGATGCGGGAGCACGTCGCATCGCCCACGCGCCAGCGCTCGGGCTATCGCGTCGGCGAGCGCGATCAATCTGCGCGCCGCCGATGTGCCCGGCACGGTAGGCCAGGGGCCGAGGCCGGGGTACCGCGAAGTTCGGTTCGGGCCCTTTGGCGAATGGAGCTGCGCAGGGTCCATCCAGGGGATCATCACCTTCGCCTCGCCGAGATTCGGTCGCGGGGGCACGACCCTTCTCCAGACTGAAAGCGTGGCGTCCCACGTCACCTTGATGGCGAGTGAAGCGCAGGCAGCGCAGGATTACGCGGCGCTCGGTAGCGCACGGGCGCGCGCTTGCGTCAAGCGAAAACTCGCGGGCGTGGCCATCAGGCAGGAGCGAGAAGGGAGGGAACCATTTGCGATCCATGTCGCGGTCGTCTCGCTTGCACCGCTGCTGCGACCCCTGCCGGTGCACGGAATCAGGCAGGTGAAGGACGTCGCAATCGCTCCGCTCGGCGGTCGTGGCAGATCCAGGGTCTACCTCGATGAGTGTGGTTTTGTGGTCGGGCGTTTGCTGGTCGACATCCTCGCCGAGGGCTCTCCCCACCCCTTTCCTGCGGCAACCGAGCGCCGCCTGCTCTCGCTGCTCTACAGCCGCGCCAAGGCGCACAAGCTCTAGGCGGCGTCGCGAGCGCAGTCCGTGAAGCGAGGCACCGCACACCGCGCAGCGCCTCATCGCACACCTGAGCCTGTTGCCGCCTTGACATGATCGAGCGCATGGTCCGTGTCGCGGCAACGTGCTTCGTGCTCGGCCTCGTCGCCGCCGCGTTCTCCGGTTGCGGGAACACATCTCCTGAGACGCGGGGGCAGACGATCAATCTCCGCCCCGGTGACGTGCCCGGCGGCTCCGCTGGCGTGGTGCTTCGACCAACCCCGGTCACTTCGGGTCCTCTCTCGGCGTCGATAGAACGCTGCGACGGCGGCATCCCAGGCCCGCGCGGAGTCGTCGGCTACTCGTCGCGACGGCTCTACGTGCCTCCGAGCAAAGCGCGACCGTCGGGCACCACTTTCGTCGGGCCGCTTCACCTTCGTCCGCTGATCACCGCGCGCTCCGTCGTCTACTTCTTCGGGAGTGAAGCAGCCGCCACCCGAGAGCTTGCGGTGGTCGCGAGCACACGAGCGCAGACCTGCATCCGTAATCAAGAACTGCGACAGCGCGTCATAGGCGAATCGAGCGGCAGGGCGGGTACGACCGAACACAAGTCGCTGAACGGACCGCTTCACACGCACGTCCAGGTCCGGGCGCTTCCCGCTCCGCTCCCGCACTCCTACGGACTGCGCATCACGGGCGACGATAAGTTCTTTCCCGGTCCCGCAAGGCCGGTGTACCGCGATTCATTCGGCTTCGTCGCTGGCAGAGCATTTGTTGTCCTCTACACGTTGAGCGAACCGCGCCCGTTCCCGGCCCTGTTGCAGCTTCGCCTGCTCGCGCTGCTCTATAGCCGCGCCACAGGCAAGACAGGCAAGACAGGCAAGAGGGTGCTCATCATCAAGTGAAAGAGCGACCACCGCGCGGCGCCTCATGGCTCGCCCTGTTTCGGCATGCGGTTCGGGGGTATCGGGAGGGGTTCAACCTCCTACGGCACGAACGCTTGGAGGTGTAGGTCGGGTGGGCGGCTCGTCGACTCCCCGTCCCGGGCCGTCCGCCTGGCCGTCCCTCGCGCCTAAGCCCACAGGGCCGCAGGCTCTCAGTTGCATATACGCTCCTTCTGGGAAGAGTGGACACGCACCTACGAAGACTGGGAGGCGCACCCCGAGGAGATGGTCGATCTGGGCGGCGGAGTGACTCTCGCCGTGGTCACCCAGAAAGGCCGCATTCCCGGAAGTAGCGGTGACGTCCGGCTGCGCTACGCGTCCGTGGCCGTGTGGGCAGGAGGACTGATCTCGCGCATCACGAGTTATCGCGACGCCGCGGAGGCGCGCGCTGCCGCCGAACGCCTGGCTGAGGAACGGGGGTAGGCGATGTCGCAGGAGAACGTAGAGATCGTGCGCAGAGTGGCGGAGGCGTGGCAGAGGGACGACTTTGAGGGGTTCCTCTGCCTGCTGGACTCGGAGATAGAGTGGCTCACAGGCACAGAGAGGGGAATGGGGAGCACCGCATACCACGGCCATGAGGGCGTGCGGGAGTTGTGGAATCACTGGCGTACCGAGTTTGAAGACATCTGGGTCGAAACCGGCGAGGTTCGCGATCTTGGAGGTGAGCAGGTTCTCCGCCTTGCCCACATCAGGTTTCGCGGGCCAGCCTCCGGCATCGTCGTCGAATCGCAACTGGCGCTGGTGCAAACGCTTCGCGACGGGAAGATCGTCCGCTCGATGGACTACCTGAGCCACCAAGAGGCCCTCAAAGCTGTGGGGCTTGAGGAGTAGCGGTGTCGCAGGAGAGCTCATGACGACCTGCCGCTCGTCACCTGCGACGAATGAAATCGCGAGGTGAAGCGTATGTCTGAGCAGAACGTGCAGCTGTTTCAGAAGGCGTATGACGCCTTCAACCGGCGCGATGTCGAAGCCAACCTGGCACTGATGGACGACGACGTTGAAGGCGTTCCGCGCGTCGCCGCAATCGAGAGCAGCTATCACGGTCACGAAGGAACTCGCCGCTGGTGGAAAGACTTGCTTGACGCTTTCCCCGACATGACGGCCGAGGTTGGGGAAGTGCGCGAACTTGGAGACGTGACTGTCGGCGCCGTGCACCTTCGTGGCCGAGGCGCGGGTAGCGACATTCCCTCGGATCAGAGGGTCTGGCAAGTTTGCCGCTGGAGGCACGGGAAGTGCATCTGGTGGGGAATCTTCGACGCGCAGGACGAAGCCCTCAAAGCCGTGGGGCTGGGGGAGTAGGGCCACCTCGAAATCAGAGCCTCAAGGTTCATCGCCCCTTGGCGCACGCCGCCGGCCCGCCGGCAGGCCAGACACCTACCGACCGACCGGGGCTTAGCCCCGGCTGGCCGTTGCCGCCGCGCTGATCGGCAGCTCCCCGACGGAATCCGTTGACGAGCCGATGACAAACGCTGAGGCTGGGAGCTGCAACCTGCGCTGTAGCAGCCGTTTCTCGCCGCCGGGCACAGTATCGACGCTACGGTGCCAGGGTGGCGCGCGGCAGCTTGATCACGATCGAGGGCGTCGACGGCGCAGGCAAGTCGACGCTGGCGGAGGCGCTGAAGGAGGCGCTCGCGGCGCGGGGGCTGTCGGTCGAGCTGTTGCGCGAGCCCGGTGGAGTGGAGGTCTCGGAGCGGATCCGCGCTGTGTTGAAAGACCCTTCGCTGGCGGTGACGCCGCGCGCTGAGGCGCTCCTGTACGCGGCTGCGCGCGCGCAACTCGTGGTCGAGATCGTGACGCCGCTGCTCTTGAGCGGCGCGGTCGTCGTCCTGGACCGCTTCGTGGACTCTTCGCTTGCCTACCAAGCAGGGGGCAGGGGTCTCGAGATCGTGGACGTGCGCGAGATCAACCGCTTCGCCACCGGCGGGCTCGAGCCGGACCTGACGCTGCTGTTGCGCATACACCCTGCAGAAGGGCGGGCGCGCCAGGCGCAGCGCTCGCTGGAGCCCGACCGGCTGGAGCGCGAGGCCGAGGAGTTCTTCCTCAAGATCGCGGCCGCATACGAGGAACTCGCGCACGCAGAGCCGCAGCGCATCGTGGTCATTGACGCTGCCCAGCAGCCTGAGCGCGTGCTCGCCGAGGCGCTTGCCGCAGTCGAGAAGCTGCCGGCGCTCGCGTCGCTGGCGGCCGATTAGCATCAGCGGGGATGCGTGGGGATGGACATACGAACGGCCGAGCCGGCGGGCCGGTGCGCGCTTCGGGCGGGACACGGCTTTGTGGCCCCACGCGGCTGCCGTCGAGCCGTGCGCGCGCGGGATGCGGAGCGCTTTCGCTCGTCGCCGCCGCCCTGGTAATGCTGTTGGTGGCCTCTGCCGCGTGGGGGCTTGGCGGGAACACAAAAACTACCCGGACCACGGGTGCTGGCGGCGCGAGCGCACTGCGCGGCGACGCCTCTAAGACTTCGGCTCCGGCGGGGAGCGCAACACAGGCGGCTCCCGCGACTTCTGCCCCCGCGACCGGCGCCGCCCCCTCGACGGGTGCGGCGACGCCGACGACGCCGACGACGACGTACGTTCCATCGGAAGGCACGCGCGCGCCCAACAGCGCTCCGGGCGCCGTAGGCGGTGCCGCCGCGCCGCCCGTCGGTAGCACGGGCTCGACGGGTGCCCTAGGAGCGACGGGCGGCCAGGGGACGACGGCTCCAGGCGGGCAAAGCGCGCCGGGTGCGACGAGCACGTTGCCGGGCACGCGCGCGGCGGCAGCGCGCGGCGCTCACAAGCGCAAGCTTTCGACGGGTTGGATCGTCGTGGCGGCGCTGGGCGGCCTGCTCGTGCTGGGCTGCGCGGCCTGGGGGCTTGCGCGGCGGCGCGCGTATGAGCCGCACTGGACGCTCGCGTTCGGCCACGCGATGGCGGAGGCCGGCTACCGGGCATCGGCGACGTGGGCCGAATTCAGGGACTGGGCGCGGCTCGGGCACTGAGGTCGGGCTCAACGCCGCCCGGGGTGTGGGGTTCTCAAGACCGCATTGAGCACCCCGGAATTTGGGCTTCGTGGGGCCTCGGGAGGGCCGGGCTCGGGTTGGCCCAGCCTTCTAAAATTGAAGACGTCCTCGCCCGTTTTTCTCGGGTTTTCTGTCCGGTCGAAGAGGGACGATTTGCGGTCCTACAGACAGCTTCGATGGCCGCCGCAAGCCCGGCGCAGAGAGAGGAAATCCGATGAACCCAACTCCCACTCCACCCATCTCCGAGGACACCGCGAAGGGCGTAGCGCTAGAGATCAAGCGGCGCTTCACGACGCCCGGCGTCCATCCGTTTGAGACGGTCGAGTGGGAGCTGCGCGACGCACACATCGGGCACGGCGACCGCGTCGCGTTCGAGCAGCGGGAAGTCGAGTTCCCGCAGAGTTGGTCGCAGAACGCGACCAACATCGTCGCCCAGAAGTACTTCCGCGGCCAGCTCGGCGACGCTGCACGCGAGCGCTCGGTCAAGCAGATGATCGGGCGCGTCGCCGGCACCATCGCCGCGTGGGGCACTGAGCGCGGCTACTTCGCGCAGGCGCAGGACGCCGAGACGTTCGAGCACGAGCTCACCTACATCCTGCTGCACCAGATGGCGGCGTTCAACTCGCCGGTGTGGTTCAACGTCGGCTTCGAGGAGAGCCCGCAATGCTCGGCCTGCTTCATCCTCAGCGTGAAGGACACGATGGAGTCGATCCTCGACTGGAACACCAAGGAGGGGATGATCTTCCGCGGCGGATCGGGCTCGGGCATCAACCTCTCGAACATCCGCGCCTCGATCGAGCCGCTGGCGAAGGGCGGTACGGCATCGGGACCGGTGTCGTTCATGCGCGGCGCCGACTCGTGGGCAGGCACGATCAAGTCGGGCGGCAAGACGCGCCGCGCGGCGAAGATGGTCGTGCTGGACGCCGACCACCCCGACATCCGCGAGTTCATCTGGTGCAAGGCCAAGGAGGAGGAGAAGGCCGGAGCGCTGCGCGACGCGGGCTTTGACATGTCGATCGACGGCGAGGGCTTCTTCTCGATCCAGTATCAGAACGCCAACAACTCGGTGCGCTTGACGGACGAGTTCATGCGCGCGGTCGAGGAGGACGGCGATTGGCGCCTGCTCGCGCGCACGACCGGCGAACCGGTGGGCGAGCCGGTGAGGGCACGCGAGCTGATGGCCGAAATCGCCGAGGCGGCTTGGCGCTGCGCGGATCCTGGCGTTCAGTACGACACGACGATCAACCGCTGGCACACGTGCCCGAACAGCGGACGGATCAACGCGTCGAACCCGTGCAGTGAGTACATGCACGTCGACGACTCGGCCTGCAACCTGGCATCGCTGAACCTCATGAAGTTCCGCCGCGAGGCCGCGACGTTCGACGTGGAATCCTTCGAGCACACAGTGGACATCGTGCTGCTGGCGCAGGAGATCGTGGTCGGCCCGGCGAGTTATCCGACAGAGGAGATCGCCAAGAACGCACGCGCCTTCCGCCAGCTGGGCCTCGGCTACGCGAACCTCGGTGCGTACCTGATGGCCGACGGCGTGCCCTACGACTCCGACGCTGGCCGCGGCACAGCGGCGGCGATTACCGCGTTGATGACCGGTCGCGCGTATCGATGCTCGGCAGCGATGGCCGCGGCCATCGGACCGTATGAGCGCTATGGAGAGAACCGCGAAGCGCACAACAACGTCATGCGCATGCACCGCGACGCGGCATACGCGATTCCCGATGCCGACTGCACCGATGAGACGCTACTCGCAGCAGCTCGGCGTTCGTGGGACGAGGCTGTCGACGGTGGCGACAAGCACGGTTACCGCAATGCGCAGGCCACGGTTCTCGCTCCCACCGGCACGATCTCGTTCCTCATGGACTGCGACACGACTGGAGTCGAGCCGGACTTCTCGCTGGTCAAGTTCAAGGAGCTCGTCGGCGGTGGGCAGATGACGATCGTCAACCGCACGGTGCCGCTCGCGCTGCAGACGCTCGGCTACTCCGAGCACCAGATCGAGCAGATCGAGGCGCACCTCGCCGAGCACGGAACGATCATCGGCGCGCCGGGCCTGGCCGAGGAGCACCTGCCCGTGTTCGACGTCGCGGTGGGCGAGCGCGCGATCTCGCACGTCGGCCACCTGAAGATGATGGGAGCCGTACAGCCCTTCATTAGCGGAGCGATCTCCAAGACCGTGAACCTCCCGCAGGACGCCACGGTCGACGACATTGCCGACGCATACACGCAGGCCTGGCACCTCGGGATCAAGGCCCTTGCGATCTACCGCGACGGGTCGAAGACAGCGCAAGCGCTACGCACCGAGGCCCAGAAGGGTGCTCCGCTCTCAGGCCAGGTGCAGGAGATCGTCGATCAGGCGGTCAGCAAGGCACTCGAGGAGGCCGGTCCGCGTCGCAAGCGGATGCCGCGCGAGCGCCAGTCGATCACGCACAAGTTCTCGATCGCCGGCCACGAGGGCTACATCACGGCCGGCATGTACGAGGACGGATCGGTTGGCGAGATCTTCCTCACCGACATCGGCAAGGAGGGCTCGACGCTGCGCGGGATGATGAACTCGTTCGCGACCGCGATCTCGATCGCGCTGCAGTACGGCGTCCCGCTCGAGACTCTGGTGCGGAAGTTCAGCTACATGCGCTTCGAGCCCGAGGGGATCACGCAGAACCCCGAGATCCCGTTCGCGAAGTCGATGCCCGACTACATCATGCGCTGGCTGGCCTCGCGCTTCCTGGACGCCGAGGCGCAGGAGGAGCTCGGAATCCTGACCCCAGCGGTGCGCTCCCGCCAGGCTGCGCAGGCGGCGGCGCAGTCGGTCGTCTCGTCCGATACCTCCGGGCCTAGCTCGGCAGAGAGCGCGGCGGTCGAGGACGAAAAAGACTCGTCGCCGCACACGTCTGCTGGGCCGCAGGGGTCCGCGAGCAAAAGCGGCGGAAGTCCCGCGGCAGCCTCGTTCACCGACTCTCCTCCGGTCGTGCCGGCGCGCCTGCAAGGGCTCGACCTTGGCCCCGCATGCGAGCAGTGCGGCGGGATGATGCAGCGGACGGGCTCGTGCTACACGTGCTCGAGCTGCGGCAACAACACGGGCTGCGGTTGACATCGCCGAGCAGTCACTCGAACCCAAGCTGAACCGCGAGCAGCGCAGCGATGGCGCCGGCGCAGAGCAGGTGGTCGCTGAGAATCGACCTGGCCAGCCTGCTCTGACGCGCCGGCGGATCGCTACGCGTCCCCAGTCGTACCGCGTTGGGCACCGTGCGTGCCGCCGCCAGCAGGATCGGCGGAAGGGCCAGCCCTAGCGAGAGCCACCCGGCCCACGGCTGACGCCCTCCCCGCGCGATCTCGGCGACGATCACACCCAGCGTCACGAGCATCACGGCTGCGATCAGCCGGTTCATCGGTCTTGCGGCCGTCGTGACGCGCGCGTAGTAGCCCGCGATCGAGGTGAGAACCGGCTCCGGCAGGTCGCCTTCTCGGCGGCCAATGGCCTGCACGTCGAACATCAGATCGAACCACAGCACCGCGAGCAGGAATCCGGCGCCGGCGGTCACGAAAGCGTTCACGGGCTCTTAGACCCGGTGCTCACCTCTCGGCTTGGCGCGAGGGAAGGCGGGCGATTCGTACTCGGGCCATTAGCGACGGCCGATCGTATCGCCCGCGCTATTTGACGAGCTCGACCTCCTCCCACACGGCACCGGCTGAGCTCACGCTCAGCTCTGCCTCGCGAACGACGGCGCCAGGGACGAGCGCTTCCGTGGTGCAGGCTTCGCCGCCCTGCTCGTCATCGTCGCCGGAGTCGTTGCTCGCCAGCCTCGCGGTGGCGCTGTCCTGCTCGTCGCCCTGGTTGTCGTCGTCGCCCTCGTTGTCATCGCCCTGTTCGTCGTCGTCCTGGCCACCTTGTGGCGCAGTCGCGCTCTCGCACTCGAGCCGCGTGGCTGGGGTGACTTTCCCGCTCACGACGGTTTCATCCGTGAGGGTGATAGTGAGGACACCACCCGTGAAGGACTTGACCGTGCCCGCGTTTTCACCGCTCGGCGCGCCCGGGGATTTGATCGGCGCGCCGCTCGTCGTGAACGCCGCGACGCCGAAGCGAAGCAGGCGCGCACCCCTCGCGTGGTGGTGCCGGTGCCTGGCGGCGTGGTGAGCGCGGTGGTGGCGCTTGCCGTGGTGGGCGGCCAGCGCTGTGGCCGAGCCGGTGAGCGTGAGCAGCGATGTAGCGACCGCGCTGACAAGAAAACGTCGCATCGTCTTTGGGCTCCTTTGCGTGGGTGGAAGTCGTCCGTCGTTCTCGACGCTCATGAAGACGCCTCCACGACCCTTTCGATCAGCACCTGGACGGATGTCCGGGGCGGGAGTCCGTCTCGAGCGGCTCTCGCCCATGGCCCGCGCCAGGCATGATTGTGCGGATGTCCGAGCTGAGCGCAGAGGACTTTCAGGCCCTGGGGGTGTACGACCCCGACGCGCCGCACGCCGCCGAGAAGCTCGAGCTGCTCGAATACCTCGTCAGCCTCGGCGCCTCGGCGGAAGACCTGGTAGCCAACCGCGACGAGCTTCCGGGGCTCGGCACCGTGGTCGCGATCCGTGGTGGGACGCCGATGACGCTGTCGGAGGCCGCCCGCGCGGCGGGCGTATCCGAGGAGACGCTACTGCGCATCAATCGGGCGGCCGGCTTGCCGTCGCCTGATCCCGAGGCACGCGTGTTCGGACCTCAGATCGCGGGGCTTGCCGGGCGCATGGCGGCCGCCGAGGCGGTCTTCGGCCAAGACGTCGTGCTGCAACTCGTCCGCGTCATGGGCTCGGCCATGGCGCGACTCGCCGATGCCGCCGTCTCCGCCTTCCTAGCCAATGTCGAGCCATCGGTGCCCGAGGATCCGGTGGGAATGGGGGTTGCCCGCGCCAACGCCTCGGCCTCGGCGCTGCTCCCGGTGCTCGAGGAGGCGCTGGACGGGCTGCTACGGCAGCACATCCTGGCGGCGCGGCGCCCAATCACGGGCGAGACGGCAGAGGCCGGCTACGAGTCGCGCGCGATGTGCGTTGGCTTCGTCGACCTCGTGGGATCCACCGCGCTCGCGCAGCGGCTCTCGACCGGCGAGCTCGGCTCGGTGCTAAGCGAGTTCGAGCGCCTTGCGGCGGACGGCGTCAGGGACGCGGGCGGCCGCGTGGTGAAGCTGATCGGAGACGAGATCCTGTACACCGCCGGCGATGAGGCCACTGCGTGCGGGATCGCGCTGGGCCTGGCCGCAAGCTTCGACGCGCATCCCGTGATCCCGACCGTGCGCGCCGGCGTCGCGGGCGGCTCGGTGCTGATGCGCGATGGCGACGTCTTCGGCCCGGTGGTCAACCTCGCCGCGCGCGTGGTGAAGGTCGCGGCCCCAGGCGAGGTAGTCGCGCCGGCATCGCTCGCCGAGGCCGCCGGAGTGGAGTCGCAGCCGCTCGGTCCCTGGGCCTTGAAGGGCTTCGACGGCGAGGTCGAGCTGTGCCGCCTGGCGCCGCTCGGCGCAGCCGGCTAGCGTCCGGCGAGCGCCCGCGCGCTGCTCAGCACCCCGTCGACGAGCGAGATCCACCCTCCCTTGAGACGCTCGGCGGTCATCTCGAGGCTCCGGCGCTGGTGGAGCACGAGCTCGGCCGTGAGCGCGCCGAGAAGCACGTCGGCCAGATAGTCGGCGTCACAGCCCGGCGCAGCCTCCAGCAGCAGCGCACGGATGTGCGCGCGATGCGCGCCGTAGACGCGGTGGGCTAGACGGTCGCCTGGCGCACCCGCCTCGGCGGCGGCGAGGAGCTCGCCCTGGATCTCGACCTCCTCGAGCCGGCGCTCGCCGTAGGCGACGAGGCGCTCACATGGCCCAGCGCCCGGTCCCAGCGGCGCCGGCCCGCGAATGAAGCTTTCCTGGAACGCCCGCTCGCGCTCATCGAGCAATGCCCGCAGCAGCCCGTTGCGATCTCCAAAGCGGCGAAACAGCGTGCCCTTGCCGACGCCGGCGGCGCACGCGACCTCATCCATCGTCACGCCGTCCACGCCCCGCTCCGAGACGAGTCGCTGGGCGGCGCAAAGGATCGCCTCGCGGTTGCGCGCCGCGTCGGCGCGCTCGCGGCGGTCGAGCTCGAGCTGCGGAAGCGCCAGCGCGCCATTGGCGCGCTCGGAGCGGTCGTTACCAGGCATTTCGATCATTTTCGGACTGTGGTCCACTTATGCTATATTCTAGTCCATAGACGGACCATGGTCCGGTACCCGCAAAGAATCGGCACCAGCCGCCAACAGACATCAAAAGGAGCATCTCATGTCAGCAACAGCCACAGTCGCCACACGCCTACCCGCCGGCACCTGGAAGGCGGACCCCACCCACTCCTCGGCGACGTTCGCCGTCAAGCACATGGCCGTCGGCACCTTCCGCGGCGGGTTCGCGAACCTCGACGCGTCGCTGATCGTCTCCGAGGAGGGAGCCGCAACGCTGCAGGGGACGGTGCACGCCGACTCGATCGACGTCAAGGACGAGAACCTCCTCACCCACCTCGGCTCGCCCGACTTCTTCGACACCGAGCGCCACCCCGAGCTCAGCTTCCGCTCCGACTCGCTGCAGGCGACGGACGACAGCCTGCTGGTGGACGGCGAGCTAACGATCAAGGGCAACACGCAACCCGTGCAGGCCCGCGGCAGCATCAGCGGCCCGAGCGTCGGGCTCGACGGCTCGCAGAGGCTGGGACTCACGCTCGAGACGACGGTCGATCGCACGCTCTACGGCCTGAACTGGAACGCGCCGCTGCCGAAGGGCGGGTTTGCGCTGGCCAATGACGTCAAGTTGATCGTTGAGCTCGAGCTCGCGCTCGAGGAGGGGTAGCGATGCGCGTTCTCGGCGTGCCCGGCTCGCTGCGGCGGGACTCGCACAACCGGCGCCTGCTCCAGGCGGCAGCGGCGACGCTGCCGCCTGAGGCAAAGCTGGTCATCTACGACGGGCTGAAGGCGATTCCGCCCTTCGACGAGGACGACGAGCACTCGCCTTCGCGCGCCGTGCGCGACTGGCGCGAGGCAATCGGCGACGCCGGCGCGCTTCTGTTCGCGACCCCTGAGTACAACTCCTCGATCCCGGGCCAGCTCAAGAACGCGATCGACTGGGCCTCGCGGCCGATCGCAGACGCGGCGCTTCGCAACAAGCCGGCCGCCGTGATCGGGGCAAGCACCGGCTCCTTCGGGGCCGTATGGGCTCAAGCCGAGCTGCGCAAAGCGCTGGCAGCGGCCGGAGCACGCGTGATCGACCGCGAGCTACCCGTGGCGCTCGCGCACGAAGCGTTCGACAGCGACGGCGCGCTGCTCGATCAGGAGCGCATAATCGAGCTCGACGAGATCGTCGCTGAGCTGCTCCGCGAGGCCGCGCTCAGCGGAGCGGGGTCACCGGTCCTGGTGAACCGGTGACCTCCGAGACCGCTCGGTTGGTGTCAGGGGTTCAGACGCTTCTTGAGCGCGCTCGCGGCAGAGAATTTCGCCGCCTTGCTGGCCGCGATGTGAATGGTCTGGCCCGTGGAGGGATTGCGTCCCATGCGGGCAGCCCGATGGCTGACGCTGAACTTGCCGAAGCCGGCAAGCGAGACCTCACCCCCGGCGGCGAGCTCATCGGAGATCGAGTCGATCGTCGTCTCAACTAGCTGCCGTGCCTGGCTGGCCGGCAGCCCATTGCGCCTCGCGATCTGCTCAGCTAGCTCGTTCTTGGTCATAGCACTCCCTTCTCGGGTCTAGTTGCTTCCCGGAGGCTAACCGCTTACAAGGACGGCGAACCCCCAAAAGACGGGGTTTGGCCCTCAAAAATGCCTAATTTCCGGGGTTCTTGAGCAGCCCGGGCGCACGTACCGGCCGTTTTGAGCGTCTGTCGGCGATGAATCGGGCCCGTGCCGGCTCAAACGCCCCGGCCGCGCAAGCCGCCCACAGGGCCGCGAGCCAGGCCCCGCAGGCGAGTCCCACGTGCACCCACACGAGCTCGGTCGGCAGGTGCGTCTTGTACTGATCGAGCCCCACGAGACCCTGTAGCGCGAGCAGCACGCACAGGAACGTCAGCGGGCGCAGCACCGAGGACGGGGCGCGCCGGCGGCGGGCCAGCCACCACACGCCGAGTGCCGCGAGGCCAAACGCGAGCGCGATCTCACCGTGGCGGTGGATGACGAAGTCCATCGTCGAGCGCCCGTCGAAGTTGAGGCGGTTGATGCGCTGGCCCGGCGAGCCGCCCGCGTGCGGGCCCGCGGCCGTCGCTGCCGTGCCGGCGAAGATCGTCAGCGCTCCCAGCGCCACCAACGCGCGCAGCGAGGTCACGAGCCTTCGGTCGTGCGCGCGATCGCGCGCGCCGGGTGCCGGCTCAAGTCCGCCGATCCGTGCCGTCGCGCCGGTCTCAGTCGCGCGGGCCTCGCCCGGCTGCGGACGGGCGCGCCACACGAGCAGTACCGCGGCGAGCAGGATCAGCATCGAGAGCGCGAAGTGCCCCATCACCCAGCCGTAGTCGAGCGCGCCGCGCACGGTGAAGCCGCCGAGCACCGCCTGGCCGATGACTCCGAGCGGCAGCAGCAGGCCGAGCCTCGCCAGGTCGCGGCGGTAGGGGCGCCGGCGGAGCGCCAGAAGCCACGCGGCGCCCGCCGCGAGCGACACCGGGACGGTGATCACGCGGTTTGAGAACTCGATCAGGGCGTGCGCGTTCAGCGGCGGGTATGCATGCCCGTAGCAGCGCGGCCAGTCCGGGCAGCCGAGCCCCGAGCCGGTGAGGCGGACCGCCGCGCCGCTGAGCACGATCAGCGTCAGCGCGCCCAGGGCGAGCTGCGCGACCCGCTCGTACTGGCGCGGCGTGACGGTGAAGCCGTTGGTGCGCGCGCTGAGGCGCTGCAGACGCTCCCGCATCGCCTGAAGTCTGCCAGCCGGCAGTTCGTGGAGCCGCACGCGACCCCTCCCGGCCGGCCTATGAGCCGGCCGCCTCAACAAACTCGAACGGCAGCTCCTCGGCCACCTCGCGCAGCCTCGGCGCTGCCGCGTCGCGCGCGGAGACGATCAGCTCAGCCGCCGGCAAGGGCCACTCGATGCCGATGTCGGGGTCATCCCAAGCGATGCCGCGCTCGACGTCCGGGTCGTAGTAGGCGGTCTGCTTGTAGAGGACGTCCGCGACCTCGCTGAGCACGCAGAAGCCGTGCGCGAAGCCGACCGGCAGATACAGCTCGCGCATGGTCTCATCGTCGAGCTCGACCGCCTCCCACTCGGCGTACGTGGGCGAGCCGCGGCGCAGGTCGACGGCGACATCGAGGATGCGCCCGCGCCCGCAGCGCACGAGCTTCGCCACGCCCTCGCCGATGTGGAAGTGCATACCGCGCACCACGCCGCGCACGGAGCGAGAGTGGTTGTCCTGCACGAACTGCCGCTCCGTCGGCAAGCCGAGCTGCGCGTGCCACTGGCCGCGGTAGGTTTCGCTGAAGAAGCCGCGCTCGTCCGCGTGCACCGCGGGCTCGACGGCCACGAGGCCGGAGAGGCGAGTGGGCAGGACGCGCATGGGTGCGAGAGACTAGCTCTCGACCGATTCCCACAGGCGCGAGGGAAAGTAGTCGAGCACGACATCGTCGAGCATCCCGAAGCGCACCCCCACCCGCAGCATGCGGTCCAGCACGTACATGTCACCGGGCCGCCCGAGCTCCGCGGCCACGAGCTCGCGTTCGAAGAAGCGCAGGCCCCCGTGGACGAGCGCTCCCGCCCAGCTGAAGGACCCGTGGCGCGGCGGGAAATGGATGGCTCGCGTGACGCCGCCGTCGGGCTCGTGCTGCTCAAATCCCCCATAGGCGACCTCCGCCCGGCGTTCGCGTGCGAGTGCGAGCAGCCAGGCAACCGCATCTGGTCGCAGGTGATCGTCGTCGTCGAAGTGGATCAGCCAGCTCCCGCGCGCCTGCCGCGCGGCCTCGTTGCGCGCCATCGTGGCACCCACCAGGCCTTGCACTAGCGGGTCGGGGTGCACGAACCGCTGGCTCAGGTTCGCGAAGCGGACACGCGGGTCACCCAGCGCCACAACAGACTCGCCGACACCCGCATCGACCGCGTCGCCGATGATCCGCACCTCGAGGTTGGGGTAGGTCTGGGCCAGCAGCGACGGCAGCGCACGCTCGAGGAGCAACTCCTTGCGCCCAGCGGTCGGAAGCGCCACGGTTATCAGCGGTTCGGGGTCGCTGTAGGCGGCCTCGTAGGCGTCGCTTGATCGCAGGGCGAACAGGCGGCGGCGATTCTCAGACTCCTCCTCTGCGATTGCGCGCAGCATGGGTTGCACGCGATCATCGATCGCCGCGCGGGCGGCCTCCGCATGATCCGCTACCTGCGTGATGCCCGCCTCCAGCACGCGCAGCTCATCGAAGGCGCCCGCCATCGCAGCTGTCCGCTCCTCGATCGCATGCAGGCGCTGATCGAGCCGCGCGATGCGGTCGCCGAGCGCGTCGAGGCGGCCGACGACCGCGCCAAATCGCCACGCAAGTGCCCTTCGAAGCCGCGCGCGGATCAACCCGGATACTCCCGCGCGGGGAGACCCTGGACTCGAGACCCTTCGCGCACATCCGAGAGCACGAGCGCTCCCGCCGCCACCGTCGCGCGCGCATCGACCCGCACCCCGTTGAGGATGACAGCGCCCATGCCCACGATCACATCGTCGCCCAGCACCGCGCCTCCGCCCACGTTGACGCCGGGCAGCAACGAGGCGAAGCTGCCGACCTCCACGTGATGCCCAATGAGGGTTCCGCGCGAGATGAGAGTGTGCTCGCCGACGGTCGTCTGCGCGCCGATCGTCGCACCCGGACCGATGATGCACCCCTCGGCCAGCTGGGCAGAGCGCGACACATGGGCCGCGGGATGCACAATCGTCGCTCCGCGCCATCCGAGGGGCTCGAGGCGCGACCAGTGCGCCCGTCGAGCGCCGCCCAACGCGATCGCTGCGCGCACCGAGGCGGAGCGAGGGGACTCGGGCGCGGCCACCTCGCACTCGCCGGCCACCAGCCCGACGCGCGAGGCATCGAGCAGCTCGATCAGGCGCGTCACGTTCCAGCCGGCATCCTGCGCCCACTCAGCAACCTCGGCGGCAAAGGAACCAGTGCCCGCGAGGTGAAGCTCGGCCTCCGCGGCGCGAGCCCTCGTACGTCGACCCGCCCCAACCCTGACCGACGCAGCCACCCGAGTGGTCGAGCTGTCGGCGCGAGGCATCGCGCCAGAGGTTAGCGAGGCCGCGTCGCGCTTACCTATAGTCAGCGACCCTGAGAACCAGCGTCGTAATTCCCACTGTTCGCCCGCGCGCGCTGACCCAGGTGCTTCACGGGCTGCGCCAGCAGACCCACCGTGACTTCGAGGTGGTCGTGGTCGAAGGCCCGCCCGTGGAACGCGGCGGCGCGCCGATCGACTCCGGGTGGGGGGTGCGCGTCGTGCGCTGCGCCGAGGCCAACGTGTCGCGCGCCCGCAACATCGGGCTGCACGCGGCCGCTGGCGAGGTGGTCGCGTTCCTCGACGACGATGCCGTCCCACAGCCGACGTGGCTCGCCGAGCTGCTCGCGCCGTATCAGGACCAGCGCGTCGCCGGCAGCGGAGGAATCGTGCTCGACGGGAATGGATTCTGGCCCTGGTGGGGCTACGCGATGTGTGACCGGCTCGGTCGCGTCAGCTTCACGAGCGACGCGCCGGATGAGGCATGCCTGAGGCCTGGAGCGGATCCGTTCGCCTATCTCGCCGGCGGCAATATGAGCTTCCGGCGCGAGCACCTGCTGGAAGTGGACGGCTTCGATGAAGAGCTCGCCTACCTCTACGAAGACCCCGACGTCTGCATGCGCCTGATCGACGCCGGCGCGGTGCTGCGCCCGCTGCAGTCCGCCCCCGTTTACCACCGCAGCCTCCCAAGCGCCGTCCGAGGGACAAGCCGGGTTCCATCCGATCCTTTGCTGCCGATGCGCAGTCTCACCTACTTCGCCTTGCGCCATGGGCGCCGATACCCGCCCGGGCAGGTCGACGCCGCCATCGAGGAGCGCGCACGAGCACTGCGCTCCGCCGCGGATGGGGCGCGGCGCATCGGTGAGCTCGACGCGCGCGCGCACGCCCGCTTCCTGGCGCGCCTGTCCGAGGGCGAAGCCGCCGGACGCCAGGGCGCGACTAAGGACGGCGGCCAGCGCGCCCGTCCCCCGGATCGGGAATCGCCGTCGTTCGGGCCGTTTCGGCTCACGCGCAAGCCGCGGGGCGCGCTGCGAATCTGCGTGCTCGCGCCCCTGAGCTCCGACGGCGGCGGCGGGGGCATTGGGCGCGTCGCCGATGAGACCACACGCGCCCTGGCCGCGCGCGGACATGAGCCACACGTGATCTCGCTCAGCGAGCGCGAGGCCGGGGTCGAGCTGATGGCCGGCGTCTGGCACCACAAGCTGCGTTCAGTCGATCTCCGGCACCCCTCCCTTCGCACGAGCCCGATCGCCGCGGAGCTGTACGCCGCTGCGACCAAGTACCACGCCGTGCGGAAGCTGCACGAGCGCGCGACGGTGGACCTCGTGGTCGCCACCACCTGGCTGGGCGAGGGGCTGCTGTGCGTGCTCGATCCCCGCTTGACGACCGCGACGCGGCTCGTAACGCCGGTCGGGCGGATCGCTGAAATGCACGCCGCGGACGGCGCCCAGGATCGCCCGACCTCGCTCGGGCGACTGGAACGCGCCGTGCTCGAGCGCTCCCGGCACATCCAGTCCGCCAGCGAGGCCATCTTCCTCGAGATTGAGTCCGCCCTCGGCCTCACCCTGCCACCCGCCCACATCACCCCTCTCGGGACGGGCGACCGCGCTGGCGTCTCTCCGGAACGCTTCGCAGCAGCCGGCGAGGTCGAGGTCCTGTTCGTAGGTCGTCTCGAGCCGCGTAAGGGCACAGATGTGCTGCTCGCCGCAGCACGCGACCTCGTCCGTGAGCACCCCGACACCGTGTTCGCCATTGTGGGCGCCGACAACCCGCACGCCGCGGGGTTCGGCGAGCGGATGCGCGCGTATGTAAGCGAGGACGCAGCGCTGTCCCAGCGCGTACGGTTCCTGGGAGCGGTCCCCGACGAGCGGCTGTGGCGGATCTACGCGGGCGCCGACATCGTGTGCGCTCCCTCGCGCTACGAGTCCTACTGCAACGTGCTCGTCGAGGCCTTGATGTCCGGCAAGCCTGCCGTCGCCTGCCTGGCCGGCGGAATGCCCGAGGTCGTCGAGCACGATCGCAACGGCCTGCTCGCGGCGCCAGGCGACGTCGAGTCGCTGCGCACATGCCTCAGCCGCCTGATCGCCGATCGCGCGCTGCGCGACCGCTTCGGCCGCCGCTCGCGCGAGCTGTACGAGCTCAAGCACAGCCCCGCACGCATCGCCGAGCGCACCGGGCGCGCCTTCCGCGAGATGGCGGACGCCGGCGTGCGGCGTCGGGCGGCGGAAGCGCGTGACGGCGAGGGGAGGAGCGACACGGACGCCGACGCCATGCTCGAATTTGATCTCGCGCGCGCGATCGCCCAGATCTGCGAGCTCGACGCGCATGGCGCCAATGAGGTGGCGCACGCTCTGTGCGAGGAGCGCCTACAGCCCGTCGCCTACATCTCCGAGGCGGTCGCCGACTGGCGCAAATCCGACCTCGAGTTCCTGCAGACGATCTATCGCGCGGTGCTCTCGCGCGAGCTCGACGCCGACGGCCGGGGGCGCTGGGCCGAGCACCTGCAGGCCGGCGGCTCGCGCTTCGACGTGCTCAACGAGGTTGCGGCATCGGCGGAGGCTCGGGCGCACAGCGTTCCCGAGCACCTCGGCGCCGAAGTGCTCGAATGCCACCGCCGCGCGATCTACAAGCGCGCGATGGAGGCGTGGACGCTCGCCGACGACGGCTTTCTCGCGTGCCTTCACCTCGCGGTTCTGGGACGCGCCGCCGCCAAGGAGTGGATAACCGCAAACCTAGGCAGCCTGGAGGCCGGGCACTCGCGGAGCAGCGTCGCGCAGCAGCTCGCCGAATCGCCGGAGGCGCGGTCCTACGCGATGCCGACCGACTGGGTGCCCTGAGGCCGCTCAGTGACGGCGGTGGCGACGCTTGTGCTTGCGCGCCCGGTGCCGCTTCGAGGCATGGTGGCGATGACTGCCACTGGCCGTACGAGACCCACCGTGCGCTTTCGAGTGCGACGACCCCGAGCGCGACGCCGCCACGTGGTTGATCGTGATGCTCGTTTCCGAGACGTTCCGCTGTTTGTCGTAGGCAAGGAACGCAAGCGTGTGACGGCCGAGAGCGATGTGCTTCGCGCCCTGCCAGGTGAGCACCCCGGAGAGCGTCGTGGGGTAGGTGTGTTCGCCAAAGTTGCGTATCAGCTTGCCGTCGACCCGCAGTGTTATGCGGAACACGCCGACCGAGCTTGTGGCAGTGACGTGAATCGGCAGCGGGCCCGAATAGGTGATTTTGTTGGCAGGTGAGAGCACATTGATGCGTGGTCCCGTGAACACACCGCACGATTCGTGCAGCTGGTCGCCGTTCTGCACGTACGAGCGCATCGAGGCGAACGCCGGCTTGCGCGACCCGTTGGTGCGGACCAGTCCCGAGACGATCCCGCGTTCGTCCAGCAGCGGGAACCACAGCGCCACCTGCACGTACGGGTCCTGAGCGAGGCAGTGGTAGGCCTGGCTGAGGTAGGTGGCCTGCTGTTCGGGCGTCACGCCTTCGGGCTTCTGGCCGGCCCAGGCACCTTCCGAGCAGACCGCAGAGGTCGTGCGCCAGCTCGCCTCCGTCATCCAGACCGGCTTGTCGTCCCCGTTGGCGAGCATCACCGCGCGCACCTCGCGGTAGGCAAGGAAGGAGTCGGGGATCATGCGGTTGTCGGGCCCGCGCAGAAAGTCGTACGGGGAGAGGATGTCGCACGCCGTGTCCGTGTGCACCCCGACCGCGTCGAAGAATCCCTTGCCGCCCGCCGCGTATACGCCTTCGACGAACGCGTAGTCGTTCCCCGTGAGACCGCCAAGGATCACCTGGGCATTCGGATCGGCGGCCTTGATAGCCGGGTATGAAGCCCGCAGCAGCTGCGCGTAGCTGCCGGGGTCGGGCGCTCCCGTCCACCAGCGCGGTTCGTCCTCCTCATTCCAGATCTCATACGCCGTCACCCTGCCGCTCAGCCGCTGCGCGAGCCCGGCGACGAAGGCCGCGTAGTCCTGCGCGCTGGCCGGGGGAGCGTGCCGGTCGCTCGAGCCGGTCTCCCAGCTGGGCGTGTCGACGACGTCGAGGATGACTTTCGTCCCAGCCGGCAGTTCCCGGTGCAGCCGTTCGTACGCGGCGAACCAGAGCGCGTTGTAGTTACCTCGAGACGGCTCCAGTTCGGGCCATGCCACGAACATGCGCACCCAGTGCGTGGCGAGCGTGCGGATGTCGGAGACCTCGGCCGCGGTCCCGCCGCCCACGTTTACGCCTGCTTCGGCGCCGAGGGCTCCAGGCGTGGTCACAGCGCCGCCGGCCGTCGCGATCGCTGACGTCGCGAGAGCGCTCCAGCACAGCCGCCGGGCGACCGCGCGCAGGCTCGGCTTCACTGTCCTCGTGCCTTCCTTCGCGGTCCTCGCCTTCACACTCGCACAGTCGACGCAGCGGCTGCCGTGCTTGACCGAGAGCCCGCCATGATCGACACACGGTCCGGCCGCCTGTGGCGCCGGGCCTATAGTGCGGCGATGGCCAGCCGCACTCGCCCGCTTGACCCAGGCTCCACGGCGTGCGTTGGCAGCTGGCCGGCGCGGCCGCGGCTCCCGGAGCTGAGCGCCGGCCAGGTCCACGTGTGGCTGGCGCAGCTCGACGACGAGAACGTCGCGCAGCTCGTCGCCGCGCTCTCGCCGGATGAGCACAAACGCGCTGCCCGGGTCCTCGACCAGCGCAAGCGAACGCGGTGGATGCGCGCTCACGGCGTGCTGCGCGCGCTGCTGGGCCTCTACACCGGCCTCGATGCAAGCGTGCTGCGCTTCGGTGAGGAGGCAAACGGCAAGCCCAGGCTGCTGCCGGGTGATGGCGGCTTGACGGCCGCATACGAGGGCACACAAACGCTCCCGTCGTTCAACATCTCACACTCCGGGTCGCTAGCTCTGCTCGCATTCACGGCGGACGGCGAGGTCGGCGTCGACATCGAGCTCTCAGCTCATCGAGCGATCGACGAGGCGGCCGTGGCCGGGCGTGTGCTCGGGGAGCGCGAGACCGAGCGCTTGCGCGCGCTCGAGCCCGCGAGGCGACGGCAGGAGTTCCTGCGCGCGTGGACCCGCCAGGAGGCGCGGGCGAAGTGCACTGGCGCTGGGCTGGCCCTCGCGCGGGCCGGTCAAGAGCGCGGCGCCGGGCGCTGGGAGCCGTGGAGCGCCAGCCTGGACATGGGCCCCGGCTGCGCCGCTTCGCTGGCGCTCGAGCACGAGCCCGGCCGGCTGCACTGCTGGAATTGGAACCCAGCGCGGTTGCTACCGTTCTGTGGCCTTTGACCTCGACCGCCCCACGAGTTGCAGTCGTGCCGACGGCTGCCGAGCCCCGGGCTCCCGCCGTCTCGGTGCAGGGCGTCAGCAAGGCCTTCAAGCTGCCCCACCGGCAGTACCACACGCTCAAGGAGCGTGCGCTGCACCCCTTTCATTCGCGCACGTTCGATGTCCTGCAGGCGGTCGACAACGTCAGCTTCCATGTCGCTCCGGGTGAGTTCTTCGGCATCGTCGGTCGCAACGGCAGCGGCAAGAGCACGCTCTTGAAGTGCGTCGCGGGGATCTACGGAATCGATCACGGCGAGCTGTACGTGCGCGGCCGGCTGTCGCCGTTCATCGAGTTGGGCGTCGGCTTCAACCCCGACCTCACCGCGCGCGACAACGTCGCCATCAACGCGATCATGCTCGGCCTCACGCGCCAGCAGGCACGCGAGCGCTTCGACGAGATCATCGCGTTCGCAGAACTGGAGGAGTTCCTCGACCTGCGCCTGAAGAACTACTCCTCGGGCATGATCGTGCGGCTCGCGTTCTCGATCGCGATCCAGGTCGATGCCGAGATCCTGCTCATAGACGAGGTGCTCGCCGTCGGCGACGCCACCTTTCAACAGAAGTGCTTCGACGAGTTCCACCGGCTCAAGGCCGAGGGCCGCACGATCCTGTTCGTCACCCACAGCATGGGCGACGTGCAGCGCTTCTGCGACCGCGCGATGCTGCTCGAGCGCGGGCACGTCGTGGACATCGGCGACCCGGCTACGGTCGCGCGCCGCTACAACGAGATCAACTTCGGCCAGGTTCTCCCAGGCTCCGAAGGGGCGCGCTCCACGCGCGCTGTGGAGAAGCCGGCCGAGATCCTTGACGCCTGGTTCGAGGACCCTGCGGGGCTCAGGATCGCGGCGGTCGCGCAGGACCAGCCTTGCTGCGCTTGCATCCGCGTCCATTTCAGCCAAGCGCAGGACGATCCGATCTTCGGCGTGGCCCTGCGCAACGAGACCGGACACACCGTCTTCGCCACCACGACCGCACTTGAGTACGGCCCGACCGGCAAGTTCACCGCCGGCCAAACGACCACCGTCCGCCTGCGCTTCGAGAACTGGCTCACGGCGGGGCGCTACAACCTCACCCCCTCCGTCGCTCGTAACGGGCGCGGAGACGACGTCTTCGACCTGCGCGAGGACGCGGTGTCGCTGGTCGTACACGGCGACATGTCGGCGGTCGGCATCGCGCGACTGCCCCACGGCTTCGAGTTGGAGCGAACGTGAGCGTCGCCGAGCCGGGCGTGCTGGGACTGCCCGGTGGCGAGCGTCCCCGCTACCACGGGCCTTCCGCCTTCGGCGATGACTTGCGCCGCTTCGCCAGCTTGACGCTGACGCTCGCGACCACCGACTTCAAGCTGCGCTACTTCGGCTCGGCGCTCGGCTATCTGTGGTCGCTGGTGCGCCCGCTGCTGTTCTTCGGCGTGCTGTACGTGATGTTCACGCAGATCCTCCACGCCGGCGCCGGCGTTCCGCACTACGCCGTGTACCTGCTGAGCTCGATCATGCTGTGGACGTTCTTCGCCGAAACAACGAGCAACTCGGTGCAGTGCCTCGTCGCACGCGAGGGGCTGCTGCGCAAGATCCGCTTCCCGCGCCTGGCCATTCCCCTCGCCGTGGGCCTCACGGCGCTGTTCAACCTCGTCACCAACTTCGGCGCCGTGTTGATCTTCGCGATCGCCTCGGGCCTCACCCCGCGGCCGGGGTGGCTGCAGCTGCTGCCGCTCGTGCTCTTGCTGACGATCCTGGCGGTGGGGACGGGGATGCTGCTCTCTGCGCTGTACGTTCGCTTTCGCGACATCCAGCCGATCTGGGAAGTGGTCGCGCAGGTGCTGTTCTACGGCTCGCCGATCATCTACGTGGCCGCTCAGTACAAGCAGGTCGTGCGCATCGCGATGTGCAATCCCATCGCCACGATCCTCACCCAGATGCGCCGGGCCTTCGTCGACCCCTCGGCGCACACCGCCGCGACCTATATCGGCGGAGGGGTGCGCCTGCTGATCCCGCTCGGCATCATCGCGGTCGTGTTCGCGGTCGGGTTGTGGTTCTTCAACCGCGAGGCACCGCGCATCGCCGAGCGCCTGTAAGCCTTGGTCGACACGCTCCTAACGGCCGCGCTGATCTGCGCGGGATCGCTGCTCGTCGGTCAGGGCGCGTGTCGCCTCGCGGGATACGAGCGCTTCACGTGGGTCTCGCCGGCCGTCGGCTTCAGCGTGCTGATGCTGGTCGCGACCGCGGCGCTCCGCGTGCCCGGGAGAGCGACGACGACCGCCGCGATCTGCTTCGTGCTCGCGCTCGCCGGCGCGACGCTGCTCATCCGCGCCCCGAGCTTGCGGCCGCGCCTGAGCGGGGTCCTGATGGGGGTCCCTGCGTTCGTGGCATCGCTGCTCCCGTTTGCCGCCAACGGCCGCAGCGGCGTCTTCGGCTGGAGCTTCTACAACGACATGTCCATCCACCTGCTGTGGGCGGATGCGTACCGCTCGAAGGCGATCGCCGCGATCAACGCGCTGCCCTCCTCCTATCCGCTGGGGCCACATGCGCTCGCCGGAACCGTCGCCCAGGGGCTGGGCATCGGCGTCGACAAGGGATTCACCGCCATGCAGATCGCGGTCGTAGTGATCACCGCGTGGACGGCGCTCGGTGCGCTTGGCCGCGTCACGTGGTGGGGACGGGTCGCCGTGGTCACGGTCGCGGCGAACGTCTACCTGCTCGCCTCCTACTACGGCGAGGGCGCGTTCAAGGAGACGATCGAGGCGATGCTCGTGCTCGCCTTCGCGCTCGGCCTGCGGGAGCTCGTCATCGCGCGGCGCTGGGCGCCGCTGTCGCTGCTGCCGCTGGCGCTGATCCTCGCGGCGTCGCTCGCGACCTACTCGTACACGGGCTTGATCTGGCCGGGCGCGACGCTCGCCGTGCTGGGCGCGGGGCTGGCCGCGATCGCCATCGTTCGCTTGCCTACAACCCGCAGCCTCGCCAGCGCGCACGTCGCCGACGCGGGTCGACTTCTGGTGCCGCTCGCCGTCGGCGCGCTCGTGCTGGTCGTTGTGCTGATCCCAGAGATCCCGCGACTTGCGCATTTCTTTGAAGAAACGACCTCCAATGGCACCATCAATGCGATCGGTCAGAACAACCTCGGACCCCTTCCCAAAAAGCTCTCCGGCTGGGAGGTGTTCGGCATCTGGACGAACCCAGACTTCCGTTTCCTGCCCGCCAACCAGCTGCGCCAGGGGCTGTGGACCGCGGTGAGTGCCGTCGCGGTCGCCTATGGGCTCGTCTGGTGGATCCGGCGCCGCGACTTCGTCCTGCCGGCCGCGGTGATCGCCTCGTTCGCCGTCTACGCCCTGGCGGCACGCAACCAGTCGCCATACGTGCTCGCCAAGGCGCTCGTGATCCTCTCGCCGATGCTGATCGTGCTGGCAGGACGCGGTCTGCTGGACGGGGAGACCCCTCCGCGCCCCAGCCGAGACGTGCGCCTGCTGGGCGTGGGCTTGGCCGCGCTGCTGCTCTTCGGGGCCGCCCGCTCCAGCTACCAGGCGATGCGCTTTTCGCTCGTCGGCTCAGACGCGCACGCCCGGGAGCTCGCGAGCTTCAGGCCCCTGCTGGCCGGCAAGCGCGTCCTGTACCTCGGCGCCGATGACTTCATCTACTGGGAGCTGCCCGACGTCCGCGTCAGCTCGCCGTGGGCGGGCACGGGACCCGCGCATTCACCCTCCTCGAGGGCCGTAGTGACTCTGCGCCCGAACAAGCCTTGGCAGTACGGGCAGGGCTATGACTTCGACTCGATCGAACCCCCCTCCTATGACCAGTTCGCATACGTCATCGCGCCTCGCGACGGTCGCCTCAGCAGCCCGCCAACCAACCTGATGCTTGTTCGTCACACCCGCGACTTCAACCTGTTCCGCCGCGTCGCTCGGACGCCCGATCGCCGCATTCTCAACGAGGGCGAAGGTCCCGGTGCCGTCCTCAATTGCAATTCGCGAGACGGCCGTCGTATCTCGGAGCTCCCGGGCGTGGCGGCGATCCGCGAAGCGCCCATCGCCCTCGCGCTGCCGGTACTCGCGCCCGGAGGCGAATACTCATCCGCCATCCACCTTCCGACGGGTCGCTGGGTGCTCACGATGCCATATATGAGCGCGCAGCCGATGACCCTCAGCCTTCCGGAACTCCGGGTCCGACTGCCCGCCAACCTCGACAGGCCCGGGGCGGGCTGGCCAGCCGGCGAAGCCCTCGTGCGCAAGCCCGGCGCCGTGCCCTTCAGACTCACGGTGGACAGCACCTTTATCCACGGTTTCAACCAGCCTGTGTACGCCAACGCGCTCGTGGCCACGCGCGCGCGGCCGGACACGTTTATCCCCCTGAGACGCGCCTGCGGAAAGTACGTGGATTGGTACCTGCCGGCGCGCTGAGCACGCCGCACTAGCTCGCCGCGGAATTGGCCGCGACGTTGCAGCGGAGCGGCCGCTCATATGAGACGCGCGAGTACTCGGGCTCGCCTTCTACGGGCGTGGCCGACACCATGCACCGTTCCGGTGCGGAGGGCGGCCAGGTCGCGACCAGCTCGGCGGCGAACCCTGAAGAAGAGCACCAGTCGAGAACCGCGGCGACCGTGGGTGCGAACCAGTTGCTCGGATCCTGGGCGAGCTCGTCCTGCCGGTAGAAGCGCGCGAGCGGCAGGGCGCGGGAATCATCGGGCAGCTCCGCATCGGCCACCGCCGTCTCCAGCAGCAGCAGCTCGCGCGTGAGCTCGCGGACGTTGTCGATCGCGAGCAGCGGGTGGCGCAGGTGGTAGAGAACCCCCCAGAAGATCACGACGTCGAACTGCTCCTCGAGCACCGAGCTCAGCTCATACACGCTGACCTGCCTGAACTCGACGTGCGAACGGAGGAAGTCGCGAAGCTGGTCGAAGCCGAACCAGGACGCCGGCACGATGTCGGTCGCGAGCACCGCCCGTGCTCCGCGCCTCTCGGCCTCGAAGGCGCCTCCCCCGTTGGTCGTCCCGACGTCGAGAACGCTCTTGCCCGTCAAGTCCTCGGGCAGGCGCGCGGTCCGGGCGAGCCACTCGATGTCGTTTGCGCCAGGCGTGTAGACGTCGCCGGCCAGGCGGAAGCGCTGGTGCCAGACGAAGCTCGCACTGCCCAGGAAGTCGCTCGCCTGCCGCGTGCTGCGCTCAGGCATGAACGCAGCTCGCCGGAGCACCGATCAGTGTGGCACGCGGTCGCACGGCCATAACGTAACCGCCCTGCGCAGCGGGCGGTGCACCGGCGGCGCGGCCGCGCCGGCTGCGAGGGGTGCCGCGAGGCCGCCGTTAAGCTCTGGCCGCGAGATGCACGTCTGCACGATCATCGCCAAGAACTACGTGGCCGCGGCACGCGTGCTCGCGGAGTCGTTTCACGCCCACAATCCCGGCGGCACGTGCTCGGTGCTCGTGATAGACGGCCACGTCGACGCGGCGGCCGAGCCGTTCGAGGTGGTCACGATCCCGCAGCTGGGCATCGAGCGCTTCGAGCGCATGGCCGCCCTCTACACGGTGCTCGAGCTGGCGACAGCTGTGAAGCCTTGGCTGCTGCGCCACCTGCTCGCGCAGAACGGCACCGAGCGCGTGGTCTACCTGGACCCGGACATCCAGGTGTTCGACTCGCTGCAGGAGGTCGACGAGCTGCTGCGCGAGCACCACCTCGTGATCAACCCCCACCTGACCGAGCCGATGCCGCGCGATTCACTGCGCCCGAGCGAGACCGACATCCTGATCGCCGGCGCATACAACCTCGGCTTCGTGGGCCTCGCCGCCGGGCGCGAGACCGACGAGATGCTCGACTGGTGGTCGGAGCGGCTGGAGAGCGACTGCGTCGTGGCGCCGGAGCGCGGGCTGTTCGTCGACCAGCGCTGGATGGACTTTGCGCCGGGGCTGGTGCCGGACCTGTTCGTCCTTCGCGACCCGGGCTACAACGTCGCCTACTGGAACCTGCCGACACGCCGCGTGCGGCGCGAGGGCGAGCGCTACACCGCCAACGGCAGCCCGCTGCGCTTCTTTCACTTCAGCGGCTACGACCCCGAGCGCCCGGAGGAGCTCTCGCGACATCAGAACCGCGTCCGGCTCTCGCAGGAGCCGGCGCTGCGCGAGATCTGCGACGCATACCGCGATGCGCTGTTCGCGCACGGACACGCGGAGGCGAGCCAATGGCCGTATGCATACGACCGCCTGGCGAACGACTTTCCGATGGACAAGATCGCGCGCGGCGTCTACCGGCGCGCGCTCTCGGCCGGCCAGCTGCGGCGGGGTCTTTTCGACGCCAGGGGCTCGCGCGAGTTCGTCGCCTACCTCACGGCGCCCGCCGATGCGGGTGGCGATGCCGGGGTCAACCGCTACCTGCACGAGCTGTGGCGATCGCGCCCCGACCTGCGCGACGCGTTCCCGAACCTCGACGGTCCCGACGGAGCGCGCTACGCCTCGTGGGCCGCCGTCTCGGGCCGCGTGGAGGTGCCGATCGCCGCGCAGCTCCTTGCCGGCCACGCCGACGGGCTGGCCGGCTCGGCCGCGGGCGTGAACGTGGTCGGGTACTTCAAGGCGGTCCTCGGCGTGGGCGAGCACGCGCGCCAGCTTGTCAGCGCGCTCGAATCCCAGGACATACCGGTTGCACCGATCAACCTCCTCGCCGCCCGGGCGCGTCAGGACGCCGACGGACCCAAGGAGCAGCCTCCGCGCTACCCAGTGAACCTGGTCTGCGTGAACGCCGACGTGTTCGCCGACTTCGCGAACGACGTCGGAGCCGACTTCTTCGACGGGCGCCACACGATCGGCTACTGGGCCTGGGAGGTGAACAAGCTCCCAGAGCGCCTGGTCGCGGCGTTTGACTATGTCGATGAGGTCTGGGTCGGCTCCCGGCACACGGCCGAAGCCCTGATGCCGGCCTCGCCGGTGCCGGTCTTCCGCCTGCCGCAGCCGCTCTCCCTGCCTGATGTCGAGCCCCCGTCGCGGGAGCAGCTCGAGCTGCCCGACGGACGCCTGTTCCTGTTCTCGTTCGACTACAACAGCGTGTTCGACCGCAAGAACCCGCTCGCTGTGATCGCCGCCTTCCGCCGCGCGTTCGCCCCTGGCGGCGGAGCCTCGCTGGTGGTGAAGTGCATCAGCTCCGAGTATCACCCCCAGGAGCACGAGCGCCTGCTCGAGGCCTCGTCCGAGCACCCAGACGTCCACATACTCGACCGCTACCTCTCGAGCGCCGAGCGGGACGGCCTGGTCGCCGCCTGCGACTGCTACGTGTCGCTGCACCGTGCGGAGGGCTTTGGCTACACGCTCGCCGAGGCGATGTGGCTCCGCAAGCCCGTGATCGCCACGGGATACTCGGGCAACCTCGACTACATGACGCCCGCGAACAGCTACCTGGTCGACTACCAGCTGGTGGCGGTCGACGAGGGCCGCGATCCCTACCCGCCGGACGCGGAGTGGGCCGAGCCCAACATCGAGGGCGCGGCAGCAGCTATGCGCGAGGTGTTCGACCGCCCCGAGGAGGCGCGCGCGCGCGGCGAGCGCGCAGGGCAGGACATCCGCCGCACGCACTCACCGCAGGCGGCGGGCCGCGTCATGGCCCAGCGCCTCCAGCGGATAGCGGCCGGCTACCCGCTGTCGAGGCGCACGCGACTGCCGAGCTCCTTCGATGTTGATCGGATCTCGAGCCGGGTAGAGGCCGGTCCGTCGCGGCGCGCGCGCTCGCGCCTGGGCGGGCCGCAGCGGGCGGCACGAAAGGCGGTTCTGCGCTTGATGAAGCCATACACCGCCCACCAGCAGATGATCGATCGCGAGCTCGTGCGCTCGATGGGCACGGTCGATCAGAAGCTCAGTGCGCTGCTCAGCACGCTCGGGGACGCGCGCAGCAAGCTCGACGTCCTCGGAGCGCACGTCGCGGCGGCGGACGACCGCCTCGACGACCTCTCGGGCCAGGTCGACGAGCTTCGCACAGAGCAGCGTGAGGCGAGCCGTTTCCTCGCCTCGTTTGGCCTCGCCGATCAGCCCCCCGAGCGGGCGGCGCTTGCGCTCGAGGACTACCCCGAGGCGCCCGAGCGCCCGTGGACGCCGGAGTGGGTCGAAGCGCACCGAGCGTATGTCTCGCGCGCGCTCGACGACCCGGCGCTGCTGATGCGCTTCAAGCGCGCGCAGCCGCTCCCGCCAGGCTTCGGCGTCGGCTACGACGAGCGGGTGATCGAGTTTCCATGGACGCTGACGCGTGACCTGTCCGGGCGCCTGCTGGACGCTGGTTCGACACTCAACCACCCGCACGTGTTGATGCGCGTGCGCCCGCGGGTCGACGAGCTGCACATCGTCACGCTGTCGCCCGAGGACAAGGCCTATCCGTTCCTCGACGTCTCCTACTTGTTCGAGGACCTGCGTTCGCTGCCCGTGGCCGACAGCACCTACGACTGCGCCGTGTCGATCTCGACGCTCGAGCACGTAGGCATGGACACGACCCACTTCGGCTTGGCGAGGGAGAGCGCGGCGGACCCGGACGCCGAGCTCGCGGGCGCCCTGCACGAGCTGCGGCGCGTGCTGAAGCCGGGCGGCGCCCTCTACATCACGGTGCCCTTCGGCGTCGAAGAGGACTTCGGCTGGATGCGCCAGTTCTCAGCCGAAGGATTGAAGCGACTGGTCGCCGCCTTCGGCCCCGCCACGGAGGTCAGCGAGACCTTCTACCGCTACGAGCCCAGCGGCTGGCAGCAGTGCGAGGCCGCGGAGGCGGCGGCGTCGCGGTATCGCGACCACATCGCAGACCCCGAGCCGGCTGCCGACCGGGCGGTCGCTGCGCGGGCGGTCGCGTGCGTGCAGCTGCGCAAGTAGGCACCTGGTGGGCGGGCTTCCCTGGCAGACAGCTTAGATTCAACGCGCGCGGCTCGGAGCCGGCGCTGTACCGGGTCAGCCCGTGCGGCGCAGCCCGAGGATGCTGAGCAGGAACGACGAGAAGAAGATCTGAATGCCCACGATCATCAGCGAGGCGCCCACGATCGCAAGGCGCTCGTACGCGAGCGAGCCGAACCCGTGCGAGGCCCAGCTGGCGACGATGATGGCAGCCATCGCCATGCCGATCAGCGCGAAGGCCCCGCCCAGGAGCAGGCCGTGCTCCAACCGAAAGCGCGCGCGCATCCTGTCAAACCAGGGATCGCGCTCGCCCATGAAGTAGGTGCCGTAGGCGTGCGCGCACAGCCCAAGGGCAAGCACCTGGGTACCGACGATCATCAGCAGCGCCCCGCCGATCAGCGCATGCAGCCCCCAGGAGCGCCCGAAGAAGGCCAGCCCCGAGCCAACGACGGCGACGATCAGCGCACCGAACCCCGCGAGCAGCGCGCCGGGCACAATGAACAGGTGGTTTGGGCTGTGCACGAGCAGAAAGCGCAGGTGGCGCCAGCCGTCGCGGAAGCTCGAGAGCTTGCTCTCGCCTCCGCGGGGGCGGTACTCGATCGGAAACTCGGCGATGCGCAGCTCCTCCTTGGCGGCCCTGATCACCATCTCTGAGGCGAACTCCATGCCGGTCGTCCGCAGGTCCAGGCGCGGCAACACGTCGCGGCGCAGGGCGCGCATGCCACAGTGGGCGTCCTTGACCCCGGTGCTGAAGAACAGGTTCAGAAGCCCAGTGAGTATCGGGTTGCCGATATAGCGATGAAGCCACGGCATCGCGCCCGGCTGGATGTTGTCCATGCGGTCGCCGATCACCATCTCCGCTCCATCCTCGAGCGCGGCGACGAAGCGCGGAATCTCGTTGAAGTCGTACGTCAGGTCGGCGTCGGCCATCACGATGTAGCGGCCGCGCGAAGCCTCAAAGCCGGCCAGGTACGCGCTGCCATAGCCGCGGCGCCGCTCGACAACGACGCGCGCGCCAGCTCCCTCGGCAAGGCGCGCCGAGTCGTCCTCGGAGTTGTTGTCGACCACGACGACCTCGCTCGGGACTCCCATCGCCCTCAGAGAGCGCAACGCAGCGGCGACGCATGCCTCGATGTTCTCCGCCTCGTTCAAGCACGGTATAACGACTGAGATGAGCGGCGTGTGCAGCTCGCGCGCGTGCGGGGATAGAGGGCGACGTGTAGGGAGGACTGTGCTCATCGGCCGGGCTCGCCGCGATGCGGACCGCCGGGGAGGCGGTGCGGTATGCGGTTATAACGCTCCAAAGGGCGGAAAGTGGCGCGGGGAACGTCGTGCATGAGCGCGCCCGCGAAATGAGATGCTAGCGAGATGCGCATCTGCGTCGTCTATGACTGCCTTTTTCCCTACACCGTCGGGGGTGGCGAGCGCTGGTACCGCAGCCTCGCCGAGCGTCTTGCTGCCGATGGTCACCAGGTCACGTACCTGACCCTGCGCCAGTGGGACCGTGGAGAGAAGCCACGGGTGAGCGCCGGCGTGCACGTGGTCGCCGCAGGTCCCGCGATGGCCCTGTACACGGCGAGCGGACGGCGCCGCATCATTCCGCCGCTCGTGTTCGGCGCGGGTGTGCTGTGGCACCTGCTGCGCCGCGGGCGCCGCTACGACGTCGTCGACACCGGCGCCTTTCCGTACTTCTCGCTGCTGGCGGCAGCCGCGGTGCGTCCACTGGCGGGCTACCAGCTCGTGGTCGACTGGTTCGAGGTCTGGAGTCGCTCCTACTGGCGAGAGTATTTAGGCGCCTTCGGCGGGGTGGGCCGGTTGGTGCAACGCCTGTGCGCACGCGTGCCACAGCGCGCCTTCTGCTTCTCGGAGCTGCACGCCAGGCGCCTGCGCGCCGAGGGGCTCAAGGGAGGAGTGACAGTCCTGCGTGGGCTGTATGCCGGGTCGGCCGCGCGTGATTCACCAGGCGCAGTCGCCGAGCCGCGCGTCCTCTTCGCGGGCCGGCTCATTCCCGAGAAGCGCGCAACGCTCGCGCTCGAGGCGATCATGCTCGCCGCCCAGCGGATCCCCGAGCTCGAGGGAACGATCCTGGGCGACGGCCCCGAGCGCGCGGCGCTTCAGCAGGCGATCACCGAGCGTGGCCTTGAGGGGTTTGTCTCGGCGCCGGGGTTCGCCGACGCGGAGACGGTGGACGCGGAGATGCGCAGCGCGATGTGCCTGCTGCTCACCTCGCGCCGCGAGGGTTACGGACTGGTCGTCGTGGAGGCTGCCGCGTTGGGGACGCCGAGCATCGTCGTCGCCGACGAGGACAACGCCGCCACGGAGCTGATCGTAGCCGGCGTCAACGGCGCGATCGCAGCGCGCCCAGACCCCCAGGCGGTCGCTGACGCGATCGTGCAGGTGCACGAGGCCGGGCGGGCGCTGCGCGAGCGAACGGCCCAGTGGTTCGCCGAGAACGCGTTCCAGCTCTCGCTCGAGTCCTCGTTGCAGATCGTGCTCGACAGCTACGCGAGCGCGCGCGCGTAGCTTTGCAGCGTCAGCCGCGCGGTGCGCTCCCACGTGAACTCGCGCACCCGTTCGCGGCCGAGCGCGGCAAGGCGCCGGCGAAGCTCGGCGTCGTCGATCAGGCGCGCGAGGGCCTGCGCAATCGCGTCCTCGTCGTACGGGTCGAACAGCAGCGCCGCCTCGCCCGCCACCTCCGGCAGCGAAGAGGCATCCGAGCACGCCACCGGCACCCCGCGGGCCATCGCCTCGAGCACGGGAAGCCCGAAGCCCTCATATAGCGAGGGGAACACGAACGCCCTCGCGATCGCCCACAGCCCCTCCACCTCCGCGGGGCTCAGCCAACCGACGAAGCGAACATCCGAGGCGACGCCCGCACTCGCAGCGCGGCCCCGCAACTCCTGCTCGTGCGCAGTTGGATAGCCCGCGAGCACGAGCAGCGGACGGCGCTCGGGAGGAAGCCGCGCAAGCGCGCCGATCAGCGCCGCGAGGTTCTTGTGCGGACGCTTGGCCGACAGGCTCAGGAGCACCTCGCGCGAGCCGAGCTCGAAGCGCGCGCGCACCTCGGTCTCCGGACGCGCGTACCTGCGACCCGTGCCCACGCCGAGGGGGACAACGTCGACGCGCTCGGGCTTGATGCCAAGCATGTCGACGAGATCGGCGCGCGTGCTCTGCGAGTCGCAGATCACGCGGTGCGAGCGCCGCGCCGCAGTGGGAACTAGCACCCTCATGGCGCCCGCGCGCAGCCGGCCATGCGCCTCGGGATAGTGGGCGTAGATGAGGTCGTGCACGGTCACCACTCTGCGGAAGGGCCCCCACAACGGTGCCGTGGAGGCGAGGCTGTGAACGAGATCGACACGCGCGCGCGCAGCCAGCCGGGGCAGCAGCGCCTGCTCGCCGAACACCCACTGCTCTCGCCGGCGAGCGTTGACCGGCACCGTCACCGTCGGTAGCAGCTCACCCCACGGCCCACCTCCGGCGGCGGTGGCCTCGCGATTGATGAACGCCGTGAAGCGCATTCCCGGCTCGGCCGCGCCGAGCAGCGCGGGGATCAGCTCGCGCGCGACGATCTCCATCCCGCCCGTCTCTCCGGGAACGAGGAAGATCAGGTTCAGACCGACACGATGCGGAGGGGTTGTAACGGCCCTATCCGTCGATCCGCCCTGCCGGCCTTTCTCCCCGCCCGCCACCTCAACCGCGGTCCAGCGCGCGCCGATAGCTCGCGAGTGTCGTCCTGGCGGTTCGCTCCCACGTGAAGAGGCGGCAGCGCTCGCTTCCACGCCCAACGAGCGCGGACGCCAGAGCACGATCGTGGGTGATGCGCGCAATCGCCTGCGCAATCGAGGAGGGATCGTGGGGATCGAAAAGCAGAGCTGCGTCCCCGACGAGCTCGGTCAGGACGGGGATGTCAGAGCACGCCACCGGCAGGCCACGTGCCATGGCCTCGAGCACCGGGAGCCCGAATCCCTCCTGGAATGTCGGCAGCACGAAACATGAGGCAGCAGAGAAGAGATCCTCGAGATCGGCCTCGGAGATCCAACCCGGAAAGTGCACGCGGTCCCACACCCCGCTTGATTGCGCGAGCGCTCGGAGCTCGCGCTCATACTCGTTCGGCGAGCCGGGGAGAACCAGCTGCGCAGGGGGGTCCGGCAGGAGCGCAAATGCACGGATGAGCCCATCGAGGTTCTTGTGCGCTCGTTTCGCGGCTACGCAAAGGACGATCGGCTCAGGGCCCAAGCCAAGACGCTCGCGCACCTGCTCGGAGTCCGCGCGACCGTCAGCCCCCGCCGGCGGGAGAACGCCCAGCGGCGTGACATCGAACTTGTTCGGATCGAGCCGAAGCGTGGCAGCAATGTCATCGCGTGCGGCTTCGGAAATGGCGATCACGCGATCGGACGTGCGTCCCATGAGCGGCGTGAGCGTTCGCATCACGGCGCGGAAGCGCTTGCCCGCGGCCTCTGGATGGTGAAGCCAGATGACATCGAGGATCGTAACGACGCTCGCCACTCCCGGATGAACGAGCGGAACCAAGTAGGCGAGGCCGTGCACGAGATCGAGGCGCCGACGGCGAGCGGCGAGGCCGATCGCCACGAGCTCATACCACAGGTGCCACGGCGTCCCAACCCCGGGAACGGGCAGGCGCACCCAACGCACCTCTTCCGCCCACGGCTGGGCCATCAGGTCGGCCGGCGCAGTCGATCCGACCCAGGCGGTGATCTCGATCCCAGGTTCAGCGGCCAAGAGCGAGGGGATCAGCTCACGCGCGTAGCGCCCGGAGCCGCCTGAGTCCTCAACGAGATAGGCGAGGTTGAAGCCAATGCGCAGTGGCGACTGGGCCATTCGCGCCATCCTACGGATCGGCGCATCGTCTCTGAGAGACTGCCGCTTGCAATGCCATCGGCGCTCGATTCCGCCAACCTTTCTCGTCAATACGTCAAGCTCTGCGACCTACCGGACTTCGATGACCCGCAATTTCGCGCACGCCTGCGTGAGATCGTCGCCGCAGGCTACGAGCCGCGTGAGGAGCTGCGCCGCAAGTTCTGGGAGTACGCGATGCTCGGTCTCTATCTCGATGAGGTAGGCGCGCTGCGGGAGGATGCGGAGGCACTGGCCGTCGCCGCCGGCCACGAGGAGCCGCTGTTCTGGCTGGTCAACCGAATCTCCCGCGTGGTCGCGATCGACCTCTATGGCGAGGGCAGCTTTGCTGAGCGGGAGGCCGACGCCTCAATGCTCACCGATCCAAAGGCATACGCCCCATACCCGTATCGCGAGGACCGCCTCTCGGTCAAGCGCATGAATGCGCTGGAGCTCGCCTTCCCCGACGAGAGCTTCGACATCGTGTTCTCGCTCTCTTCGATAGAGCATTTCGGCGGTCCGAAGGAGGTCGAGCGAGCCGCGCGGGAGATGAGCCGCGTGCTGCGTCCGGACGGGCACCTGATCATCGTGACCGAGTGCCTGCTCACGCATCACCCGCTCGACTGGGCGCCTCTGCAATACGTCATCAGGCTGGCCACCCTGGGGCGGCGCTGCCCCAAGGTCACCCCGCGCAAGCGGGTGACCGACACCTTCACGGCGGGCGAGATCGAGCGCTTCATCGTGCGACCGACCGGGCTGAAGCTGGTGCAGCCGCTCGATACGCGTGTCTCGACGGAGAGCTTCGTGAACCTGACGCGCTGGGTAGGCCCCGGCGAGCTGCACCCTACGACCGGTGACCGCTGGCCACACATCCTGCTGAAGGCGCACGGTGCGCCGTGGACTTCCGCGTTCCTGGCACTATCCAAGCCCGCCTGATCCGCGACGGGTGAAGATCAGCGATGAGCAGAAACCGCGGCGACGTGTAGGCAGTCGCCCTGCGAGATAAGGTCGCTCAAAGCGACCACGGGGTAGGTGAGATGCATCAGACGGAACAGAGCCGCGTCGGACAGCGACGAGCGACCGGACAGCGCATATTGCAATGAACCGACCAGACCGGCCATCGAGGAGCTGGTGCGCACGCTGACCGGCTCCAAGCCGGCACGCCGCAGCATCGCGATGAGCGAGCCGCGATCGAAATGCTGTAAGTGGCGAGGCAGATCGAGGTGAAACCAACGGGAGCCGAACAGACGCCGTTGCCAGCAACCGAAATTTGGCACCGAGACGATCATCAGGCCGGCAGGCGAGAGCAGCTCGCGCGCCCGTCGCAGCGCCGCCTGGGGATCGGGGATGTGCTCAAGCGAGTGATTGAACGTGATCGCGTCGAAGGTCGCGCCGGGCCACGGCGCGTCTTCCAAGGTCCCGCAGTGAGTCTCGACACCCGCGGCGGTGGATTGCGCGCAAGCTTCGCTGCTCGGCTCGACGCCGGCGACGGTCCAGCCACGGCCTCCGAACCACGCAGCCAGCTCGCCGCGACCGCAGCCGACATCGAGTAGCCGTCCGCGTGGACGTCGGACGAGTGGCCCGAAGGCCGCCATCCGCACCGTGAAGGAGAAGCGCGCCCTGTCGATCGGCGCTCCGACCCGACCGCGCCAGCCGGTAGGCGCAGCGGGCTGGCGGTAGGCAGGGTACGACGACGGGTAGTAGGCGGCCATCTGCTCGTCGCTCAAACGTGGACGTGTGCTCGCGAGCCCGCACGCCGGACAGCGGACTACGTCGAACTCTCCTGGCACTCCGCAGAGGCGGTCGCAGCCCACGTAAATCACCTCGGTCGGTGGTGGATGTCCGGCCGCATGACAAGGTGCTGGGACGAGTGTGGATTGGATGCCGGCGACCACAACTACACGCTATCGATCAGCAGACGCTCTACACCCTCGGCGGTTCGCCTCCAGCTCCATCGCGTCTCGGCCGCGGCACGTCCAGCGGCACCGAGCCGCTTCGCGAGCTGCGAGTCATCGATGACGCGGGCCAGCGCCGCGGCGAACATCGGCACCTCACGCGATGTACGTAGCCCGTCGACGTCGTCTCGGATGGTCTCGCGGTAGCCACCTTCATCAACGGCGACGACCGGTGTTGAGGTCGCCATTGCCTCGAGCGGAGAGAGGCCGAATGGCTCACCGTAGGCAGCACATGCCACGACACCTGTCCGCTGGTAGCGCTCCACCACCGCCTCGAATGGAATCGCGCGCAGGATTTCGAGTCTAAGGCCGAGTGCTCGCGCGTGCGCTTGCAGCCGCGGCCCGTCCTCGCCGCGGTCGCCTATGACAGTCACGCTTGGCCGCGGGTCGCTGAGTGTGGCGACGGCATCGATCACGAACTCGTGACCCTTGACTGGGTCGAGCGCGCCAACGGAGAGAACCTCTCTCCGGCGAAGAACGTCTGCGGGACGCAGCCTGTCGACGTCGACGCCCAGGTGGACGACGCGAGCCTCGACGCCGTAGATGTCAAGCAGCCTTGCGGCAGTGTAGTGAGAGTGCGTCATCACCTTCGCTGCGGCGTGGATGTTGCGGCGATCCTGGCGCTGACGGGAGCGCGTGTAAGGGCTGGCACGCGCTCGCCGCGTGAGCGGCGCGTCATAAGCCGCACGCAGGGGCTCGGGTGCGTAATAGACGCTCCTGGTGCGTAGATACGGCAGGATCTCGGGCGCCTGCACGAGCAGGCTAGGGAGCACGAGCACCGCATCGGGTCGCCCCGCGTCGATCGCCCGTGCTAGTCGCCTTCCGCTCAACGGCAGCGTCAGCATGCGCCGGTATTGCCCGATCAAGCCACGCCCGCCCGGCAGCGGACGAACCGTGCGGCTGGCGAACAGCGCATCGAGGCCGATCAGGTCCTCTGCTTCCGACGTCGCCGGGGTGTAAAGGTTCCACTCGTGGCGCGGCAGGCGCTTGACGACCTCGGCGAGCACCGTCGGGGCGCCTCCCGCACGCGGTAAGTCGTGGTATACGGCGAACTTCACGGCCGGGGCGTGACGGTGAGTGACCTCACCGGCCCAAACCTAACAGTGGTCCCAATGAGCGTTGATCGTTGCGTAGCCCGCCACGCGCACAGTTTCTAACAGGGCCGGGGCTACACTGCGGCCGGTGGCGGTCTCCGTCATCGAGATCAAGATGCGACAAGCGTGATCGAGCTCAACGCCGCTGAGGCGGCCGAGGCGCTCGAGCAGCCGGCGCCGATCGACATCCTCGACAGCTCCGAGGCGGGGGGGCTGATCGTCCGCGGCGGCACCCTGCGCCTGTTTGGATATGTCGGCGGCCTCGGGCTGTCCGTGGCCGGGATCTCGCTGCTCACGCGGCATCTCGGTGTCGCTGAATACGGGCAGTACACGACCGTCCTGTCGCTCGTGAGCGTCGTCGGAGCCGTGACGGATGCCGGCATGGGTGGACTTGGAACACGCGAGTTCGCCGTCACGGCGGGAGCCAAACGCGATCAACTGATGCGCGACTTGCTCGGCCTGCGCCTGGCCCTGACGGCGGGAGGATCGTTGTTTGCGCTCGCGTTCGCGTTGGCCGCCGACTATCGCCCCGCTTTGTTGATCGGCACGGCCCTCGCCTGTTTCGGGCTTCTGGCTACGGTGACCCAGACGATGTTCGCGGTGCCGCTGGCCGCAACATTGCAGCTCGGCTGGATGACCGCGCTCGACTTTGCGCGGCAGGCGCTCACGGTGATGTTCATCGTCGCGCTCGTCCTAGCCGGTGCAGGTGTCCTGCCGCTGCTTGCGATCGCGCTGCCGGTCAACGTCCTGCTGACGCTGGTGACGATCCAACGAGTCCGCGGTCAGATGCCGTTGCGTCCATCGCTGCACCCACGTGGCTGGCTCGGGTTGCTGCGCTCGACGGTGGCGTTTGCGATGGCGATGGCGGTGGGGACCGTGTACGTGTACACGGCGCAGGTACTCACCTCGATAGTCGCGAGCAAATACCAAAACGGCCTGTTCGCGGTGTCCTTCAGGGTTTTCATCGTCCTAGTCTTCATCCCCGGGCTGCTTGTCGGCGCGGCCTTTCCGCTGTTGGCGAGGGCGGCGCGAGACGACCGCGAGCGCTTGCAATACGCTCTCGAGCGACTTTTCGACACCTCGATCATCCTCGGCGCGGGCGCCGCGCTCGGACTCGTCCTCGGCGCGGGCGCGATCATCAGCGTCGTGGGAGGCTCGAACTACGCCGCGGCGGCCTCAGCTCTGCGCATTCAGGGCATTGCGCTGGCGGTCTCCTTCACGCTCGCAACGTGGGGCTTCGCGCTGCTGTCCCTGCGCGAGCACCGAGGGCTGATCGTGACAAACGCCCTGGCCCTGGCCGCGAGCTGCGGACTGACGCTCGGGCTCGCATCGACGTATGGGGCACGCGGCGCGGCGACGGCGACGCTCGCCGGCGAGCTGACGCTGGCCTGTGGATATCTGTTCTTCCTCGTTCGTCGCGCACCGGAATTACGGCCGAAAGTTCGCATCGTCGGCAAGGTCGTGCTGGCCGCCGCGCCGGCCGCGCTGATTGGCTGGCTAGGAGGCCTCCCTTCGGCCCTGGCGGCTTTCGTTGGGCTGGCGCTGTACTCGGTCGCGCTGCTCGCCCTGCGCGCCGTGCCGGCTGAGATCTGGCTCCTATTCCGACGCCGCGGAGCTGGCGCGGGCTGAGGCGGGCGCTTTCATGATCTGCGCCGCTCACGACGACGCGCGCCAAGCAGGCGAAGGAGCACGCGGAACGCCGACCTGAGCTCGTCCTCGGGACCGGAGCTCAGGCCAACAGCACTGGCGAGCCTCAGCCACACCCACGAGACGGCGGCCGCCAAGGTGATCACCCGCTCAGCGGCGCGGCCGTGACCGAAGAAAAGGGCAGCGCTGTCGAGATAGTGCGGGGACGCGAGTGTCGGGGAACTCGAGCTCCCGCCGCCCAGATGGATGAAGCGGGCGCTCGCAACGCCGTCCCGGCGCCAGCCAGCGCAGGCCATGCGACGCTGCCACTCGGTCTCCTCGAGGTAGAGGAAGAATCGCTCATCCAGCGGGCCTGTCGCGCGGGCCGCGTCGGCACGAACAAGCAGCGCCGCGCCCATGGCGTGCGCGATCGGCAGCCAGCCGCCGGGGGCGCGGGCGGGATCCGTGAGCCTCGTGCGCAGCGCGACTGCGACCAAGGCAAGGGGAAAGCAGAACTCGACGAAGAGCGTCGTCAGCGAAGGGAAGCGCCCGTAGAGATTCGCTTGGACCGATCCGTCCTCGTTCTCCAGCACCGGGGCCGCCAGCCCGGCTCTCGGGTGGGCATCGAGGTGGCGGGCCAGTTGCGCGAGGGCATCCTCGCGAGCGAACGCGTCGGGGTTCAGCAGCAGGAGATGGCGGCCCCTCGCCTGAGCGATGCCTGTGTTGTTGCCCGCCGCGAAGCCGCGGTTCTCGGGCAGCGCTATTACCGACGCCTGCGGAAGCCTGCACCGCAGCATCTCGACATCCGCCGTGCCTGACCCGTTGTCCACGACGATCTCCTCGAGTAGCAGTGCGCCGGCAGAGCTGCGGGCCGCCTCTAGTGCCCGCATCGTGAGATCGGCGCTTCGGTAGTTGACGACGATCACCGAGATGTCGGGTTGATCGGCGCCCACCGGGCCTTACATCCTAGATCGGCCTCATCGCTCTCGTCGGATGAACTGTTTAGAGCCAGGCGTTCGACGGGCGGCCGGACCCGCGCCCGGACGTGCGCGAGATGAACCCGGCCTGGGCGACCTCGCGCGCGCCGCGTGCCAGCGCGCCTGCCGACGTTAGGATGGGCTGCCCATGGCGGTGGCCCTGTTCGACACGACGACGCCGCTTGCGCCGCTGCGCCAGCAGATCATCGAGCGCCTGACGGCCGTGGTGAACGGCGGCCGCTACGTTCTCGGGCCCGAGGTGCAGGGCTTCGAGCGCGAGTTCGCCCAGTACCTAGGCGTCGTACATGTGGTGGGGGTGGCCAACGGCACCGACGCCCTGACGATCGCGCTCCGCGCCGCCGGCGTAGGGCCTGGGGACGAGGTCGTGGTGCCGTCGTTCACGTTCTACGCGAGCGCCGAGGCGATCATCCCAACGGGCGCCACGCCCGTCTTTTGCGACGTCGACGAGGAAACCGCCAACGTCACGGCGGAGACCGTGAGCGCAGCGCTGACGCCGCGCACCAAGGCCGTCGTCGCCGTGGACCTGTTCGGGAACCCCGCGCCCATCGCGGAGATCCGCGAACGGACCGGTCTGCCCGTGATCGAGGACGCCGCGCAAGCCGCCGGCGCGAGAGTGGCCGGCCGCCACGCCGGCTCGCTCGGCACGGTGGCGACGTTCTCCTTCTTCCCCTCCAAGAACCTGCCGTGCTTCGGCGACGGCGGCGCGATCGCCACCGACGACTCACAGATCGCCGACCGGGCGCGGGTCCTGCGCTCCCATGGGTCGCGCGACAAGACCATCTTCGAGCACGTGGGCTACAACTCGCGCCTCGATGAGCTGCAGGCGGCGGTGCTGCGCGTGCTGCTCCCCTATCTCGACGAGTGGGCGGCCGGCCGGCGTGCGGCGGCGGCGAACTATGAGGCCGCTGGGCTTGGCGAGCACGTGACGCTCCCGGCTAGCGGCCCAGGCAACGAGCCCGCCTGGCACCTCTATGTCGTGCGCCACCCCGACGCGGAGCACCTCTGCTCCGCGCTGGAGCGTGCTGGGGTGGAGGCACGTGGCTACTACCGCACCCCGGTTCACCGTCAGCCGGCCATGGCACGCTGGGGAGCGGGGGTCGAGCTGCCCGCGACCGAGCAACTCGCGCGCACTAACCTCGCGATTCCGATGAGCCCGGTCCTCACCTCGGAGCAGGCGCGGGAGGTCATCTCCGCGATCGCAGGGGCGCTCGCTTCGATGCACGCCACCCCTGCAGGGAGCGCGTCCGCCTCGCCGCCAAGCGGCGGATGAGCGATCAACTGCGCATCGGCGTGGTGGGCCTCGGCTACTGGGGCCCGAACCTCGCCCGCAACTTCCATGCGCTCGCGGGCAGCGAGCTGGTTTGGTGCTGTGACGCCTCGCCCGCCGCCCGCGAGCGTACGGCGGCGATCGTGCCCGGGGCGCGGATGACAGATCGGATCGAGGACCTGCTGCAGGACGAAGATCTCGACGCGATCGCGCTCGCCACGCCCGTCCCCAGTCACTGCGAGCTCGCTCTGCGCGTGCTAGAGGCGGGCAAGCACTGCTTCGTCGAGAAGCCGCTGGCCCAATCGGTCGCCGACGCCGAACGTGCAGTGGCGGCTGCCGATCGCTGCGAACGCACGCTGATGGTCGGTCACCTGCTCGAGTACCACCCCGGCGTGCGCAAGCTCAAGGAGCTCGCCGACAGCGGAGAGCTCGGGGAGGTTCACTACATCTACGGCAATCGACTGAACTTGGGCAAGGCGCGGGCTGACGAGAACGCCCTCTGGAGCCTCGGGGCCCACGACATCTCCGTGCTTCTGCACCTGATAGACGAGGAGCCGCACGAAGTGAGCGCCCGTGGGGAGTGCTACCTGCGCCCGGGAGTCGAGGACGTCGTCTTCTGCTTCCTTCGCTTCCCCTCCGGGATCTCGGCGCACTTGCACCTCTCCTGGCTTGATCCCCACAAGGAGCGGCGCTTCACGGTCGTCGGCTCACAGCGCATGGTCACCTTCGACGACATGGCCGCCGAGGGAAAGCTCACTCTTTATGACAAGGGGTTCGACGAGGACGTGCGCTCCTATGGCGAGTACATAACGCGCAGCGGCGACATCTTCTCCCCGCGCATCGCGAACAGCGAGCCGCTGCGCCTCGAGTGCGAGCATTTCATCGCTTCGGTCCGAGACGGCACGCCACCCCTGTCCGACGGCCGCAGTGGACTGCGCGTAGTGCGCGTGCTCGAGGCCCTGCAGCGCGACCTCGAGCGAAGCCGGCGAGCCTGAGCGGGCGGCTCAGTGCGCGCGCCGCGTGCCCGCAACTTCGCACGCGCCCGGTGTTCTGCTGTGTGATGCGCCTGCGCGCTTGCGGACCTCTCGCGGCAGCTGGAGTTCTGGCGCTCCCGGCCTGGCTCGCCGGCGGCGCCTCTGCCGCGACTCCAAGCGTGCGGGCCGCCCAGCAGGCCGGCATCCACAAGATCCGCCACGTGGTCGTGATCATGCAGGAGAACCGCTCGTTCGACAGCTACTTCGGGACGTTCCCGGGCGCTGACGGGATCCCCTTCTCCGCGGGGCATCCTGCGGTCTGCGTCCCCGACCCTCAGCTGAATCGCTGCGTCGCGCCCTACCACGACGCCAAAGACATGAATCACGGCGGGCCGCACGGCGAAGCCGCCGCCATCACGGATCTCGCGGGCGGTGCGATGAACGGGTTCATCGCCGCGGCGCAGCAGAGCCCGCAGCACTGCAACAACGTCAACGACCCGGTGTGCGCGATCCCAGGGGAAACCGACGTCGTGGGCTACCACGATGGCGGCGAGATCCCCAACTACTGGGCCTACGCCAAGAACTTCGTGCTGCAGGACCACATGTTCGAGCCGAACCTGTCCTGGAGCCTGCCCGAGCACCTCTACGCGGTGTCTGCATGGTCGGCCCGCTGTGCGATCCCGGGGAACGCGACGAGCTGCACGAGCGCGCTGCAGAGCCCGGCCACGCCGCCGGACTTCAACAAGCAAGGAGCGATCCCCGACTACGCCTGGACGGACCTCACATACCTGCTGCACCGCCACGGCGTGAGCTGGGGCTACTACGTGTTCACAGGCGGCGAGCCGGACTGCGAGGACGACGAAAACCTCGCGTGCGGCACGGTGGGCCAGAACGCGAAGACTCCCGGGATCTGGAACCCGCTGCCGTACTTCGACACGGTTCGCGAAGACGGGCAGCTCGGGGCGATCCAGTCGCTCGGCCGCTTCTATGCGGCCGCGCGCGCGGGCACCCTCCCGTCCGTCTCCTGGGTCGTTCCCAACCAGCGCGTCTCAGAGCACCCGACGGCGAGGGTCAGCGCCGGCCAGGCATACGTCACGACGCTGATTAACGCCGTCATGAGGAGCCCAGACTGGCCGAGCACCGCGATCTTCCTCTCCTGGGATGACTGGGGCGGCTTCTACGACCACGTCGTGCCGCCCCGCGTCGATCTCAACGGCTACGGGTTCCGCGTACCCGGGCTCGTGATCAGTCCCTACGCGCGCGCCGGGTTCATCGACCGTCAGGGCCTCAGCCACGACGCGTACCTGAAGTTCATCGAGGACGACTTCCTCTCCGGCGAACGCATCGACCCGGCGACCGACGGGCGGCCTGACCCGCGCCCGGACGTGCGCGAGACGAACCCGGCCCTCGGCGACCTCGCGCGCGACTTCGACTTCAGTCAGCCGCCCGCGCCGCCGTTCATCCTGCCCGCGCACCCTCTCCCCTGGACGATACCGACCGCCTTCCGCCTGACGTTGAACGCACTGCCGCTGCGCCAGAGGCCACGCTTTCACCGCGGCGCGCTCGTCGGCGGGGCCACGTGCAGCGCGCGCTGCAAGCTCGCGGTCAGCGGTTACCTCACCCTGCATCGCGCGCGCGGGCTCCGCGTGCACGTGATCGGCGTCCGCCTGACCTTCGCCCGTACCCGCCGCTTCGCGCTGAAGCTCGGGGGGGCGGACCGTGTCCGCCTGCGACGCGCGCTTACCCGCCACCGGGCCGTGCGGGCGATCTTGACGTTCACGGCCACGCGGAGCGGCGCGCCGAGCGAGAGCACACACGCCACCGTCGAAGTCCGCCTGCTCGCCTAGTCTGGCCACCTCGCGGACCCGCCGCATGCCGCGGGCCGCCTGGATCTAGCGCTCGAACACCCGCACGACATTGGACGCCCCTCCGGCGAACGGGTACCCCGACTCGGGTTCGCAGAGCACTCGGAACTGGTACCGAGCCGGGCCGGGGAAGCGGAAGCGGTAGCCGGCATGGAAGCGCCCGCGGGCGTTCGTGCGCACCACCTTGAACTCGAGCCAAGCGCCGCCGGGTGCGCGGGCCTCGAGCACGAGCTGCTTGCCTCCGGGCGGGACTGGCCCGCTGCGCAGCCTGCCGATGAAGCGGATGCTGCGTCCCACGCTCGCCACGCGCGGCGTGACGTGCAGAACCACTCCGGCGCGCACGCGCAGCGTCATCTTCCGAGTCGCGACCGGCGAGCCGATCCCGGAGGCGCCGCGGTAGGTGAGGCAGAGCGTGCGCGACGGCCCGGCCGCGCGCACGCGCACGCTGAAGCGCCCGTCGGGCCCCGTGCGCGCGCTGGCGACCGCCAGCGGCTTCGCGCGGGCGAGCACCGGAGCGGCAACGAGCTCCACTGGCGCCCCGGCAATCGGGGCCCCAGCCGCGCTCGTCAGGCGTCCGTCGATCGTCCGCCTACGGCCGAACGCGCTCGTGATCACCTGTCTGTGCGTTCCGCGCCAGCTCGCGCTCAGCGCGACACCCCCCGACGCGCTCGCGCCGGTCGGTGCCTGGCATGCGAGTGGCTCGTTAAGCACCTTCACCTGCCGGTCGAGGACCGCCGCGCTGTTGCCGGCCGCGTCGATCACGCTCACGACCAGGTGGTGTTCGCCGCTTGCGACCTGCGTCGTGTCAAAGCCCACGTCCGCACTCACCGATGCCTTGCACGGCTGCGCGTACAGGAAAGCCGCCAGGCCGTCTGAGGTGCCGCCGACGTTCGCGCAACGACCGCCGTTTGCGTCGACGACCGAGCTCTGCACGAGCTGGCCGTCGATGCTGAACAACGCCTCATACACACCCGAGGCGGGATCGCTCGCGCTGAACGTCACGTCGCTCGTGCCTCGGAGCACCGGCGCGCTCGCCAGTTCGCCGCCTACGTTGTCCGCGGTCGGCCCCGCGTCCTGTGCGAGCGTGAGGTCGACGGCGTACACGTTCACGACAGCCGCGTAGCCGTTCGCGTCGGCCTGGCCTTCGGGGCACTGGTACCCCGGGGCTCCAACACACGACGCATTCACAAACAGTCGTGATCCAAGATTTGGACCTGGAACACCAATGCGGTTTTCTGTGGCTAACGGTTGGCTTGAATTGCCAAGGCCGTAGGGGCAAAGTAGGCCACCCTCGCATTGACCGAAGTTGAACGCCGGGTTCGTGACCACGTTCTCGGGCCCGGCGAACCAGAACTGATACGAGGCGTTGATCGCCGCTCCCCCGTCCGCATCCCCCGCCCGCCAAAGCGTCGCCGCCGCGATCCGCTCGGGCGCGGGCGCCGAGAATTCCCATGTCGCGACGTCCGTATCCGCGGTTCGCCCGGGCGAGGGGCGCAGCGCCGCTACGAGCGCGCCGCCTGACTGCGCGCAGGTGTCTTCGGCGTACGTGTAGGGGCCGCTGTGGCTCGGGCTCCACCCGTCGGCCGGCGCGGCTGCACCGGACGGCGTGCGGCAGGAGTAGAGGTGGAACTCGCCCGCATCCGCGCTCGCCGCGAGCAGCGGTCCGAGCGCTAGCGCGACGGCTGCCGCCGCGAGCACTGCCGCTTGGCGTCGTGCCGCCCTGCTCAGCTGCCTCCGTGTCCCTTCGAGCAACGAAACCATCTATCCGTATGTCGCTCCGCGCGGTCCTGCGCCTCCCCCGGAGTCTCTCAGCTTCCCGGTCTCGCCGCAGGCGCGCACGAAGCGCGTCGCCTCCGCAGCGCGGCGCGCAGCCACAGTGATATTTGGCCCTACGGTCGCGACTACGCCGTGAACGAGATGGGCAGCTCGGCCAGCCCGTAGATCCCCGACACGCCTTCGTACACCGGATCTCCCTCGAGCCTCAGATCGCCAAGGCGCTGCGAGAGGAACGCGAGCCCCTCCTGCAGCTCCACCCGGGCGAGGTTCGCGCCAAGGCAGTAGTGCACGCCCGCGCCAAACGTCAGGGGCCTCGCGCGTCCGCGGTCGGCGGTGATGTCGAAGCGCTCGGCGTCCGCCCCTGCTGCGCTCCCGTCGGCCCCCGCCGCGACGCCTTCCGCGCCGGCCGCACCGCCGTTGAGGTCGCGGTTGCCGGTGAACGCGCACACGATCACCACGGTGCCCTCCGCGAAGGTGACGTCGCGCCACACCACGTCCTCGGTCGTGATACGCGCGGTGAACGGCGTGATCGGCTCGTAGCGAAGCCCCTCCTCGACGGCTGCCTCCGCCAGCGAGGGGTCGGCCGCCAGCAGCTCGAGCTGGTCTGGGTGTTCGGCCAAGAGCCTGATCGTGTGCGCTAGCTGGCTCTGGCTCGTGTCGACGCCGCCGACCAGCACGTTGAAGACGAGGTTGATGCACTCGACGTCCGACAAGCGGTCGCCCTGCTGGCCGTTCCCATCGACGGTGGCGGCGATCAGCTTCGAGATCAGGTCGTCGGCCGGGTCGCGGCGGCGCGCCTTCACGAGCGCCTCGGCGTACTCGTAGAACTCCTTCACCGCCTCCTCGATCTGCTCCTGCTCGCTGGACATGCTGACGGCGTCGAACTGACGCTGGATCCAGTTGGACCAGTGGTGCAGGCGCGGCGCGTCCTCCAGCGGCGCGCCCATAACCGCCGCGATCGCCATCGAGGGATACGGCTTCGCGAACGCCTGCACGAACTCGCAGCGGTGCCGGCCGCCAGCCCCGCCGGAGCCGCTGGCCGCGCGGGAGCCGTCGGGGCCGCCCGGGTCGTCGGCGCCCGCGGCGCTCCCCTTCGCGTCAGCGCCCTCGGCCAGCACCTGCGCGAGCAGCTGCTCGAGGAACTCGCGCATCATCGGCCTGTAGCGCTCCACCGCGCGCGGGCTCAGCGCGGGGTTGACGAGGCTGCGCAGGCGCGTGTGGTCGGGGCCGTTGACATGCAGGATGTTGCGCCGCATCTGCTCATAGAGCGGGCCTTCGGTGACGCCGAAGATCTCCGCGATCTTCATCCCCGGGAAGATCGCGGAGCGCGTGCGCAGGAAGAACTCCGCCGACTCGCGGTCGAGCACCACGTAGCCGAACGGCCCTTCCGCCAGCCAGCCCTTCGCGCGCAGCTCGCTCATCGCCTCGTGAAAGCGCTGCCCGCGCATCAGCGGGTCGGTCGGGTCGAACTTCGGCAGCTCGAGCTCGGTGACCGGCGTCGCGGGAGTCGTGCTCATACAGAAGACGCTACCGCGCGCGGCGCCTACCGCGCGAGCTTCTTCCCCGGATTCAGCAAGCCCTTGGGGTCGAAGGCGCGCTTGATCTCTTCGTGCAGCGCCACCGCGCGCGCATCCCAATGGGCTGCGAGGCGGCCGCGCTTGAGCCAGCCGACGCCGTGCTCCGCGGCGATCGAGCCGCCGAGGGAGGTCACGAGCGCGAACAGCTCCTCACCTGCAGCGTCCGCCGCGTCGAGCTCGGCCTCGCTGGCGGGGTCGACGAGCACGGTCGCGTGCACGTTTGCCTCGCCGCCGTGCCCCCACGCGCACGAGCGCAGCCCGCGCTCGGCGGCGAGCGCCTCGAAGCGCTCCAGCCCCTCCCGCAGCTTCTCTACGGGGAAGGCCACGTCCTCCGACACCTTGCCTCCGCGCCCCGCGCGCACGACGCCGTTGAAGCCGTCGCGCCAGCGCCACAACGCGGCCGCGTCGCGCGGCTCCTCGACTGCGAGCGCGGCCGGCGCGAGCAGCTCGACGAGCGCCTCGCACTGCGCAGCCACCTCGGCTGCGGTGCCGTCGACCTCGACGAGCAGCGCAAAGCCGGCGCCCTTCGGCAGGGTTCCCGGTGCTCCCGGGTATCCGCCCCCCACGAGCTCGAGCGTGGTGGCGTCGAGGAAGTCGAGCGCCGAGGCTTGGATGCCCGCGCCGAGCACTTCGAGGATCGCCGCGCAGCCCTGCGCGCGCGTCTGGAAGAACGCGACCAGCGAGCGCGCGGCGGCGGGCGCGGGCAGGAGCCGCAGGCGCACGCCCGTTATCACGCCCAGCGTCCCCTCCGAGCCGACGAGCAGGCTCTTGAGGTCATAGCCCGCGACGTCCTTGCGCGCGCGCCCGCCCAGCGCCACGAGCTCGCCAGGCGCCAGCGCGGCCTCGAGCCCCGTCACCCAGGACCCGGTCACGCCGTACTTCAGCGCATGCGGCCCGCCCGCGTTGGTGGCCACGTTGCCGCCGATCTGCGACTGCTCCGCCGCGCCGGGGTCGGGAGCAAACAAAAGCCCGTTCTCGCGCGCCAGCCGCTGCACGTGGCGCGTGCTGACGCCTGCATCCACGTGCATCTCCCACAGCCCAGGCTCGAGCTCGCGCACGCTGCGCAGCCGCTCCAGCGAGCACACGACGCCACCCTCCGTCGGCACCGCGCCGCCCAAGAGCCCCGTGCCACCGCCGCGCGCCACCAGCGCGACGTCGTGCGCGTAGCACCAGCCCAGCACCGCCGCAACCTCGTCTGCGCTTCCCGGCAGCACGACCGCGTCGGCCCGGCCGACGAGACCGCGCCGGTGCGACTGATCCTCGTTGTATGCAGACGCAGCCGCTCCCTCGAGCACGTGCTCGGCGCCCACCAGGCGGGCCAGCTCCCTGTGCATCTCCACGGCCGAGGCTATCGCGCCCAGTAGCATCTCCTTTAGAGATGGCCGTTAGCGCCAAGCCCCCCTCCGAGCCCGCGCCGCCCGCGGCGGCGGACGGGCTCTCATCAAAGGAGCCGCCACCCGACGACTTCCGCACGCTCTCCGGCGAACCGGTGCGCGAGCTGTATGGGCCGCAGGACCTGCCCGAGGGGATCGGCGGTCCCGAGGACCCGATCGGGCGCCCGGGCAGCTACCCGTTCACGCGCGGCATCTACTCCTCGATGTACCGCGGGCGGCTGTGGACGATGCGCCAGTTCGCGGGCTTTGGCACCAGCGAGGAGACCAACGAGCGCTTTCGATACCTGCTCGAGCACGGCCAGACGGGGCTCTCGACGGCGTTCGACATGCCCTCGCTGATGGGCCACGACTCAGACCACCCGCGCAGCCTCGGCGAGGTCGGCCGCGAGGGCACTGCGATCGACACGCTCGACGACATGCAGACGCTGTTCGGCGGCATCGACCTCGGCGAGGTGTCGGTGTCGATGACGATCAACGCGCCCGCCGCGATCATGCTCGCCTTCTACGTCGTCGCCGCCGAGACCGATCCCGCGCACCCCACGCCGCGCGAGCGCCTCTCGGGCACGATCCAGGCGGACATCCTCAAGGAGTACATCGCGCAGAAGGAGTGGTGCTTCCCGATCGACCCCGCCATGCGCCTGTGCGGCGACATGATCGAGTGGTGCACGCGCAACATGCCGCGCTGGCACCCGATCTCGATCTCGGGCTACCACATCCGCGAGGCGGGATCGACCGCCCAGCAGGAGCTCGCGTTCACGCTCAAGGACGGCTTCACCTACGTCGAGCAGGCGATCGCGCGCGGCCTCGACGTCGACGAGTTCGCGCCGCGCCTGTCGTTCTTCTTCAACGCCCAGATCGACTTCTTCGAGGAGATCGCCAAGTACCGCGCCGCGCGGCGCATCTGGGCGCGCGAGCTGCGCGACAGATTCGGCGCGCGCAACGAGCGCTCGATGCAGATGCGCTTCCACGCCCAGACCGCCGGCGCAAGCCTCACTGCGCAGCAGCCGCTCAACAACATCGTGCGCACGACCGTCGAGGCGCTGGCCGCGGTGCTGGGCGGGACGCAGTCGCTGCACACCAACAGCTACGACGAGGCGCTCGCGCTGCCCACCGAGGAGGCCGTCACGATCGCGCTGCGCACGCAGCAGATGATCGCGCACGAGACCGGCGCCGCCAGCACAGTCGATCCGCTCGGCGGCAGCTACTACATCGAGGCACTCACCGACGAGATGGAGCGGCGCGCGTACGAGTACTTCGACAAGATCGACCAGCTCGGCGGCATGGTCGCTGCGGTCAAGCGCAACTTCCCCCAGCGCGAGATCGCCGACGCGGCCTTCGCCCACCAGCAGCTCGTCGACTCGGGCGAGCGCATCGTCGTCGGCGTCAACCGCTACGCCGTCGAGGACGAGGAGCCGATCCCCACGCTGCGCATCGACCCCGCGCTCGAGCGCAAGCAGCTCGGCCGCCTGAACGCCGCGCGCGCCAGCCGCGACGGCGCTGCCGTGGAGGCCTCCCTAGCGGCGCTGCGCGAAGACGCCGCGCACGAGAACCACAACCTCATGGAGCCGCTGCTCGCGTGCGCCCGCGCACACGCCTCCGAGGGCGAGATCGTGGAGTCCCTGCAGCAGGTCTTCGGCGACTACACCGAGACGCCCGTCTTCTAGGAAGCAAGCAGATCAAGGACGCGCGCAGCTCTTGAGGGGGCGCGCCCGCGGCCTCGCGGCCCGCCTGGCGCGCCGGAGTTGTCGCGCAGCTGTGTCCCGAGCAGCGGCGCTCGGACGAGCACCTGCAGGCGAGCGCGCACGCGCGCAACTTCGCTTTTACGGCGGTGCTTGAAGTTACGATCAGGCGCGCACCACCACCCCGCGCGCGACCGCGCCACATGCACTTGGAGCCTCAGTGAGAAGCCGCGCCTCAGCGCCATATGCACCGGGAGCCTCGATGAGAACCAGCGCGTCAGAAGGCAACCGCGCGTATCGCGCGCCTGCGTCAGGGCCACCGCCTCGGCGCCGGGGGGCGGCCGCCGTGGCGGCGTCCGCGCTGGCGCTAGCGGCGCCGCTCGCCGGTGCCGACAGCGCCAGGGCGGGCGCCACCGTGATCATCTCGCCCCTGCGCGGCACCGCGGCGGCGCTCGCGCAGACGCAGATCAGCTTTCTGGGGGCGCGCGCGAGGACGCTCAGCTCGGTTTCGATCGTCGGCTCGATCAGCGGCCGCCACTCAGGCCGGCTTCGCTCCTACGCCTCAGAACCCGGCTCGAGCTTCGTCCCCAACCGCCCCTTCGTGCCCGGCGAGCGAGTCACGGTGCGGGCTCGCTGGACCTTCTCCGCGCATCGCCATCGCTCGCTGACCGACGCCTTCACGATCGACCAGCCCGGCGTCGTCGCGTCGACGCACTTTCCGATCACTCCGGGGACGCCTGCCGATGTCCAGAGCTTCCTCTCGGAGCCAAGCCTTCACCCGCCCAAGGTGATCGTCCACCAGGCCGCCTCCGCGGCGAGCGCTGCGGGGCTCGTGATCGCAGCGCCGTTCCAGGGCCCTGGGCAGTACGGGCCGATGATCTTCGACAGCGCCGGCGAGCTCGTGTGGTTTCGCCCTCTGCCCGCGGGCGAGGACGCGGCGGTGTTCGGCACGCAGATATACCGCGGCAAGAACGCGCTCACCTGGTGGCACGGCCGCACGCTCGCGCTCGGCTACGGCCTGGGCGAGAACGTGATCACGAACGCCAACTACAAGACGGTGGCTGTGGTCAAGGCCGGCAACGGCCTGCAGGCCGACGAGCACGAGCTAACGGTCACGCCGCAGGGAGCAGCATGGGTGCTCGCGTACAGCCCCGTGATGAGTAACCTGTCCTCCGCCGGCGGTCCTTCCAGCGGCCTGACGCTGGACGGCGTGATTCAGAAGATCGACATCCACAGCGGCCTGGTCATGTGGGAGTGGCACAGCCTCGACCACGTCGATGTCGCCGAGTCCTACTCCAAGGTGCCGGGCGATCCCGCGAACCCCTACGACTACTTCCACATCAACTCGCTCACCCCCGACAGCCACGGAAACCTGTTGATCTCCGCCCGCAACACCTGGGCGCTGTATGAGATCAGCGCGCGCAGCGGTCTCATCGCGTGGCGGCTGGGGGGCAAGAAGAGCACCTTCAAGCTCGCCCCCGATGCCCAGTTCGCCTTCCAGCACAACGCGCTGCGCGTTGCAGCTGATGAGGTCAGCGTGTTCGACGACGAGGGCGCGCCGCCCGTGAAGCCACCTTCGCGCGGCGAGCTGATCAAGCTCAACCTGAAGGCCAAGACCGCCACGCTGGCGGGCCAGTTCGTGCGCACACCCGCGCTCAGCACGCTCTGCTGTGGCAACGCGCAGCCGCTGCCGGGCGGCAACTGGATGGTCGGCTGGGGAGGCCTGCCGAACTTCACCGAATTCAACGCCGCCGGGCAGATGCTCTTCGACGCCCAGTTCCCGGCGGGCGAGTTCAGCTACCGCGTCTACCGCCAGCCCTGGAGCGCCCAGCCGGCCGGCTATCAGCCGGCGATCGTCGCGCGGAGGGTCGGCTCGGCGAGCGCCGTATACGCGAGCTGGAACGGCGCCACCACCGTCTCCTCGTGGCAGCTGTTGACGGGATCGAGCAGGGGCCATCTGAGAGCCGTCTCCACGACCCCGAGGAGCGGTTTCGAGACCACGATCCCGGCGCCGCCGGCGGCCTTCTATGAGGTGCGCGCGCTGAGCGCGTCGGGGAGGGTGCTCGCCAGCTCCAAGGTCATCGCCCCGACGGTCGCGTGAGGCACCACGGCCTGCGCAACATGCTCCCCGCCGCAGGGGCACTGATCGCGCTGTCCAGCGCCGCCGCGCTCGCGCTCGGCTCGGAGAGGATCGTCGCCGAGCAGGCCGCCTACCGCGCGCCGGCCGCCGGGCGCTGCGCGCCGAGCGCGCTCAACCGCTCGGCCGTGCTGCCCGGCACGCCGCTCTCGGTATCCCCGCTGCCCGACTCCTACTCGGCCTCGCCCAGGACGCAGATCAGCCTGCTTGGCCCGCCCGCGGCGGCGATCGCGGACGTGCGCGTGCGCGGCTCGGTCACGGGCAAGCACTCCGGGCGCCTGCGCGCATACTCGCAGGGCGACGGCGCGAGCTTCGTCCTCGCCAAGCCCTTCAGGCCGGGGGAGACGGTGACGGTGCGTGGGCGCGTCCGCAGCGGCGCGCGCGGCGCGCGCTTTGCTTTTCATTTCGTCATCGCGCACGAGGACGCCGTCCCGCACACGCCCTCGAGCACGTCCGCGGCGCACGCAAACCAGGTCGCGCACTTTCACTCGCGACCCGACCTGCAGCCGCCGCTGCTCGCCGTCACAGCGCGCTCGCCGCTGAGCGCTCCCGGGTACCTGTTCGCAGCCCCCTACTCAGGCGGGGGCAGGCCGGGGCCGCTGATCTTCGAAGAAGACGGCGAACCGGTGTGGTTCGACCCGCTGCCGCCCGGAGCCGGCGCGGCGAACCTGCAGGTGCAGCAGCTCGGCGGCACGCCGGTGCTTACGTGGTGGCAGGGCTACATACCCCAGCAGGGCTTCGGCGAAGGCGAAAACGTGATCGACGACAGCTCCTACAACCAGATCGGCCGTGTGCACGCGGGCAACGGCTACAAGGCGGACCTGCACGAGTTCCGTATCACGCCCCAGGGGACGGCCCTGTTGAGCGTGTTCGCGCCCATCGCCTGCGACCTCTCGCGCCTGGGCGGGCCCAAGGGCGGGGCGGTGACCGACAGCATCTTCCAGGAAGTCGACCTGCGCACGGCGCTCGTGCGGCGCGAGTGGCACAGCATCGACCACGTCGCGCTGTCCGACTCTCACAGCTCCGCCGTCGGGACCTCCAGGAAGTGGCCGCTCGACTTCTTCCACATCAACTCCATCGAACCGCGCGCCGACGGCACGACGCTGATCTCCGCGCGCAACACGTGGGCGCTGTACGTGCTGAGCACGCGCGGCGGCCAGGTGCTGCGCAAGCTCGGCGGGCGGCACTCGGCCGTCAGGCTGAACGGCCAGACGAGCATCGCCTACCAGCACGACGCGGCCACGCTGCCCAACGGGTCGATCAGCATCTTCGACAATGGCGCCGTCCCCAAGGTGCACCCCCAGTCGCGCGGGATCGTGCTCGCGATCGATCCGCGCTCGCGCAGGGCGAGCCTGTTGGCCGAGTTCGAGCACCCCAAGCCGCTCTCCTCCGCCAGCCAGGGCAACTTCCAGGCGCTGCCCAACGGCGACTGGTTCGTGGGCTGGGGTGCGCAGCCCTACTTCTCGGAGTTCAGCCCCAGCGGGCAGCTGCTGTTCGACGCGCACATGCACGGCACATACCAGTCCTATCGCGGCTACCGCTTCCCCTGGACCGGAGCCCCGCGCGAACCACCGGCGATCGCCGCCGTGGCGGCGCGCAAGGGCGTGCCCGAGACGGTGTATGCGAGCTGGAACGGCGATACGCGCACGAGCAGCTGGCGAGTGCTCGCGGGCCCATCCGCGCAGGCGCTGGCGCCCGCCCAGGGCGCGCGGCGCGCCGGCTTTGAGACCGCGATCGCGCTCCCCTCGCCGGCCGCGTTCGTGGCCGTCCAGGCGCTCGACTCCTCGGGCGCCGTGCTGGGAACGTCGAAGACGATCAGGCCTTAGACGAGTCGGCGCACCCACCGTCTCGCGTCACTACACGAAGGCGCCTGCGGTTTATGAAAAAATTCCTGTTTCTTAACGCGCCGATTGCGGGTACACTACGTTTGATGTCAGGCTGAGGTTTCCAAGCGGGGAGGATCCGATGCAAGCACGCAACACCGAGATCAAGCCTCCGGGGGGCGAGGCCGCCTCTACCGTCGCTGCTCCCGATGCCGCCGCGGGCGCGCCCGCTGCCGCGGCAACCGATCCCGCCCCCGCCAACGGCTCCTCTCAGCGCGACACCTCGAGCGACCGCTACCGCCGCCTGCCCACCGGGGCGCACGGCCTGGCGCGCGAGGACGTCGAACGCGATCAGCGCGAGCGCCTGCGGCGCGCGCTCATCGAGCTGATCGCCGAGCGCGGCTACGAATCCGTGCGAATCGCCGATCTGACGAAGCTCGCGCACGTCTCGCGCCCGACCTTCTATGCCCTGTACAAGGACAAGGAGGAGCTGATGCTGAGCGCCTACGAGGACATCGCCAGGCGCACGGCCGACACGGCGCTGAAGGCCTACGAGGTGCAGGGGTCGCTGCAGGACCGCATGAAGGTCTCGATGCAGGCCTTCTGCGACCTCGCCGCCTCTGACCCCGACGCGATGTCGCTGTTCCTGTTCGGCGCCTTCGGCGCCGGGCCCAAGGCGCTCCAGCAGCGCGCACGCTCGCTCGAGGCGTTCGAGCAGAGCGCCGAAATGACGCGCGACAGCCTAGCCGCCGCCTTCGCGGCGGGCCTCACCACGAAGGTCATCTTCGGCGGAATCCGCGAGGTGGCCGCCGCTCGCCTGCGCGCCGGGCGCGCCTCTGAGCTGCCTGGCCTGGCGCCCGAACTGACGCAGTGGGCGAGCTGCTACCCGTTGATGCTGCCCTCCTCGCTGGGCAAGCCGTTCTCGCGCGAGAAGTCCGAGCACGCCGATGAGCAGGCGGAGGTTGATTCGCTGCGCGCGCGCCGGGCCCAGGGCCGCCTGCCCGGCGGGCGCCACGACCTCTCGCGCGACTACGTGGAGCGCAGCCAGCGCGAACGGATCGTCGACGCGACGGCGGCGATCGTCGCCGAAAAAGGCCTCGCCAGCCTCACGATCCCCGAGATCGCCTCGCGCGCGGGCGTCTCGCACGAGACCTTCTACGAAATGTACGCGACCAAGCACGACGCTTTCGTGGGCGCGCAGAAGGTCGGCATGCACCAGGCGTTCACGTTCTCGGTGCTCGCCTATTCGGCCTTCAGGGTGGAAGACGGCTGGGCGCGCGCCGTAGCCGAAGCGCTGCGCTCGCTGATCGACTACCTCGCCTCGGAGCCCGCGCACGCGCACCTGAGCATCGTCGACACTTTCGCCGCGACGCCCGACACGCTCGCCATCCGCGACGACACGCTGCGCGGCTTCGCCTACTACCTGGGCCCCGAGGAGCGCGAAGCGGGCGAGGGGATCGAGGTGCCGACGATCGCGCCCGAGGCCGTCGTCGGGGGCATGTGGCAGGTGCTCCACCACTACATCGAGCGCGGGCTGATCGCGGAGCTGCCGGCGGTGACGCCGCAGCTCATCTACCTGACGCTGACCCCGTTCCTGGGAGCCAAGCAGGCCGCCGTGGAGGCCGGCCGCGAGCCGGCCGGCAATCCGCTGGCGGCCGAGCCCGAGTCAGCCGCGTAGGCGCCTTCAGGCTTCGCGCAGCGCGAGCGCTCCGAGCCCGAGCGCAGAGAGGGCCGTGCCAGTCAGGAGCGCGCTCGTGAAAGCGGGCAGATACCCGGCGCGACCGCCCGCGACTCCGGCCAGCGCGTCCGCTCCGTCGCAGGCGAGACCAAGCAGCAGCCACTGGCGCCGGGCATCCCCGCTTGAGCCGAGCGCGCCCCATGCGAGCGCGACGTCGCGCGCGCCGAAGAGCCGCGCCAGGTAGGGGGCCTGCGGGTTGGCTGCGGCGTCGAGCCCGAACAGCCTGCCCGCCAGGCGCGGCGTCGCCCACGCGCCCACTCCGATCGCGATCCTCACTCCCGCGAGCGCCTTGAGCACGCTGCCCTCGTTCATGGCGGCGACTGTATCGCAAGCGCGGCGCGAGCTAGTGCGCCCCGAGCGGCTCGGCAGGCGCCGGGACGGCGAGCGGGGGACCGAAGCTCACGCGCAGCCTCGCCCCGCCGCCTGGCGCGTTCTCGGCGCTCGCGGACCCGTGGTGGGCCTCGGCTGCCTGGCGCACGATTGCAAGGCCGAGGCCCGAGCCGGGCAGCTTGCGCGCTCCCGCGGCCCGATAGAAGCGCTCGAACACCCGCGGCAGGTCCTCGTCCTTGAAGCCGGGGCCGTGATCGCGGACCGTCAGCACGCCCCCGTGCAGGCTTACCTCGACCAGCCCTCCCCGTGGACTCCACTTGCGCGCGTTGTCGAGCAGGTTGCTGACCGCCCGGTTCACGCGATCGGCTTCGCCCCTCACGCTCGTGGGCTCGAGGTCAAGCTCGAACTGCAGCTCTCTGCGCCTGCGCGTGCGCGCGACGGCGTCCTCGACGATCAGGTCCAGGCGCACGTCCTCCCACGAGGACTCGCCGCGCGACCCGCGCGCGAGCTCGACGACATCGCTCACCAGCGAGGTGAGCTCGTCGAGCTCCTCGACGATGTCCGCCCGCAGGCTCGCCTGCTCGTCCGGCGGCAGGCGCGCGGAGTGCTCGAGCGTCTGGATGTTGGCGCGCAGCGAGGCGATAGGCGTGCGCAGCTCGTGGCTTGCGTCTGCGATCAGCTGCCGCTGCGCCTGTAGCGAGCGCTCGAGCTCATCGAGCGTGGCGTTGAAGCTGCGCGCAAGGCGCGCGAGCTCGTCGCGCCCGCCGACGGGCAGGCGCCGTGAGAGGTCGAGCCGGCCCGTCAGCGTCTCGGCCGCGCGCGTGAAGCGCGCGATCGGCGTCAGCGCCGTGCGGGCCACCAGCGCGCCGAGCGCAGCCGCGATCGCGATCCCAGCCACCCCGACGATGAGCAGGATCAACAGCACCTGGCGCAGCTCGCGGTCGACCTCGGCGAGCGGGCGCGCGATCGTGATCGCTCCGCCGCCCAGGCCGCCTCGCGCTTGCGCGGGTCCGGCGCCGAGCGTGAGCACGCGCAGGTGGGTCCCTTTGACCGTCCTGTCACTCAGCGAGCGCCCGGCACCGCGGGCCGCGATCGCGCGGTCGGCGGCACTCAGCGCGATCTCCGGCGTCGAGCCCTGCCCCCCTGGGACGGTTATCGCTCCGCCGGCTGAGACGAACTGCACGTATCCCGAAGCACCGCCGAAGCGCGCGGGCGTCACGGTCGGCGGGTAGGGGTGATGCGCGGGCCCGGCTCCGTCGTTGGGCGGCGCATGGGACTCGCGCGGAACGCCCGCGCCGGGCCCCCTCCCCCCCTCGTCGGGAGGACCGCCCGCGGGGGCGCCGATCAGGTCCTGCGCGCGGCGCGTGAGCGACTCGTCGATCTGCCCGCGCAGGTCCGAGCGCACGGCGAGGTAGACGCTCACCGCGGCGCCCAGCACCGCCAGCGCCACCGCCGCGCTGGCGACCGCCGCGATCCGCGTGCGCAGGCTCACGGCTCGCGCAGCACGTAGCCGACGCCGCGCACCGTGTGAATCAACGAGGGAGCGCCGAGGCTTTCGAGCTTTCGCCGCAGATAGCCGATGTAGACGCGCAGCGCGTTCGAGGCAGGCCCGAAGTCGTAGCCCCACACGCGGTCGTAGATGACGCTGTGCGTGAGCACGCGGCGAGGGTTGCGCATTAGAAGCTCGAGCAGCTGGAACTCGGTGCGCGTGAGCTCCACGAACTCATCGCCCACGGCGGCTCCGTGACGCGCGCGGTCGAGCGCGAGCTCCGCGAACGACAGCTCGTCGGGGTCCTCTTCATCGTCCTGGGAGCGGCGCAGCAGGGCGCGCAGGCGGGCCTTCAGCTCCTCGACGTCGAAGGGCTTGACGAGGTAGTCGTCGGCGCCCGCGTCAAGCCCAGCGATGCGATCTGACACTTCCACGCGCGCCGTCAGCATCAGGATCGGCACGCGGTTGCCCAGCAGCCGCAGCCGGCGGCACACCTCGAGGCCGTCGATCTCGGGCATGCCCACGTCCAGCACGACGGCATCTGGCAGCTCCTCGGCGACGAGCTCGATCGCCTCGGCGCCGCCCTCGGCGCACTTGACCTCATGGCCCGCGAGCGTGAGCGCGCGGCGCAGGGCGTCGCGGACAGCGCGGTCATCATCGACGACGAGCAGTCTCACGAGACCGATTCTTGCGCACCGCCACAGCGCATCCGCGGACTCCTACGTTGCTCTTAGGCAGCGTGAGCGCACCCGCCACCGGCTCTGCGCCGGTGCCGTAACCGCCACCGCCAGCGCGATCAGTCGGGCCGCACGTCGAGTACGACCTTGCCGGTGGCGCGCCGCTCCTCGAGCGCACGCAGCGCCTCGCTCGCCTGCTCGAGCGGGAAGCGCTCGCCGACCACCGGCCGGATGAAGCCCTCGCCCACCATGCGCGCGATCGCCGCTCCGACCTCGCGGTTCAGCTGCGGCTTGCCCATGACGTAGGCGCCCCAGCCCGCGCCGACCACCTCCGTGTTGTTGAGCAGCAGCCGGTTGACCTTGACTTCGGGGATCGAGCCGCCGGTGAAGCCCACGACGATCAGGCGCCCGCCCTCGCGCAGCGTGCGCAGGCTGTCGGTGAAGCGATCGCCGCCCACCGGGTCGAGCACCACGTCGACGCCGCCGTCGGAGAGCGAGCGCACCTCGTCCTTCCAGGAGTCGCCCACGAGCACCGTCTCATCGGCCCCCGCCTGCTCGGCGACGCGACGCTTGGCCTCGGTGGAAACGAGCGCGATCGTACGCGCGCCTAGCCCCTTGGCCACCTGGAGCCCCGCGGTGCCGACACCGCCGGCGGCGCCGTGCACGAGCACCGTCTCGCCCGAGCGCAGGCGCCCGCGCATGGCGAGCGCGAAGTAGGCGGTGTGATAGTTGAGGATCAGACCGGCCCCCTGCGCGAAGTCGAGCGCCTCATCGAGCGGGAAGGTGAAGAAGCTCGGGGCGACCGCCGTCTCGGCGAAGCCGCCGAGCGCGCAGAACGCGCTCACGCGCTCGCCCTCGCGCACGTCCGCGTCATCGGAGGCGCTGCGCACGATGCCCGCCACCTCGCTTCCGGGCACGAACGGAAGCTCGGGTTTGAGCTGGTACTGCCCGCGCGTCTGCAGCAGCTCCGGGAAGGAGACGCCCGCGGCATGCACGTCCACCACCACGCCAGACCCTGGCGTGAGCGTGTGCGACGGCTCTGGCTCGGGCACCTCCACCAGGCGCAGGGCGCTCTCGGGGCCCGACTCCTCGACGATCTGGATCGCTTTGATCGTGGGATTATGTCCGAAACATCGAGGGAGGCTCAGCCATGGCGAAGGTCCTTTGCGTGCTCTACGACGACCCCGTCGACGGATACCCGCCCTCATACGCGCGCGATCAGATCCCGGCGATCGAGCGCTACTACGACGGCCAGACCACGCCCACTCCGCAGGCGATCGACTTCACCCCCGGCGAGCTTTTGGGGTGCGTCTCTGGCGAGCTCGGGCTGCGCTCGTTCCTCGAGGACCGCGGCCACGCGCTGGTCGTGACGGCCGACAAGGACGGGCCGGAGTCGGTCTTCGAGCGCGAGCTTGCGGACGCCGAGGTCGTCATCTCGCAGCCGTTCTGGCCCGCATACCTGACGGCGGAGCGCATCGCCAGTGCGCCAGAGCTGAAGCTCGCCCTGACGGCCGGGATCGGATCGGACCACGTCGACCTGCAGGCAGCGATCGAGCGCGGGATCACTGTCGCCGAGGTGACGTACTGCAACAGCATCAGCGTCGCGGAGCACGTCGTGATGATGATTCTGGCGCTGGTGCGCAACTACATCCCCTCGCACGAATGGGTCGTGCGCGGCGGCTGGAACATCGCCGACTGCGTCTCGCGCTCCTACGACCTCGAGGGCATGCAGGTCGGGACCGTCGCGGCAGGTCGCATCGGCTCCGCGGTGCTGCGCCGCCTGAAGCCGTTCGAGGTCGGCCTGCACTACACCGACCGCCATCGCCTCCCGGCCGAGGTAGAGCAGGAGCTCGGCGTCAGCTTCCACGACGACGTGGAGTCGCTCGTGCAGGCGTGCGACGTGATCACGATCAACGCGCCGCTGCACCCCGAGACGGAGCACATGTTTGACGAGCAGCTGATCGCCAAGATGAAACGCGGCGCTTATCTGATCAACACCGCGCGCGGCAAGATCTGCGACCGCGACGCCGTCGCGCGCGCGTGCGAGAGCGGGCAGCTGGCGGGTTATGCCGGCGACGTGTGGTTCCCCCAGCCGGCGCCGCGGGACCACCCCTGGCGCTCGATGCCGCACCACGGCATGACGCCGCATACGTCGGGCACGAGCCTCTCCGCGCAGGCGCGCTACGCGGCGGGCGTGCGCGAGATCCTGGAGTGCTTCTTCGACGGGCGGCCGATCCGAGAGGAATACCTGATCGTCGACGGCGGCCAGCTCGCTGGCGCCGGCGCGCACTCCTACAGCGCCGGCGACGCCACGGGCGGCTCCGATGAGGCCGCGCGCTTCACGCGCACCTGAGCGCCCGCTCGCGCCGAGCGAGCGCACCCCGGTATGATCCTCGCGCCTCGCCGCGACGGCGGGCTGGAAACGTGGAAGGGGACAGATGTTTGGCTCGATCGTCGTCGGGACCGATGGCTCAGGCACAGCGACGCAGGCCGTGCGCGAGGCAGTCGACATGGCCAAGGCGGTGGGCGCGACGCTCGAGCTCGTGAGCGCCTACGCACCCGTCTCCGAGCAGCGCCTGCGAGCCGAACGGCGCGACGCACCCGAGGACGTGCAGTGGGCGATTCACCCGCGCCAGGAGGTCGAAAACTCGCTCAGCGACGCCGCCGACATCGCGCGCGAGGCGGGCGTCAAGGTCAACACGTACGCGCGCCAGGGCGATCCGGCCGACGCGATCCTCGACGTCGCCGAAGAGCAGAAAGCGGATCTCGTGATCCTCGGCAACAAGGGCATGACCGGAGCCAAGCGTTTCCTGCTCGGCTCGGTGCCCGACAAGGTCTCCCACCACGCGCCCTGCTCGGTGTTGATCGTGCGCACCACCTAGCGCGCTGGTCGCGATGGGCTTGCGGGCCCGCTGAGGCGGGGCGCGGTCGCCATGACCGCGTGCATCTACGGGCGCGATCGGCGTGGCGCCGCATCGACTACGCTGCAGCCCGTGCAGGAAGCTTGTGTCGACGGCGCCCTCGTGCCCCTGGAGCAGGCCCTCATCCCGGTCACGGACGAAGGGCTCCTGCGTGGTGACGGCGTGTTCGAGGTGATGCGCCTCTACGACGGTGTGCCCTTCGGGCGCGAGCCCCACCTGGAGCGCATGGCGCGCTCGGCGCAGAACCTGCGCCTGGAGCTCGACATCGGCGGCGTGGCGCGCGACATCGAGACGCTGCTGCAGAGCGCCACGCCCGGCGATGCGCTGCTGCGCGTGCTCGTCACGCGCGGCGGGCACCGGATCACGTTGATCGAGCCGCTGCCGGACATGCCCGATGCGCTTTCGCTCGGCTACGTGACGTACGCGCCGACGCACATTTTGGACGGCATCAAGTCGCTCTCCTACGGAGCCAACATGCTCGCCACGAGGCTCGCGCGCGAGCGCGGCTTCGATGAGGCTCTGCTCGTCACGCCTGAGGGCCACGTGCTCGAGTTACCGACGGCGTCGTTCTTCTGGGTGGCGGACGGCCGCGCGCATACGCCGCCGCTATCAGAGCACGTGCTCGACTCGATCACGCGCAGGATCGTGATGGAGATCGCCGATGCCGTAGAGGTCGAGACCGCGCTCGCCGACCTCGAGCGCGCGGACGAGGCGTTCGTGGCATCGAGCGTGCGCGAGGTGATCGCGGTGGGTCAGATCGAGGAGCGCGTGCTCTCCGATGAGCGCCCGGTGACGGACTCGATCTCAGAGCAGGTGAGCGCGCGCATCCAGGCCGAGCTGGCGGCGGTGCACTAAGCGCCGAGACGCCGGTGCAGTCGACGACTCCCGGCGTTGCTCGGCAAGCGGCCGGACCACCCCACCAACGACAGCGCTAGTCGACGAGCCGGCGGTGCGCGGCCCAGCGGCTCAGCTCGTGGCGGCTTGAGAGCTGAAGCTTGCGCAGCACGGCCGAGACGTGTGCCTCGACGGTCTTGACGGAGATGCCGAGCTGTGCGGCGATCTCCTTGTACATGTATCCGCGCGCAATGTGCTGGAGCACCTCGCGCTCGCGCACGGTCAGCAGGTCAAGCTCGGGATCTACCTGCGCGGCTGGGAGCTCGCCGGCGAACGCGTCGAGCACGAAGCCCGCCAGGCGTGGCGAGAAGACGGCGTCGCCTTCGCTCACGCGGTGCACGGCGTCGGTCAGCTCGGGCCCGGAAATGGTCTTGGTCACATACCCGCGCGCGCCGGCGCGGATCAGCGCTATCACGTCTTCGGCAGCGTCGCTCACCGACAGCGCGAGGAAGCGCACCGACGGGCGGCTGTCGGCGACGCGGCGGATGACCTCGACCCCACCGCCTTCGGGCATGTGTACATCGAGCAGCACAACGTCGGGCTCGAGCTCCTCGATGGCCGCGACGGCGCTCTCCACCTCGCCGCACTCCCCGACCACCTCGACCTGCTCGCCGAGCAGCGTGCGCACCCCGGCTCGGAACAGCGCGTGATCATCGACGATCAGCACGCGAGGCGCGGCGGCGCTCATGGTCGGCCCCGGCCGTCGATCGTGATCTCGACCTCGGTGCCCGTGCCGGGAGCCGAGCGCACGACGGCGCTCCCGCCCGCGCGTCGCATGCGCCCGACGATCGACTCTCGCACGCCGCGGCGCTCCGGCGGAACTGCAGCAGGGTCGAAGCCGTTGCCCCTGTCGCGGATGAACACCTCGACGCGCTCGTCGGAGAGCTCTGCATACACGGACACCGCGCCCTCGCCCGCGAACTTGACCGCGTTGAGCATCGCCTCGCGGGCTGCAGCAACCGCGGCGCCGGCGCGCTCATCGAGCGCGCGCTCGCCGACTGCCACCACCTCCACCGAGCCGCCCGCGCCGGCCTCGACCTCGGCAGCCGCCGCTTCGAGTGCCGCCGCCACGCTCTCGCCGCGCCGGCCCGGGTCGCGGCCGGTAAGCCACGCGCGCAGCTCGCGCTCCTGCTGGCGCGCGAGCGTCGCGACCTGCCGCGGGTCGTCGGCGTCTCGCTGGATGAGCGCGAGCGTCTGCAGCACCGAGTCGTGCAGGTGCGCCCCGACGTCGGCGCGCTCCTGCGAGCGGATGCGCTCGGCTCTCTCGGCGGCGAGGCTGCGCGCGAGGCGGCGCCACGAGGGGGCGAAGATGAGCGCCAGGGCGATCAGCACCGCGAGCCCTGCGAGCACCGCTTCGCCCGCGGGGCGGACGCCGCCGTTGGCCCACAGGAAGGCGAATCCGGCGCCGAGCACGAGCACCACGCCGAGCCCGCCGCGGCTCACCTCGGGGCTGCCGAGCGTGCGCACGCGGGAGGGCGGCCGCCGCGAGAGCAGCTCGTGCGGGCGGTGGGCAGCCCAGCCGCGCCTGGCGCGCGGCCTGGAGGACGGCGAGCTCCAGATCAGCAGGCCCCCGACGGCAGCGACGGCCGCGGGCCACACGATCGCGTCGCCCGGCCAGGGGCCGGTCGCACGCACGAGCAGCAGGCCGGCGCACAGCAAGAGGCCTGTTCCGAGCGCGATCCTGAGCGCACCGCGCGAAGGGTTCGCCGTGGGCGCCATCGCCCGAGATGATCTCAGTCGCGCCGCCGGCTCGAAAGGCCGCTGGCGAGCAGCGTCGCTCCCACTACGCCGAGCAGCGCGGGGGCCACGTAGGCAAAACCGAGCTCCACGGTCCCCTGCGCGTCGAGCACCAGCAGAATGCCGAGCGCGAGCAGCGCAAGACCGCTGAAGAGCGATGCGATGTTGGGTCGGCGGGTCATTGGGCCGCTCCCAGCTGTGGTGGCGTTCGACAGGCGTCGTTGTTGCCATAGGCGCCGGGCTGGAACCCTCCTCCGTGCCCGAGCGGTCGATCGGCGACGATCAGCGTCCCCAGACCCACGCGTCCGCTCAGCAGCAGGCGCGGCACGCCCGTTGGCGCGGAGGGTCGGTGGACCCAGTTCACGTCCAGCCCGCCGGATTCGCGGTCGAGCGCGCCCACGTATCCCGCGCCGATGTGCGCGTGCGTGGCGACGCAGACCCGGTCGGATACGAGCACCACGATCTGGCCGGCGCCCAGTCGCACGTGCAGCGAGGTGTCTCCGGGCGGCAACTGCACGTCGCGCAGGTCGACTTCGAGGAGGCCTGCTCCGAGGCTGTAGGTGGAGCGCAGCTGGGCGAGCGCCGCCGGACGGTAGGTGCGTTCGCCAACGCCGCCGTGCAGGTCGGCGTGGGCGGCGGCGATCGCTGCGACCGGGAGCGCGAAGGCGAGAGCGGGAACAACCAGGCGGCGAGCTCCGGTGAAGGCCGCGAGCGCCAGCGCGGCGCCGAGCGCGACCACTGCCCACGCGGCCACGTGCCGCTCGGTCCCTGCCAGCCAGGCACCGGCGAGCGCGAGGAGCACGATTCCCGCCGTCACGGCCACTGCGAGCGCCAGGAAGCTCCACAGCCGCTGATCCGGACTGGGCGCGCGCTCCGGGTCGCTGCGTCGCTGCTCGCGGATGCGCCGGCGAAGGGCGATGCGAAGTCCGAGGGCGGCGACCCCGACGAGCGCGATCGTCCCGACCACGACGCCTGCCGGCCAGGCGGATCCGAGCGCCGGGTGGCTCGCGGCGGGCAGCCCCACGGCCGCAGCGGCGATCAGCGCCGCGGCGCCGGCGATCAGGCGCCAGGGCAGCTGGCGCAGGCGCAGCGGCGGAGCGCTCGCGCCCTCCTCGGGCACGAGCAAGAGGAAAGCGAGGTACAGCCAGAAGCCGATTCCGCCGAAGATGGCGAGGGCGACGAACGCGATGCGCAGGAGGATGGGATCGACGCCGAAGTGCGCGCCGAGGCCGCTGCAGACGCCGCCGATGAGCCGGCCGCGACGGGTGCGGATCAGGCGCGCGCGCGGACGCTCGGGCGGGAGCTCAGAACTCGACATCGCTGCCCTCCGTGACCGCGTGCAGCAGCACCGGCGTCGAGACGTTGCGCAGCGCGTGCTCGCCCAGCTCCTGCAGGCGAAGGCCGCGCGTGCGAGCCGCCTTTGCCACCTCGTCGGTGACGAGCACCTCGCCCGGACCAGCCACGGCGGCGACGCGCGCAGCCACGTTCACGGCCGCGCCGAAGAAGTCGCCGTCCCACTCGATCGCGGGCCCGCAGTGGACGCCCACGCGGAGCGGCGGGTCCGCGGCGCCGGGCAGCGCGTGCGAGACGATTCGCAGCCCCGCCGCGGCGGCCTCGCCGGGGTCGGCGATGCGCACCATGGCAGCATCGCCGAGGGTCTTGACGACGTGAGCGTCGTGCCCGAGCTGGGCCTCGACGCCGAGCCTCAGGCGCCACGCGAGCTCGGCCGCGCGTGCGTCGCCCTCGATCTCGGTGAAGGCGGTGAAGCCGGCGATGTCGACGAACAGGAACGCAGCCTCCGGCAGCGGCACCGGCGCCTGCGCCGCGCTGCGTTCTGTTGCCATCTCGAGCATGGCGACAGTCTTCCTGCGCGGCACAGGGTGCACAATCGGGAATGTCCCCTAGGCGACCCTTGGATATCCCCGATCACGCGGGCGCCGCTCTAGGCGGGTGGCGGGAGATCGCTGATATGTTGCGCGCGGTGCGCCGGGAAGCCTGGTCGGCATTGCTCTGGGCATGCTTGACCTCTGGACATCCCGCCCCCCTGATCGAGGAGCCGCGCCGCTCGCGAGGAGGAACGCGAGTTGATGCCGGTCGCGCTGGCGGCGCCGCTGTTCATCGCCTCGCTGACGGTGACGCTGACCGCCGCGCGCCTGTTCGCGCGTCGATTGGACATCGTCGGCATGAGGTTCGGCCTCTCGGAGACGATCATCGGCCTGCTGACCGCCGCGGCCGCTGACGGACCGGAGCTCTCGGCCGCCGTGATCGCGCTCGCGAAGGGCGAGCACGCGGTGAGCGCCGGCGTGGTCCTCGGCTCGAACATCTTCAACATCGCGGCGATGATCGGGCTCAGCGCGCTGCTCGCCGGCGGCGTGCACCTCGCGCGCACGGCGCTCGCGCTCGAGGGAGCGGTGGGGGCGCTCGTCACGCTGATCGCGGCGGGCGTGCTTCTCGACGCGCTCACGCCGTTGTGGGGCTTCATCCTGGTCGTGCCGGTGCTCGTCGGCTACCTGCTGCTCCTGATCGACGTCGCCGCAGCGGAGGCCCGGCTGCCGCTGCCGCGGGCGCTGCGACAGCCGCTTGCTGCGGTGCTCGCGACGCGTGCGCATCCGCGCCGGGCGCGGCCCGCGCACGAGCGCGGCCATCGCCGCGCGCTGGCGCTCATCACGACGGACGTCACGCTGATCGTCCTCGGCAGCATCGGCCTCGTGAACTCGGCGGTCGCCCTCGGCGAGCATTGGGGCATCTCGGGGACGGTGGTAGGCGTCCTCTTGCTGGGGCCGCTGACGAGCATTCCGAACGCGCAAACTGCGATCCGGCTCGGGCTCGCCGCACGCGGCGCGGCACTTGTGAGCGAGACGTTCAACAGCAACACGATCAACCTGCTCGGAGGCGTCCTCGTCCCCGCCGCCTTCGCGGACGTCGCTGTTCACTCCTCGACGGAGAAGCTCGACCTCGCCTGGCTTGCGGCGATCACCCTTGCCTCGCTCTTCTGCCTCGGGCGCGCGCGCGGCATGGGCAGGGGCGCAGGCGCTTTGCTCGTGCTGCTGTACGGGGGCTTCGCGGCCTTCCAGGTGTCGGCGTGAGGAGCGCGATTGCGCCGCTGGCGCCCACCGGCCTGGGGCGTCAAAGGCGAGCGCCCCCGCGGCTAGACTTCTGCGCGATGGCGCTCCCGCCTGGCCCCAGAGCACCGGGCATCGTCAACCTCCTGCGCTTTGCGCGGCGGCCGCTCGAGCGCTTGCGCGCCTGGCGCGAGCGCTACGGCGATGTGGTCAGGGTGAAGCTGACGGGCTTCGGCACGGGCGTGTACGTCGCCGACCCGGACGCGATCCGCGAGCTGTTCACGGGCGAGCAGTCGGATCTGCGCGCCGGCGAGGCCAACTCGTTCATGGCGCCCGTGCTGGGCGCGCACTCGGTGCTCGTGCTGGACGGGCCCGAGCACATGCGCCAGCGAAAGCTTCTGCTGCCGCCGTTCGGCGGCTCGCGGGTGGCGGCATTCCGCGAGGTGATACGCGAGGTCGCCGAGCGCGAGGTGGCCGGCTGGCGCGAGGGGTCGACGCTCGTGCTGCGCCAGCGGATGCGCGCGCTGACCTTCGAGGTCATCTGCCGAGCGGTCTTCGGCGTCACCGAGTCCGCTCGCGTGGAGCGGCTTCGCGAGCTGCTGGGCGCGGTGATCGACTCGAGCCCGATCTACATGATCACGCCGCTGGCGCGCGCCGATCTCGGGCCGCTGAGTCCGGGCCGGCGCTTTGCGCGCCGCTTGCGGGCCGCCGATGAGGCGCTGTACGAAGAGATCCGCCGCCGCCGCGAGCAGCCGGATCTGGAGCAGCGAGGCGACGTGCTCTCGCTTCTGCTTCGCGCGCGCGATGAGCAAGGCGCGGCGATGAGCGACGGCGAGCTGCGCGATGAGCTGTTCACGATGCTCGGCGCCGGTCACGAGACGACCGCCACGGCGCTCGCCTTCGCCTTTGACCTCTTGCTGCGCCATCCCGCGGCGCTCGCCCGCCTGCGCGAGGAGCTCGAGCGCGGCGAGGACGATGCTTACCTCGACGCGGTGGTCAAGGAGACGCTGCGCCTGCGACCCGTGATCGACGCGGCCGAGCGCACGCTGACGCAGCCCCGGGTCGTCGCCGGCTTCGAGCTCCCGGCTGGAGTCAAGGTCTATCCGGGGATCGCGCTCGTGCACATGCGCGAGGACCTCTACCCGCGCGCGCACGAGTTTCGCCCCGAGCGCTTCGCCGACGCGGGGGCAGAGTCCTACTCATGGCTGCCCTTCGGCGGGGGGATCCGCCGCTGCATCGGGGCTGCTCTCGCGCAGGCGGAGATGGCAGAGGTGCTGCGCGCGATCGTGCCGCGGGTCGAGCTTCGCCCGCTCCGCGAGCGCCCCGACCCGGTGGTCCTGCGCGGCATAACGCTGGCTCCGAAGCACGGCGTGCGGGTCGTCGTGGAGCGTGTGCTGCAGCCACCCGGCTCGCCCTCTGAAGGCCGCGGGCGCAAAGCGGCTGAGGTCGCGGCTTAGCTGCCGAGCGCCTCGGTCCAGCAGTCAGCGTCAGCCGCAAGCGGATGCTTGCTCTTGGCGAGGACCTCCGGTCGAGCGCACAGCACCGAAAGCCTCGCTGGGCGGCGGACGCGGGTAAAGAGCGTATGCAAGTTCTCAGCGTCAACCAGGCATGCGCTGACGTTACTCTGGGCGCGATCGGCGTTCAAGGCCGCAGCTGGTGCTGGCGCACGAGACGAATCTGGCTTCGATCTCGGCGAAGGACGCGCGATTGACTGCGAACGTCATCGCGACGATGATGGCCGGGTGGAGGAGCGGCTCTCGGCGGCGTGCGATCGAAGGCGGCCCCGGTGCGTTGGCTAGCGAGGTGAGCGATCTGCTCGAGCAGGCGATCGCAGCCCACGGCGGCCGCGACCTGTGGGCGAACGCAAACGAGGTGGCCGTGCGGGTGTCATCCGGCGGGTTGGCGTTCGCTGCGAAGCTGCAGGGCTCGGCTGTGCGCGACGTCGAGGCGCGGGTCTCCACGCGCGCTCAGCAGGTCGTCTTCAGCCCCTATCCGCAGCCGGGGCAGCGGGGCGTTCTGAGACCTGACGGCTCGGTCCGCATCGAGACGGATGCGGGCGGGCTGGTCCAGGTGCGCACGGGCGCACGGGCAGCGTTTGGCGACCTGCGCCACAAGTTGTGGTGGGACAAGCTCGACATCCTCTACTTCGGCGCGTATGCGATCTGGACGTACGTCTCGACTCCGTTCGTGTTCGTGCAGGAGGGATACGAGGTGCGCGAGCTCGAGCCCTGGGAGGAGAACCACGAGCGCTGGCGGCGGCTTGCGGTGACGTTCCCGGAGGGCGTCCACACGCACTCTCGGGAGCAGGTCTTCTACTTCGATGGCGACGGTGTTTTACGTCGCCACGATTACACCGCCGAGCCGCTGGGCAGCCTCGCGAAGGCGGCCCACTACTGCTTCGAGCATCGCGTCTTCGACGGCATGCTCGTACCCACGCGCCGGCGGGTCTTCCCGCGGCGGCGCAACAATCGCCATCGCTCGCGCCCGTTGCTGGTATGGATCGAGGTCAAGCACGCCGCTGTGCGGCGCTGACGGCCGGCTCGAGCCCCGACCGAGGCGGCGCGCCGCGCGGGCACGTCCCCACCGCCGATCTCATCGCGAGATGCGCCTCGTTGCTTACCTCGCAGGTAATCGCTCGGGAGCGGCCTGAGGTCTACAGTCGGGCATCGTGACGGCGGCCGTGAACATCCAATCGAGAGCCGGGCCGCTGCTGCGCGAGTGGCGCAAGCGACAACGGCTCAGCCAGCTGGAGCTCGCGCTCGACGCCGGCATCTCGGCGCGCCACCTCAGCTTCATCGAGACCGGGCGTTCGCGGCCTAGCGCGCAGATGTTGCTGCTGCTTGCCGAGCAGCTCGAGATCCCATTCAGGGAGCGCAACCACCTGCTGCTTGCCGCTGGCCATGCGCCCGCGTTTCCCCAGCGATCGCTCGAGGACCCGGAGCTCACGCCGGTTCGCGAGGCGCTTGATCTGATCCTCACGGGGCACGAGCCCTACCCTGCGGCCGTCGTCGATCGCTACTGGAACGTCGTCGCCGGCAACGCGGCGATGGGAGCAGTCGCAGCGTTGGTCGACGAGGAGCTGCTGGAGCCACCCGTGAACGCTATGCGCGTCGGGCTGCATCCGCGAGGCCTGGCCCGCTCGATCGTCAACCTGGGCGAGGTGCGCGCCTACTTCGTTGGGCGGCTCGAACGTCAGGTCGCGCTCACCGGGGATGAGAAGCTCGCTGAGCTGCTGGAGGAGGTCGCTGCCTATCCGGCGCCCGAGTATCAGCACGATCCCGCGGCTGTGGCGGCCGCCGGGGAGATCTTGACGCCGTTGATGCGACTGCGCGCCCCCGACGGCCGCGAGCTCTCGTTCTTCGCCACGGTGGCGACGTTCGGCACCGCCGCGGAGGTGACGACGTCGGAGCTCTCGATCGAGTTGGCGTTTCCGGCCGACGCTGCGACCGCGGAGATGCTGCGGAACCTACCTCGCAGGTAATCGACACGCTCCCCATCGACTGCCAACGTTGCCTGCATGTGCAAGCAGGTCGAGCGGTTCGACGTCGCGATCGTGGGCGCTCGCTGTGCAGGCTCGCCGCTGGCCGCTCTTCTCGCCAGAAGAGGCCTGCGGGTGTGCCTGCTGGACGGCGCGCGCTTTCCGAGCGAGACGCTCTCGACGCATGTGATCCAGCCGTGCGGAGTGGCGGCCTTGCGGCGTCTCGGAGTACTGGACTCGCTCCTTGCGGCGGGCGCGGTGCCGCTGACGCGCTTCACGCTCGTCGCCGAGCACGCGCGGATCGACGCCGATCTCGAGCACGAGGCCGAGGCCTTTGGAGCACCGGGACTGTGCGTGCGACGCGTGACGCTGGACGAGCTGCTGGTGCGCGCTGCGGCATCGGCCGGCGCGGAGGTGCGCACCGGAGAGAAGGTGAGGAACCTGGTGGGGAAGAACGGGCGCGTCGAAGGTGTCGAGACGGCCCGCGGCACGCTGCGCGCGCCTCTGGTGGTCGGCGCCGACGGGCGCCGCTCAACCGTCGCCGCGCTCGTCGGGGCCCCCGAGTACCACGTGGCGCCACCCGGCCGCCTCTTCGCCTGGGCCTACTTCGAAGGGGTCAGCGATCGAGAGCCGCGCCTGCGTCTCGGGCGGCTCGGGGACTTGGCATTCCTCGCCAGCCCGACCGACGCCGGTCTGTACATGGCCGGCGTGTGTCCGTCGCTCAAGGACAGAGCGTCGTTCCTCGCCGAGCGTGAGCGGCGCTTCGCGCAGGGGCTGTGCCATTGGCCGGAGCTTCATGGAGTGCTGGCCGGGGCAACCCGCGTCGGATCGATACGCGTGATGGCCAGCTGGCACGGTTACTTCCGCGCAGCGGCCGGGCCCGGCTGGGCACTGCTTGGAGACGCGGGACATTTCAAGGATCCCACGCCCGCGCAGGGGATCTCGGACGCCCTGCGCCAGGCCGAGCGCCTCGCGGACGCGGTCGAGGCAGGCCTCGGCGGTGGCGCGGCGATCGATGCGCAGCTTGCGCGCTGGTGGCGGTGGCGTGACCAGGACGCATACGAGATGCACTGGTTCGCCAGCGACCTGGGGGCAGCAGGCCGACCCGGACCGCTGCACGTCCAGGTCATCCGCGACCTGGCGAGCGACGATAACGCCGCCGAGAAGATGTTGCGCGTGCTCAATCACGAGCTCCGCCCGTCCGAGCTGTTCACGCCGCGACGGCTGGGCAGGGCGCTCGCTCGGACCATCCGTCAGCGACCGGGAGAGATCCCGGAGCTGGCGAGCGAGCTGAGGAGCGCGATCCGCAGTGAGCTTGGACGGCGCCGAGCGCGCAGGAGCCGCCGAGCTGGCTTTTCGGTCGCGCTCAACGGTGGGCAGAGCCCGCAAACCGGCCGCCCGGAGCTCAGCGCGTCCGGGAGACGAGGCGGGCCACGCCCTCGACCGCCGCGGCCCAGCGTCTGAGGGCCGCCGGCGAAGGCCGACACACGGCGGACGACTGCATCGACGGCAGCCTTCCTGGCGCCGTCCGCCGCCGCCCGGAGCAAGCGGCGGGCCCACCAGCATGACGCCGGTGGGCCCGCAGATCTCGGCTGAGATCAGTTCGAGTTCGCTAGAACGTCAACTTCTCGAAGTCGTTCCACTGAACGACTATTCCGTCGCCGACAGGTTTGGACTCCCAGTTGGGGACGTTGAGCGTCCGGACAGTGCCCAGAGCGCCGCGCGATTCGAGCTGGAAGGAGATCGTTTCATCCGTCGGCGTGGCGCCACGTATGAACACGTCAGCCGCCTGGAGGAACGGAAGCGAGCCCAACGTGGGGTCTTCCGTGAGCTCCGTTTTGCCGTCGCGGTTCACGTCGTAGGCGAAGTACGCGTTGACCTGCTTTTTCACCGGGCACAGGGTTTCCGTGCACACGTTCAGGCCATCGATCAGCAGGCGGTCGTTCTGGCCCGGTTCGTTACCCCAGTACTCCTTGTAGCGGATCATGACCACTCCGGAGGCGCCGGGACGGTTCCCCGTCTCCTGCTCGATCGCGGCCGATACCTCGAGGCGCAGGGTGTAGTCGCTGCGCACGAACGGCTCGTAGTAGTAGTGGAGCGTGCCAACGCCCGGCTGCAGGATCGCGAACTCGTAGCGCTGTTTCTTCTGCACGAGCACGGGACCCCACGCGCCGCCGCCCTCTGAGCCGTCGGTGATTTCGGTCGAGAAGATCGGCGTGCCGGTCATGCGCTGCCCGTTGCTGTTCACGGGCCAGATCTGCAGCGTGTCGCCCGCCGCACCCGTGTTTTCGGGGAAGTTCACGGCCTTGCCTCCGATGTGGATTTCTTTCTGGCCGCGGATGTCGTTGCGGGGCGCGAAGCCGCGCAGGAATTTGAAGTACTGGATGAACGACTCGGCCGAGGTGCATGTCTGCACGTGCGTCTGGTTGGGGATCGTGACGTTTTCAGCGCCTTCCATGTGGCGACCGGGAGTGCCCCTGCCGGCCCACACGGCGAGCGTCGGCACGCCCGGGTTTTCCGCTTGCCCGTCGACGTTGATGTAGTGGCCCACGTTGGCTTTGCGTTCGGCGGCCTTTTCGCCTTCGGTCAGGTAGGCGTACATGACCGAGGTGCCGAGCGAGTGCGCGACGATGTCGACCTGTTTGCGCCCGGTGTGCGCCTTCATCTCGGCGACCGCGGCGTCGATCTGTTCGAACACCTGGCTCTTGTCGCCGACCGCCCGCGTGGAGTTGTAGTCGACCTCGTCGATCCTGTCGTGCGGGTAGCCGTTGCTCGTGAAGCGCATCGCCTGCGACTCGAACTGAGCGCCCGAGCCCTCGATGCCGTGCACGAAGATGATGCCGTTGTGTTTGAAGACCGACGCGCCGGCGCTCGGAGCAACGGCTGCGAGCAGCGCGGCGCTGGCCAGCGCGGCCAGTAGTAGACGCATCGCCCCGCCCAGGATCAGGCGCGTGCGAGGACGGATCTGCCTCATGTCTCTCCCCCTCCCGCCGAGCACGCTCGGCGTGTCGCTTTGGCACCGACCATATCAGAACATTTTGGCCAAATGTTCCGAAAAACACGAATTACTTGGGCGTGATGAGTGCAAGCGACTGAGGGTTCATCCGGGGCCTGACTTCGCTTGACGGCCACCGGCTCGACCCTTTTCGGTTTCTCGCGGAGCCCGTCCGGCGCGCGTCTCGCGGTCGTGTTGACCGATGCGCGGAGGGTGTCGTAGGATGGCGGCTGCCAGACACCGGGATCGGAGACCAAGTGAGAAGTGCGGGCAGGGAGGCCGGTGGTCGCTCAACTGCGGCCTCGGTGAGTAGTGCGCTCTACCAGGCAGAAGGGAGCAAGGAGTCCGGGGGGCTCGGCGAGCCTTTAGCTCGTTCGCGCGGCCCGGAGAATGCCCCCTCGCGGACGGATCTTCGCCCGAGGGCGAGCGGCAAGTTCCTCTTCGTGGGAGACGAGACGCTCTATGTGCGCGGAGTGACCTACGGAACGTTCCGTCCGGACGCAGAGGGTCACGAGTTCCCGGCGCGCGATGTCGTTTCCCGGGATTTCGAGATGATGGCTGCGATCGACGTGAACGCCGTGCGCACGTACACGCCGCCGCCTGCGTGGCTGCTGGATGAGGCGCAGAGGCACGGCCTGCGCGTGATGGTCGGGCTTGCGGCTGAGCGCTACGTCGGCCATTTGAACGACGGCCGCCGCCCGTCGGAGATCGCACGCATGGTTTGCGACAGCGTTGGCAGATGCTGGGGACATCCAGCGGTCCTGTGTTACGCGGTTGCCAATGAGATCCCGGCGTCCACGGTGCGCTGGTTCGGCCGACGTCGGATGGAGCGCTTCGTGACACACCTCTGTGAAGCCGTCCGTAGAGCGGACCCGGACGCTCTGGTCACGTACGTGAGCTACCCGTCGACCGAGTATCTGCAGCTTCCGCTCATCGACATGGTGGCCTTCAACGTCTACCTCGAGTGCCCGCAGCGACTGGCCCTGTACCTGGCGCGGCTCCAGAACCTCGCGGGTGAGCGGCCGCTGCTGATGACGGAGCTCGGCCTCGACAGCATCCGCAACGGCGAGGCGAAGCAGGCAGCATCACTCGCGTCGCAGATCGAGACGGCTTTCGCAGGGGGCTGCGCGGGCGTATTCGCTTACGCGTGGACCGACGCGTGGCACCGCGGCGGCGAGGACGTCGAGGACTGGGCGTTTGGCCTCACGCGTAGCGATCGCCGCCCCAAGCCGGCGCTTGCCGCCGTGCGGCGGGAGTTCGCTGCGGCGCCGTGGTGCTCAGACATCGCGCTGCCGCGCGTCTCGGTCGTGGTTTGCACCTTCAACGGCGCGAGCACGCTCCGCGAGTGTCTCGATGGGTTGTTCGCGCTCGATTATCCGGACTACGAGGTGATCGTCGTCAACGACGGATCGACGGACGCCGCCGCTGCAATCGCCGCCGGCTACCCCGTTCGGCTTATCACGACCGAGAACTGTGGCTTGAGTAGCGCTCGTAATGTCGGGCTTCGAGCCGCGACCGGCGAGATCGTCGCGTACATCGACGACGACGCGCACCCAGACCGGCACTGGCTCCAGTACATGGTGCGCACGTGTGTGGAAGGAGACTGGGCGGCGGTCGGCGGCCCAAATCTCGCCCCGCCGGACGATGGGGTGGTGGCCGAATGCGTCGCTAACTCGCCGGGCGCTCCGATGCACGTGCTGCTGTCAGACAGGGAGGCCGAGCACGTTCCGGGCTGCAACCTGGCGATCAGGCACTCGGCACTCGCGCAGGTTGGAGGCTTCGACCCGCGGTTTCGCGTAGCTGGGGACGACGTTGACCTGTGCTGGCGCCTGACGGAGCGCAATCTCAAGATCGGCTTTAGTCCAAGTGCCGTGGTTTGGCACCACCGCCGCAGCTCGCTGCGCGCATACCTCCGTCAGCAGAGCGGGTACGGCGAGGCCGAGGCTCTGCTGGAGCGCAAGTGGCCGCAGAAGTACAACGGCGCACGCCACATCAGGTGGGGCGGCCGACTCTACGGCAAGGGCCTCACTCGGCACATCAGCGCTCGTAGCTGGCGTGTCTACTACGGAAGCCAGGGCAGCGCCCCATTCCAGTCACTCTATGAGCCCCCCTACGCCGGCGTGCGCACGCTTCCGCTCATGCCCGAGTGGTACCTCGTGATCTCCGCGCTCGCACTGCTGTGCGTCCTCGGCGTGGCGTGGCAACCACTCCTGTTCGTCGGCGCTCCGCTGCTCGCTGCTGCGCTGGCTCTCGTTGCCGGGCAGGCACTGCGTAGCGGGGCGGCCGCTCAGTTCTCGACCCGACGTATCTCGCGCCGCAAGCTGTTCGGAATGCGCGCCCTCACGACGCTTTTGCACGTTCTCCAACCCGCCGCGCGACTGTACGGACGCTTGGCACACGGGCTCAAGCCATGGTCCGCGCGTGCACCCGCGCGGCCACGACCGCGCTCGCGCCACACGTGGACGTTTTGGAGCACCCGTTGGATCGATCCCCCTGAACGTCTGCGCGCGATCGAGCACCGGGTCGCAGCGGCAGGTGCGAGGATCCGGCGCGGCGGGGACTACGACCGCTGGGATATCGAAGTCGAGGTGGGCATGCTGGTACGCGAGCGCCTGTTGATGAGCGTCGAGGAACACGGCGGCGGAGCGCAGCTGATTCGCGTGCGTGCATGCTTGCGGGGCAAGCTTCCCTTGGCGGTGGGAGCGATCGTGGGAGCGCTCACGTTGGTCGCTGCGCTAGATCATGCGTACCTGGCCGCAGCGCTGCTGGGCGGTGTGGGGATCGCCTTCCTGATGTGGTTCTACTCGGAAGCTTCGGTCGCCGCCGGCGTCGTCGCGCACGCCGTGGAGCACGGCGTTGAGATGGCCACTCCGCTGCCGCGCTCACGCGGCTCGGATGGGTGGCCCAAGACGCTGGCGCGCGAGCGGCGGGACGGGCCGGCGGAGTAGCGTAACGAGCAGGCGGGCACGGTATGTCCACAGCAGTTATCTCGGCTTACCGGGTCGCGACGACGCCTCAGTTCGGCGGCCACTTTTGGGTGTATATGCAGTACGCGCACGCCTTGCGGCAGCTCGGCTTCGAGGTCTTCTGGCTCGAGCGAGTCGAGGCGGACGCCCTGCGGCGCGATCCGGCAGCGATCTCGAGGTTCATGAGGAGGATGGAGCGCTTCGGATTCGGTCGCCAGGCGATCCTCTACGACCTCGTCGGGGCAGGCGGGGAATTGCGGTTCAACGGCGCGACCGCCTCGAGGGCCGAGGCTGCATTTCGCCGCGCGGAGTTCCTTCTGAACTTCCATTACGAGATCGACGAGCGCGTCCTCGGCCGCTTTCGGCGCACCGCCCTGGTCGACATCGACCCTGGGCTGCTGCAGTGGTGGATCAGTCGCGGGCAGCTCCGCGTGCCGGCACACGATCTCTACCTCACGACCGGCGAGACTGTCGGCGCACCCGAGGGCCGGATCGACGATTGCGGTCTCACTTGGCTCCACATTCGGCCACCAGTGTGTCTTGACCTCTGGCCGTACGCGTATGACCCGAGCTGCCGTCGCTTCACGACGGTCTCGAGCTGGCTCGGCGGGGAGTACGTCACCGAGTACGGGAAGGTGCTCTATCGCAATGACAAGAGCATCTCGTTTCTGAGCTTCGCGGAGCTTCCGTCGCGAACTCGCAGCGAGCTCGAGCTGGCGATCTATCTCAAGGGAGGTGAGGACTGCGCCGACCGGGCGCTGCTCGAACGCCGCGGTTGGCTGGTGCGCCACGCACGTGGCATTGCCAACACAGCGCAGCGCTACCAGACCTACATCCAGGCCTCGCGGGGAGAGTTCGGCTGCGTCAAGCCCTCATGCCTCGAGTTCCAAAATGCCTGGGTCAGCGACCGCACGCTCTGTTATCTGGCATCCGGCAAGCCGGTCGTCGTCCAGGACAGCGGGCCGAGCTCATTCCTTCCCGATGGAGAAGGCATGTTCCGCTTCTCGACGGTCGAGGGGGCTGCTGCGGCACTGGCGACGATCGAGCGAGACTACCGGCGCCACTCTCGCGCAGCGCGCGCCATCGCCGAGGCCTACTTCGACGCCACCGCCGTGCTTGCGCGCGTCGCCAATCTCGCGCTCTCGCCGCCCGCGCGGTCGAGGGTTGGCGCGGCAGTCTCGGGGTCGACCCCGCCCAGCGAGGCCGGCACATGAGCGCCAACTTGGGGCTCTATCGCCGGCTCTTCGCCGAGACCCGCGGGTACCGGCCGCAGATCGGCGCGCTGATCTGGTTGAGCGCCATGTCGAGCGCGTTTGCGCTGCTCACGCCGTTGCCGCTGAAAATCGCTGTGGACTCCGTCGTCGGCAATCACCCGATGCCCGGGTTCATCGCCACCCTGGTACCCGACGCGCTCGCTCGCTCGAGGACCGGCACGCTGATCGTCGCGTCCGTGCTTTTCGTTGCGATCGCGCTGCTGAAGCAGCTGCAGAGCTTCGCTCAGCTCTGGCTCACCACGTATACCGGGCAGCGACTGCTCTTGCGGTTGCGCAGTCGCCTGTTTCGGCACGCGGAGGAGTTGTCGCTTGCCTACCACGACAAGCGCGGGACGGCCGATTCCGCCTATCGGATTCAGTACGACGCACAGTCGATCCAGGATGTCGCTGTCGCCGGTTTGATCCCGTTCATCACGGCCGCGCTCACCGTCGCCGGAATGATCTATGTGACGGCGCGAATCGACTGGCAGCTGGCGCTGGTCGCGATTGCAATGGCGCCTGCTCTTTTCCTCACTTTTTGGGCTTATCGGGCACGGCTGCGCAGGCAGTGGCACGACACAAAGCGACTCGAAAGCTCGGCGCTGTCGGTCGTTCATGAAGCGCTCGAGTCGGTCCGGGTGGTCAAAGCCTTCGGTCAGGAGGGTCGCGAGCAGCGCCGCTTCGTCGATCGCTCGGCAAGCAGCGTGGCCGCCCGCCTAAGGCTGGCGCTGGCGGAGGGTTGGTTCGGCCTGGCGATCGGGCTGATCATGGGATCGGCGATGGCGGCCGTGCTGTTCCTCGGCACCAGGCGAGTTCTGGCCGGCGCGCTGACAGTCGGCGACCTCACGCTGGTCATGGGCTATCTCCAGCAGCTGTATGAGCCGCTCAAGACCGCGAGCAAGAAGGCCGGCGACCTGCAGGCCTCGCTCGCGAGCGTCGAGCGGGTGTACGAGCTGCTGGACCGCGATCCGGAGCTCGCTAGCGCCGGGCGCAAGCGCAGTCTCGAGCGTGTGCGGGGAGACATCGCTTTCGAGCGAGTCTGGTTCGCCTACGAACGCGACCGGCCTGTCCTGCGCGACCTGAACCTGTCCGTCCCCGCCGGATCCCGCGTTGGAATCTCCGGCGAGAGCGGGGCGGGCAAGACGACGCTCGCGGGACTGCTGATCCGCTTCTACGACGTGACCAGCGGACGCATTTTGCTCGACGGCGTCGACCTGCGCGAATACCGCGTCGAGGACCTTCGCCGGTACTTCGCGATCGTGCTGCAAGAGCCCGTCCTGTTTTCGGCGAGCGTCGCCGAGAACATCGCGTATGCCCGGCCGGACGCTACCCGAGCCGAGATCGAGGCGGCGGCGCGCGCCGCGAACGCGCACGACTTCATCGCGCAGCTACCAGAGGGATACGAAACGCAGGTGGGCGCTCGGGGGATGCGCCTGTCGGGCGGGGAGCGCCAGCGGATCACGCTGGCGCGTGCTTTTCTCAAGGACGCTCCGATTCTGATCCTCGATGAGCCGACGAGCTCCGTCGACGGGCGGACCGAGGGCGCAATCGCGGAGGCGATGAACCGGCTGATGGCCGGACGCACGACGTTCGTGATCGCGCACCGGATGAGCGCGCTTGAGGGGTGCGACACCCGCGTGGAGGTTGAGGACGGCGTTCTGGAGGTCATCGGCGGCGCGAGCTCGTCTGGCACGCGCTCAGTCCAGGCGCTTCCTGGCAGCTCCCATATTGCCGCCTTGAGCGCCTGGGGGCGAGCGACCGGCCGCATGCGTGAAGCGAAGGTCGAGACGGTTCGAGCGAAGAGCGCGACGATCTTCTACCGGAAGGGCGCCACCATGTTCTACCGGTTACGCGAGCCCGGAGGGGACGGCTCGGCGGTGATCGCCAAACGGATGCCGCGCGAGCGCGCGATCGCCGAACGCGTGCTGCACGAGCAGGTACTCGCTCGACTCCCCATGCGGCAGCTGCGGTTTTGCGGATCCGCGGAGGATGAAGATCCCGGCCTGGGCTGGATGTTCTTCGAGGATCCGGGGTGTACGTCTTGCGCGCACGCCGACGGGGTCGAAGCTCTCGCAAGCTGGCTCGGTCATCTCCACGCGAGCGCGATGGGGCTCGACGCGCGAACCTTGCCTGCGCAACTGAAGAACGGATCCCTGGAAGAGCATTACCTGGACGCCATCCGCGTCGCGAAGGGGCGGTTAGCGGCCGCGGCACACATACCCGCTTTCTCGGAAGCCGATCGGAGGGTGTTGCGGTCGATGATCTCGCTCTGCACGCTCGCTGAGCCCAGGCTTCCTGGGTTTGCGCGCGGGCTCGCGGGGGCGCAGCCAACGCTGGTACATGGCGATCCGTCGAGCGAGTGCCTCCAACTCGCGCAAGGTGAGGTGTATGCGCTCGACTGGGAGTTCTGCCGCTGGGCTCCACCCGCGCCGGACTTGTACATCCTCCACGACAACCCGGTCGCGCTTCGCAGCTACTGCGACGCGCTTGCAGAGCACGGTGAACGCGGGGTGGAGCGCAGGATCGGCGAACTCGCGACACTGGGTTACGGGCTGCGCCTGCTGGCCGCGGTTGAGTGGGCAAGCCCGTACCTGGAGACGCCCTGGCCTGAGAAGGGGATCGCGCGGCTGCGAGCATACGAGCAACCCTTGCGCGACTGGCTCAAGGACCGCGTCGCGGCATGATCGACGCGCAGCTCGAGAGCTGCATGGCTGGCGAGCCCGGGCTCGGGGAGCTCGTCGCGACCTTGCGCGAAATGGTCGGAAGCGCCGGCCGTCTCCAGGCTGCGCGAAAGCTGAACAAGGGCGTGTACCGGATCTTGCTGGCGACACCGACTCGGACGCTGTCGCTCGTGGCCAAGCGGCTCGCACCTTCGGTCGCGCACCGCAGCCAACTCGCACTCGAGCGGTGGCTTCCCTCTGCCCGCCTCGAGCATGTCGCTCCGGCTCTGCTCGGGGTCGCCGCCGAACGAGCGGGTCGGACAGTCTGGCATCTGTACGAGGACCTCGGTGGTTGCACACTCGCAGATGCGGGCACGACGCCCGCGGCGTACGACGCCGCCGTCCGGCTCGTGGCCACCATTCATGCGCGCTTTGCTCACGACCCCGTTCTCGCTGAATGTCGCGTCTGGGGAGAGGACCACGGGATCGCGTTCTACGACTCCAGCGTGCGCGACGCACTCGCCGCCCTCAGCACCCTTCTCGACAGCTCAGAGAAGCGCGCGCCGGGCGCGGCCGCCGCTGGACGGCTGCGCGTGCGGCTGGAGCGACTCGCCGACGAACGGGACTACCGGGCACGCGCCCTGGCCGAGCTCGGGGGACCCGACACGCTGCTCCACGGGGATCTCTGGCCCAAGAACACCGCTGTCCTGGCGCATAACGGGACGCAAAAGGTCCGCCTGCTCGACTGGGACAAGGTCGGTCCAGGCTCATTCTCGTATGACCTCTCCACACTGACGCTCCGCGTTCCCGCACAGCGACGGGCTGGAGTGATCGAGATCTACCGACGAGCCGCTGCGGAACACGGCATGCAGCTGCCGGCGGGCTCGGACCTCACCCTCCTTTTTGCGACGGCGGAGTACGCGCGGCTCGCAAACATCGCCATCTGGCCAGCCCTTATCGCCGCCGAACAAGGAAGCACTTGGGCGCTCCGGGAGCTGGCGGCGATCGGGCAATGGCTCGAGGGCGTCGAGAAACGATGCGCGGCCTGATTGTCAATGCCGACGACTACGGGCTCAGCCCTGGGATCAATCGAGGTATCGCGGAGGCCCACCGCAAGGGCATCGTCACGAGCACGAGCCTGCTCGTAGACACTCCTTTCGGCGCGGAGGCCGCAGCGATCAGCACGGAGCTGCCACATCTCAGCGTAGGGCTGCACGCCGATCTTTCCGCCGCAGTGGCCGAGCATGAGGATGAGGTGTCGGCCGCGATCTGTGTCGAACAGCTCGAGCGCCAGATCGCGCGCTTCCACTCCCTCACCGGACGTTGGCCGACGCACCTCGATTCGCACCACAACGCGCATCGCTGTCAAGGCCTGAGCCGGTCATTCGTGAAATTCGGCGAGCGCTACGGGCTGCGGGTGCGAGAGCACTGCGACGCCACATACGTGTCCGCGTTCTACGGCCATTGGGATGGATGCACGCACCTCGAGCAGATCGGCATCAATGGGCTCAAGCGCGTCCTTAGCGCGAGCGACGGCCACCTGATCGAACTCGCCTGCCACCCCGGCTACGTCGATGAGGCACTCCGCTCGTCTTACCGACGCGAGCGCGAGGTGGAGCTGCGCACGCTCTGCGACAGGCGCGTGCCACAGCTCCTCGATGAGCTCGGGTTCGCGCTGCTCGAATCGCAGCTGTGAGTGCAGATCGGCGTGTGAGACGATGAGGCGGCGACAGCGCGAGCTCGGCGATCATCCGCGCGCGCAAGCCGCCCGCTGCCTGAGCCGACGCTAATCCTCTATCTGCGCCACCATGACGACGTAGCCGTCCGGGTCGATCACGCGCATCTCCTGAGGCGGGCCGGGGCTCCCGTCCTGGATCTCTCCCGCTTCGATCCCCGCGGCCAGGAGCTGGTCGCGCAACGCCGCGAGATCGTGTGAGTAGAGGTAGAACAGCACGCCCTGGCGCCGAGGATCGATCGGGTCCGAGCGCTCGAACATCACCTCCGCTCCCCCGCTCTCCAGCGCCGCCCACGCGAGCATGTCGCGGTACTTGTAGATGCTCTTTGGCGTGAATCCGAGGTGATGGTAGAAGGCGACCGACCGCTCCACGTCGGCGACCTTGACGAACGGGACGAGCCGCTGGACGCGCTGCTCGGCGGGCTCGACCACCGAACCCGGGGGTTGCACGCGGGGGATGGGCGCTGCGGCCCGGGGCTCGCCGGTCTGGGCGTAGGCGATGGCGGCCGCGCGGTCGGCACAGCCCTTCAGCTCGGTGATCTTGCCCTCGCTGACCGTGACGACCATGTAGGCGATCCCGCCGTCCAACGGACGGTTCGCCGCGTCGGATGGCCGTTCGGGGCGGAACGCGACGAGCACGCGAGGGCCGCTCTGAATCGTCTCCTCGATGCTGCCCCGCAGGCGACCCGCGAGGTTTTCGCTCATCACCTCGATGATCGTGCGGCGCCCCTCGCAGTTCGTCGGGCCTTCATCGACGGTTCGCCACTTGGCGTCTTCGGCCAGCGCATCGGAGAGGACGGCGAAGTCACCGCGGCTCAACGCCTCGAAGGATCGGCGCAGCAGCTCGACCTCCGGACTTTCGCTCAACGCCGTCATCTTGCTCAGCTCGAAGCTACACCACCGCTGGTCGACAGAGGCACGGTCGCGATCGCGTCGCCCCGCAGTTGCGCCTCGATCTCGTCGCCGAGCTCGAGGTGCGGCTCGAGAAGCCGGCGAAGAAGCCGCTCACGAGCAGCGGGGCCGCTGCCGCTAACGGGGCGCGGCTGCGGACCGCGGCGGGGGCGGCGGTCCGCAGCGTTGCGCCGGCAAGCGGCCCAGCTCCACAGACCGGCTTACTGCGGCGCGAGGGCGACCCCGGCGGCGCGCAGCGCCCGCAGATTGAGATCGAGATCTCGCCAGGGATCGGGGCCGGGGACGGTCCCCGAGGCTGCGAGCACCAGCCTCGGTAGGTAGTGCCCCCAGCCGGCGCGGTGGAAAGCGAGGGCCTCGTGATTCAGACGCCGGTGCGCGAGCCGTACGATCGTCTCCTCGCCGTCGGGCGTAAGTGAGACCTCCACGAGCGTCGATTGCGGTGGCGTCGCGAAAAGCGCTGTCTCCCAGCCCCACGTGAAGACGATCCGTCGAGGTCGGTCGACCTCGACGAACTCCCCGAGCACCGTCGCGTGCCCCGCGGGGCTGACCCGGCACACGCCACCGGGACGCGGGTCGAGCGTAGCCTCCGTGCCCATCCACTGGACCATCTTCGCCGGGTCCGTGAAGTACTCGAAGACACTGTCCGGACTCGCCGCGACTCGGACCTCGTGCTCGATGACACTGTCAGTTGTGCTTTGCTCTGCGGGCATCTCGCTCGGTTCGCTCCTCCCTCTCGGCCGCCTCCTTCAGGCGGGTCAGACCGGCCGGCAGGATCTCGGCGAGAAAGTCGTGTAGCTCGACGAGTCCCTCCGCCCGGACGCTCAGCATCCGCTTCGTACCCTCGCGCCGCTCGCTGACAAGGCCGACGTGCTTGAGCACCTTTAGATGCTGCGAGATCGCCGGCTGGGTCACTGCGAAGCGCGAGGCGATCTCACCGGCGCTCAACTCTCCCGCCGACAATAGCCTCAGGATCTCGCGGCGCTTTGGCTGAGCGATAGCGTCGAAGACCTCCATGTCGATAGCTTAGCACAAACTTATATAAGCCGCACGTGCTTGGGCCTGCATGACTCGACGGCGCGGAAGAGCGCCATGGACTCCCGGTACGGCTCGGCTTGCGGGCTACGATCCCGAAATCCAAGCAGGCATGCGACGGCGTCGCCTGGGCTAAGGCGGCGCTACCTTCGGATCGCGATGCCCGTTGCTGTCGTCTCCGATATCCACGGCAACCTCACGGCGCTAGACGCGGTGATCGCCGACCTAGAGCGGCGCGGGGTCGAGCGCGTCCTTCACGGCGGTGACCTCGCGCTCGCTGGCGGCCAGGGCGCCGAGGTGATCGACAGGATCCGCGAACTCGGCTGGCCGGGCGTGGTGGGCAACACGGACGAGCTTCTGTGGCGTCCACAGGAGCGCGAGGCTCAGCTGGAACGCGCCCCGAAGCTGAAGACTCTGCTGGATCTCATCTTCGATCGGTACGCCCCCGCGACGCTGGAGCAAATCGGCCCTGAGCGACTCGCGTGGCTTGAACGCCTACCGTCAGAGCAGCGCTTGGACGGACTTCTGGTGCTTCACGCCAGCCCGGATGATCTCTGGCGCGCTCCGATGGCCGACGCCGGCGGGGAAGAGCTGGCGAGGACATACGCCTCCTGCGGCGCCGAGGTCGTCGTATACGGACACATCCACCGCCCCTTCGTGCGCCGCCTGGACGCGATCACCATCGCGAACAGCGGCAGCGTCGGGGCGCCATATGACGGCGATCCGCGCGCCTCCTACGTGCTGGCAGACGAAGGTGAGCTCGAGGTCATACGCGTCGAGTACGACATCGAGCGAGAGATCGGACTGCTTCTCCGCTCCCAGTATCCAGGCAGGGCTCAGATCGCGGAGATGCGGCGCCGCGGCACCTATGTGGCGCCAGCCACCTAGCGCGCAGCGGCCTTCTGCCGAGCCGCAGTTCAGCTCTCCCTCAGGAACGCGAGTCGCTAATCCACAGCGTGCCGAGTGCGAGGTAGACCCAGAAGCCCGAGACCGGCGCCGCGACAGCACCGCATAGCCCGAGGCCGACGAGCAGCCATCCGGGTGACGCCGGCAGCCTGCCGGCGTGCAGCTGGTGGGCGCGCGCGAGCTGACCGAGCATGACCAGCAGCACACCGTTCACGGTGAACCAGAGCGCCGCGCCTTCCTCGCTGGCGCGCGCGTCGAAGGGCACCGCTGCGATCACCCCGGAGGACACGATGTCGCCAAACGGGTCAGCGAACAGGAGCCCGGCGAGGAAGACGTGTCCAACTCCGACTAGCAGCACGAGCGCTCCGGTGAGCCGAGCCGCGCGCCGAAGCCGACCGGCTGCGGCGCTGTTGCCTGGTGGCTCAATCCGCACGGCTCTGCCTCGCGCCGAGCGGACCGCGGCCCGGCGCTTGCCCGTTCCGGCGGTTTTCAGCGAACGCTGGCTCGGGGTCGATCTCCGCCGACGCGGGCCGGTGGCGCTCGTACGTGCGCAGGATCCATTGTCCCGCCGGGAGGGATCTGAGCTCGCCTGCGATCTCCGCCAGGCGTGGCGGTAGCGGCATGTCAGGGTCGCGGTAGGGAAGCTCCGGCGGACCGATCAGGGGTGCAAGCAGCGCCGCAGCGGCGAGATCGGCGACCGTGAACTGTCCGCCGACGAGGTGATCGCCGGCGTCGAGGACATCCTCGATCAGGCGCATCGCAGCGCGGACCTTGAGCAGCGACTGGCCGGCGGATCGCTCGTTGATCGAGTAGCGGCGAAACATCGTCGCCCGGACCGCAGGGAACGCGGCAGCGATCACGCGGCCCTGTCGGGGCGTCGTCATCTCACCGACGCGGGCAAGCATCAGATCGGGCGCGCGCAGCAGCTCCCAAAAGGCGACCCGCCTGACGTGGGGGCCGAGGTTCTCGTCGAAGAACTCCTCCAGCTCGAGTGCGCGGTGACGCATAGCGGGCTCGCCCGGATACAGCGGCGGATCGGGAAAGCGCCGCTCGAGCGCCGCGATGATCCGCGTCGAGTCCCCAATCGCCCTCCCGTCGAGCTGGAGAACCGGAAACGTCGCTACCCGGCGCGTGAGGGCAAGCGCGACCAGGGCGTGCCCCAGCGGCAGCGGCGCACAACGGCGGTGGGGGATCCGCTTGTAGTCGAGCGCCCATCGTGCCTTCTCGTTGAAGTTCGACACCTTGATGTGCCATAGCACCGGGACGCCGTCAGCGCTCATCGTGTCCTCCTGGTTCGTTGGATATCGAGGCCGTTCCGCGCCACAGCAGCGCCATCGCAGTCGCCATCGTGGCGCGCGCCTCGGCCTCCGAGCTCTCTCCCACCTCGAGCAGCGCGTCGAGCGCGATCCCGTTCGCGACCGCCGCCACGATCCGCGCGAGGCGCTCGTAGGGCACCGAGGAGTCGATCCCCGCGTCCTCCATCATTCGCTGCATCTCGACCGCCGCTCCCGAGCGGAACGAGCGCAGCTGCTCGGCGAGGCGCCGTCCGGGCTCCCGCTGACGGGCCGCGACGCAGGCAAACTCCCAGAACAGCACGTTCCACTCGCGGTCAAAGTGCATCGCATCCATCGCCCGCGCGGCCCAGCGCTCGGGCGTGAGCTCCGGTGGCCGCGCCGCATCCGGCTCCGCCCGGATCTCCGCAGAGCGAGCGGCGAGGCGTTCTTCCAGCAGCGCATGGAACAGATCCTGCTTTGAATCGAAGTTGTAATAGAGCGCGCCCTTGGAGACCCCCGCCTCCGCGACGATCGCATCGAGTGTCGCTCCGTGGTAGCCCTCGCTCGAGAACACGCGGTACGCGGCGTCGAGCACCCGCGCCCTGGTTCGCGCTCGACGCTCGGACTGCCTGACGGGGACGGGGGCGGGTGTAGCCATAAAACCGACCAGTCGGTATGATACCATGCCCGGACATGGAGCGCTCACTGCAATGAACCCACCGGCCGGCGCCGACCCGCGCCCCGGCGACGATCCCCGACGGCTGGCCGCGCGCCTCGCTGCTCTTCGCACGCTGATCGGCGCCGGAGTCATCCTCGCCCCCGGCCCGACGCTTCGCTCCTGGGGCTACCCACGAAAGGAGCGCGGCTCGGGCACGGTGCGCGCGCTGCTCCAGCTGCTCGGCGGGCGAGACGCCGTCCTGGGACTCGCAACGCTCGCAGCTCGCCACGAGCCCAGAGCCTTCCGGAGGATGGTCACGGTCGCCGCGGCCTTCGACGCGGGCGACGCGGCGATTGGTCTCGGGCTGCTGGTGCTGCGCGGCGAGACGAGAGTCCCGGCGCTCGCCTGGACCGCCGTGGCCGCACCATTCAGCGTGATCGGCTGGCGCATCCAGCGAGCGCTACGGGACTGAGCGGTCCAGTATCACCCGACCCGTGGGGTCTGCAGGCAGAGCACGCGCGCCGTCGGCGAGGTTCGGTGCGCGAAAGCGGGAGCGACGGGACTCGAACCCGCGACCTCTGCCGTGACAGGGCAGCGCTCTAACCAGCTGAGCTACGCCCCCGCGCTTGCGCGGGACTGACGACGCCATCATCGCCCGCTGACTCCAGTATGACAAGGCGGGCCTCCGGGGGGCACTCGCGCTCGCGCCTCCACGCTGGCTGCCGATCCACGCTTTCACGGCACGCTTACAGGCTGGCGCTCAGCGCGTCCGCGTTGATTGGCCGAGCGGCCAGCCCGTCCGCTAGGCTCCGTGCGTGGCGCTCGAGGGCCCTCCTCCATTGGTGGACGCGAAGCCGCTCTCGGTGTTGCTCCAGGACCTGCGCGACGAGCGCGCTGCGGAGGTGCCGTTTCCTCCCGGTGAAACGCGCGTCTCCCTCACGCGCACGCGCCGCTTCGCCGCGGAACCGCTGCCGATGCTGCTTGACGCCTACGAGCGCTTCGGTCCGGTCTTCACGCTGCGGCTGTTCCACTCCAACGTGGTCTTCATGCTGGGTCCGGCGGCCAACCACTACGTCACGGTCTCGCACGCGTCCAACTTCACCTGGCGCGAGGGCCACTTCAGGGACCTGATCGGGCTGATGGGGGACGGTCTTTTGACGATCGACGGCGAGTTCCACCGGCGCTCGCGCATGATCATGCTGCCAGCCTTCCACCACAAGCACATCGCGGCCTGGGTCGACGTGATCAGCGAGGAGACCAACCGTGCTCTCGACGAGCTCGCGCCGGGCGCGCACCTCGACCTGTACGCGTGGACGCGACGGCTCGCGCTGCGCGTGGCAATGCGCGCGCTGTTCGGGCTGGATCCCGATGGCGAGCTCGCGCGCGCCGTCGACGCGGCGGGTCTCTTCGAGCAGGGACTTTCGTTCTACTCCTCGGAGTATCTCCTGCGCATTCTGCGCACGCCGTTTTCGCCGTGGGCGCGGATGCAGCAGGCCGCGCGCAAGCTCGACGTGATCATCTACGGCGAGATCTCGCGGCGCCGCGCGACCGGACAACGGGGCAGCGACATCCTCAGCCTGCTGCTGGACGCCGAGGATGAAGATGGCAGCCGGCTCTCAGATCGCCAGATCCGCGACGAGGTGATGACGCTGCTTTTCGCCGGCCACGACACGACGACCTCGACCGTTTCGTTCATGTTCTATGAGCTGGCGCGACACCCCGCGGTCGTGGAGCGCCTGCTTGCCGAGCAGGACGAGCAGATCTCAGGCCAGGGGCCGACCGCTCCACAGCTGACCTCGGGCGAGCTCGAGCAGCTCGAGATGGTGCTCGATGAGACGCTGCGCATGTACCCGCCCGCGTGGATCGGGCCGCGCCGCTCGGTGGAGGCCTTCGAGTTCGAGGGCCACGCGGTGCCGGCGCGGGCGTTCGTCAACTACTGCTCGTGGGCGAGCCACCACCTGCCCGAGGTTTTCGAAGATCCTGAGGAGTTCCGGCCCGAGCGCTTCACGCCAGAGGGGCGCGCGGCGCTGGCGAAGGGCGCTTACGTCCCCTTCGGAGGCGGCTCGCGCACGTGCATCGGCATGCGCTTCGGCCAGCTCGAGGTGCGCACGATCGCGACGCTCCTGCTGTCACGCTTCACGCTGAGCCTCGCCGACGGCTTCAAGCTGAGCGTTCGCCAGATGCCGACGATCTCTCCCAAGCACGGTCTGCCGATGGTGGTGCACGAGCGCGCACGAGCGCCGGCCGCCGGTTTGCCCGCCGCCGCCTGATGGATCAGCGGGATCGCAGATTTCTGACCGAGCCGCACGATGCCTGACGAGCGCCCACCCCTGAGGGACGCGCTTCGGATGATGCGCTCCTCATCGACCGCGACGGCCGCGTCGCCTACCAGGGGGCGGAGGGACCGTTTGGGTTCAAGCCCGCGGAGCTCGATGCGGCCATCCGCGTCGAGCTGGGTCGCGAAGAACGCGCCTAGGACCTACATCAAGCGAAGCCTGTAAGGCTCTCCGCTGATGCTCCGAGCCGTGCGCGAGGCGTGCAGGTTCTGCTTGCAGAGGCGCAACCTCCGCAGGACGCTGCGCATCGCGCTCGTGGTGGGTGTCGTCTTGACTCTCATCAACCAGGGCGGCGTGATCACGGCCGGTCACGCGACAACCGCGACCTGGGTACGCTGCGGGCTCAATTTTGTCGTGCCGTTCCTGGTGTCAAACGCGGGCCTGCTGAGCGGACGCAGCTGATCAGCTCGTGCCTCTCGCGAGCGCAGTGTGGCGGTCAGCGCAGCGTCGCGCGCATGCTCAGCCGGTAGCCGGGCACACCTCCTGGCGGAGCGGCGCGGCTCGCGCTAACGCCCTCGACGTAGAGGCGTGGATCAGAGAACAGCGTCACCGCCACTGCAGGCAGCGGAAAGATGCGCGGCTGCGCGACGAGCCGGCCTTCACGCGGCTGCACGACGGCGTCGAGCGAGGTGGAGATGCCGAACAGGCCGCCCCTGGCGCTCACCTCCACCCTTGCGGCTTCGCTGCGCAGAAGCCGCACTTCGACGCCGCTCGGGAGCGCCGCATGGAGCGCGGAGTCGCTGAGGAAGGCCTGCGCGGTGAGCTGGTCGCCGCGCTTGCGCAGCCTGACATCGGACAGCTGCAGTGGACCGAGACGCGCGGCGGCGGCGCTCGCGTCGAGCTTTGCCACCCCGCGCGCTTCGTGCGCGAGTTTGGCGGCAGAGGCGGGGTTGACGCGCAACGAGCCCGCCCGCAAGCTCACCGAGTCCGCATCGCCCCACAGCAGCTTCACGGCGGGCCAAGCGGAGACGTGCACGCTCTGCACGCGCCCGTAGCGCGCGACGCGGTCGGAGATTCTGCTGGCTGCGATTCCCGGCAGAAAAAGCTGCGCGAGCACCAGCAGAAGCGCGAGCGCGCCTGCGATGGCCGCGGCAATTCGCCGTGCTCTGCGCACGGGCACAGCTTCGCAGGCCCGCTAGCCTTCAGGCCCGGTAAGGGGGCGCGTAGCTCAGCTGGCCAGAGCACCTCGCTTACACCGAGGGGGTCGCCCGTTCGAGTCGGGCCGCGCCCATCCCCGCGACCGTCAAGACGCCTGCAGCGCGCAAGCCAATGAGCAACGAGTCCCCCATCCGCATCGCGGTGATCGGATCCGGCCCCGCCGGCTTCTACGCGGCTGGCCACCTGCTGAAGGAATCTGCCGTCGAGGTCGAGGTCGACATGCTCGAGCGTCTGCCGACGCCGTGGGGGCTCGTGCGCTCGGGCGTGGCGCCCGATCACCCGAAGATCAAGTCGGTCTCGCGCGTGTATGAAAAGACAGCCGCGCACCCGCGCTTCCGCTACTTCGGAAACGTCACGCTCGGCGAGGACATCTCGCGCGAGGACCTGCTCGCGCACTACCACGCGGTCGTGTACGCGACGGGTTCGGCGCTCGACCGTCCGCTTGGCATCCCCGGGGAAGACCTCGTCGGCTCGCACGCGGCGACGGAGTTCGTCGGCTGGTACAACGGCCATCCCGACTTCTGCGACCTCGAGGTCGAGCTGCTCCGTGCTGAGCGCGCCCTCGTGATCGGCAACGGCAACGTCGCGCTGGACGTCGCGCGGATGCTCGTGCTGGGCACACAGGAGCTCGCCCCGACCGACACGGCCGACCACGCTCTCGAGGTGCTCGCTCAGAGCTCGGTGCGCGAGGTGGTGATCGCTGGGCGACGCGGACCGGCGCAGGCGGCGTTCACGAACCCCGAGCTGCGCGAGCTCGGCGAGCTGGGGGACGCCGACGTGGTCGTAAACCGCGATGAGCTCGAGCAAGCGCTGGCCACCCCCGACCCGGCCGCCGAGCAGGACATCACCTCGCGGCGCAACGTCGAGATCCTGCGCGGCTACGCAGAGCGCAAGCCCACGAACGCAGCGCGGCAGGTGTCCCTTCGCTTCCTGCTCTCACCGGTCGAGCTGATTGGAGATGAGAGCGGCCGCGTCGCGGCCGTCGAGTTGGTGCGCAATGAGTTGACCGCGCGCGAGGACGGCAGCCTGCGTGCCCAGCCCACCGAGCAGCGCGAGCGGATGGAGTGCGAGCTCGTCTTCCGCGCGATCGGATACCGCGGCTTGCCGCTTCCGGGGCTGCCCTTCGATGAGGCGCGCGGGATCGTCCCGAACGAAGGCGGGCGCATCACCGACCCCGACAGCGGCCGCACGCTCGCCGGCGAGTACGTCGTCGGCTGGATCAAGCGCGGCCCCACGGGCGTGATCGGCACGAACAAGAAGGACGCGCAGGAGACCGTCGATGCGCTTCTCGCCGATGCCCAGGCCGCTTCCAACGGCGAGCGCCGGCTGCTGGCGCCGGAGGAGCCAGACGCGGAGGCGCTCGAGAGCATGCTGCGCGAGCGCAAGCCCTCGCTCGTGACCTATTCGGGCTGGGAGCAGATCGACGAGCACGAGCGCTCACACGGCGAGCGCTCGGGGCGCCCGCGCGTAAAGCTCACGCGGATCGAGGACATGCTGCGCGTCGCGGGCTCTGAGGAGCCTGAGAAATCCTCTTGAAGCGGGCCTCCCTCCGCGGGGAATCCATCTGCCAGACTGTCGCCCGCGAGCCCCGTTAGCTCATCAGGTAGAGCCCCGGACTTTTAATCCGGTGGGGCGGGTTCGAGTCCCGCACGGGGCACTCAGGGAAAATTTCAAGCTCAGCGAAGCCGCCCTCGCAACCCCCCTTCGGCGGATCACTCGAAGTCAGTTATTGCGTAGACATCGGTTCGCTGAAGCACGGTCGGCGCCCCGTGCTCGGCGTCTTGCGGCTGGAGATGATGGATTGTGTAGGTGTCGCGGCCAACCTGAAGTATCGCCTCGACGACCTTGCCGTTCGTCGCGTCCGCCTCGCCTACGCAAACGTGGCGGTCGACCCCCCGGTAGCGGCACTCGACCGCTTGGATCCGGCGATCGCGTGCCACGGCGCCGGTGCATAGCTCGGCCTGCTCTCGCAATGCCTGGTAGGCGCGCTCGGCGTCGTCCTGTGCCCGCTGTGGCACGAAGAAGCAGGTCATGAGCGGCGCTTGGAACCGCGTCGCGTCGCCTCGGGGTCGAGCGGCGGGTAGCGCAGTCGCTCCTCGGGCGTCATCTTCCTGATCACGAGCTTGCCTTGAGCAACTTGCTCACGAATGTCCCTCAGCTTCTGCTCGTGCTTTTCCTGCTGGCGGAGCTGTTGGGGCCCTGGCAAGTGATTGTTCCTCAGTCGAGCTGCCCGCTTGGTCGCCGAGCACGAGGGCTGATGCCCACTGGCTGCGAGTTCCAGGACTCGCCTTCAGAGGAAGCGCTTCGCCGTTGGCTGTCGCGTCTACCGGGCTGTGCCACCCGGCAACCGGAACCTCCGTCCGCGTTGCGTTGCTTTGCGGCTACCACCCAGCGTAGCGCGGATTGGCGTCGTTCAAGGACGGTGCCCGTTTTCGCCCATAGACCGACGCGACGGGCGCGCAACGCGAGGCGCGACCTCGAGCTCAGTCAGATACCCGTCCGCGTGAGACCGTACCGGGGCGCTACCAGATACGCTTGGGTTCGCCTATTGGGATGGGAGGTGGTCGGACCGGCCGCTGCCAGACCACAGACCAGGAAGGGGATCACATGGTCCCAGCTAGGACGGAGTCTCCCGTAGCCGCGCGGAGAGGATCATCCGGACCCGCGCGGCCGCCGGTCAACAGCCGGGAGCCCCGCCCGGAGCGGGCATGGCGCGAGACGCTCGCCCCTTACGCCCAGGCCCACAACGGACGCGCCCTACTCGGTCTTGCGACCTCTGTCGTGCCCTACCTCGCGCTGTCGGTCGCAGCGTTTTTCGCAATCAGGCTGTCCGACCTGCTCGTCCTCGTCGTCGCGATCCCGACCGCAGCGTTTCTGGTGCGCACGTTCGTCGTCTTTCACGATTGCTCTCACAGCTCCTTCCTCGCCGCCAGGCGCGCCAATGCGTGGCTCGGCACGGTCTTGGGGCTGCTGCTGTACTCCCCGTTTTTGCGCTGGCAGCACGACCATGCGGTCCACCATGCGACCTCAGGCGACTTGGGTCGCCGCGGCGTCGGGGATATCCGCACGCTGACGGTCGCCGAATACTCGGCGCTGCCATGGCGGGGGCGCCTCGGATATCGCCTCATCCGAAGCCCTCTGTTGATGTTCGGTCTGGGGCCGATCATCGCGATGGTGATAGGGCCCCGCTTCGTAGCGCGCGGCGCGCGCCCGCGGATGCGCCGCAGCGTGCTCGCCACCGATCTGGCGCTCGCCGGCCTGATTGGCATACTGTGCTGGCTGATCGGCTGGCAGGACTACCTGCTCGTGTGCGCACCGCCTGCGCTGCTCGCGGGCTCGATCGGCATCTGGCTGTTCTATGTCCAGCACCAGTTCGAGGAGGCCTACTGGGAGAGCGGTGAGGACTGGAGCTACGTCGGCGCGGCGTTGCGTGGAAGCTCCTACCTGAAGCTGCCACGGCCGCTGCAATTCTGCACGGGCAATATCGGCTTTCATCACATCCACCACCTCAGCGCCCGCGTCCCCTACTACAACCTGCCGCGCGCGCACGCGGAGAACGCGATCTTCCACGATGTTCCGACGCTCTCGCTGCGGGATGGCCTGCGTGCGGTCGCGCTCAAGCTGTGGGATGAGGATCACCGGCGCCTGGTGACCTTCGCCCAGGCGCGTGCCGCGGCCCGCGCGGCCGCGTCGAGCGCAGAACCGACCTGAGGGCGACGCTTCTCGCGGAGTCCCTGTACTCAGCGCTCGCCCGCCAAGGGCTCCAAGACGAAGATCTCGACCGCGAGATCGGGATCGATGCTGTTGTTGCTCATGAAGGCGGCCACCTGCCGCCCACTGAGCTCCTCCACCACGCCGACTGCGTCCTTCGCCATGCTTTCCTGGAACGCCTTGCGGATCTCCAACACAGCCTCTTGTTTGCCGTGTTGAACAAGGCTTCTCTCGCCCTTGGTCAACGCGTCGCCCATCACGCAAACGATCAGATCCCTGTTGAGAATCGTCCACGAGCTCGTTGCTCCGCGCCCGGTGTAGCGGCTGAGTAGCCTCACCATGGCGTCGGAGATCGCCGAGCTCAACGTCCCATCGCTGGTGTGTTCGCGAATGGCCTCTGACATCGCCGACCCCTTGGCCAACTCTCAAAATAGGCGCCGCGCGCAAGGGAGAGTCGGCAGAGACCACACGGACGACGGCTACACGCACCCTAGCGCGCGATCGTGACAACCGCTCGCGCTTCGGTCCCGAAGGACTGCCGTCTGGCCGCCGACGCTGGCTCCGGACGCCAGGCGCGCTGCCCCGATCGCGGTCGGGGCCGCTGTCTGCGATCGTGCAGGCGCGATGGCTGAGCGCGAGGATCTCGAGTTCACTTACTCGCTGATCGATCGGATCGTCCGGATCAGCCTGGGAGAGCTCGCCGACTTCAGCGGAGCCAAGTACGACGGCGACTTTTCCCTAACGCTCGAGCAAGCTCAGGCGCGCAAGCATGAGTACGTTGCCGAGCAGATCGAGATCCACCCCGGCCGGCGTGTGCTCGACTTGGGCTGCGGCTGGGGCGGCTTGCTGAACTTCATCCGAACCCGAGGCGGAATCGGGGTCGGAGTCACGATGTCCACGGCCCAGGTAGAGGCCTGCCGGCGACACGGCCTCGACGTTCACCTCTACGACGCACGGCTCCTCACTCGCGAGAGCTTCGGCCAGTTCGATGCGGTCGCGAGCCTCGGCGCATTCGAGCACTTCTGCTCGCCGCAGGAGTACACGGCCGGGCGGCAGGAGAAGGTCTATCGCGATCTCTTCGCGCGAGTCGCAAGCGTGTTGGGCGACAAAGGCCGCTTCTATCTCCAGACGATGGTGTTCGGGCGCAACATGCTTCCTCCGGAGCAGATCGACCTCGAGGCGCTGAGAGGGCTCCCCCCGCGCGACTCCGACGCGTGGCTGCTCGCGCTGCTGGGGCGCCAGTTCCCCGGCTCCTGGCTGCCGTTTGGCCAAGAGCAGCTCACCACCTGCGCCGAGCCGCATTTTCGCTTGGTGTCAAGCAGCAACGGTCGACGCGATTACATCGAGACCATCCGTCAGTGGAACGCGCGGATCGGCGCGTCGAGCGTCAGAAAGACGCTGCTGAAGCTCGCGCTGCTCCCGCGCTGGCTCAAAAGCTCCGACTTCCGACTCGCGTTCACCTCCGGCGTGAGCGCGAACAAGGTCTGCTTCGAACGCGAGCTGCTGGACCACTATCGGCTTGTATTCGAGAAGCACTAGCGCGCGCCGGATCTACTCGTGGGCGAGCACCTTCTGCGGCGCGATGCGTAAACACCACGCGCTGCTGTTCGTCGAGCTCGGAGCTCAGCGCGAGGCAAAGCGCGCCTGCAGGCGCTGGAGTGCGACCGCCGCCCGCTCGGCGCGACCGCCGGGCGCCGGCGCGATGCCGAGCTGGCGCGCGACCTCGTTCATGTCATAGAAGGCGCGGTATCTGCTGATGCGGCCCCGGCGCATGATCCACTGATCGACGCCCTCGACGCGCATGCCGCGGCCGGTGGGCGCAAAACCCGGAGGGTCGATGACGCCGCGGTGTGTGCCCTCCATGCGCCACCCCCATAGGACGAGATCGCCGGCGACCGCGAGGACGGGCGGATCGGGCTCGCTGAAACGCAGGTCTGGGAACGCGCGCACGCTCGTGAGCATGAACTCCTGCACGGCGGCGATCCCGCGCGCGGGCTCGGGCAATGCGGGGTCCGCCCAGACTACGTCCTCGGTCACGAGCTGCGCCATTGCGTCCGCGTCGCACCCGTTCCAGGCGGCGAGGTAGCGATCGACGAAGCCGCGGAGCTCAGCGGCGGAACTCGTCTGCGATGCGCTGACGGCCACGTCGAAACCATACCGGCGCAGCGCGAGCCGGTAATGGCGGGTGCTGAGCGGGCCGCGCACCGCGGCGCACGGCCCGCCCGCTCCCCGTCACCGGAGGTGAGAGCGTCTCAGTGCCTCTGTGACCTCAGTGTTTTTCGGCCTGCTGGAAGCAGGCCACGTCGTACTGCGAGTTCTCGTTGTAGTGCTGCCCGCCAATGCCGCCTTCGGCGCTGTCGATGCCTTCCTCGTTGAACGGCGACCCGGGGGATTCATTCGCGTGGCCCGGTACGTTTGGCTCGAGTTCCTGACACGACTGGCCCGGTTTGCCGGTGCCGGGCGGATTGGCCGCGATCGCCCCTACGGCTCCGAATGCCACCATCGCACCGGAGATGAGCATCGCAACGATGAACCTGCGCATTGGGTTCCCTCCTTGGTCGTTGTGCAGTGCGCCCGCTCCTTAAGACGCTGCCCCTGGGCATTTCTTCCCAACCCTCGCGCAGCCTGCGTTCGCGGCTGCGGGGAGCGCGGGCGCCAAGAAGCGCCTATGGATCCTTCGCCTTGGCCTGCGAGCGCTTGCCCCGTCCGCGCTTGGTCAGCCGCTCGAGCTCGCGCCCGAAGGCGGCCTCGACCTCGTGCGTCATCGTGAGCTGGTAGGCAGCCAGCAGCACGCGCGAGGACAGCGGCCGCAGGTGCTCGATCGACTCGGTCACCTCAGACCAGCGCTCCTCGGGGTAGCCGGCCTCGGCGAACGGATTCCAAACGTCCTCGAGGAACAGCTTCACGAACTCCCTCGCCACCGTGCGGCACTGGTCGCGGACCTTCGCGATCACGGTCAGCGCGTGACGCAGCGGGACGCCCTGCGCGACGACCTCCTCGGCGGCGTCGAGCAGCGACGGCAGCGGCACCTCGAAGCGCCCGTCGCCGAGCGGTGCGAGCAGCCCGATCCTTTCGGCGCGAGCGAGCACGCGCGCGTCCGCCTGCTCGCCGAAGCGCTGCTGCAGCTCGGCGAGCGTGAAGACGCGCGGCTGCTCGGTCTCGAATGGGGCCGTGACGGCCTCCCTGAAGCTGAGCAGCTGCTCGGGCCTCCCGTGCGTCTGCTCGAGCACGCGCCCGATCGCGTGCAGGTTGAAGCCTTCGGCCTGCATCTGGGCGATCAGGCGCAGGCGCGCGAGGTGCTCGGGGCCGTAGTAGCCAACGCGCTCGCGCACCACGGGCGCGGGCAACAGGCCGCGGGCACGGTGGGCGCGGATGTTGCGCACCGTCATCCCGCTCTCGGCTGCCAGCTGCTCGATCGTCAGCGTCTGCTCGATCGTGCTCGCCATCGCGCCCAGGATACCTCCAAAGAACGACACAGCAAATAACGTGACATCAAATGGTGTAACCTTGTAGGCTGACGACGGTAGATGAGCCGAGGGTTCAATGACAGAGAGGAGACCCGGCATGTCGACGATCGCCCCGCCCGCACCCGCCGAAGCAACGCCGGAGGCAGCGCGCGCGCCCGCCCGTCCCCAAACGGGGGAGTCCCCGGGGCCCGCCTCCGCGCCCGCCCACCTCGGTCTCCCGCCGGGGCCACGCTTGCCCGTGACCGCGCAGACGATCCTCGTGTGGAACCGCTCGGTCCACTTCCTCAAGCTGTGCCAACTCCGCTACGGCCCGGTGTTCACGATCCGCGCGCTGCCGTGGGGCAGGGCGGTCGTGATCAACGACAGCGCGCTCGTCAAGCAGATCTTCACCGGCGACCCCGCCGTCTATCACGCGGGCGACGGCAACTCGCTGCTCGCCCCCGTGCTCGGCGAGCGCTCGGTGCTGGTGCTCGACGAGGACGCGCACCTGCAGGCGCGCAAGCGGCTGTTGCCGCCGTTCCACGGCGATTCGGTGCGCCGCTACGGCGAGGTTGTCGAGCACATCGTCAGCGAGGAGATCGCGCGTTGGCCGCTGGGTGAGCCGTTCTCGCTGCACCCGCGCATGCGCGCGATCACGCTCGAGGTGATCCTGCAGGCGGTTATCGGCGTGACCGAGGGAGAGCGTGCGCGCGCGCTGCGCGAGGTTCTGCCCTCGACCGTCGAGATCGGCCCGACGATCATGGCGATGTGGGTCTACGAGGGCCTCGAGCGCTTCGGGCGCTGGCGCCGCTACCGCCAGCACGTCGCCGAAGCCAACAGGCTGCTGCGCGAGGAGATCGCAGCGCGCCGATGCGATGAGCGCCTGGAGCAGCGCGAGGACGTCCTCTCCCAGCTCGTGCGCGCCGGCGAAACCGATGATGAGGAGCTGCGCGACCAGATCATGACGCTGCTGCTCGCCGGGCACGAGACCACCACCACGGGCCTCGCGTGGGCGCTCGAGCGCCTCCTGCGCCACCCCGAGATCCTCGCGCGGGCGCGCGAGGGCGATGACGACTACCTCGACGCGGTGGTAAAGGAGACGCTGCGCGTGCGCCCGGTGATCCCCGCTGTGCTGCGCCAGCTCCAGGCCCCCGTCGAGCTCGGCGGCTGGCAGATCCCGGCGGGCGTGACGGTGATGCCCTCGATCTCGCTCATGCACGCCGACGCCACCCTCTTCCCCGAGCCCGAGCGCTTTCGCCCCGAGCGCTTCCTCGAGGACGGCGCCGGCTCGACCTACACCTGGATCCCGTTCGGCGGCGGCCGGCGCCGCTGCCTGGGAGCGGCGTTTGCGAGCTTCGAGATGCGCGTCGCGCTGCGTACGATCCTGCAGCAAACGACGCTGCGCGCCGAGCGTGCCCGGGACGAGCGCGTGCGCAGCCACCACATCACGCTCGTGCCCGCGCGCGGCGCGCGCGTCGTACGCGAGTCATAGCCGCAACCCCCGCGCCCTTCCGCCGCGGCCCCCGTGCGCTTGCGCTCTGGTGGGCTTGAACATAGGCTGAGTGCTCCGCGCAGGCCCGAGGTCCCCTTCGGGAACAGGCGAGCCCGCCGCGCGCCAAGCCACGAGCAGACGGAGGCCGAGATGAGTCGCACGCGATCCGCCCAATACGACGTTCGCGGACGCACCGTGTTCATCACGGGCGCCGCCCGCGGGATCGGCAAGGCGAGCGCCGAGCGCCTGCACAGAAAGGGCGCCAACGTCGCGCTCGTCGGGCTCGAGCCCGAGCGCCTGGAGGAGAACGCGGCTGCGCTGGGCGAGCGCGCGATGTTCTACGAGGCCGACGTCACCGACCTCGACGCGATGCAGGACGCCGTCGCCGCCACCGTCGAGCGCTTCGGCGGGATCGACGTGGCGATCGCCAACGCGGGCATCGCCTTCATCGGCGCGCTCGCGACGGCGCCGGTCGAGCAGGTCGAGCGCACGCTGGCGGTGAACCTGCTCGGGGTGTGGCGCACCGACCGCGCGGTGATCGACCAGATCACCAAAAGCCAGGGCTACCTGCTCAACGTCGCCTCACTGGCCGCCGTCGCGCACGGGCCACTGATGGGCCCCTACACGGCGACCAAGGCGGGCGTGGAGGCGATGACGGACGCGCTGCGCATGGAGAGCGCGCCGAGCGGCGCGCAGATCGGCTGCGCGTACTTCGGCTTCATCGACACCGATCTGGTGCGCGCGAGCTACGCCACCTCGCCGGCCGAAATCCTGAACAAGCGCGCGCCGGCTTTCATGCGCAACCCGGCGCCGCTGTCGAGCGCCATCGATGCGATCGAGCGCGGCATCGAAAGGCGCTCGGCGCGCGTATGGGCGCCGCGCTGGGTGGGCGCGATGCTCACGCTGCGTGGACTGTTCCAGCCGCTGACCGAACGGCGCCTGCTGAGCGAACCTGAGGAGCTGCGCGAGGCATTGCGCCTCGCCGACCCGGCCTCGGGCAGCGTGCCGGAGCAGGACCCGCTGCTAGGCGTGGCCGCGCAGGGCCTGCCCGTCGCCGACCGGGGGACCACCCGGCAGTCGGCGCCTATTGCGCGCGGCTGAACTCGAAGATCGCCACCAACAGCATCGCGAGGCCGAGCAGGGCGACGACCGCAGCGGCGACCAGCCCGGGCACGTGCCAGCCCCACCAGGTGACGCCTGGATCGAGCGCGCGGCGCGCGCCGTTGGAGATGTTGAGGTGCGCGAAAACGGCCCTGCGCATGGGGTCGACGGCGTAGGTAAGGGGGTCGAGGCGGTTCAGCACCTCCAGCCAGCGCGGCAGGCCGGAGACGGGAAAGAGCGCGCCGGAGAGGAAGAACATCGGCATGATCGCCATCTGCATGAGCGCCATGAACGACTGGATCTGAGAGATGCGCGCGGCCACCATCACGCCGAAGGCTGTGATCGTGAAGGCGAGCAGCAGCTGCAGGCCGAACACGGCGGCGATCAGCCCCGGCGCGTAGGGGACGCCGACGAGTCCGGCGAGGCACAGCACGATCACGCCCTGAAAGCCCGCCACGGTGGCGCCGCCGAGGCACTTGCCGAGCACCAGCGAGCTGCGCCGCACGGGCGCGACCATCATCTCTCTCAAGAAGCCGAACTCGCGGTCCCACACGAGCGACGCGGCAGAGAACATGGCGGTGAACATGACCGCCATGCACAGCACGCCGGGGTAGACGAACGTGCGCAGGTTCACGCCATGCGTGCCCGCAGATGCGATCCGCGAGAGGCCGGTGCCGAGCACGAACAAGAACAGGAACGGCTGCATCAGCGAGGTGAGGATGCGCAGCGGGTCGCGAACGAAGCGGATCAGCTCGCGCTTCCACACCACTTTGATGGCGCGCAGCTCGCCGCGTGTGCCGCCCGCGGGCACGCGCACGCGCGCGAGCTCGGGCACGCGAGCCTGGAGCTGCGCGCCTGCTGCGGCGCCACTCGCCTCTGTCCTCGCTCGCGTTGCCATCAGCGGCTCATCATGCGTGCGAAGGCGCGCGTGCGCTCGTTGCTGCTCGAGGACTCGGCGTCGCGGATCGTGGTGCCGGTGTAGGACATGAACACATCGTCGAGCGACGGCCGCGTCACGCTCACGCCGCGGATCGGCAAGCCGAGCTCGCTGAACAGGCGCGGCACGAACTGCTCGCCCTCTGCTACGCCGAAGGTGACCGCGCCTTCGGCGACAGTGGCCTCGATCCCGAAGCGCTCACGCAGCGCGGCGATCGCGCGCTGGTCGTCCTCGGTGTGGATCTGCACGCGGTCCTTGCCCACGCTCGCCTTGAGCGCTTGCGGCGTGTCGAGCACGATGATGCGGCCGTTGTCCATGATCGCGATGCGGTCGCAGTACTCGGCCTCGTCCATGTAGTGGGTGGTCAGGAAGATCGTGATCTCCTCGTTGGCCTTCAGCTCGCGCACGTAGCTCCAGATCGAGCTGCGCGTCTGCGGGTCGAGGCCCACGGTAGGCTCGTCCAGGAAGAGCACGCGCGGAGAGTGAAGCAGCCCGCGCGCGATCTCCAGGCGCCGCTTCATGCCGCCCGAGTAGACGCTCACGAGCGCCTTGCGCCGCTCCCACAGCCCCACCATCTCCAGGACCTGGCGCATGCGCCCGCCGACCAGATCGCGCGGCACCCCGTAGAGCTCCGCGTGCAGGCGCAGGTTCTGCTCCGCTGTCAGGTAGGCGTCGAGCGTCGTGTCCTGAAAGACGAGCCCGATGTTGCGGCGCACCTGGTCGCGTTCGCGCGCGACGTCGTGACCGGCCACGCGCGCGCTGCCGGCGCTGGGGCGCGCGAGCGTGCAGAGCATGTTGATGGTCGTCGACTTGCCGGCGCCGTTGGGACCGAGAAACCCGAACGTCTCCCCAACGGCGACGTCGAAGTCGATTCCGCGCACGGCCTCGACTTCGCGGTAGCGCTTGACCAGACCCCTGACCGACACGGCCGCGACGGCGTCCGCGCCGTCCTGCCCGATAAGGGTGCCCGTTGCGGGAAGGCCGGCGCCGCCACCTGAGCTAGCGGCGGCTGCGCCGGAGGTTGGGGCTCCTGAGGCATTCACGCGTCCGATCTACGGTATCGCCCGCCTCTCAATCGCCGCGATCCCCGCTCTCGCCGGCCTCTCCGTCGGCCAGGATCAGATACAGGCGGCGGCGCGCCTCGGCGAGCACCTCCTTGGCCTTTGCGATCTGCTCCTCGCTGCCCGCGCGGCTGACCTGCACGAACGCGAAGTAGACCTCGCGCACGAGCCGGCCGAGCGCGTAGGCCTCCTCGCTGACGTCGCCGCTCATCTGCTCCCACGGCGCGGGCTTGGAGGGGTCGCGCTCCTCCACGTGGGCGCGACCGGCGTCGGTGAGCACGAACAGCTTGCGACCGTCGCTCTCCTCGGAGCGGATCAGGCCCTCGTCCTCTAGCTGCGCGAGCGCCGGATACACCGAGCCGGGGCTCGGTCGCCAGACGCCTCCGCTTCGCTCCTCGACCTCCTGCATGATCTGGTAGCCGTTGCGCGGCTCCTCCGCGAGCAGCAACAGCGCGGCCGTGCGGATGTCGCCGCGGCGCGCCTTGCGAGCTCGCCAGTAGGGACTGCCGCCGGGGCCGAAGCCGCCGCGACTGAATCCGAAGCCGCCGTGGCGATGGCGGCCTCGATGGGGGCCGTAGCCGCTCGTCGCGCCGCACATCCCGGGACCTCCGTGACTTGAATGGGCAAACATGTGACTCCTATCATGAGTTGTCTCTGTAAGCTCACGATATATCGTAACTGTTCGGGCGCGTCAACCCCTCCAAGCGCCGGCGAGGACCGGGGGCTGGATCCGCGGCCTGGGCCCGGTCCACACATCGCCGACTCAAGTCGAGCCGGGACTCCCGAGCTACTCGCGTGAATCCTTTGACGCCGCGAGCCGTTCGGCGGCGGCACGACCGGCCTCGATGTCGATGTAGACGGTCACCCGCTGGACCTTTCCGGCTACCCACTCGACGACGTGTGCTTCTCGTGCTTGGACCGTCGCGTCACTCCCCACCGGGCGGCCGACCTGTCGCTGGACCGAGAAGACGACTCCGTGGCCGAGGTCGTGTAGCTCCTCCAGCTCGAAGCGAAGCTCCTCGAACATGCTCCAGTACTCCTGCATGAAGGCGGCTGCCACCTCGCGGCCCTCATACACTCCGAGCCCGCTGGGCGACGTGTCATAGACCGCGTCCGGAGCCGCGAACCTCATGAGCGTGTCGATATCGCGCCGGTTCACAGCCTCGATCTGGCGGCGCGCAACCTCCGCCAGGTCGCGGGGCGTGTGCTCGCGCGACACCGCCGCGCCGCCGCTCAGTGGCGGAAGTGGCGCACGCCGGTGGCCACCATCGCGATCCCTGAAGCGTCGGCTGCGGCGATCACTTCCTCGTCGCGCACCGACCCGCCGGGCTGGATGATGGCGCTCACGCCCGCGTCGATGGCGAGCTGCGGGCCGTCGGCGAAGGGGAAGAACGCGTCGGAGGCGAGCACCGCGCCGGCGAGCAGCTCGGGTTGGGCCGCGCGCGCCTTCTCGAGCGCGATGCGCACCGCGTCGACCCTGCTCATCTGCCCGGCGCCGATGCCGATCGTGGCCTGGCCGCGCGCGATCACGATCGCGTTGGAGCGCACGTGGCGGCACACCTTCCACGCGAACAGCAGCGCCTCCCATTGCTCCTCCTCGGGCGCGAGCTTGCTGATGACGCGCATCTGCTCGCGCGTCTCAGAGACGAGGTCGCGCGTCTGCACGAGCTGCCCGCCGATCACGGGCTTGCCTTCCACCTCGCGCGAGGGCTCGGGCCAGGGCGAGAGTTCGAGCAGGCGCACGTTCTTCTTTTCGCCCAGCACCGCGAGCGCGTCCTCGTCGAAGCCCGGTGCGAGCAGCACCTCGATGAACTGCTTTGAAAGCGCTGAGGCGAAGGCGCGGTCGACGCGCTCGTTGACCGCGATCACGCCTCCGTATGCGCTCTGCGGGTCGCACGCGAAGGCGCGTTCGTAGGCCGCCTGGCCGCTGTCTGCGAGCGCGCAGCCGCAGGGGTTGTTGTGCTTGACGATGGCGCACGCCGGCCCGGCGAGCTCCTCTACCAGCTCGCGCGCCGAGCTGAGATCGAGCAGGTTGTTGAACGAGAGCTCCTTGCCGTGCAGCTGACGCACGCCCTCGAGCAGGTGCGTGGCCTCGCCGACGCGCGCGTAGAAGGCGGCGCGCTGGTGCGGGTTCTCGCCGTAGCGCAGGTCCATCACCTTCTCGTACGCATCCCGCCACGCCGGCGGGAAGCCCTCGTAGGTGCGCATCGCAAACCACGTCGAGATGGCCGCGTCGTAGCGAGCCGTGCATGCGAACGCCTTGGCCGCGAGCTCGGTGCGGGTGGCGCGGCTGAGGCGGCCATCCGTTCGGCGAAGCTCCACCAGCACGGGCTCGTAGTCGGTCGGATCGACGACCACGGCCGCGAACGCGCTGTTCTTGGCCGCCGCCCTGATCATCGTCGGCCCGCCGATGTCGATGTTCTCGATGACCAGCGCCTCATCGGCGTCCTCGCGCGCGGCTGTGCGCTCGAAGGGGTACAGGTTCACGCACACCAGATCGACCTGCTCGATCCCCTGCTCGGCGGCCGCATCGAGGTGCGCGTCCTCGTCGCGCCTGGCCAAAAGGCCCGCGTACAGGCGCGGGTGAAGCGTCTTGACGCGCCCATCCATGATCTCGGGGAAGCCCGTGAAGTCCTCGATCGAGCGCGTGACGAGGCCCGCGCGCTCGAGCTCGCCGGCGGTGCCGCCCGTGGAGACGATCTCCACCCCGAGCTCTTGAAGGCCGCGGGCGAACTCGACGATGCCGCGCTTGTCAGACACCGACAAGAGCGCGCGGCGTACGCGCACCTCGCCCGGCCGTGCCCGCTCTATGCCCGCGCGAGCGCTCTGCGTCTCGCTCTCGGAGAGCATGGCCAGAGACTATCCCCCTACGCCCCGGCCTCGCCCACTGCGCGCGCCCGCGAGGTGCTCGAGGCCCGCCGCGGCCGGATGCGGCCCCAGCTCGCCGGCCGCAAACGAGCGCACCGCCGCGCACAGCAGGTCGTGCTCGAGCGGGCGCAGCGCCTCGCGCACCTCGGCCGCGGAGCCCGGCGAGGGGAGCTCGAGCGCTCGCTGCGCGATCACCGGCCCGGTGTCGACACCCTGATCGACGAAGTGCACGGTCACGCCGAAGACCTTGACGCCGTACTCGAGCGCCTGCTCGATCGCCCGCAGGCCCGGAAAGGCGGGCAGCAGCGAGGGGTGCACGTTGATCACGCGGCCAGCAAAGCGGGCCAGAAACGGCGTCCCGAGCAGCTCCATGAAGCCCGCGAGCACGACGAGGCGCGCTCCGCGCAGCGCAAGCCACTCGCCGAGCGCCTCATCGCGTGCGGCGCGGTCGGCGTAGTCGGCGCGCGCGAACACCTCGACGGGAACGCCTGCCGCCTCCGCTCGCGAGAGCGCGGTCGCGCCGGCCACGCTCGAGGCAACGGCCACGATCTCGGCCTCGCGCCCGTGCACGCGGTCGATGAGCGCCTGCAGGTTCGTGCCGGCGCCGGATACGAGCACGGCGATGGGGAGCAGCTCGCCCACGGCTCCTGCACCATAGCTGTGAGCTAGCTCACATTTGGTCATCCTCTGTATAAGCCGACGGCTCGCACCCGCCGCGCGGCTATTGACTGCAGAAGTGCGAAAACGCACGATATGGTCTCGTGCCGTGGCATCTCGGGACGACCTCAATGCTTGGCTCAGACAGAGGTTCGCCGTCGTCAGGGCCAAAAGAGGCCGTCGCAGCCTTCTCCGGATGTCGCCGCTCGTGGCGGCCCTGTCCGTCATCGCATATGCCGCGTCGGGAGACCTGGAAGGAGGGTCGACGTTCCTTTCTGTTGTCGCCGTTGGGTTCGTCGCTGCGGCGGCGGCGTTGGTTGCTGGCGCCCTCCTCGGATTTCTGTTCGGCCTTCCACGAGCTGTCGACCAGCCGGGCACAAAAGCTCGCCTACGAACGAACACCAATCTCGACCAGATCTCCGACTGGCTCACGAAGATCCTGGTCGGTCTTGGGCTGGTTCAGCTAGGCAAAGTCACGCACGGCGTTAGCAACATTGGCCACTCTCTCGCCCCAGGGTTAGGCGATGCACCTGGTGCAAAGCCGTTTGCAATTGCGCTCCTGGTCTACTCTGCCGGAGATGGCTTTTTGATCGGCTACATCTGGACACGCGTCGACCTCAGCAGACGGTTTCGGGAAGCCGCTGAGGACCTCGATCCGATCGAGAGGGCCACCGAAAAGGCGCTGCAAAGGCCGCCGCCTCAGCCGCCCCAGCCTCCCGATTAGTTGTGGTTGCAGGGCTTTTCGCGCTGGCCAGATGTCGTGCGCCTCACCCAACCGTCGGATATACACTCCAAGGTATGCAGTGGTCTGAGCTTGAGAGCTATCGGCAGCTTGTAGACAACTACAACAGTCGACGCGAGGCGTACGAAAAAGCTCTGACAGCCTGGCGGGAGGCACAGGCGGCAAACACCGGAGACCCCCAGGAGCTTCAGGCGACGAAAGCGAAACTGGATGCGGAGTACGCCGACCTCGGCACCCTGCTCGCGAGGATAAACGCGATGCGCAACGAACTCGCTCATGCGCGCGACTCCGCCGTTACTCAGCCGCAGTAGCGCGCGCCAGCAGTTCAGCGAACATTGGCGGGTCGCACTGGTAGCCTTGGCCGCGTGGCTGAGACCCCGCAGCGCGACGAGCCAAAACAGACCACGCCCGCAGGCCATCGCATTCCGATCCCCTCGCGCGAGGACTTCGAGCGGATGGTCAGGAAGCTCGTGCCGCCAGCAGGTCGTAAACGCCCTGCCGACTCAGACGAGCCTCCCGAGCGATCTGAGCAATAGACACGCCTTCACGTTGCGCCACGCGTATCTGCTCGCGTAGGTCCTCGGTTGCGGCCTGCCGGAGACCGTCAGCGTGCTCGCGCCGTCTGGCCGCGCGCCGGATTCTCTTGACCGCCTCAGACTCGCTCATGCGTAGCCGCGTCCAGAAGCGACTCGAACATCGATGTTGGGTTGTAGCGCGCGTTCCGCCGCCACACGAACTCGTTGAGATATCCCTGTAGCCAACGGTGCGACACCTTCCGGTAGGTGCCTCGGATCGAGGGCTTGAGATGTCCGAAGAACGCCTCGACCGTGTTCGTGTGCGTATTGCCGTCCACGTAGTACCCGGCCGAGTGGTTGATCTGACTATGGTCGATGAAGTGGCGCTTGAGGCCGTAGTACGCGGGCCAGTCGTCCGTGATGATGATCGACTCTGGCTCGACCCACTTGACAAGCTGGCGTTGTAGGTGTGGCCCATGACGGGACGGCAGCACGGTCGCCTTGATGCGTCCACCGCGCTCGACGGCGGCGAACACCGTTGCTCTACTACGCACACGCAGTTTCGCGGCTTCTGAGCGTCGAGAGGGCCCGAGAGCAATCTGTCGGCGTGGCCCTTGCTTGCGAGGCTTGCCATCGACGGACGCCTCATCCGCCTCTACATCGCCAGAGAGCGGTATACCGTCATCCCTCATCAGCTCGTTGCGAATGAGATTGAGCATCCGCCACGCCGTCCGATAGGACACGCCGATCTCGCGCTCAAGCATCTTGGCCGACACTCCGCAGCGAGTGCTGGTCATCATGTAGATCGCGAAGTACCACAGGTGCAGCGACGTGGAGGACTTCGCGAAGATCGTGCCTGCCGTCGGGTGGACGTGGTGGCCGCAGCCAGTGCAGGTCCACGATTGGCGTCCTTGAGAAGTCGCGTAGCGCTTGAATACGCGCTCGCGCTCACACTTCGGGCATTCGGCGTGTTCGCCGTCTGGCGAGTAGCGGGTGCGCCAAAGGTGCTCAAGGCATGCGGCGTCATCCGGGTATTCACGCATGAACTCCATGAGCGAGTAGCCCGAATCCGAGCACGCTGTCCGCGTCGGATCGTGGCGGTTGCCTGCGGCCATACTGTCAATATACTTGACAGCGGGTCGAGTGTCAAGGCTCTTGACAGATTTACTCCGGAGTGAATAGGCTCGGCATGTGCGCGGGAGCCTCGAAGGGCCAATCGCGAAGCTTGCGCGGGCAGAGCGCCAGTTTCGAGTACTTGAGCGTGAGATCGGGAAGCTCTGGCCTCCAGGCCATGCATGGCCCGTTCGGACCAAGATAGACCGGGGCGGACTTGAGTACCGCTTCTACCTGGGCGAGCTGCCCGCTATTGAACCCGACTGGACGTTGGCTATGGGAGAGGTCCTTTTTGACCTTCGCTCCGCCCTCGACCATCTCGCCTGGGAGCTTCATGTCCGGCACTACGGTCGCCGGACGATCCCCCGAAAGGTCGAGTTCGCCAGTCAGTTCCCGATCTTCGACACCAAGACCGACTTCATCAATAAAGGTCGGCGCCGCATCAAGGAGCTTGGCCAGCGCGAGCGGCGGGCCGTCCGCGTGCTCCAGCCATACGAGGGTCGGAACGACAAGTGGCGACTCGTGCGTTCCGACCTGTCGATGCTCAATTCCTTGCACAACATCGACAAGCACCGTCAGCTCCATGTCGTAGTGGGCGCGCATCAAGCAGCGGTCGAGCCGAACTACGCGCCTGAGTTTGGGTTTCACATGACGCCGATGTGGGGCCGCGTGAAACCACATGCTCACGTCGAGACGTGGACCTTCGCCAAGGCACCACCCAAGATCGAGCCGCACCACGGAGCGTTCCTTGCGATATGCCTCGACTACATGGGAGAGGAGTGGCCCCTGCTCCCGATGCTTGGAGGACTTATGACGAGCGTGGCGGCCGTTCTTCGCCGGTTCGCCAACCGCTTTCCGCCCACGAATCCGCCTAGCTGGAGCCGATACACCGGCCACTGGTGGAAGGGGGCGCGGGGGTACCGGGGCGGCCCCAAGCTCGTTTAAGCGGGGGCGCATCTCAGCGCTGTGCTCGCTTATACAGAGGATGACCAAATGTGAGCTAGCTCACACTGACGAGGACTCGCGCGTCCTTCAATGAAAGGTGCTGGGCGGAGAGGGCAACGCCCAACCAAAGGACAACACCATGCTCACAGCCATTATCGTCACCGCCACCATCGTCGGCACGCTCGGCTACGCGCTGGGCATCGGTCGTCGCGACTCCTCGATCCTGCGCCGGCCCTACAACAACCGCTATAACGCCGCATCCGGCGCGCGCGAGGAGTCTTTCAGCTAGATTCGGCGCTCGGACCGCCGCCGGCGCTCGGACCGCCCCGAAAGCGCTACGCCCGCACGAGCGGGGGCGGCTGCGCTGAGCGCTGCTCGAGCGCGTACTTGCCGTTTGCTCCGGCGCTGCCGTCCAGCGGATAGGAGCCGCTGAAGCACGCGTCGCAGTGCGTGGCGCGCGTGGCGCCGATCGCCTCGTAGACGCCCTCGAGCGAGAGGTAGTGCAGCGAGTCGCAGCACAGCTCCGCGGCCACCTCCTCGGTGCTTCGCCCGTGGGCGATCATCTCCTCGCGCGTGGACATGTCGATGCCGTAGTGGCAGGGGTGGCGGATGGGCGGAGCGGAGATGCGCAAGTGCACCTCCGCAGCGCCAGCGTCGCGCAGCATCTGCACGATCTGGCGCGTGGTGTTGCCACGCACGATCGAATCGTCGACCACCACTAGGCGCTTGCCTGCGATCACGTCGGGCAGCGGGTTGAACTTCAAACGCAGCCCGTGCTTGCGCAGCTCCTGGCCCGGCTGGATGAACGTGCGCGCCACGTAGCGGTTCTTGACAAAGCCGTCGTCCTGCGGGAGTCCGGCGGCGCGAGCGAGCCCGCGCGCGGCCGCGTTGCCCGAGTCGGGCACCGCTATCACGACGTCCGCCTCTACGGGCGCCTCGCGCCACAGGATCTCGCCCATGCGCGCGCGTGTGACCTGCAGCGCGCGGCCGTTCATCTGCGAATCGGGCCGCGCGAAGTAGATGTGCTCGAAGACGCAAAACGCCCGGCGCGCGCCCGGCGCCACCATGCGGCTGCGCGGCTCGCCCTCGGCGAGCGTCACGACCTCGCCCGGCTCCACCTCGCGCAAGAGCTTCGCGCCGATGATGTCAAAGGCGCTTGACTCGCTCGCCACGCAGTAGCGCCTCGGCCCCTCGGGCGCGTCCGAGGAGGGCCCGCCTGTCCCCGGATGTGGGAGCGCTCCCAGCACCAGCGGGCGCAGCCCGTGCGGGTCGCGGAAGGCGAGGATCTGATCCTTGGTCATGACGACCGTCGAGAACGCTCCCCGCAGCCGCGGCAAGACATCCGCGATCGCATCCTCGACGTCGCGCGCGGGGTGCGTGGCGATCAGCGCCGCGATGATCTCCGAATCGGAGGTCGAGCTGAAGGTGACGCCGCGCCCGACCAGGTCGTCGTGCAGCTCGACCGCGTTGATCAGGTTGCCGTTGTGTGCCAGCGCGAGCTCGCGGCGCGACCCCGCCGTGCCCTCCGAGCGGTGCACCGGCTGGGAGTTCTCCCACGCGTTTGAGCCCGTCGTCGAGTAGCGCACGTGCCCGATCGCGAGGTCTCCCGCCAGCGTGCGCAGGTCGTTCTCGCTGAAGACCTGGCTCACCAGCCCCAGCTCGCGACGCGTGATGATGTGGCCCCCCCTGTCAGCGGCCGCGATGCCCGCCGACTCCTGGCCGCGGTGCTGAAGCGCGTAGAGCGCAAAGTAGGACAGACGCGACACCTCGTGACCGGGCGCATACAGTCCGAACACTCCGCACTCATCGCGCGGTCCGTCACGCATCACGACCACAAGCTAGCAGCCCTCATGCGAACAGCTCCGCGAGCGCGGCGTGGGCGTCGGCGAGGTCCGTTAGCGGGATCTCCAGCAGCGGCGGTGCGGCCGATCCGCTGCCGCCGCGGGCGGCGGCCGCGGGTGCGCCGGCACCACCGGTGTCGGCGCGCAGATCCCGGATCACGAGCCGCTCCCCGCCCACGGTGCCGATGCCGAGCACGCGGGTCCGCGCGGCGAGCTCCCGTAGCCCGTGCTCGCTCGCGCTGACGACGAAGCCGCCAGGAGCCTCGCCGAACAGGATCTCGGCGACCGGCTCCGAACTCGTCGGAGCGGCGGCGATTGCTTCCCAAACATCGTCTCCCAGCTCGACCTGCGCGCCCACCGCCCCGGCCAGGCAGCACTCGGCGAGCGCGACCGCGAGCCCGCCCTCGGCGATGTCGTGCGCGCTCTCGAGCAGACCTTCGCGGACGGCGTCGCGCACCACCAGCTGGGCCGCGCGCACGGCCGGGATGTCGATCGCGGGGAGCCCGGCGGGCAGCCGCTCGCCGCGCAGCTTGCAGAGCTCGCTCGCCGCCAGGGAGGGGCTGAAGGAGCCCACGAGGGCGATCTGCGCGCGCGCGCGGGCGAAGCCCAGCCGTCCCGCGCGCCGCGCGTCGGGCAGGCGCCCGACCATTCCGATCACGGGCGTCGGGTAGATCGGGCCTGCTGCTCCCTCGTTGTAGAGGGAGACGTTGCCACCCACGATCGGCGCCTCTAGCGCGCGACATGCGTCGCCGAGGCCGCGCACCGACTCGCTCAGCTGCCACGCGATCACGCCCTTCTCGGGATTGCCGAAGTTGAGGTTGTTCGTCGTCCCCAGTGGCTCCGCGCCGGCGCAGGCGAGGTTGGAGGCGCACTCGAGCACCGCCGCCACCGTGCCCGTGTAGGGGTCGGCGGCCACGCGCCTGCCGTTGCAGTCGATGCTCACCGCAAGCGCGCCGCCGTCTGGCAGCTCTAGCACCGCCGCGTCCGCCTGCTCGGGGCGGCGCACGGTGCGCGACTGCACGATCGCGTCGTACTGCTCGAACAGCGCGCGGCGTGAGGCAAGGTTGGCCGAGCGCAGCAGTTCGAGCAGCGTCTCGCGCGCGCCCGCTGACCGCTCGAGCGCCTTAGGCGGGTCCGCGTAGAGGGGCTCTGTGGGGCGCTGCGGCTGCAGGTCATACAGGGGGCACTCGTCGACCAGCGCGGCCACCGGCATGTCGCCCACGAGCTCATCGCCGTCGCGCACGCGGATCCGCTGGGAGTCCGTGACCTCGCCGATCACCGAGCCGCCTACCTCCCAGCGCTCGCACAGCGCCAGCACCTCATCGACGCTCGCCGGCTCGACCACGCACAGCATGCGCTCCTGCGACTCCGAGACCATCACCTCGAAGGGCTCCATGTCAGGCTCGCGCAGCGGCACGCGGCTGACGTCGAGGTCGATCCCCACGCCGCCCTTGCTCGCCATCTCAGACGCCGAGGAGGTGAGGCCGGCGGCGCCCAGGTCCTGCAGCGATATGAGCAGGCCCCGCTGCAACAGCTCGAGCGAGCACTCCATCAGCTTCTTCTCCTCAAACGGGTCCCCCACCTGCACGCTCGGGCGCTTGTCATCGGTTGCGCCCTCCTCTGAGTCGGGGGCGCCGAGCTCCGCGGAGGCGAGCACCGAGGCGCCCCCTATGCCGTCGCGGCCGGTCGCCGCGCCGAACAGCACCAGCACGTTTCCCGGCCCCGCCGCCGCGCTGCGCATGAGCTGCTCGCGCGGGGCCAGGCCGAGCGCCATTGCGTTGATCAGGCAGTTGCTCTCATAAGGCGCCTCGAAGTACAGCTCGCCGCCCACAGTCGGCACGCCGACCGAGTTTCCGTAGTGGGAGATCCCCGACACCGCCCCGTCGAGCAGGTAGCGGGCCCGCGCGCTCGCCGCCTCGCCGAAGCGCAGCGAGTCCAGCACCGCGATCGGCCGCGCGCCGAGCGCGAAGATGTCACGCAGGATCCCGCCGACCCCCGTCGCTGCGCCCTGGAAGGGCTCGACGGCGCTCGGGTGGTTGTGCGACTCGACCTTGAACGCGCACGCGAGCCCCCCGCCGACATCCACCGCGCCGGCGTTCTCCCCCGGCCCGACGACCACATGGGGGCCGCTGGTGGGGAGCGTGCGCAGCAGCTTCTTGGAGTGCTTGTAGGCGCAGTGCTCGCTCCACAGAAGCGAGTACATCGCCAGCTCGAGCGCGTTCGGCGCGCCGCCCTGCTTCTCGCACACGAGCTCGTACTCCTCGCGCGTCAGGCCAAGCGCGAGGGCATCGGCGAGCTCAGGCAACTACCGACCCCACCGCCGCGCGCATCGACTCGAAGATCAGAAGGCCATCCGTCGAGGCGCCCGTCAGCTCCCGCACCGCATGCTCGGGGTGCGGCATGAGACCGAACACGTTGCCCGCCTCGTTGCAGACGCCGGCGATGTCCTCGAGCGAGCCGTTGAAGTTCTCGCCCGGCGCGTAGCGCAGCACCACCTGCCCGCGCTCGCTCATCTCTTGCAGCGTGCGCTCGGCCGCGTAGTAGCGGCCCCATGAGTGCTTCGCGGGGATGCTCAGCAGCTGGTGAGGGCTGCACGCGCGCGTGAAGTGGGTGTCCGCATTGACCACCTCGAGGCGCAGCTGGCGGAAGGTGAAGCGGCGGTTTGCGTTCACCAGCAGCGCTCCCGGCAACAGCCGCGCCTCGCACAGCACCTGAAAGCCGTTGCAGATCCCCAGCACGAGCCCGCCCTCGCGCGCGAAGTCGATCACCGACTCCATCGCCGGCGAGAAGCGCGCGATCGCGCCCGCGCGCAGGTAGTCGCCGTAGGAGAAGCCGCCCGGGACGATGATCGCGTCGGCGCCACGCAGGTCGCGCTCGCCGTGCCACAGCAGCTCGGCCTCGCCGACGAGGCTCGCGGCCCTCAGCGCGTCGAGCTCATCGCAAGAGCCCGGAAACTGCAGGACGCCGAACTTCACGCCGTCTCTGCGGAGCCGATCAGCTGGATCTCGTAGTCCTCGACCAGCGGGTTGGCGAGCAGCTTCTCGCACATCGGCTCGATCTGGTGCTCGTCCTCGACCTCGAGCTCCACCATGCGCCCCACGTGCACGTTGGCCACGCCATCGAAGCCAAGCGCCGGAAGCGCGCGCTCGACCGCCTCTCCCTGGGGGTCGAGGATCCCCTCCTTGGGCCTGATCAGCACGCGCGCCCTCACGCAGCACCCTGCGCGTGCACCACATCGGTGCGCGTCAGCCACTCCTCGAACGGCTCGCCCGTGATCAGCTCGTAAGCCTCGACGTAGCGCGCGCGCGTGCCCGCGACCACCTCGTCGGGGATCGCCGGCGCAGGCGGGCGCTTGTCCCAGCCGCTCGCAGATGCCCAGTCGCGCACGAACTGCTTGTCAAAGCTCGGCTGGCTGCGGCCCGGCGCGTACCCCGCCGCGGGCCAGTAGCGCGAGGAGTCCGGCGTCAGCGCCTCGTCGCCCAGCACGAGCTCGCCGCGCTCGTCGAGCCCGAACTCGAACTTCGTGTCCGCCAAGATCACGCCGCGCTCGCGCGTGTGCGCGGCCGCGAAGGAGTACAGCTCGATGGAGCGGTCGCGCACCGCTCCCATCAGCGCGCCGTCGTCGACCAGCTCACACGCGCGCTCGAAGTCGATCGCCTCGTCGTGGCCCTCCTGCGACTTCGTGCTCGGGGTGAAGATCGGCTGCGGCAGGCGATCGGACTCGCGCAGGCCCTCTGGCAGCCCTATCCCCGACACGCTGCCGCTCGCCTGGTAGTCCTTCCATCCCGAGCCCGTGATGTAGCCGCGCACCACGCACTCCACCGGGAGCATGCGCAGCGCGCGCACGACCAGTCCGCGCCCGCGCACCTCCTCGGGAACGCCCGCGGTGGCCGAGACGAGATGGTTGGCGACGATGTGCTGCGTCTTTACAAACCAGAACGCCGACAGCCCGCTCAGGACCTTGCCCTTGTCCGGTATCGGCGTCGGGTGCACAGCGTCGTACGTCGAGATCCTGTCGCTCGCCACCATCAGCAGGCGCCCGCCCGCTGCGGGCACGATGCGCCCCCGCAGCGCCTCCGATCCCGCTTCGGGAGTGCCCTCGGCAGCTCGCCCCAGCTCATACATCTCGCGGACCTTCCCGCTGGCGATTAGGGGCAGGTCGGCGAGCTTGGTCACGCATTTCGATGCTACCAGCGCGTTCGGCAGGTGCTCAGGCGGCCGCGCGCTCAGGCGGGGGGCGCTCACTCAGGCGGCCGCGTCCGCGGGTGCGAGCACCACGTCGAGGCGGCCGACGATCTCCTCGGCGTAGCGGACGTAGTGCTCGTAGGAGAAGATCTCGTCGAGGTCGAGCGAGATCTGCCTCACGCGCTCGTCGCGCTCGAGCAGCTCGCGCAGCGGCACGCCCTCGTCGAAGGCGCGCTGCGCGAGCTCCTGCACGATCCTGTAGGCGTCGTCTCTGGTCATGCCGGCCGCGACGAGCGCGAGCAGCACCCGCTGTGAGAACAGCGCACCGTGAGTGAGCTCGAGGTTCGCGCGCATACGATCGACGTCGACCGTCATGCCCTCGATCAGCGCGATCGCCACCGCCTGCAGGTAGTCGATCAGGATCGTGCAGTCGGGCAGCACGATCCGCTCGACCGAGGAGTGCGAGATGTCGCGCTCGTGCCAGAGGGCAACGTTCTCGAGCGCTGCCTCTGCGTTGGCGCGCAGCACCCGCGCGAGGCCCGCGATCTGCTCGGCCTTGATCGGGTTGCGCTTGTGCGGCATCGCAGATGAGCCCTTCTGGCTGGCTTTGAACGGCTCCTGCACCTCGCGCACCTCGGTTCGCTGCAGGTGGCGGATCTCCGTCGCGAGACGCTCCAGCCCCGCGCCGGCGAGGGCGATCGCGCCCACCAGCTCGGCATGGCGGTCGCGCGCCACGACCTGCGTGGAGACGTCCTCTCGCACGAGGCCAAGCCGATCGAGCACGCGCGCCTCGAATTCGGGGCTCGTGGCGGAGTACGTTCCGACTGCGCCCGAGATCGCACCGACAGCCGCCTGCGCGAACGCCCGCTCCAGCCGCAGCGCGTTGCGGTGGGCCTCGAACGCAAACCCCGCGAGCTTCACGCCAAAGGTGGTGGGCTCAGCGTGCACGCCGTGCGTGCGTCCGACGCAGACCGTGCGCGCGTGCTCGCGCGCACGAGCGTGCAGCGTCGCCACGAGCTCGAACGCGCCCGGCACGATGATCTCCCTGGCCGCGCGCAGCTGCAGCGCAAGCGCCGTGTCGAGCACGTCCGAGGAGGTGAGGCCGAAGTGGATCCAGCGGCCCGCCTCACCGGCGGAGGAGGCCAGCACGTCGACGAATGCCGCCATGTCGTGGTCGATTTCGCGCTCACGCTCGCGCACCGCCTCCAGCGTGAAGGTGGCGCGGCGGATCGCCTCGAGCTCTTCCTCCGTCGGGCCGTCGCCCGGGCCGAGCAGGTCTCCGAGCTCCTCGCAGGCGGCGACCTCGACACGCCGCCAGCTCTCCATGCGCGCCTCGTCGCTCCAGATGCGTCCCAGCTCCGGGCGCGTATAGCGATCGATCATGCCGCGAGGATCTGCGCGGCGAGGATCGCTGCGTTGCGCGCGTTGTCCAACCCCACGCACGCCACCGGCACGCCGGGAGGCATCTGCACGATCGAGAGGATCGCGTCCAGTCCCCCGGCCGCGCTCAGGCTCCCCGAGAGCGGTACGCCGATGACCGGCAGGTCGGTGTGAGCGGCCACTGCCCCAGGGAGCGCAGCCGAGATGCCTGCGCCGGCGATGATCACGCGCAGTCCGCGCATGTGGGCGTTCCTGGAGTAGTCAGCAACCAGATCGGGCTCCCGGTGGGCAGACATCACGCGGATCTCGTGCAAGATGCCGCGCTCCTCCAGCTCGCGCGCCGCCTGCTGCATGACCTCCATGTCGCTTTTCGAGCCCATCACGATGCCCACGCGCGGCGCGTCGACGTCGATGTCCTCGAGCTGCGACTCCACCTCCGGATCATCCATCAGCTCCGGCACCAGCGAGATCTCGGGCGCGCCGCCCGGGCGGCCCTCGCGCGCCGACGGGCCCTCCCGCCGGCCGAGCCTCAGCCGGTCCGGATAGACGCGCCCGCGCGCAAGCCGGGCGAGAGCGCGCACGGGCGAAGTCCCCTCACTGGAGGTCATCCAAACGCCAGCATACGCCGCACGACGGGGGAATCCGGCCCGCGCGCGACGGCTACAGCGAGGCGATGAACTCCTCCACCGGGATCGCGGCGAGCGTCTCGTAGCGGCCCGTGCCGCGCGAGCCGAGCTCGAGCGATACGCGCGCCATCGTCCCCTCATCCGGCGCCTCGACGACCGAGATGAAGTCGACGTGACCCAGGGTCGCCCATTGGGCCTTCACGACCGCGCCCAGCTGCTCGACCTCCTTGTTGACCTCCCTGATCCGCTCCGGATTGTTCTTGACCGTCTGCACTCCCTCAGGTGTCAGCGTCGAGAGCATGATGAACGTGGGCATCGTGGCGGTTCCTCCTCGGTTCGGCGCGGCGCGCGCCCGGCTCGGCGTGCTTGATCCGTTGTACCGGATCGGGAGCGCTAGGGGAACCTTCATCAAGGACCGCGGCGGCGGCGCCAAGCGATGACCGTCGATCCGTCCAATCCTCCAGCCGAATCACACAGGCGCACCTAGCGTGGCGCTATGCCCAAATCCCCACGCAGGCACCTGAACTACGCAAACGTCACCGCCACGCTCGCGCTCGTCCTAGCGATGAGCGGGGGCGCGCTCGCGGCCAAGCACTACCTCATCAACTCGACCAAGCAGATAAGCCCGAAGGTGCTGAAGGCACTGAGGGGCAAGGCCGGCAAGGCCGGGCCAACGGGAAACGCCGGCGCGACCGGAAAGGAAGGACCGGCAGGCAAGGATGGCAGGGACGGCGCTCCCGGCGCAACGGGCAAGGAAGGCACGCGCGGGCCCGAAGGCGCGCCCGGAAGCGCGCTCGCCTACGCGCACGTGAACGCCAACGGGACGCTCGACACCACGAACACGAGCAGCAACATCGAAAGCGCGAACGTGAAACTGGTCGGCACCGGGTTGTACGAATTTACGGGCCTGTCGTTCCCGGTGCACAGCATCGATGTGACACTCGGTTTCGGCAATCCCGTCAATAGTGATGTTGAAGCGAGGGTGCTCGGCAACTCCTCTGCTGAAGTCGCTGTGCGCGATAGCAAAGGTGTCACCGCGGACGCGAACTTCTACGTCGTCTTCAACTGACTGAGCCCGCGCGGCAGGGGGTCACCCGCTAGCTGCGCAGCGCAGTACGGCGACCGCTCCGCCAGCGCGAAAGCCCGCGCCAAAGCGAGGGCTTTCGACAGCGCCTTGCTAGGCGGCGCTCCTGGGCGGCCACGCGCACGCTGACCACGCAAATGTGACCGCATCCCTTGGCGGAGACCACGCGAGCGAGCCCACCCCGAAGGGCGGGCTCGTCGCAATAGTCTCGTCTGAGCGGTGCGCGTTACGGCGCGGTGACCGCCCAGGTGCCCTCGTCGACGCAAACGGTGACTTCACAACTCGAGTAAACACCGAAGCCATACACCGGCATGGATTTATTGGGGGCGTCGTCGTTGATCGGGTTGACCTCGCCGCGGTTTGCTTCGTTCCCGAACTGGAAGCCCTCGAATATGCAGAGATTCCCCGGAGCTGCACCAGGCGAGGCAACGGTGCCGCTGCAGCCGCCCGGAGCACCTTCGCCTTCCGTGATGAAGTGAATGTGACCGGCAGTCGGAGCGGAGGGCAGGCTGAGCAGGAACGAGACCGCTGTCCGGTACTGTCCGCCGCTATCGGTCTGCGCTGCGTACGTTCCGCGCATGGTCTTGCCGGAAGGAAGGATGTCGATGAACCCACCCGGCGCGCCGTTTTCGCCTTTTACCCCTTGCGTTCCCTGCGGGCCCTGTAGGCCTTGGGGGCCGGTGGCACCGGTCAATCCACGCGGGCCAGTTTTTCCTTTGAGCTTTTTCAGGACCTTGGGACTGATCTGCTTGGTTGATGTCAGCAGGTAGTGACGGGCTGCGACCGCAGAGCCGCCAAGGGCAAGGAACAAAGCCAGCGCCGCCACGACCATGGCCGGGCTCGGACCACGGACCGACGGTCGCTTTGCGCCTCGCCTCAGGTGTATCCGCATAACAAGACTCCTTTGCACCGGTCGGCACAGCCCGGACCGGGTTGTCGTGATCGCGCGGCACGCTATCGGGACGATCGGTCGCTACGCGGTCGTTGCACGAATGTATGAGTTGCCTCGAGGACCTCGCCCGGCGTGCGCGGATGAGCACGACGTCCGCCGAGCGCTGCGAACTCCGCAGCGAGCGCCGCACTCTGGGGGTGGGCCCGTGCCCGCCCTCCCCAGCTGTGCTCGCGCTAAACGGCGGCGGGCTCCTGCGTCGATGTCGCCAGCACCAGCTCCCCATCGACCGCATCAACCCGCACCTCATCCCCCGCCTTGACGTCCCCCTCGAGCAGCGCCAGCGCGAGACGGTCGACGAGCTGCTTCTGGATCACGCGTCGTAGCGGCCGGGCGCCGTACGTCGGGTCGTAGCCCATGTCGCCAAGCAGCTTGCGCGCGTCGTCTGAGAGCGTGAGGTGCACGCCACGCTCCGCCACCCGCTCGGCGACGCGCGCGACCTGCATGTCGACGATCTCTGAGATCTGCTCGCGCGTGAGCGCGTGGAAGCGGACCACGTCGTCGAGGCGGTTGACGAACTCGGGCTTGAAGTACTGAAGCAGCTGCGTGCGGATGTACGCGTCCGCGGCCGCGCCATCCTCCGCGCCAGCGCCGTTGCCTGACGGCACGCCGATTGGGAGGTTCGAGGTCATGATCAGCACCGTGTTCTTGAAGTCGACGGTGCGACCCTGGCCGTCGGTGAGGCGGCCGTCGTCCATCACCTGCAGCAGCGTGTTGAAGACGTCGGCGTGCGCCTTCTCGATCTCATCGAGCAGGACGACCGAGTAGGGGCGCCGGCGCACCGCCTCGGTCAGCTGTCCGCCCTCTTCGTAGCCCACGTAGCCAGGCGGCGCACCGACGAGCCGGGCGACGGAGTGTTTCTCCATGTACTCGGACATGTCGATGCGGACCATCGCGTCCTGGGAGTCGAACATGAACTCGGCCAGGGCCCGCGCGAGCTCCGTCTTGCCCACCCCGGTCGGGCCCAGGAACAGAAACGAGCCGATCGGGCGGCCGGGGTCCTGCAGCCCTGCGCGCGAGCGGCGCAGCGCGGTGGCGACCGCTTCGATCGCCTGGTCCTGGCCGACGACCCGCTCGTGAAGGCGCTCCTCCATGTGCACCAGCTTCTCGGTCTCGCCCTCGAGCAGGCGGCTGACGGGGATGCCTGTCCAGCGGGCGACGATCTCGGCGACGTCGTCGGCGTCGACCTCCTCTTTCAGGAACACGGGCCCGTCTCCTCCTGCGCGCTCGCGCTCGGCGGCTTCGCGCTCCTTCAGCGTGCGTTCGAGCTCGGGTATCTCGCCGTAGCGGAGCTCGGCCGCGCGCTGCAGGTTCGCTTCGCGCTCGGCCCGCTCAGCCTCCACCCTGGCGGCGTCCAGGCGCTCCCTGAGCTCGGAGATGCCCTGGATGGCGTCCTTCTCCTTCTGCCACTGCGCCTTCATCTCAGCCGAGCGCTCGCGCAGCTCGCTCAGCTCCGACTCGATTGCGGCACGACGCTCCTTGGCCGCCTCGTCCTTCTCCTTTCGCAGCGAGGTGAGCTCGATCTCGAGCTGCATGATGCGGCGGTCGACCTCGTCTATCTCGGTCGGCAGCGAGTCGATCTCGATGCGGATCTTCGACGCGGCCTCGTCCACCAGGTCGATCGCCTTGTCGGGCAGGAAGCGGTCGGCGATGTATCGGTGCGAGAGCGTCGCCGCGGCGATCAGAGCGCTGTCCTGGATGGTCACCTTGTGGTGCACCTCGTAGCGCTCCTTCAGCCCGCGCAGGATGGCGATCGTGTCCTCGACGCTCGGCTCGCCGACCATTACCGGCTGGAAGCGGCGCTCGAGCGCTGCGTCCTTCTCGATGTAGCGGCGGTACTCATCGAGGGTCGTGGCTCCCACAGCGCGCAGTTCGCCGCGCGCGAGCATCGGCTTGAGCAGGTTGGAAGCGTCGACCGACCCCTGTGCAGCACCGGCTCCGACGATCGTGTGCAGCTCGTCGAGGAACATGATGATCGTTCCCTGCGCCTCGGCGACCTCTTTGAGGACCCCCTTGAGGCGGTCCTCGAACTCGCCCCGGTATGCCGCTCCCGCGATCAGCGCGCCCATGTCGAGCGCGATCACGCGGCGGTCGCGCAGCGACTCGGGGACGTCCTTGGAGACGATCCTCTGCGCGAGACCCTCGACGATCGCGGTCTTGCCCACGCCCGGCTCGCCGATCAGGACGGGGTTGTTCTTGGTGCGCCGCGAGAGCACCTGGATCACGCGGCGGATCTCCTCATCGCGCCCGATCACGGGGTCGAGCTTTCCCTGCTCGGCGACGGCGGTCAGGTCGCGGCCGAAGCGCTCCAGCGGGCTCTGCTCCTCCTCGGTTGCCGGCTGTGCGGCGGGGTTCGTCGGGTTAGACGCCATCGTCCTGTCACCCTCGACGCTTGGGGACGCCGAGCGCCGCGCGCACGTCTGCGGCGCGCACGAGCGCACCGCCGCGGTAGGGGACGGTCAGCTCGGCGCGGTATGAGCGGCGCAGCTGCTCGAGCTCCTCGGCGAGCCGCGCCTCGGCCTGCAGCGCCACGTGCTCGAGCTCCTGCAGGCGCGCATGCAGGGCCTCGATCTGCTCCTCGAGGTCGAGCACGCGCTCGACGCCGGCGAGGTTCAGCCCCAGCTCCGCGGTCATCTCCTGGATGCGCCGCAGCCGCTGCACGTCCTCCTGGGAGTAGAGGCGCGTGCCCTTCGGCGAGCGCTTGGGCTCGATCAGACCGCGCGCCTCGTAGATGCGCAGCGTCTGCGGATGCATCTGCGCGAGCTCCGCCGCGACCGAGATCATGAACACCCCGCGGTCGGCCGAGACCCTCACGCGCGCGACGCTCTGATCGCCTTCCACCCTCACACGGGCCCCGTCACGACGTGCCATGGCCTGCCTCCGTGGACTGGCGCGCCTGCGCGAACAGCTGTGCGCGCACGTCGCCGTTCATGACCTTCGAGAGCTCATCGACTGCCGCGCTCTGCTCCTCGGTGAGCTCGCGCGGGACGTCGATCACGAAGCGGTAGTGCAGATCGCCGCGATCCGAGCTCGAGCCGCCGGCCAGCTTCGGCGGGCCGGCGCCCCGCAGGCGCTGCACCGTGCCGTGCGTGGTACCCGCCCGCACGCGCAGCGTCTTGGTGCCGTCGAGCGTTGGCACCTGCACCTCGGCCCCGCGCACGGCCTCGGGGATCGTCAGAGGGACCTCGACCTCGAGGTTGTTGCCCTTGCGTTTGAACACCGGCGAGGAGGCCACGTGCGTGATCAGATAAAGGTCGCCCGGAGGTCCACCGCGGCGGCCGGGCTCGCCCTTCCCGGCGAGCCGGATGCGGCTCCCCTCACGGACGCCCGCCGGCACGTTGACGCGCAGCCGCTTCACGGTCCGCACGGCGCCGCTGCCCTGGCAGGTGGGGCAAGGATTCTCGATCACCGTGCCCGAGCCTCCGCAGCGCGAGCAGGGCTGAGAGATCGAGAACATGCCCTGTCCCTGGGTTTCGATCCCGCGCCCCTCACAGCGCGGACAGACGATGGGGCTCGTGCCCGGCTTCGCGCCGGTGCCGTGACAGGTTGGGCAGGTTGCGTGCATCGGCACCTGCAGGGGAACCTGAGCGCCCGAGATCGCCTGATCGAACGACAGCGACACGTGCGCCTCGAGATCGGCGCCGCGCTCCGCTCGCGGGCGCTGGCGCGCGCCGCGGCCGCCGAAGAGGTTGGAGAGGATGTCCCCCATCGAGGAGGCGTCGAAGTCGAAGTTGCCGAAGCCGCCGAAGCCGCCCCCGGGCCCTGCGCCGGTGGCGAACGGGCCGGTGCCAGAGTCGTACTGCTTGCGCTTCTCGGGATCGCCGAGCACGTCGTAGGCCTGCGAGACCTCCTTGAAGCGGGCCTCGGCCTGCTTGTCGTCGGGGTTGCGGTCGGGGTGGTATTTGCGCGCCAGCTTGCGGTAGGCCTTCTTGATCTCCTCCGCCGACGCCTTCTTGTCGACCCCGAGGGTCTTGTAGTAGTCGGGACGCAATGCCATGTGTCTCCCCGCTGGCTACGCCGCCACGACCACGCGGGCCGGGCGGATGATGGTCTGGCCCAGCCGGTAGCCGGGCTGGTAGACCTCCACGATTGTGCCGCTCTCAGCGCCCTCGGCGGGCTGCTCCGCGGTCGCCATCGCCTCGTGCAGCGCGGGGTCAAAGCGCTCGCCGAGCGGAGAGAAGGACTCCACGCCGGCGCGAGCGAGCGCGGCGCTCAGCTCTGAGCGCACCAGACGAACTCCGTCCAGCAGCGGATCGTTCTCCGCCGCGGCAGCCAGCGCGCGGTCGAGGTTGTCCAGCGCCGGCAGCAGCTCGCCGGCGAGCTTGGTCACGCCGCGCTCCTGCGCCTGCGCCGCCTCGCGCGCGACGCGCTTGCGGAAGTTCTCGAAGTCGGCCTGCGTGCGTTGCGCGAGCGAGAGGTACTCATCACGCTGCGCGGCCACCGCGACCAGCTCGTCGAGGTCGCCTTGGAGCACCTCACTGGCGTCGCCGCCGCTCACGGCCTGATCCTTCTCCTTCTTGGCACCGTCAACCGCCGCGCCGGCGTCGCCGCGAGCGTGCTCGGAGTCAACCGGTGCGCGCTCGTCCCCGCGCGCCCCCTCGGCGTCACCGGCCCCCGGCGCTGGTGCGCCGGGGGCATCGGGCTTCCGGGCCACGGACTCGCCGGCGAGACGCTGCTCGATCGTCTGCTCGGACTTGCGCATGTCGCCTTAGGCCTTCGGCTCGTCTACGACCTCGGCGTCGACCACGTCCTCCTCGTCCTCGGAAGATGAGTCCTCGCCGGAGGGCGCTGCGCCGTTGCCCCCTGTCGCGGCCGACTCCTGGGCACGCTGGTACATCGCCTCGGAGACCGCATGGAAGGCCGTCTGCAGCGCCTCGGTCTTGGCGTTGATCGCCGCTACGTCCTCGTCGGTGAGCGAGTCGCGCACGTCCTTGATCGCCTGCTCGATGCGGCTCTTGGAGTCGGCGTCGACCTGCTCGCCCAGCTCGCCTAGCTGGCGCTCGGCCTGGTAGGCGGCGTTCTCGGCCGTGTTGCGCGCCTCCGCCAGCTCGCGCGCCCGCCGGTCCTCGTCGGCGTGCGACTCGGCGTCGGAGACCATGCTCTTGATTTCATCCTCGGAGAGGCCCGAGCCCGCCTTGATCTCGATCTTCTGCTCCTTGCCCGTGCCCAGGTCCTTGGCGGACACGTTGAGGATCCCGTTGGCGTCGATGTCGAAGGCGACCTCGATCTGGGGGATGCCGCGAGGCGCGGGCGGGATGCCGGTCAGCTGGAACTTGCCCAGCGACTTGTTGTACTGAGCCATCTCGCGCTCGCCCTGCAGGACGTGGATCTCCACCGAAGGCTGGTTGTCCTCGGCGGTCGAGAACACTTCGGCCTTGCGCGTCGGGATCGTGGTGTTGCGCTCGATCAGCTTCGTCATCACGCCGCCCTTGGTCTCGATGCCGAGCGTCAGCGGGGTGACGTCGAGCAGCAGCACGTCCTTGACGTCGCCGGCCAGCACGCCTGCCTGGATCGCGGCGCCCACCGCCACGACCTCATCGGGGTTCACGCCACGGTGGGGCTCCTTCTTGGTGAGCTCTTTGACCTTCTCCTGCACGGCGGGCATGCGCGTCATCCCGCCGACGAGCACGACGTGCTCGATCTCCTTGACGCCCTTGTCTTTGGCGTCGTCGAGCGCGCGGCGCACCGGCGCCACAACCCGGTCGAGCAGCTCGCTCGTGAGTTCTGAGAGCTTCGCCCGCGTCAGGCGCGTGTCGAGGTGCTTTGGCCCCGAGGCGTCGGCGGTGATGAAGGGAAGGTTGATCTGCGTCTCCTGCGTGGTCGAGAGCTCGATCTTGGCCTTCTCGGCAGCCTCATAGAGCCGCTGCAGCGCCATCGGGTCGGAGCTCAGGTCGATGCCCTGCGACTTCTTGAACTCGGCCACCAGCCAGTCGACGATCGCCTTGTCGAAGTTGTCGCCGCCGAGGTGGTTGTCGCCCGCCGTCGACTTGACCTCGAACACGCCGTCTCCGATCTCCAGCACCGACACGTCGAAGGTGCCGCCGCCGAGGTCGAAGACGAGGATCGTCTGGTCTGACTCCTTGTCGAGGCCGTACGCCAGCGATGCCGCGGTCGGCTCGTTGATGATGCGCTTGACGTTGAGCCCCGCGATCTTGCCCGCGTCCTTGGTGGCCTGGCGCTGGTCGTCGTTGAAGTACGCTGGGACCGTGATCACGGCCGAGTCGACGCTCTCGCCGAGGTAGGCTTCGGCGTCGGTCTTCAGCTTCTGCAGGATCATGGCCGAGATCTCCGGAGGCGAGTACTGCTGGCCGCCGGCCTCCACGCGCGCGTCGCCGTTGGGGCCCGCGACGACTTTGTAGGGGACGATCGCCTCCTCCTCGCGCACCTCGGCCTCCTTGCGGCCCATGAAGCGCTTGATCGAGAAGACCGTGTTCTGCGGGTTGGTGACTGCTTGGCGCTTGGCCACCGTGCCGACGAGGCGCTCGCCGGACGACGCGAAGGCGACCACCGACGGCGTCGTGCGCCCGCCCTCGGAGTTCTCGATGACGGTCGGCTCGCCGCCCTCGAGCACCGCCATGCACGAGTTCGTCGTGCCCAGGTCGATGCCTATGGTCTTTGCCATCTGGGAATGCTCCTTCAAATCAGCTTGATAAATCTAAGCGGCAGTGTAATAGATTTTTTGAGCGACTTCAAGCACGTCTGAAGACCGCGTTCCGCGCCGTCGGGCACTGCTCGGCACGCGGCCCGCCCCGCGTGCGTGTGCGCTCGTCGTGGGGCTGATACCCCGTTCAGCGACCAGCGCTCGGCTGGACCCGTCCAGCTGGCTTCGGCGAGGCCTCAACGCGCTACCTTGCGCGTGTGAGCACAGGCGCCGCGACCAAGCAGCTGTTGCCCGGCGCGGCGCTGAAGCCGCGGCTGCGCGGCGTCTCGCACGAGTACGCGTTCTTCGTCTCGCTCGCGTGCGGGGCCGGCCTCATCCTCGCCGCCTCCGGCGGCCGGGCGCGCCTGGCGGCGAGCGTCTACGCCGTGGCCGTCTCCGCACTGTTCGGGACGAGCGCTCTGTATCACCGCGTGAGCTGGCGGCCAGGCGCGCGCCGCTGGATGCGGCGCCTGGATCACTCGATGATCTTCGTGCTCATCGCCGGCACGTACACGCCCGTCGCGCTGCTCGCCCTCAGCGGCACGCTGGCGAACGCGATCCTCGTCGTGCTGTGGGCCGGGGCATTGGCCGGCATGGCGTTCAAGCTCGCCTGGATCGACGCTCCTAAGTGGCTGCTGGCGGCCATCTATGTGGCGCTCGGACTGATCTCGGCGGCGGTCATGGGAGAGCTGCCCGCGGCGATCGGCTGGCTCGGCGTGGCGGGCCTCGCGAGCGGGGGCCTGCTGTACATCGCGGGCGCCGTCATCTACGCCAGCGAACGCCCGAACCCGTGGCCGCGGGTGTTCGGCTACCACGAGGTCTTCCACGCGCTGGTGATCGCGGCGGCGGGGCTGCACTACGCGGTCATCGCCTTCGCGGTGCTGCCGCGCGGCTGAGCGCTGCGCGCCCGGGGACGGGCCTGCGCCGCGGCGAACAACCCCCGGCTGGGGCACATGCGCGCGAGAGCGCACTCATCGCACGCCGGCGCTCGCGCGTGGCAGGTGCGCCGGCCGTGGCGCAGCATGTTCACGTGCAGCTCCAGCTCCTGCCCGGGGGGCGTGAGCGCGAGCATCTGATCGTGGAGCTCCGCGAATCCCGCGCCCGGGCGCAGCAGGTGCAGGCGTGTCCCTACGCGCGAGACGTGCGTGTCGACCGGCACCTCATGCAGGCCGTAGGAGAACAGCAGCACGCAGGCAGCCGTCTTGCGCCCCACGCCTGGCAGCCTGATGAGGTAGTCGCGCGACTCGTCAAGCGCCGCGTCCGCCATCCAGTCCAGCGAGAGCTCGTGCGCGGGGTCACGGGGGTCGGCTGAGATCGCGCGCAGGATCGCCTGGATGCGCTGCGACTTGACCTTCGATATCCCGCCCGGGCGGATCGCCTCCTCGACCTCGGCCACGGGCGCGTCGCGCACGGCCTCCCACGAGGGCAGGCGCTCGCGCAGACGCAGGTAGGCGACGTCGCGGTTGCGGTCGTTCGTCGACTGCGAGAGCACCGTGAGCACGAGCTCGGCGAGCGGGTGCCCGTGCGGGCGCATGCGGGGTTCACCGAAGACCGCGCGCAGGCGTTCGCGCACCCTCACCACACGCGCGCGGCTCGGCGGCCGCCACGCACGCGCGGCGGCGTCCGCACGGGCGCGCCGCCCGGGACCTGCGGCTTGGCGCGACACGCCATCACGGTATCCGGCCAGCGCGCCGCGTATATCCTCGCTCGGTGCCCGAGTGCAGCGACCACGGCGGCGAGCTCGACGGCCTGCCGATCTTCTGGCGCAGCGCTGAGAGCGACGCGCCGGCCGTGCCGCTGTACCTGCACGGCGTGCCGACGAGCTGCGACGACTGGCTGCCCTTCCTCGCGCGCGGCGGCGGCGTGGCGCCGGATCTGCCTGGATTCGGTCGCTCGGGAAAGCCCGGCTCGCGCGCATACACGATGCCCGAGTACGACCAATTCATCGAGCGCTTCCTCGAGCTCGTAGGCGTGCAGCGCGTGAGCATGGTCGTCCACGACTGGGGAGGCGTGGGCCTGCTGTTCGCCCAGCGCCACCCCGAGCGCGTGGCGAGGCTCGTGGTGATGAACACGGTGCCACTGTTGGAGGGCTACCGCTGGCACCGCATAGCGCGCATCTGGCGCACCCCGCTGCTGGGCGAGCTGGCGATGGGGAGCGTCAACCGCCGTACCCTGCGCTTCGCCTCGCGCGAGTCAAACGCCACCCCCGGCCCGATGCCGCAGGCGTGGCAGGACAGCGTCCTGGAGCACTTCGACCACGGCACGCAGCGCGCGATCCTGAGGCTGTATCGAAGCTCGTCGCCGGAGGCTCTGCGCCGCGCCGGCGCGCATCTCGGGCGTCTGCGCATGCCGGCGCTCGTGCTGTGGGGAGTGAGGGACCCCTACATCCCCGCGCGCTTCGCGGCCGCGTACGCGCAGGCGCTGGGCGACGCGGAGCTCGTCGAGCTTGACGACGCGGGCCACTGGCCGTGGCTCGACCGCCCAGACGCGATCGAGTGGGTGGTGGACTTCGTGTCCGCCGCGTGAAGCTGCTCAGCCGAGCGCGGCCTGTAGACGCGTGGCTCTTCACGGCCGCGTGCGCGCTCGCATACGTGCTGCTCGCGCCGCCGAGCGCCGACCTGGCAGCAGCGGACTACCGCAGCGAGCTGTTCTCGCATGCCGGTCTGACGCTGTGGGACAACGCCTGGTACGGCGGCCACCACCTGCTCGCGTACTCCCTGCTCGCACCCGCGCTGAGCGCGCTGCTCGGCGCGCAGCTTTTGGCTGCGATCTCGATGACGCTGGCAGCGGCGCTGTTCGCTCGTTTGATCGCGGGTCGCTTCGAGCACAGCGCGAGCGCCCTTGCGACCGGCTGGTTCGCGCTCGGGGCGGCCATAGGGCTGCTGGCCAACCGCGTCCCGTTCGACCTCGGCCTCGCGCTCGGGCTCGCGGCGCTGCTGGCGAGGAGTCGCGCTGGCCGGCTGAGGGCCGGCCGGCTGAGGGCGGCCCGGAGCCTGCTCGCGCTCGCGCTGGCGCTGGCCGTCCTGTGCGCGTGCGCGAGCCCGGTGGCAGGCGCGTTTCTCGCGCTCGCAGCCTTCTCCGACGCGCTCGCGCAGCGGGCCGGCGTCTCTGCTGCCGGCCTCGCGCTCGCCGCCGCCTCGCTGGCGCCGATCGCGCTCCTCTTCGTCGCCTTCCCCGAAGGCGGCTCGCAGCCGTTCGTGGCCTCCGCCTTCTATCCCGCGCTGGCCGGGGTGCTGCTGATTGGCGCACTGATCCCGGCGGCCGAGCGCACGCTGCGACTCGGCACGCTGCTGTACGCGCTGGTGCTGGTCGGCGCCTTCGTGGTGCCCTCGGCGCTCGGGGGAAACGCGGACCGCCTCGGGGCGCTGCTCGCCGGCCCGGTCGCGGCGTGCGCGCTCGCGGGCAGCCGAGCCGGCGCTAGGCGACTGGCGCTCGTCGTGCTCGCGCCCTTCCTGCTCTACTGGCAGGCCAACGCGGCGGTCGCTGACTTCGCGGCCGCGGTGTCGGATCCCGCCGCGCGCTCCTCCTACTACGCCCCCCTGCTCGGCGAGCTGCATGCGCTCGGCGTCGGCTTCGACGCGCGCCCGGAGCGCATCGAGGTCGTCCCCACGCGCAACCACTTCGAGGCGCGCTTCATCGCGCCGCAGGTGATGCTCGCGCGCGGCTGGGAGCGACAGCTCGACCGGTCGCGCAACGCGCTCTTCTACGACGAATCGAGGCCGCTCACGCTCGCGCGCTACAGCGCGTGGCTTGCCTCGCGGAGCGTGGCCTACGTCGCGCTGCCCGAGGGCGCTTCGCTGGACTACTCCGGTCGCGCGGAGGCGCGCCTTGTGCGGCGCGCCGCGGGCGCCGCCGGCCTGCGCGAGGTCTGGCGCGCGCGGCACTGGCGGCTCTTCTCGGTGCTCGCCGCGAGCCCGCTGGCGACGCCGCCGGCGCTGCTCGAGCGCGCCGGTCACGATGACTTCACGTTGGCTGTGCCCGGACCGGGGACGTTCGCGGTGCGCCTGCGCTACACGCCCTACTGGGCGCTCGCCGGCGGACGCGGATGCGTGGGTCGGGCCGGCGGCGGCTGGACAGCGGTGCGGGCGGGCGGGCGCGGCAGCCTGCACGTGGTCATCGATTTCTCGCTCGCGCGCATCTTCGAGCGCGGTCCGCGCTGCCGCTGAGCCCGTTCGAGCACGGTCGTTTAGGCTTGCAGCCGATGGTCGCCCACGCCCGCCGTCTGCAGGCGCGCGTCCTGCCCCAAGGGTGGCTGGACGGGCTGCGCCAGCTTGCGCTCTTCCTCACCGCGTACTTCGGCTACCGCCTGGTGCGAGGACTGGTCGAGGGGCGCGCGACGGCGGCCTTCCAGCACGCGCGCGAGCTGATCTCGATCGAGCGCACGCTGCACATGTTCATCGAGCCGAGCGTGCAGGCATGGGCGTCGGGCAGCCACGTGGTGATGATGAGCGCGAGCTGGCTGTACGTGAACGCGCAGGGACCGATCACGATCGGCGCGCTGCTGTACCTCTACGTGCGCCACAACGAACGCTTCTACTTCGTGCGCAACATGTTCATGGTGGCGATGGCGATCGCCCTCGTCGGCTACGTCGTCTTTCCGACCGCGCCGCCGCGCTTCATGCCCGAGTGGGGCTTCATCGACACCGTAAGGAACCTCACGCCGGTAAACGTCTCGCACACGAGCGCCTCGATGAGCGCGCTGCTGAACCCATACGCGGCGGTGCCCTCGATGCACGTCGCCTTCGCGCTCATGATCGCCTGGCCGCTCGCCCGGCTGTCGCGGCGCCCGGCCGTACGCGTCGCCTGGATCATGTATCCATTCGTGATGGTGTTCGTGATCGTGGTGACCGCCAACCACTTCATCCTCGACGCGCTGCTCGGCGCCCTGACGGCGGCGGCCTCGGCGGGCGGGGCGAGCTGGCTGGCTCGGACGCGGCCCGGCGCGTGGCGCTTCTCTCGGGTTCCCGCCGCGAGGGTTACGAGCGCTTCCTGAGCTGGACGAAGATGGCGCCGCGGCAACACGCACCGCCGAGGCGCGCCCGCCGGATGCGGGCGCGCGCCCGGGCGCGCCCGCGCGCGCCGATCGGGGCAGGCGAACGCCGCGAACTGGTTCGCAACCGCCTGATCGAGTCGCGCTTGACGCCCAACGCGATCTCCATCACCGGGCTCGCGCTGAACGTGGCGGCGGCGGCGCTCGTGTGGGAACACCTCTTCTTCCTCGGCGGCGTCGCGTTCATCATCGGCTCGATCATGGACACGCTCGACGGGCGCTACTCGCGCATGTCGGGCAAGGGAACCCCGTTTGGCGCCTTCCTCGACTCGACGCTGGATCGCATCGAGGAGGGCATCGTGCTGACCGCTGTGGCCGCGTACTTTGCGCTCGCGGGCGACCGCTTCGCCACGGCCGCGGTGGTGGTCGCTGTGCTCGCTTCGTTGATGGTCAGCTACACGCGCGCGCGCGCCGAGGCGCTGGGCGTCGAGTGCAAGGTGGGAATCGCAACGCGGCCGGTGCGCGTCGTGATCCTCTCGATCGGGCTCGTGTTCGCAAAAGGCGCTTCGCTGGGCAACTTCGGCCTGCTGCGACCGGCCGTGTACGTGCTCGCGGCGCTCAGCGTGATCACCGTCGTGCAGCGCACGTGGCACGTGCGCGCGGCGCTGTCCGCGTGAGCGCGACGGCACGCGCCGGTGTGACCTGCTGGCCGCTGCGGAGTAGTCTCTGCGACCAGCCCGCCCCAGGAAGGACATCAAAGAAGTGATCTCAGAGCAATCAAACGGTGGCGCCCGCAACGGCGCGGCCTCCAAGAACGGCGCCGGGCGCTATCAGCGCGACCGCGTTCGCGTGGCGATCATCGGCGTAGGCAACTGTGCCTCCGCGTTCGTGCAGGGCATCCACTACTACCGCGACGCCGACCCCGCGCAGCGCGTGCCGGGCCTGATGCACGTCGAGCTCGGCGGCTACCACGTGCGCGACATCGAGTTCAGCGCAGCCTTCGACATCGACTCGAGCAAGGTGGGCACGGATCTGGGCGAGGCGATCTGGGCGGGCGAGAACAACACGCTGGCCTTCGCCGAGGTCCCGCGCACGCTCGGCGTGCCGGTGCACCGCGGCATGACACACGACGGCCTGGGCAAGTACCTGAAGGAGAAGATCACCAAGGCGCCGGGCGAGACGGCGGACATCGTGCAGATCCTCAAGGACACGCGCACCGATGTGGTCGTCTCCTACCTGCCGGTCGGCTCCGAGCAGGCGACCAAGTGGTACGTCGAGCAGGTGCTCGAGGCCGGCTGCGGCTTCGTCAACTGCATCCCCGTGTTCATCGCGCGCGAGCGCTACTGGGACAAGCGCTTCAAAGCGGCCGGGCTGCCGATCGTGGGCGACGACATCAAGTCGCAGGTCGGCGCGACGATCGTGCACCGCACGCTGGCGCGGCTGCTCTCCGATCGCGGCGTGAAGATGCTGCGCACCTCACAGCTGAACGTGGGCGGCAACATGGACTTCTACAACATGCTCGAGCGCGAGCGGCTGGAGTCGAAGAAGATCTCAAAGACCAACGCCGTGACCTCGATCATGGACGAGGAGCTGCCGGCAGACGACGTCTACATCGGGCCCTCCGACTACGTGCCGTGGCTGGGCGACCGCAAGTGGGCGCACATCCGCGTCGAGGGCCAGGCCTTCGGCGATGTGCCCCTGAACGTGGAACTGAAGCTCGAGGTGTGGGACTCGCCGAACTCGGCTGGCATCGTGATCGACGCGGTGCGCTGCTGCAAGCTGGCACTCAACAACGGGCTCGGCGGTCAGCTCGACGGGCCTTCCTCCTATCTGATGAAGTCGCCTCAGAACCAGCGCCCGGACGAGCGCGCGCGCGCGGACACAGAGAAGTTCATCGCCAAGTATTCGCGCACGCCCGCGAACGCCGCTGTGTCCGGCAAGCCCGCGCGCCCGACGCGCGCGCGGGCGTCGAGAAGAGCGCAGCGGGCCGCGAAGAAGTAGTCCGACAGCCGCGCGGGCGAAGGAACGCGATAATCGTCGGCCGATGCCCGCACGGTTCTCGATCGCCCACGTGACCCCGTATCCGTGGGAGGAGGCGGACAACCAGGTCAATGCCCACGTGCGGGCGGTGTCCGAGGAGCTTTCGCGGCGCGGGCATCGCGTGCTCGTGCTCGCCCCCTCGCGCTCGCAGGAGCTGGTGAGGGCCTCGCGCCGTGCCTTGCGCGCCGCGCGCGGCGACGGGCAGCGGATGCTCGAGGGCAGCGACGGCGGCGCTCCGGCCGTGGTCGCGGTGGGCGAGGTGCTCGACGTCCCTGGCGGCGCGCGGCGGCGTCCAGCGGCGCTCCCGATCGACGTGGCGCGTACGATCGAGGAGCTGCTGGGGACCGTGGAGCTCGACTTCGTGCACGTGCACGAGCCGTTCGCACCCAGCACCTCCAACGCGGCGCTGCGCCACTCGCGCGCGCTCAACGTAGGTTCGTTTCACTCGCCGAACGAGCGCCTGCTCTCGACGCTTGTCGCACGGCGCGTGGTGGAGAGCTTCTTCGGTCGCCTGGACGCGCGGACGGCCAGCCTGCCGCAGACAGCGGAGCTGATGCGCCGCCATTTCCCCGGCGAGTACACCCTGATCGCCGACGGCGCCGGCGCGGCGACTGAGCTCGAGCAGATCTACGCGACCCTCGCCGCGCGCAGGCACTCGAGCGAGGGCGATCCCGCGCTGCGGCGGCGGCTGGCCAAGCGGGCGCTGATCGAGGTAGACCTGCACATGCACACCGATCACTCCCACGACTGCGCCACGCCCGTGGAGGTGCTGCTCTCCACCGCGCGGGCACAGGGACTGGGCGCGATCGCGGTGACGGACCACAACGAGATCTCGGGTGCGCTCGAGGCGCGCGCGCAGGCCGAGGAGGCCCGCGTGAAGGTGATAGTGGGCGAGGAGGTCAAGACGGCGGGCCAGGGCGAGGTCATCGGCCTGTTCATCGAGGAGAAGATCCCCAGAGGCCTCACGCTCGAGGAGACCGTCGGCGAGATCAAGCGCCAGGGCGGGCTCGTGTATGTGCCGCACCCGTTCGACCGCCTGCACTCGGTGCCCGATTACGAGCACCTGCTGCCGATTCTCGAGCACATCGACGCGATCGAGGTGTTCAACTCGCGCGTGGCGATCGGCGCCTTCAACGACGAGGCAGCACGCTTCGCCGCCAAGTACCGGATCGTCTGCGGCGCAGGATCGGACTCGCATGTGCCACAGGGCCTGGGCTCGGCGCGCATCCGCATGCGCGATTTCGAAGGACCTGCCGAGTTCATGCAGTCGCTTCGCGACGCCGACATTCTCACGCGGCCCTCATCGCTCCTGTACGTACAGGCGCTGAAGTTTTTGCAGACCAAGGCCACGCCCGCGTCGGCCCAGCGGGCGAGCCGCGCGCGCCGCGTGAGGCGCGCGAAGCGAGCGACCGCGCGGCAGCGGCGCCGCGGCGCGCGCAAGGACTGATGCACCCCCAAGGACAACCACGGGCCCCGTCAAATCCCTCGGGACCGATGCCCGTCACCGATGATGAGATCCGCGAGAAGTACCTGGAGCGGGCGATTCGCGAGCTGAATCTGCTCACGCGCGAGCTGCAGGCGTGCACCCACTGCCCCCGCGGCAACCTCATGCCGGTGCTCGGCTCGGGCCATCCGCAGGCGGACATCATGATGCTCAAGTACTCGCCTCTGCCTTCCGAGATCGAGGAGGGCGTGGCCTTCTACGGACGCGCGGGCAGCGCGCTGATGAAGTCGCTCAAGCGCCTGCAGATCGACCCGCTGGCCGTGTACGGGACGTTGTGCGTCAAGTGCCCGTTGAGCGACTCCTCGCTAGCCGATCCCGCGTGCGTGGCGCGCGTGCTCGAGGAGATCGCGATCGTTCAGCCCAAGATCATCGTCGTCATGGGAGCCGAGGCGCTGAGCACGCTGGCGGAGCTCGAGATCCCTCTCGCGCGAGCGCTCGAGCCGCGCCTGGGCGAGATCCAGCAGCTCACGCCCACGATCGACGCGCTGTACGTACCCGACATCGACGAGTCGCTCGACGAGCAGTCGGCCAAGCGCTCTTTCTGGGACGCGTTTCGCGCGCTCGGCGACTGGTATGCGGCGCAGCCACCGTACTGAAAGCCCGCGGGCCCCAGGGCCCGCGGCCTTCGTGGCGCCCCCGGATGGGCGAAGTCAGATCTCCAGCACGATCTTCCCGAGCTTGCCGCCTGCGGCGAAGCGCTCGTAGGCTGCGGCTGCGTCCTCGAGCGCGAAGGTCTCGGCGATCGGGACGGTCAGCCGCCCGTCCTCGAACAGCGGCAGCACCTCGCGTTCGACCAGCCGCGCCGCGAGAGCTTTCTCCTCGAGCGGGCGCGCGCGCAGCGTCGATCCACTGATGCGAGCGCGCTTGGCCATCAGCGCGAGCAGGTTCAGCTCGCCGGTAACGCCGGCCGAGACGCCGATCACGACGATGCGCCCGCCCGGCGCAAGCGCGTCGATGTTCTCGGCGAGGTTGGGAGCGCCGACGAGCTCGAGGATCACATCGAAGGGGCCGTGCTCGGCGAAGCCTTCGGGCGCAAGCACCTGCGCACCGAGTTCGGCCACCTGCTCGCGCAGCTGCGCGTTTCGCACCGTCGCAGTCGCGGACGCGCCGGCGGCGCGCGCGAGCTGGATCGCCGCCGTGCCCACCCCGCCGGCGCCGCCGTGCACCAGCAGACGCTCGCCGGAGCGAAGTGAGGCCTGCGTGAAGATCGCGTCGTGGGCCGTCGTGAAGACCTCTGGCGTCCCCCCCGCCGCCGGCCACTCGAGCTTGGCTGGCACGGGCGTCAGCTCGCGCTCATGCGCGACGGCCAGCTCGGCCTGCCCACCGCCGCCGACGACTCCCATCACGCGCTCGCCGACCTCGAAGCGCGCGGCCCCATCTCCCAGCGCGGCGACCTCGCCGGCGAGCTCGAGCCCGGGGATGTCCGGCGGCGAGCCGGCCGGTGCGGGGTACAGGCCGCGGCGCTGCATCATGTCGGCGCCGTTCAGGCCGGCGGCGCGCACGCGCACGAGCACCTCGCCCGCGCCCGCGACTGGATCGGGGTGCTCCTCGATCACGATCTCCCCGTCGCGGATCGTCGCCGCTCGCATGGCGCGACAGCCTACGGGCGCCGCCGCTCGAGCAGCGCCACGCACTCCACGTGGGGTGTCTGGGGAAACATGTCGACGGGCTGCACCCTCACGAGCTCGAAGCCCGCGTGCACGAGTTCGGCGGCGTTGGGCGCGAGCGTAGTGGGGTTGCACGAGACGTAGACGACGCGCCGCGGGGCGGCCTCGATGACGCGGCGCACGACCTTCTTGGAGACCCCGGCGCGGGGCGGGTCGACGACGATCACATCGGGGCGCCCGACCCGCTGCACGAGCTCGGGTAACGCGGCGCGGACGTCGCCGGCGAAGAAGCGCGCGTTCGTCACCTCGTTGCGCCGCGCGCCTGCGATCGCGTCGGCGACGGCGCCCTCGACCAGCTCGATCCCCCACAGCTCGCCGGCGCGCGGGGCGAGGCTGAGCGCGATCGTGCCGATGCCGGAGTAGAGGTCATACACGCGCTCCCAGCCCTCGAGGCCGGCGTACTGCATCGCGTAGCCGTACACGCGCTCGGCCATCTCGGTGTTGGTCTGAAAGAACGCCTCTGGCGAGATGCGCAGGTCGAGCTCGCACACGCGCTCAGGGAGCCGCAGCTCGCCTGAGATGAGCTCGGTCTCGCCTCCGGCGGTCGTCTCGGCGAGGCGGCGCGAGCGCGTCCACAGCACGCCTGAAAGCGAATCGCCGAGCTGCTCGTGCAGCGCGTCCGCCAGAGCGCCCGCGTCGAGCGATCCCTCGGTGGTCACGATGCGTACCTGCAGCTGTCCCGTGCGGCGGCCGTCGCGCACGACGAGGTTGCGCAGGCGCGCGCGGCCGTCGGGCGCGGGTGCGGTGCGCTCGAGCTCGTAGCGCGCACGCGCGTCGGCATCGCGCCCGCGCGCTGCGGGCTCGCTCCCGTTGGCGCGCGCTGCATGGGCGCCGTTTCGCTCCCAGGCTTCGAGGCCCTGCTCGCGGCACCAGTGCAGGGCGGCGCGGCGCGCGCGATTGCCCTCGAGCGAGGCGAGCAGGCAATCCTCGAGGCCGAGCACGGCGTTGGCGCCGGCCGGTGCGTGAAACCCGCAAACGAGCTCGCCGGCCTGCTCACGCTCGCCGGCGCCGGTGCCGGCGCGCTCGAGCACGCCGAAGGAGTACTCGAGCTTGTTGCGGTAGCGCCACTGTTCGACCGCGGGCACGATCGCGGCAAGCTCGAAGCCGTCCAGGCGGCCGATCCTGCGCAACGCCTCATCGACCTGCGCGCTCTTGATCTCGAGCTGGCGCTCGTAGGGGATCACCTGCCAGGGGACGCCGGGATGCTCGGCCGCGGGGGCGATCCGCTCGGGGCTCTGCTCGAGCACCTCGAGCATGCGCGCGTGGGCGTAGCTGCGCTTGCGCTTGTGCACGAGCGCACGCACGCGGTCGCCGGGAATGGCGCCGGCGACGAACACCACGTACCCGCCCTCACCCATGCGCGCGATGCCCTCGCCCCCGCCCCCGGAGGCGAGCGCGGAGATCTCCAGCTCGACTACGTCCCCAGGAGAGGGCTTCATGCGGGCATGACTAGGAACTCGAGCAGCGCCTTCTGCGCGTGCCGGCGATTCTCGGCCTGATCCCAGATGCGCTGGCGAGTGCCGTAGAGGACCTCTGCGGAGATCTCCTCTCCCGCGTGGGCGGGGAGGTCGTGCATGGCGAAGGCGCGGGGCGCGGCGAGATCGAGCAGCGCGTCGTCGACGGTGTAGGCGCCGAGCGCCTCGCGACGCTCATCAGCGCTGCTCTCATCGCCCATGCTCACCCACACGTCGGTGTACACGGCGCACGCTCCCTGCACCGCCTCGCGCGGGTCCGTGTAGAGCTCGAGCGAGCCGCTCGCGCCGGCGGGCAGGGGCAGATCGGGCTCGAGCGCGTAGCCCGGCGGCGAGGCGACGGCGACGCGCAAGCCGGCGAGCGCGCCGAGCAGCGCGAGCGACCTGGCCACGTTGTTGCCGTCGCCGACGTAGGCCACGCGCAGACCCTCGAGCTCAGCGTGGGCCTCGCGCAGGGTGAGCAGGTCGGCAAGCGCCTGGCAGGGATGGTGCAGCTCGGTGAGCATATTGATCACGGGGATCTCGCTGTGCTGGGCCAGCTCCGCGAGCGTGGCATCGGGACCGGTGCGCACGCCGACCGCGCACACGTGCCGCGAGAGCACGAGCGCGGTGTCTTGCAGCGCCTCGCCGCGCGAGAGTTGCAGCTCGTCTGAGCGCAGCACCAGCGCGTGCCCGCCGAGCTCGTCGATGCCGACCTCGAACGACACTCGCGTGCGCGTCGAGGGCTTGGTGAAGATGAGCGCGACGCTGCGGCCATCGAGCGCCTGCGAGCAGAGCGGCGCGGCCTTGAGCTCGAGCGCGCGCTCGAGCAGCGAGCGAAGCTGGGCGGCGCTGAGCTCGGCGCCGGTGAGGAAGTGGGCCGGCATGGACGAGCCAGTGTAGGTGCCCGGGCGCAGCGCGCGCGACCGCGCAAGCGATCGATAACGTGGCTGGGGCTATGCGGAGCGCAGCGGCGACGTTTCTGATTTGCGCGGCGCTGGCCTTGGCGGCGGGCTGCGGCTCGACTCAGCATCGCGGCAGCAGCCCGAGCGCGCCCGCGAGCCAGGCCCCAGGCGCTGCCACAACCACGACAGCGGAAAGCGCGACGGGCAAGGCCCGGCTGCAGCCGAGCGGCACGCCCAAGTTCGCGAGGCCGAGCCGCACGGCTGCGGTGCGCAGCGGGCGTGTGCGGATCGTCTACCGCAACATCACGATCAGGCCGGACACGCTGCGCGTGAGGGTGGGAAGCACGATCTCCTGGACGAACGAGGACCCGACCCAGCACAACGTCACCTCCGTGAAGGGCCGGCAGAGGTTCGCGTCGGGCAACTTCGGCCAGGGCCGCAGCTTCGAGGTGCGCGTGAACAGGCCGGGCGTGATCGACTACGAGTGCACGATCCACCCGGCGACGATGAACGGCGCGATCGAAGTCGTCTCCTGAGAGCCCGCCGGGCGCGGGTGCTCAGGCGAGGGGGAAGTCGGGCATGCCCTCCTCGGGCGTGGAGGCGGTGGCATACAGCCGGCGCGGTATCCGCCCAGCGCTGCGCGCGAGGCGGCCGGCGTGCACGGCGGCGCGTATGGCGCGCGCCATGCGCACGGGATCCTGCGCGCGCGAGACGGCCGAGGCCGCCAGCACGGCGTCGCAGCCGAGCTCCATCGCGAGCGCGGCGTCGGAGGCGGTGCCGATGCCGGCGTCGAGGATCACGGGCGCGTCGACGGCTTCGCGGATCAGGGTGATGTTGTACGGGTTGCGGATCCCCATGCCGCTGCCGATCGGCGCCCCGAGCGGCATCACGGCCGCGCAGCCGACGTCGAGCAGGCGGCGCGCGAGCACGGGGTCGTCGTTGGTGTAGGGCAGCACCACGAAGCCTTCGGCCACGAGCTCCTCGGCCGCGCGCAGGAGCTCGGCTCCATCGGGAAGCAGCGTGTCCTCGTCGCCGATCACCTCGAGCTTGATCCACTCGGTCTCGAGCGCCTCGCGCGCAAGACGTGCGGTGAGGACGGCGTCGCGCGCGGTGTGGCAGCCGGCTGTGTTGGGGAGCACCTGCACGCCCAAGTCGCGCAGCACGTCGAGCAGCGAGCCGCGCGCGGCGGGGTCGACCCTGCGCAGCGCCACCGTCACGATCTCGCTGCCGCTGGCGGCCACCGCCTCAGACAGCACTGCGAGCGAGGAGAAGCCGCCGGTCCCCAAGAGCAGCCGAGACTGGACCGTGCGACCGCCCAGCAGCAGCGGGTCCTCGAGCTCGGTCAGCGTTTCGGCCATGCCAGCATCATCCTCCCTGCATCGCGCTCAGCACCTCGACGCGTGCGCCCTCGCTGAGGCGAACGTCCTCCCAGCGCGCACGCGGGATCACCTCTCCGTCGACGGCCACCGCCACGCCGCGCGCATCGGGCGGAAGCCCGAGCTGCTTTATGGCGGCGAGGACGCTCTCGCCGCCGCGCACATCTGAGCTGTGGCCGTTGAGGATGATTTTCAAGTCACCACCTCCGGTGGTGAGAGGGTCGCGTGCCGCCCTTCCTGGCGGCGTTCCTCGGCGAAGCGCAGCGGAGAGCAGGTCGCCAGCAGCTCTGCGTGCCGGCTGGACTCCTCAGCGAGCAGCGAGAGCACGAGCTCGGCCGTGAGCGGAGCCAGCAGGATCCCGTTGCGGTAGTGCCCCGTCGCCCATACCAGCCCGCCGAGTGCGCCTTGTCCGATCGCGGGAAGGTTGTCGGGCGTGCCGGGACGCAGCCCCACGCACAGCTCCTCGATCTCGAGCTCGCTTACGCCGGGGACGACCTGATGGGCCTCGCGCAGCAGCTCATAGACGCCCCCGAGCTCGGTGCGCAATGCGAAGCCGCGCTCTTCGACGGTCGCGCCGAGCGCGTAGCGCCCGTCGGGGCGGGGCACCAGGTAGCCGCCCTCGAAGCGGAGCACGTGGCGCACAAGCCCAGCTCCGGCGGGATCTCGCAGCCTGAGGATCTGGCCCCTGACGGGCCGCACCGGCAGCGAGCAGCGCTCGGGCAGGCCGCCGATCTCGCCGCTCCAGGCGCCGGCCGCAAGCAGCACGCGCTCGGCCTGGATCGGCCACCCGTCCTCCAGCGCGACGCCGGTGACGCGCGAGCCCGTCCGGTCGGACTCGACCTGTGCGACGCGCACGTGCTCGTGAAGCTCCACGCCGGTGGCACGGCAGGCCTCGCGCAGGGCGTCGAGCACGCGGCGCGGGTCGACTGCGTGATCGCTGGGCACCTCGAGCGCGGAGTGGAGGGTGGGGGTGAGCGCGGGCTCGTGCTCGCGGGCCTGACTGGCGCGCAGCCGCCGGGTCTCCAGGCCCAGCGAGTCGCGCAGGGCGAGCTGACGCTGCAGCTCGCGCGCCTGATCGCCGTCGCGGGCGATGAGCAGCGTGCCCGTTTGCGTCAGCCCCACGTCTATCCCTGTAGCGGCCTGCAGCTCTGCGGCGAACTCGGGCCACATCTGCGCGGAGCGCAGCCCGAGGGCAAGCCCCCTGCGCGCGTCCTCGCCGAACTCGACCTCGGCGACGGGGGCGAGCATCCCAGCGGCCACGTGCGAGGCTGCGCGGCCCGCCACCTCCCGCTCGAGCACGGTGACGGCCATTCCGCGCTGGCGCGCGCGCCAGGCCGCTGCCAGACCGATGATGCCCGCGCCGACGACGACTACGTCAGCTGACTGGCCATGCTGGGGCATGTTTTGATGCTAGTCACCGCACGCGGCAAGCTGGCCGGATTGACCGCGATGCCTCCTCGCTCAGGAATGGACGCTTGCTGTACAGCGCCTTGACTGGCGGCCTTCGAACCGATACTAATCCGCGCGCCGGGGGGACGCCGCGCCGCGGGGGCGGAGTCGGTTCTCTAATCGTCAAGGGAGTTAGGACATGCGAGGAGTTCGGCTGCACAGGCGTATCGTCGTCGTGGCTGCGGTATTCGTGCTTGCGATTGCTGGTGGCGCCTGGGCGTTCCAGGAACTGCCACCGAAAGCGCCGGTGAACGACGACATCGGTGCGGGCATCGACCGCACCGTGTCCGTCAGCGGAGGCAACCCGACGAACGCAGACGTCGTGGGCGGCTCGCTCAACAGCGCCAAACCAGCCGTACCCTGGGCGATCTTCCAGCAGGAAGAGACCGAACCGCCCTCCACCGACCAGATCTTCGTGCGTTCCTTCGCGGAAGGCAAATGGACGACGCGCGGCAACGGCACGGTCGGCGGACTGTTTGACGAATCACCAAAATTCCCGGCCTCGCTCAACTTCGATCGAAGCGAGGACGGCGAGGTCCCGGCGATCGACTTCGCCGGGCCCGCACGCACGGTCCCGTGGGCGACGTGGTACGAGGAAACGGAAGCCTTCTTCTTCGCAACAAACATCTTCGCCAGCCGCTTCGACAGCAAACAGAACAAGTGGGTCTTTGCGGGCCAGGGTCGCGGTAAAGGGACCTCGGGCCCACCAGTGCCGTCGCTGAACATCAACCCCGAAATGGAAGCCGTGAACCCTTCGGTTGCGGGAGGCTCGGCCACCGAACCGAGCAAACCGGGGCCCTGGATCACATGGCAAGAGAACCGCGTGTACTTCGAAGAAATTGAAGGGGTAGAAGAAGAATTCGAAGCCAACCAGATCTATGTGGAGCGTCCCGAAGGGCCCGGAAGGGCGAACTGCGACGGCGTCAAGCCCGAAGGTGTGAAGGAAGTCATCCCCGGCCAGGAAGGCGAACACGTTCCCGCCATCGGAGGATTCTGCTGGCAGCAGGTCGGCGTGCCCCGCTTCCCGCTCGAAGAACCCGAGCCGAGCCTCAACGTCGATCCGTCGCGCCAAGGGGTCGAGCCCGACATAGCTTTCACAGGCAAAGAAGACACCGTCCCGTGGGTGGTCTGGTACGAGAAGGAAGCCTCCTTCCTCAAAGAACCGCTCCGGAGCAACGAGATGGTCTTCGCCGCAAAGGGCGTCAAAGATGGAGTCTCGGCGAACGGAGGCTTTCACTGGGTGGCCGTTGGAACCCAGCTCAGCGGCACGCTCGACACGTCGGGTGAAGGCACGAACAAGTTCGGAAAGTGCGCCGAATCGATCGAAAACGAGGAACACTGCTCGCTGAACAAGAACCCCTCAGCCAACGCCGAGGATCCGCGCGTGGCCGCCGGCACGATGAACCCCGCCAACGCCACCGTGCCGTGGGTGGCATGGGACGAGAACCTCGGCGGCGTGAAGCAGATCTTCGTCGCGCGCCTGGTCGAAGGCACGCATTTCGAGCTCGCCAACGGTGGCCAGCCGATCTCATTCGGCTCGAACGACTCCACGCGTCCCGACATCACGTTCTCGGGCAACACGCCCTACGTGTCCTGGCGGGAGGACATCGGGGGTGGCGTCACCAAGGGCTTCTACGGCCACCTCGTCAACGCTGCCAACCCGACGTTCGTGCTCGATGAAAGCAACGTCCCACTGACGCCGACCGGCGTTGGCTCGGGCAAAGCGGACGTCCGCGAGCCGATCTCCTCGGGGTGCATCGCCACGCCCGCCAACGTTGACGGGAGCGTGTGCCAAGGCGGGGCAGTGGGGACCCCGTTCTTTCTGTTCACGAACGGAAATCCGCTGCGAAGCCTGTTCGCCGACGCATACCAGCCGGAAGCGCCGGTCACGGGCGGGGCGAGCGAAGTCACGACCTCGAGCGGTGTGGTGAGCGGCGCGGTGAACCCGTTGGGCGCTTCGGTCAACGTGTTCTTCGAATACGGCACGTCCACCGCCTACGGCCAGGCGACTGGTGCAGCGAAGACCGCTCCGAACAACTCGGCGACCCCGTTTGCGGCCACGCTTTCGGGGCTGCCGGCGGGGACCACGATCCACTACCGCGCCGTCGCCCGCTCGGACTTCGGCACCTTCGTGGGCTCCGATCAGACGTTCGCGACCAAGGCTGCGCCTGCGCCGCCCCCTCCGCCCGTCCTCAACGGAACCGCGAAAGTCGGCCGGGCGAAAGTCAAAGGGACGGCAGCATATGTCCCGATCTCCTGCACCGGGCCCACAGGCGCGACGTGCAAACTCAGGCTGCGGCTGAGCGTCATCGAGGTCTTCAGGGGTCACAAGCTCGTCGCGCTGACCGCCAGGAAGAAGCTCAAGCGCAAGCTCGTCGTGGTCGGGAGCGCCAGCGTTACGCTGAAAGCCGGCCAGAGCCGCATAGTGAAGATCTCGCTGAACGGCACCGGGCGGCGGCTGCTCGCCAAACGCCACAAGCTCAAAGTCAGGCTGCGCGTGGCTCAGACGTTCGCAAGCGCGCCTGGCGCCGCCGCGATAAGGCCCAGGACGGTCTCGACCCAGATCCTCACCTTCAAAGCGCGCAAACGGCACAAGCACCACCACTAGGAGAGCGACAGCGGGCAGTCGATGAGCGGCGGGCCGCGGTGCCCGTCGCTCTCATCGGTGCAATGCTCAGCGCATGGCCTCCCCGCGCTCCGGAGCAGAGCGGCGTGCGCGCCTCAAGGACGCGCAGCTCTACCTGGTGTGTCCGCCGAGCGCCGAGCCGGCGGACCGAGGAGGGCGCGAGCTGAGCGAGCTCGTGCGCGCAGCCATCGCCGGCGGCGTGGACGTCGTGCAGCTGCGCGAGAAGCACCTCGCCGATGACGCCTTGACCGAGAGAGGGCGCGAGCTCGCCGCGCTGTGCCGGCAGAGCGGCGCCCTCTTCATCCTCAACGACCGCCCCGACCTCGCCGTCGCCGCCGGTGCCGACGGCGCGCACGTCGGGCAGGACGACATGCCCGTCGCCGACGCGCGGGCGCTCGTCGGGGCCGAAATGTTGATCGGGCTCTCGACGCACTCGGAGGCGCAGATCGACGCCGCCTGCGAGAACGCCCATGCGGGATCCGGCGCCGACTACATCGCGGTGGGGCCCGTGCACGAGACGCCGACCAAGCCCGGGCGCCCCGCCGTCGGGGTCGGGCTCGTGGGCTACGCCGCCGCCCGCGCGCGCGAGCTTCCGTTCTTTGCGATCGGCGGCCTCGACAGCGACAACCTCGGCGCCGTGACCGCCGCCGGCGCCCGCCGCGTGGTCGTGCTCAGAGCAATCGCCGACGCCGCCGATCCCGAACGTGCCGCGCGCGAGCTGCGCAGCCAGCTCGGCACCGCCGAAGAGAGGTGAGTGGGTTGAGCGGCCCGCGCGAGCAGCCGCGCGCACCGCAAGCGCAGCCAGATCGCGCCGACCGGCAGCCGCCGCGACCGCTCGAGGAGAGCGAGCGTCCGCCCGCGCTGATCGTGTCCGTCGGCGTCTGCTTCGCGCTCGCGCTCGGCGTGATCGTGGGAGCGGTGAGCGTCCACGACCTCAGCCGTCACGGCGGATCGCTGCCCGGAGCGCTGCTGCTCGCGTTCACGCTGCTGCTGCTGGCGCGCGGGATGTACAGATGCCGCTACTGGGCCGTGCTCGCGTTCCAGGCCCTGCTCGCATTTCAGATCCTCGTAACCTCGCTGGCGCTCGTCGTTGCCTCGACCATCTTGGCCGCCGCGCTGTGCGCGCTCAGCATCACGCTCGCCGGCTGGCTGTTCTGGAAGCTCGTCGGCGTGATGGCGCGCATCCAAGCACCCCACGAGCCACCACGTCCGTAGCAGCGGGCGCCGCTCAGGAGCGCTTCGATAGGCTCACCGCGCCATGGCGGAGGCCTCGTATGACTGCATCGTTGTCGGCTCCGGACCTGGCGGCTACGTCGCGGCGATCCGCTCCGCGCAACTTGGTAAACGCACCGCCGTGGTCGAGCGCGACAAGGTCGGCGGGCGCTGCCTCAACTACGCGTGCATCCCCGCAAAGGCGCTGCTGCGCTCGGCCGACGTGCTCGATGAGATCCGCGACAGCGAGCAGTTCGGGATCAACGTCAGCGGCGTGCAGGTCGACTACGCGGCGGTTCAAGCGCGGCGCGAGAAGGTCGTCACGACGCTCACCTCCGGTGTCAGCAACCTGTTCAAGAAACACTCCATCGACCTCATCGAGGGCAGCGCCACCCTCTCCGCCGACGCCGCTGTAAAGGTCGGCGGCGATACATACGCGGCCGCCACCGTCATCCTCGCGACGGGCTCAGTCCCGCGATCGATCCCCGGCGTGCAGTTCGGCGGGCGGGTCATCGGTACCGAGGAGGCATGGGCGCTGCCCGAGCTCCCCGCACGCCTGGCCGTCGTCGGCGCCGGCGCCTCCGGCGCCGAGATCGCATCGGGCTTCGCGCGCCTGGGGAGCGAGGTGCTGCTGCTCGAGGCGCTCGAGCAGGTGCTCCCCACCGAGGACGTCGACATCTCGCGGCTCGTGCAGCGCGGGCTCAAGCGCCAGGGCGTCGACGTGCAGACGGGCACGCTCGTCGCCGACGTGACAGTGCTCGAGGAGAGCGTGCGCGTCTCCTACGGCCCCGAGAGCGCGGAGGTGGACTACCTGGTGATCGCGACCGGCCGCGGCGCCGACGTCGAGGGCCTCGGCCTCGCCGAGGCCGGCGTGCAGACCGACGAGTCGGGCCTCGTGCACGTCGACGGTGCGCAGCAGACCACGCGCGAGAACCTGTACGCGATCGGCGACCTCGTCTCCGGGCCCGCGCTCGCGCACAAGGCCTCCGATGAGGGGATCATCGCCGTCGAGCACTCCGCCGGGCACACCACGGAGCCGCTGTACCACCCCGACATCCCGCGCGCCACCTTCTGCGCCCCCAACGTCGGCTCCTTCGGCCTCACCGAGGCACAGGCGCGCGAGCTCGGAAACGACGTCGTGATCGGCAAGGTCACTTATGGGACCGTCGGCGGAGGCACCGTCTACGGCGACCGCACCGGCCTCGTCAAGCTCGTCGGGGAGTCGCGCTACGGCGAGCTGCTCGGCGGGCACATCGTCGGCTCGCGCGCCACCGAGCTGATCCAGGAGCTCGTCAACGTGCGCCTGCTCGAGGGCGGCTTCTCCGAGGTCGCGCGCATCGTCCACGGCCATCCCACGCTCTCGGAGGCCGTGATGGAAGCCGGGCGCGCGGCCGACGGCTGGCTGATCCACGGGTAGCGCGGGCGCTCCTGCGGCGGGCGGATGCGCCGCACAGGCAGGCGATTAACCTCTTGGCGTGGGCGAGCGACCGGCGAGCTTCTACTTCGACCTGGCCAGCCCGCTCTGCTACCTGGCGGCCGAGCGCGTGCTGCACGCGCTCGCCCTCCCCGTGCAGTGGCAGCCCGTGCTCGCGCGCGAGCTGACGAGCGCGAGGCGCTTGCCTGGCGCCCCCGCCAACGGCTCCACGCCGGCAGGCGAGGAGCCGCTATCAACAAACCTCACAGCCCCTGAAGCACCTTCGCTCGGCAGTGAGGAGCGCTACCGCGCGCGCATCGCCGAGCTCGCGCAACAGCTCGCGCTTCAGCCGCTGCGCTGGCCCGCGGAGTTCCCCTTCGACAGCGCGCTTGCCATGCGCGCCGCCACCTACGCGAAGTCGATCGGGCGCGGCGTCGCCTTCGCGCAGGCCGCGTTCCGGCAAGCCTTCGCAGGCGGTCGCGACCTCGGCGAGCGCGAGGGTGTGCTGATCGCTGCCGCCTCCTGCGAGATGCACCCGGCCGCCGTGCTCGCAGCGCTCGAGCGCCAGGGGATCGCGCGCGAGCTCGAGCAGGCGACCGCCCGCGCGGCTCAGACAGGGGTCTCCAGCGTGCCCGCGCTCAGCGTCGCCGGGCGTGTGTTCGCCGGAGAGCACGCACTCGAGCGCGCCGCCGCGCACGTCGGCGCCAGGGCTGCGGGAGCGCTGTGAGGGCCAATCGCGCGTACCGGCTGATCGTCACCCGCGGCGGGCGCGCGCCCGCCCTGCTGGCCGGCGCCCAGCGGGTCGACCACGTCGAGATCGTCGAGATAGACAGCGGCGAAGTGGTGCTGTTCTGGGATCGCCCTCCGCACGCTGCCTCGCAGCTGGCGCGAGCCCTGCGCGAGGAGCTGTCCTCGCTCGAGGCCGAGGAGTTTCTCGCCCGCTGGAGTAGCGTGGAGGACTGATGCCCACGCTTCCCGCACCCGAGGTTGCGCGCGAGTGGCTTGCGACCATGATGCTCATCCGGCGTTTCGAGGAGCGCGCCGGCGAGATGTACGCGCGCGCCAAGATCGGCGGCTTCCTTCATCTCTCGATCGGCGAGGAGGCCACGATCGTGGGGAGCGCGCGCGCCCTGCGCGAGAGCGACTACCTGATCTCCACCTACCGCTCGCACGGGCACGCGCTCGTGCGCGGCACTCCGCCCGAGAGCGTGATGGCCGAGCTCTTCGGGCGCGTCGACGGCTGCTCGCACGGGCGCGGCGGCTCGATGCACATGTTCGATGGCTCGCGCCGCTTCATGGGCGGCTACGGCATCGTCGGCGGCAACCTCCCGATCGCCGCCGGCCTGGCGCTCGCCTGCGACTACAAGGGGTCCGACGATCTCACGCTGTGCACGTTCGGCGATGGAGCATCAAACCAGGGGACGTTCGGCGAGACGCTCAACCTCGCCGCCCTGTGGCAGCTGCCGGTCCTCTTCATGGTCATCAACAACCAGTTCGGGATGGGCACCGCTCTGCGCCGCCACTCCGCCGTCACCGACCTGCAGCGCAAGGGAGAGAGCCTCGGGGTGCCCGGCATGCGCTGCGACGGGATGGACGTGCTCGACACCCACGGGGTCGTCTGCGAGGCAATCCGGCGCGTGCGCGAAGACCGCCGGCCGCTGCTTATTGAGGCCGTCACCTACCGCTTCCGCGGACACTCGATGGCCGACCCCGAGCAGTACCGCTCGCGCGAGGAGGTCGAGCGCTGGCAGGCGCGCGACCCGATCCCCGCCTTCGGCAACAAGCTGGTCGCAGAGGGCGCGCTCGACGAGTCCGAGCTCGCTCAGCTCGATGCGCAGGCCTCCGCCCGGGTCGACGAAGCGGTCGCCTTCGCCGAGAGCTCTCCCTTTCCCAAACCCGAGTCGCTCTACGACAACGTCTACGTGCTCGACCAGGACGTCCCCGGCTGGTACTCGCTGCACACCACCGACCAGGACCACATTCCCTCACGGGACCAGGAGGCCTCCCAGGCGGGCGAGATACCGCGGCAGATGAGCGACGCCGTGCGCCTCGGCGAGGAGGCGTCCTGATGGCCGCGATGCGCTACCGCGACGCGCTAAACGCCGCACTGCGCGAGGAGCTGCAACGAGACGAGCGCGTGTTCCTGATGGGCGAGGACATCGGCGTGTTCGGTGGCGCGTTCAAGGTAACCGCCGGCCTGCTCGACGAGTTCGGCGAGAAGCGCGTGCGCGACACGCCGATCTCCGAGAACACGATCGTCGGCATGGGCGTCGGCGCCGCTATGGCCGGCCTGCGCCCTGTCGTCGAGCTGATGACGATCAACTTCTCGCTGCTCGCCTTCGACCAGATCGTCAACCACGCCGCGCACATCCACTACATGTTCGGCGGCCAGGTCACCGTCCCGCTCGTGCTGCGCATGCCCCAGGGCGCCGGCCACCAGCTCGGGCCAACGCACTCCCATTGCCTGGAGGCGATGTTCATGCACGTGCCCGGCCTGCTCGTCGCAGCCCCCGGCACGCCCGCCGACGCCAAGGGCCTGCTGAAGACCGCGATCCGCGACGAGAACCCGGTCGTGTTCATCGAGCACGAGTCGCTCTACGGCATCAGCGGCGAGGTTCCCGAGGAGGAGGAGGCGCTCGTCGGCTTCGGCCGCGCGCGCGTCGCTCGCGAGGGCTCCGACGTGACCGTTGTCGGCATCTCGCGCATGGCCCGCACCGCCGAGCGCGCCGCCGAGACGCTCGCGGCCGAGCACGGCGTGCACGCGGAGGTGATCGACCCGCGCACGCTGCGGCCGCTCGACCTCGACACAGTGCTCGCCTCGGTCGCGAGCACCAACCACTGCGTGATCGTCGAGGAGGGCTGGCCGCACGGCGGCGTGGGCGCCAACCTCGCCGCGTTGATCTCCGAGCAGGCCTTCGACGACCTCGACGCGCCCGTGCAGCGCGTGAGCGGCGCCGACGCGCCGATGCCGTACTCGAAGCCGCTCGAGGACGCGGCATATCCGCACGAGGCGCAGGTCGTGCAGGCCGCTTTGGCCGTGCTCGGCCAGAGCCAGGGGCCGCCCGCCGGCCCGGGAGGCGGCAGCTGATGGTCGAGATCGTCATGCCGCGGCTCTCGGACACGATGGAGGAGGGCACCATCCTGCGCTGGCTCAAGCGCGACGGAGAACAGGTGCGCCGCGGCGAGGAGCTGGTCGAGATCGAGACCGACAAGGCCACCATGAACTACCTCTCAGACCAGGAGGGCGTGCTGAAGACGGTCGCGCGCGAGGGCGACACGCTCGCCGTCGGAGAGCTCATCGCCTGGGTCGGCGATCCCTCCTCCACCACCCCACCCGGCGGCGAGCCGGGCGGCGCTCGAGCGGCGCCGGATGGCGCGGCGGTGGGCGGCGGCGTGCCAGGCGCTGAAGGCGGGGGGTCGGGCGCGTCCGCGGCGCAAGAGCTCGCGGCCACGCCGCGCGAGCAGGGCGCCGACGGCCGCACAGCCGCCCCGGCCGGGGCGCCGGCCGCGGCGGCGGAGGCTGGGGCTGCGCCTCAGCGTCCGCGAGCCTCGCCGCTCGCACGGCGGATGGCGCGCGAGCGCGGCGTGGACCTCCGAACGCTGCGCGGCAGCGGCCCAGGCGGGCGCATCGTGAAGGCCGACGTGCTCGGCGCGCCTGCCGCGCAGCTCGCGGGCGACGATGAGCGCCACGCCGCCGCTGCCGGAGGCGTTGCGCCGCCGAGCGAAGCGACGCCCGCGGCTGAAGCGCAGCCGCCGTCGTCCCTGCCCGATCCCATGCGCGCGAAGGGCGAGACGAGAACCGTCGAGCTGGGGCGCACCCAGCAGACGATCGCCAGGCGCATGGCCGAGTCGAAGGCCACGATCCCCGACTTCACGCTCCAGTGCGAGGTCGACATGGAGGAGTGCGTGGCCCTGCGCAGCGAGCTCAAGCGCATCTCCAGCAGCGAAGCGCCGACGTACAACGACATGGTCGTCAAGTCGTGCGCGCTCGCACTGCGCGAGCATCCGCGCGCGAACAGCAGCTACCGCGACGGCGCGCTGCAGCTGTACTCGCGCATCAACATCGGCGTCGCCGTCGCTACGCAGGACGCGCTCGTCGTGCCGACCGTGTTCGACGCCGACACCAAGGCCCTGGGCGAGATCGCGCGCGAGACCCGCTCGCTGGCCGCCAGCGTTCGCGACGGCACCATCACCCCGCCTCAGCTCGGCGGCGGCACGTTCACGGTCTCCAACCTCGGCATGTACGGCATCACGAGCTTCACCGCCATCATCAACCCGCCACAGGCCGCGATCCTAACGGTGGGGGCGCTGGAAGCGCGCGTCGTGGCTTTAGATGGCGAGCCGGCGGTGCGCCAGCGGATGACGCTGAACCTCGTCTGCGACCACCGCGTGCTCTACGGCGCCGACGCCGCCCAGCTGCTTGCTCGCATCCGCGAGCTGCTGCAAGCCCCCGCGGCGCTTACGCTGTGAGCGCCGACACGCTCTCGCGCAGCTTGCCCGGCGCTACGCTGGGACGCGAGAGATGAACCCGCCGCGAGATAGCGCTTCGCCCGACCTCTGGGTCTGCCAGCTCGGAGTCGTGCCCTATGCGCAGGCGGTCTCGATCCAGGAGCAGATCCGCGCCCGTCGTGTCGCCGACGAGCTGCCCGACACGCTCCTTCTGCTCGAGCACCCGCGCGTATACACGCGCGGCCGGCGCTCGCAGGAGGGCGAGCTGCCGCTCGGCGAGACCTTCTACCGAGCCCAGGGAATCGAGGTCCTCGACACCGATCGCGGCGGACGCATCACCTACCACGGGCCAGGCCAGCTCGTCGGCTATCCGATCATGCGCATCGAGCAGATCGACCGCTACCTGCGCACGATGGAGGACGCGATCTCGGCGGCGCTCGCCACGCACGGCATAAGCGGGCGCGGGCGGCCGCTCGATGGGCCCGACTACACCGGCGTGTGGGTGGGCGAGCGCAAGATCGCCTCTATCGGCGTCCACGTCTCGCACGGCGTCAGCACACACGGGTTCGCAGTCAATGTCGAGAACGATCTGGAGCCCTTCTCCTGGGTCGTGGCCTGCGGGCTGCCCGGGGTGCAGATGACCTCCGTGGCGGCCGAGCTCGGCGCCGCACGCGCGCCGTCGCTGGCCTGCTTCCGCAAGGAGATGGCCTACCGCTTCTGCCAGGCGCACGGGCGCCGCGCGCGCCTGCGGACTCCATCGCGGCTCGGCATCGCAGCCGATACCGCGCCCGCAAGCGTTCCCGCGGTGCAGGCGGTCGCCGCATGAGCCCGACGCGCTCGCGCGCCAAGCCGGGCGGCATGGACGTGCTCGAGGTGCTCGGCCCGCACGTGCGCCCGGCTCGCGAGCGCAAGCCGCGCTGGCTGAAGGTGCCCGCGCCGGGCGGCCAGCGCTACCGCGCGCTGCGCGAGCTGATCGATTCCGAGAACCTGCACACCGTCTGCCAGGAGGCCGCCTGCCCGAACGTCGGCGAGTGCTGGGAGCGCGGCACCGCGACGTTCATGATCCTCGGCGACACCTGCACGCGGCGATGCGGCTTCTGCAACGTCAAGACCGGCAGGCCGACCTGGAACGATCCGCTCGAGCCCGCGCGCGTGGCGCGCTCGATCGCGCGCATGGGCCTGCGACACGCCGTCATCACCTCCGTCGACCGCGACGACCTCCCCGACAAGGGCGCATCTGCGTTCGTTGCCGTAATCCGCCAGGTGCGCCGCCAGGCACCCGGCTGCAAGGTTGAGGTGCTGACGCCCGACTTCCAAGGCCAGGAGATGCCGCTCGCAAAGGTCATCGCCGCGCGTCCCGACGTGTTCAACCACAACGTCGAGGTCGTGCCCCGCCTCTACCCCGTCGCGCGTCGCGGGTCCGACTTCGAGCGCTCCTGCCGCGTGCTGCGCCTGGCCCGCGAGATGGGCGGCGGTGAGCTCGTCACCAAGTCCGGCGTGATGGTCGGCCTCGGCGAGTCCCGCGAAGAGCTGCTGGAGACGTTCGCAGCGCTGCGCGCCAGCGGCGTCACCGTGCTCACGGTCGGCCAGTATCTGCGCCCCTCCGAGCGCCATCTGCCCGTGGTGCGCTACTGGCACCCGGATGAGTTCACCGCGCTCGAGCGCGCAGCGTACGAGCTCGGGTTCGAGCACGTCGCCGCCGGCCCGCTCGTGCGCTCCTCCTACCACGCCGACGAGCACGTGCCCGAGCGAGGCCGCGCTTCGCGCTCGCTCGCCGCGAGCGCCTAGCGCCGACCCGGTCAAAGCCCGCGTCCAGGCCACCACCCTCGGCTAGCGTGGGATCACGCGGATAGGCTCTGCGCGCCCCCGACGCCCGGCGGGGCGCGCGCATGTTCCCGCTCAAGGACAACATCCCCAACGAGCGCTTCCCCTTCATCACGGTGGCGCTCGTGCTCATCAACGTCCTCGCCTACCTGCTCTCGATCCGCCACGGCGGGAGCCTGCTGGGAGGACCGAGCAACGGCACGGCCGTGCACTACGGCGCGATCCCCTACGAGCTCACGCACCCAGGGGACCATTGCGACCTCGTGCAGGTGAGCACGCTCGAAGGCACCGTGAGCTCGGTCGCGTGCCAGGGTCAGCCAGGCGTGACGGGCACCCCGCCCTCGCAACCAGCCACCTGGGAGACGGTCTTCACGGCGATGTTCCTGCACGGCGGCATCCTGCACATCGCGGGCAACATGCTCTTTCTGGCGATCTTCGGCCCCAACGTCGAGGACGCGATGGGCCCCGTGCGCTTCAGCGTCTTCTACCTCCTCGGCGGGCTCGTCGCACTGGCCGCGCAGGTGCTCGTCGGCCCCAACTCGACCGCGCCGACGCTCGGCGCCTCCGGCGCGATCGCGGCGGTGCTCGGCGGATACATCGTGCTGTATCCGCGCGCCCGCATCCTCAGCCTCGTGCTGATCGTCTTCTTCGTGACCATCGTCGAGGTACCAGCCGTCGTCCTGCTCGGCTTCTGGTTCCTGCAGCAGATCTATTTCGGGGCCGCCGACCTCAGCAACCCGCTCGGCGGTGGTGGCGGAGTCGCGTACTTCGCACACGTGGGCGGCTTCCTCTTCGGCCTGGCGCTGATCGGAGTCTTCGCCGTGCGCCGCTCGCCACAGCCGCCGCGCTACCCCGTCTACTGATGGCGACGGCGGCCGCGCCACCGCAGTGACACGCCTGCTGGTGCTCGCCGCCGCGCTCGTGTTCATCGCGGGCTTCGCCTTCCTGACCTTCGCCCAGGTGACAGAACAGGGACTCACCGCTGGAAGCCTCATCTCGGCCTTCATCCTGCTCTTGCTCGTGGTGGGAATCGTCGGCGCACTGCGCAATCCTCCGCGCTGAGCCGATGAGCTGCTCCCCGCTGATGACACCCCCCAGGCCCAGCCGCCGCCGCGCGCGCGCCCTCGTGCGCCGGCGCCGCCGCCGGGCCGCTCTGCTCGGCGCACTCGCGCTTGCAGCTGCGGCGATCGCCGTCGCCGTGGCCAGCTCAGGACACGGCCGCCAGCGCGTGCGTACGACGGCCCAGAGCGCGCACGGCCGCCGAGCACCTCACGCGCCCGCGCGGCACCTCTCGCCCGTTGGGCTGCCGCTCGCCAAGCCCGCGTTCGCGCTGAGCGGCCTCGGTGCTTTCGGGCAGGATCCGCTGCAGCTCGAGTTTCACAAGCCACCGCGCGCCGGCCTGCTGTTCGACATGAGCAACGGCCGGGTGCTGTGGCAGCGCGACCCGCTCGCGCGGCTTCGCATTGCGAGCCTCACGAAGATGATGACGGCGCTGCTCGTCGTGCGCGCGAGCCCGCCCGGCGAGCGTGTGCTCGTGACCAAGCAGGCCGTCAACGCCGCCGGCTCCAAGGTAGGCGTGCTCCCCAAGGGCCGCGTGGTGCGCCTCGAGAGCATGCTCTACGGGCTGCTCCTGCCATCCGGAAACGATGCAGCGGTCGCGCTCGCACAGCACGTGGCAGGCAGCGTGAGCCGCTTCGTGGAGCGCATGAACCGAGAGGCCGCGCACCTCGGGCTCGGCTGCACGCGCTTCTCCTCGCCTTCCGGGTTCATCGACCGGCACAACTTCTCCTGCGCGCGCGATCTCGCGGTGCTCGCCCACGTCGACCTGCAGCAGCCGCGAGTGGCTCGCGTGGCGCGCAGCCGCTCAGCCGTGCTGCCGTTCCCGATCAAGGGAGGCCGGCTGTTCCTCTACAACAACAACCCCATGCTCATCTACCGCTACCCAGGCGCCACCGGGCTGAAGACCGGCTACACGGTGGCCTCGGGCCGCTGCCTGGTGGCGACGGCAGAGCGCCACGGCGTGAAGCTCGGGGCGGTGCTGCTCGACTCGCCCGAACCGGGCATCCAGGCGCGCGAGCTGCTCGACCGCGCCTTCGAGCTCGTCTACGGGCAGGCGCCCGTGAGCGAGCGCCCCTTCCCGCCGCACGCCTAAATCCCCGTGTTTGCGGCTGTGGCGACGTGCGGCGGCCCGGTGGAGTACCGTTCAGGCGATAGATTGACTGGTCAGTCAGCCAAAGGAGGAGCTCGTGGATCTCGACGACACACCCCAGCAAGCGGCACACCGCGCCCAGGTGCGCAGCTGGCTCGAGGAGCACGCCTCCGAAGCTCCCGTCCTCAACGGCCCCGACGCGCTGCAGGATGAGCAAGAGATCATCGCCGCGCGCCGTGCCTGGCAGGGTAAGCTCGCGGAGGGCGGCCTCGCGGGCGTGACCTGGCCCAAGGAGTTCGGCGGCCAGGGGCAGGGGCCGATCGAGCAGGTCATCTGCAGCCAGGAGATCGCCCGCGCGAAAGTCCCCGGGATCCTGGACGCGATCGGCGTCGGCATGCTGGGCCCGACGATCATCGCCCACGGCACCGACGAGCAGAAGAGCCGCTACCTGGGGCCGATGCTGCACGGCGACGAGGTCTGGTGCCAGCTGTTCTCCGAGCCCGCCGCCGGCTCGGACCTCGCGGCCGTCCAGAGCCGCGCCCGCCGGGCCGATGACGGCAGCTGGCGGCTGAACGGCCAGAAGGTGTGGACGACGAACGCCCAGTTCGCCTCCTACGGGCTGCTGCTCGCGCGCACCGATCCCGATGTGCCCAAGCACAAGGGCCTGACGATGTTCATCGTGCCCATGGACGCGCCCGGCGTGACGGTGCGCGGCCTGCGCCAGATCTCCGGCGAGGCAGAGTTCAACGAGGTCTTCTTCGACGACGTCGCACTCGACGCCGACGCCGTTGTCGGCGGCGAGGGCAACGGCTGGGCGACAGCCCTCACCACGCTGATGTTCGAGCGCGTCACGATCGGGCTCGGCAGCGAGGGCCTGGGCTACAACTCGAACCGCTTCGCGCACGCGATCGCGACCAACGAGGACGCCCGCCGCGACCCCGAAGTGCGCCACGTGCTCGGCGAGATCGCGAGCGAGCTGCTCGCTGTGCGCTTCACCGGCTATCGCACGCTGACGGCCCTTCAGAAAGGGCAGGTGCCGGGACCGGAGGCCGGTTTGGCGAAGATCACGATCGTCAACGGCGCGATCAGGGCGGGCGAGCTGATCGCCGACGTGCAGGGGCCCGACGCGCTGGGCAAGGACAGCGAGTGGGCATACATGATCTCGTTCCTGCCCGGCCTGAAGTCGGCCGGCGGAACCGAGGAGATCCTGCGCAACACGATCGGCGAGCGCGTGCTCGGCCTGCCGCCGGCGCCGCGGCTCGACAAGGGCATCCCCTTCTCGGAGCTCCGCTCCAAGGAGGCGGCCGCAGCATGAGAAGAACCCGAGGAACGAGAACGGAAGGAGCTCTCAAGTGAACCTGGCGCTCTCCGACGAGCAGGTGCTACTGCGCGAGGCCGCCAGAGGCGCGCTTTCGCGCTTCAAGACCTTGGAAGCCGCACGCGAGGCGCTCGACGGCCACGAGGATGCGCTTCCCGATCTCTGGCCGATGGCCAGGGAGGCAGGCTGGCCAGGCCTGCTCATCGACGAGGAGCACGGCGGCGCCGGGCTCGACGCCTTCGACGCGATGCTGGTGCTGGGCGAGTGCGGCCGCGTGCTGGCCTCGATCAAGCTGCTCGGGCATCTCGCGGCCACCGCGATCCTCAACGAAGCCCCCGCCGGGGCGTCGCTGCTGGCGGACCTCGCCAGCGGCGAGCAGCGCGCCGCCTACCTGCCGGTGAAACCGCCCGACGACCTGGCACAGGAGTGGACGGTCGACGCCCGCGTCGGCTCCAAGCGCGAGCCAGCGCCAAGCGGCGGCCGCGGCGCGCCTGGAGAGCAGGTGCGCGTGAGCGGCGAGCTCGCCTTCGTCCCCGACGCACCGGGCGCCGATGTGCTCGTCGGGGTCGCGATGCTCGATACCCCGCAGGGCACAGGTGGCGAACCAACCGGCGTCGCGATCGAGACAAGCGCCGACGGTGTCGAGGTCGAGCCCATCATGCGCTATGACGCCACGAGATCGCTCGCGCACGTCTCCCTCAAGGAAGCGCCCGCCACGGTGCTCGACGCGCCGCAGAGCTCGCTGGCGGCGGCCTGGCACCTCGCGCAGGCGCTGCTTGCCGCCGAGTCAGTTGGCAGCGTCGAAACGGCGCTCGATGTCTCGCTGGGCTACGCGAAGGAGCGCCACACATTCGGGCGTCCGATCGGCTCCTATCAGGCAATCAAGCACTCGCTCACCGAGGTCCTGCGCCAGCTCGACAACGGCCGCTCGCTGCTCTACTACGCCGGATGGTCGCGCCGCGGCGGGCCCGATGAGTTCGCGCTTGCCGCCAGCGCAGCGCGCTCGGTGGCCGGGCGCGCGCTCGACCAGGCCGCCCGCACCATGATCTCGGTGCACGGCGGCATCGGAGCCACGTGGGAGCACGACGCGCCGCTGTACTTCCGCCGCGCGCAGCTCACGCGACGGCTGCTCGGGGGAACCCACGGCGCGACCGATCGCGTCGCGGGCGAGCTGATGACGGCCGCCACCGCCGCCTGAGCGTCTTTGCTCAGCCCTGGCGGGCGGGTGCGCGCCCAGAGCGCAAGCGCTTCGCGGCGGGCCGCAAGCGCTTCGGGGCAGGGCTCGGTCGCTTTGCCGCGCCGCGGCGAGCAGCTTCTTCCGCCGTCAGCGCCGCCAGCACGGGCGCGCCGTAGGCCGCGTGCACGGCTAGGACCATTTCCTGGTCGACTCCGCAGTTGATGCAGAAGCCGCGCTGCGACCAGCTGATCGCGCGGGCGAGCACCTGGTCGGCGTAGGTGACACCGGTCGCGTCGTGACCGTAGTAGTCGTAGGCGGCGTTCCAGGCGGCGCCTTCCAGAGCGAATGCCGCGCCATCGACCGAGAGCAGATGGGCCGCGGCCATGATCGAGTCGAAGTCGTCGTAAAGCGAGGGGTGCAGCGGCGTCTTGTGGTCGTACGAGCGCGGGCGGGCGCCGTAGATGTAGGAGTCGGCGACAAGCTGCCACGTGCTGATCGGGCCGTTGGTGACGTTGAACTGCATCGGGCCGCCACAGCAGTGCGCGAAGTTCAGCCCGTGGTAGATGCCCGGCGCGGTAGAGAAGGCCGACTCCTGGCGGTGGATCGAGGCGATCAGCAGCCAGTTGACGCCGAAGGTACGCTGCGCCACGGCGTAGATCGGATAGAAGCCTTCCATCCAGGCAGTCGAGATGTGCGTCCGCGTCTGATCGATGAAGCGCTGCGCGTCGCGTGCCTGTTCGGCGCGCGAGCGGTGCCCGACGATCGCCGCTTGTCTTGCGGCGCTGCGCGACGGCGCGGAGGAGAGAGCGCCAGCCAGCGCTGTCGGCGCGAGCGGGGCCGGCGCCACCGCCGGCACCGCGGGAGGCGTGACGGGACGGACAACCGGCGCAGTCGAGCGCCCGACGGCTCCGGTGAGAAGCGCCACAAGCACCCCCGCGCCGAGCACCGCCAGCGCGCACGCGAGCATCCACGCGCGCCGTTCCGAGGGGGGGCTCGGCACGTGCCCGTCGTGCGCAGCCGCCGTGCGCTCAGCGGTAGCCATCGGCCCCTACGGTAACGGCACGGCGCCGCGAAACACGTCGCGCGCGTTGCGGGCGTACGCGCGGCACTGGGCGTGGTGCCCGCCACGGCGGTTTGTGAGCGCTCTCACGGCGTTTGTGAGGAGTCTCATTTATCTGTTAGCGGCTGCTTAGAGAGTGTGGGGATCGTCTTGGCGTGCCCCGAGCGGCGATTGCCACGCGCGCGGCAGCCGCTGCGGCGGTCGCGCTCGCCTGCGCCGGATGCAGCTCAGGCCTCAAGGACGGCGCGCCCGCGCACGCGAGCGTCGCGAGCGGCCCCACGGGTCCAGGCACGTGCGGCGCGACCGTGCTCGAAGTGCTCGGCCACGTGGCCACGCGCATCTATCACGAGGGCGTCGAAAGCGAAAGGACCGCAAGCGCGCGCCACCTGATCGCACGCTCTGGTGCTCTCAGCAGCGCTACCGAACGCGGCGACGCGGCCGGCGCGGCCGCCGCGGCGCAGTCCCTGCTCGGCACTCGGCACATGGCGGGCCTGCGCGTGATGCGCGGCGGCACGCTGCTCGCGAACGTCGGGGTGGCGCGCGGCCTCGCGCCGCTGATCGGCACGATCACGGGCGCCGGCGGCAGGCAGGTGGGGAGCTACGAGGCGACTGTGTGGGGAGACCACGGGCTGGTCGATGAGACGAGCGGCCTCACCGGCGCATCCACCGTCGTGCGCGAAGGGACACGCGAGCTGGCGGGCCGCTTCAGGCTGCCCGCTCGCGAACTGCCGGCACAGGGAACCGTCGCGGTGCACGGCGTCGCACACGAGTTCTTCTCCTTCCCAGCTGCCGCCTATCCTGGCGGGCGCCCGCTGCGCGTGTACGTGGTGCGCGCCGTCCCCTCCAGCTCGCGTCTGTGCGCCACCTCCGCGCAGCGCACGATCGTCAACGTTCTCGGCCAGGTAGCGCGCCAGATCTACCGCGGCGAGGCCGGCCCGCGCGCACACGGCCAGGTACGGCGCGTGCAGCGCGACCAGCCGCTGCTGCGCGCGGTCGCGCTGCGTGATCGCGCGGCGGCACGCTCGGCGATCGCGGCGCTGCTTCACCAGCACCTCGTGCGCCTGCGCGTGAGCGCGGGCGGTGCGCTGCTCGCCGACGTGGGCGGTCCCTACGTGCTCGCCCCCGTCAGCGCCCCGCTGCGCCTGGGCGGGCACACGATCGGGCAGGCCGTGCTCTCGATCCAGGACGACCAGGGCTACCTGCGACTCGCCAAGCGGCTGGCTGGAGTCGACGTGCTCATGTACATGGGCTCCAAGCTCGTCGAGAGCAGCGTTGGCGGAACCCCAGCAGGAGTCCCCTCTCAGGGCTCCTTCTCATACGGCGGCCGCAACTTCATCGCCTTCACCTTCCGCGCGCGGGCATTCCCCACCGGACCGCTCCGCATCACGGTCCTGATACCGATCCCCTACGGCTGAGCGCCTCAGGCCGGCGCGAGCGCGCGCCGCTTCTCGTGCAGCGCCTTCAACAGCTCCTGGAAGGAGTCGGAGAATTTCTGCACGCCCTCGCGCTCGAGCGTCTCGGTGACGTCGTCGTAGTCGACCCCCGCGGCGGCCAGCTCGGAGAGCAGCTGGCGAGCCGGCGCGAGCCCCGCGCGAAGCCGCGCGCGCGGGTGGCCGTGGTCCTGGTAGGCGTTGATCGTCTCCTCCGGCATCGTGTTGACGGTGTCGGGGCCGATCAGCTCTTCGACGTACATCGTGTCGGGGTAGGCCGGATCCTTGACCGACGTCGAGGCCCACAGCAGGCGCTGAGCGGTTGCGCCCTTGCCCTGCAGGAACTCCCAGCGCGGCCCGGAGAAGATCGAGAGGTAGCGCTGGTAGGCAAGGCGCGCGTTCGCCACTGCCAGCTTGCCCTTGAGGTGGTCGTGGCCCCCGATCTCACTCAGGCGCCGGTCGGCCTCGGTGTCGATTCGAGACACGAAGAAGCTCGCCACCGACGCGACCTTGCGCGGGTCGCCGCCACCTGCGACGAGCCGCTCGAGGCCCCGGATGTAGGAGGCCGCGACCTGTTCGTAGCGGGCCAGAGAGAAGATCAGCGTGATGTTGATCGACCTGCCCTGCGCGATCGCGTCCTCGATCGCCGCCAGCCCTGGCTGCGTCGCGGGGATCTTCACCATCAGGTTGGGGCGCGAGATCGCCTCGTGCAGGCTCATCGCCTCGCGGAAGGTCGCCAGCGTGTCGTATGCGAGCCCGGGGTCGACCTCGATCGAGACGTACCCGTCACGGCCGCCGCCCGCCTCCCACACGTCGGCGAACTGGTCGCACGCCTCGCCGATGTCCTGCTGCGCGAGCGTCCAGAAGACCTCTGGCGTCTCGAGCGCGGGATCGAGTTCCCGCAGCTGCTCCTCGTAGGCGCTACCGGCGGTCATTGCCTTCTGGAAGATCGTCGGGTTGGAGGTCGCGCCAACCACGGCGGCGCTCTCCATCAGCCCGCGAAGCTCCCCCGAGCGAATCGAGTCCCGCGAGAGGAAGTCGATCCACACGCTCTGACCCAGCGACGAGAGGACATGCAGCGGCGACAGCCGCCCCTTCAGGGCTCCGTCGCGCCCGTCGCGCGTCTGCGCCTGTGATTCACCAGACATTGCCTTATCCCTCCTCAGCTCAGCCGGTGACAGGGCTCGCAAGCTCGAGTAGCGCTCGTGCCCGCGCAAGAATCCCTCCGGCGGAAAAGCCGAATTCCTCAAGTACCTTGGTACCCGGAGCGGAGGCGCCGAAACGGTCGAGGCCCACCACCTCGCCGTCGGGGCCCACCCACTTCCACCAGCTCAAGCTGGCGCCGGGCTCGATCGCCATGCGCACGCCCGACGCTCGCGGCAGCACCTGCTCGCGATAGGAGTCGGGCTGGGCTTCGAACAGTTCCATGCACGGCATCGACACTACCCGCACCCGCGCGCCGTCCTCTGACAGCGCACGCGCGGCCTCGAGCGTCGGCGCGACCTCCGACCCGGTGGAGATGAGCGTCGCATCGGGCGCGCCCTCGGCGTGGGACTCCCACAGCACATAGGCACCCCGCTCGAGCCCGTCCGCCGCCGCCAGGGCGCTTCGATCGAGCACCGGCACCGCCTGGCGCGAGAGCAAAAGCGCGACCGGACCGTCGCCGCGCTCCAGCGCCACGCGCCAGGCTGCGGCCGTCTCGTTGGCGTCGGCCGGGCGGATCACCCACAGGTGGGGGATCGCGCGCAGCGCCGCGTAGTGCTCGATCGGCTGGTGGGTGGGCCCGTCCTCGCCGAGGCCGACCGAGTCGTGCGTCCACACCCAGACGACCGGCAGGCGCATGAGCGCCGACAGCCTCACGCTCGGGCGCATGTAGTCGGAGAAGATCAGGAAGGTCGAGCCGTACGGCTTCACCATCCCGCCGTGGGCGGCGGCGCCATTGACGATCGTCCCCATCGCGTGCTCGCGGATGCCGAATGGCACGTTGCGCCCTGAGTGCGCGCTGGAGAACGTCCCGGCGCCAACGAACTCGGTCTTGGTCGACTCCACGAGGTCGGCGGCGCCCCCGATCATCGTCGGAGCGAACTGCGAGAACGCCGCCATCGTCTTGTTTCCTGCGGCACGCGTTGCAAGCGACTCGCCGGGCGCAAAGTCAGGCAGCGACGCGCGCCAGCCCTCGCGCAGCTCGCCCCGCCAGGTGAGGTCCCAGTCGGCCGCCTCCTCCGGGAAGGCCGCTCGCCAGGGATCGCGCCGCTCCTCCGTCCACGACGCCTGCGCGGCGGCGCCGCTCTCGCGCAGCGACATGTGCTCGTAGACGTGCTCGTCGACCCAGAAGTGCCGCTCGGGATCGAAGCCCAGCGTTTCCTTGGTGGCGCGCACCTCATCCTCCCCCAGCGGCGCCCCGTGCGCGGCGGCGGTATCGACGGCGTGTGGAGCCGGGTAGGCGATGTGCGAGTGGATGGAGATGAACGACGGCATCTGGCGCTCCGCGCGGGCGGCATGCAGCGCGCCCTCCAGCGCGTGCAGGTCCTCGGAGTCGGTCACGCTCTGCACGTGCCAGCCCTCGGCTGCGAAGCGCTGCAGGTGGCGCTCGGTGTCGAAGGAGATGGCCGTCGTCCCGTCGATCGTGATGCGGTTGTCGTCGTAGCAGACGATCAGCTTGCCGAGACCGAAATGACCCGCGATCGAGGCGGCCTCCTGGGTCACGCCCTCCATCAGATCGCCGTCGGAGCAGATCACGTAGGTGTGGTGGTCGACGAGCTCATGTCCCGGGCGGTTGAAGCGGTGCGCCAGAAAGCGCTCGGCGAGCGCCATGCCGACCGCGTTGCCGAAGCCCTGTCCGAGCGGCCCCGTCGTGACCTCGACGCCGGGCGTGTGCCCGCGCTCGGGGTGGCCTGGAGTGCGAGAGCCCCACTGGCGGAACTGTTCGAGGTCCGCGAGCTCGAGGTCGTAGCCGACGAGGTGGTGCAGCGCGTACTGGAGCATGCACGCGTGGCCGCAGCTGAGCACGAAGCGATCGCGGTCCGGCCACAACGGGTCCCGCGGGTTCACGCGCAGGAAGCGCTTGAACAGCGTGTACCCCAATGGCGCGAGCGCCATGGCCGTACCCGGATGTCCCGCGCGAGCGCGCTCGACAGCATCCATCGCGAGGGCCCGAATCGTGTCGATGGAGAGCTTGCGCAGCTCAGCCTGCTCCATAGCAGCCGATCCTAGCGACGTTTGAGCAGCTACAGTTACGGGCCGTGTCAGAGCAGTTCTGCGACGTCGGCCGAGGGATCACGCTCTGCTTCGAGACGTTCGGGGAGCCCGCGTCGGAGCCCGCGCTGCTCATCATGGGCCTCGGCACGCAGATGATCGCCTGGCACGAGGACTTCTGCCGGGCGCTCGCCGATCGCGGCTTCTACGTGGTGCGCTTCGACAACCGCGACGCCGGCCGCTCGACACACGTGCACGGCGCCCCGCCGACGATACCCCAGCTTCTGCGCCGCTCGAGGGCCGCCGCGCACTACACGCTCAGGGACATGGCGCAGGACAGCGCGCGCCTGCTGGACGAGCTCGGGCTCGCACCCGCGCATGTGATCGGCGCCTCGATGGGCGGGATGATCGCCCAGACGCTCGCCGCGCACAGCCCGGAGAAGGTGAGCTCGCTCGTCTCGATCATGTCAAGCACCGGCCGGCTCACCTCCGGCCAGCCGAGCCTGCGTCTGTACCCGTTCCTGCTGCGGCGCCCGCCCGTCGGACAGGCCGAGTTCGTCTCCCACGTCGAGCGCGCCTTCGCGACCTTTGGCTCTCGCGGCCTGCCGCGAGACGAGAGCGACATCCGCGAGATGGCCGTCGGCAGCTACGAACGCGACCACGACCCGTCGGGCATCGGGCGCCAGCTCGCGGCGATCATCGCATCGGGTGACCGCACGCGAGAGCTGCACTCGATCAGGGCGCCGACGCTCGTCGTCCATGGCACCGTCGACCCACTTGTCGCTCCGTCCGGCGGTCGCGCCACCGTACGCGCGATCCCCGGTGCGAAACTGCTGCGCATCAGGGGCATGGGGCACGACCTGCCGCGCGTGATCTGGCCGCGTCTGATCGACGCCATCGTCGAGAACGCGGCTCGCGCCGAGAAGCGCACACGCGACGCTACCGCTCGCGACACCGCCGCGGGCGAGGCTGCCGCGGCGATGAACGCTTGAGGCACTCGCCGAGCCGCCTCGCGCGGGTAGCGCCTAGGACAGCGCAGTGGAACCGCCTCGGGTCCGGCGGCCGGCGCCGGTCACGCGTCTGCTAGGTGTCGCGCGGGCGGCGCGCGAACGGCGAGAGCCTGGCTTTGGCGTGCGTTCGGGAGCCCTTGCAGTCGGATCGCTTCGCGTCCACCCGCACGAGCCAGTGCAGGTCGTGACGGCAATGCGAGCGGCGGTAGGGCCAGCGGCTATGGAGCGCGCGAAGCATGCGCTGCTGCTGCTGACAAACATCGGGTCTCATCCCTGCGTCTCTCTCCCCGGCCTTGCATCCTGCTCGGCCTATGTCCCCGCTCCAGGCCCCTGTCCCGCCTGGAGCTCCCATTTCAACCGGCGCGCTTTGGCCCCGGTGACGGATCCTTTCCGCTGCGCACATGTAAGAACAGACGCCGCCAGATGTCAATGGCGTAAGGGGCGGTTTATGGCACATCGATCAGGTTTGTTCTGATATGTTCACGTTTCTTATCGGGATGCCGCGCCGCCGACCGGCGCCGGCGGGAGGGGGCGAGATGAGGAGCATCGTTGTTCGAGCGATCACGCGGGCGGCTTACGGAAGCCGAAGCGGTCGCCGCCGCCGCGGTGCGGGCAAAACTGGCGGCGGGGCTCGCATGACGGGCGTGCTGGTACGCGCGCTCGCGCTCGCTGCCATCGCGGCGGCCCTCGCCGCCTCCGCCGCTCAGGCCAGCGTGAGCATGTGCGACGTCCCGATCGCGATGAGCGACGGCACGGTGCTGAGCGCCAACATCTTCCTTCCCTCGACCGCGGGGCAGTTCCCGACGATCCTCACCGCCACGGGCTACAACAAGGACGCCGCCAACCCCACCGGACAGGACTGCGAAGCCTCGCAGGGAATCGCCGGCGATGAACCGGGGCTGACGGAAAAAGGCTACGCGGTGATGGTGTTCGACGACCGCGGCACGGGCGGCAGCGGCGGCAAATGGGAATCGTGGGACCAGCGCACGCAGGACGACTACAAGGAGGTCCTCAGCTGGATCCAAGCGCAGTCGTGGTCAAACGGGAGCGTCGCGACGACCGGCCAGTCCTACATGGGCATCACCTCCTTCCTGATGGCCGAGGCCGACGTCGCGCGGGTCGCCGAAGGCAAGCCGCGCGCCGTGAAGGCGATCTGGGCCGACATCCCGATGGCCGACGCCTACCGCGACGTGACCTTCCAGGGAGGCTCGCTGAACGCGAGCTTCATCCCTCTGTGGCTTGGACTCGTCAGCGGGCTGTCGGCACTGCCGCCGGCGTCCCTGTCGGCGAACCCCGAAGAAGCGGCGACTCTGTACCTCGAACACCTCCTAAGCAACCTCGAATTCAGCGGCACGCATGTCGTCGGCGCGGCGCTCGGCGAAGAACCCGCGTACGACGGGCCCTTCTACAGGCTGCGCTCACCGGTCGTGCGCGCGCGCGAACTGACCGTCCCGGTCGTCGTGCAGGGCGGCTGGTGGGACCTCTTCCAGCGCGGCGAGCCGCTGCTGTGGGAATCGCTGCGCCACTCGGCCGATCGCGTCTTGTTCATGTCGCCGCATTACCACATCGGCTCGGGTCCCGCGATGGAAGACCCCCAACTGAAGCAAAAGTGGTTCGCCCACTGGCTGCTCGGCGTCGAAAACGGCGTGCAGAAAACGCCGCACATCAACCTCTACCCGATCAAGGGCGCGCACTGGGAGCACTTCACGCGTTTCCCGCTGCCGAAAACCAACTACCAGCGGTTGCACCTCAGCGGCGAACCGTCAGGCTCCGGCGCGATCTCGCTGCACGACGGCTCGCTCACGAGCAGCGCTGCGAGCAGCGAAGGAGGCGAGGAAGCGCCGCTGCTGCCGGCCTCGAGCCCGTGCTCGCGCGAGACCGCTCAGTGGACCGCGGGCGGGGCCTCGACCTCGGCGTGCGACACCAACAACGTCACCTATGAGGCGAGTTCGCTCACCTACACGACCGCGCCGCTGGCGACTGAAATGAAGTTCACGGGCCTCATCACCGGCGATCTGTGGGCGAAGCTGAGCAGCACCGACGCGACGCTCGTCGCGGTCCTCAGCGACGTCGAACCGTCAGGCGCCTCAAACCAGATCACCGCCGGCTTCTTGATGGCCAGCCAGCGCGCGATCGACCCAAAGCTCTCGACGTACACGAAATACAACGGCGAACGGCTGATGATCCGCCCGTGGCACCCGTTCACGAAAGCGTCGCAGAAGGCCGTGACGCCAGGCGAACCTACGGAGTACAAGATCGAGATCTACCCGACGTCGGTGATCATCAAAGCCGGCGACCGGCTGCGGCTGACGATCGGCACGGCGAACACATTCTCGGACGTACCGTCGCTGCCTACGCTTGGCCAAGAGCTCGGGGGCACGATCACCGTGCTGCACGGCGGGCACTACGACTCAAACGTGCTGCTGCCGATGGCGCCGTAGGTTTGGCGGGGCTGGGAGCGGCGCCGCGAGCGCCGTGCGCCCGGCGCATCGTTCGCATGCGCGCGACGGCGAGGTATGCTCGCCCTGACTTGGGTCACGAGCTGCTGAGCGGCAGGCGAGTGGTCGACCTGAGCCACACGCTCACGGCCGACTTCCCGCTCTACCCGGTGTACGACCCGATCCGGGTGAGGGAGCGCTTCCAGCTGGAGCGCGACGGGTTCTTCGTGAAGGCGTGGGCCTTCGATGAGCATTGCGGAACGCATGTGGACGCGCCGGCGCACTTCGGCGGCGAGGCCACGGTGGACCGCATCGATCCCGCCGAGCTGCTGCTCGAGGTCGCGGTCGTGGACATACGCGAGCGAGTCGTCTCCGATCACGACGCGGTGCTCATGCCAGACGACGTGCTGGCCTGGGAGGCCCGCCACGGCCGGCTCCCCGAGCGCTGCGCCGTGTTCGCGTTGACCGGCTGGGGGGAGCGCGCGCCCGACGCGGCCGCCTATCTGAACGCCGACGCGTCCGGTGTCATGCACACGCCCGGCTTCAGCCCCGACGCGACCGAGTTCCTCAAGGCCGAGCGGCCGGGCGTGCGGGCGATCGGTCTGGACGTCGCCTCGCTCGACATCGGGGCGAGCACCACGTTCCCGGCGCACGTCAGCTGGCTGCCGAGCGGGCGCTACGGCATCGAGAACCTCGCGCGGCTCGAGGAGCTGCCCCCGGCGGGCGCGTTCGTGGTCGTGGGCGCGCCGACGTTTGCCGGGGGCAGCGGCGGGCCCTCGCGGATCCTCGCGCTCATCTAGCCGATCGATGCCGCCGCGGCGCGTCCGGGCGGACGGTCCTCGAGCGCACACTGGACCGGCCACGCTCCCGGAGTCGCCCGGCGGTGTGGGGTTCCACCACATAGGCGACACATCTGTCAGGACATAGGAGACACCGACGTGAGGGAGTGGCTCTGTTTGGAAGCGGGTTCTACGTGCCAACCGGGGCGGTCTGCGCCTCGATCGTCCGCTCCTCGGTGCCTGCGGTGATTGGGACCTTGCGGGGCTTGGCCGCCTCGGCGACCGGGATGCGCAGCGTTAGCACGCCGGTGTCGTAGGTGGCCTGGAGGCGCTCGGCGTCGAGGGTGTCGCCCAGGAACAACTGGCGGGTAAACGCACCGTGCGCGCGCTCGGCGGCGATCACTTCATCGCCCTCGCGGCGCTCAAAGCGCCGCTCTGCCTTGATCGTCAGCACGTTCTGCTCGACGGTGAGGTCGATCGTGCCCGGATCCATGCCGGGCAGGTCAAAGCAAACCACGAACTCGTCCCCGCGCCGGTATGCGTCCATCGGAAACGGCCGCGGTGTCCGCGCGCCCGCCGCGAACTGCTCGGCCAACCGGTCAAACTCGCGGAACGGATCGAACTGCATCAGCATCGCTATACACCTCCAGCGGGTGTGACTGCGGCTCGGTGTCGGTGTCGGCGAGCCTGCAGAGCTGGCTGGGCAAGCTCGTCACGGCGCCACCGGGATTGCCCCTCCTCGCGAGCCCGCCGTTCGCGTCGCGCGGCGCGCGCGAGGATCGCCAGTAGGTGCGGGTCCGAGCGCCAGTCGAGCGCATAGGTGTCGCCGCCGCGGCGCACGCGAGGGTCAGCAACCGGGCGGACCTGGACGTACTTACGCATTTCGCGACGACGATCGCCAGACGAGGGATCACGCGACAGGAGCCGCTCGGTCGTTGACTCGGTGATCATCGGAACCTCCTTGAGCGTCGCTTGGACTAGACGACGCTCGTCGAAGTCGGACCTGTTCAGCTGAGGACGAAACTGTCCGTGAGGTCGCCGTGGGCGTCAGCCGGCGGTGGCCATGCGCGAGCGGATTTCGCAGAAAGCCGCGAGAGGCCTTATACAAACCCAAAGTTTACACCTTGCCCGCGTGAATACAAAGCAGCACTTTTCCCGAGCTGAGTGAGCGGGCCCTGGACCATTCGAGTGGACCATTCGAGGGCTCGCCTCCGGCATTACGCCGCGAGCTCGATCACGCGCCCCTCGCGTGCCATCTCGACCGGTCCCTCCCGGCCAAGCTGAGCCCAGCGCGCGCCGGGCCCGCCAGCTCGGCATCGTGCCGGCGCCGGGCAGCCGCGCCGAGCGGGGAATGGTGGTACTTCAGCGCCTGCAGGCCCGGCTCGGGCGCTAATGAGGACAGGCGCGGGGCGGGTACGACGTCGCGATCGTTGGGCGCGCGATCGCTGCAGGCTGCGGGTGAGCGCCCGCGAGAACCCGCTCTCCCAACAGCGGGATCATAGGCACCGGGGCGATTCCTCTACCCCCCACACGCACGCCGGCTCCATCATGCGCGTTCTTGCCAGGCAGGCCACGTCCGCACTGCGGGCAGCCACCGTTCATCACGGGATCGTCGAACCGCACGTCATCCGGCTCGAAGTACACCCGGTGGCGCCCACCTCCATAAACCCGAAGGACGTGGCCGCATTCGCAACGATAGATGGGCCCTCGATCGGACTGCTCCGAGAGCGCGGATCGCTGGTGCGCGGCGATCAGCGTCCCGCTCGCCACGCCGTCACCGCCTCGCTGCTGAAACTGCCGCCCTCATCCAGCCAGCGTTCGGCATCCAAGTCATCCCGTGCCGCCGCGCGGCGAGCGCGCACATCAACTACACGATCCTCCGCCGCGCGGCATTCGAACCGAGCCCACTCGGCGCCGTCCCGTGCGTAGCGTCCGGCGTGTGCCGCCTCCTCGTAAGACCCGAAGCTCCCCGACTGCGCGAGGCTCTCGCCACTGCCACCGACGATCGCCCAGTGGTAGCCACCGTCATTGTCCTCAAAGACGAGGAACTCCAGCGACATCGACTCGGACACGACACGCGCATCGCGAACTACCGGCCTGGCAGCCTCAAGCTTCTGTGTTGTGGTGGCCATGGCCTATGGCCTCTCTGCCCTTCTGACCGAAGATGTCGCCCGGAAAGCGAGAAGAGCTGGGCTCACTAAGCGCACCAACCACTCTAGCGCATTCCGACCTGCCGACTCGGAATTTGGCGCGCGGCGGATGCAAAGTCGCCAGATGCAGCATGAGATACAGACCTCATCCCATCGGAGGCGGTCCCAGGCGGTCCCAAGCCAGCGCCGAGCGAGAGCCTCGCGTTGGCTCCGCCGGCTGCGCAGCTGAGATCCACCGTATTGCGGAGAGTGCGCCCGGCGGGAATCGAACCCGCGGCCTGCGGCTTGAAAGACCGCTGCTCTTTGGCTCCCCGAGGAGAACCGTTGACCACTGAGCTACGGGCGCGCACTTGCCGGCGTCGACGCTGGCCGCTGCCGGCGCCCTAATCTAAGCACGCGTGCCGCCGCGACGCACTCTCTGAGACGAAGGGCTCAGCGATCGGCGTACACGCCGAGCTCGCGCGCCCAGGCGAGCAACTCGGGCACGACCACGGCCTCGGCCTCGCGATGGGGCCAGTGCCCTGCGCGCTCCACGATCAACGCGCGGCTCGGCGGGGCCAGCAGCGCGGCGGTGCGCTCGTAGAGCTCCGCGGGCGCGACGTCATGCGTGCCGCCGATGATCAGCCCCGGCGTCTGCGGCGGGCGATCGAACAGCGCCAAGCGTCCGAGCGGCAGGTCGCGGTAGTAGGAGATGGCGCCCCTCAGGGTGTGCGGCGAGGACAGCGCATGCTTGGCGCGGTCAACGCTCTCCGCGCGCTCGGGACCCGACCAGTTGGGCGCCCAGCGGCGGTAGAGGCGGTCGAAGTAGGCGAAGTTGGCGCGTCTGCACGCGGCCGCCGCCCACGGCGCCTTGAGCAGGAAGAAGTGGCGCACCGCCCACAGCGCGGCCGGGGTGCGCGAGAGCACGCTCGGGTGCGGGACGCCGATCGAGACGATCCCGGCGACCCGCTCGGGAGCTAGCGCGGCCGCCGCATAGGCGCTGAGCGCGCCCCAGTCATGGCCGACGAGCAACGTGCGCTGTGCACCGGTCGCGTCGAGCAGGCCGAGCACGTCGCGACCCAGGGTCTCGGGGTCATAGCGGCGGCCTGGCACGATCGTGTTGGGGTGGTAGCCGCGCAGCCATGGGACGGTCACGCGCCACCCGTCGCCGGCGAGCGCCGCCTGCAGGGAGGCGAAGGAGTGGGGCGTGTCGGGAAAGCCGTGCACGAGCACGGCGTCCGGACCCTCGCCCTCTTGCGAGCAGACGAAGGTCTGATCCTCGCCGGGGATCGTGTGGAAGTCCATCGTCGCCTAGCCGGCCCGCAGCTCGGCCAGGCCCTCGTCGATGCTCGTGACGGGCGTATAGCCGAGCTGCTCGCGCGCCTTCTCGATGCGGATCGTGCACTCCTGTGTGGAGACCCAGTAGGCAAAGCGCGTCATGGGTGGGCCGCCGGGAAGCCTCAGCAGCCGCCACAGCGCCTCGCCGGCGCCCATGAGCGCACGTGCCGGGGCCTTGGGAACGCTGCGCGAGGGAGCCGCCACGCCCTGTGTGGCGAGCAGCTCGGTGACGAACTCGCGGAAGGAGACGGGCTCGCCGTCGGTAACGAAGTACGCGTTGCCGGGGCGCCCGCGCGCCGCACCCAGCATCAGCCCCTCGACGGTGTTGTCGACGTGCGTGATCGAGGTCCGGTGCCTGCCGCCTGCGATCCATGCGAAGCGCCCGCGGCGCACCATCTCGGTGATCGCGGGCAGCAGCGTGGTGTCGCCCGCGCCCCACACGAAGCGCGGCCGCACGACGACAGTCTCGAAGCCCTCGCGGTTTGCGTCCAGCACCGCCTGCTCGGCGCGCGCCTTGGTCGCGCTGTAGAGCACCGGCGAGTCGGGGCGCAGGGGCGCGCTCTCGTCGACTTCGACGAGCGGCTCGCCTGCCATCAGGGCCGCCTCGGTGCCCACGTGGACCAGGCGCCGCACGCCAGCGTCTGTGCACGCTGCCAGCACGTTGAAGGTGCCGGTCACGTTGCCGCGCTCGAAGTCCTCACGACGGCCCCAGTCGCCGAGCGTGGCGGCCGCGTGGAAGGCGAGCTCGCAGCCCTCTGCGCCGGCGCGCATCGCGCCGGCGTCGGCCAGATCGCCGGGCACCGCCTCGGCTCCGAGCGCCCGCACGCGCTCGGCGGCGGCGTCCGAGCGTGCGAGCGCCCGTACGGCGTAACCCTCGCTGTGCAGGCGGCTTATCAGCCTGCCGCCGATGAAGCCGGAGCCCCCGGTCACGAATGCGCTGCTCACCTCGGCGCAGGCTATCCCAGTTTGCGTGACAGTATGTAGTGCAGAGGCTACGTTCTTCCGGGAGGTCACATGGAGAGTGCGCTGCAGCAAAGAAGGCCCGGCGCGCCTGCCGCGCTGGGTGCGGCCACGGTCGCCGAGGCGTTCCGCATCACCGCTCGCGAGCGGGCCGACGAGGTCGCGATCCGCACCAAGGCAGATGCGTTCACGATCACCTGGGGGCAGCTGCGCGAGCGCGTGGATGCGCTGGCGGCGGGCCTTGCCGAGCTCGGCGTCGGGCGCGGTCAGGCGGTGGCGCTGATGCTCTCCAACCGCCCCGAGTTTCACCTCTGCGACGTGGCGGCGATGATGCTGGGAGCCACGCCGTTCTCGATCTACAACAGCTACGCGCCGGAGCAGATCCGCTATCTGGTCACGGACGCAGGCGCGAAGGTGCTGATCTGCGAGCAGCAGTACCTGCCCCAGGTGCAGGCGGCCCGCGAGGAGCTGCCGGGGCTCGAGCACGTGATCGTCGTCGACGGCGAGCTCGCGGAGGGCACGCTGGCGCTAGCGGACGTGGAAGCTGCCGCAGCGGATTTCGACGTGGAGGCCTCGGTCGCCGCCCTGCGCGGAAGCGACGTCCTCACGCTGATCTACACCTCGGGCACGACCGGCCCGCCGAAGGGCGTCGAGCTGATCCACCGCAACCTGCTCGCCGCCGTCGAAGGGCTCGAAGAGCTGATCGAGTTCCCGCGCGATGGCCGCGTGATCTCGTGGCTGCCGGCCGCGCACATAGCCGAGCGCAACGCGCACCACTACCTGCCAATCGTCTTCGGCCTGCAGATCACCTGCTGCGATGACCCGCGCCAGGTCCTCTCGTACCTCCCCGAAGTGCGCCCCAGCTGGTTCTTTGCCGTCCCGCGCATCTGGGAGAAGCTCAAGTCGGGGCTCGAGGCGATGATCGCGGGACAGCCGCAGGATCAGCGCGAGCGCACGCGCGCGGCGCTCGACGCTGCCGTGCGCAAGGTGCGTCTGGAGCAACGCGGCGAAGCTGTGCCGGACGAGCTCGCCAAACAGGTGGCCGAGGCCGACGCCGAGATCTTCGCGGGCTTGCGCGAGATGCTAGGTCTCGATCGCGTGGAGGCAATCAACGTCGGCGCGGCGCCGACGCCGGTCGAGGTGCTCGAGTTCTTCCACGCCATCGGCCTGCCGCTGGCGGAGCTGTGGGGCATGAGCGAGACCTGCGGCGCGGGCGCCGTCAACCCCAAAGACCGGATCAAGATCGGCACCGTGGGCCCGGCTGCGCCGGGCGTCGAGCTCAAGCTCGACAGCGACGGCGAGGTGCTCGTCAAGTCGGAAGTGGTCATGGCCGGGTATCGCAACCTGCCCGATCAGACCAAGCAGAGCTTCGCCGACGACGGCTGGCTGCGCACGGGCGACATCGGCGAGTTCGACGAGGACGGCTACCTGAAGATCGTCGACCGCAAGAAGGAGCTGATCATCAATGCCGCTGGCAAGAACATGTCGCCGGCGAACATCGAGGCGACGCTCAAGAGCGCCTCGCCGCTGATCGGCCAGGCCTGCTGCATCGGCGACGGCCGCCCCTACAACACGGCGTTGATCGTGCTCGACGCCGACTTCGCGCCCGTGTGGGCGAGCTCGCAGGGCATCGACGGCAACTCGCTGGCCGAGCTCGCTAGAGACGAGCGCGTCAGGGCGGCCGTCGAGGCAGCCGTGCAGAGCGCGAACCACAAGCTCGCGCGCGTCGAACAGATCAAGAAGTTCACGCTGCTCGAGGAAGACTGGCTGCCGAGCGGAGACGAGCTCACGCCGACGATGAAGCTCAAGCGCAAGCCGATCGCGGCCAAGTACGCGGCCGAGATCGACGCCATGTACGCCTCCTAGCTGAGCGTACGGCCGTGTGCGGCGTGCGGCGGAGGACCGCTACGCCGCGGCCACCGTCCCGAACCGCTTGACGGCGCGCTCCCGGCGCCTGGCGGCTTCGAGCTCGCGGCTGCGCGGCGGCGCGCTTGTGACGAGCGCGGCGAGCAGGCGCGCGGTCGAGTGCGCGATCTCATCGACGGCGTGCTCGAACGCCTCGGCGTTCGCCTTCGAGGGCTTTGTGGAGCCGCTGACCTTGCGCACGTATTGGAGCGCCGCTCCGTGTATCTCCTCGTCGCTCGCCGGGGGTTCGAAGTTGTGGAGAGTCTTGATGTTGCGACACATGCGAGCAAGCGTAGCGGCAGGGCGTGAACTGGACCCGCGCGGCGCGCGGGGCGAGGACGCTGGGGCCCAGAGCCGGGCGCGACCCGGCGCAGGACACAGGACGGGCGCCGTCGGCCAGGGCGCGATGCTTGCCGCCGGCGCGAGGTCGGGCTAGGAGCCGTCGCGGTCGGGCGCGGCGCTCGCGCTCACGATCCAGGTCGAGGCGGGCCCGATCACACCGTCTGGCCCCAACCACTCGCCAAGCTGCTCGCGCAGGGCCGCGGCCACCGGCTCGTGCAGGTGCTCGGCGCGCTCGCCCGCGAGGCGCAAGATCTCGCCGGCTGGCCCGAGGCTCATCACGAACTCGACCGCCTCGTCGAGATCGCGGCCGATCGACACCGGGAGGTCACAGCGGCGCAGCGTGATCGCGTGAAACCCCGCGCTCAGCAGGATGCCGCTGGTGGTGTCGGCGTTGGCCATCGAGAAGGGGCCCGGACCGCACGTCGGCTCGTCGTACTCCTCGGGCTTTGTCACGAACTTCTCGGTGATCTGCTGGGCGTTATAGACCCAGTCGTTCTCGACCTTCGAGCGCCACACGACCATCACGAGGCGGCCAGCCGGGGCGAGCGCCTGGCGGACGTTGCGAAGCGCGGCCACGGGGTTGGCGAAGAACATCGTGCCGAAGCGCGAGTAGGCCATGTCGAAGCGCCCCGCGGGCGGGCCCGCCTCGACGTCGGCGACGGCATAGCTCACGTTCTCGATGCCCTGCTCGCTTGCCTCGTCCTGCGCGACCTCGATGAACCGCGGCGCGGCGTCGACGCCCACCGCGGCCCCCTGCGGCCCCACGAGCTCGGCTATGCGCAGCGTTGTTTCGCCGAAGCCACAGCCGATGTCGAGCACGCGCTCGCCGGCCCGCGGCGGATGCACGCGCAGCGCTTCCTCGCCGTGCTCACCCAACCCTTCGCTGAGCAGATGGCGGTACTGCACGAAGCGCTCGAACAGCGGCCCGTCCCACGCGCGGATCGCCTCCTCGTTGGCCTCGACGCTCTGCTGCACGCCGCAGATGCTAGGGCAGTCGCGCGCGGAGAGCTATAGATGCGCACGCTCCGCTGGAGCCGCCGTCGCGGCTCCAGCTCGCGTGCGAGGAGTGGTCGCTGAAGGGAGATCTGCCGCGAGCCCTCAGACGACCCTCGTTTTGATCTCCATCGCTTCTTCTGATTTCAGCTTCGCGGTCGCCGTCAGGCCGGCGGTTTCGCTCGTTTTTTCGGTGCCGGTGAGCAGCGACTCCACGAGCGTGTCGGCCGCGCCTTCCTGGAAGCTTTCGGGCGCCTGCCGGCCTTCTTTGGCCGTGAACTTGAGCGTCTCTTCGAGCGTCATCTTGGCCGTCGGCGTGACGACCCCGATGACCGAGCCTTCGACGGTGAGGACAGTTTTCGCCAGGCCGGACCCGCAGGTGGCGCTCAGCAGCGCGCCTTCGCGCTTGAGGTCGAGGCCGATCACCGGTTTTTTGGTGCCGCGGCCGCTGATGAAGCCGACTTCGCCTTCGAGCGCGCTGCTCACGATTTCACCGGCTCCCGCGCCGAGGCTCGAGCACGCTTCGCCCGCCCGTTTGCAGCCCGTCAAAGTGAGCGTGAGGCTCTCCTTCTGCCCGCCCGTGTATTCGCCGGCCACCGAGCCGCCCGAGCACGTCGTCTTGTCTTTGCCGACGGTTTCGAGCGTGACCGCGCCGAGCGTGCCGGAGATGCCCTTTTTCGGGCCTGGCCCGCTGAGCCAGTTGTAGCGGCCTTTGCCGTGCGCTTCGCGCGTGCAGTGTTCCCCGACCCATTCGCCGCCGGAGCCGACGGGCACGCACCTGCCGATCGCGGGCAGCGGGGCGCCGGAGTTGAATTCGGTGACCGCCGGCAGACCGATGTTGCCGTGCTCGTCGATCGCGCGGATGGCGACGTACGCTTTGGTGCCCGGCGGCAGTTTGAAGCTCTGCGCCGTGCCAGCGGCCGCCGGAGCCGGCGCGCCGCTGATCGGCGTCGCCGAGGCGAAGTTTTCGGGCGTGATCGGGGTCGCAGAGGTGACGAGCTGATAGGAGCTCGCGGTCCCACACATGAGATCGTCGCCCGGCGCCGTCCATGTGAGCGTCGATTCGGCCACGCTCGCGTGCGCGGGGTGGCCGGGGGCGATCGCGTCGCGCGTGTAGTCGCCGGAGTTGGCGATGTCGTGGTGGAAGTTGGGCCACGAGCTCGGCGAGCAGGCGCCGGCAGGCGTCGTGTACACCGACAGCGTGCCTTCGCGCGTGATCGACACCACGTCCTTCTTCGCGGAGGAGCTCGTGTCGACGGTGCCCAGTGAGCCGAGCGTTGGCGTGGCGACGGTCCAGCCGCCGGTGAGCTTCGGCCAAGCTGGGCTCGCAGGATTGCCTTCGACGTTGTAGGCCTGTAGGTCCTGGGAGGCGGTCCCGGCGAGCACCTGCTGTTTGGGGGCTTCGCCCGTCACGTCGCCGACGGTCTCGCCGGTGATGAACGAGAGGTCGTTGTTGACCGCCGGGAAGCCCGGCGAGAACTGGCCGCTGTTCCCCTGCCAGGACGCCGTGAAGTCCTGGCTGCCCTTCTGGTAGTCCGGCGCCACGACGTCCAGAGCGCGCAGCAGCCCGGCGACCGGTCCGAAGATGTTCGTCGTCGTGCCGTCGAGCGTTCCGAACGCGGGCTCGCCCACGGCCGGGAAGGCGGGCGTGTCGGTCTTGCCGTTGCCGGCGCTGAAGTCGGTCTGCAGCGCGTTGTACTTGCCTTCGCTTTCCCCGTAGCAGGAGCTGCCGTCGGCGTTCAGCACATAGCCGGGCCCCGCATCGGGGAGCACCCCGATCTTCGGGCCTTCGCCGCCTTCGGGACAGTTCAGCGGCGCGACGACCGGAGAGCCGTCGATCCCCTCGCCGACGTCGGGTAGAAGCCCGGCGTCGATCAGGCCGATCTTGGCCGGCCAGCCGGCGCGGAAGTCAGAGGCGGTGCATTTGGAGCCCGCGCACGAGAACCCGCCGGTGGCCAGCGTCGACGGCGAGGCGCCGCTCGCGTTGATCGAATACACGCGCCCGTTGGCGAAGTTGAGGACTTTGCCGAGCACGCCGAGCGAGGCGGTGCTCAGGTGCGAGGCGTTGATTTCGCCTTCGTCGCCCTTATTGACGAGGTACTCCTCGTTGGTGCCGACGACGATGCTCGGCGGGTTGCTCGGCCCGTCGAGGTGGGCCACGGCCAGCGTGTCGACGATCTTGCCCTGGGTTTCGCTGCGACCGGGGTTCGCCGGGGCGTTCGAGTTGAACGTGATCTGCTGGCTCTGCGGATCGACCGAGGCCATCTTGTCCGGGTCCGAGACGAGCACGGGGAAGCCGCTGATCGCCGTTCCGTCGGCATGCCACGCGTACACGTGGCGATCCTCGCCCGCCACCACGATGTCCAGCCCGTTGCCCGCGGCGGGGCCGAGTTTGGCGAGCACCGGCGAGGTCACGAAGCCGACCTCCGTGCGCTGGCGCGCGCCCGCGCGCTCGGCCTCCCAGGAGGGGTTGCCCGGGAGCGGCGCGCCCGAGAAGTCGGGGTTCGATGTCTGGTGGAACACGAGTTTTCCGGTGGAGTCCCAGGCGTAGACGTGCCCTTGCATGTCGTCGGCCACGATCTCTTTGCGCCCATCGCCGAACAGGTCGCCCGCGGCGGGAGCCTCGAGCACGGAGCCGTAGTGGGCACTCGACACCTCGCCGCTCGAGAACGCGTGCTCGCCCGTATGCAGCGGCAGCGGGTCGGTGTGCACCGGCCAGCCCGGCAGGTCTGAGAGGCTGCCGGTGTTCGGGTTGTACTGGTAGGCGTGGATGATGCCGTCCGAGTTGGCGACGATGAGCTGGTTCGTGTTGTTGCCCGCGAGGTCCACGAGCACGGGGCTTGCGTTGCCGTCGCCGCGCATCTCGATCGGGAAGCCTTTGAGCAGGTCCTGGTCGCGATGCAGGAAGGCCTGGCGGCGGTCCTCGCCGGTCATCACGGGGCCCGGCGCGCCGCTGGCGCTCTTGACCACGACGCGGATCGTGAAGGCGTAGGGCAGCGTGTTGGGGCGCCCGTTGGAGGTCTGGGCGCTGCCGCCGTTTTCGTTGCCCGTGAACGACGCCGGTTTGCCGGGCGGGAACATCGCCTTCAGCGTGGCGGTGCTGATGCTGGCCAGCAGGCCTTTGAAGGCACTGTTATGCGTGGTTGTGCCGTCGCAGTACGACGACGGCACGGCGGCGAAGTCGCCGCTCGAGGACGTGGTGGCGTTGTTGGGCTGCGCGCCGGGAGCGACTTCGACGCGGCAGGTGTAGCCGGTGCGCGCGTTGACGTAGCCGTTGACAGCGAAGGACGACTGGGCCGGGTTCAGCTGTTCGAACCATTCCGGCGAGGTGATGTCGGCCTGCGGCGGGATCCATCCCTGCGCGGCCGCTTCGACTGACTTGTAGGCGTCGATGCGCCCGTAACCATCCATCTCGTCGAAGCCCTTGCGCGTGGGATAGCGGAACGTGTCGGGCAGCGGCCCCTCGGCTCCGCCTTTCTCGTCGGCGGCGAACGTCGTGTTCAGGTTGGGGTCGGTGCAGCCGGCCGCCATGCCCACGCTGCAGGCCGTTTCTGGGGACAGCGCGGTGTTGATGTCGTCTGCCTGGCCGCCTTCGCCGGCGTCGGCGGGCGCGGTTCCCGAGCTCGGCGGGTTGGAGCCCAGCGTCGAGGAGCCGTCGACGGGCGTGCCGGCGATGTTGCCCGATGCAATCAGCTGGCGGACCTCGTCGGCCGTGATCGCGCAGGGCGAGCCGTCGATGCGCGTGCAGTCTTTGGCGGGCGCCAGTTTGGCCCCGCCGCCGCTCGTGCAGTGCCCGTACAGCGAGGCGCCGCAGGCGTTGAGCGCGGCGCCGTAGATCAAGCCCGCCACGCCGGCGCTCTTGCCTGTGGCCTCCGACGAGCACGATGTGGCGGGCACCGAGAGGTCGATACGCGTGCCGAAGTTCGTGCAGCCGTCGATCTGCAGGTAGGAGGGAGGCTCGTTGGTGACCGGCACGCCTTCGATGTCGGCAGGCCCTTCGATCGCGTTGACGACGATCGCGTGCGGCAGCGCGCTCGGCTGGTTGTGGTGCTCGGCGGCCTCGTCGGCGGCCGACGCGATGACTGCGACGCCATGGTTGTAGGCGTAGTCGATCGCTTCGCGCGCCGACACCGGATTGCTAACCGTGCCGAGCGCCTCCTGCACGACGTCGACGCCGCGGTCGGTCGCGTACAGGGTGGCCTGCGCGAAGCGCTCGCCGTTGGCGATGAACGACTCGCCCACGCGAAGCGGAAGCATGGTGCAGTTGGGGCACGTGCCGACCTCGCCCGCGCTGATGTTCGCCTCGGCGCCCGAGTCCTCCAACTCGCCCGTGCCGTGCCCGTACTGCACGTCGTCGTAGGGGTCGTTGTTGTTGTCGACGAAGTTCCAGCCCGCGATGTCGTTCGCATACCCGTTGCCGTCGTGGTCGCTGCCGTCTGAGAAGGCGATGATCAGGTCCTCGGGAGTGAGCATTCCCGCGGGCCCGTTACGGCAGGCCGAGGTGGTCGGGGGGTTCGTGCAGCGCGGGTAGTTCTGCACGACGTTGCCCACGCGCGAGTCGCAGGCGTAGTCGAGCGTGTTGAAAACCCCGTCGCCGGTCGCGTCGTAAGGGATCGGGCCGCTCCCGCCGGGTACGCCGCCGGGGTCCCCGCCACCCGGGTTGAAGTCCCCGCCGGTTCCCGCGTGGGCGCTCGAGCAGTCCACGCCGGTCGAGGAGTCGAACGTGGTGGCGAGGTCTGCTTTTGGCGCCGGCAGCTCACCCGCGTTTATCAGCACCTTCTTGCGCAGCTGGAACATGTCGCCGGAGTCGTTCCACTTGATGCCCGAGTCGAGCTCTGCGATCGACACGTCGGGCCGGCCCAGCGTCACCTCGAAGCCGGTCTTGACCGGCGTTCCCGCTGCGATGCAGGAGCCGGTTCCCGACGGCACGGTCGCGTGGGCGTCCACGAGGCTCATCCCGGTCACGCCGCACAGCTCGTCCTGCTGTGAGTTGTTCTGTTCGATCGTGACTTTTTCCCCAGGCACTTTCTGGACGTTGGGGTCGGCCGGAGTGGCGGCGAACTTCCAGCCGAGGCCGCCGACGTTGGTCGGCGTGTGGCCGGGTTCGAGCTTCCAGCTCGCCGGGTTGCCGGGGCTGCCGTCGCCGAGGTAGGGGAATTCGGCGAGGGCGCCGGGCGCGCAGACAGCGCACGCCGCGGCAACAAGCGCGAGCGCCACCGCGAAACGCCCGCGCGCGCGCCTCCCCCTACGACGTGCGTCGCCTGCCTGAGACTGCTCCCGCATGCCCCATCCCTCCCGCTTTTGCCTTATCCCTTACTCGCGGCGTCGGGTTACACCGTGTCGGTGACGGAACGTAGCCTACATGCAGTAGCAAGTCAAGGAACGGACTGTAACCTACACCTTGTAACATTGTCAAGATGGAGAAGGGCACCGATCCCGTCCCCCGCAGCGTCAACGGGTACAAGCACGGACGCGTGCCGCGCGCGGTACGCCGGGAGCAGCTGCTGCAGCTCGCCGAGGAGCTGTTCATGGAGAAGGGCCATGACGGCTTCTCGATCGATGATCTCTGCCGCGCCGCCGGCGTCAGCCGTCCGATCATCTACGAGCACTTCGGATCCAAGGACGGCATCTACATCGCCTGCCTGAGCCGCATTCGCGCGGAGTTCGAGCAGGCGCTGCTCGCCGCGGCCGCCGCAAGCCGGGACCTGGCGAGCACCGCCCAGAACTGTGCCAACACGTGGTTTGAGATCCTCGAGCGCGACCCGCGGCGCTGGTCGCTTGTCTACGGCGGGGCGACCGGTCTCGTCGGGCCGCTGGCCGATCAGCTCGCTGACCTGCGCGACACCACCGTTCAGCAGATCGCGGGGATCGCGGCGCGCTTCGCCCCGGACGCCGGCGCCGAGCAGACCACCGCGTGGGCTCACGCGGTCTCAGGGGCGGGGGAGCAACTAGGTCGGTGGTGGATCCGCAACCTCGAGATCCCGCGCGAGCGCGTCGTCGCCTTCTACAGCGACTTCCTCGAGGCTGCCGTCGTCCACCTCATCGAGACGGCGGCGGCTCCGCCCGGCGAGAGAGCGCACCAAGCGCGCTGAGCAGCACGGCGGGCTCGCTCGCCCCGACAGGGATAGAACCCCTCCCTCGCGTCACGTCTCGCCCCGCACGTGGCCTCTAGCATGAGCGCGGCGTCCAGCATGAGCGAAGTCCGCCCCCCGCCCGAGCGCCTCGCGCGCGTCCTTCCCCACGCCCGATGATCCTGCGCTGGACGCGTTTCGTCGTGGCTCACCGGCGCAGCGTGCTCGCCGCCTGGCTCGTGCTAATCCTGCTCGGCGGCTACGGGACGGCCAACGTCGGCAAGCTGCTCACGAACCGCTTCAGCGTGCCTGGCTCGGAGTCCGAACGCGGCCTGGACCTGCTGCGCGCCCGCTTCCACGAGCGTGGCGACGGCGCCTTCACGCTCGTGGCCCAGTACCGGGGCCGCGCGGTCGACGCAGCTGCGCTGCGGGCGGCAGCGGAGCGCGCCGCGGGCAGGGTCCCGGGCGGCAAAGCCGGCCCGCCGCGACCGGCAGGTGCAGGCGTCGCGTACGCGCAGATCGCCACCCCGCTTCAGGCCGCAGACGCCAAGAACTACACCGACCGCATGCGCGGGGCGATCGGGCGGATCGCCGGCGCGCGCACCTACCTGACCGGCTTCCCGGCTCTCAGCCACGACCTGCAGCCGGTCTACAACCGCGACCTCGGCAAAGGCGAGCTGATCGCGATCCCGATCGCGCTGCTGGTGCTGCTGTTCATGTTTGGAACGCTGGGCGCGGTCCTCGTTCCGTTCGCGTTCGCGATCGCGACGCTGCCGACCACGCTCGGGCTGGTGTGGGTGGTGGCCCACTTCGGCAACATGGCGCAGTACGTGACGAACATCGTCACGCTGATCGGGCTGGCGATCGCGATCGACTACTCGATGCTGGTCGTTTTTCGTTTCCGCGAGCAGCTGAGCGCGGGGGATGCTCCCTCGCAAGCGCTCGAGCGGACGATGGCCACCGCCGGCCGCGCGACGCTCTTCTCCGGGCTGACGGTCGCTGTCGGCCTGGCGCTGCTGCTGCTCATGCCGCTGCCCTTCATGCGCTCGATGGGCGCGGGTGCGGTGCTGATCCCGCTCGTGTCGATAGCGGCCTCGGCGACGTTCCTGCCGGCGCTGCTCTCACTGCTGGGGACGCGCGTGAACCGCGTGCGCATCGTTCCCCGCGAGCTGCTGGCGCGGCGCGCGAGCGGCGCCCCGGGCATGTGGTCGACGCTCGCGCACTCGATCATGCGCCGGCCGGTGATCTACCTGGTCGCGGCGGTGGCGCTCCTGGCGGCGCTGGCCACGCCGGCGCTGCAGCTGCATCTCACCGGTGGCGACAACCGCAGCACGCCCCGCGGAACCGAGGCGGCCGAAGGGCTGTATTTGCTCAAAGCACGAATCGGCCCCGGGGCTCTCTCGCCGCAGCAGGTTGTCATCGACACGCACAGACCCGGCGGCGCGCGGGCGGCGGAGACCGTCGCCGCCGAGCGCCGTCTGATCGATGCGCTGGCGCGCGACCGGCGCGTGCAGCCGGCGACGATCCAGGCGCCATCGATCAGCTCGGCGGCGGTCGCGCGCGAGGCCAACCTGCTCGACGCCTCCGAACGGGCGCTGCAGGTACGGGCGGCGGGCCGCACCGACGCTGGCACCTTCCAGGCGATCGACCTCGTGCACACGATCCGCGATCGCTACATACCGGCGGCTCGCTTCGCCAAGTCCGACACCGTGTTCTTGACCGGCGCGCCGGCGTTCAGCGTTGACTTCGTGCACAAGGCCTACGGAGCCTTCCCCTGGCTCTTGGCGGCGGTGCTCGTGGTCACCTACCTGGTGCTGCTGCGCGCGTTCCGCTCGCTGCTCTTGCCGCTGAAGGCGGTGCTGCTGAACCTGCTGTCGGTGAGCGCCGCATACGGGGTGCTGGTGCTCGTCTTCCAGCATCGCGCCGGCACCGCGATCGGGCTGGGCAGCTCCCCTCAGATCGAAGCGTGGATCCCGATCTTCCTGTTCGCCACGACGTTCGGCATCTCGATGGACTACGAGGTCTTCCTGCTCTCTCGCGTGCGCGAGGAGTGGGACCATCGCCGAGACAACGAGCGCGCGGTGGCGTTCGGCCTCGAGCACACCGGGAGGATCATCACGGCGGCAGCGGTGGTCATGATCGCCGCGTTCTCCGGCTTTCTGGCGGGCAGCTTCGTGGGCTTGCAGGAGTTCGGCATGGGCCTCGCCGCGGCGATCCTGCTCGACGCCACGATCGTGCGGGCTCTACTGGTGCCCGCCGCTATGAAGCTCCTGGGCCGCTGGAACTGGTATCTGCCCGAGCGCCTGCGCCGCGCGATGCGCCTGCGCCCGCTTCAACCAGGCGCCGAACCCGCAAGCTGAGCCAGCCGCGCGTGTAAGCGGTCCGTGCGCAGCGGACAGCACCGGCGCGTCCACTCTGGGCGAGGACGGCCGGCGCAGGCCGGCCTCGCCCGTCTCTCCATGTCCTTCTCGATGCTCGCGCTGCCGTCTAGGGCCTGGCTTCGAGCACCAGGTTGAAGGGAGTCTCGGTGGCACGGCGCGTGCGCGTGAAGCCGCCTTCTTTGAGCACCTCGCTCAGGCGCGCCTCGCCAGCCTGGGCGCCAAGCGCGAGGCCGACCTCCTGCGCTAGCGACGCCGGCGTGCAGATCACCGTCGAGGCACCATAGAAGACGCGCCCGACCGGGTTCAGGTTCTCCTCCACTTTGTCGTTGGCGAAGGGCTCGACGATCATCCACGAGCCGTCGCTTGCAAGCGTCTCGAGCACGTGCGCCGAGGCACCTACGGGGTCGCCCATGTCGTGCAGGCAGTCGAACACGCACACGAGGTCGTAGTCGCTGCCCGGATAGTCCTTGGCGGAGGCCACCTCGAAGCTGATGCGATCGCCGACGCCGGCGTCGCCAGCCGCTTCGCGCGCGCGCTCGATCGATGCCTCGTGGTAATCGAAGCCGAAGAACTCCGACTCGGGAAACGCTTCGGCCATGATGATGGTCGAGGCTCCGTGTCCGCAGCCGATGTCTGCGACCTTGGCGCCACGTTCGAGCTTCTCCTGCACGCCGTCGAGTGCGGGGATCCACTCGGCCACCAGGTTGGCCTTGTAGCCGGGGCGGAAGAATCGCTCGGTCCCCCGGAAGAGGCGGTGGTCGTGCTCGTGCCAGCCCATCCCGCCGCCCGTGCGGAATGCCTCGAGGATGCGGTCCTCATCGGCGTACAGCGAGGCGATCGAGTCGTAGACGCCGAGGATGTAGAAGGGGCTCTCTTCGTCGGCGAGCGCCAGCGCGTGCTCGTCGGGGAGCGTGTAGCGGTCGCTCTCGGGGTCGTAGGTGATATAGCCGCCCGCAGCTTGGTTGCGCAACCACTCGCGCACCGAGCGCTCCGCGGCGCCCGAGCGCTCTGCGACCTCCTGCGAGCTCAGCGGCCCTGCTCCGGCCATCGCTTTGTACAGGCCGAGCTTCTCGCCGATGACCATCAGCGGCGCGCTGATGATCGCGCCCATGTCGGTCACGGCCTGCCCCATGAATGCTTCGAGCTTGGCCTCGTCGATGTTCGTGGCGCTCATCCTCCACCTCCTGGCATGCGCGTACGCATGCTCCTCTCTGGTTCTGCCTCCCGGCCGGCGCATCCGGCGCGGCTGGCCCGCTTGCGCGTGAAGCTACCAGAGCTTTTGCGAGGTCAGTGTGCGCCTGATCACTGCTTGAGCTGGCGTCCGACGGCGCCGATCAGCTCGTCCACCTGCGGGCCCGCGCAGCTGGATCTTGCTCGCGCTGTAGCCCGCGCTCACGAGGTCGCCGCCCCTAGCTGCCGCGCGCCTGAGCGCGCGGCGCCGCGAGAGTCGGCGCCGCCGCGAGCAGCTCGAGCGAGCCCCACGCAGTGCGCAGGCGGTCGATGACGCTGACCTCGAAGCCGGCCTGCTCGATCAACGACGGCAGCTCGCCGGCGAGGTGCGCACGCGTGTTAGAGGCACCGTCGAGCAGCTGGATCGCGAGGAAGGCGACGCGCATGAGCACATCGTGCGGGCGCCCCCAGTCGGCGATCAGCAGCCGGCCATCGTCGCTGAGCACGCGCCGTGCCTCGGCGAGCGCGCCGCGCTTGGCATCCGTAGAGAGGTGGTGCAGCAGCAGCGAGCTGACGACACACTCGACGCTCCCGTCGGCGAGCGGGATCGTGTCTGCGCTCGCTTCGATGAGCTCGAGGCGCACGCGCGCAGCGCGCGCCTTGCCGGCTGCGCGCTGAAGCACGGCGGGGTCTCCATCGAGGCCGATGATGCTCGCCGAGGGCGCCCGGCGCGCGAGCGCCACCGCCAGCGACCCAGTCCCGCAGCCGAGGTCGAGCACGCGACGATGCCCGCCGGCGAGCACCTCGTCGACGAGCGCGCGGCGAAAGCGCCGCTCTCGCATCGTCAAAGCTAGGGCGGGGTCATACGCTGCGGTCAGCCACCGCCGTCCCGCGGCTGGCGCGTAGCGCTCGGATCGTGTGCCTGCTTCAAGTCCCACCTCGAGATCGCCAGTATACCCCACGGGGGTATGGCTCGTGCCGATGCAGCTGCCGGCATGCTGTCGAGCTCGAACGGAGCTGAAGCTGTCGAAATCGGCGATCGAGCTGCGTCGAAGTACATGAAGCCGCATATTGAGGCGGTGAATATGAAGCCAAGGGAGACGACATGTCGCAATACATGCTGCTGATCTACAGGCCAGTCGACGGTCCGCCCGCCGGCCAGCCCGAGCCCCCGATGGAGGCGTGGTTCGAGTACACGCGGAGCCTGCAGGACGCGGGCGCGCTACTGCACAGCGCTCCGCTGCAGTCGGTCGAGAGCGCCACGACGGTGCGTGCGCGCGACGGCGAGACGCAGATCACCGACGGTCCGTTTGCGGAGACGAAGGAGTTCCTCGCGGGCTACTACCTGCTCGAGTGTCCCGACCTCGACGCCGCCCTCGCACACGCGGCGCGGGTCCCGAACATCCACTACGGCTCGACGGAGGTGCGTCCGGTGATGGAGCTCGGTGCGGTCGGCGCGGCCAGCCAGGAGGCCGAGGCGGCCTCGTGACGGCAGGCACGCCTGAGCGGCGGCCGGGGACGCGTTCTCCGGCCGCCGCCGTAGAGCGTGCGTTCCGGGAGGAGCGCGCGACGGTGCTCGCCGCGCTCATCCGCCACCTGGGCGATTTCCAGCTGGCTGAGGATGCGCTCCAGGATGCCTTTGCGGCCGCCGTGGCCACGTGGTCGCGCGACGGCGTCCCCGCCAGCCCCGGCGCCTGGTTGATGACCACGGCTCGGCGGCGCGCGATCGACCGCCTGCGGCGCAACCGTTCGCTGGCCGACCGCGCGGCGCGGCTGGCGGAGCTGACGCGCATCAGCGCGTCTGCCCACGAGGAGACGGAGGACAGCGCGATCGCCGATGAGCGCCTGCGCTTGATCTTTACGTGCTGCCATCCGGCTCTCGCGCTCGAGGCGCGCGTCGCCTTGACGCTGCGCATGCTCGGCGGCCTCAGCACGACGGAGATCGCGCGCGCCTTTCTCGTCGCCGAGACGACGATGGGCCAGCGCCTCACGCGCGCCAAGCGCAAGATCGCGCAGGCCGGCATCCCCTACCGGGTGCCCGAGGACGAGGTGCTTCCCGACCGCCTGCGCGGGGTGCTGATGGTCGTCTATCTGATCTTCAACGAGGGATATACGGCAAGCGGCGGCGAGCGCTTGGTACGCGGAGAGCTGTGCAGCGAGGCAGTACGGCTCGGGCGCCTGCTGAGCAGGCTGATGCCTGACGAGGGCGAGGTGTGGGGCCTGTTGGCGCTCATGCTGCTGCACGACGCGCGGCGCGAGGCGCGCGTCGATGAGAGCGGGGGCTACCTCGCGCTCGACCGCCAGGACCGCGCGCACTGGGATCGGGGGAGGATTCGCGAGGGGCTCGCCGCGCTCGAGCGCGGTCTGCGCATGCGCCAGCCGGGGCAGTACCTCCTTCAGGCTGCGATCGCGGCGCTGCACGCGCGTGCCCCCAGCGCCGAGGAGGTCGACTGGCGTGCGATCGCCGAGCTGTACCTCGCGCTCTCGCGACTTTCCCCCTCGCCCGTCGTGGAGATCAACCGCGCTGTGGCTGTGGCCTTTGCGCACGGCGCGGAGGCCGGTATCGGCGTGCTCGCGCCGCTGCTCGAGAATCCGGCACTCGAGCGCTACCAGCCGCTGTACGCCGCCCAGGCCGAGTTGCTTCTGCGCGGAGGAGACCGCGCGGGCGCTGCGCGTGCCTACGAGCACGCGATCGCGCTGAGCGCGAACGCGGTCGAGCGCAGCGAGCTGGAACGCCGGCGCTCGGAGCTGGTGAGCGCAGGCTCGGCCTAGACGGCGCTGCCGCGGCGCGTCGCGCGGGCGCGCGTACGCTGAGAGGGTGTCCGCACGAGTCGAGCTGGCCCGCGAGTCCGACGCACACCTCGTCGGCGAGCTGCTGCATCGTTTCAACACGGAGTTCGGCGATCCCACGCCCGGCGCCGAACGCCTCGCCGATCGCGTCAGGGAGCTGCTCGCCGGAGGCCAGACCTCGGTGCTGCTGGCAGGACCACGCGACGAGGACGGGCCGCGAGGAGCAGGTGGCAGCAGCAGGGGCGCGGACGGGGTCGCCGTGCTGCGCTTCCGGCCCGCCATCTTCTCTGAGGCGCTCGAGTGCTACCTGGCCGAGCTGTACGTCGTGCCCGAGCGCCGCGAACGCGGCATCGGGCGCGAGCTGATGCGCCGCGCGCTCGAGCACGCTCGCGAGCGCGGAGCCGACTACATGGACCTCTGCACCGCCGAGAGCGACATCGCGGCGCGGAGGTTGTATGAGAGTCTCGGCTTCAGCAACCGCGAAGGCCGGGCGGACGGGCCGCTGAACTACTACTACGAGCGCAAGCTATAGCGAGCACGCCCGGCAGGCCCGCGGACACGGAGCGGCGACGCCGCCATGAGGGCACGGCGGCGGCGCGAGCGCGAATATGCTCACCAACGAGTACGCACTGATGAGCGAGGACCCGTCTCACGCACAAGCCGACGACGCGAGCGCCGCCTCAGCGCGCGTTCCCAACGCGCGCCGCCCGTCGGGACCTGACCGGGATGGCGACCGCGACGATCTCGCTTGGATCGCCGCGGCGGGCGGCTCGGGGGTCGTGGGCAGCGCGGGAACGGCGTCGAGCAGCGGCGTGATCGGCAGCGCCGGGAGCATGTCGAGCGCAGGTGTCATAGGCAGCGCGGGCACCGTGGCGAGCGCGGGCGTCGTGGGAAGCGCTGGCACGGTGGCGAGCGCGGGCGTAGTGGGCAGCGCCGGCACCGTCGCCAGCGCGGGCGTCGTGGGCAGCGCCGGTGTCGTGCTGAGCGCAGGCGTGCTGGCCAGCGTGGCTGTGGCAGCGGGCCTGGGCAACTCAGGCTGCGTCGCATGCGTGGCGTGCATCGGCTGCGTGAACTGCGTCGGCTGCGTCGCCTGCATCGGATGCGTGGGTCAGCGTGGCGCGGTGGGCGCGATCGGCCTCACGGCCTGACGCCGGCCGACAGGAACCTCGAGAAGCCGCCTATCTATCGTTCGCGGCCGCTTTCGACCGCACGCCCGGCACGCTGCCTGCGGCTCCCGCGCAGCCGCCCGAGGCCGAACCGGCGCGGGCGTGTCCTTTCCGCCTCATGCGGACGGGCGGGCGTCGCTCCCGGCCCCGCCGCTGCCGGTTGCGAGCTCGCAACCGCCGGTGCGGCAGGCGCTGCGACCATGGCGGGCTCCTCGCGGAGCAGTGGACGTGAGACGAAGCGTCCGACCGCAAAGGCTCCCAGTGCGATGATCAGCGCACCGAGGCCGTAGAAGTAGCCGACGAGCTCGAGCATCTGGCGCGTGGAGCCGAACAGCGGCCGCCCGATCGGCCCAGCTCCGCTCTCCCAGGTCAAGCTCATCGAGGGGCCGATGACGAACCACGCTCCCGCGGTCACGGCAAGCCAGCCGCCAAGCGTCCCGGAGGTGCGCCTGGATGCCCTCAGCAGCAACAGACCTGCCACCAGCGCCAGAGCGCCGGGGAGGATCTCCAGCCACAGGCGATCCGCCGTGTAGTGCCACGTCGAATTGACTCCGAACGAGTAGTCGAAGTAGGGGCCCACGAATGGGATCAGGGCACCCCAGATACCGAGCAACGCAATCAGCAGGCCACTGACAGCGCCTGTCGATCGAGCAATACGCATTTAATCGCTCCTGTTTGGGCTTGCGCTCTCTCTTATTTAGGTTCCCGAGAACCGGGGCGCCCAAACCTGGGCGCTGCTCACGCCGCGCGGTTGTAGACGAGGATGTTGATGCCATCGCCGACCGGTTTTGAGTCGGTGAGACGCAGCCGTTTCTTTCCGCCGCCCTCGCCGAACAGACGCTTGCCGCTGCCGAGGATGACGGGAAAGACCATCAGGCGCAGCTCGTCGACGAGGTCCCGCTCGAGCAGGCCCCGCGCGAGCTGGCCGCTGCCGTGGACCACGATCCGCCCGTCGAGCTCGCTCTTGAGCTTGGCGATCTCCTGCCCGAGGTCGCCGCTGAGCACGGTCGAGTTGCTCCAGGAGGGGCTCTCGAGCGTCGAGGAAACAACGTACTTGGGCATGTTGTTGAACTTGTCGGCGAACTCACCCTCGCGCGAGGGCCAGGCCTCAGCGAAGCCTTCATAAGTCACGCGTCCGAGCAGCAGCGCGTCCGTTTCGAGCGTCTCATCGAGCTTGAACTTGTCGCCCTCGCCGCGTTCTATCTCGAACGTCCAGCCTCCGTGCTCGTATGTCTCAGCTCCGCCGGGGTCCTCCATCACGCCATCCAGCGAAACGAACTCAGTTACCACGATCCGTCCCATCTCGTCCTCCTTTCAGGGGATTGGTCGGCGTCTATGACCTGGGGCCGTGCGAGAACTCATCGCGCCTGGGTTGGCCGCTTGAGGGCGAGCGTGTCCGCATCATCCGGACGCACGCGCACATGGCCTGGGCCGATGACTCCACTGGGCCGCTCGGGTCTGTACCTGTGAGGGCAGAGCTTGAGCAGACGAAGCAAGGAGGTCAGCATGTCAGACGGTCAAAGCTCAAGAGATCAGGCGCTGGGCAAGCTCGCGCGCTTCGTCGGCACGTGGGGCTTGGAGGCATCGTTCCCCGCTCTGCCTGCGGCGCAAGCGAGACGAGGCCTCACCGACGGCGCGCCCAGTGAGAGGAACGGCCCGGCAGCACGTACCGTCTTTGAGTGGATCCTCAACGGGCAGTTTCTCCTCCAGCGAGCGGAGATCCCGGACGTACCGACCGCCCCCGATGTGCACGCGATCATCGGCGTCGATCGCGACGGCCCGGGCTATCTGCAGCACTATTTCGACTCGCGCGGGGTCGCGCGCGTGTACGCGATGACGCTCGACGGCGACGTCTGGCGACTGGTCAGGAGCGTCGAGGACTTCTCCCCGCTGAACTTCTGGCAGCGCTTCACCGGGACCTTCAGCGAGGACGGCGGCGTTATCCGTGGCGCCTGGGAGACATCCCCCGACGGATCGAGCTGGGAGCACGACTTCGACCTCACCTACACGAGGCTCGCGTAGCCGCCCGTTGCCAGGCTCGCGTAGCCGTCCGGCTCACGCAGCCGCCCGATCCCGGGGTGCGGCCGTTGGCGGTCGCTTGGCGCCTCGAGTCAGCGCTTTGGCTGCCAGAACGCGATCTCGCCGCCGGCCGGGCTGGTGACCACGCTGCGCCACCCCGTGGGGCCCTCGCGGGGCCCCAGGAGAACTGCGGCCCCGTGCCGCTGGGCCTGCTCGGTAGCGCGCCCTATCTCTGACACCTCCACGTAGGGGAGCCAGACCGCTCGCCGGGTGGGGCACTCGACGATTCCGCCGCCGAGCCCGCCGCCCAGCTCGAGCGCGAGGTAGCTGCCGCACCGACTGCGGATGAGGGCGTGCGGCCATCCACACAGCTCGGAGTACAGGGCACGCGCAGCGGCGAGGTCGCCGGTGTGCAGCTCCAGGTGGACGACGGGATTTCGATCGGATGAAATCACGGGCCGCCCCATAGACCTCCGATTCGGCCGGAACTCATCGCCTGCGATGACTACTAAGCGCGCGAGATGTCTAACCTCATGACGCATGTCAACCCCCTCGACAAGCGCGCCACGGCCCGAGCTCGAGCTGCTCGAGGCCGCTCGCGGTGGTCGCCAGGAGGCGTTCGCGCAGTTAGTCGAGCCCCACCGCGCACAGCTGCATGCGCACTGCTACCGCATGCTCGGGTCGGTGCACGACGCCGAGGACGCTCTTCAGGAGGCGCTGCTGCGGGCCTGGCGCGGGCTGTCGCGGTTCGAGGGCCGCAGCTCGTTGCGTTCGTGGCTCTACACGATCGCAACCAACACGTGCCTGAGCGCGATCGAGCGGCGGCCCAAGCGCGTGCTTCCGATCGACTACGGGCCGGCGACAGACCCCCACGTCGCACCTGGCGAACCGATCGTGGAGTCGGTGTGGCTCGAGCCATACCCCGACGAGACGCTTGGGCTCGAAGACGGCTACGCGGCTCCCGAGGCGAGCTATGAACAGCGCGAGGGCGTGGAGCTGGCGTTCGTCGCGGCGCTCCAGCACCTCCCGGCGAATCAGCGCGCGGTGCTGATCTTGCGCGAGGTGCTCGGCTTTTCTGCGAAGGAGGTTGCGGAGACGCTGCAGACGACGGTCGCCTCGGTCAACAGCGCCCTGCAGCGCGCGCGGGCCTCGGTGGAGGCACGCGTGCCGGCACAGAGTCAGCAGGAGACGCTGCGCTCAGTCGGCGATGAGGCCGTGCGCCAGATGGTGGCGCGCTATGTCGATGCGTGGGAGCGCAACGACGTCGAGGCATTCGCGGCCATGCTCTGCGAGGACGCGACGTTCGCGATGCCACCGCTCGCGAGCTGGTACCGGGGTCGCGAGGCGATCGCGCGGTGGGCCGCCGGATGGCCGCTCTCCGGCGCGTGGCGCTGGCGCACCGTCGCGGCGCAAGCGAACGGGCAGCCCGCGCTCGGGTTCTACGCGTGGAGCGAGGAGGAGTCGACCTACAGGCCGTTTGCTCTCAACGTACTCACGCTGCGCGGCGAGCAGGTAAGCGACGTGACCGCGTTCATCGCTCGCTCGGCGGAGCCCCGCGAGGGCACCGCATTCGAACGCTATCCCGACGAGCCGCTCGACATGCCCAAGGTCGGTGCCGTCTTCGGGCGCTTCGGGCTGCCGGCGAAGCTCGACTGACGCGCGGATGTTTTCCCGACTGGAGGGCGGGTAGAGAGTGCGAAGCGCCGCCACGGAGGGCGGCGCGTCTGTCCGGGGGCGAGCGGGAGCTCTGAGCTGCCCTCTATAGGAGGTGCGCAATTACGCTCGCAACGAGCCGGTGACTGCCAAGAAGCCCTACCCAGTGCATGTCGGATGCTCGGGCTGGAACTACTCAGCTTGGCGCGGCCGCCTGTATCCGCAGCGGCTGCCGGCAAAGCAGTGGCTTGAGTGTTACGCCGAGCGCTTTGCAACGGTCGAGGTCAACGCGACCTTCTACCGCCTGATCAAGCGCGAAGCCGTCGCCAATTGGGCGCAGCAGACGCCGCCGAGCTTTCTTTTTTCGGTCAAGGCAAGCCGCTACCTCACTCACGTCAAGCGCCTGTCGGGGATGAAGGACGGTGTTGCTCGCTTCTTCGAGCGGATCGAGCCGCTCGTCGAAGCGAACAAGCTAGGTGCGGTGCTGTGGCAGCTGCCCGAGACCTTCCACCGCGACGATGAGCGCCTGAGCAGCGCTCTCAGCGCCCTTCCTCGAGCGCGTCATGCGTTTGAGTTTCGCCACTCGAGCTGGTTTTCGGCGGACGTTTACGAGCGGTTGCGCGAGCACGGCGCCGCCCTGGTGATCGGCGACCATCCCCAGCGACCTTTCCAAACTCATCAGGCCACGAGCGAGTGGCGCTACGTGCGGCTCCACTACGGCGCGCGCGGTCGCCGCGGCAACTACTCCGAGCGCGAGCTAGAGGCGTGGGCCAAGCGCCTGCACGGATGGCGCTCGAGCGAGGAGATCTTCGTGTACTTCAACAACGACTGGGAGGCGTTCGCGCCGCGCAATGCGTCGTGGCTGCAAGAGCGGCTGGCGCACTTGTCGCATTAGCCTGTCGGGCGTGCTCGCGCACTGGAACGAGGTCGCATGGGAGCGCATCGATCGCGGCCCGCTTCAGGGCTCGCGCCAGCGTCTCGGGGCCGCGGCGGGGACGGCGCACGCCGGTCTCAGCCGCTACCGGATGGCTTCTGGCGAGCGGGCCATGCCGGTGCATGTGCATGCTGATGAGGAGGAGCTCTTCTACGTTCTTGACGGGAGCGGTCTGAGCTGGCAGGACGCTCGCACGTACACAATTGCCGCCGGCGACTGCATCGTTCACCTCCGCAATGCAGAGGCGCACACGATCGTTGCCGGCGGGAGCGGACTGGACGTGCTGGCATTCGGCAGCGGCAGTGACGCGCGGATGGTCTGGCTGCCGCGAGCGAACGCCTGGTGGATGGGACCCCGATGGCTGCCTAGCGACGGGCCGAATCCGCTCCGGCTGGAGGCCGCGGCGGGCGAGCTGGAGCTGCCCGAGCCCGAGCCTTCGCGTCCGCCGACGATCGTAGCTACGCGGGTCCTAGCGCCGGAGTCGCTGCGCCAGGGCGACGTGGACAGCGAGTGGCGCGATCTCGGCGTCGCCGCCGGCTCGGCCTTGAGCGGGATCTGCCACGTCACGATCGCGCCGGGCGCGCGCAGCTGCCCGTTTCACTGTCACGGCGCCGAGGAGGAGATCTTCGTAATCCTCTCGGGCGCAGGTACGCTGCGCCTGGGCGATGAGCGGCATGCGGTCGAGACCGGCCATGTGGTGGCGCGCCCGCCGGGAACCCGCATCGCGCATCAATTCATCGCCGGTGACGACGGCCTGACGCTGCTCGCGTGGGGCACCCGCGATCCCAACGACATCGTCTGGTATCCCGACTCGAAGAAGGTCAGCCTGCGAGGCATCGGCATCAGGGCCCGCGTCGAGCCCCTCGACTACTGGGACGGGGAGGGGTGACTCGGGGCCACTCGGGCGGTGGCGCTGGCCGGGCGCCTCATAGACTCCGAGCACATGAGCTCGTTCGTGTTCAGGCTCATCGCCCCGCGGCCGACATTCGCGCTTGACATGACCGATGAGGAGCGGGAGATCATGGCGCGCCACGCGGCTTACTGGCGGCCCCTGATCGACTCGGGTCAGATGGTGGTCTTCGGCCCGGTGCTCGATAGCACAGGATCGTGGGGCCTCGGCGTCGTCGAGGCCGAGGATGAGGACGAGCTACGCGGGTTTGCCGCAGGCGATCCGGTGGTGACCACCGGGACCGGCACCATCGAGATCGGCAAGATGCTCGCGGGCTTCGTCCGTCCCGCCTGATCGGCCGATCGGGCGGCGGTGAGGGCTCGCCTGGCCGCGCGCTACCGCCCGGAGTCGCGCGGCATCGGTCGTCAGGCAGACGGCTCGCGCCTGGGGGGTCAGGGGCTCGTTTAGATCGGCCGAGCAAAGCGCGGCAGCTGACGCTCAAATGGACACACCGGTCGCGCTGGGGCCGCTCGCCCGCCGGGGCCTTGGGAGCGCTCCCGCGCCTCCATGGGGTACGTCGGCACAGCGCCGCTTTTGCGCCAGCTATTAGGCTGGTCGGGCCTATGCGATCGCGGCCCAATGCCCTGACCAAGGAAGCATGGTGAACCATTGGGAGCTCAACGCGCTCGACCTCAAGCCGCGGCTTCCGGAGATCCTGTCGTCGAGCGAGGCGGCGCGCGCGATCGTGCTCGACCTCGATGCGGGCGAGTGCCTCTCCGAACATGAGGTCCACGAGCGCGCGTGGCTTGTTGTGATCGATGGCGCGATCGCCGTGACGACGGCTGCGGGAGAGCGTGCGAGCGGCGGCGCTGGGCTGCTAATCGAGTTCGCTCCAGGAGAGCGCCACGAGATCCTCGCGTCCTCGGCTTCGCGGCTGCTGCTCCTGCTGACCCCCTGGCCCGGCGCCGGACACCCCGGTGCGATGACGATGCGGGCGAAGCTCTATGCGCGCCGTCACGCTGCCAAGCGAGCTAAGTAGCTAAACCTCGAGCGCGGGCGCACCAGCGGCCTCGGTCTTACCGTAAGTAGCCAGGACGGACTCAGTCGCACGGGGCCGGTCTTCGTGGGCCCGGCTGCGCAGGCTTGCTGCGCCGAGTCGCGGGCCGATGCTCCGGGCGTGCGACGGCCGCGTCGAACCTGTGCGGCCATGCAGCAGGATGCGCCGCGTGCTCGCCTCGCCCGACCAGGGGTAGGCGCCTGGGCCCGAGGGCGGCGCGGCCGTGACGGGGCGGGCGAGGCGCCGCCGGCGCGGGGAGCGGTTCGGCTGCAGCGGCCCGCTCAACCGCAGAGGTGCGGACACGGGCGCGGAAGACGAGCGCCGCGGCGAGCAGCGCCAGTCCGGCCTGGACGGCGAGCCCCAGCGAGAACGCGTCGCCGTACGGGCCCGTACCCGACCGCGCGCCCAGCTCGGCGAAGAAGATCGAGCCGACGATGGCGACCCCGAGGACGTTGCCGACCTGTTGAGAGGTCGTGAGCATGCCCGACGCGGCGCCGGCGTCAGCGATGGGAACCGTGCGTAGGACAAGGTTGATCAGCGACGGTATGGCTAGGCCCATGCCGGCGCCGACGGGCACCATCGCCGGGATCAGCAGCGCCAGCGCCGGACGAACCCCCGCCGTCTGCACGGCGAGCAGCGTCGTGAGCAGACCGGCCGCCGCGAGCGCGGCCCCCGCGTGCGGTAGCTGCGCGCGCACTCGCTCGGACGCGCGTGGCCCGAGGATCGACGCGCTCGCGAACGCCACGGCGAGCGGCGTAAACGCCAGACCGCTGTCGATCGCACTCATCCCGAGCCCGTCCTGCAAGTAGATCGACAGCAGCAAGAAGAACGAGACGACGTTGTAGAGGGCAACCGCCGCGAGCACGCCGACGCGAAAGCCGCGCTGCTCGAACAGCGACAGGCGCACGAGCGGCGAATCGCCACGCGCCGCGACCCGGCGCTCGAGCGTCACGAACGACACGGCTGCGAGCGGCGCGAGTGCGAGGGCTCCAGACAGCCACACCGGCCAGCCTAAAGAACGCCCGTCGATTGCCGGGAAGACGACGAGCAGGAGCGCCAGCGTCGCCAGCGCGACGCCGCCGAAATCGAGCCGTCGCACGCCGTCGGCGCGCGACTCCGGCAGCAGGTGCGCAGCGGCCACAAACGCGGCCAGCCCGACGGGGAGATTGATCAGGAACACCCAGCGCCAGCCGAGGCCGAAGGCATCGAGGGTTATGAGTGCGCCGCCGATGATCTGCCCAGAGACCGCGGCGAGGCCCTGCACGAGGCCCTGGATGCCGAACGCGCGCGGGCGCTCGGCCGGGGCGAACTCGACCTGGATGATCGCCAGCACCTGCGGCCACATAAGCGCCCCGCCTACGCCCTGCAGCAGACGCGCGAGGACCAGGACGGTAGGGCTCGGCGCAGCGGCGCACAGGGCCGAGGTCACCGTGAACGCCGCGACGCCGACGCGGAACACCCGGCGGCGGCCGTAGAGGTCGCCGAGGCGCCCGCCGGTGATAAGCGAGACCGCGTAGGTGAGCACGTAGGCTGCAACGACCCACTGCACCTCCCCGGCGCTGGCGTGCAGCTCGGTGCGCAACGAGGGTGCGGCGACGTTGACGATGAACACGTCGAGGATCACCATGAAGATCGGGGCGAACAGCGTCGCGAGCACCGCGACGGCGGCCCGGCGGGTGGAGGCGGCAGCGGTCGAGATCATCACGTGCATCGCTCCTCGGTCGGGTATCTGTTCGCTTAACGAGCCGGGGCCCGGCTTTGTGAGGCGGCGGGCCCTGGCTTCTCGGGATCAGTGTGCAATGATGTTCATCCGGGTACAAGAGAGGGCTTTATCCTGGTATTGAAACCACCATCAACACACGCGTCGCGCTCGAGCGAGCAGGTCACTGGAGCGGCCGTGGCGGGCCTCGGAGCCGATCACGAGGCGCGCGGTGTTGACCGCGCGGCGGCCGAGGACGGCAACGACGGCGCCCGCCGCCGCGAGCTCGCCGACTTCCTGCGCACGCGGCGCGAGCAACTCAAGCCGGAGGAGGTAGGGCTGCCAGGCGGTGGGCGCAGACGTACACCCGGGCTCCGTCGCGAGGAGCTGGCAGCGCTCGCCGGCGTCGGCACCACCTGGTACACCTGGCTCGAGCAGGGCCGTCAGGTGCGGCCCTCGCTGTCGGTGCTCGAGGCGCTGGCGGACGCGCTTGCGCTGACGCCCGCCGAGCGCGCCCACCTGATCATGCTTGGCCGCGGGGAGGAGATGCCGCTGCCCGAGCCGCCACGCGAGCAGCTGAACCCGACGATCGAGCGGCTCGTCGAGAACCTCGACTCGAGCGCAGCTTGCATCCTCGGGCGACGCTGGGACTACCTGGCGTGGAACCGAGCCTTCGCGGTGGTGTTCGGCGACCCGGCCGCGTGGCCTGAGGGGCGGCGCAACGCGATCTGGGCGATCTTCAATGACCCTGCGAGGCGCCGGTTGTTGCGAACGGACTGGGAGGTGGGCGCGCGCACGGCAGTCGCCCGCTTTCGTGCCGACTGCGCGCGCCACGTCGGCGATCCAGACTTCGAGGAGCTGATCGCCGCGATGCACGATTCGAGCGCCGAGTTCGCGCGCTGGTGGAAGCGCCACGAGGTCATCCGCAGCGGCGTCGGCCGCAAGGTCCTTTGCCACCCAAGGGCCGGGCGCATGCATTTCGAGCACGCTGTCTTCCGCCTGGAGGAGAGCCCCGAGCAGCGGCTCGCCCTCTACACGCCGCTGCCGAGCGCGAACACGCCGGCCAAGATCGCTCGGCTGCTGGCTGAGCCGCAGCCACGGCCGGTCGGCCGCGCCGCCGCGTCAGCGGGCGGTCCGGTGAGTCGTTCGAGCGCCAGCGCTGAGAAGTAGGCCGAGACCCGCTCCAGCGGCGTTCGAGGCACCTCGCCTGCATCTGGCAGCGCTGCACGGAGTACGGCGCGGTGTCATAGGGGCTAGTTCAGCGCCCTTGACATATACCTCGGGATGATATATCCTGCCGAGGCATGTCGCCGTTTGATCCAAACGCCTCGCCCGTAGAGCTGAGCGCGACCGGCCGTGTTGTCCTCGGGTTGATCCCGTTCGGCAAGCGCACCGGCTATGACATCAAGACGTTCGTTGACAGAACGACGCGGTATTTCTGGGCGGCGAGCTACGGCCAGATCTATCCCGAGCTCAAGCGCCTGGAGGAACAGGGCCTCGTCCGCGGACGACCGGAGCCGTCAGGCGAGCGCGCCCGCACCGTTTATGAGCTGACCGAGGCGGGCGAGGCGGCGCTCAAGGCCTGGCTCGCGTCCGATGACGAGCAGCTTTACGAGCTCCGCGATGAAGGAATGCTGAAGCTGTTCTTCTCGGACAGTCTGCCCGAGCAGCGGATCGAGATCGTCCGCGCGATTCGGACACGAGAAGAGCGCGCCCTGGCTCATCTGCGCTCGATTGAGCCGCACGCAAGCAAGGGACCTGCGGGTTCCTACCTGACGCTGCAGATGGGAATCGGCTTAACCGAGTGGACCATCGAGTGGTGCGAGGCGACCGAGCGCCGGCTCGCGACTGGGACAGAGAAGGAGTAGCCCCATGCTGACCAGACTTGCCAGCTTCATTGACGCGCAGGGACGCCGGGTGCTCCTGGTCGCGGTGACCGTGGCAGCGATCGCCGGGGCGTTCGGCTTCGGCGTCGAAAAGCACATGAGCCCCTACGGCGCCAGCGACCCGGCGACGCAATCGGTCCGGGCCGAACACCGGTTCGAAGCTGCGGCCGGTCGCAAGATCGACCCCGGGATTGTGGCGATCGTAAGCGCAGGCGATATTGGCAGCCCCGCGGTCCAACGGCGGGTGGAGCAGGTCGTCACCCAGCTCCGTGCCGAGCCTGATGTGGCGAGTGTCGCCAGCTTCTACGAAACCCACGATTCCGCGATGGTCTCGCGCGATCGCCGCTCGACATACGCAGTCGTCTACTTCAAGCCGCGGCCGGACCTGCAGCTCAAGAACGCGGCGCAGCGCATCGAAGAGCGGTTCGCTGGACAACATGACGTGCGACTCGGTGGGGAAGAGATCGCAAGCGCCCAGGCGAACACTCAGGTCGGCCATGACCTTGCGCACGCCGAGCTGCTCGCGTTCCCCTTCATTTTCCTGCTGTCGCTGTTGTTCTTCCGCTCGCTTGTCGCATCCCTGATCCCGCCACTCATCGGCGGCCTGGCGATCGTCATGACCTTCCTGGCGCTGCGACTCGTCTCGAACTTCACCGACCTGTCGGTGTTCGCCCTCAACTTCGTGACGGGCATGGGCCTCGGGCTCGCAATCGACTACAGCCTGTTCATGGTTTCGCGCTATCGCGAGGAGGCCGCAACCTCGGGCTTCGGCCTGCAGGCGCTGCAACGCGCGCTCCAGACGGCCGGACGGACGATTCTGTTTAGCTCGTTGACCGTGGCCGCGGCGGTCGCCTCGCTCGTGATCTTCCCGCAACGGTTCCTGTACTCGATGGGGATCGCCGGCGCAGTGGTTGCGCTTGTCGCCGCAGCATTGGCCCTCGTCGTGCTCCCGGCGCTGCTAAGCGTCCTCGGTCCGCGAATCAACGCGCTCGCGCCCAAGCGACTGCAACGGGCAGCGGACCGCGACGCCCGCCCGGCGCAAAGCGGAGCCTGGTACCGGCTGTCGCGCTTCGTAACGCGCCGTCCTGGACGGATCGCCGTGCTCTGCACGGCGCTGCTGATCGCGCTCGGGCTTCCGTTCACGGGCATCAAGTTCATCAGCGTCACTGCGAGCGTGCTCCCCAACAGCGCAAGCGCCAGGCAGGTCGACGAAGCGCTCGCTCATGAATTCCCGCCGAACAGAACCTCGCCACTGCAGGTCGTGGTGGGCGCGCCCGCCGGCTCACACGAGGTCAGGGCCGTGACCGCGCAGATCAGTCGGCTGCCCGACGTATCGGTGATCGCGCCGGCCCAGGCAGCGGGCGCGCAAAACGCGCTACTGGCAGTCTCGCCGGTCCAGCGACCACTCAGCGATGCAACCAAGCAGCTCGTGCGCAACGTGCGCGCTATACCGGCACCCGTTTACGTCGGTGTGGCAGGCCAGACCGCGGCCTTCCTCGACCTCGAGCACAGCCTTGGTGCGCATCTGGCGATCGTGCTTGCGCTCATCGTCGCCGCGACGGTGATCCTCCTGTTCCTGCTCACGGGGTCCGTCCTGCTGCCGCTCAAGGCGGTTCTTATGAACGCACTCAGCTTGAGCGCCGTGCTTGGGATCCTGGTCCTGATCTTCCAGGACGGCAACCTCCAGCGCCTACTGTCGTTCACGAGCGAGGGGGCGCTGGACGCCACGCAGCCGATCTTCCTCGCCGCGATCGGCTTCGGCTTGGCCACGGACTACGGCGTCTTCCTGCTCTCCCGGATCAAGGAGGCGCGTGACGGCGGGGCTTCTGACTCCGAGGCTGTGGCCATCGGCCTTGAGCGAACCGGGCGCATCGTCACGGCCGCTGCCGTCTTGTTCGCAGTCGCGATCGGAGCGTTCGCTACGTCCAAGCTCGTGTTCATCAAGGAGCTAGGCCTCGGCACCGCGCTGGCAGTACTGATCGACGCCTCCATCATTCGCGCCCTGCTCGTCCCCTCGCTGATGGAGCTACTCGGCCCCTGGAACTGGTGGGCACCGAGGCCGTTGCGGCGATTGCACGACCGGATCGGGCGGCAACAGAGCCGGCCGGGCGTGACGCCCACCCCGGAGCCGTCGCGCGCCTAATCCACCGGAGCAGCGCACGCCCGCCAGGTCCGTGACCCCAACCAAACGGAGCACCGCGATGACCACGACCAACATCGATCCCGTCCTCGAGCGCAACCGCGCCTTTGCCGCCGCCGGCGGGCACGAGGGCGCCGTCGTCTTCCCGAACCTGCGCCTGTTCGTGATCACGTGCCTGGACCCGCGCGTGGACCCCGCACACTTCCTCGGCCTCGAGCTCAGCGATGCGATCGTCGTCCGCAACGTCGGCGGTCGCGTCACACCGGAGGTGATCAACGACGTCGCCTTCCTCGGCCAGATCGTCGAGACCGTGCTGCCCGACGGCCCGCTGTTTGAGGTCGCCGTGATTCAGCACACCCAGTGCGGAGCCGGCGCGCTCGCAGACGACACGTTCCGCCGCCGCTACGCCGACCGCATCGGCGCCGACGAGTCCACGTTGCGCGCGCACGCGGTCGTCGATCCCGCCCAGACAGTCAAGAGCGACGTCGAACGCCTCCGCTCCGCCCCGGCGATCCCCGCGCGGATCACCGTCTCCGGGCACGTCTACGACGTCGTCACCGGCCTCGTGCAGCCAATCCTCCGCGCCGACCGGGTGCCCGCGCGGCCGACCCTCTGACCCATACTCGGTGCTCCCGCCGAACGGTCTCATCGCGACCGCCAAAGCGCGGAGCTGACGCGCCGGACGGCTGTCGAAGCGCGGCCAGGCCGAGCCATCGTAAGCGCAGGGCCCGGTGAGGACCTCCTGCGGAGGAACCGCACAGCAGGCCCCCGGCGAGGCGATGATGGTCCTACGCGGCTACCGGCCGGTTCGCTCGCGGTGGTTGCACCCCGGCCAGCAGCAGGGCCGGCGCTGGCCTTCCTCCAGCTCCTCCTGGGTCCGCCGAATGCGGCGCTCCCGGGTCCTGTCCTGCTTGGCATCCTCGACCCAGCAGATGAACTCGTTGCGGGCCAAGGGCGTGATGTCCATCCAGGCATCGAGTGCCGTGGCGTTGGCGATCAGCGCCTTACGCAGGTCCGCGGGCAGCGTATGCACCACCCCGCCGGGAACTCGCTGGCCGCTCACAGGCCCATCGTAGGCGACCGTGGGACTAGAACACGCGTTTCTGAATCCGGGCGCGCGACGAGTTTGCTCTCAGACGAGCGCTTATCCCCGGACGGCGGATGGCCGATGTCGGGTATCGGCCATGGGGTGAGGAGCCCACATTCCATGCCCCCTGTTTCGTTGTCACTCATCGTCCGGCTGAGGCGATCGTCAAGCGGGCGGTACCTCGTACATCTTCGTCACCGACGGGATTGAGGCTGGCGCTGAAGAGGGCGCGCGAGGCCTCTCTCGCAGGACGTGCAGAACCATGCTGGGGCGGCGCGTCGCAGCGCCACCCGCCGCGCCGGACGCAGCTGTCGTGCGCACGCCGACCGCCGGGGCGACGGAGTCGACCAGCTGCTTGGCGGCCTCGCCCGCGGCGGCGAGGATCACCGACGTGTCGCTGCCCTCCCCCTGCCCCAGGACCACGCCGACCGCCGTCAGCTGGCGCCCGCCGACCGTCACGTGGGTGAAGAAGGCCAGGCACCCCCCCGCTGCCGAGTCCGACCCGGTCTTACCGGCGTAGCCCTCCGGGATCAGGGGGTTGAAGTTGGTCACCCTGCCGGCGACCGGCAGCGTCACGCTGGCCATAGAGACGATCTGGCGGAAGACCGTGAAGCGCATCGCCTGCTGGAATACGCGCAGCTGGTCGGCGGCGGTGGAGATCGTGCTCGGATCGAACCCGCTGGGATCGGTGTAGAACGTGTGCTCCATCCCGAGCGCGCGGGCCTCGGCGTTCATCGCGGCGAGGAAGCGCGTCTCGCTGCCCGCCACCCGGGCGGAGAGCATCTGGGCGATGTTGTTGCCGGAGGGAATCAGCAGCGCCTCCAGCAGCTGGCGCTCGGTCAGCTGCTCCCCGGCCCGCACCGCCACGACCGACTGGCCCCGGGCGGCGTCCTGGGCCTCGGCCTGCGTCTGGGCCGCAGTGACGGTGATCGTGAACCCGTCCTGTTCGCCGCTCAGCGGGTAGCGCTCGAGCGTCAGGTAGGCGGTCATCACCTTCGCCAGGCTGGCGATTGGGGCCGGCTGCTCGTGCGGGCTCGCCGCCGGCCGGCCGTTGCCGAGCACAAACGCCGCCTGTCCACGCTGCGGCCAGCTGACTGGCGTCTGGCGGATGGGGCCCTTGTCGTTGAGCATGCGGCCCTTGTCGTTCAGCAGGTGCGCGGCTCCCGTGAACGCCGTGTGGGCGAGAAGCAGGATGGCTACCGTGCCGAGCAGCACGCGGCGGCGGCGCGTGCTGTACACGCTCGGCCGGGTACGGCGCGCTGCTGTACGTGCTGGGTTGCTGTAGGCCACGCCTCCAGACTGGGCAGCGCGCTGTTGTCAGCACGTATGTGGTTTTCGATATGCGGACGATATGTTCCGGCTGCGAGCATCGGAGCATGCGTGTGTTGATCGTCGAGGACGAGCCCTATCTGGCAGAGGCCATCCGCGATGGCCTACGTCTGGAGGCGATCGCGACAGATATCGCCGGTGACGGTGACGCTGCTCTGGAGCTGCTGAGCGTCAACACCTACGACATCGCCGTCCTCGATCGCGATATCCCCGGGCCCTCCGGCGATGAGATCGCCGAACGCATCGTCGCCTCTAGCAGCGGCATGCCGATCCTCATGCTCACCGCTGCCGACCGTCTCGATGACAAGGCCTCCGGGTTCGAGCTCGGCGCCGACGACTACCTGACGAAGCCGTTCGAGCTGCAGGAGCTCGTGCTCCGTCTCAGGGCACTCGACCGCAGGCGCGCCCACAACAGGCCACCCGTGCGAGAGATCGCAGGCCTGCGTCTGGATCCGTTCCGCCGCGAGGTCCACCGTGACGGCCACTACGTCGCGCTCACGCGCAAGCAGTTCGCCGTGCTCGAAGTTCTCGTCGCTGCCGAAGGCGGTGTCGTCAGCGCCGAGGAGCTGCTGGAACGGGCGTGGGATGAGAACGCAAACCCGTTCACCAACGCCGTGCGCATCACGGTCTCGGCACTGCGCAAACGCCTCGGCGAACCCTGGATCATCGCCACCGTGGCCGGCGTCGGGTACCGCATCGACACTCAACCAGACACCGGGCGCAAGGAACGGGACCTTGGATAGAGCCTCTGGTCTGAACGTCCGCCTCAAACGCCTGCCGAAGCTGGGCGGTGTCGTCTCCGCGGAGCAGCTGCCGGAACTGAGCCGCCCGTGATCGTGACCGTCCCCCAGGGCGGCTACCGGATCTGACCATGCCGCGCCTCTCGCTCGCCGGGCTCATCCCGCGCCGGATGCTCCACCTGCCCTCGCGGACCGTCCGCCTGCGCCTGACCCTGCTCTACAGCGGCCTGTTTCTCGTGTCGGGGGCGGTGCTGCTCGCGATTACGTACCTGCTCTTCCGCAGCCGCACCGGCCCCGACCTGATCGTCGCGACCGGGAATCCGCACGGGTCGACCGGCCCACGCGCCCTCAAGGAAGCTCTGGCGAACCCGGATGTCGCCGGCTATGTGCGCCATGTTGCCGAACAGCAATACGCCCAGGCTGTCAGCCGTCACGCCGACGATCTCCACCAGCTGCTCGTCCGGTCCGGGATCGCGCTGGCGATCATGACCGTGGTCTCGATCGCACTCGGCTGGCTGGTCGCGGGCCGGGTCCTGCGCCCGCTGCGAGCGATGACGGCGACCACCCGGCAGATCTCCGAGCGGAACCTGGACGAGCGCCTCGCGCTGTCGGGCCCCCGCGACGAGCTGAAGGATCTCGCCGACACCATCGATGGCCTCCTCGCGCGGCTCGAGGCACACGTCGCCGAACAGCAGAGATTCGCGGCCAACGCCTCCCACGAGCTGCGCACCCCGCTGGCGATCACGCAGACCCTCCTCGACGTGGCCCGCAGCGATCCGAACCGCGACGACGGCGAACTCGTCGAGCGCCTCCACGCCGTCAACACCCGGGCGATCGACCTCACCGAGGCATTGCTCCTGCTCAGCCGCGCCGACCAGCGCTCATTCACCCGAGAGGACGTCGACCTGTCCCTCATGGCGGAAGAAGCCATCGAAACGCTCCTCCCCCTCGCAGAAGAGCGCGGCGTCACCATCGAGACCTCCCTCGAGATGACGCGCACCATCGGCTCGCGCGCCCTCCTGCTGCAGTTGAGCACGAACCTCGTGCACAACGCGATCGTCTACAACCTGCCTGACCAAGGCAGCGTCTGGGTCTCGACCAGCGCTCGCCCCGACGTCGTGGAGCTCAGGGTCGAGAACACCGGCGAGACGCTCGCGCCCCAGATGGTCTCCACGCTTGCCGAGCCATTTCTTCGCGGCGACGAACGCGTCCGCGCCGACCACGCAGGCGTCGGCCTCGGGCTGGCAATCGTCGAGAGCATCACCCAAGCACACGACGGCACCCTCACCCTTACCCCGCGAGCCGCCGGCGGGCTCCGCGTCACGGTGCGTATCCCCGCCGCGTCGCCTCCTCGATGACCTGAACGCGGCCGGAAGCCCGGCGGCGCGAGAGCCGGGTCGGTCCTGCCGTGCCCACGCCTGCTGCGTCGCGAACTGGACTGAGCCCGGGGACCCCCTTGGGCCCTCCACGGTAGGCGCCCGGCGCCACCCCGAAGGTGCGCTTGAACGCCCTCCCGAATGAGAACTCGCTCGCGTACCCGGCCCGCACAGCAATCTCGGCGATCGGTGCATTGGTCTTGTGCAACAGGGCAGCGGCGTGCGCAAGCCGAGTGCGGGTTATGTAGCGCTTGGGCGACTCGCCCACGAGCTGGCGGAAACGCGCGGCGAAAGCAGAGCGCGACAGCGCGACCTCGGACGCGACCTCACCTACGGCCCAGGCCCGCTCGGGCTCGCGGTGGATGAGCTCGATCGCCTCCGCAATCTGCGGGTCGCCCAGCGCGCGGACGCCGCCTCCGTTCGAGGATTCAAGCTCCGTCAACGCGACGCGCAAGGCCTGTGTGAGCAGCGCGTCAGCGAGGCGGCTGACGACCTCTTCGGACCCTGGGGCGTCCGAGGCGGTCTCCGCATTGAGCAGCTCGAGAGTTGCTGCCAGCCACGGAATGGGATGCCCGCCCACTCCGCGAACACACAGCGCCGGGGGGAGCGCGCGCAGGATCGCATGGGCGTGACCACCGTCGAGAGCAAACCCACCGCACAACAAGCCCGTCTCGCGCCCACCGCCTCCGTAGTGAAGGCGATGATGCTCATCAAGGGGGGTGTCGGTCAGGATCTCCTCGAGCTCCGTCGCCGGGCTGTCGGGGTCGTCGCGCATCCAGTGCCTGGACCCGATCGGCAGGATTACGAGATCGCCTGTCTCCAGGGCGATCGGCTCGGAATCGCCGTCGACCTCAAGCCAGCAGCTGCCGGCAGTGACGACGTGGAAAGCCGGATTTCCGTGAGGCTCGACGCCGAACCCCCAGGGTGCGCCCATGACCGACCGGCAGTAGACCGTACTGCGGATGCGCAGCAGGCGCAGAACCTGGCTGACGGGATCGGAGGCGTCGAAGTCGCTTAGCAGCTCCACGGCGAGCGCGGCTCCTGCGGATCGCAACCGGATTTGGGCTGATCTGTGTACTGCATCACTCGCGCTCCCTGGGTACGCCCGTGCAGACGCCGGGTGCCGACAATACCTTCCTATCGCCCTCGATCAGTGCCTGCAGGGCCTTCGCGGCGTTTGGGACAAAGATCGTGGACGATCGGCCATTCCAACCGCTGAGTCGCAGCCATAACGTTGCCGCCACCCGTAGGCAACCAGGAGGCACAGCATGGCCGACTCAGCGCAGGTGGCGGAGAGCTTCTTCGACGCCTGGACCAGCAAGGACTTCGAGCGTGCCCGGACATTCCTGCACGACGACCTCTCTTTCGAGGGTCCGATCGAGAGCTTCAGCGACGCCGACAGCTACATCGCGTCCCTGACGCAGCTCAGCGGGATCGTGACGGGCGCGGAGAAGCAGAAGGTGTTCGTCGACGGCGACGAGGTGTGCGTCATCTACGACCTGAAGACGGCTCCGGTCCCGAGCTCGCGCACGTGTGAGTGGTACCGGGTAAGCGACGGCAAGATCGCGTCGGTCTCGGTCGTTTTCGACGCCCGACCCTTTGCGCCGATGTTCGAAGCGCAGCAGGGTCACTGAGCCGAGGGACGATGGTAGGCAAGCCCCCGCAGCGACGTAAGCCCAAAGACCTGGCCGGCTACCTCGACGCGCTCAGCCGGCCGGTCTTCCAGTCGGGCATGAACTGGCGGGTGATCGACGCCAAGTGGGACGGCATCCGCGACGCCTTTGCGAACTTCGACCCGGCCACCGTGGCCGACTTCGGGCCGCAGGAGATTCAGCGGCTGCTCAGCGATACCCGCGTCGTGCGCAGCAAGGCGAAGATCGAGGCCACGATCGACAACGCTCAGGCCGTCATCGAGCTCGATGCAGAGTTCGGCGGCTTTGACCGCTACCTGCGCACACATGGCTCCTTCGAGGAGACGGTGGCCGACCTCAAGCGCCAGTTCCGCTACATCGGCGACAGCGGCGCCTACCACTTCCTCTATGTCGTCAATCGGCCGGTGCCGCCCCACGAGGAGTGGTTCGCCGCAAGTCGTCGCACTGGCGGTGCCCGCCGGGCAAGCCGGAGAGCGCCCAAGAAGCCTCGGTCACGGAGCGCGGCGTGAGCCGCAACCCTGCGGCCCGCGGACACGTCGGGGCGTGATCTACGAGGAGGGAACGGTGGCGCTCATCACTCGCACGCAAGTCATCAAGAAGCCGGTCGAGGAGGTCTTCAGCGTCGTAGCCGACGGCGGCAACTTCGCTGCCTGGAACCCCACGATCCGCGCCTCGCGCAGGCTCGACGCGGGAGCGATCGGCAACGGCGCGAGGTTCGAGTGGGACCTGCGTGGCTTCGGCGAGGTCGTCCAGGAGTTTCAGGAGTTCGAGCCGAACGTGCGCGTGCGGATCGTGCCGCACATCAAGAGGCTCGCGGGCGGGCACCGCTTCCGCTTCACCGCCAACGGCGATGAGACCCGCATCGACCACGAGCTCGAGATGACCGCGAAGGGCATGTTCAGGCTATTTGCTCCGATGATGGGAATGATCGGTCGCAAGAACCTCCGCGACACCGCCAACGCGCTGCAGACACACCTCGAGCGCCGCGACTGAGCCCTAGCTCGCTCCGGGGTTCGTCGAGCCGAGCCAGTCGAGTGCATCCCACCGCCGCGCCCCTCGGCCCCGCAAGGCCGGGAGGGCAGACGATCGGTTAGGGCCCGTCACCTACCTGGCGACGCTGCGCGCACACATGCGATCGTCTGGCGCTCGCGATCAGAGTCCGGGGACATTGACACGCGGGCACGGCATGGCGTGGTCAGGCCCTGCCGCAAGCCGCAAGTCCGGGCCCACGCCCAGCAGCCGGGAGCGCACCGCACCCACTGCGTCTCGTCGGGAGTGGGGCGGCTGGCGCCCGCTGGCTTAGATGCCGCGCTGCTAGCGGGATCCGCTGTCCTACGCCACGCTGATAGTGCTGGCGAAGTCGAGGATGAGCTCTGCTGTCTCGTCGGGTCCCTCGGTCATCGGCGTGTGTCCCACCCCGGCGAGCATCTTCGCGCGCGCGTTCGTCTGCAGATTCCAGTTGCGCTGCTCGGCTTCAATTGCGGCGAGCCCGGGGTGTTCAGCGGCGAGTGGATCGATCGGATCATCGGTCTCGAGAACGTGACGGTCGAGGTCGTGATGGCGCGCGCCCCCGACGGCAGCGACATGTTCGAGGTGGTGCGCTTCCGCTCGCCTTTCGCCGGCGCTCAAGAGCTGGCGCCGGCCCGCGAACCGTCCTGGGCTCCGGCACGTCGCATTCACCGTCGAGGACGTTCGTGGCGTCGTCGACCGTGTCCGAGAGGCCGGCTGGGAGACGGTCGGGGAGATCGTCGACTTCGAGAACACGTTCCTACTCTGCTACGTCCGCGGACCCGAAGGCCTGATCGTCGAGCTCGCCGAGCGGCTCGACGGCGCGCCGGGCTGAACGGGCAGACTGAACCGCCGCGGGTTTGAGGGAGGCGGTGGTTAGTCTGCCGCGGCCGACCGCATCTCTGCGTCGAGAACCTGTCGGCGGTCCGTCCGCTAGCAGCGAGCGTCGTTTCGGCGAGCCACCAATCCCCTGGGCGCAAAACGCAGCCGCCGCAATCGCTTCGCACACGCTGGTGCTCTCTCCCACGCCTCGGCCGCGTACGAAAGCAGGGTTCGGCGATCGGGTCAGGATGAGTTGAGATGCACTGGTAGGTCGGCCGCGGCCCGGGTCATGTCACCACCGTGTACTTGAGGTGCGCGACGCCCGGCGCCTCGACCGCCCGGACCTGCTCGAGCTGCACCTCCGCGGCCTCGAGGTTGTCGAAGAGGCGAGCACCGTCGCCGAGCAGTACTGGTACGACGTGGAGCTCAAGCTCATTCAGTAGTCCCGCTGCCATGTACTGGTTAGCGACCTGGGCGCCGCCCCAAAGCATGACGTCTTTGCCGCCGGCGGCGTCCCGTGCCTGTTCGAGCGCGGACTCGATTCCGTCGGTGACGAAGTGGAACGTGGTCCCTCCCTTCATCTCCACCGGATCACGGGGGTGATGGGTGAGGATGAACACGGGGTAGTGGTAGGGAGGGTCGTCGCCCCACCAGCCCGTCCACTGCTCGTCGCCCCAGGGGCCGCCGCCGACCGGGCCGAACATGTTCCGGCCCATCACCCCAGCGCCGACGTTCTCGCGCGATTCCTCGACTATCCGTGCGCTCTCGTTGACTTCGCCGCCCTGGTGGCCGTGGGATTGGCGCCAGGCCGCCAGTGGAACCACCCAGTCGTGGAGCCGCTCGCCGCCCTCGCCGAGCGGGTTCTCCTCGCTCTGGTTCGGGCCGGCGACGAACCCGTCCAGTGAGATCGAGATGTGGCATCTGAGCTTGCTCATCGTTCCTCCTGGTAGCTGTGTGGGGGGTGGGACTATAGTTAGGTAGGTGCTTAAGTATCATTCGGGCGGCGAGATCGATCGCGTTCCACCCGCTGGCCGATCCCAGTCGGCGGGTCATCGTCGAGCGGTTGAGTAGCGCCTTGGCCGACGCCGACCGCACAAGGCTGCGCCACAATCGGCGATGCATCGCGGGCACATTCCTCGGCGCCGGGCCCCGGGGCGTTCGCGCGCCGCCGGGGCCGACTAATGTAGACGCCGGCGACCATAGCTCTGGCGACGCGACGAGGCGAGGCTCGGTCGCCACGAATCGGCGGCAATCCGCGGCTCTCGCGCGCGATTTCAGGTACCACTAGTGCCTGAAATGGAGCGCGATCAGCGGCGATCTACTCGGAGGCCCCGCGGGCAGAACCAGCAGATGTGCAGCGCCTTCTCGAAACGGAGCTAGCCGGACTCGAACCGGCGACCTCCTGGGTGCGATACGGCTGCTCTGGACGCGGATTCTGCGTCGAAAGATAGAAAGGGCAAAACCGCTCGGCTGTGGATGGGATCGGGGCGGCTCAGGCTTCCATCGGGCTTCCATGCGCGCGTCTCCGTTGCCAGGGCGACGTCTATCCTGCTGCTCGTGGCCGATCGGGTGAACGGGGCGGAAGTCGCGCTGGTTACCGGTGGGGGCCGCGGGATCGGCGCCCGGATCGCGCACGAGCTCGCGGACGCGGGCATGCGGGTCGCCGTTGCCTCACGCTCGCGTGAGCAGGTAGAGGAGGTCGCGAGCGAGATAAGCGGGATTGGGGTTCAGGCCGACGTGTCCGATCAGGCAGAGGTGTCGGGCATGGTTGGCCGAGTCGAACGCGAGCTCGGGCCGATCGACGTGTTGGTCAACGACGCGGGCGTGATGAGCCGCCCCAGTCGAGAAGCTCCACGATCACCGCAAGCACCGGATGCCCCGCCGATCTGGGAGGAGGACCCAGCGGACTGGTGGCACGTATTCGAGGTCAACGTGTTAGGTAGCTATCTCTGCTGTCGCGCGGTTCTGCCGGGCATGATCGAGCGGCGACGGGGCCGCATCGTCAACGTCGGTAGCGGCGCGGCGTACCTGCCCGTGACACCGAGCAATGTCATCGGCACCGCGTACGGAGCAAGCAAGGCGGCGCTGTACCGCTTCGGAGAGCTGCTGGCGGGACGAGTTGCCGAGCACGGGATCTCCGTCTTTACGATCAGCCCCGGGCTGGTGCGGAGCGCAATGACCGAGTCGCTCGGCGATGACGCTCCATGGACGCCGCCAGAGCTGGCGCCGCGCCTCATCCGCGTCTTGGTGTCCGGACGCGCGGACCGCCTAAGTGGCCGCTACATCCACGCCGAGCACGACGACATCGAAGACCTGATCCGACGGGCCGACGAAGTCAACGACAGCGACCTAAACGCTATTCGGTTGCGGCGCTGAGAGGTACCGCCGTGCCCAAGCAGGGCAACAAGCTGTCCATGATCCGCTGGGCTCACACTCCGCCCCAAAAGAGCCTAGGAGAACAGCCTTAGGGGCGTCCCGCACCGCCCCTGCGCCGCGGATGCGATGATGGTGAGACCTCGAACGCAAATCGGCGTCAATGTTAAGGCGCCGCGCCACCTTCCACCTGACGTCTGAGTTGTTCGTTTTCCCGTTCGGCCTTACGTAGGTTCGTTTCGGCTTCGCGCGCGCGTGCTTCGCTTTCGGCGCTCGCCGGCGAAGTCGTGGTGACGGTTTTCGTTCGTACTTCGACGGTTGGCTGAGTCTGTGTCTGCGTGACGGTCCGCGTGAGCGCGGGCTGGCCCCCCGCCTGCGTTTGGGTGACGGTCTTGCCTTTGCCGCCAACGGCGATGCCGATGAGGACGCCCAGCAACACGCACACGATGCCGGCGACCAGCGCCGCTAATGGGTTCCCCCAGGCGCGATCATCTGGAGGCGGCGCGGGAGGTGGGCGTTCGACGTCGGGCTGTGCGGGGATCGGCTGCCTTGGCCGTAGCGGAGCGCCGAGCCGTTCCGTCGGCCGTGTGGGGGGTGCGGGTGGTCGAGGAGTTCCCGCGTTCATGCGAGTGACCTACCCACTAGCGCCAGCGTTAGTCGAGTATCGACAGTTGTCTTAGTCTCTGGGCTCGCCTCAGTGAGCATCGGCTTCCGTAGAGCGCATCGATGGATGGCCGGCCTGCGCGATGAGTTCCGATCTGTCGACGGGTCATGAGTACAAACGTGAAAGGAGGCCTGCATGCGCCGGCTGATTCTTCAGACGGGCGTTTCGATCGACGGATACGTGGCGGCACTCGATGGGTCCCATCCGTGGGGCTACGCGAAACCGGACGAGGCCTTCAAGCACTGGATCCTCGATTCGGTGTGGGGCGCGGGTGCCCATTTGATGGGTCGGGTCACCTACGAGGAGATGGCCGCCCACTGGCCGACGTCGAAGAGCGAGTACGCGCGGCCGATGAACGAGATCCCCAAGGTCGTGTTTTCGAAGACACTGCAGCAGGCAGACTGGCCCGAGACACGAATCGCCCGCGGCGACCTCAGCGACGAGATCGGGCGTCTCAAGCGCGAACCTGGCAACGACCTGATCGCCTACGGCGGCGCCACGCTCGACCAGGCCCTGTCACGGCTCGGGCTGGTCGACGAGTACCGGCTCATGATTCAGCCGGCCGCACTGGGGGCCGGGCTCCCTCTGTTCAAGGATCTGGCCGCCCCGCTGCACCTCGAGCTCATCGAAGCGACGACGTATGCCACGGGGGCCGCGATTCACGTTTACCGACCGCGCGCGATTCCCGCCGATCAGCCCGTCGACCCGGACCAGCCGGACTGAGGCTCCGGGCCGCGTGATCCCGGGATCGAACCGGTGACCTCCTGCTTGCAAAGTTCGAGCGAGGGCGGGCGGCTGCGGGTCGGATCCGGATCTAAGCAGATAACACCGGTTCTTCTAGCGAATTCTGCGGATCTCGGTGGGTCGGATCCGGGCGGCTGAGGCTTCCATAAAGCTTCCACGGAGGTATGCAGAAGCCGTCCAGTGGAACGAGCCCGCGCCAGCCATTCGAAGGGTGGGAACGGGACAGCCGTGCGCGGCCGCACGGGGCGCCACCCCGCGGGTATCAGTTGGGTCTGGTCTCGCCGGCGCTCACCTAAGGCGTGCTCCACTCAAAGCGTGTACGGGCGTTCCGTCGCCGCCCTGCGATACAGTGCTGCACTTGTATTGACCAAGCCGAGTCTCCGCCGAACAGGTGGCGGGGAGCGGGGGACCCAATGGCCACGCGAGTGGCCCGGGGCGAGTCGCCGTCAGAGCACGGCGTAGCGCGGTTCGCGCGAGCCCGACAGCTAACCCCGTAGGCCACGTGAGACCAGGGAGTTTGCCCGTCGTGCTGAGGCGCGTCCGCTGCGTGTCATCCGAGTCTGCCTTTGCCGTGTATCCGCTGGCCGAAGCGTGCTCGAGAGTGGCAGGATCGCGTCGTAGTAGCAGTTGCGGCCGAGCCAGCTCTGATCAAATCCTACCGGCACCGCTTCCGCGATCGAGGGACCGTTTCCGTGATCGGCCGACTTCCGACCGGGCAAGCCGCAACGCAGCGCAGCTCGCTGAGCCCCCCGTTCCGCCGACGGTTGATGGATTGGTGCCGCATCCGGGGGGAGGTTTCAGATGACTCCGGTACGGGACCGCCGCTTGACTCTGCTGCTCATTCTCGCCGTCGGCTCGTTGGCGAGCGCCGCGCTAAGCGCGCCCGCAGACGGCAACGTTCACCGCAAGGGCTCAGCTCCGCTAAACAGCGCGCCTCCAACGATCTCGGGCTCGCCCGTGCAGGGGCAGACGCTGAGCGCCTCGGTGGGCTCGTGGACGGGCACGACTCCGATCCACTACGCCTACCAGTGGCGGCGCAGCAGCGCTGTCATCTCAGGCGCCGCGGGCTCGACCTACACACTGACGCCGGCCGACGTGGGTCATCGGATCGACGTAGTCGTTACGGCGTCCAACTCCGTCGGCGCCGGCGCGGCGACATCCGCCCCCACGTCCGCGGTGAGCGCGCCCCCACCGACACCACCACCAGCTCCGACGGTAACCGGGCTCAGCCCCAACGGCGGACCTGAAGCCGGCGGAACACCGGTGAGCATAACCGGGTCTGGCTTCAGCGGCGCTACCGCCGTCAAGTTCGGCGGGCACGTCGCCGCCAGCTTCACGGTCAATTCTGCGAGCTCGATCACGGCCGTCTCTGCGGCGGGTACGGGGACAGTCGATGTGACCGTCACCGGCCCGAATGGGACGAGCGCGGCGACTTCGGTCGACACTTTCAGCTACTGGCCGCCAGCGTCTGGCGCAGGCGGTGAAGTGCGCTTCGTAAAGAACGCAGACTCCTCGTTTGACGCTGAAGATTTTGAAGCAAACGGTGCCTGGATGCGCGAACACTTCTCGCGCATGATCACCTACTCTCCGTTCTTCGATAGTCGCACGAGCTGGTATCCAAACGCTTGGGCCTACCAGGATGCCTATGCGATCTACGTCGGTTCGGCGCTCGCCAAAGAACATCCCGAATGGATCGTCAAGGACGCGGCTGGAGAAGTGCTCTACATCCCCTGGGGCAATCCCCCGACCCAGTACGCGGCTGACATCTCCAACCCCGCCTTTCGCAGCTTCTGGATCCAACGTATGAAGGCGATCGTCGCTCATGGCTATGCGGGCGTGTTCGTGGACGACGTGGACATGTGGGCCAACACGTCGAACTACAACCTGCAGAAGCAGACGCCGATCAGCCGGGTGACCGGCCAGCCGATGAGCGACGAAAGCTGGCGCGAATACCTAGCCATGTTCATGGCGGAACTGCGCGCGGCGCTGCCGGCGTGCGAGATAGTTCACAACAACGTCTGGTACGCAGCCGGTGGCCCGAGCCAGAACAAGTATGTGGAAGCCGAGATGAAGGCGGCCAACGTCATCAACGTCGAGCGTGGCGTCAACGACTCGGGGCTCACAGGCGGCACGGGCCAATGGTCGCTCTACAACCTCTTCCACTTCATCGATCTCGCGCACGGGCTCGGTGACTCGGTGCTGCTCGACGGGAAGGCCACAGATGTGAGCGCGATGGAATACAACCTGGCGGCATACTTCCTGATCTCGAACGGCAAGGACTTCGTCAAAGGCGGAGGCTCAACTCAGAACGTGAAAAGCTTCTGGCCGGGGTGGTCTGTGAACCTCGGTGAACCGACCGGCCCGCGCGAACGCGCGAGCTCGGGGCTTTGGAAACGCTCATTTCGGGGCGGCGCCGTCTACCTGCTCGAGCCCGGAGCTTCGCCGCAGACGATCGCGCTGCCAACCGCAATGAAGAGCGTCACGCTCGGGGTCGTTGGCTCGATCACGCTGAGTCCAGGGCAGGCGGCGGTGCTGCTGCGCTAGTTACCGAGCCGAACCTGACTTTCCCCAGGCCTTCACCTCCGATAAGAGCGGCTGGGCCGCTAGCGCAGCTCGGGTTACCATCGCTGGGGATCCTGGCAGGCGGCTGTTCGCGTCCGCACGAGGACCCAACCTGACGCTCCTTCCCGTCCGATGCGGCAGCCCGGTGATCCGGCGGGTGGCGTCTCTTTGCTGCTGTAAATGCGCCGCGGCCTAGTTCCCCGCGCGGGTCACGCTCTATGCGGCGTTGACGTCCTCGCGGATCGCTTGGTGCCTTCGTATCTTCTCCGCTTGAGATCTTCTCCGCTTGAGGCGTTGACGGTCGAGCTCGTTGAAACGGATGCCGTTGGTCTCACCGGCTACCGCGCGGCTAGGGAACACGGTGCGCTGCAGCTGGTCGAGGGGGCCTAGGAGGGCGATTATCTGGCCTAGCTGGCAGTAGCTCGGCAAGTGGCGGTGCGGCTGAGACCAAGGGCACCGCAGAGGCGGTGTCAGGAACCGCCAATTAGCAGGCTGTTCGCGCCGGCGGAGCCAGCCGGAATCGAACCGGCGACCTCCTGCTTGCAAAGCACCTTCGCGGGAGCCTGGCAAGCTGCAAGAAACGCCATGAACCCAGGGAGACGAGCGCCCCAAAAGGTTCCGCCGTATCGGTCCCGATCGGGGTCGATCGCGGGGATCAAGGCACGCTCGCCGCACGGATGCCTGCGGTCCTCGCCTGCGATCGATCGCGCCGCTGGCCCCACCCTTCCGAATCGCCCCAGCGTGGTAGGTTGTCAGCTGCCGGTGTCGCTGGCCTGGTCTCTAGTCGGCGGGCGCTCGGTAACGGGAGGAGGCGAAGGATGAGGTGCGCAGGATTGGGCATCGGGGCTGAGCGGCGCATAACAGTGGCGACTGGGCTCGTCCTCGCCTTGATCGTCTCGCCAGTGCAGCTCGCGCAGGCCGACTCGAGGCCGCTGACGGTCCCCGCGCTCCAGTCATGGACGCCGGCAGCCGGGAAGTGGCAGCTCGGCAGCAACGCACGTGTAGTGATTGGATCAGGGGACCTGCTCGGCGAGGCCCAGCAGCTCGCGTCCGACGTCCGCGCGCTCACGGGACGAGCGCCCTCCGTCGACCCGACTCCCGGTGCGAGGGCGGTGCGCGGCGATATCAGACTCGCCCTTGTCCGGCCGGACGCCGAACTAGGCGCGGAAGGCTACGCGCTGAAGGTGGGCGGCGCCTTCGTGATTTCGGCACCCACCCCGGCCGGCGTGTTCTACGGAGGCCGGACACTGCTCCAGCTCCTGAGCCAGGGCCCGAGCGTGTCGCACGGCACCGCGCGCGACTGGCCGCGTTATTCCCAAAGAGGACTGATGCTCGATGCGGCTCGCACCGCGTACAGTCGCGCGTTCATCGAGAGCCAGATCGTGCGGCTGGCGTACCTCAAGGAGAACATCCTCCACCTCCACCTCACCGACGACGAGCGTTGGGGTATCCAGAGCGATACCCACCCCGAGATCGTTGCGTCAGACGCGCTGAGCAAGAGCGATATCGGCGACATACTCGCTGTCGCCGATAAGTACCACGTGCAGGTGATCCCGGAGATCGACCTACCTGGGCACTCGGCCGCACTGCTCGCCAAGCACCCGGACCTCGAGCTCAAGCTCGGCGGCACGTACACGACCAGCTCGCCCGAAACCTACGTGACCGACAAGCTCGACATCGGCAATCCGGCGGCACTGGCAATGGTCGAGCAGCTGCTGGACGAGTACCTGCCGCTGTTCCCTGGCCGCTACTGGGACCTCGGTGACGACGAGTACCTCTCGCCCGCGCAGTATCCGCTCTACCCGACGCTCGCCTCCTACGCGGTGGCAACTTACGGGCCGGGCGCTACCCCGAGCGACGCGATCCACGGCTTCATCAACTGGGCGGACGCTATCGCTCGGTCTTACGGCAAGACGATGCGCGTCTGGAACGACCAGCTCAACCTCGGTGCCCTGGTTCCCGTGAACGCGGATGTCGCAGTCGATTGGTGGATCGACGTCTCGCCGTTCGGCGACACCTTCACGGTACCGCCGCTCCTGCTCGTCGGCCAGGGCCACGACGTCCTCAACGCCGGCTGGTTCCCGACCTACTACGCCGGCGACCTGGGGCCGATCCAGGGCAAGTCGAACATGCAGCAGGCGTACGAATCCTGGGAGGTGAACCAGTTCTGCGACCCGGAGTACACGGGTGACAATCGCCTCACGCCGTGCACCACCGTGGGCGCCGGCGATCCTCACCTCCTGGGATCGCAGATCAACGTCTGGGGACCGCTGCCGGAGACGCCCGACCAGACCGCCGCCGGCATCTGGCCGCGCCTTGCTGTGATCTCACAGAAGACGTGGAACTCACCGGTGCTCTCGAGTTCGTACACGGGGTTCCAGCAAATCCTGTCTGCAGTCGGCCACCCGTAGCTTGGCGCAACGTCCGAGCCTGCGGAGCGCGCAGCGCCGGTGTCAAGCTCGAGCACACCGGATTGCCGATGGAGCCAACCGGGATCGGACCGGTGACCTCCTGCTTGCAAAGCTCATTTGAGGAGGCACTGCTAGTAGGGGCCAGAAAACGGCGGAAATCCAGGAAGAAAAGGCCCCCTAAGCGTCCGCCGGATGGCGCCCGATAGGCGTCGATTGCGGGGAGTTTGGGCACTGGATCGGGGCTAGTGCCTAAACCCTCGGCGCATCGCGCGACCTCGAAGTGAGCCCGGCTCAGGCGGCGAGAGAGCCTTCGTGCGCACCCGCGCCGCTTAGAGCTCGGTCGTTCCTGCTGTGGGCGCCGTTCCGGTGCGGCAAACGCACGCTACGCTGCGAGTCTCCTAGTCCATCCGGAGCGACCCAGCCCGACGACGTCGCAGCAACCGACCGTATGTCGCGATGCTAACGCTGGGATCGATGGAGATGATCTCGTGGCATCGCACATCGGCCGCTTGCCCAATCGTCAAGGAAGCGTCGTCGTCCATGTTCCGCACTCCTCGACAAATTGTCCCGGAGGATGTTCGCCACACCTTCGTGCTCGGCGACCTCGAATTGGATCGCGACCGGGGACCCAAATATGCCCTAGCCTCGGCGATCTCAGGCATTCCCTGAACGCACCCCGCGAATCGGGCTCAAGCCCATGACCGGCCGGTCAATTCATAGCCGTAGTCGAAGCCGCTGGGAGCGCCTGCGCATCTGCTGTCGGCCGGTTAGGCGCGAGCCGCTGAAGCGTCCAAAGCACGAGATCGTCGCGCGCTGCGGAGTCCCGACTTCTCTCGTGCAGATGGATGCCCTCGATCAGGGCCATCATCACTTTTGCGGCTTGGCTCGCGTCAGTCTCATCGAGCCCAGCGTCGCGAAACAACCGCCGGAGCAGGCCGTCGGCTGCGCTGTGAAACGCCTCATGCATCTCGGCGACCGCTGTGCTGTGCTCGGCACGCTCGTGAACCGTAGCCGTGAGGTTGGCGACTTCATCGAGTTGCGCGAGCATCGCGAGGATCTGCTCCTCCACAGCGGTGGCCACGGAGGTGGGCAGTCTTGCAAGCGCCTGTTCTTGGCGACGGCGGAGGACAGCTGCAAGTAGCTCGTCCTTGCTCGGGAAGTACCAGTAGACCGCGTTGTTCGCGACTCCCGCGCGGCCGGCAACCCGAGCCATCGTCGTTGCCTCGTAGCCGCTGCGCAGCAACAGGTACTCGGCGGCATCGAGGATCTGCTTGCGCTTGAGATCGCGGTCGAGGTGTGGTCGCGTGGCAGGCATTCTCTTGACTTTCGATCAAGACCGATGTTACTCTTGATTACGGATCAAGAACACCGCAAGAGATGGAGGTCCCGCCAATGGCGGAGACGGCAAAGCAATTGACTGGCAAGGTGGCTGTAGTCACCGGCGCGTCGCAGGGACTTGGCGAACAGCTTGCCTTGGAGCTTGCTGCGCACGGCGCAGCGGTCGCAGTCGCGGCTCGCAACGGTGAGCGACTAGGGGCGATCAGGGGCGCGATCGAGGCTCGCGGCGGTCGAGCGGCAGCCGTGCCCACAGACCTGTCCAGCGAGTCGGATTGCAAGGCGCTGATCGAGCGCGTACACGAGACGCTGGGTTCGATCGACATCCTCGTGTTAAACGCCGGGACGGCAACTTTCGGGAAGCTGGAGGAGCTAACGGGTCTTGACGCGATCCGCGATTCGATGGCCGTCAACTTCTTCGGCGCCGCCTACCCGACCTACTACGCATTGGACGACCTCATCGCCCGAAAAGGTCTAGTCGCCTACGTGACCTCCGGCTCGGGACATCTGCCGATGGCCGGATACCTCGGGTACTCGACCAGCAAGCACGCGATGAACGGGTTCTTTGAGTGCCTGCGGCTGGAAATGTATCCGCACGGGGTCGACGTGCTGACGATCAACCCCGGGGATATGTACAGCGACGACGGAGCCGGCCGCACCTTCTTCACGCCCGAGGGGGAAGAGCTCAAGATCGACCTGTCGATCAAACGCCAGAACGACATCAAGCGCCACCCCGCGAGCTCTGTAGCGAAGAAGTGCTCCGAAGCGATCATCGACAGACGCCGCGAACTCGACCTCTCACCGCGAATCCAGAAGCTCGCGACCAGAACGCGCCCGTTCGCGCCCGGACTGATCGACCGCATCATCTACGAGCGAGTGAGCACGCTGCGATCAGCGTTCACCAGCGAGGTCGAGCAGCGTCAGAAGGTCCGTCACGAGGCAGCGTGAGCGTCCTGTTCAGAGCCGGATCAACGTCAGAGGGCAAACGAGAGGCTCGCCGATGACACCCGAGGAGCGCCGCCAGTTCGTGCTCGACCACCGCACCGCGATCTTCGGGTACGGACGCGCCCAGCACGGCCCAGCAATGTCGATCGTCTTCTACTCGTCCGAACCCGAGGAGATCGTCGTCTCGACCATGGCCGAGCGGGCGAAGGCCAAGGCCGTAGCTCGCAACCCGAAGGTTTCGCTTTGCGTTCTTGACGAGCAATGGCCGCCGAGCTATCTGCAGGTCTATTGCGATGCGGAAATCGACACGAACTTCGACTTCGTGGTGGATGTGATGATGCGCATCGCCGGGGTGATGGCCGGAACGCCCATATCAGACGACGTTCGCCCAATGGTCGAAGAGGGAGCACGCACAGAGAAGCGGGTCGCGCTTCGTCTACGTCCGTACGCCACCTTCTACACGCCTCCGCGGCACGTCCACCAGGAGTCCGACATCAATCGCGGACTGCTGCACGAAACGAGCGCCTCAGTCCCGTGGTGACGGATGTTCCTCGGAAGTTCTGAGCTATGACCGCTCGCGCCGTTATCAGGCCGACTTTCCATCACTTCAACCTCAAGACCACCCGGCTGCAGGCGTTGACCGACTGGTATGCAGCTGTCGTGGGCGCCGAGGTCGTTTTCCAAGACGACACGGGTGCTTGGCTGACAAACGACGCCGCGAACCATCGGATCGCGCTGCTGGCGTTCCCCGGCTTCGTTGATGACCCCGACAGGGAGACACGAACCGGGATGCACCACAGCGCCTTCGAGTACGAGCGCTTCGAGGACCTGAATGCCAGCTATCTGCGGCTACGTGAGCAAGGAATCGAGCCGGACATCTGTATCGACCACGGGATGACCCTCTCCTACTACTACAAGGACCCCGACGGCAACCGCGTTGAGCTGCAGGTGGACGCATTCGGCGACTGGGACGCCTCGAAGCGATGGATGCGCACGAGCCCCGAGTTCAAGGCCAACCCAATCGGCGTGTTCGTCGATCCCGCCAAGATCGCCGAGCGAGCCGCCAGAAGCGAGCCGTTTGAGGAGATCCACCGCCGCGCGATGGCCGGCGAGCTGAGTCCCGCGCAGGCCGACTCGCAAGCAGAGACCGCCCAGTGAGACTCTGTCGATTCCAGCTTGACGGCCACACGCGACCGGGCGTCGCCAGCGACGGCTTCGTCTCGGAGCATGGTGCTCAGGGCGAGCGCCGCGCGCTCGAGGACGTCCGACTCCTAGCGCCGGTGATGCCGCGAAAATACCTGGCGATCGGGCTCAACTACAAGGACCACATCGCCGAGAGCGGGATGGACGCACCCGAGGTGCCGTTCTTCTTTAACAAGCAGGTGTCTTGTGTCATAGGTCCAGGCGAGGGTATTCACATGCCGCGTGTGTCGAGCCTGCTCGACTACGAGGCCGAGCTCGCCATCGTGATCGGGAAGCGTTGCCGACATGTACCAGTCGACGGCGCCCATGAGGTGATCGCTGGCTACACGATTGCCAACGACGTCTCGGTCCGCGACTGGCAGCTGCGCACCCCGACGATGACGATCGGCAAGTCGTTCGACACGCACGGGCCGCTCGGCCCGTGGATCGTGACCGCCGACGAGCTCGGCGACCCGCATGACCTCGGCATCCGGGCCTTCGTCAACGACGAGCTTCGCCAGGATTCCAACACAGGCGAGATGATCTTCAACTGCTTCCAGCAGGTCAGCCACCTCTCGGAAGCATTCACGCTGGAGCCCGGCGACGTAATCGCTGCCGGCACACCCGCCGGCGTCGGCGCCGCACGCCAGCCGTTTCCCGAGGGTCTGCTGAAGGTTGGTGATGTCGTCAGGATCGAGATCGACCGAATCGGTGCGCTCGAGAACACAGTCATCGAGGAGCCAGATGGCTATCTCGCGCACCCCACCGAGCTCGCGCTGCCGTTCGGGGATTGAGCGTCGGATGGAGGCAGGTCGAGCTCATGGTTCCGAAGTTCTCGGGCCTGACTGAGGCTGGGGCAAAGCAGTGACACGGACGCTGTTGCGCGGAGCGCAGGTCGTGACGATGGCAGCCGGCCGGCCCGACGTCGAGCACGCCGACATGCTCATCGATGGAGACTGCATCAAGGCGATCGACGCCGCGCTCACCGCGGACGATGTCGAGATCCTCGACCTAACCGGCCGGATCGTGATCCCGGGGCTTGTGAACGCGCATCTGCACACATGGCAGACCGCCCTGAGAGGCGTCGGCGGCGACTGGACACTGATGAGGTATCTCACGGAGATGCATGGGCGACTGGCGGAGGCGTATCGGCCAGAGGACCTCCACATTGGGACGCTGGCGGGCGCGCTCAACCAGATCGGCAGGGGCATCACGACGCTCGGTGACTGGTGCCACAACAACCCGACCCCCGACCACACCGACGCGGCAATCGACGCGCTGGAGCAGGCGGCGATCCGTGCCGTCTTCTTTCACGGCGCTCCGAAGCGTGCGCCCGATGTCGTTCACCCGGTCACTGAAGTTGACCGCATCCTTGAGGACACCGCCAGCTCGAGCCGGCTCAGCGTCGGCATAGCGGCAAACGGTCCCCAGGGCTCGACCCCAGACGTCGCGATCGCCGACTTCGAAGCTGCCATTGAACGCGGCGCGGTCATCTCGATGCACCAAAGCGGCGGTGAGCCCGGTCCAGCATGGGACGCCGTGCGCGACGCAGGGCTGTTCGGATCTCACGCGAACATCGTTCACGGCGCAGGCCTGAGGTGACTGGGTCCGAGCGCTCGCCGCGACGGGCGCAACCTTCACGAGCACGCCCGAGAACGAGCTCGGCCAAGGCCACCAGGGAACGCCGATAGTCGCACGGCTACGCGACGCCGGCGCTCAGCCATCGTTGGGCACCGATACTGAGGCAGTCGTAGCGGGCGAGTTGCTCACGGCCGCACGTTTGGCACTAGCTCACCAGCGCGGCATCGACCACGCGCGAGCGCAGTCGCCCGTAACCGATCAGAAGGCCACGGTCAAGGACGCCCTGTCGTGGGTGACAGTTGAGGGAGCACGTGCCCTCGGCTTGGAGGGTCGGGTTGGGCGGCTGCAGGCCGGAATGCAGGCAGATCTCACGGTGATCGACGCCCGCGCGCTGAACCTGTCACCGGCCAACGACCCGATCGCGACGGCACTAAACGCGGGCGCCGAGAACATCGAGGCCGTGATGATCGGCGGCCGCTGGCGCAAGCGCGACCACCGCTTAGTGGATGTCGATCTCGACGAGATCAAAGGCCGGCTCTGCGAGTCCGCGGAGCGCCTGCTCCTGCCCAACAGAGTGACCCAGGGGCCCTATCTCCCCGACTGATCGAGCGGCGGCATCGATCCGCCGCGCGGGGTTTGAGTCAGGCACCCAGAAAGGCCTCGGCGGCTCCACCAGAGCCACCTCGCAAAAGGTTGCTTGATCTCTGGTTGATCCCTTGCGTAGGCAACGACCATGCGAGAGGCCAAACGGCCCGACTTAGCTGGCATTTGCCAGTGGAGCCAACCGGGATCGAACCGGTGACCTCCTGCTTGCAAAACGAGCTGGCGGACGCGCTACATAGCCCGATTTTCCTGCGTGTATCGGTGATTCTGGCTACCGGCACGCCGCTCGAATACGGCAGGATGAGGAGCGATTAGGCTGGGTTTGGGCAGCGGAACCGAACTGCTGCCCCACGATCCGTGTCAGGAACGAGCACTTCATAAGAGTCGTGCTTTGGGGGCAGTCCAATGCAGAGCGGCGAACCGACGAAGCCCCCGGGGCGCTCACATCCCTGTGAAGGAAAGACGCAATTTGTGAAGCTTTGGCGCTTATGCGGGTAGTAGGAGAGGCGACAAGTACTCGATGGATCTCCGCAATGCTCGGTAAGGCTCAACATTCCTTGAGGGCGCTCGCGTCTGGCGCGCTGCTCGCGGGGCTTATCGCGACGGTGGCTTGGACGACACCCGCCAGTGCTGCTAGCCCGGTCGGTGGCCTTCTCAATGGGGCGGGAAACGCCGTGGCCAACCAAAGCAAGCCGGTCGGCGAAACCGCAGCCACCGTCGTGAGCCAGCCGGTCCCCTCCAGCGCGGTCACTGCACCTTCGACTCCGTCCGTACTGGCAGATGCGTCGTCGCCTCCACCTTCTGCAGCTTCTCCGCCGTCTTCTGCAGCCTTGCGGGCCACTTCTTCGATCGTGCGCGCGTCCGCGTCGTCCCCCTCGCACGCCCCGAGATCGAGCGCCGCTGCTCAGCCGGTCAACCGGGCCGCCGGCACGAATACACGGCCCGCCCGCCAGATCACCTCCGCGGCGCCGAGCACGCTCAGGCAAGTGCAGCGCACGACCACCGGCGCCGTCGGCCAGATCACCTCCGCAGCGCCGAGCACGCTCAAGCAAGTGCAGCGCACGATCGGCGGCGGGACGATCGTCCGGCAGGTGACGCGGGCAGGCGGACGTCTCGCGTCGAGCCTCCGCCTCCCTCCGGCTTCGCCCTCGAGTCTCCTGTCCGTTGCTTCGCCCTCGAGTCTCCTGTCCGTTGCTTCGCTCTCGAGTCTCCTGTCCGTTGCCCGTCTATCTCCTCCCGGCGGCCTTCCTTTACTGCCCGTTCTTCCCTCTCCCGCTCCGTTGCTGGGCTCAGCGCTCATCGCTGTGGCGAGCGCCTACGGCCCGACAGGCGGTGGCATCGGATCGAGCGCGACTCCGGTGTCCGCGTGGGTGACTTTCACGGCTCCGTCGGCGCCGAGCAGGTGGAGCCTGCCGCCGCCGCGTCAGTCGAGCACGAACGCCACCGGGCCGACAGCGGTCGCCGCAACCAGCGTCTTGGCCGGATCTAGCGCCACCATGGCCGCGACCCCGAGCGCGGGCGCACTGGCGCCTGTCAACGCTCCTCCGGCCCTGCCGGCGAGCGGCTTTTCGTCACTGGCCGGTTCGTCCTCGGGGTTCGCTCTCTCACTCTTCCTCCTTCTTGCGGGGCTCCTGGCATTGGGGGCTCCGTGGGCTAGGCGCCTCCTGAGACCTTCGGCTAGGCCGAGGCGTCCGGCGCCGTTCGTCTTGATTCCCGAGCGCCCCGGCTAGCTCCTCCGGGCGACGTAGCGGCGTCGGATCCATCGCGGATCCAGCGCCGGATCCGGCTACGAGGTGCAGCTCGCCTCGGAAGACGGGTCGTCGGGAATTAAGCCGAAAGCTCGAAAGGAGCTGAGCAATGAAACGCCAAGTCACGGCGTCGCCGCCGGCTGGCCGCGATCCAAATGAGACCAAGACGCAACGGGTATCAAGCAGATATACGGGTGTCGCCGGCGAGATGCCACGTAAGGTAAGGGCGCGTGAGGCGCTGCCGGGGGAGCTTCGTCAGCTCGAGCGCCTGTTCGCCGACTGCGGGTGGCCGGACCGACGCGAGTTCGTGCAGGCTCGCAAGCGCGCCCGCGCCCGGGCGCTCGACGTGCTCGAAGGCAGCAGCTCAGGCGTGGACAGCAGCCGGATCGCCCTGCTGGTCGCCGCGGCGGAGCTGTTCGTGGCCTTCAGGATGGCGCTACCGGCGTCCGTACAGGAGGCCGCCTGCCTGGTGCAGCAGCTCGAAGACATCATCGGCATCCCGAGGATCGCACTCGCCAGGGAGGTGCTAAGAGCTCCCGAGCTTCTGACCATGTCACCTGCCGTGGCGGTCGAAGCGCAGCTCGGGGCGCTGATCGCGCTCGCGCCGCTGCGCAATGTATCGCTGTGGACGCTTAGGACGGCGGAGCACGCCAACTGCGTCCGCCACGTGGGTGACGGTTCTCGGTCCCGAGGTGCGCGGCAGCTGGCCGAGCGACTGCTGGCCGGCGAGATCACCGAGCCGACCGAGACGACCCCGCGACGCCTGCTGCTCGGCCTGCCGGTCGGTCGCCGTCCGCACCCTATCGCTGCGTTGGTCGCGTCCGCCAGGCCCGGGATGCGGGATAGTTCTCGCTGCTTCCTTGCGGATGCCGCGCCGATCCTTGGCGCGGTCCTGGAGCGCGACGCCCTGCTTTCGGGAAGCGCCGCCTCGGAGCGCGCGCTCGTCGAGTCCAGCGAGCGTAAGCTCACCCGCTTGGGTTTCGATCTGCATGATGGTCCGATTCAGGACGTCGCGGTGCTCGCGCAGGACCTACGGCTCTTCCGCGATCAGCTCGAACTCGTGTACGGGCCACACACGCAGCAGAAGTTCGTGGGTGGCCGGATCGAAGACCTCGATGCCCAGCTCGTTGCTCTGGACGCTGAGCTACGTCGGCTCTCCAGCGAAGTCCGGGCCGCTTCGGTGCTGCTGAACAAGCCGTTCGACGAGGCCTTGCGTGACCGTATCCAGACCTTTGCCGCCCGCACAGGGATAGAGCCGCGCCTCACGCTTGCAGGTGACATGAACGTGCTTTCCACCTCTCAGCAGATCGCACTGTTGAACATCATTCAGGAGGCGCTGAGCAATATCCGCGAGCACGCCGACGCCACGGCGGTGGCGATCAGCGTGTCGGTGGTCGCAGACCGCGTTCAGGCGAAGGTCGTCGACAACGGCCTGGGCTTCGATATCGAGAGCACCCTGATGCGCTCGGCTCGCGAAGGGCGCGTCGGATTGCTCGCGATGAACGAGCGAGTGCGCCTTCTGGGAGGACGGTGCCGGATCGAAAGCCGACATGGCGGCCCCACGGTCGTCTCCGTCACGCTTGAGCGCTGGTTGCCACTCCTCACCTGACGATGCCTCGTCATCACAGGTGGCCGTCTCCGCTAGCTCGTCTTCGCAATGCGCACCTGCACACCGGATGTGCGCAACAACGTGCGCCGAATGCTGATACGCACGATCGAGTCGGCCAACAAGAACATAGCTGCGTCGGGCGAGGTCGACCTGCGCGTGTGCGAGGAGTCTCTCGTGCCGAGCGACTCAGCCCCGGCGCGCTCCGGCGTCGGTTCGCGAGCTGCAGGAGCGTGAGCGCAGTCCGTGGATGCGCTCGCATCCACGCGACACCCCCCGGCGTGGACCTGTTGCGCCGACCTCGCGATCTCGATTGAGCGGTTCTGATCAGCCGCGACACCACCGCTCGGACCCGGCTGATCTGCTGTTACGACAGCAGGAGGTCGGGCTGGTCTCTGATCGCGCACGCCTTGCCAGCGACGTTACCGCCCTGGCGTGCTCGGTGACGCTCGTATTGATCTCAGTTAGCTCGTTGTTGCCATCGATGCGACGGCTGCCGCGATCGTGTCGACTTCCAATTGATGCGTGGTGCGCCTCGGTCCGAATCGGCCCCGTTCAAGCGCCGCGGACGACTTGATTCGGGACACCGGGCTGCTGAGAATGCTCGACGACGGGCTCGACGTTGGGCACAAACGGGCACAAACCGCGATTCTGGGTCCTGCATCGCTCTATCGCGAGGCCCGGAGCATGAGCGGAAGAAGCCCATTTCCAGGCCATTTCTTAGTGGAGCCAACCGGGATCGAACCGGTGACCTCCTGCTTGCAAAATCGGCGGGGGCCGTCGCGGGTGGTCGCCATAGGGCGTCAAAAGGCCGAACCACGGGGAGATTGAACGGGGAACGCGCGTCCTTGGGAGGCGATGTTTTCCGTATGTGCTTAGTCCCTGCTTAGTCCCTTCTGTGCCGGGGTGCCGAAGTGAGGAGAGACGCTTGAAGCATCCTACAGAGCACAAGATGCTCGGCCGCGCGTGCAGACACACGGCCGCCGGCGACGGAGCGTCGCCGGCCGGCGGCTTCGGGATCAAGAGCCTGCAACCCGGACGAAGCCAGGGGCGTCTCGTAACCATTGCCCCCAATCCTGCTTCCCACCGCTGCGGAGGGCTCAGCGTGCAAGCCCAGCAGGTAGCCGGGCGTCTCGACACTTTCTGCAGACGTTGGCTCCCTCTCGCCACTCTGGGTATTGCCCGGCGGTATAGCGCCGCGTTTCGCCGTTAGCGAGGTGCGAGATGAAGCGGTCGAAGTGCTCCAGATGCCAGCCACCGGGTTCTTGACGCAACGCCGGCTGCCCCACACCGTGGATCCCACTCGGGCCTGCGACCGCCATATGCGGGCCGTGCGGCACTGCGCGCGAGTCCTTGCGAATGCTCACTCGCACGATCACATCCTCGGCGGGCAGAGCTTGTCCACAGGCCGTGCAGGTCGCGTAGGAGGGCTGTGGGTCGGTCGCGGAACGGCGTTCCAACGGTCGCTCCAGGTTAGCGCCGGTGAGCGGGCGCTAATCGCACAGAACCGCCTGCGCCGGACGGTGTGCGACGAACGACCCTCGGTGTCCACTCGTGGAACGGAGCTCCCCGGGCGGCCGCGAGCATCGGCTCCTCGCGCAGCAGTGCATCGCCCTTGGGGTCGATCACGATGGCTCCGTGGCAGCGCTCGATCAGCCGGCAGGCGATCCACGCCTCGCTGATCGTCTTGCCCGAGCCCGTCGCGCCGAGGACCAGCGCGTGCGATCCGGACTGAAAGCCCACGGGGACCGGGACCGGCATGCCGAGAACGTCCGCCCGACGATGAGCCGGCCCTCCCTGACCAAGCCACCGCGCCGCACGGCGCGACGCGCCACGTTGCGGACGATCAGCGCGCGGATCCCAAGCCGCGCGTGGGCGCCCTGGGCGAAGTCCGGGCCGTAGTCGAGGTCTTGCTTGTGCCAACTCGCCCCGAGCAGGCAGGCGAGCAGGCAAGCGCCCCACGCCGGCAGGATCATCGGGCTCCTCTCGGGCCGAGCACGAGCAGGCTCGCCGGCAGGCCGAAGAAGGCCCAGGTCCGGCGCAGCCGGCGGCGCTCCAGGCCGCCGAGGAAGACGACAGCACCCATCGCGAGCAGCCTCAGTCCGTGCCCAATGCTGTACACGGCTTACCTCCTTACGCTCTGCCCGCGACGAGGGCGGTGATGTCGTGAGGGCGAGGACAGTTACGCGGTCCTCGCAAGGCCAGGTCTGGACGGTGAAGCGCCGGGCCCCCGCCAGGGAGCTCGCCCAGCTTGACTGAGGCGATCAGCTTGCCGCGCTCGGCCTCCGCCGCTCGGATCTCGCGCTCGCTGAGCGGCTCCCAGCGCGAGAATGCCCCGTGCAGCGCGACTGCGACCGCAGCCAGCTCGGTCTCGTGGCGGAAGCCACCCGGGCCGACGCGGTAGACGCCGAGTCGAGACCGCGCCAGCGCAGGCCTTCGGCCGTGGCGATATACAGGCCGGGTTGGCGGTAGAGCAGAGTGCCCTGTTCGAGCAGGCTGCTGTGCACGAGCGCGGCCAGGCGCGCGTAGGCCCAGCCGCGGCCCATCGCGAAGCGCTCCATCAGGTGCTTGGCGCCGGCCGCACCGAGGCGCCCGATCCAATCGACGATTTCCGTATCCCGTTCGGTCTGCACACGGCCTCCTCGGCTCGATCGGGGATGACTGCTGCGTAGGGATGTCGGTACGGGCGCTCTTTAGACCCCCCCACCCGGTCGCGTCGGCCGGCCTCCGGGTTGGAGGGAGCGCGCGAAGCGCGCCAGCTCTCAGGCGGTTGCTTTCACGGGCGGTGACGCTGCCAGGGCACGTAGAGACGCGGGCCTTCGGCGCACCACAAACGCCGGCACCTCTCGGTGCCGGTGAGGTACACGTCCGACGCGGGAGCTGCCGGGGACTGTGCAGCGGCAATCGAGCAGCTGCTCGGGCGCCCAGCGTTGGCAGTCTCCTTCGGGCTCCGCGTTGATCGAGCTGCGCTCACGCTAGCGCCGGCCCCCCATCGCTTCTAACTGAGCGTTCTGTCTTGCCTCGCGCGTAGCGTCGTCGCTGCGGATTGCGACGACACCGAAGAGCTGGAGCAGGGCTCCGGGCGGCGCGTCCTCACTGCGCTGACTGGCTCGGCTCACTCAGAACGCCATACGAGAAGCGATGTGGGGTGCCGCCTAGCGAACCGTCCTTGTCCCGGAACCGTCTCGAAACCGTTTCACAGGGTTTCCTCCGACAAAGGCTCGATCCCTTCCCTGAGCGGCTTCTATCCCGACCTTGACCTCAGCAACACGGCCGTTGGGCGGCATCACGTGATGCCCCAATGGGGCCAGGTCCCCGCTGGTACGATGCACGACGCACTCAATTGACAGGGGGGACCGTGCGGTTTTTACGCAGGAATGCCATCGCGCTCACAGCGCTTGTCTTCGCGATGGGTGGCACCGGGCTCGCCGCGAGTCGGTACATCATCACGAGCACGAGCCAAATCAAGCCCAGCGTTGTCAGGGAGCTCCGCGAAGAACCACGCGCCGCGACAGCCACCGTACTCGCACCGGCTGCGAAAGGCGTTCACACCCTCCGCTCGCGAGCACGCACAACGGGCGTGGTGACTGCAGCCTACAGCCCCAGTCTAAAGAGAGCGGTAGCACACGTCGGTTCGATCAAACGCACACGCGCCCGGATGGCGGAATACAGAAACTTCGTTGTGCCAATGACCAACACCTCTTGGCTTCAGTATCCAGAAGAACTGGTCGAGCTCATTGGGAAGGTCACGGTGACAAGACCGGACTGGGCTGAATGTGAAACAGAAAAAGACGAAATTGGCCCAGGGCACGAACGGCAACTTATACGCCTGTGGGTGCAACTCGATGGTCAAGTGATCGCCTTTTACCAGCAGTTAGGACAGTACGCCGGCTACGGCCCTCCTGGAGAAGGAGAACGGCCACCGGAAGCCGTGACAGAACCCATTATTTTCAACGCTATTGTCGGAGAATCGTCGGAGTGGTGGGTGTATCCATCGGGACGCGAAGAAAAACACACGATCGAAGTACTCGCGCAGGACAACTGCGTGACCGGTGGCTTTCCGATTGATTATCTGCTCGTTGACGCGCTTGGGGTGCGATAGCCCGCCATATGGTCGCCTCAGGCGACCGCGAGGTGTTGTTGGGCGCCAATGGGCGCGCCGGGAAGGCCGGCTATCCCCCGGCTGTCTGTTGCGGTCGACCCGGCTCGATCGAGGGCGGGCATCGCTTACGTGTAGGTCAGACCGAGCTGTACACCCCCTCCGACCTGCCGCCTCGCCCTTGGGGATGGAGGGAGCGCGCGGAGCGCGCCAGCTCTCACGTGGTCGCTTTCACAGGGCGGTGGCGGCGCCGCTAGCAACTGACTAGTCGAGTGGGCATGCCGCGCATCACAACGGCCGCCACCCCTCTACTATGAAGGAAGGCGATCTGTCAACGCGATCGGAATGATCGGTCATGGTCGCTCTCGTTGACACGCTGGAGCGTGCCACCGAGGAGGCCCTCCTTCATCAGACTCAGTGCGGGTTTTTCGAAAGCCCCACCGCACGCCCGCCCGGCGATGGCGCGCTTGCGCAGCGAGATCGGGCTCAAGCGCTCATCGCGCTTGCGCCTCGGCCCACCACCGCGAGTTCGGGGCGAAAGCCGGGAGGTGAGCGCCGCTCGTGGTCGCGCCGCGTCTGCTGCTCCGTGGGATCGTCCGTACTTCTGCGACGCCACGCGGGAACGTCTGAAGTGAGCTGCCGGTAGCTTCCGGACAGGAGGGTCGGGGGCCGCCTGGCACTTCCACCACGACTGGGTTCGAGGGCAGCGTGCGCGGCGCTTCACCCGGCGCGGTTCCGGTGACGGTGGCCACGTTGACGTAGGCGCCAGGGCATGTAAGGACGTGGTTGCATGCGTACGTGGTAGCTTCGCCGGACGCCAGCGGCACTTCCCCGCGACCGCCGGCGATCGTGCCGGGGTCGCACATTGCGTCGGTGAAGTTCGACAACCTCAGCGCCGCGAGGCCGGTGTTCCTGACGACGATCTCGTATTCCACCGTCTGTTCGATCGCCCCCGTCAGCGTTTCCGTCGTGTAGCCGGCTTCGGTTTCGGCGATCCGTTGCAGCTTTTCGACCGTGAACGCATGTTCACCCCCAGAGGCAGTGCCCTGAACGGTTGCCATGGCGGTTGCCGTGGCTGGCGTCGTACCCGGAGCCCCAATCACGTTCAAGGTGAACGTGTAGGTCCGCGGAGATTCGCTCCCGTTCGCGGGGAGGCTGACCAGGAACGAGGCCGCGCCGCTGGCGCAGTTCGTCGATATCGGCAGGCCAGCAGTAGCCGGAGTCGCGCTGAGTTCACACGTCGTCGCGTTTTCGACGTTTGCGGTCAGGGTGATCTGCCCACCGCCTGGCCCCAGTGTGCTCGGGGTTGCCTTGAAGGAACCTGACACAACTCTCGGTGCCAGGGGAACAGGTCCGCTGAACGGACCACCTGCATCAGCAATCCGAAAGATGTGCCCGTAAAGGGTGAGCTTGCCGCTCTTTAGATCGAGTGTCGGTGCCGTGAGAGACCCTTGGATCTCGAGAGGTGATCGGAGGGTCCACCACGGGTTACTCGTGGTGTCAGCCTTGAAGTCGAGTCCTGTGGTCAGGCTCAGCTGCGGCCCTGCGACACCGTATAGGAGTGCTTGCAAGGCCGGTTCGAGGTGTGCGGCAGCGCCTGCATCTGAGCTGACCATCGGCGGGGTGAAACCGAAGCTCGTGTTGGGCCCGCTAAAGACGGGTGAGAACCTACCCTTGGAGTAGCGAACCCCACCAGCAATCGACGCGCTTGCCTCCAGGCTGCTGGTAGCGTCGGCGCTCGCGTCGATGGTGGCGTCAACGTAGAGCTGGCCCTGCAACGTGACCACGACGGGGATCAGGCCGATCGTGCCAACAAACGTCGCGATGCGCAGCGGATGCGCAAGCACGGGCGTGCTCTTGAGATCGCACCCAGCGCTAGCGTGCAGTTCGGCGCTGAGTGACGCGCTCGCGGTGCCGGTCAACAAGAATTCGGCCGAGGTAAGCCCGCCGAAGATCGAAAAGTGCGCGTGCAGCGACGGCGTGACCCCGATCGAGGCGGACCCTTTCAGAGCTGCCGAGGCGCCAGCCGTGCACGAGACGCCTCTGCTCAGACCGGGGTTGAACGTGGCGCCCGTGCGCGCTGCCGGCCTCGCAGCCCGGCTCGATGATGCGTGCGAGACCTGCTTGAAGCGGGCGAGATCGAGATCTCCACCGTTGCTGCCGAGAGCTTCCGCGAGCGTCGCGGGTACGGTGGTGATGACGATGGTGCAAGGAGGCTTCGCGTTGACAAAGTCGATCTTCGTAAGCGAGCCCTCTGGAGTCGAGGGGCTGTATCCGATCGCGAGGATTTGGCCGACCCGGGGCGGGCTGCTTAGCGCCGGGCAGGCAGCGATGCTTCTCCGCGCGCTGGACCCTGGCGCTCGCGCGTGGAGCACAACCCGTCCGGGCTGCCCTGGAGGCGGGAAAGAGACCACGGTGCTCGGTGCGACAACCAAAGGGGGCGGTCCCAGCGTGACGCGCGCTGCCCTCGACGCGACGACGAGGCGTCCCGCTTTCTGGAGCAGCACGCGGAGGGTTACATTCCCGGTGTGGCTGGGCGCGTGCCAAGGGAGCGAGAACGAAGTGCCGATCACGTGGACACGCATGCGCTTCCTCCAGGTTCGGTGTCGACGTTCCTGCAGGGCAACTGCTAGGCCCCTGCCCGAGTGCTGGATGCGACCGGGAAGCCTCACCGTCGAACCCGTGAACGCGCGTTGCGGGATCGACACCAGCAACCTAGGGTGCGTCACCGCTTGCGCGTGCGTCGGGGCAGCAACCAGGACGCCGACAGTGATCGCGGCTAGGACGGTAACACGCCCTCGCCATATCGACACCTCTCCGCTCCGTGCCGCTACTCCGGCGCCGGACCGCACGGATGAGATTGGTTGCGAAGCTGACACACCATGAGACATGCCGGCGTATCGTAGTCTGCGCGGGTTCACAACGGGCTCCTACGTTGACTCCTCCATCAAGGCCACGGAGCGCCTTCTTGATGCCCATTGGGCCTGCCGACCGAGGCGAGGTAGCGATCGTTGCCGGTCGCACCTGCCGGGGGACCGCAGGGATCGACTCTCGCCCCTGGGTAGCGCCCGCTTATACATGCCGCCATGTCGCGACGGGCGCCTCACCGATCGCAGACGTCGGCCTGTCCAAGTTAGGGCCGTATCAGGGGCCACCAACGTGCGCCAGTCCACATCGTGGTCGGTCTTGCTCGCGACGTTCCACTGACTGCTGACAAGGGGATCGCCCCCGGTCCCACTGTATGCTGCGCGCGATGTCTAGTCTCGACTCCTGTCTGGTGAAGTACCTAGAACGGGAAGCCCACATGTCGCATGCGGACGTTCTCGCCGTGGAGGCGAAGAAGCTCGGCAACCACGAGCAGTTGAAGGGATTCATCCGGGAGCTACGAAAGGGCGACATAGACCCGGATGAGATTGAGAGCGTCGAGATGTGGTACGAGAGCCTCGCCATCGTTTATCGGCCACGATTGGATGGTCGGCTCATCAAGTGGATAGGACCTGACGGTTCTGGGCTGGCGATGCTTGGCGTTACCGCGCTCGTAGGGTGCGGCGGATCGAGCAGGGTGTCGAGCACGGAAAACGCTGGAGGGGCGCCAAGGCAGTCCGTATCCAAGGGCACCTATCAAGACCTGAGGGAAGCCGAGGAACGCCTGTACCCGGGTCAGCCGCTGCTCGGCAAGGCTTGGCTTGCAACAAGATTGCACATGCTGGTCGAGTTCAGCAAGGAGTTCAGATCAGCACAGCCAAACGACACCGCCTGCGGCACGCTTCACACACTCACCGAAGGAGCGCTATATGTTCAGTGCGAAACCCGGTGGGAATATGAAGGAGAACAGTACACGACGCGACGTTGGGTGACAGTCAGTCCGAACCGTAATGTGAGTGTAGAAGCCGTCGCTCAAGGACCAACGACTTCTCCGAGCGGTCGCATACCGGAACCCGATACGCGTAGCGCGCCAGAAACCGCGACCCCTACTACTCCGCACGAAAGCACAACATCGGGCAATTGCGGATCATTACCAGAAACCTCGACGGCGGATGGGATCCGCTCGATCAATGCGGTCGGCACCGACTGCCCGTCAGCGCGGGCGGTTACGGCAAGCTCGCTCGACCGATGTTCGAGGTCTTCCTCCGGGGCGTGCAGCGTTCAGTCGTGGTCGTGCAAGACGCATGCATTGACGGAAGACGAAGGCAAGCTCGAAGGCGTCTGCACCCGACCGGGCATGCGCATCACCTGGGTTACTGTGGGCGCCCGTTAGTCGAGACGGACCGCGATCGGAGGCCAGGAAGTAGACGGATCAGCCGTTGGAATACGCCGTCTGCTGTTCTAACGAAGAGAACAGTTCTAGATGGGCTCATATGGAGGGGCGTTTGTCAAGGGGCAGCGGTGATCGGCCGGCGGGTGTTGGCGCGGAGGCCCGTGCTCGAGCAGGCCGGTTCCTGGCCGGCCGAACCGACGAGCCGTCAGCCCTGCCGGCGGCCGATGCGCGTGGATGAGAAACACCGCTCCCCCCTTTTGTCTCCGTACGTGCGGCATGCGGCCTCCAAAGAGACGCTCGTGCGCCAGGTGCCCCGCTGCTCGGGCGCGGGTTCTAGCCCAGACGCGTCCTTTGATAGAGGCCGAGGCCGAGGACTTCGCACGCTCCGCGCCCGACGCACAGCGGGCGCGCTCTGGCCGCGACCGCGGCGTTGTCTGAATCCCACGGAGCCCGATGTGCGTAACGCCCTGTCCGAATACGGACCGACGCCGGGAGTCCGGAACGAACCGCGAACCGCTTTCACGAAAGAGGCACGCGCGCCGGACACGGCGCAGTCACGACACGGCGCGCGACGGGCGCGAGCTCGACATTGCCGGGGGCGGGGGGGGCGGATTGTCTCCCGCGCCCCGCCGGCTCACCCGTCGCTCGTCCCTCCCAGCAGTCCACCGTAGTCGGTCTCCAGCTGATCCCGCGCGTCCTTGGCGTGGCGCTGTGCGTCGAACAGATGCACGTACGTATCCCAGGTCGTCGAGGTCTTCGTGTGCCCGAGCTGGCGGGAGACGAATTGCACATCGCGGCCCTGCGCGATCAGGATGGAGGCGAACGTGTGGCGCAGGGCGTGGAAGGTCACGTCCCCCAGGCCCGCGCCATCCCTAGCCCTGTGGAAGACGTTAAGCAGGCCCTTGTACGTCATCGGCTTCCGTGGCGTGGAGCTCTGGAAGATGAAATCGCTGTCCGTCGAGTACCGCTCCGCGAGACGGCGACGGCGCAGCAGCTTGCCGAGGGCGTCCATGAGCACGATGTCGCGCTTGGCGGCCTTCGTCTTCAGCGGCACGCGCTTGCCCTGGCGGCTCAGCTGAAAGCGCGCGCGGATCACGCCCTCTGTGAAGTCGACGTCGCCCCACTTGAGCGCGAGGACCTCCATCACCCGCAGCCCTGTGAAGAGCGCGGTTGCGATCAGCGCATGGGCGCTGCCGGCGTGCTCGAGCAGGGCGTCCATCTCCTCGCGCGAGAGAAACCGCTGGCGAGCCTCGCCGGCACCGGGGCGCTCGCGCGGCAGCAGCTTGTCGGCGGGGCTCGCGGCGATCATGCCGTGGCGGGCCGCGTAGGCGAGAACACCCCTGACGGCCATCCAGCGGGCGCGGATCGTCCACACCGACGCCCCGGCGGCTCGCTGCTTGCGATGCCACTCCACGAGATCGTCAGTCGTGAGCGAGCGGATGCGCCGGTGGCCGTAGTCGGGGATCAGGTGCAGCATCACCCCGGTCTTGTAGGACTCAAGCGTGCGCCCGCGCAGCTCGCCTATTTCCACGAGACGCTCGACGTACTCAAGCCACGCAAGGGCCACCTCCTTGACCGTCTCGCGGCCGCCGCGCGCCTGAACGCCGCCGGAGCGCACCTCGACGACCCAGGCGTCGCGCCGGCTGCGGGCCTCCATCAGCCCGACCTCGCCGATCGTTTTCCACCTCACGGTGCGCGAGCCCGGCGGCGTCGCGCACGCTAGGTAGGTCTTGCCCGCCCGGTACAGGCCGCGCTCGATACGTTTTGCCTTCTGCTTGCGCGCCATCAGCTCGCCCTCCGCAGCATCGCAGGAGACGATATGCCCGGCCTGCGATGGGATTGCGAGAGCGCCGCGTCGAGCTCGTGGCGGTGGTAGACCTTGCGCTTACCCCCGTGCGGCGTGAAGGTTCCGGCAGCGCTCAGCTTGCGAAACGTACCGGCAGGGACCTTCGTGTACTCGACCGCTTCCTCGAAGGTCATCCACGGCGAAGCACCCGACAGCGCGGGCACGCCAAGCCGCTCCGCCAGTCGCGGAGCGAGCCTGTCCGCAAGCGCATCGAAGAAGGCGTCGGGGAGCTCGAGCGTCACTAGCGCCTCCCGACCGCGACGCGCCCGAGGCATCGCCGCGCCGAGCGCGGGCGGCGCGCACCCCGCGCGACGCGTGGTCCGGCTGCTGACTGCTCGCGGTTCGTTTTGGCCTGCCTGTTCATGGGTGAAGGCATCGTTTGAGCTCGCTGAGTGATAAGCCGATCTGTCTGCGCTGCGCACAAGCGAGTTCGCGCACTCCCCGCTGCTGGGACGAGAGCAGCGAGCGAGAGGCATCGACGCACGGCCCGCGCTCGAGATTGCGTTCGCATCCCCTCTGTGATTCAGCGTAAGGTGGAGCGACGTCGTGCGAGCGCTCGGCGACCTCGCGTGCGAGCGTGCGATCGAGCATGGCTCCTCCAGTGGGTTGGGGCTCCTTTGAGCAGGTGGGCACCTGCCCACCTGATTGCTCGCCTCAGCAGGTCGCGGAGGAGCCGTCAAGCAAGTTCACTAGTGACTGCCGTGCCCCGCCGCAGGCGGGGAGCCGAACTTGCTTTACGGGGGGGAGCGACCTGCTAGCGCAACCAGACGCCCCGGGGCGCGCGCATGCCGAGGTCGTAACTGCAATCGGTGCCGGCAACCTGCGGGCCACATGCATCATCGAATGGCGCGAGCGCTCCGTCGTCGGCCGTATTCAGGCTGTGTGCGGCGCGATGATGCGCGCTACGACGGCTTGCGAAGGTCAACCCGCGAGTATGAACGCTTTTCTGTTGGCGGGTCCCTCGATGACTCGAACGACGCGCTTCTTCGTAAGCGATCGGACAGCAGCATGCACGGTCGCGGGTGCCAAGCCGCTCGCGTCTGCGATCTGTCGGGCCGTCAGCGGCGCGTCGAGCGTCGCCTGCTCGCGCAGAGCTTTCAGGATTGCGGTCTGATTGGCGCCCCTGGGCTTGCGAGTGGAGCGCGAGCGCTTGCGCTCTGAGGTCGGCCGTGGGACCGAGCGTCGGTTGCTCGCAGGCGAGGACTTGCGGCGACGACCGCGCCGCGCTCGTCCATTTCCGGCGGAGGCGCGGGGGGCAGAATCGCCAAGCAGCCGCTCCGCCGCCTCGATCGCGGCGTATTCCTGCACCCGCGGGAGCAGCTCGCGAAGGCGCGCGTCGATTTCTGCGCGAATGCGATCGAGTGTGTCTGCCCTTGCCACCTAGATCTCCCTCTCGTTCGCCGACCCTGTGCGTGGGTGAACCTAGCATGATTGGTGGGCTGTGCGATAGCTGTGAATCCAGGTGAAAGGGCCGCGTCCCACACTCGGGCGGGCCGGGGCCCGTCCTGCTATGCGGCCGCGGGAACCTCCTCGGGTTGCTCCACGGGGGAGCCGCTCTCGCGCGGCGGGCGGTCCAGGAACTCGACCGCGCTCGCGATGATCGCCATGCCGCGCCGCTTGGCGCCGTCGGGCGCCTCCCAGGCGTTCGGTTCAAGCCGCGCCGACACCGCGACGAGGCGGCCCTTGCGCAGATGCGCCGCGCAGGTCTCGGCGAGCGGGCCCCACACGGTCACGTCGAAGAAGTCTGCCGTCGGGGTGTCCTCGTCGGGCTTGATCGGCTTGCGCACGGCGAGGCCGAGCGTCAGCACCGACCTCGCGCCTGCGCTCGTCGAGACGGTGCGCAGCTCCGGGTCGCGCGTCAGCCTGCCCACGAGCGTGGCGCAGTTGCTGGGGGATGAATATGCCATTGCGTCCTCTCCTGCGTTGGATGGTGGTTTGGGTTGACGAGCCCCGAGCCGGCCGGCGACCGCCGCGCGGAACCGAGCCCGCAGGGCGAGGGGAGCCCCCTGCGGGTTGCAGCGCCGAGGCGGCGCCGGCCAAACTCGGGTGAGGAGACAGAGCGCAAACCACCACCGCCGCAGTGAGTGGGCCGACGAAATGGCCTCGCCGCACAGCGACGAGCGGGTCGGCCCAGGCAGCGATGTGGCAAGGGTCAGCGCCATGTCATGAGCGCCGCCGATCCCGGCGGGGAGGACCGAAAGGGCGACACTCCTAAGCCGGGCTGGGGGGCGGTCGCGCAAACGATCTCAGTCGCTACGCGGCCAGCGCAGCCTCGTCCGCCGAAGCCTGTGAGTGCGAGCGCAGGCTGTCCTCGATGCGCCTGGCGATCTGATCGATCGCCTCCGCGCAGCCGCGGATGGCATCCAGGTTGCCGTCCTCGCCCCAGCCGGCGACGTAGGGAACCGTGGAGGCGGACGTGTCGAGGCCGAGCGAGCCGCAGACGATGTAGGTGACGGTGTCGACGATCACCTCGGCGCGGCGGCGCCCGTGCTCGCGATAGCCGATGCCGAGCGCGTGTGCCAGCTCGTGCACGAGCACCCGGACCTGGGCGTTGCCGGGAAGCTCGCCGTTGATCACGATCTCCTTATTGGACTGATCGCACCAGCCGTCGGCGGAGCCTTCGAGCGGCCCGCGCGACACGCCGTAGCCGAGCTCGTCGGCGAGGCGCTGCAGCGGAAGGAGCAGGTGCGCGTGGCTGTCGCCGTCGATCGGCTCAGAGGGGGGCTCGAGCGGGACCGGCTCGGTACCCGGCAGCGGCTCGGTCTGGGAGACGTCGAAGACCGAGACCGCACGGAAGACGATGCGCCTGGGCTCATCGGCGTGATTCCCGGCGTGCTCGGAAGCCCGCTCCGCGCCGCGGTCGCGCACGCTCATCGGCGCGAGGATGCGGATCGCGCGCTCGCCCCTGCGCACGCAGCGGTTCAGCTGAAGGAACGCGCGGAAGCCCGCGACGTAGCTCGCGTCGGGATTCTGCAGGGCGATCAGCAGCTGATTGCCGAACGAGTAGCGCGCGAGGCCGTTGCGCGAGCGCACCTGCACCCAGCGCTGCCATCCCTCGCTGCTCAAGAGCGCACGCGCCGCGTGCTCCAAGCGCTCGCGGTCGGCACGGCGGCGCTCTGCGCGCTGTGACTCGGTCAGTTTGCGATAACCCATCGTTCACCGTCCTTTGGTTGGCCGGCACCGCCCTGTGCGGGGCCGTCTCCCCGACCCCGCGCACGCGCAGCGTGCGACCGTTGGGAGGGGACAGGCCCCGCCTGAGGAGGGTTCAAGCGGCGGAGCCGCGGGGCCGACGCCTTCCCCCCGAGCCCGGCCCCTTGACCCTGGCTGGTGTGCTCGGACCCGCTACTCGCGGTCGTCGTACTCGTCGACCTGCCGGGGCTCCGCAGCGGCCAGCTGCTGCTGGCGCTTTCGGTGGGCGCTGGCCTCGCGCTGCAGGGCGCGCTGCAGCTCGACGTGCGAGCCGGGCAGCACCTTCTTCGTCACGCGCTCGAACGCCTTGCGTGCGACCTCCTTGCGCGACGACGGCAGCGCCGAGTGCTGGCGCTTGCTCGCCGGCAGCACGAGCTGCTCGGCGTAATGCTGCGCGGCGAAGGCCACGAGCGCGCGGCCGTAGAGCTCGCCGGCGCTGCCGGCGCCGTCGATGAAGCGCCACAGCCACTTCTCAGCGTCCTCGACCTCTCCGTAGGCGACCTTGGTCTTGCCCGGCTTGCCGCTCTTCAGCGTCGGCGTCGTCGTCGTGCGGTGCTCTTCGATCACGAGGCGAATGCCGTTCGCGGCGATTGTCGCGGCCGTGTGGTCGCGGCCGGCGAGGTAGCCGTGCCCATCGGGGCCCAGCAGCCCGTAGGCGAAGAAGCGCGCGATGTCCATGTCGTCGGGGTCGACGGCGGCGAGCTTCTGCAGCAGTGCGGCCCCGAGGTCCAGGTTCGTGCCGTGCGCGCGGGCGGAGAGCTGGCGGACCGTGGCGCGGTGCTCGGCCTCGACCTGCTCCTGCGGCGTGCGCTCGCGCTTGCCCTGTGCCCTGCGGCCCGCGCGCTCGCGGCTGGTGCGCTCGCGGGCGTCGCGTAGCTCGGCGAGCGTGCGCTCGATCGCCTGCTTTGCGAGCTCGCGGAAGAGCGCGCGGTCGGTGATGATCGGCGTGCCGTGCTCGAACTCGAGCAGCACGCCGGCGGCTCGAGCCCGATCGACTTCGGCCTCGGCGAAGCGGATCGTCGGCGGGCCGTAGGCGTAGCGCTCGATCTGTGCGTGCAGCGCCTCGGCCTCGGCATAGGCCGCTTCGGTCTTCTTGCCCAGACGCAGCGCCTGGATGTCGTTGGGGGCAAGCGTGGCGAGGTAGGCGGCGAACACCTTTGCGCCGTTGCGCTGAAGCTCACGACCGCGCGGCAGGGCACGGCCGATCGCCCAGGCCGGGTTACTCACGAACTGCTCGCCGCTGACCTCACCCGCGGCGACGGCAGTCACCGCGACCTCGCAGAGCTGCGGCGAGACGGCGCAGATCTGCGTGAGCGTCGAAAGCGCGCCGATGGGCAGCTGTCGGCTGCCAAGCAGTCGCTGTGCGAGCTCGGGCAGCTCGAGGATCTTCGCCCTGGCGCCCACGAGCTTGCTGCTCCAGCCGAGCACGCTCGCGGCGCCGTCGAGGGTGTAGCCCTCCTTGAGCATGTGCGCCACCGCGCGCGCCTCCTCCAGCGGGGAGAGCTGCTTGCGCACCACGTTCTCGGCGGCGCTGTCGGCGCTTGAGCCCTCCTGCTCGCGCAGGGTGACCTCGACCTCGTTCAGGCCGAGACTGCGGCACGCCGCGTAGCGGTGATGCCCGGCCACGAGGGTGAAGCGCTCGCCGTCGGGGCGAACGACGAGGGGGACTATCAGTCCCCGGAGCGCGATCGAGCTGGCGAGCGCATCGACGTGCTCCTGGTCGAGCTCGCGCGCGTTCTGGCTCACGTCGATCGCGCTGAGCGCGACGCGCTCGGGTGCAGCGGCGACTGTACTCATGAGAGAACCTCCACTTGCATGGCCCCGCCCGCTGCGGGGCCGATCCCCATCTCCCGCGCACGCCGCAGGCGTGCGATCATCGGGATGGGGTCGGCCCGCGCGGCACCGCCGCCGCGATGATGGGGTCACAGTTCGACCTCGCGCGGGCTCACCCCGAGGGCACGGGCGATGAGGGCAAGGACATCCGTGTGAACCCACGGAGTCGGCTCGCTGTGTCCTGCGTCCGGTAGCTGGCCGATGCGGCGTGCGAGCCAGCTCGTTTCGCCGCTCACGCTCCCGCGCGGGCCTCGCTTCACCCGCCCGCAGCGGATCGCGATCTCACTGATGCTCACCTCGCCGCGCGCGAGCAGCTCCTGCACTGCTTCGCGCAGGCCGCGGTTGAGCACGATCGGGCTCGCAGTTGCGCGTTCGTGCTCGGCGCGCAGCAGCGCCACCGAGACGTCCCGGTCGTGTCGATGGTGCTCGATGGCCGAGCGCGTCAGCGTGAGTGCCGGCTCATAGCTCTCGAGCGCGCCGATCACCTCGCGCAGGCTCACGATCTGTGGCGGCGCGCGGTGTCGCGCGGGCGCGTATCGGCGCCAGCGCAGCTGCCCGATCGAGCCGGAATCGACGCTCGCCTCGAGCCTATAGCTGCTGCCGCGCCTGTCGACGAGCTCGGCGTCGGGTGCGGTGTCGCCGTTGGCCTCGCGAGCACCGGTGGCGGCCGTGGCGGGGATGGACGCTCCTTCTCCAGACGCCGCGAGGAAGTCCTCTGCTGTCAGGGGTCGGCAGGGACGTCTGTGCGCGGCGGCGAGGTACATCGCGCACACGGCGCGTGCGTTCTCGGCCGGCTCATCGGCGGCGAGGTGCGCGAGCAGGCGCGCGTCGCGCAGGCTTGCGGGGACGCGATCGACGACGAGCCTGGTTCCGCCTGGCCCCGACAGGCAGACGATCTCGCGGACGTGACCGGAGCCGTCGGTGTACGTGCCAAGCGCGGCGCTGGTAACGGCTCGGCGAAGTGCTCGGCCGTTTGAGTCGCTGCTCGGGCGAGGTGGCGCGATGGTGCTCATGGCTCTCCTTCGTGGAGGGCCCGCCCGTTGCGGGCCGGTGCCCCGAAGGCCGCACGCGCAGCGTGCGAAAATTCAGAGGGGCAGGCCCGCGGTGTGCCGCGTCATTGCTGAAGCTCGCGCCGCAGGATGCTGCTCGTCATCGGGATTTCCTGCAGCGCGTGCGCCTGCTGGGTGTAGTCAGCTACCAGCGCCCGCAGCGTCGAGTAGCCGTCGTGCTCGAGCCCGCGCTCGACTAGATAGGAGCGCCCCGAGCCGGCCGCCGGCCGGTCGGTGATCGTGACGCTGCCGGCGATGCGCTGTCCGTAGAGAACGCGCTGGACGCCGCCCACCTCGTAGCGCGACAGCTCGGTCAGCTCGCCCGCCCGGCCCTGCCGGACGGTGCGCACGATCGCCGGCGGACGCACCTTCCAGGTGGCTTGCGAGCCGAAGCCGGACACCTCGCTCGGGCGCGCCGCGGTCGCGTAGGGCTCTTCGGCTCGGTCGCTGCGGCGCGGGGCTTCCAAGGGCCGACCTCGAGTCGCCCTCAGCTGCTTCAGGCGTTCGATTTCGCTGCTTGCCTGACGGCGCGTCTGGGGGCCACTGAACGTGGTGCCGGTCTGCATCGCGAGATCCCTGAGATATGCGAGTTGCTTGGCAGTGGGTGCGCTGGTGCTTGAGGTGCGCCTGGTCATCGCTGGCCTCCTGAGGTCGGGTTGAGCACACCCCGGCCAACGCAGGCCGGCGAGGCGGGTCAAGCTCCGTCCCGTCAGGGATCGCCGAAGGCGACGCGAAGCGCGGGGCTTGACGCGCCGTCAGAGCCGGTCTGCTGGCCTAACGGGGGTGTGCCCAACCCGAACCCGAGGAGCGAGCTACGTGAACCCTGAGCAGCTATCTGTTGACCCCCGAGATCATCTTCAGCCGTCGGTGTCAGGCCTGTTGAGGCCCACCGCCAAACTCGGTCTCGCTCGCCACCATCGTTCTGGCTGCTGACGCGCCACCCAACTCATGGCAATCGAACACGGCTACAAGGTCGAATTCCAGCATCTAGTAATTGCTGGAGATGGACTTCTTGTAGGTGTTGGGCTCCGAGGTCTCTGCTGCCCGCTCGCTCCCGGCTGCCGCTCTGCGCCTGGCCCTTGACCTGGAACATCTGTGATGTGGTGGTCGAGGAAGGGGGTCCCCGGGTCGAAGCGAAGCGGAGAGGCGGGGACCCCCTTCCTCGGGCCAGGTGCAGAGCCAAACCTGGGGAGCGAGCGGGCAGCAGCGTGTTCGTTTGGGTGTTCGGCCTATAGACGAGCACCCAAACGAACACCCGAGACGAAGACATAGGGACGCGAAGCATCCGTCCGTTCGGTGCGCGACGACCAGTTCAGCGGCCATCACCGAGCCTCCGTCCAGGCGGCTCATGACGAAGCCTCATCTCCCATCTTGCACTCCGGGACATCCATCTTGGCTTCGCTGATCGCCCGCCGCCACCCCCGACCCTCAGTCGGTCGCACATGGGCCGCGCGGCCCGCATGAGGTTAGAGAGAGATCAAGTACCGCTGACCAGCCCTTCGGCCGGCTCTGGCGCCTGGAGGCGCCGGGCACGTGAGATTTCCTACCCCCGATTCGGGACCGAGCTGGGCACCGCAGATCATCAGGACCAACCACGCCTTCGCCCCCGCGACCGTAGACGCCTACGACGGTGCCGCTGCCGACGACAGGCGCGACGCTTGCGCACGGCGTTGTAGCGGCCAAGGTGCATGCCGAACGCGATACACCCTAAGACCGTGGCCGGCTCGGTGGTGGCCGAAAGGCCGCCGATCACGGCCATCTGCCCCAAGACCAGGGCGCCTGTGGCCAGCGTCAGCTCTAGAGTCGATGCGCGCATCACCCTCGCCGACTATCCGGCGCAACCCGGACGCGTCAAACAAGACCCCTCCGGAACTCACCACGCCACCTGAAGTGCTTTCCTACGTGGGCTTAATCACGCGGACCGTCCGTTCCCGGAGTACCATGGTCGTGTAGTGCCCTACACGTCAATCTCGACTTTCCAACGGTTGCCCCGAGGCACGTGGGAGGCGAACACTTCCTCCGGCATCGTCGAGGTATCGCAACGGGATGCAGTGTGGAAGGGACGCTGGCTGGACGGCCCGTGGATCGAGATCCCCGGCAGCCGCAACCTGCTCGTGTACGAGTGCACGGCCAACGCCACAGTGGAACGGCGCAAGCTGGGAAGGCGGTATCAGACAGTCAGCCGTGTGTGCGCGGAGAAGCTTCCACCGCTTATAGACTGGTGCATCGCTACGGCCGAGCCCAGCATCCACGATGACGGGGCCTTCTGGCTTGAGTGGGGCGTGTGGCGGGCTCGCAGTCAAGACCCGCTGCCAATGCCATTCATTCCAGAGCTCGACGAGCCGAGCGAGGAGCTCCAGTGCCTGGCGAGAACCGAGCGCATATGCCGCGAAGCGAGGGCTCGGCTGGACCAAGCGCACGTTGAGCGCGGAGAGGCGTTGATCGATGCCACCCGCAAACGCCGTAGCCGGCGACGTCTCGCAGGGGCGACCGGGCTTTCATTTGCACGCGTGCAGCAGTTGCTGCGGCAAGGCGAAGCCCGTCGGGCCGCCGCCCGCGAGCAACTCTCGTGGGTTCCGTCGGCAGTGGCCGTCAGAATGCAGAAATGGTGAGCTCTCGTAGTTGTGCCTGTCGCTCCGGGCCAGGGGTGTCCGTCCCATGAAGCGGAAGGTCGTTACCTGGGGCAAGGATGCCGATGGCCGCCCTGTGCTTGTGGAGCGCTACCAAGAGGAAGGGCCAAGCTCTGCCACCACCTGGCACGGGACCTCATACATGCGCGTCGCCGGCAAAGTCCGCGACGGCGTCGCGGTGAAGGATGCCGCCTCTCGGGCTCCAGCAAACCGGAGACCGAACCCGGTTAGGCCCGTCCGCCCTGCCGCCTGACATCCGCTCCGCCGCCGCCGTTCGGCCGCTCGTGCCTCAGGGCGCTAGGCTTGGATCATGGCCTCGAGCCGGATCGAGATCGCTGGGCCCCCGGAAAGAGCCAAGCAAGCTCGGGTGGGGTTCCCCTGGGTTCTTCCTCTGACGTCGCCGCCGTCAGCCGTGTGGTCTACTCGGTTTGAGGAAGTCGATTGGCGTTCGCTGGCGCCACAGTTGCGGCCACCGTATCATCCGCGGCTGGATGGCGACCGAGTCTGGCTTCCGGGGCTTGAGCCTGATGCACTGAGGCCGATCCTCGACATCGTCGCCGACCAAGTGGAACAGATTAGTAGCGCCGTTGTCGAGGAGGAACAGACGGCCGTGTCGCGTGAAGCCGAGACCGACGAGGCACGTCGTCGAAGAGACGAGGCCTCTTCCGCCGCTTTTGACGAATGGTGGAAGGAGCGACGCGCCGGCTGACTCCAGCTCGGGGCTAGCCTCTCGCCGGCGCTAGGGTGGGCACTCCGCTCCACGCAACTTTGAGAAGCTCTGCACCGGCCTCCTCGCAAAGTGCCGCCGCTCCCGGTAGCTGCCAGCTCGGGAAGCGCTCCCCGAGGATCACCGCGCGAAGCCGACGGTAGGGCACGGTGACTTCGCTGTCATCATCGTCCAACAGGACATATCGCAGCTCACGCTCGGTACTCCAATCCTCTACCTTTCGAAAGAACAGCTCCTCCGCGTTCTCTTGGAGATGAAGGCGGTATCCACGCGCGGTGTCGCCCTCACCCTTCAGGGTGAGCGCCGTGGCATCGAGAGTACGTGCGTGCGGATAGCTCGCAAGAGGCAGGTCGCTGTATATGACCTCGCCCCAAGCCGTGCGGTTGATCGCTTCCAAGCGGCCCAGGACCTCTCGGTGGAGATCGTCGCGATCAAAGACGAGACAGACTCCGTGGTGAGCCTCGGCGTATAGCTCCCACATGCGCGGTCTTGCATAGCCCCAGGCGTGGGGCGCGGAAGTTCCGGGTTCGAGCACCCTGTCTACCGTCAGGCTGAGAATCTTCGTGTTCGCGACTGCGTCGCGCTCCAGCCGCCGCAACTTCTCGACATCAGCGGCGGGCCACGCGAGCGGGGTGAGCACATGCTCGGCGCGCTCCTTGTTCTCCAGTGGATCGCGCATCCTCGCCAGACTGCTCAGACGCAACGATCTAGCTTGAAGAATGTGCTCAAATGCCGCCGCTCGACTCGTGTAGTGGTAGACGCGCTGCCCGTTCTCCCCGAGCATGCCAGGGGTGGGTCGGGAGCTATCAGTCGATCGCGTGGCGTTCACCGCGTCCATTCCCCCGCGTTGACCTTTGGAAGGATGTGGTTCTGAATGCGAGCGAGTTTCGCTTCGAGATGTGCCCGCGGATCGAGGCCGCGTCCGAGGGACAGGAACACGTCCTCTTCCCCCTCGGGTCCTCTGATCCGGACGGTGATCCCGGCTTTCCCGGCCCAATCGTCCACCTGATCGTGCGTCACGTCCCCCTGAAGTAGCTGCCCCGCAGTGCGCACAAAACCGTTCAGTTCACTTGCGACTGACTCTGGCGTGACGACTTCGACGGCGGCACCGGAGGCGGTAGCAGCCGAAGACCTTAGTTGGCGCAGCGTTTCGGTGAGCCACGCAAGCTGTCGGTCGTAGTAGGCCTCTTCCTGTCCGGGTAGATGCCCAGGAGGGTTGCCGCGGTAGCCATCGACGAGCTCGGGCGCCACCTTGGTCACCAGCTCGTGCGCGTTCCGTACCTCCCAGTGGTGCAAGGCGCCGAGGAACCACGTATCACCGCGCGTGGGACGTTGGCGCACCAGTGCCCCGTGTGCGGCGATTCGGTCCTCCAGCCACGGTTCCAGCGGAATCGGCTCCTCGCCGGGGCGTGGACGCTCATTGATCTCGTCCCAGCGGATCGGATCGTGCTCCACGACTGGCCGATGCCGCTCGACCGCCCGGGCTGACGAGCTATGCGTGTCGGTGGCGTCTGCGCGCCGTCGTCGTTCGAGGTGCCGCTCAATCGCGGCAGCTAGTTGGGCCGCGACTGCCGTGCAATCGGAGCGGTCTGTCTCGAGCCACAGTGTGTCCGCCAGGAAGCTCGGTAGCTCAACCTCGTCAAGCCGGACGGGCAGAACCTTGACTTGCTTGGACCGAATGCCGTGCGTCACGGCCAGTGACAGCTCCTTCTCACACCATGATGAATTCACGGAATGTTCAGAGATCACGGCGATGACGAAATCCTCGTCGTGTATGGCATCCCCGATTCTGCGGATCAGCGAGTCGCCGATCAGCAGATCGACCCGGTCGATCCACACGCCGACGCCGTGTTCGTCTAGCCGTTTCACCAAGGCGAGCACAAACGCCTCGTCTTGGTGCGAATAGCTGATGAACGCTCTTGGCTGTCCCGGGTCGGGCGAGCCAACGTCGATCAAGTCCGCGGTCACCGGTGTTGGCACCGCCGACAGAGGTGCGGCCGCCGGGTAGCTGATGGCCAGAAACTCGGCAAGCGTGTTGATATCCCGGTAGCGTCGCGCCCTTTCGAGGTTCACCTCCATTGACCACGCTCCTGTCTCGGTACGGCCGAATGATGTCCACAGCTGCCAGGCTTCGTCGCTCATGAGCGTGCCCAAACGTGTTGACGCGGGGTCGCCCGGCTTGATTCCTAGGTGGTCGCACATCTGCTGGCTTGTGATCGACAGACGCCCGAGTTCAGTCGCGGAGGCCGGCTTATAGTCGGCGGCGCGTTTTCCGACATACCGAACCACGGATACAAAGCAGTCGAGGTCCGCGACCGCCTTGGGTAGCCGGGTCAAGCCTTGGAGACTGACGCCCACGACACTGTTCTCACGCAATTGAAACTGATGGGTGCGAGCCATCGCCGGACGCACCAAGCCCTGTTCGGCCAGGTCGAGGTACACGTGGCGGGCCTCGAACTGCGAGTCATCCCACAGTTGCCTGATGTACTGGAATAGTGGCCAGTTCCCCGTCGGCGCGAACGCCTCATACAGGCCTTCCAGCATCTTGTGATGCGGGTCGGCGGCTACGCTCTTGTCCGGCTCCTGGTCGGCTGTTCTGACCTGCGCGAGCGCAGCTTGATAAGAGACGCCGTTCCGTTTTGCGAGCTCGCGGGCGAGACGCTGCTGCTTGCGGTTTGGCTGGGCTGACACGTACGGCTCCTTTCGTGATGGCGTCCCATGCCCGCCCTGAAAGGGTCATAGCGTCAGTCCGACGGCTGGGCCGCTTCCCCGGCTAATGCGACGCGGGCATGGACCACGAATCGCAGACGGGACGCTTTCGGCAGCGCGCCATGCAAGATAGCGCGATCTCTGTCGCCGTCAAGTCGCTCGCCGGTTCGCTTGGCGGTGGACTGTTCCAGGCACTGGCGTGCCACGCCTGATCGGCCAATTGTCGGCCTCAGATGCAGATCATCCTCATCGCGCGAGCGTCGGCGATCTCGTAGTCAAGATTTGCGCTAGCGACCACGAGCAGTAGCTGCGACTGGTCCTCGACCAGCGCAGCCAACCTCTCATCACTCATGTCCGGGTCTACGTCGACGAGCTGGCGCTCTACCTCCGTCGGGTTGCGCTCAACGAGAGCTATTTCGAGATCCTCCCCGGACGGGTCGAACTCTGCAGGTACCGCCAAAGCCCGCACGGCATCGATGACGAAGATGCTGGACCCTTTGAATGCCGGCAGCGAGATCACGACGACTCCTTCAACGGCTGCCCGCACGAAGCGCAGTAGATACTCGGGCACCCCTGCGCTCCGAAGCCCCTCGCGCTTCCCCACAAGCTCCGTTGTGTCTACCGCGAGGCGGCTCCATATAGCGTGTGTCGTCGGCGTGAGCAAGAACGACGGGTGATAGCCGACCTCGCAGAACCCCCGAATCGCGGTGATGACGCGCTCGGCCAGTGCTCGCCGGTCCATCGTTTGCTGCACCTCGCTCGGCTGGAGGGACTCCCCAAGCAGGCCAAGGACGCGAGCCGTCTCCGAGAAGGCTGCCTGCCTGCCGACCTGCTCGCCGTAGGACTCGACATGGATGTCTGAGCCCTCGCCCACGAACCCAGCCTTGGGCACGGTGGTTGTCAATAGCTCGACGGTGGGCGCAGCTGCGGCTGTATGCGGCGCACCGAGGGCGTGCAGCAGGGGTCCAAGCGTCCGGTGTGTCGCCCATGCGCGAGCCGCCGTGACAATAAAGAGCTCGCGCTGCACCGGCAAATCTCCGCTCTCCGTATACGGATCGCGCGGGCCTGCCGCAGGTCGTCGATGACAGACTCGAGCGCGACCGCCAGCCGCGTGCGCTGGTCTCCGATTAGCGGATCTCGCTCGACACGCGCTTGGTCTTTGCGGCCTTGCCAGAAGGATGGATCGCCTGCGAGTGGCCATGCGGTCGCGATTCCCTCCCGCAGCATCACGTTGTGTTCTTCGATCCACGGTTCAGCCGGCAGGCCGAGGTCCTCGGCGATCGGCTCCAAGGGGAGAAGCCACGTGTTCTATTACAAGCGCAACTCGCGCTATGTGCAGCCCCTCGAAGGTGGAGAGTCGTCGAGCGCGCTAGTCCGGGGCTAACGCCAAAGGGCGAGCGGGGAGTAGCCGATGGTGTGACGAACAGGCCACCCTCGTACGCTACGTTGCTTACTGCCTAGGGGGTGGCTTCGTATTCGCTTTTCGCGGTCAGTTCATTGCCCACCGAGAAGCCATCGCTGTTCGACCGCCACCCATCACCTGCAGCGCCTTTTGAGCCACGCCCACCGTCCTTTGCGCCGGATGCGCGGCCGGAGACCGATCGGGACTTGCCTTGGGCCGCCGGCCTCGACAGCCTAGGGCGCCGCCAGTGCCCACATCGTCCCAGACACTCCCAGCCGAGGTTAGGCGAACAGGCCGCTGCGTTCGGCGTAGTCCCGCGGATCCGCGTCGGACTGCCCGAAGGCCTCCTCAGCCCTGGCGAGCGTCCTCTTGTCGATCTTGCCGACTGGCAGGGCTTGAATCGTGGCCGGCTCGGGCCCCGCAGCCTGCGTCGGCTCGACGACCTCTTCCAGTCGGGAAACGACTGACAGCGCCCGCTTGGCGGCCTCGTTGAGCTCCTCCGCAGCCTGCGTCGGCTCGACGACCTCTTCCAGTCGGGAAACGACTGACAGCGCCCGCTTGGCGGCCTCGTTGAGCTCCTCCGCAGCCTCTTTAATCTCTGGGATCTGTCCGCTCTCCATACGATCCAGCTTATCGCAGGGTCCGATGGATTCTTGGCTGGCCGATCACTGGCAATCTTCCGGGCAGCGTGCAAGCTCGCCAGTCAGGCTCTCGCCCGCCACGGAACTCGATCCGGTCCACGTGATCGTGTAGCTAGCAGAGCGAAGCGGAAAGGCGGCGCCAGCCGGGACTTGTATCGCAAAACGGCCACCGTGGATGGCGGGATCGCGCGAGACCACCTCGCCACCACGCCCAAGCAGCGTGACGGCAATCTGCACCCGCCCCCTCGCACCCGCGGCGATTTCTCCGCTAAAGCCCATGCCTCCGCGATTCAGGTAGCCGCTCGTCACGTGAAGCGAGGCAGCAGTCGGCGGCTTCGGCGGCGAAGCTGCACCGGGCCGCGCAAGCACAGCGACAGTGAGCCCGGCGAGCTCGAGAAAAATCCCGAGCACGAAGAGGGCGAACCACCTCACCACTGTCCCTCGAATTTTCCCGCGGCTGTCCATCCACACGTCTTCGACGGAAACAGCCGCGTCGAGATGAAACGTGTCCGGCCTCTCCCAACTCGGACCTTGGTCGGCTACTTGGAAGAGAGTTCTCGGCTGTGCGCCGGGAAGAGTGATACCCACCGACGCTTTGATCCCCCACCACAAGAGGGCGACAAACCCGACGGAGGCAATAACGAGACCAGTGACTTGCAGCCACTCCTGGTGCTGAAGTCCGTCGGTAGCAGGCTTGAACAACACTGCACCGGCTGCCGTCGCGGCGGCGGCAAGTGGACTCACCGCGCTCGCGAGTCGTCCGACCGCAGCCTGCTGCGCCGCGAGCTTCGCGATAGCCGCTTCGTAGATGCGTTCAGCCGGGGTGGGCATTACCGCACGCGGCCGTGTGGCGGCGATCCACGGCCGGAACCAGATTTCTCAGGGGCTGACGAGGCTTGATTCCCTTTGTCAGCAAACAGCAAACTTGTAGCAGCGGACGCGGATGACGAAAAGCCACCTGTTCCGATCCGCGGCGCGCCCTTGGCACGAATGCGAGCACGCGTAGAGCTCGCTTACTCTCCCGCAGACGGAAGCAGCACTTCGCCCGGCCGTATCCCAAGAGTTGCGCTTCCGTGTGAAGGCAGTCGTCTCTGCTCGGCCCCACGTGGCTCCTGCTGCGGACGAACAGCGACATTCCGAACCAGCGGCGACCCAGCACCTGCTTTCCAGCCCAATGCAGCGGCCAACGGATGGGCTAGAACCCTTGCGTCGGGCTCCACCACGCAACCCTCGATTTTTGCCCACTGGAGGCGTTTGGTGGGTCAAATCCGCTACAAACCCCGCATACTCCGACACTATCGCGGTGGGCGAGGCCTTGATTATTGTGTCTTTCTAGAGCCGTTTCTTGCGCTTTCCCGGGCCTTTCCGGTCTCGCTTCACACACGCGAGACGTCGCCTGTCCGATGCTACCTGAGCCACGACCTCGGCTCGAAGCCGCGGACTCCGAGCCGCGACCTCACGCCTCGGACATCTCCAGCGGACGCTGTCTGAGCTGATACTCGCCTCAACCTCGCCGTCGAGCTCGAGCTTCGACATCCGACGCCGCTGCCAAATTGACGCAATGCCAACCGCAGAGCAGTTCCTCACCGATTCGAGCTTGTCCGAGGCTCCTTACGGGCCCGCGAAGATCGCGCGCTATCAAGGTAAGGGTCGCTGGCAGATCTTCTACGTCCTGTCCGACGGTCGCCATCGTCGCGAGCGGCCCGCGATGACCGGGGATGTGCTGGCCAAGCAGGGCGCAAGCGATTTCGGCAGGCAGCGGGTGAACCGGATCATTTCGGAATATCCGGGAGGCTGATATGCGGTCGGACGATCTAGCCTTTTGAGACATGCAGCTCGTGCTGCGTTCGCGGCTCTGCCACGATCCGGTGCTCGCCTTCGTCCGGCGCGCCGGCAGGGCCCGACCTCCGGCCGCGGCTTTTTGGGAGCCAGTCCCACCTCGTGCGTCGCAGGGAAACCCGCTGAACCCTAGGTAAGCGCCCTAGAGCATCGGCACCGGCCTGAAGGGTGCCAAAGCCCCGTCCATCACGTTCCGGGTTTGTTTGCCGACGCGGTCGGCCAGCAAGCGGTCCCATCCAGAGCGTTGCCTATCGTGCCGTGCCCGTGTCTGCTTCCAGCTTCCACGCCTCGCTCGCCGACGGTGAGGCTGTGCTGCGCTTCCCCTATGACGATCGACTGCGTCAACTGTTGCGCGCGCTACCCGGCCGCCGTTGGGACCCCGTCCAGCGGGCATGGTGCATCCCGCTCGATCCCGAGCGCGCGGAGGCGCTCGCACGCCTGTTCGCGAGCTTGTCGCCTGCGCCGGATGTGACCGAGGCGCTCACCCGCGCGATCGAGCGCCGCCGCGCCAGACGCCGCCCCGACGAGTGCGTGCTCGACCTCGCCCGGCCGGACGAGAACTGGTGGCTGAGCTTCGCCACCGACACCGCGCCCGAGCTCGCGCAAGCGCTGCTCGAGCACCCAGACGCCTACCGCCTGCCCGCAATCGGCCGCGCGCTGATCCCGCTTGACGGCCACGCCGCGCGGCTGGTCGACGAGCTGGCCACCGCCAGTTCCCGCCTGCGCCTGACCGACGACGCGGAGCACGCGCTCACGGAGATCAGACAAGGTGGGTCAACCGCGCCGGGGCGGGACTCGCTGGCCCACGATGTCGAGCTGCGCCGCGACCGCCGTGGGGAGCACTGGATCATGATCGCCGCCGCGCACGCGCCGCTCGCCCGTGTGCTCGCCGGCCGGGCCGGCCTGCGCGCGCTCGATGGTCCCGCCGAAGCGTTCGCGCTGGCCGCCGTCGAGCACGATGCCGAGTCGATCACCGAGCTGATCGCCGAGCTCGAGGCGAAGCGGATCGATCCGCGGGTGCAGCGCTGGCTGGCGCGTGCCACCACCTGGGTAGGCACGGTAGAGGTCGGCGGCCCGCACGAGCAGCCCGTGTTCCTGCTGCTCGGTGAGACCGCGCGCCTGCCGCGCGAGCTGCGCGAGCAGGCGGTGGGTACCACCGGCGGCGCGACCGTTCCGCTGACCCTCGGCTCGTGGCGGCTGATGGACGGCCGGCTGCGCGGCTGGATCAGCCATGGGGCGAAGCGATGCATCGCGGCGCTGCGGGAGGGCCGGCCCGCGCCGCCCGCCGTGCTAGAGCGCTCCGCGCTCCACGATGACCCGACGTTCGTGCTCGCGCCCGGCCACGACCCCACGCAGCTCGACGCGTTCGCGGCACTCGCGGGCGCCTCGCGCGGTAGACCCCACCGCGCGGAGCGCATCCCCGGAGGCGGAGGCGAGCAGGCGGGGCTCCCCTCGATCCGTGCCGATCCGTTCTGCATTCCGGAGCTCGACGGCTTCCTTGCCGCGCACGAAACCTGGGTCGCGCCCGAGGCGCTCACGCTGCTGCAGGAGGTCCGCGAGGAGCACGCCCGCGCCGCCGGCCTCGTAGCGCTCTCGGCGGGGACAGACGCGCCGCTGGACGTGCCCGGGCTCGGCGGCGAGCTGAAGCCCTTCCAGCGCGCGGGCGTGAGCTACGTGTTGGCACAGCGGCGCGCGTTCCTCGCCGATGAGCAGGGTCTCGGCAAGACGATCGAGGCGCTGGCGAGCCTGGAGGCCGACGCCGCCTACCCAGCGATCGTCGTGTGTCCGGCAAGCCTCAAGCTGAACTGGCTGCGCGAGCTCGAGCGCTGGCTGCCCGGCCGCAGTGCCCAGGCAATCGCCGGCACACGCTCGGACGCTCCGATCGCACCGGCCGACGTGACCGTCGTCAACTACGACATCGTCGCCGCGCGCCTGCCCGCGCTGCAAGCCCTATCGCCCCGCGCGCTCGTGCTCGACGAGTCCCACTACTGCAAGAACGCGTCCGCGAAGCGCACCCAGACGGTCCAGCGGCTGTCCGCGGCGGTGCCGCGCGAGGGCCTCGTGCTCGCGCTCACGGGCACGCCCGTGATGAACCGGCCGCCCGAGCTGATCTCCCAGCTGCAGATCGTCGGGCGACTGGGCGACTTCGGCTCGGGCGCACAGTTCGGCAAGCGCTTCCGCGGGCCCGACGCCCACCTGCGCCTGCACTGGCATCTGCGCGCGCGCTGCTTCGCCCGTCGCCTCAAGGCCGATGTCCTACCGCAGCTGCCGGCGAAGACGCGCGGCATCGTCCCGGTCGAGCTCGACAACGAGCCCGAGTACCGCCTCGCTGAGCGCGATCTCGTCGCGTGGCTGCAAAGCCAGCCGTTCGAGCTGCGCGAGCTCGACGCGCAGGTCGCGGCGGCGTTGCGCGCCGAGCGCCTCGTGCGACTGAACGCGCTCAAGCTGCTCGCCGCGCGCGGCAAGCTCCACGCTGCGCTCGCCTGGGTCCACGACTTCTGCTCCTCGGGCGAGCGGCTCGTCGTGTTCGCCCACCATCGCGAGATCCAGCGCGCCGTGCTCGAGCGCTTCCCGGCGGCGCTGCACATCCTCGGCGAAGACAGCCACACCGCGCGGGACGCGTCGCTGCGCGCGTTCCAGGCGCCCGACAGTGCCGAGAATCAGCTGATCGTCTGCTCAATCGAGGTCGCGGGCCATGGCATCACGCTGACCCGAGCCTCGAACGTCGTCTTCCTCGAGCTCGACTGGACGCCCGCCAGGCACGATCAGGCCGAGGACCGCTGTCACCGCCTCGGTCAACAGGACACGGTCAATGCCACCTACCTGCTCGCGGCTGGCACGGTCGACGAGACGATCGCCACCCTGCTGGAGCGCAAGCGCGCGGTGATCGGCGCCGTCACCGACGGCCGCGAGAAGGACGAGGAGGGCGTCGTCGACGCGCTCGTGCGCGAGCTGCGCGGCACGCCCTACCGACGGCTACGCGCGGTCGCGTGAGCGCGCTCTGCCGTTACGGCTGTCCGAGTACCGTGCGCTTGTCGAAGCGAGATCGGGTCTCGCAGCTGATGGCCGGGGGCATGATCTTGGCCCGCATGCCCCTATGCGAGCTGCTTGATGCGGTCGCGGGCGAGGAACTCCGAGCGCGTGACGCCGCGAACGTGTCGGACTGGCTCGCCTGGAGATAGAATACAAATAGAATACGACGGAGGCGGGTGGACTAGCGGTAACGGCGCAGAAACCTGCGGTGTGCAGGGCTTTCGCTAATCGGGGAGACTGGATTCGAACCAGCGACCGCCCGGCCCCCAGCCCGACGGTTCGCTTGGCACTGGGGTTGAGATGGCCCGAATTCAGGGGGTTGACCTTCTCCCGGACCGCGTACGTTTCGCTCAGTTTGCTCCCCGCTTTACTCTCGGCCACAGCCACTGGCGGCAGTCCACTGAGCGTGAGCTCGAGGTTGACGGAGTGTCACCAGGGACTGGCCGGCGTAGCACGGGTCGTGTCCCTGGCGAGAGTTCCGACACGCGTCGGTTCGCCAGTGACGGGGCAGCTCTGGGACGAGGTTTCTTCCACCGCCCCATTGAGCGGCTGTAGTCGCGGCAGAAGCCAGCTCCTGCGAGCGCCAGAGGCAAGCTCGTAGCTTGTTAGCCTGCGGTAGGACGCGCTCTGTCCTTCGAATGCGGACATCGCCTCCTGTCCGGCATCCCAGGTAGGCAGGCCCCCGCGCGGAGATCGAAGTCAACCGGTTGCCCCCGCCCATGGAGCACACGCGAGTACTTACGGCACCCCTCGACACGTACTTCACCTGCATGACGACCGGGATGTGCAAACAATCGGTCTGGTAGCCGGACTGTCGGACAAGGCATGTCTGCTTCTGCACAAAGATCCGCGTACGGCTCGCGCTCACCTGTCCCCTTGTGGTGTGATGTCCTGACGTCCCCGGGGGGACGCCGTAGAACAGGTCGGGGCGCTTTGGTCTGAAGGGCGCAGCCGGCTGCGCAGGCTCTCAAGATAGACTCACGTCGTAGGCGATCACGATCAGCGGACGCTCCCGACCTCAAGCGCACGAAGCTATACGGTCAGGCCTCCTTCTCTGCCCCTTCTGAGAGATGCGACCGGCAAGCCGAACACCCCGCATCCCCTCTCCCGGTCCGGGCCCCGATCGCGCGCGGCGCTCGCTCTCATCCGCACGCGCTGCCGCCGAGGAGCACGACCGTCTGTTGACGGCGATGGCGGGCACGATCGCCGAGCGAGGTTACGCAAGCACGACCGTCGCGGAGGTGATCACGCGCGCCGGGCTCTCGCGCCATGCCTTCCACCAGCACTTCGCCGACAAGCGGGCGTGCTTCCTGGCCGCCTACGACGCGATCGTGGCGGACTGGCTCGATTCGATCGCGACAGCCTACGGCAGTGGCGGTGACCCCCTGGCGCGCGCGCAGGCGGGACTGAGGGCCGTCTTCGAGGCGGCGAGCGCGAATCCCGCTGGCTTACGACTGGTGACGATCGAGATCGCTGGGGCCGGAGCGGCGGGGATCGCCCGCCGCGAGAAGCTGATTGGAAGCTTCGAAGCGCTCCTGCGCGAAAACCTCGCGCTGGCCCCCCGGCGCCAGAGCACGATTGCAAACCCCGTGCTGCGCGCGCTCGTAGGAGGGCTGAGCAGGGTCCTCCACACGCACGTGCAGAGCGCCAGGTCGGCGGAGCTACCCGAGCTGATCGGCGACCTTGTGCGGTGGACCACCTCCTACACCGCGCACCCCGCGATGATCAACCTCCGTGACCCTGAGCCCAACAGCCCAGCCACATTCGAAGGCCTGTGGGGCGGACGGGCTCCGGGAACTCTCTGGCTCGGCCCCCCCGGAGGCGGCACGCGCGAGGTCGCAAGTGGCCATCGTGGTGTGTCGCGCAGCCTCGCCGTTCACACTCAGCGCGAGCGTATCATCGACGCCGTCACGAACCTCAGTGCCGAGCGAGGTTATGCCGCGACCGCGCTTGGGGACATCACCAAAGAGGCCGGCGTCTCGCTATCGACCTTCTATCAACAGTTCAGCGGCAAGGAGGACGCGTTCCTCGTCGCCTACGAGCTCGGCCACGCGAAGGGCCTTGCGATCGTCGAGGGCGCCTTCTTCACCGAGGCCGACTGGCGATACGGCGTGCGCGCAGGACTGTCTGCGCTGTTCGACTTCCTGGCTTCCGAGCCCTCCTTCGCGCACATGGCGCTCGTGGAGGCCCTTATCGCCACCCGGCGATCAGCCGAACGCTCAAACCGGGGGGTCAGCGCCTACACACAGATGCTGGTTCCTGGGCTTCAAGAGGCCGAGGATGGATCGCGGCCGCCCCCCGTGACGGTCGAGGCGGTCACGGGGGGTGTGTTCGAGCTGTGCTTGAGCTATGCCCTGAGGGGGCGCATCGGCGAGCTGTCCGAGCTCGTGCCCCGGGCTACTTACTTCGCGCTCACGCCCTTCATCGGTGCCGATGAGGCGGCGCGGATCGCGACGGAGGGGGCGTCACAGCGCTCGCAGGAAGCCCCGGCCGCGCCAGGACGGCACGGGCGCCGTGGCCAGGGCCAAGCCACGGCGCCCGTTATCGAGCCCCGGCGTACGGCGAGGGGGAGGGTGGACCGCCCGCCGGGGCCCTTCTTGACGTGACCGGGAGGCGGGGGACAAGGTCACGCTCAAGCCCGTAACGGTCGCTATCTGCTCTTGCCTTTGCTCTTCTTCCTGGAGTTAGCGCTCTTATGCTTGGGGCAGCCCGAGACCGCGATCCTGGTCGTCTGTTTGACGACCGCGCCGTTCTGCCCCGTGATGACGGTCGGCATGACCAGCGCCACCCCGACCTGTCGGTGCAGCTTGCGCGCCCTGTAGACCACACGGCCACCCACGCGCACCCGCACTCGCCGGGTAGTCGTCACAACACGCGAGCAGAGGTTCGCGTTGGAGGCGAGCACCGAGTGCGGCCCCTGGGGCAGCACCAGGTCAAAGCTCGTGACCGGCGCGTCCGGGACCGACCTGAAGCTGCTGATCGTGACGCCCTTTTTGATGTCGGTCTGCCCGTCGAGGATGAGCGTGATCCCTTCGCCCTGCAGCACTATCTCAAGGTCGGGGAATTTCGCGCCGCCGTGTGAGACGAGGTAGGCCGGTCCCGTGAGCGAGCTCCTAAGCACCGGCGTTACGGCTGTCGCCACGCCGACCACAGACGCGGCTGGGCACGTAGCGGGGTTGGCGTCGAACACCGCAGCCAGGCACGCTTTCTGCAGCGTCGTCAGCCTCGAGGGCAGCTGCTTGGGCAGTTCGACCTTGACTTTCGCGATGTTCGCTTGGCCCGGCCCGGATGTGACCTTGACGTGCAGGTAGGCGCCGTTTGCTTTGCTGGTCTTGGCCTGCGTTAGTACCGTGAACGTTGGCTTGAACGGAAGAGTCGCGCAGTTGGCGGCCTGATAGCGCGATGACACGGCCGCGGTTGCGCCCCGCGTGCTTTTCAGCAAGCCTTCTATCGCCATGGGCTGGCAGTTGGTTGGGTTGAAGATGAAGCCTTCACGGTTGATGGTCACGTTGACCGTCCTGATCTGCAGCGGGATGCCGTCCAGAGTCTGAGGCAGCGCGTCACTTGTGATCGTCAACGCGGAGGTGCTTCGATCGACGTTGATCGCCGCTCTCACGATCACATTCCCGAGGTTGAACGGGCCCGCCAGGGCTGGTACCACGATCGAGAGGCCGAACGGGGCACCCTTGTAGCCATCTGTCAGGTATACGCTTCCACCCAGGAAGAAGGGGTTGGTGCCCGGTCCCGCGCCGACCGTGGTGGTCCCTATCTGGCTCTGTGGAGGGCACAGTCCTAATTGGGCCTGTGCCTGCGGGCAGAGCTGGACTTTGGAGAGCATCCCGAGAAGCCCCGGCGGGGTGTGGACGGTGATCCCTTCGAGGTCTTGGTCTTGGTCGGTGCGGGAGAAAGTCACGGTCTCGGGGCTGAACGCGCTGGCCTGGTTGTTGATGGTTCCTGCCGTGAACGATGGGTAGAACTGCGGGCTCGGGCAGCCGGTCACCTGGAAGGGTTCGCTCGATGGTTCGGCGGGAGTTTCGCTGCTGTACGGCGTCAGCTGCGAAGTGACCCGCAGCGGCAGGCCGCAGGTAGAGGGATTCGCGAGCGGCGCCCTTGACCCCCCGTGGAGTGTCAGGGTCAGGTCTTCGAAGGGAAGCTGTGGATCTTCGTCGAACGTGGTCGTCAGCTGGCCCGTGCTCTGGTCCACTGACACCGATCCCTCGACCTTGATCCTCACCCCTGAGCCCTCGGCCTGCAACAGGAGCCTGATCATCCTGCCCGCCTGAGCGTCGCTGGGCGTGCATGGAGAACAGTCGGGCTGGCCGAGGAACACCGTCCCTTCGAGTGGGCTCGCAACCAGCGGCGTGGCGATCTTCACGCTGCCGATCTCGGACGCGTCTGCACACATCGCGGGGGCAGGCGAGCGTAGCGCGAACTGTTCCTCTGAGCAGGCCCGCAGGCCGTCTGCCGCCGATGGAGAGATGACCGTTCCTGCTGGCAGCGTCACGACGGCGCGTTTGAGGTCCGGCGTGGCCAGCCCGTTCGGGTCCTCGTTCTGTGGCACGTGGATCCGGACCGTGTAGCCGCTCGGCGCGCCCGCCTGAGTAACTTCGGGTTCAGCGGCAAGGGAGGGCTGGAATAACAATTTGTCACAGCCCATCGGACTGGGCATTGCTGACCGTTCGGTGCGCCAGTTTGGGTCCCGCAAGTCGGGTGTGCCGAGGGCTTCAACTGTCCCCTGATTGCGCCAAGAGTCGGCCGCCAGGAAGGTCGCGAGCGACGGCAGACCCGCCGTAAGCGGGTTGCCTTCGCACACCTGGGAGCTCGTCAGAAACGCGGCCGGCGCGCCGTCGCCCTGTCCACCGAACGACTGAAACCCGACACGGCTGATCGTTGTACTATAGGGCCCCGGACCGTTATGCTCAGCTGGGACCCCCCACAGCGTAACGGAGGACGATACTACGGGATCTGCCTCGGCGAGCGATGGCGCCGACACGTACACCCTGTATTGCCCATCTGTGCCGCGTCGGACGCTGGTGTCGAGGCGTACAGGAAAAGCGATAGTCTCGAACGCGAACGCCGCGGGCTCGCCGACGTACGGCCTGATGTTATATATCAATGACACCTGCTGTAGTGCCGCGTTACTCGTTCCAGGGCTGAAATTGATCTCCGTGGTAGCAACACCGACTGCTGCGTCTGGAGGGCACGCAAACTTAGCGACCCGGTCTGCGTCACACTGAGGCGTTGCAGTGGGATTTCCCACGAGCCCCGGCGGAAGCTCAACGCTGGCGTCCTTCAGCGAGTCAGCCGGAAGGTTCGGCTCTGACTGATGCAGGGAGAACGATGTGGTTACGTTGGGGTGCGCGCCCGCCTGCCGGTTGGACAGTACGGTCATAAACGCGGCCGGTCCAAACAACACCGGCGAAAAGTCGAGCGTTATCGGCATGGTCGTTGGTTCGCTCGTCGAAACGGTAACTGCTTCCCCTCCGGAGACCGTCGCCTGATTCATAACACTGGGCGATGTCGGACTCGCCGTCGCCGCGACGGTGATTGTTACCGTGAGAGGGTCGCCAGGCGCGACGCCTTCTTCGTAAGTACATGTGAGTGTCGCCAAGGCGCATGATAGCCGCCGCGGTTCGCCTGCTTCATCCTCAGAATAAGGGTCTTCGCCCGCTATTTCTGTCGCGGTGAGTCCTTCAGGAAGGGAGTCGGTAATCGTGACCTGCCCACTTGTCGCTGATTCCCCTACATTTGTCGCCGTTATCCTAATCAGATTCCCTTCGCTGCCGGGCACAAACCGTGTGGGACCGGCCACTGAGGTGATCGCCCACGCCGGCGGTGTGGCAGCAACGGCAGACGGGGCGCCGAGTCCTATCACGAGCAACGTGATGAGAACACTGAGGCGAAGAGCGACTCGACAAGGTGGGCGGAGCGCTCTGCCACTGCAACGTGCCGGTGCCCAACGCGGACCGGGCGACAACGCGTGGAGGCGAATTCGCCGCCGGAACATCGCTTGAGGCGACGTTCTCATGATCGACTGCCTCGTTTCGCCGGCTTGCCGTGCTTGGCCCGCGGTCCATACCTTTTCCTCGCACGCGCCCGACACGTGGCTCGCTTCTTCCTGGGCTTGCGCTTGCACGCCTTCAGCGCCTTCACAAGCTTCTGGTTTCTGGATTCGGTCTTGGGCGGCCGCGCTTGCGATTCCGCGACGGCCGTCAGGTTGCCAGAGCCAGAGAGCAACGCGCTCGACGGAGTCGCGAAGCTCGGCGGGCTGGTCGCTGGCCCCCGGCAGTCCATTACACACTCCGACGTAAACGATGTCTGGGGGAAGCCACCGTTTACCCGAGCGTCGTACACGTCATACCCACCGTCGGTGTCGCTCGCCGCCAAGCTCGCCGTCGTGGCGAAGAACACATCGGAGCCGGACTCACTGTTGTCCAGGAAGAACGACGGCTGCGAACCGGTACCCGAGGAGATCAGACGCGCCCTGCCTTCCTCCCACTCGTACACGTCGCGCACTCCGTTGGTATCGGTCGCAACCAGCGCTTGCGGAGTATCGAAGAACACTCGCGTGCCGTCCGCGCTCACGCCCCGATTGCCGACGAGATCACCAGCGCCCGTTTCATGTTCGCCGTCTCTCGGCTGATCGGAGTTCGACATTTTCGCATCGCCGGAAGGGATGACTCCATTCCCCGGACACGACACGCAGCCCAATTCAGCAGTGCGCGTGTCATACCGGTACACCTGCTGGTAGCCGGCACCATTGTTCGCCGGTTCTGTGCCGGTACTCTCCGTCGCTTCCGGGGTCGGTGCGTTCGTCTCGAAGACGAGCACGGCGCCATCCTGTGAAATGTTCGCCGGTGCAACAACCAGGTGTCCTTCGGTCGGTTCGGTGAACGGCGGTTCGGGAAGCGCCGCGATTTTCGTCACTTGGCCACTCGTCCACAAGTACAGAGAACCTGTCCGTTCTTCCGTATGTTCTTCCGTATATTTGATAAATGCGAACTCTGACCCATCGGGCCTGGACGCGACGATGGGCTCCGTGACGCCCGGCAGATACCTCAAAGTTTCGGCAGCGACATCGAACTCGTATGTCCACGGCCCAGCGCCACTAGGTTCTTCACCACTTGTGCTCCTAGCCAACTTATCTGCGCTCTTGAAAAAGACCCCTTCTCCGCTCGACAACGCATATGCGTAATTCGCTTCTTCACAACTCGCAACGCACAGTGCGGACGGTTGAGCGGGCGTTATTCCTGTGTCTCCTGGTGTTCGCTGTTCTGGCACCGTGTAGCCCGGGGCCGGCTGGTCGCCTTCAAAGGTGTTCCTTGACACAAGCACGGTCTTTTCCCCGTTCTCGCGAACGTACAGCTCGACCGGGTCGCTCGGCGGATGGGCCGAGTACGGGTCTGGACTCACAAAAAGCGCGCGCGAGCCGTCGGCCGAAACCTGGTTGGCAAAGAAGTCGGGCGTGTCGTTATGGAGAAATTCGCCAGTGTTAGCGGGCACCGCGCCGTAGGGGTCGAGCGATCCGTCGGGCAGTCTGCCCGCCGAAGCGAGTGTCCCGTTGCGCCATTCAAAGAAGCCCCACGAACGGCCACCACCTCCTTCTGCTTCGATTTGTTCGGCGCGAGCCCCTTCGCCAGCAAGCAGTGTCCCAAAATATGTGAAGTAGATCACGCCCGAGCTTGACGGCGGACCAGCCGCGGCGGCCAGTTCGGCGACCACTCCGGGCGCCGGCACTGGGTTTGGAATAGTTGGCATGCTCACCCATGCCGGTTCCACCGTGGTGTCTTCCCCTGTCAGGTAGAGATTTGACGCGAAGCGGCTATCGCCACCGTAAGCTACGTAAGGTGCCGGCGTGGCGAATGCAAAGCTCGATAGCGCCGGCGAGGGAAAGAAGTTGTTGCCAAAGGGGCCGGAGGGAGCATCTTCAATAGATTGGGTGCCTGCGGCTCGCGGTAGAGCTCCGCGTGTCCGCCAACCCTGATTAGTCCGCTGCGAAACCGAGTAGGTAGGACCCACGCCCGTCGGTCCTGGTCCGAGTGCAGCGGATGTGCCGTAGACGATCCTTTCTCCATCGGCCGTCGCGACCGCATAACGCGCACGTCCGCCTATAGCCCCAGCCTCGTTACCCCCCTTTTCCGTCGGCGAGACCTGCTCGTACACACGACCGTCCGGAAGGCCTGCCCCTTCCGCGATGGCTGTCGATCGCCCGAGCGCTTTCGGCACGGTCACCACCACCATACAAACGACTATCCAAAGCGCTCGCACCGATAACGACGGTAGTCTTGCCCAGCGGGAGGTTGGGAGGGCGTGCCTCTCGCTGCTCTCCTCGACCTCACCAATGGTCATGTCTCGCTCCACCTCCCTCCTATCTCCGTCCTCCCACGCCGCAAGATCGACGACTCGCACTCAAGCAGCGGTCGGTGGCCGGATGCTCCAATCTGTTTGGGGGGCGAGAGCGTGGCTCCGCCCCCCAAACGGATGCTAGTCGTTAGCGTGCAGCGTCCGATGCACCTAGTTGATTAAAACTCCCGTCACTTCGTTTTTGCCCGTGTATTCACCGTTGGTAAACGTGCCCGCGCCGCCCGGGCAGAACGAGCTATCGGTGTACGTGATGCCTTTTACTTCGGGTGTGATTTCCGAATTGCCCGCGGCCGGTTTGTTATTTGTAGCAGTGACTTTTTCGAGCGAACTCTGCGCTTTGACCGTCACTTTGCAGGTAACTGCTGTAATCACGGTTTCGCACGTTTTGCCGGCTTCCGAAATCACGCTCACTTTGCCGTGATGGACTTTATCGCCTGTCTCTGGTTCGTTATCGATCGGTTCGAGGAATTCGTATTCGCACCCTTTGTTTTCGACTGTTGCTGAGCCGATCCCGGGTACTTCACATTCCGAGTACGTATATTTGACTTTGGCGGTCGTTGATTTTTTGGTCGCCGGGACAACTCCTTCGTATTTTGCTTTTTTGCATTCGACTGTGCCCGCGTTGGTTTTGAATTTTTGCGTGGCCAGCTGTTTCCCGGTGAATGTCGTGCCAGCCGCCCCGGAGTATTCGTATTCGTCAGGCGGCTCAGCAGACGCGACCGCTACTGCGCTAAACGCGAACGCCGCAACGAGGGCTAGCCCTATCGATCGTCTCCGACTCATTAGTTTCTAACTCCCTTACGTTGGATTTCGTCGACCGGCCCCGAGGCTCTCGTCCTTGGATCGAAGATCGCTCCGGCGCCGACGCCGCCCGTTAGCTGTGCCTTCCCGCAAACGGGGCGGTGCTGCGTGGTCTACCAGATCGCACGAGCTAGGTCAAGGGCAAAGTAGCAAGACGTTTCCTGGTTGTTCGTAGAGCGCAGTCCCGCTGCGTGTTCAGTTCCGCCGATCGGTATGGAGGAGGGGGTTTACCCGGTCGGAGGCCGGCGCCCCGTGGATCTTGGATAGGTCAAATGATCGCGCTCGATCGGCTCAGCACGCGCCGTGGCGCGAGAGGTGCCAGACGCCTTGAAAAGGGGCTGCGGAGCCGAGCACGGGCGCGCGTTCGGGTATGCTTGCCGCGCTCCGCCGGTCCTCGGATCGGCGTGGGTTTCGTTGATCGGCGCCGGGGCGCTCGTCTTAGATCGAAGAGGCTCCGGTGCCGACTCTTCGTCCGCAAGCGGGCGATGCCGCGTCCTGTCGCCACGCTTGGTCTGCGAGGGCGCGGCCCTCATCGGCTGGACGAGTGTTCGACCGGGCCACCCGGCTCCCGGGCCGAGCGCCGCGCCCGATCAGTGATCCGGCGATCCCTCGCGTGCGTATACCCTGCGCGAGCCAGGAACGTCTTATCGCGTCGCGCTCGCAAGCGAGCTTCCTGGCGGTATCGCGATGGCGCCGAGAACTACGACAGCACCCACGCCGTCCCCCCGGCCGCGCTCGGGGGGACGGCGGCTGAGCCGTGAGCAAGTCCTGGCCGAGCAGCGCCTGCGCCTGATGATGGCGATGGTCGAGGCGATCGGGCAGAGCGGCTACCGGGCAACGACGGTGGCCGATGTAGTCGCCCGTGCGGGCGTGTCACGCAAGACGTTCTACGTGCACTTCGCCAACAAGCGGGACTGCTTCCTCACCACCTACGATGCGGTTTCAGCCCGCGCCACCCGCCGGCTCGAGAAGGCCTATCGCGAGGCCGCACGCTGGCCCGAGCGCGTGGAGGCGACGATCGGAGCGTTGTTCGGGGCTGCGATCGAGAATCCCGCCGCCCTGCGCTTGGCCACGATTGAGATCGCAGCGGCGGGTCCTGCCGGGATCGAGCGCCGCGAGCGCTCGATCGCGCGCTACGAGCGCTTCATCCGCGATGCCGTGGAGATGGCCCCGGGTGAGGGCCGGATCTCCGAGACGACCGCGCGGGCGATCGTCGGCGGCCTCTACGGGATCCTTCAGCGCAGGGGCTCGTCAGGAGGGCACTCGGGGCTGCTCGCGCTCGTCCCCGACCTGGTGACGTGGGCTACTTCCTACTACCCGACTCCTGCTGCGATCACCAAATCCCCCACCCGCGCTGCCCGAAAGCACCCCGGGTTCGCGGGGGGGCGCGCGCCGGGGACGCTCGCGCGCCCCTCGGCGTTCATCGCACGGCGGGGGCTCGCGCGCGGGAACCAGAACGTCTCACGCAGCTTCGTAGTGCACAGCCAGCGCGAGCGGATCCTCGACGCCGTCGCGAACCTCGTCGCGACGAAGGGATACGCAGCCTTGGACGTTAACGACATCGCCGAGCAGGCTGCCATCTCGCTAAAGGCCTTCTACGAGCACTTCGCCGACAAGGAGGACGCGTTCCTGGTCGCCTACGAGCTCGGGCACGCCAAGGGCCTCGCGCTGGTCGAACGGACCTACGCCGCACAGCCCGGCTGGCGCGAGGCGGTGCGCGCGGGTATCTCGACCCTCTTTCACTTCCTGGCCTCCGAGCCCGCGTTTGCGCACATCGCGCTCGTGGACGCCCTGACCGCCACCACACATACTGCCGAGCGCTCGAGCGTTGGTGTTAGAGCGTTCGCACGCATGCTCGTTCCTGGCCTCGAGGAAGCCCCTGGCTACGCCCGGCCGCCCGCCGTGACTATCGAGGCGATCGCCGCCGGCGTATTTGAGCTCTGCCTGCACTACGCGGTCCAGGGCAAGATCCGCGAGCTGCCGGAGCTGACCCGCGATGGGACCTATATCGCACTTGCGCCGTTCATCGGCGCCGAGGAGGCGGCGCGCGTGGCGACCGAGGCGGCGGTGTAGGCCGCACGGGAGGCCTCAGAGTTGAACGAGAGGCGACCGAGGTGGCGCTGGACAGTCTTCGGGGAGACGCTCTCGACCCACCCAGCCGACTCTGGCTGTGTGCCAGCAGGCCGGGACGCAAGCATCACGATCCCACCGAACTAGTCGTTACTCGCGGGCGGTGACGGGGGCCGGCACCGGCGCCGATGCGACCAATATGCGACCACGAGCCGCTGGAGACGTTGTGCGAGGGCCGGAACGGAACCGCCAATCCAGCGGTCGTGTCATTTACCAGGGATTTACGGCGAAGAACGGCGAGAAGCGGTGAGACGATGAGCGCGCCCGGAGAGATTCGAACTCCCGACCTTCGGTTCCGTAGGCCTACTCTCGATCGCCGACAAAGCGTTCGACGCCGAAACGTTCGGCGCACGGAATAATGCTCAGGGACGTATCCGGTGCGAATTGGCCACGGCGAGCAACCTCTGAATCCCACGGACCCCGAATCCGGCCAGGACCAGGCGATGCTCTTTCGAGCTCGCCTGCTCGCCGTGCTCGGCGCGATCGCGAGCAGTGTCGGCGTCGTCGGCTTCGTGGCGGTGGTCGGCGGGATGATCGTTTGGATTCGCTTCGACTCGTTGCACTTGCCGGCGGACACGATCGTCGCCTCGATACCGCGCACGAGCTTGATCGTGATCGGGCTCTCGACGCTGATCCCGTTCATCCTCCTCGGCCTTCTCGCGGTGATTCTCGCGTATCTCTTCGCGGCCGATAACCTCGTACCGAGCCGCCCCTGGCGCGATGTCAGAACGGTGTGGGGGAGTCAGAACCCTCCGGCCAGCAGTGGTCCGCCGTCGACCGTGCTGCCCACCGTGGGCGCCGCCGCAGAGCAACCCGACCAGGACTCCAGCGAGATGGCGCTCGCATCGCTCGTGCAACAGGCTGGAGAACTCGCCGCCGATGCCGCCTCAGCTGCAGACTTCGGTCGCGTGAAAGTGGTCGTCCAGCGTCATCAGCAGCTGAAAGCGCTGCAGCGCGAGCTGGACCGGATCACCGACTGGATCGGAGTTCTGCGCCGTATGGCCGACCCGAGAGCCGACACGTTGAGAGATCAGGCCGCCGTCGGCAAAGTGGCGCTTGAGCAGGCCGACGAACAGATTGACGAGGCGCTGGCGATCGCTGCGAGGAGAAGCCGGAGCTCGCTGATCACCTGGATCCTCACGGTCCTAGTCTTGGCGCTAATCGAGCTCGGGATCGTCTTCCTCGTGGGCGCGCCATCCTACCTCCAAGACTTCCTGCTGTTCGTGCTCGGGACGCTCCTCGCGCTGATCACGCTGTTCATCGGGATCAGGACGCGGGGCTTTGCCATCTTCGGCGTGTCGATCTTCTCTACAATCCTGTTGTTCGGCACCGCCACCACTCTGCTGCGCACCTACCACGTGCCGAAGGTCCAGCCAATCGCGGTCCTGCGCGCTGGACACGACGCTGGGCTGACCGGCTTCTTCGTCGCCGAGACCTCGGAAAGGGTTTACCTCGTGAGGGTCTCCGCCAAGCCGAGAGGCAGTCAATTCGAGACCTCGTTCCCCCGGCTGGTGGTCGTGCCCCGCAGTAACGTCGTAGCGATGGAGGTCGGGCCCCTCGAAGACCGCCAAGAAGCCTATGGGACGAGCTATAAGGAGCTGCGGGAGCTGTGCGGACAGCGCGTCGCCGAAGTGTCACCCAAGGCCGCGCCGAAAGTCTCGTGCGGCAAGCAGCCGGGCCTCGTCACGCAACGCTCTAGTGCCGGTTCCACTAAACGCCGCCATCGATCCGCAGGACACAAACGCCAAACCACGCGAAAATCGCGAAGCACCTCGGCATCACACGTTGACCCCCAACTCCGGCGGACCCTCCTACGTGAGCATCCACCCGATCCGTGAGGCATCTGCTGATCCGCCGGGTTCCACGGCACCCTGCGCAGATCGAGCCGTCCACCACACGCGGGATGCTGAGCGCCGTCCGGAGAACATTGGACTCCAAATTGGACCCAGCGGCTTGCATGTTCCAACCCGCAGTCGAAAAGAGGGCCTCCATTCATGGGCCCTATGTCTAGTCGGGGAGACAGGATCAAGACGGGTGCAGGAGCCTGCTATCCCGGCGGCTACGCCAGCGCCTGCTCCCGAACTGCTCCCCAGCGCCGCAAAAAAACCGCTCCGCAGGAAGAATCTGCGGAGCGGCTTGACCTACTTGTTGCGCCTGGCGCGCGCCCACTCCATAAGTCCAAGAGCGACACTGCACGCCGACAAAACAACGCTCGCGACCTGCATCCCAATAGTTCCTTTCGGATATTGGGACCACTACCGCGAGCTGGATTCACATGGCAACGCCGATGATAGTCGATCACTCGGCCTAGCCCGCGACTCGGCGCAGGGGCTCAATCGCGTCCCACGCCGCAAGCACGCGTGCCCGAGCACCTGCCTCACTCGGGTGCCCGTAGAGCTCCTGCTCGGCCGCCGGACAGTCATCGTCGCCGTACGCGGTCTGGCCTTTGGCGACCGCACCGCGAGCACGCGCCGGCTCAGGGTCGCCGACACGGTCGACCTCGAGCGAGAGCCGGAGAACCCCTTCGACGCGAATGCAATCCGCGTGCGCCTCGTCGACGGCGCCGAGGTCGGCTACGTCGCGCGCGAGGCCGCACGTGAACTCGCGGCTCACCTCGACGCCGATCCTCATGCCTTCGAGGCCACCGTGAGGGAGGTCGACGCTGACGGTGGCCTCCTGCGCCTGGAAATCACGCCGCGCTGAGACCGGCCCTGTTTCGGGATCACGCTGCTCCCGAATCGCTCCCGAACGACTAGAAGCTAACGATCCCAACCCTGAGGCCGCGCACTCCCTTGCACCCGTTTGCAGCGGCTTTGCAGGGAGTTTGCACTCCGTTGCGCCGCACTGCACCATCCGCTAATCAGTCGGGGAGACAGGATTTGAACACCGACCGCCCGGCCAACAGCCGTGTACCCGAAAGTGCGGCGCGAGTGCCGTGAGGCAGTCGAGAGCGCAGGGGGCCGCATGATCGTCGGTGAGTACTCCGACGAGGCGTTCTCGGCATTTGTCGGCAGTCGTGGCCCGGGGCTTGCAGAGGCGATGCGGCATGCCCAGGAGCTCGCGCGCGAGGGCACCGTCGAGCTGTGGGCGCAGCACAGTGATCGTCTCGCGCGCGGTGATGGACGCTCCGCGAGGCATGCGGTCGAGGTTGCGCTGTGGGCGCTGAAGAACGATGTCAGGGTGAGGACAATTCAGGACCCCGAGACTTTCAGGGACCTGCTGTACGCGGTCGTCACGGGCCAGCGCAACCACGAGGACTCACGTCGCAAAGGCCTTGCCAGCGCGGCTGGACGAAGACGGGCGGTCGAACGGGGCGAGTACACGGGAGCCAAGTCCGACGGCTACACGCGGGTGGTCGAGGTCGACGCCAGCGGCGCCGTCAAGAAGCGACTGGACGTCGATCCCGCGCGCCGCCCCTTGATCGAGATGATCTTCCGCATGGCGCTGCGCAGAAAGGGCACCGCAGCCATCGCGCGCGCTATCAACGAAGCCGGCTGGCAGACGAAACCGCTGATCGGCTGGCAGCGCCCTAAAGCGTGGGACGTGCAGAGCGTGCTCGATGTCTTGAACAACCCGCGCTACGCCGGCCTCGCGGCGCACAAGGGCGAGGTGATCGCGCGCGGAAACTGGCCCGCATATATCACCGAGCGCCAGTACCACCGCATCAAAAACAGGCGCTCGCGGCCGAAGCCGACCAAGACGCCACGAAAGCGCGACACCTTCCTGCTAGCGCGCCTCGCCAAGTGCGGGATCTGCGGAAGTTCGCTGCACTGCTTCACAGACGAGAGGCGATCCGACGGTACGTTCCCTCGCCGCTATCTCTGCTGGAGTCACAATCGCGGCGGCAACGGCAGCCCCCGCTGCCCGTCGCTCCCGATGGACGCTGATCTCATCGAGGCGATGTTTGCCTCGACGATTCACAGGTTTCTTCTCGAGGGCGAGGAGGACGAGACGATGCAAGCCGAGCTCGCTACGTTTGAGGGAGCGTGGGTCGACTCCCCGGAGCGCCAGCGTGTGCTCGATGCGGTTCTTTCGGGCGACGAGGTCGCGTTAGATCATGGGCTTGAAGCTCTGCTCGCCCGAGTGGCGCCCGAGGCAATGTTGCTGAAACGAATCGCAGCATCCAGCCGGATCGGTCGCCAGCTGGACCTGGTCCGCTGGGTCGAGAGCTGGGCGGCGGATGAGCTTGCCGGTCGAACAGACTCCTCGCGCGCCAAGACCCGCGAGCTGAATGCGGATTTGCGCACACGGTTCAGCCGCGTGTCGGTGGCGATGGATGGACGCTACGTCGAGATCGTGGCTCACCGCCGGGCGTCGAACACCGGGCGCAACGGCGAGCGCCGCATCAACGCGCGCTTCGATCGACGCGAAGCGCAGCGCTACCTCCCGCTCGCTCGCAGGAGCAAGCCCCTGCACAGGATGTGGGACGACGCAGAGATCATCGCGTCACTTCAGGATTGGGCGGCCACACATAGCCGTAGCCCGAAATGCACGGACTGGTCGCGGGCAAGCTGGGATCGCCCAGACGACCTGACCGTCAGGCGGCACTTCGGCGGGTGGAGGAAAGCGCTGAGGCGCGCAGGTCTGAAACCGGATGGTCGCGAGTATGACCGCGCGGCGCCGAGGTGCTACAAGCAGTGGAGCACGTCGGCCGTCGTGCGCGCCCTGCAAGACGCCACGCGCGCAGCGGGTCGGCCGCCAAGAAGCACCGAGTGGTTCCGTGCCGCTCCCGATCACCCGTGCTCGACCACCGTCCGCGAGCGCTTCGGCAGCTGGCCGGCTGCGCTTGAGGCGGCGGGGCTGGACGGCCGCTGAGGGTGCGCCGACTTGATCATCGAGGGCTCGCGTTGGTCGCAAGGCAGGCGGCGACCAGCTGGGGCGGATATTCGGCGACGAGCGGTTGGCGCTCGTTCAGGCGCCGCTCAATGGAGCTCGAGTAGGTCGGACAATCTTGTCTCCCTGTCCAGGTCGGGACCGTTGCGAGCGGCTGACTCCAAGGCTGTCAGTCGTCACGGCCGGTACCTAAGGCACGAGGGTCACGTATCGTCCTGGATCGTGGCTCTCGCGTAGCAGCTCAAGGTGCCATTTATATAAAGGCTGGTGCCGCCGGTGCCGGAAGGCCCGCTCGACCAGCTGTCGGTCAAGCTCCACGACTGTCCTACGGCAAGCGTCGCGTCCAAGCTCGCGTTCGCGTTCGGCGCCCGGACAGGTGTCTCGATCGCGGTCGCGCCCTCGGTCCGGAAGACCTCATCGAACGCGGCGCTGAACTTCGAGTCGCGGTCGTGGATCACGAAGCGAAGTGGCTGCGCGCGCTCGTCGAGGTCATGCACGAGGTTGCGCGCCTGCTGAGCGACCCATCGGCCACTCGGATTCGGGCTTGAGCCGGCGAGATGGACGCGTCGGCTGGCGATCTCGATGAAGAAGAGTACGTAGTCGCGTCGCAGGAACGCGGTCTCGACCGTGAAGAAGTCGCGCGCAAGGGTGCTCGCGGCCCTGTGCGTGAATGAAGTCGCGCCACGACGGCCCGGTTCGGCGCGGCGCGGGCGGGATTCCCTCCCTACGTAGCACGCCGCGCACCGACGTCTCCGAGACCGAGATGCCGAGCATGCGCAGCTCCCCGACGATGCGTCGCGCGCCCCAGCGCGGGTTCTCTCGCGCGAGGCGGACGATCAAGACGACCACGTCGCGACCGAGCCGTGGGCGCCCGGGTCTGCGGTGCTCGAACGTCCAGCGGCGCTTGAGGATTGCAGCGTGCCAGCGCAACAACGTCTCGGGCGTGACCGCAAAGGCGCTCCAGCGCGTGCGTGGCAGAAGGCGGCTGAGCGCGGCGAGCAGCGTCCGGTCACAGGTGCCATAACGCGGACGCGGTGCCTGGCGACGCAGCACGCCGAGTTCGTGGCGCAGCACGAGGATCTCGACCTCCTTGCGCTCGGACGAGCGGCCGAGCAGGACAACCAGTTCGAAGACGCGACGGAGCGCCAGGTACAGAAGTGCGTGCACGCATCACCTCTTGGGTCGCGGAGCGAAGCGCCGCAGACTACGCAAGTCTGACTCCGAGCCGCGTACTAGCCTGACGGCGTCGCAGGGCGATCGGGTTTATGCGCCCTACGAGCATGCCGAGCACCCGATTTTCACTCGACGCGTCCTCACTAGGCCCAGATGTGGGGCAGTGCTGAGCGGGCGTTGCCGCCTCAAGCCGTGTGAGCGCGTTGCGAGGCGCCTTGACGACCATGATACGGGCGGTTCTATCTCGCGTTGAGCCTTGCCGATCAGTCGCGGCCACCGTCTTGCCGGCGCAGCAATCCAAGCGCGCCCGTGTCGCGCCACGCCCCACGGGGCGCAGCGCGACACGACGCGCTTAACGCGTCACCGTCAGCCGCCGTCGGCCGATTCGATCCAGGATTCAGCTCGCTTTGATCTCAAGTTTTTCTTCCGTTTCGTATCCCATGGGGCCGGAGAACCCAGATTCACCGATCAGGCCGACCTGTTCTTTGAATAGCCACACCGGTTCGGCGATGGTAGCTTCCAACGTAGCTTTCGGTCCGCCTTCGAAGCTTTCCGGAACCTGTTTGCCTTCTTCCGAGACAACGTAAACTCTCGTTTTGAAGGTCATCTGGTCCACCGGCTGCACTTCAGCGATGACTGAATCGCTGATGATCCACTCCGACTGCCGCACTTCTACCCCATTGCAAAGCGGCTCCGGAAGACACACGTGGTAACACGTGAACTGCAGCATTCCTGGTTCCGGAGGCGGCGGAGACTTGAGCTCGAGCCCAACGGTCGGGGTTGCCCCCCCTTTGATCAAGCCAAGTTCGGCTTCAATGGGGTGCAGAGTATGGATGACGTCGAAGCCGAAGGGCACAATGTCTTCAGGTGTGGTGCCGCAATCCATGTGTGGTCCGGCGTCTGGCCCACCGCAGCCTTGCATTTCAATTTCGATCAACGCCGTTTTAGGCCCGGTCCATTCTCCTGGTAGACGGGTGACTCCACAATTCACTCGCCTATCCCCTACAGTTTTGAATCTCATATAGCCGCCCATAACGAACTGCGGTTTGGGACCTGGACCAGGGAACCATTCCCAGTTGTTTTCAGTTTCGGTCGCCGGGGTCGTGCAAGTACCGGTTTTGAATTTCCCGGTTGTGACTTTTATACAGCGGCCCAGCTCGGGTGATTCAGCGAACGCGCTTGGCGTGATCGCGACTGCAATCAACGACGCGACCAGCACGCTGGTCACGGTCGCAGTGACACGTTTCATCGGGGGGCTCCTCCCTCTGCTTGAGCCACGCGCTTGAGCTGGTGCTCGAGCGCATAACCCTATGGATCGTTCGCTCACCGGACGTCGGACCGCTCTGGCGCGATATGGCGCCGAAACATTCCGACGCGGAACGTGGGCCGATGCCTATCAGACGGGGTGGGGCCGGTCAAGCAAGGCAGTGGAGTGCTACCGATGAGTCTGTAGACGGTGAAGTAGCGCGCCGATTGCCTTAACTCGGCTGGCGTCATTAGCGCTCGCCGTCGCCGAATCGGGCCGTCTCGCAAGACACTGCTCGCACGTTCGCTGCTACAGGCCAGCGAGGGGCCGAGGGCCAGCTCACCGAACATCGACGGGTGGACGTGCGGCAGGTGACGCCAAAGGCAACGGGCGGTCGCCGGTTCATGTCAGGCCAGGCGTCACCCCGAGCGACTCGGGCGCAGAGTAAAGGGGTCAGCCGCGGTCCCGCCTATGGGCCCACCCTACGCGTGAGATGTCGTTCGCAGACGTTTGAGAGCGCCCGAAAGCGCGCCTTGACGCCCATGATGTGGCGATGTGGCCGCCGTTTGCGGGGGAAGCCTTGTTACCATCTGAGGCCTCGGATCGGTCCGCGAATCTCACTCGGCGTCTAGCACCAACATCCACGCGCGCTTGAGCGGGAGGCGGGACTTCACGTCCTCTCGGAGTCGGTCGTACACGCCGAACAGAACGTCGAGAAGGTCGTCGGCTTCCCAAAGGACCATCGAGAAGTGCTCGGCCTGCGCCTCGCGCTTGACCGTGCCCTTGAAGCCGCCCCAAGCGACGAGCAGAGCGTGATCGGCTTGTCGCGCCTCCTTGAGCCCGCGCATCGAGCGGTACTCGTCGACGCCGGCATGACCGGTCTTGACCTGGCCGACGATTCGAGGGCTCTCGCGTCCGGTTGGACCTGATCCCATCAGGAGGTCGACCCCTTCGTCTGCCCCAGGCGGGCTCACCGTCACGGTGAATCCCTGTGCCTCGAAGATCGCACCTACCAGATCGGCGAGGCCGTGGCCGGCGATGGTCTGGCTGATCTTCTGACGGATCTGCTCGCGCGCGATCTGCGCAGGGTCGATCGCGGCCTCCAGATCGATCATGTCCTCGCCCGAGGGGGCGGGCGACGGGAGCGGGCTCGGGGGCTTGCCCGATACAGTGGCGAGAATGCGCTGCTCTGCGTTGTCGCGGCGCACTTGAGCGACGGTGAGGAAGGCCCCAAACGAGAACAACAGGTCCTGATCGAAGCCGTCTCGCGAGACGTCGGTCTTGATCCAGGTCACCGGGCGCACGTGGCAGAGCTCCTCACCCAGGTCAGTCCGATAGGCGTAGGGCCCGGAGATGCGCCCAACGGCGACGGTGCCCGTGGTCTTCAGAGGCAGGACCACCAGCTCATCGACCTGCATGCGCTCCCGCAGCGACCACAGCTGCGCCACATACGTCGCCCGCGCCTTAGCCGATCACTCCGGAGCTGCCTGTTCGCACAGGGCATTCAGCGCCTTGCGGCTATGTGCATATCGCTTAGGTCGGGGACTTGGCCAAACCGACCCCCTACCACGCCGTGCTCCAGGCAGCGTTCCTCGCGCTCGCCATGCCGCCCGGCCTTGACTGTCCAGACCGCCATCCCAGGAAGTCCTATCAGGCCACGGGCGGCGAGGCCAACAGCCGTCGCCTTGCCGGCTCTGCCGCCACGGCGAGGGTGAGCTCGCGCAGGACAAGCCCCGGGCGTCAATCAGGATGGAGTGCGCCTTGCAACCAATTGCACCACAGAGGCTGGAACCACGCTGCGAGACGGGACGAGAGGTGGCAGGTAGATGAGCGCCCCCGGAGAGGGTCGAACTCCCGACCTTCGGTTCCGACGATCGTCTTTCTGAGTCCAGGGCTCGGAGGGCCGGGTTTCTTCGCTGTGCACACTCGGCGCTAACCCTCAGTCCTGCGCTTACGACGCGGACAGCTTGTCGGCCGGGCTCCGCGCATTCTCGCACGCCCACCACGAGACGCCGCTTAGTTCCTGCTTAGTCCCGCGCTAAGTCGGGCCGCCGCGCAGCTTTCAGGGAAAGGGGCGATTACCAGGTCTTTCTTGGAGTGGAGCCAACCGGGATCGAACCGGTGACCTCCTGCTTGCAAAGCAGGCGCTCTCCCATCTGAGCTATGGCCCCTCGACCCTCGAGTGTAGGCGACGGTGCCGTCCTGACAGCTCGCCGATCGAGCCTAAGCTACTTGTCGAAGTCGAAGTCGCGCGGGGGTCTCTGCTCGAACCACAGGCGGTCCTGCTCCGGGGTGTGGCGCAGGAAGTCGGGCGTCTCTTCGAGGACGTCCTCTGGGCCCTCTGGGTGTGGCGCCCTGCCAGAGTCGGGCCCGGGCGTACCATCCTCGGAGCCACCGGTTTGCTCCTCAGCGAATACGTCTTGCATGTCGATCTCCGCGGTCTCGCCCGCCGAGGCCGCAGCCGCGCCCGAGGGGTCACTGGCGTGCGCTGGTGCGCCCCCAGTTTGCTGGTCCGACAGCTCCGATGCCACCGACTCTATTGGAAGATCCGTCGCCGGACCTTCGTCATAGCCGCCGGGCGGAGCCAAGGCCTCGCGCTGCTCTCGAGCAACCTCCCCAGGATCCGCGCCCCGGCGACGCTTGAGCTCGAGATGATCGCGAATGGCGTCGTCCAGCAGTCCCATGCGCCCGCACACCATACTGCGCAGGCTGCCGGCGGTGGGCGACTACACTTCGGGGTCCGCTAGCCTGCGGCGTCGTGTGGGGCTATAGCTCAGTTGGGAGAGCGCCTGGATCGCACCCAGGAGGTCGCCGGTTCGAGTCCGGCTAGCTCCACTTCGAGAAGCCCCTGGACGTCGGCGGCGTCCGCCCACGGGGAACCTACGTAGATCGCCGATGGTCACGCTCCATTTCAGGCACTACCCCAGGAGCTCTTCAGCCGATCGGACGCCGACGCCGAAGCTGTGATGCTCGCACGACGGGGGCGGCCAGCAGTTGGGCGCTGGCGTCCGCGCATTGACGGCGAACTTTCCCGTCAAATCCTGCCGCGCTGGCTGGCCTTCGTCACGGCTGTCGTCGGCGCCCCAAGCCCCATCACTCGAGGGAGGGCGCCGTCGGATCCATTCCTCGCCGCGTGAGGCGCTATGCGTGGTTGCCGGTCTGCTCTCCCTGAGGTTGGTTATCTACGAGCGCGCGAGCTCCCAGTGACGGGCTCAGGCCGTGGCTTTCACGTACACGGGATCGCCACCAGGGCGCGACGGCACAGCCATGCAGAAACCACTTTGCGCAGCACGGGCACCGTGCGCTCGAGCATCGGAAAGTGACCGGTATTCGCAAGGCGCACCGTCGTCTTATCGCTGCTTCCGCTGAAGTGAGACTGCTGTTCGTCCTGGCCTTGCCGGGTCAAGACTGGGTCCTCTTCGCCGTAGATCAGGAGGACCGGAACCTGGACTTCGGGCACCCTCGCCTGGTCCACCGCCAGCACCGTCAGAACCGAGGAGAGATACCCGCAGGGATTGCGCTCGCGTTGCGCGAGCGTGGCATCGATCACCGCTTCTTCGGCGTTGAAGAAGAGCTTTTCCCTGAATTCGGTGTCGGGAGGCCCGAAGAGTATGTAGCCGCCCGGGCCGCCCGGCTTTGCATCTTCTCCTCCCTGGGCGCAAACCAGGCTCCTGTTCGCGAAGATTTCCTCCACGAACGGCGTGAAACCCTGATCGGCGAAGGTCATCACGACCAGCGCGTCGATGTCCTTGTAGGAGTACGCCTCGATCTGAGCCACCGCTCCGCCGACGTCATGACCGACCAGCACGACTTTCTGAAACGAGATCGGCGCGACACCGGCCTTATCGACGGTATATTCGTGGTTGCGAAGCCTCTGGACAATCTGGTGGGTGACGGCCGCCTGCGACCCTATGCAGCTCTGGAAGCCGTTCGGGTATCCGCTGGCGCCGTAGCCGAGCATGTCGATCGTGAGCGACATGTGCCCTTTGGCCGCCATCTCGGCCGGGAAGTTGTAGCCAGGCACCACCGTGAAGCGCCAGTTCCACTCGCCGGCGTCGAAGCCGTAGAGGTAGAGCGTGATCTCGGCCTCCTTCGGGCCTGCGAGCGCCGAGCGCGGCCCGGTGAGGTGCCCGCGTACCGTGTAGTCGGCACCATCGCTCTCGCACGGAACCCTCGAGTCGTTGATGTTTTTGATGTGCTGGAAGCTGACTGGCAAGTCGTATCCGCTCGCGCTGCCGACCGGCCCCGCGATCGCCAGTCCCGCGCCCAGAACACCGGTCGTGGCCATCGCTAGGGCAACGACGCGTGCCTGCGACGCGATCCTCCGCGTGCTGTACGCCCGCCTTGCAAGCCGTTCGCGCCGTGCGCTGAGCCGCCGCCGTGTGTAGCTGTGCCACCTCATTGATCCCTCCCTATGCCGCCGTCAACTACGCTACTATCTAAAAACTAAGCTAGAGATATCACTTTTCTAAGTAAGATGCAAGGGGATGCAGCGCACGATCCGACTCCCCCCGACCAGACAGACAGCCATGCGCAGCTATGACCAGTACTGCCCCGGGGCACGGGCGCTCGACATCGTCGGCAGGCGCTGGACGCTCTTGATCGTCCGGGAGCTGATGGCCGTGCCCAAGCGCTACACCGACCTGCTCGCCGGGCTACCTGGGATCGGGCCCAACGTGCTCGCGGCTCGACTGCAAGAGATGGAGGCCTTTGGACTGCTCCAACGCAGGACCCTCCCACCCCCGGCAGCCTCAACTGTCTACGAGCTCACCGAACTCGGGCAGGGGCTGATCCCGGTCATCCGTGATCTGCGCCGCTGGGGCACTAACTTCCTCGGTCCGCCGACGAAGAGGGACCGTGTCCAGGTCCCCTGGTTGGTGGGGGCGATGATGGGAGCGTTCCGGCCCGGAGCGGCTCGGGGGGTGCGCGAGACCTACGAGTTTCGAATCGACGGACTGGTATTCCAGATCCACGTAGACGACGGCACCGTTGACATCGGCTTCGGGAGCGCCTGCGACCCCGACCTCCGCATCAGCACCGACAAGGAGACCCTTGCCGCGTTGATCTCGCGGCAGCTAAGCCCGAGCCAGGCGGTCAGGAGCGGGAAGGCCCAGCTTGAGGGCGATCGCGACGTCGCGGAGCGATGCGTTGAGATTCTGGGCCTCCCGGTCCCCGTAGCCCAGCCAGGCTGAGCACCAGGAGATCTGCCGGGTTCCGAGACGGAGCGAAGGCAAGTCGAGGGCTAGCGCCTCGGCAACGTCCTTCCGCAGCCCTGCATCGCGTGGGCCGTGTCGGCACCGAGAGCAGCTCCCGCCGAAGCCGGGTCCGGTGCGCCCCGGCAGGCTACCGGCCGCCGGGGCGCGAACCGCGACTGGGCCCGGTTAAGGCATCCGAGACTCGAGCCCAGCCGTTCTCTCTCTCCCTCTCGATCAGGGGATCACCGGCCGGATGAGCCGGCTGGCAGTGTCGTTTACATAGATGTCGAAGACTGCCCAGCTGCTTGAGCTGGGCAGGCTGCCCGGTGGTGGGGACCCGTCGGGTCCGTAGCCGAGCGTCGGTTCGCCGATGTTGGCGACGAGCAATGAGCCGCGTCCGTCGAAGGCGACGCCAAAGGGCCCGCTGAACGGGACTTCGCGTTCGGCGTTTTCCGCCGGGCTCGGGAAGCGCGCCTGCTCGCTGCCGTCCGGGGCCAGTATCGAGACCTGATTCTTTGCAAGCAGCGCAACGTACAGCTTGCCCGACTTGCCGAAGGCGATGCCGGCCGCCCCGAACACCTGCGCCGCGAGGCAGTTCGGGTAGTTGAAGGTAGGTTCGGGCTGGCAGGGCGTGACCACCACGTCGGAGTAGCGATGGACCACTTCGAGGTGGTCGACGTCGGGATGGGCGAACGGAAGCCGGTAGACGACGACGCCCGGCGCCTGGTTGCCGGCGGCGAAGTAGAGGTACTGTCCGCTGGGATCGACGGCTAGGCCGACGACGCTGGATCCGTAGCTGCCCGCAAGCCGGGGATCGACATACCACGCCTGCGCTTCGCCGCCGCCTGGCGGCACGCGCCAGATGATGGGCGGCCCGGCTCCCTCGCTGACATACAGGGATCCGTCGCCGGTGAAGGCGAGGAAGGAGGGCATGTCGGTGAACGAGGTGTATGTGCCGGTCGGGAAGGTCGCATACACCGCTTGCGCGCCGGTTTCAGGATCGACTCTGTCGACCCTGCCGTTCATGTCTGCGACGTAGATGCGGCCGGCGGCGTCGAGCGCGATGCCAGCAAGGCCCATCGGCGCCACGGGCGACTGCCGCGTTACCCAGATCGGGTTCGGCCGTTCTGCAAGCAGCTGGCCGGTTCGCAGGTCATAGGCGAAGATCGCGTCGCGGCCATCGAACGCGCGGTCGAAGTTGCCGCCTGACGAGTCAACGTAGAGCGTCTTCCCGTTGATGGCGAGGCCGCCCGGATTCCCGGGGTAGGGGAGCGTCGTGAAGACCTGCGTTTCGCCGACTTGACGTTCGGCTGTCTGGGCGAGGGCACCGGACGCCATGCTCAACATCAGCACTGCGGCCAGCGCTGCAGATCGTCTGAGGATGCGGGCGGCGCGCCTGCCTGGCGCGGTGCCTCCTCGCCGCTCGCCGCTGCGTGTCCCGATTAGCTGCGCTGCAAGCATCTTTCCCTTCCTTTCGTGCCCGTTCGCCGCATCGAGGCAACCGATCGGCGCGCGGGATCAGTCAGTTCCTCCAAGGAACGCACACGCTAACATAGTGGGTTCCCTAAAGCAACTCTCTGTTAGGCTACCCTCATGCAACGAACCTCGCTCGGCGATATGGCCTGTTCACTGGCGCGCAGCCTCGACGTCGCCGGCGAGTGGTGGACTCCCTTGATCGTGCGCAACGTGTGGTTCGGTGCGCGTCGATTCGAGGAGATCCAGCGCGATCTCGGCTTGTCCCGAAAGGTGCTCGCCGACCGCCTGCGCACGTTGCTGGCTGAAGGGATCCTGGAGCGCCGCCCCTACCAGGAGCATCCCGTGCGCCACAAGTACCGGCTCACGCCGAAGGGCAGGGAGTTGATGCAGGCCTTCTTTGCGCTCATGGCTTGGGGGGATCGCTGGACTGCCGAGGTGGCCGGGCCGCCGATGGTGCTGTGCCACGAGCGCTGCGGCGAGATCGTACATGGGGAGGTCACCTGCTCTTCCTGCGGGGAGCCCCTGCGCGCCGAGGAGACCCGCATCGCCCGCGGGCCCGGCGCGCGCGTTGGTCGCGGCAGTCGCTACGTCGAGCATCTTCCCGCCCCTTAGGTCGCGCAAGAGGAGGTCCTGGGGATTGCCAGGGACCGATCCACATCCATACCGCCTCGCCCTCGAAAGCCGCGATCCGAACCGCCTGTTGAGCTCGCTGCACGAAGACGTGGTCTTCAACACCCCTGCCTTCACCGAGCCGATCCGAGGTCGCGAGAACGTTCTTGCGCTGTTCGCGTTGCTCGCCACGGTCTTTGAAGATCCCGTGATCACCGACGAGCTAAGCGGCGAGGGCAGCCGCGCGATCACCTTTCACGTGCGCGTCGATGGCCTCCCCATCGACGGGGTGGACTACGTGCAGCTCGATGAGACGGGGCTCGTGCGCCGGATCACTGTCACCATGCGGCCGCTCGCGGCGTTAGAGGTGCTCGCAGATCGCATGCGTGACACGGTTGCGAAGCTGGCAGCGATGCCGGACTCTCTGACGCCGACTTGACAGCCGCGGAGGGTCATACCTAGAATTGCTAGGTATACGACCGTCTCGGCGATTCCTGCGCAGATCAGCTGCAGTCGCGCTGCTTGCCTCCGCCGCGCTCTTTGCCGTGGGCAGCCACATCGAGCGCAGCAAGGAGCGTGGTGTAGAGACCACCGCGAAGCCGTCGCGTGCTGACGCGCGGCTCCCAACTGGTAGTTCAGACGCGTTGCGCAAGACGGACACCGGCGCCGGAGAGACTTCAGAGGGCGGAGCATCCAAGCGCGCGACCGGCGCCCCGGCCAAGGAGGGTTCCGAGGCGAAACACAGCGGGGAGACCCACGTCGAGACCGGCGGCCGGAGATCAGAGGCTCCGCACGCGGCGCCGGCCGAGTCAAGCCTGGGCGAGGCGGTGGCGCAGCCGGAAAGCGAGTCGCGCAGCGAGGTTGCAAGGAGTCCTGGAGCCGGAACCCAGGAGAGTGCGAGCGAGCGCCGCAAGGAGACGCACCGGGAGGCGAAGCTTCTCGGTATCAACCCCGAGGCCGTTGCGCTCGTCGTCATCGCGGTGATCGCGTCGGCGCTGCTCGCGGCGGCGATCTGGCTGCGAGGAATCGCCGTTGTGCTCGCCATGGTCACCGGTTTCGGCCTTCTGTTCGCGGCACTTGATGTCCGCGAGCTCTTCCACCAGATAGACGAGTCTCGGGCTAGCCTGATCGCCATTGCGAGTGTCTTGATCGGACTCCATCTGCTCGTCGCCTCACTCGCCGCGTCCGCATTGCTTCCCGTCGGCGAGAGCTGGCGGCCCAACAGCGAAACAACGGGTTAGCGCTCATCGACCCGGAGCTCGCGGTGGTCACATGTTGAGCCTCCGCCTAGCCGACAGAAGCACAGCGGCGGCGAGCACGCAGCCATAGACCTGCACGCAGAACAGCACATCACCGTCGCTGACTAGACGCACCCCCGCCGCGAGCCAGACACCAACCACGCCAGCAAGAACGGTCAACGCGCGCTTTGACGTAGGTGTCCAGAGATCGAACAGCAGAAGGGCCACTGCGGCGATGAGCGCTGCCGTGACCTCGAGCCCGAGGTGGCCGTCGGAATCTCGGATGGTGAACGGTGCCGCTAGGGCACACACCAAAACGACGGCGGCACCCAAGTAGGCCATCACGCGAACGCCACGCCCGCAGGCGCTGGCGCGCCACAGTCGGCGCGTAGTCGAGAAGCGCTCTGCGACCGCCGGGACCGGCCCGACTCGCTCGATCGCCCGACGCTGCGCTTCCTCGACGCTCATCCCACGAGCTTGGTCGCGCTCGGCAGCATCGTCGATATGGGAGGCGAGCTCCTCGAGGACGCGCCTTCGATAGCGCCCGCCCACGCGCAGCTCGTCGCTTAGCGCCTCTAGGTACTCCTTCGCGGGACCCTTGACGCTCACCGACCGACCTCTAGAACGGCCTCCATCGCCCCTGCGAACCGGCGCCATTCGCCCCGACGTTCATCGAGCTCCCGCCTTCCCTTCGCCGTGAGGGCGTAGATCCGGCGGCGGCGACCGCTCACACGTGCCCAGCGACTTCGGATTAGCCCCGCTTGCTCCAAGCGGTGAAGCGCCGGATAGACGGTGCCCTCGGGAAGGTCGAAGTCGCCGCCGCTCGCCTCGCGAAGCGACTCGATGACCAGGTACCCGTGCGCCGGGCCCGCCGCAAGTGCGGCCAGGAGCATCCCGTCGAGGTGTCCCTTTAGTGCCTCTCCGCGCATACCTCGGAACACTAGGCCAACCCGACGGTTCTCGCAACGCCTACCGCCGCCGCTCTCACCCACGGCCAACACCGCTTTGGCTCCGCCGAGGCACTTGTCGCCAACACTGCGTGAAACGCCGACGATCGTCGATAGTCGGCGTCAATGCAAGCCGATCGGAAGGCGTTATAGTCGCTAGTGCGTCCGGTGAGCCCAGCTCTTCTCGCTTTCCCGGCGACATCTTCGGTCAGAAGGGCAGAGAGGCGGTTGGCCATGCTCACCGCAACAAGGAAGCTCCAGCTCGCCTCGTCGTCCGCTCGCTGCACGCGCGCCGTATCCGAGACGCGCCCGCACTCGGCGCGCTTCGGGCCCGCCGCGGCTGACGAGTGCCCGACCCTCGCCGTCGCTGTGTGATGTCCTGGCGCCACCTCAGCTGCGCGGGCTGCCGTATCCGAGTACGCGCCGATGCTCGTGAAATCGATCTGCTGAACGGTCGTTGTCCGATCTGCGCCGAGACGCTGGGGCCGGTCTCGCCGGCGTCGGGCGTTTTGGGGTTCCGCTCCTTTGATCTGGATACGTTCTCAGATCACCCGTCCAACGAGCTGACGAGCGCAATCGGTGAAGCGGTGGATCTCGTCGCTCGCCGTGAAACTGCTCCAGCCCGCGACGACTTCGATGCCGACCGCTGGTCGGATGACGGCGGCGCCGTGCACGGCGAGACGGTGGTGCGGTGGCCGTCGGCGGGCTGATTGGCGCGCGCGCACTCGCATGAGCGCTTCACGAAGAATCGAGGAGCTGCGGGCGGAGGCGCGCTACGCGCGCGAGCGCTATGACCTCTACCGGGCAAAGACGTACGGCCTGCGCCCCACCACACTGGCTCGCCTCAGGGAACTCGAGCGGATGCGTGAAGGCGCCGACGCGCGCCTGCGTCGAGCCCTCGAAGAGGACCGGGCGCATGGCTTGGACTGATCATTCGGCGCTAGTCGGATCGCCGTTCCTCTGACCACCGGGGTCGGCGACCCGACCGGCTAGCGACGGTGCGGATCAGCGCGGTCGCAAAGGCGCTAGATCAGCTGGACGTTCGCGGCCCGGGCTCCCTTGTCGCCGCTCTCGGCGTCGTAGGAGACCTTGGCGCCGTCGCTCAGCGAGCGATAGCCCTCGCCGACGATAGCGCTGTGATGGACGAACAGATCCTTGGACTGGTCATCGGGCGTGATGAAGCCAAAGCCCTTGTCGTCACTGAACCACTTGACGGTTCCGGTAGCCATTGCGTTTCCTCCTGCGTCGATAGTGCTGCGAACGCCGAGATTGCTGAGCAAAAGCTACGACCGCTGGCACTGCGATGCCGGGCGAATCACCCGACCTGATCTCGCAACCGTAGCAGCATCCGCCGAGCGCTCGCCCAGTGCCCAGCGCGGGTAGCCTCGCGGCGGTCGTTGATCTCCATCGAAAGGCAGCGCCGGCAGGCCCAACCACTCATCGCCATCAGCCATGCTCGGGGTGACCGCTTTGAGCCTCACGGATCTCCTGCTCGCTGGCGCCCGCCTCGAGCGCGTCTTCGCGAAGCTTGCCCTCGAACACTGCCAGCTCCTCATCGGACGCGTCGCGAAGTCGCCTGAGCGCCGCTTCCTTGGCGCGCGGGTCGGTCGGTTCGGAGTCGACATTCAAAAAGGCGCGCCGGGTCTCCTCGGGGTCGCCTTGCATCGAAGCTCTCTCGTCGCGCTGGTCGCCCATGTGCTCAACGCGAAGGTTAGGTCAAGGAAGCGGGCGCTTGGCTTCGCTCCTTCGACGCCGGCTGCTTCGATGTGCGCTTGGCGCGGCCTCGTACGCGGGACGAGCGCTGAGGCGCGTGACGTCGTCTTCGAGCGCGAGGGACGGCCCTACCGCCAGGTAGGGCAGCACCCCGATTCAGCTGCCCAACCCAGCCGCATCGCGCCTAATCCCGCCGAATCCGCGCTGTCGGCAGGCGCCACAATCCCTGCGGACCCCAGAAACTCAGGCCATGCGGCGTGGCAGTTCGAGAAGAGGCTGGAGTCGCACAACGGGCGCACCGTCTCGCTGCGTCGGTCAACGCACCCGAACCCACGCCAGCACACCCGCAGCGCTACGGCACCATCACGACGCGACCGAAGGCCTGGCGGCTCTCGATGTACGCATGCGCGGCCGCAGCGTCGGCGAGCTGAAACGTCCGGTCGATCTCCACGCGCAGTCCGCCGCTCCCGACTTGCTCGAGTAGCTCAGCGATCATGGCGTGGACACGCGGGTACTCGCTCAGCAGTGCGCCGCCGAGGAAGACGCCGCGCAGCGCGTTGTTCTGCGCCCACAGATCCCGCGCCTCAATGTCAGAGCCGGCCCGGCCCGCCAGCCCGACGCTGATCAGCCTACCGCGGTAGGCGAGCGCGCCGACGCTGTCGACGAGGTTCTGGCCGCCAACCGAGTCGATGATCACATCAACCCCCCGGCCGTCCGTCAGCTCGCGCGTTCGCCGCACGAAGTCCTCGCTGGCGTAGTTGACGCCGTGGTCGAGGCCGAACTCCTTCAGGCGTTCGAGCTTCTGGTCGCTCGATGCGGTCGAGATCACAGTTGCACCGGCCTGCTTGGCGAGCTGGATCGCGGCCATCCCGACCCCTCCGGCTCCGGCGTGGATCAAGGCCGTTTGCCCGGCCTCGAGATTGCCGGCAGTAAACAGGCACTCCTGGGCGGTCCCGAACGCGACGGGGACGCACGCCGCTCGAGCCGCGTCCAACCCGTCTGGGATCTGCCAGGTGGACATTGCCGGAACCGCCCGCTTAGAGGCGTGCGAGCCAGCTGCGTTCAGCGTCACGATCCGGTCACCGACGGCAACGTCCTTGACGCCGGGGCCAACTGCGACGACTGTGCCGGCGGCAAGGTATCCCACAATGTGCGGGACCGACGGCGGCGGCGACCCGGCGCGAGCTAGGAGGTCCCCACCCTCGATGCTGACCGCCTCGACGTCAATCAGCACGCAGCCCTCGGGGCACTCCGGATCGGGTACGTCCTCGTAGCGCAGGACGTCCGGGACACCGTTCTCGTAGATCACTGCTGCCTTCATGGGGCGCAACCCTATTCGAGGGGCCCTTATGGTGTCCGAGCCCCATCGCGCACACGACGACTCAGTCCACGACGCAGGCGGACAGAAGCCGCGTTCGGGATAGGTCAGTGCCCTTCAAGCGCGTAGAACTAGGGGCCCCGATCGGAGCGAGACCATGAACTACGAGACGCTGCTGTACGAACACGACGCGAATGTCGTGACGCTCACCTACAACCGTCCGGATCAGCACAACGCCGTCGACCGGACGATGAACGCGGAGCTGCATCACGCCTGGGAACGATTTCGCGATGACGACGACGCGTTCGTGCTCGTGATCACCGGCGCTGGGGAGACGACATTTTGCGCCGGCTGGGACCTCCAGGACGCCGCGAATCTCAGCGAGATCGGCGACTACGATGCGTTCCGAGTCAGTCTTTACAACAGCCCGGGCGAGTGCGGCTACACGCGCAAGGCCGACATCTTCAAGCCGGTGATCGCCGCGGTGAACGGCTACGCGTTTGCCGCCGGGCTCGAGACGGCGCTGCTCGCCGACATTCGAATAGCAGCGGAGAACGCCGAGTTCGGCGCGCTCGAGCGGCGCTGGAACATCGTCGGCGGCGACGGCATGACCGTGCGGCTCCCGCTCGTCGTCGGGTTCGCCAAGGCGATGGAGCTGGTGATCACCGGGCGCCGCATCGACGTCGAGGAGGCGTACCGGATCGGCCTCGTCAACGACATCGTGCCGCGCGGAGGCGCGCTAAAGCGCGCGCTGGAACTCGCGCATGAGATCGCCGCACTGCCCCAAGGCGCGATCCGCAGCGACAAGGAGAGCATCATGCGCGGCGTCGGTCGGACACTCGAGGAACGCCTCCGCATCGAGGCCGAGATGGTGATCTCGATGTTCATGCGTCGCGATCCCCACACGCTCGGGGCGGCGGCGTTCAAGGCCGGCAACCTGACGCCCGAGTGGCCCCATCACGGCCTTTAGCGTGCTCGCCGGCGGGCTGTCGGACCTAGTATGCGGCCAGTGACGACCGCCGGGGCAGCAGCCCGATTGCGCTGCCCAAACCCAGCCGAATCGAGCGCAATTCCAGCCTTATTTGCGCCGCGGCGCAGCGCCGCCGCGCACCCCCGGCGCGCTGTCAGCCCCGTGTGGGAGCCGACAGCGCGTGCCGTCTGGCGCTGCGTGCGCGCCACGCGGTGCTCGATCTCCTGATCGCTATTCCACCTGCACTTCGCCGTAGTAGGGGAAAGGCTGCTGCTGGTCTTCGAGGAGTGGCTCTTTGGGATTGGGCGGCGGCCCCGACAGCGGATCCAAGCACGCGACCTGGGGTGTCCGGGCGACGTTGGCTTCGATCCTTCCGATCGCCCCCACGAATTTGCCGTACTCTTCGGCGAACTCGAGTTCGGCCTTCACCTTCTGTTCGATCAGGCTGAGGATGAATCGGCGCAGGTCGAGTTCTCCTCCGGGCCGGAGCACCACGACCGTGGCCAGGAACGCCCCGCTTTTGCCTGGAATCAGAGAGGAGCGGTTGGTGGTGAGCGGCGTGATCGCCATTTTCGCGAGTTTGCCCACGAATTCCACGAAATAGGGGATCCCCCCGCCTTCTCCGCCGGGTCCGCCTTTGACGACAACATTCCCGGAGCCGATGCTTTCCAGCGCTTCCAGTGCGCGCTGCACTTCCCCGGCAGAGGCGTTGAAGGCGATCGGTCCGGTCGTGTCTGCGCCGTGGCTGATCCTGAAGGTCCCGCCGCCGGCGTTGACCGTAATCCGCTCGATCTCGTTGACGCGCAGTTCGCTTATGCCGAGTCCCCCGGCCACCTCCGCGTTGGCGAGCGGGTACGGAAGGCCACAGGCGCGGGATGGCGGTTGCAGCGCGGTGTACGCGCCGAATTCCCCTTTCGGCCCACCCACGCGGATCGACACGGTCGCGCAGTTGGCGTCCGTCTGGGGTTTGACGGATACGCGCACCCCTTCGCGCGTCACAAAGGCACGACGTATCCGGAGTTTGCCGGATACGCTCGCGGGCCTGCACACCAACCAGGGCGCAGTCGAGGGCTGCGTGCGTTCGATCCCCGTCGCCAATGTGATTGCCGCGGGGATGCCGGCGATCGACCTTTCGGTGACGGATGTGATCGTTTCTTCAAGCGCCTGCGGGAACGGAGTGCCTTTGGGTGGGGAGTTCACTTCGGCGGTCCCAAACCCGTACAGCTCGGTGACGCGGTAGGGGTTGGAGAGCACGTGCACGACGGTCTTCGAGCCGACCGCGTGGCCGAAGGCCATGAAGGTGATCGGGTGAAGCTCGGCGTGGAAGTCGTTGTGCCCACAGTCGATGATCCACCGGCCCCGCATTGCGATGCGGTCGCCTTCGTGCGGGATGTAAGTGGCTTCGAGGTTTTCGTGCGCCTGAATGTTCAGCGTCTGCGTGGGCGGTTTGGTCTGTTCGAAGGGCAGCAGTTCCCAGGGCTCCCCTTCGGCGGGGCCTTCTAGCTGCGGCAGCGCGTGCAGCAGCTGCCCCACCTCGAGCTCCATGTGCAGTTCGTGCACGCCCCCTCCCTCGGGTTCGCCGAGGCCAAGCTCCTTGGCAAGCGGCCAGTACGGTTCATCGAGCGTGACGTCGAAGGTGAAGTCAACGCTGAACGGGTGGTCGATCGACAAGTCGCCTCCGCTGAACTCCACGTGGCTGATAGTGCCCGAGACCATCATGTCCTTGCCCGGAACAATGTCAGCCCACTCGTTCTTGACCTTGATTTTCGAGGGCGGGGCCCCGGTCAGCAATTCGCTGCCGAAAACGGCCGTTTCCGATCCACAGACTTCCTTGACCTCTTCGAGCGGATTGCTCGGGGTCGGAGGGATCGGGCCGTTCGCGGCGAGCGCCGCTTCCTTTTCGAATTCGACCAGTTCGTGCGCACCCGCCGACGCGGCGGAGAGCAAGAACAACAGCAGCACAGTCACCATCGCCGTGAGCCCCATCAACCTGCGGCGCATCGCCGTGCACAACGCCTGGCATCCCTCCCGATAGACGCATGCCGAACGCATCTGCGGCACCTTCCTCAATCGGGAATCTCAATCAAGCCGGAGTGCCAACACCCGGCCAGCTCGCTGAGACTACCACCGCGCGAGCGGCCATGATGGCCGGCATCGGCTGATCACTCTCGGCGCTCATGGCTCTGCTCGGGCCGCTGCAAGGGCCTGCTTGGCGACGGTCGACTGACACCGGGACGCGTGCTCGCCGCCGCTACCGACCACGCATTTTCGAGACGCGTACCTTTGTTGTCCCTCACCGCGTCGGCTTTGAGCGTTCGCGCAGCTCGACCCGGCGGATCTTGCCGGTCAGCGTCTTGGGCAGATCCTCAGTGAACTCGATCAGCCGCGGATAGGCATATGCGGAGAGCCGCTCGCGCACGAAGCCTTTGATCTCCTCGGCGAGCTCGTCGGAAGGCTCATGTCCCGCGGCCAGCACGATGAATGCCTTCACCACGTTGCCCCGCCGCTCGTCGGGAGCGGCTACTGCGGCGGCCTCCGCCACGGCGTCGTGCTCGAGGCAGGCCGACTCGACTTCGAAGGGTCCGATGCGGTAGCCCGCCGCGATGATCACATCGTCGGCGCGGCCCTCGTACCACACGTAGCCGTCCGCGTCCATGCGGGCCGCGTCCTTGGTGTGGAACCACTCGCCGCCGAACGTCCGCTCGGTCTCCTCCGGAAGGCGCCAGTAGCCCAGCGGAAAGTGCGGGTTGGTCCGCGCCCGAAGGCAGATCTCGCCGCGCTCGCCCTGGGCAACCTCGCGCTCATCCTCATCGAGGATCGCCACCTGCCAGCCTGGCATCGGCTTGCCCATCGAACCCTCGCGCACCTCCATGAAGGGGAAGTTCGCGCACAGCGGATACGACTCGGTGAGCCCGTAGAAGTCCAGCACGGTCACCCGGTACTGCTCGCGAAACCACCGGATAGCCTCCGGGTTCAGCGGCTCGCCCGCCGAGCAGACGATTCGGAACTGTTGTGGGTAGCGCGTGCCAGCGTCCGCTATCGACATCATCGACCGGATCGCGGTGGGGGTCGCGAAGACGTTCGTCACGCCGTGGCGAGAGAGGAAGTCGAGCTGCTTGTGCGGCTCAAATCCGGCCTCCCGCTGGTAGACGCACTGGACCGCTCCCCTCCTCCACGGCCCCAGCAGTGGGCAGATACCCGCCGCCCATGCCCACTCGCCCATGCCGTGGAAGCGCTCGCCCTCGCGGACGTCGTGGCAGTAGCGGAACTCCTCGTGGGCGAGTATGTAGCGGTGGGCATGGACGATGCCCTTGGCCATGCCGGTGGTACCTGACGTGTAGTAGAGCTGCGCAGGGTCGTCGGCCAGCGTGTCGACTTGGTCGAAGTCGGACGGCATGTCCACGGCAGCGCCCTCCGCAAGCACGATGAGCCGAGCGCCGATCTCATCGCCGAAGCGTTCGGCGTTGGTCGCATCCGTCAGGAGAACCCGCGGCTCTGCGTCGCCGAGCCGGTGGCGGATCCCCTCATCCCCGTACAGCACGGACATCGAGAGCAGCAGCGCCCCGAGCTTCCAAGTCGCGAAGAACACTGCGGCCGTCTCCGGCGTCGGCGGCAGGACCACAGCGACGCGGTCGCCGCGCGTCACGCCATGCTCGGCCAGGAGGTTCGCGAAGCGATTTGATAGATCTTGAAGCTCGCCCCAGCTCACCTCGCGGATCGCGCCCGAGAAGTGCTCGTGGATCATCGCCAGCTTCTCCCGCGGATGGCGATCACAGACGTCGACTGCGATGTTGTAGCGCTCCGGAACCTCCCAGCGGTGCTGGGCAACCAGGCGCTCGTATTCGTCCTGAGAGTTCTCCATCGACGGTCTCCTTCAGCGTTCAGCGGCCCGGACAAACCTCCCGTCCCGGGGTATTGTGCCGCGCGTTCGTCCGTTAGCGGACTGTCGCTGGGAGTGGGGAGGCAGTGAGGACGTGGGTAGCCGCGTTGCGTACAAGTCGGCGCGCGCGATTGATCGCGCCGGTTGTGTGGCGAGCGCGGTGATCAAGGGCGCTTGAGCTGTCCCTGTCGCCGTGCTCGAGAAGCACGCGTCGACGGACCCCCAGATCCGGGGCCTCTCTGGCGGGCTAGGTCGACAGCCGACCGACTCCGCTGACCAAACCGCGGTTGAGTCCGAGCGGCGACAGCAAGAGATTTCGAAGGGACTGAGCCGCGCCGGCCGTGCGGGGCCGGTAGTATGTGCGCCCGCAAATTGCACATATCGCAGCTCCAGACCAGTTGAGCTGTCGCGCAATGGACAGCTCGAGGAGGGGCCGAGTCGCGGTATGACCACGGAGGGTCGATGGAGAGAGACCTACACAGCGCTCCGGTTGCGCTCATAGGAGCATTTGCGCTCCTGCTAGTGCAGGCCCAAGGCTCGGGCGCCGCGGCTGCTCGTTTGAGCCATCGGAGCGACGCTTTGGCGAGCGAGCACTGTCAGATCGTCAAGGCCAAGAAGCGGGTCAGGCGTTGGGCATGGGTCCCCAAGGTGCGCAGGGTTCACGGCCACCGCATCGTCATCCGCCGACACGGCAAGGTCGTTTATGTGCACGTACGCGTGTGGCGCACACGGACCATGGTGCGCGTCGTCTGCGGTTCGGCACCCGCGCTTGCTGTGCCGCCGGCGCCGCAGAGCGCACTTGTGCCGCCCCCCCTCCTGGTGGCCGAACCAGTCGCTGCTCCATCCGAATCCGGCAGTCCTCCTCAACGACCGTCGAACACGGCCGCGCCGACGATCTTCGGCACGGCGCAGCAAGGTCAACTGCTAACAGCCAGCCAAGGAGCCTGGAGTGGCTCGCCTAGCAGCTACAGCTACCAGTGGCTGCGCTGCGACTTCGCCGGCGCGAGCTGTGCGCCACTCGCCTTGGCTACGACCTCGAGCTACAGCGTGGTTGAAGCCGACGTCGGACACACGCTGCGCGTGGTGGTGATTGCCTCGAACGCAGCCGGCTCCTCAGCGCCTGCGACCTCCCCTGCGACTGAACCCGTTGTGGCTGCGCTTCAGCCGCCAGTCAACAAGACCCCGCCGGCGATCTCGGGAATGGCGCAGCAAGGCCAGTTGCTCGCACACAGCGACGGTTCCTGGCTCAACGAACCCACAAGCGAGACGGATCAGTGGTTTCGATGCGACGTCTCGGGAAGCAACTGCCGATCGATCCCGGAAGCAACCAACGAGACCTACATGCCGGTGGAAGCCGACGTCGGACACACTCTCAGGGTCCAGGAGGTGGCCTCAAACGCCGCCGGCTCCTCAGCGCCGGCAAGCTCCGCACACACGGAAGTCGTGACCGCCGAACCTCAGGCGCCGACGAACACCAGCCCGCCCACGATCGCGGGCACCGCCCAGCAGGGACAGACGCTAACGGCCAGCCCGGGGAGCTGGACCGGCTCGCCCACCGTATACAGCTACGAATGGAAGCGCTGTGGAGCAGCGGGTGGCAGCTGCAAAACGATCGAAGGGGCGCTAGCCCCGACCTACCTGCTCACCGAAGCCGACGTCGGCCGCACGCTGCGGGTCGCGGTCGTGGCCTCAAACGCAACCGGCTCCTCCGCGCCGGCAAGCTCCGCACACACGGAAGTCGTGACCGCCGAACCTCAGGCGCCGACGAACACCAGCCCGCCCACGATCGCGGGCACCGCCCAGCAGGGACAGACGCTAACGGCCAGCCCGGGGAGCTGGACCGGCTCGCCCACCGTATACAGCTACGAATGGAAGCGCTGTGGAGCAGCGGGTGGCAGCTGCAAAACGATCGAAGGGGCGCTAGCCCCGACCTACCTGCTCACCGAAGCCGACGTCGGCCGCACGCTGCGGGTCGCGGTCGTGGCCTCAAACGCAACCGGCTCCTCCGCGCCGGCAAGCTCCGCACACACGGAAGTCGTGACCGCCGAACCTCAGGCGCCGACGAACACCAGCCCGCCCACGATCGCGGGCACCGCCCAGCAGGGACAGACGCTAACGGCCAGCCCGGGGAGCTGGACCGGCTCGCCCACCGTATACAGCTACGAATGGAAGCGCTGTGGAGCAGCGGGTGGCAGCTGCGTGCCGATCCCCCTGGCCACGGGCCCGACCTACCTGCTCACCGAAGCCGACGTCGGCCGCACGCTGCGGGTCGCGGTCGTGGCCTCAAACGCCGCCGGCTCCTCAGCGCCGGCAAGCTCCGCACACACGGAAGTCGTGACCGCCGAACCTCAGGCGCCGACGAACACCGGCCCGCCCACGATCGCGGGCACCGCCCAGCAGGGACAGACGCTAACGGCCAGCCCGGGGAGCTGGACCGGCTCGCCGACCGAATACAGCTACGAATGGAAGCGCTGTGGAGCAGCGGGTGGCAGCTGCAAAACGATCGAAGGGGCGCTAGCCCCGACCTACCTGCTCACCGAAGCCGACGTCGGCCGGACGCTGCGGGTCGCGGTGGTCGCGTCGAACTCTGCGGGATCGTCCGAACCGGCGACAAGCACGCCGACGCCGGTGGTGACCGGCAACGGAGCCGTCCAGCACCTCGAGTACGTAGTGCAGGACGGCACGACCTCGGTATATGACATAGACCACGAATTCACACTCGTCAAGACGATCAGCCTGCCGCTGACAAGCGACGAGGTCAGGGGCGTGAGCGTTGCCCCGTCAACGCACACGATGTACATCATGCACGGCGGCGACGGGCCGATGAACGGCTCCGGCAACGGTTCGGTGCTGGCCTACGACTTGGTCTCGGAAAAAGTCATCTGGAACGTAGAACTGAGTACGGGCATCGACTCCGGTCAGGTCAGCTCTGACGGCGAAAAGCTCTATATCCCCACAGGCGAGAACACCTCGAGCGGCATCTGGAACGTTCTCTCCACGGCGAACGGCGAAGTGATAGGCACCATCCAGGGACCGTCAGGCGCTCACAATACGGTCGCGTCGAATGACGGGCGCTACGTTTATCTCGGCGGTCGCGCCTCGAATGTCCTCGATGCCTACGAAACGGCCACCGCAGAAGTTAGATCGATCGGCCCACTCATCGGGACCGAGCGGCCCTTTACGGTCAACGGCTCCAACACGCTGGCGTTCACAACCGCGACCAACTTCGACGGTTTTCAGATCTCCTCAGTGACAACCGGCAATGTGCTGTTCACTGTGTCCCTGGGGGAAATTCCCATCGGCTTTCCTTTCACCACCGCCAGCCACGGCATCGCGCTGTCGCCCGACGAGAGACAGGTCTATGTAATCGACGCTGTAAACAAAGTGGTCCAGTTCTGGGATGTCTCACGGGTCAAAGAAGGCGTGGCGCCGACGCAGATCGGTGTCGTGCCCGTAGCGGGGCTCAGCGGCAACGAGAACGCCTGCGTCTATGACTGCGGCCGCGGCGGCTGGCTGCAGCTCTCGCTGGACGGGCGTTACCTCTTCGTTGGCGACTCTGGCGAGGTGATCGACACCGCGACGCGGGAAGTCATCACCACGCTCGCGACGCTGGCCCAGACCAAGAAGTCGATCGAGGTGGACTGGCAAAATGGAGTCCCAATCGCCACCAGCGGTCGGACCGGCGTGGGATACGTGCCATAAGCGCGGTACGGTCCTCGGATCCGAGCCGCGCTAAGACTCAACCTCTCCCCGCAGAACCCGACGAATTCAGGCCTCTCAGCGGACCCGCGGTGCCGTTTTGCAAGCAGGAGGTCACCGGCTCGATCCCGGTTGGCTCCATTTCCCTTTGGTGCCTTCAGCGTATGACGGGAGGCGGCATTCAACTCCTGCCCTGGACCGAAGGTGCTATCTCGCCGCGCCCGGCCTGCTGCAGGTCGGGAGGCAGCGTGAGGTCGACCTCTCGCGCCAGAACCGTGAGGCCCGTGCGCCAACGGACGATCGCCGCGCGTTGCTCGGCCTGGGTACTCGGCAGGTCGTTGAGCTCGCACTGCGCAAGACCCGAGGCGAGCGCGCTGAGATAAGCATCCTCCAGATCGTAGGTCCGCGCGTATTCGGCATGTAGGCGTGCCAGAGCGGCTGTCTTGGGATTGCCAGCAGCAATGTCCACCGTGAGCTCAGCGAACCGTCGCTCGAGCTCTCCCATACGCTTCGCCGCCGTCGTGCGGCTGATGCTGTGGTCGTGAAACGATCTTAGGATGGGGTCGGCGCCTTCCAGAAGGCGGTTGACGCCGAGCCTGATCGGCTCCACCTGCGCCAGGTAGCGCTCAAGCTCTGCGCGAGACGGACGCGAGCTGTTGTCGGCAGCCTCGCTCCCTCCGCATGAGCAAACAACGCTCGCGCAAAGCAACGCTGCGGACAGCGACCTCACGCACGGGCGAGTCATGCTCGGGCGGGCCCGCTCCCCGGGGCCGCGACGACGCAGGCGGCCCCCGTTCAGTAGCCGTAACCTCCACCCCCGGAGGATGTCGACGTCGACGTGGTCGTGGCGGGCGCCGAGGCTCTGGAGCTGATGGTGACAGCACCCCACGTGCCTACGTCCTTTATGCCTTGTCCCTTGACCTCACCTTCCTTGGTGTCCTGCGCAAAGGTGTAAAGCGGCGCTCCCTTGTATGTCACCTGTTCAGTGCCGTCCGGCCGTTTCACCGTGCCGAGGGATTCAGCACCGCTCGGCGTGCTCCCACTCGGCGCCGTCAACGGGTGCCAAATTGCGACGCATGAGGAGGACGTACAGATGAATTTCCCATTGTGCTCAGCGCTGAGGTGGTAGAGCGTCATGCCTTTCGAATCCACCAGAATCGTTGCGCCAAGCGCGGCATCTCGGGCCGTTTTGACCGAAACGCTAGATTCTCCGCTGGACGTCGTCGTGACTGGCTGGTTGGCAGCCGAGCTGGTCTTCTTGCTGCTCGAGCTGCTGCCGCAGGCGGCGAGGAGCACCGACAGAAACAGCGTTGGGACGATGATGTTTACGGTCTTGCGCACGGTCAACTCCTCTTCGAGTGAAATCGGATCCCGTCAGTAGCCGTAGGGCGGGGTCATGGATGGAGTGCTTGTTGTCGGGGTTGTCGTGCCCGACGGAGCACCGGAGGCATGCACCTCAGCCTTGACCGCGTGCCACGTGCCCCCAAAACTCTTGATGCCTTCTCCGCCGGCCTGCCCTTTCGCGCTGTCGCCCGAGAATCGGTACAGGGGCAGTCCTCGTAGGGTCACCTGAAGCTTGCCGTCGCTGCGGTGCAGGAGGCCCAGACGACCTTCGACGCCGTGGCCCGCCACGAGCTTGATACTCGCCGAGTGCACCGTCAAAGGCCGCCACGTTTCGAAACATGCGCGACTCCTGCAGAGCAGGTGGTGGGTCGTCTCGGGATGGAGGGCATAGAGAGTACGGCCATGAGAATCGACGACGATCGTCTCGTTCAGGACAGCGTTGTGGGACGAACTGACAACGCGGAACGCACCGGCCGCACCGGCAACGCCGGAGATCAGAGCCGCAACGGCGAGGGCGGCAAGGATCACGCTCAAGGACCGCTGCCTGGCAGCTCTCCGGCTGGTCCGCTGAGATGTTCGGGTTGAGCGCGACACGCGGATCCTTTCCGTCGTTTGGTGATCAACCTCTGGACGCCGCACAGGGAGCAAACCTTCCCACCGGACGATTTGCCCCTGATAGCCTGTGCCAACGGCCAAGAAGGGCCGGCAGGGGGAGTAGCGTCACATGACAGCGCGCAGACGACCAACCGGGGGGCGGAGCATCCGTCACCCGGCCAGCGTGGCGCTCGTGATCGCCGTGCTCGCGCCCTTGCTCACAAGCGCTTCGGCACGCGCGACCGCGACGTTCGGCAAGACGAGCATCGGGGCCTCCTCCGACCGCTTCCTCGGGGGCCGCAAGCGGGTGAACCGCTACTCGCTGCCGGTCGCCGGCTCGGTCACCAAGTTGAGCATCTATCTAGGGCCAGCCGCCAAATCCGGCGAACAGGTGATGGAGGGCATCGTCTATGCCGACGCGTCGGGCAAGCCACAGGCGCTGTTGGCCGTATCCCAGCCGCTGACCTATAGCTCGAGCAGCTCGGCCGGCTGGTTCGATCTGAATTTCGCTGCCCCGGTGAACCTGAGCGCGGGCAACTACTGGATCGGCGTGATCACCGGCGCGACCAGCAACGTCGCCAGCTTTCGCTACGACAGCGTGGCGAGCTCGCGTGACTACAACGCGAACACATACGCGTCCGGGCCGAGCGATCCCTTCGGTACAGCCAGCGTCGACAGCAAGCAGACCTCGCTGTATGCAACCTACACGCCGTCCTCGCCGATCCCGGTGCCAACGAACACGGCCCCGCCGACCATCTCAGGGACCGCGAAGCAGGGCCAGACGCTGACCGAGGCGCACGGCTCCTGGACCAACAGCCCCACCGGATTTAGCTATCAGTGGCTGCAGTGCGACTCGCTGGGCAACGGCTGCCTGCCGATCGCCGGGGCGACGGCCCAGACCTACGTGCCGGTGGCAGCAGACGTCGAACACGCGCTCGAGGTGCAGGAGACCGCGAGCAATGAAGGCGGTTCGAGCGCTCCGGCCACCTCGGCTCCGACCAGCAGCGTCCTCCCCGCGCCCCCTGTCAGCACCTCCCCGCCAACCATCTCGGGCACGGCTCAACAGGGGCAGACGCTTACTGAGCATCACGGCTCCTGGACCAACGAACCGACCAGATTCACCTACCAGTGGCTGCGCTGCGATGCCAAAGGCGCCGGCTGCGCACCGATAGCGGAAGCCACCTCCCAGACCTACGCACTTGTCGCCGCCGACGTCGGGCATGCGATCGCCGTGCAGGAGACCGCGAGCAACGCCGGAGGTTCAAGCGTGCCCGCCACCTCCACCCCGACCGCGGAAGTCGTCGCGCCGGTGCCGATCAACATCGCGCCCCCCACGATCTCGGGCACCGCGCAGCAGGGCCAGACGCTGACCGAGGCGCACGGTTCCTGGACCAACAGCCCCACCGGATTTACCTATCAGTGGCTGCAGTGCGACTCGCTGGGCAACGCCTGCCTGCCGATCGCCGGGGCGACGGTCCAGACCTACGTGCCGGTGGCAGCAGACGTCGAACACACGCTCAAGGTGCAGGAGATCGCGAGCAACGAAGCCGGCGCGAGCGCGCCGGCCACGTCGTCCGCCACCGCGGTCGTGCAGGCGAGCACGGCAAGGTTCGGCAAGACAAGCGTCGGCGCGTCGGCTGACTCCTTCGCCGCCGATCGCAAGCGGGTCAGCCGCTACTCGCTGCTCGCATCCGGGTCGCTCACCAAGCTCAGCATCTATCTCGCGCCTACAGCAACCTCAGGACAGCAGGTGCTCAAGGGGATCGTCTACGGCGATGCTGCCGGCAAACCAGGAAGCCTGATCGCGACGACCGCCGCGCTCACCTTCCAGAGCACCAACGCCGCCGGCTGGTATGACCTGAGCTTCGCGACGCCGCCGAGCCTTCCGGCCGGCAACTACTGGATCGGCGTGATCACGGGCGCGACCAGCAACGTCGCCGGCTTTCGCTACGACAGCGTGGCGGGCTCGCGCGACTACAACGCGAACACGTACACGTCCGGGCCGAGCGATCCCTTCGGCACCCCAACCGTCGACAGCGAGCAGATGTCGCTGTATGCGACCTACGCCGCCGAAGCCACAGGCACCGACACCACGCCGCCAACGCAGCCACAGGGACTGGCCGCGACGGCGGTGAGCCCGACGCAGATCAACCTGTCCTGGAGCGCCTCCAGCGACGCCGTCGGGGTCGCCGGCTACACGATCCGGCGCAACGGTTCGGTGATCGCCAACACGGGCACGACCGCGACCAGCTACTCCGACACGGGGCTGTCGCCGGCGACCACGTACACATACACCGTCGACGCCTATGACGCTGCCGGCAACCACTCGGCCCAGTCGGCGAGTGCAAGCGCGACCACGCCCTCCTCGACGGGCGTGCAGCACGACGAGTATGTCTTTCCCTCCAACGCGATCGACGTCTACGACATGGACAACGGCCAGAAACTGATCAAGACGATTCCGCTGCCCGCAGCGGCGACCGACGTCCGCGGCGCGGCCGCCGCTCCCGGCAGCCACATCCTGTATGTCAGCTACGGCGGCGACGGCGGCAGCAACGGCGGTGGCACGCTGCTCGCATACGACCTGGTGGGCGAACGCACCCTGTGGACGCGCACCTACAGCGAAGGGATCGACAGCATGGCGGTGACGCCCAACGGGAATACGATCTACATGCCCATCGGCGAGGCGTCGAGTGCGAGCACCTGGAACGTGCTCGACGCCGCCACGGGCAACATCAGCGCCACGATCGCCGGCGGACAGGGTCCGCACAACACGATCGTGAGCCTCAACGGCCAGCACGTGTACATGGGTCCGCGCAACGCGAGCTACCTGACCGTCGCCGACACTGCGACAAACCAGATCGTCAAACAGATCGGGCCGCTGCTCAACGGCGGCGTGCGGCCGTTCACGATCAACGGGCGCGAGACGCTCGCCTTCACGACCGCCACCGGCTACCTCGGCTTTCAGGTCTCAAGCATCACCACCGGTCAGGTGCTCTACACGGTGCCGGTTTCGGATCCCTTCCCCTATACACCCGGCCAGCCCGGGCCCAGCTCTCCCAGCCATGGCATCTCGCTGTCGCCGGACGAGAAAGAGGTTTGGGTGATCGACCAGCCCAACAGCTACGTGCACGTCTTCGACGTGACGGGCCTGCCGAGCTCCCCCCCGAAACAGATCGCCGACATCAAATTGTCTCGCACGATGAGCGGCTCGCAGGTGGGCTGCACCTACGACTGCCTGCGCGAGGGATGGCTGCAGCACAGCCTCGACGGGCGCTTCGTGTACGTGGGCGACTCAGGCGACGTGATCGACACGACCACGCGCCAGAGCGTGGCCAACCTCGAACCCCTCTACAACTCGCGCGTGTACCTGGAGATCGACTGGTCGGGCGGGGCCCCCATCGCCACCTCGACGCGCAGCGGCGTGGGCTACGTGACCGGCTGACGGCGGCGAAACCTGGGGGGAGAACCCAGCCTAAATCGCGCCCAATTGGCCCTATCCGCCAGCGACCAAAGCCGTCCGATTCTGTTGCAAACGCCTGAAAGAGCGGCTTGCCCGCCGACTCAGCAGGCCGCTGTGCAGGCAGGAGGTCAGCGCTTCGATCACGGTCGCTCGCCACCGCTCGGCAGCCACGGCTACGGAGAGCAACTGCTGCCCGTGGCAGCGGCCTGCTGGTAATCTCCGGCATCCCGGCGCTGTCGATCAGCATCGCCGCGATCGGCGAGTGAGCTCTGGGGCTACACCAGGCTAAGTACGAACGATTTCTCTAAGGGACAGGAGTGAGGCTGTCACTCGGCCCAGATTAGGGCGCGAGACTCCCGACAGGACGAGAGGCGCTGCTCATGGATGCGACCCGTAGCCGGGAGCGAACATATCTGACCGTCCGCCGTCGCGCGTGCGGCGCCGGAACCACGACGAACTGCCCTCGCGACTTGCGCAGCGACCGGGCGCGCAATGGAAGGGATGTTGGCGTGTTGTTTCGACGGGTCAGTTCCCAGATGGCGCTCCTGGGTGCCCCGCTTGCGATTGTCGAACGACGCCGGTTCCGCTGCATCGCAGCCGCCCTCGCAGTTCTGTTCTTGGCTGCAGTTGGCCCCCTGTCGGCGTGGGCGACTGCGCCCACGCTCACTGCTGAAGGGCCCAGGCTGCGGTGGACGATGATCCCGCACGCGAAGGAATGGCAGTTCGAAATCAAAAACGGCTGCGTCTCGTCGTGCCCCCAGGAATCGCTCCCCGGGCCCGTGCTGAACTGGACGCCGCCCCCGCCCCCTGGCGAAGGGGTGTTCAAATACCGCGTCAGGGAGCTGAAACCCACGGTTAGCGAATACTCCAACGAAGTCACGCTACGGTATCCGCTCGCGACCGAAGAACTACAGCTGGCCGGCGTCGAGTTGCAAGGCGATGCCGCCAGTTGGTTCGACCCGTACGGTGAATTCGAAAACGGGGTCACAAACCGTGGCTGGATCGAATCACACTGGACCGGCCACGCGCGCGACTTCTCGCCCTTCTACCACCAACCGAGGTGGGAATACCCCACCAAGCTGCCCGGCGTGGAGTGGACTCCCTCCCGTGACTACTGGACGGGAGAAGGCAAGAGCGAATCTGGAGAATTTCGCTTCAAGATTGGTGCGCCCGAACCCCAGGGCAAAGAAGAACGACTAAGGTTTCTGAAAGGTCCGAAGGCGGACATCAACAAATGGAGTTCCACTGGACTGTGGGCCGACGACGTGCAGTTCAGTGGCGACCACAGACCACCCGAACCCGAACTGAAAGAATGGAACAAAGCACAGGCCGAACTGTTTGAGGAATGGCGGACCAAGTTCCCGACAGCCTTCCTCGCCACCAACAGTCACGCGTTCGACCTGCTGAACGCGTGTAAGTGCCAGGCGCCAGTGCTCACTGCAGGTGGCAAAAGCCTCAAAACGATGATCAAAACCTGCGAACCCGCCGGAGAACCGTACTATGAGGACCTCCTGAAAGTGCTCGAGGGCAGTGCGGGTGGACGGCCGAGAGGAGCCATCTACGAAGAGTTCGGTGCGAGCAAAACTTCGCGCCTGCGGTTCGGCTCGGCGGCCTACCTCAAAGAATGGTTCGAATATGTCGATTACCTGCATAAGTGTCGCAATATCGCAGTGGAGATGGGCTGGGACTTCACACCCGAAGGGGGGACTAGCCTAGAACCGCTCGAATACAGCCTCGCTGTGCTCATGATGGTGACCAACGGCACCGACGAAGTCGAAAGCGGCCATCAACATCCGGCACAGGGGACCGAAACAGAAGTGTTCTTCCCCATGTACAAATGGCAGATCGGTACAGCAAAAGAAGGACGCCACCTGTCGGAAGGTGTCTGGTCCCGGCAGTTCACAAAAGGAGCGGTGTACCTCGTGCAACCGGGCGGGGGCACCAAAACGATCACTCTGCCCAGGCGGATGGAAAACACCAAAAGAGAACTCGTGACGTCGTTCTCGCTGAAGGAAAACCACGCCGCCATTCTGAAGGGCTAGTCCGGCGGCGAGCCCGTGCAGGGCGGGTCACGTCATGATCTTCTCCTATTGCTGCGCCGACCCCGACGGCAACCACGTCGAGTTGCACGTGGATAACTTCGGCGATTGGGCGAAGGCGAGCGTGGATGCGATGCTCTACAGAGTTCAGGGCGGCTTCACTCGGGAAGTTCGTGGATCCCGAGAAGGTCGCCGCCCTCGCACCAAGGGAGTTGGCTTTCAGGAGATCCAGCGAGGTGATGGACGGCGGATACGCGCCCGCAGCGGCGCCCGTAGGCTGCCCCAGGCGGGCTGAGGTGTCCGTCACACCGGAGGGCTATCCCTGTGTCGCCCAGCACGCGAACAGGAGGAAGGAGAGAAGTCATGAAGCTCTGCCGATTCCAGATAGACGGGCATGCGCGAAACGGCGTCGTCGAAGAGGGCTTCGTCGTAGATCGAAATGATTCGGCCGAGCGCCACCCGGTGGGCGACACTCGCCTCCTTGCACCCGTCCAACCGCGCAAATACCTCGCTATCGGCCTGAACTACGCCGATCACATCGCCGAGAGCGGACTCCAGGCTCCGGACGTCCCGTTCTTCTTCAACAAGCAGGTGACGTGCGTGGTGGGCCCAGGCGAGGACGTTCATATGCCGCGCGTATCCAAGCTGCTCGACTACGAGGCAGAGCTCGCGATCGTGATCGGCAAGCGCTGCCGGCACGTGCCGGTGGAGCAGGCCGCCGAGGTAATCGCCGGCTACACGATCGCCAACGACGTCTCGGTGCGCGACTGGCAGCTACGGACGCCGACGATGACGATCGGCAAGTCCTTCGACACGCATGGTCCGCTCGGTCCGTGGCTCGTTACGGGCGACGAGCTCGGCGACCCGCACGACCTCGGAATACGAACCTTCGTCAACGGCGAGCAGCGTCAGAACGGCAACACCGGCGAGATGGTCTTCAACTGCTTCGAGCAGGTCGCTCACCTCTCCGAAGCCTTCACGCTCGAGCCAGGTGACGTGATCGCCACCGGCACCCCCGCGGGCGTCGGCGCGGCGCGCCAGCCGTTCCCCGAGGGCCTGCTGAAGGTCGGCGACGTGGTGCGTATCGAGATCGACGGGATCGGGGAGCTGGAGAACGCCGTCATCGATGAGCCCGACGGGTACGTCGTCCCAGGGGATCCGAGCGTGCTTAGCATCACGAAGCGACGAGGACAAATCTGAGCGTGATCGGCTCCAAACGCGCGAGCGCTCGCAGCATCGCGGGCTCGTCCTCGTAACGCGAACCGATACGTAGCGCCTCACAGCGAACCTCGACGCGCTCGCTCGCCAAGGGCCACGGAGCGAGCGTCACCGTGCCGTCTGCGCGATCGCGCAGCTCGATATCGATCGGGCCATCGTGGCTCGGGACATCTTTGGCGGCGAACGGGCGCCACTGGTTGCACAGCGCAAGTGAGATCCCGTCCCACGTCCACATCTGTCGGCGCGTGCACTCCAGCTCCGAGTCAGACACTGCCAGAACTTCGCACAGCCGCGCTTGGCGAGCGCGCTCGTCGCTGACGTGCGCCCGGAGCTGGTGGGCATGCTCGGGTACAGCTTGCGCCCTCAGTTCGGATAGCGAGCTGCCGTGTAGCGAGACGACCAGCGCCGCATGGAGGCTCTGGCTTAGGAGGAGGTCCGGCGCGTCCCGCCAGATGGCAAGGTGCTCGTCGACCGTCAGCTCGAGAAAATTGCGAGGCAGCCCGGTCTCGGCATTGAACCGAGGTTCGAGATCGAAGCGCGCCCAGCCAATGTCATGCTGCTCCGCCCCAAGCGCGATCTCCTCGCGCGGATCCGGAGGGGGGAACTGCTCGTTTCCCCATGCGCGCGCGAGCTGGCCCGAGAGCCATGAATGGGAGAGCTGTCCGATCGCGAGCGCGCCCTCATCGTCGAGCCGAACAAGCACCTCGCGAGCGTACCTCCGCCTACTGTCGACGCTCTGAGCGATATATCTCGATCAGCGTTTGCAGGAGCTTCCAGCCGATCACACCGTTTTCTTCCACGAGCGGGCGGAAGTCCCAGAACGTGACGCCGGAGCAAGAGAGCTCGCTAGAGGCGAGCACCGTTGCGGTGCGAGCGCCGGCGTCGATCAGAGCCATCTCGCCGAAGTGGTCGCCGGGCTGCAGGACGCGCTGTTCTTTGCCGTCGACAAGGACCGTCGCTTCGCCGGAGTCGATCACAAAGAAGGCGGCGGCGCCCGAGCCCTGCTGGATGACGGTTTCACCCTCCGAGAAGTGCCGCTCCTTGAAGACGCTCGCGACTCGCTCGAGCTCGTTGTCGTCCAGCTCGGCGAAGAGCGGAATGCGCTTGAGCACATCGATCGGCGCGCCCATCAGAGCACGTCCATCGTGGGTCGCGAGAGGCCGCGAGCGCGGGCCACATCCAACGGGTGGACGCTCGGTGGGCGCCCCGCCGTCACGGACCGGATGTCGTCACCGCCCTGCATTGCAGCAGGTAGAGCCTGCCGTCGGCGATCGCCCACTCGATATCCCGAGCGCGTCCGTAGACCTCCTCGCAGCGGTCGGCAAGGCGGCTCAGCTCGGCGAGTTGGCCCTCCTCGAGACATAACCGGTCGACCAGCTCAGGTGCAACCTCTTCCTCGACCGTTCCACCCTCTGGAAGGGAACGGAAGGCGATGCTCTTGCGGCCCGCGGTGCGCTCGAGCACATTGCCTGCGCGGTCGACGCGGTAGTGGTCGGGGATCACGCGGCCCGCGACAACTGCCTCTCCGAGTCCCCAGCTGGCCTCGATCACCCGCTCGTCCGCCCCCGTCACCGGGTTTTGAGTAAACATGACTCCCGCTGTCTCGGGAGTGACGAGCAGCTGCACCACCACACCGATGCTCGGGCGCGTGAAGAGCCCCACGCGCTGGCGGTAGGTGATCGCCGAGTCGGAGTTCGCCGACCACCAGATCTCGCTCAACGCCGAGGCCAGCTCGTCCGCGCTGCGCACGTTGAGGAGAGTCAGATGCTGGCCGGCGAAGCTCGCCTCGGCACTGTCCTCGTCGACCGCGGATGAGCGAACGGCGAGCGGACCTCCCAGGGGCCGGACCGACTCCATCACCTGCCGCATGACCTGCTCGTCGCGGCTCGCGACTGCGTCGACCACGCTCCCCGTGAGCGCGACGCCGGGAGGGACCGGAAGCCCGTCTTTCAGCGCCTGTCCCAGCCCTGCGGCCTTTGAGCCGTATAACGCGGGATCCAGCGCCTCGATGAGGGGCACGACCTCGCTCACCCCGACACCGTCACCTCCCCGGAATCGCCGTCGACCCGCACACGCTGACCGTCGCCGATGCGCTCTGTCGCCTCGCGCGTGCCCACCACGCCAGGAATCCCGTACTCGCGCGCGACAATCGCCGAATGGGAGAGCAAGCCGCCGCTATCGGTCACGATCGCTCCGAGCAGCGGCAGCAGAATGTTGAAGGCCTCGGTCGTGGACTCGGTGACGAGGACGTCCCCACGAACGATCCGGTCGAATTCGGCGGGGCCGGATATGCGGCGCGCGGGTCCCTCGTACACGCCGCGGCTCGCCGCGAGCCCGCGCAGGACATGCTCCTCGTGCTCGGCCTCCGAGCTGCCGAACAGCTCGCCCATCGCGATCCCGATGGCGCGCATGACCCGCGCGGCCGCCGGCGGAAGGCCAGATGGGTCAGGTGGTGGTTGCGGCGGGTCGCCGAGTTGCGCCGGGGCTTCTTTGGCTGTGTGCGACCCTCGGTGGGCGGTTCGCGCCGCCAGCTCGTCGCCGGTGGGTGCGTCGGCGCCCGAAAGCAGCGCGTACATCTCCTCGACGCTTGCGTCGACGAGATGCTCGGCGTCCTTTATGCGCCCCTTGGCGGCAAGCCGTCGGCCCGCGGCGAGTACCGCCCGGCGCATGAGCCCCGATGCCCAGATGTCGCTGAAGACCCCACGCTCATCACGTAGCCGGTACATCGTCCGAGCCTCCCCAAGCAGCTCTTCGAACTCGGTGCGGCGCTCCTCGGGGACCTTCTCGCGCACCTCTGCGATCTGCCTGTCTACCTCGGAGGCTCCCGCGTCCGCGTCCGTGCCCCCCACCGCGATGCGAATCGCCCGCAGGAGCACGTCGGGCAACTCGAGCGCACACGGGTTGGAGATGTCGAACCCGTCGAGAAGGCGCCAGCCGACCAGGTCGAGATAGCCGTTCACGGCCTGCCCTGCCTCACCTTCCAGCGAGCGCAGCGCCTCCAGCACCTCGCCCTGATCACGCTCTGACTCGAGCAGTTCCCTCGCATGGGCGTCCTCTGCGAGAGCGGCTACCAGCCGATCGAGCTCGTCGGACGCTCCTGCGGAGACGGGCGAAGCGCCGCGCATCAGGCCGAGCAGCTGGGACGCCGGAAGCCCGGTCCACTCTCCGACGTGCGCGAGGAAGTCGCCCGTGGGGACCAGCGCCGCGGCGGTGAAGCGCATGTGCTGAGAGATCATCGCCGCGTGGTGGTCGGCGCAACGCCTCAGGTATGTGACGAGCTCCTCGTCTCCGAGGGCATCAGGGTCAACGGCCTGCAGCTCCCGGTGCATCGCGATCGAGGCCGGCTTGACCTCGTCGTCCCATTCGCGTAGCTGCTCTCGCCATAGCTTGCCATCGAACAGCTCCCCCGCTCGGGCGATCCGCCCCGGAACCTCTCCCTCCGCGACCGGCCAGGCCGCCTTGTAGGCGAAGCCGTTCACGTATTCCATTTCAAGCGTGTCAAGCAGCATCCCGTAGAAGCGCGTGAAGTCGCTGACACCGCGCTTGAAGGCCTTGGGGTGGGTTTCCGCCCAGTAGCGCGTGGCCGGGCGTGGGAAGTGGACCGGATCAAGTTCCCACGACCCCGGGCCCGGGGGCTCGAACCGAAGCTCAGTGGCCGTCTCTGCGCTGGACATTGGACGTCCTTTCCCTATCGTCGTTGTCGCAGTGTGCGGTGCCCGCACAGCTACGGTCATGTCCTAACGCATCCCGCCCACCCTGTCTACTCCTCGGGCATGGCCCGCCCCTTCCCTGCGCGGCGTGCCGGTGCTCCGCCAGGCCGAGCTGGCGTCGCTGCCGACGGAGTGCGCGGCTGCGCATTCGCCCGAATCGGTCTCTCTTAGGGCTCGTCGGCGAGCCGCGTGCGCAGGGCTGCCTCGAGCTCGAAACGCGCTTGCGGATCGTCGAGCTGGCTGCCAATGAGCTCGCGCAGTCTGGCGATCCGGTAGCGCGCGGTCTGCGGATGCACATGCAGCGCGCCGGCCATCGCAGACGCGTTGCCCTGCTGTTGCACGAAAGCCAGCGCAGTTCGCGTCATGCGGTCGCGGGAGACCGGGGTGAGTCCGTCCAAGGCCCGCAGCCTCTGCTCCGCGATCCTGTCGACCACGGCGGCGCTCTCGTGGAGCACGAGCTCCGCGAGGTGGTCATCGGCGGCAGCGAGCTCGCCGCTCTCCGTCATGGATAGCGTCGCGCAAGCCAAACGCCACGAGCGCGGCAGCTGCTCGAGCGTGCCTTCTGGCCCTACCGCGGCGTGCCGGCCGCGCGCCGCCACGCGCAGCGCCTCGCGCCGGCCGGGGCCCTCCGCGTCTGGCAGCACTATGCATCCGAAGCCCTCGACGTGGGCATGCAGCGCTTCCGGGCCGAGTCGCCGAGCGAGCCCGGGTAGCTCCTCGATCGAACAAGCGACGGCCGCAGCTCGGCGCGGCAGCGACCATCGCGCGGCCTCCGCGAGCGACGGCAGATCGGCATCTGGCGGCGGCAGCCCTCCGAGCAACACGGACAGGAGCTCCGCGCGCGCGCGTTCACGCTCTCCGGCTCGCTCTGCCTGGGCTTGCGCGTAGCCGTCGACCGACTCCGCCGAGAGCTCGTCGATATAGGCGAAGATCGCCTCCGCGAGCAGGGCCATCGTGTCGCGGTCCACACCGGCGGCGTAGCCGGCACGCGCAAGCCGGCGCCAGGCGACGCGTGCGCCCACGCGGTAAGCCGCCTGAAGCGCATCGAGCGTGCGTCCGGCTCGGTACTCCTGCCGGCCGAGCGCAACGTATACGCGGCGTCCTGCCTCGTCGACGGCGTCCGGCTCGCGAACCAAGTTGAGAAAGCGACTCAGGGCCTCCGTGACGCCTGTGCGGACCCCGCGACCGAACGCGCCCTCCAGGGGCCGCACGTACTCGGGCACCTCGCGGCCGATGGCGCGAACGATCTCGCGCGAGAGGGCCGGCAGCTCGGGCTCGAGCACGTCCGCCAGCTCAGACGGCAACCCGCGCCAGACGGGAGAAGTTATCACCTAGGTGAGCATAACGGCAATTCAATTCTGGTTCGGTACAGAAGACAATGCTGCCGTGCACACATAGGGTGAGCGCAATGACACGGGCTGAGAGAACGGCCAACCTCGCCGGGGTGGTGGTCCCGTTCGTGGGCGTCCTGATCTCGATCGTGCTGCTCTGGAGCAGATGGGTCGACGGCGCCGATCTCGCGCTCCTCGCCGGCTTCTACCTGCTGACGGCCGTCGGCGTGACGGTCGGGTTCCACCGACTGCTCACGCATCGCTCATTCCAGACGCATCCCCGAGTCGAGCGAGCGTTCGCGATCCTCGGATCGCTGGCGGTCGAGGGCTCGGTGCTGGACTGGGTCGCCGACCACCGCAAACATCATGCCCACGCGGATGAGGAGGGAGATCCCCACTCGCCGCATGTCGGCCACGGCAGCGGTCTGGCGGGGCTATGGTACGCGCACGCCGGCTGGCTGACGAAGACACAAGGACAGGCCGACTGGAAGCGCTATGCGGGCGAGCTGTACGACGACCCCAAGATGCGCCGCGTGGGCAAGCGCTTCCCACTGTGGGTGGCGCTCACGCTGCTGCTGCCGACGTTCGCCGGCTTTGCGCTGCACGGCTGGACTCTGGAGGGGGCAATCCGCGGCTACGTCTGGGGTGGCCTGGTGCGCATCTTCCTCGTGCACCACGTGACCTGGTCGGTGAACTCGGTCTGTCACTTCTTCGGGCGCCGGCGCTTTGCGATCGACGATTACTCCACGAACGTAGCCTGGCTCGCGATCCCATCGCTCGGTGAGTCGTGGCACCACAACCACCACGCGTTCCCGCGCAGTGCCCGCCATGGCTTGCGCTGGTATGAGATCGATCTGTCGGCGCTGATCATCGCTGGCCTCGAGAGGCTTGGACTTGCCTGGAATGTCGTACGCATAGCTCCCGAGCGCCAGGCGCTTCGGCTCGAGAGCGACAAGTCCGCCGCCGCGAGAGCCTGACCTTCCCTCCTCGCCACGCGACCGTATGGCGCGAAGCGGGCGCACCGGCCCGGACCGCGCCGCGCCTCTGACCGAAGATGCTCCCTACTGCCGGCGATGGTCTGGCAGTCTGTGGTGATCCGCCTGCACCGAGATAGCTCGCGCCGCGTCCCAGCCCGCCGCCTGGCCGGCCCATCGTTCGGGATTCGCGACATGGCCATCGATCTGGGAACGGCCAACACGCTCGTCTACGTGGAGGGACGCGGGATCGTCATCTCCGAGCCCTCCGTCGTCGCGCACGACGCGCTATCGGGACAGGTCCACGCCGTTGGGGCTGATGCGCAGCGAATGATCGGACGTACGCCGGCCACGATCTCAGCCACCCGGCCTCTGCGCCACGGGGTGATCGCCGACTTCGATGTCACCGAGGCGATGCTGCGCTACTTCATCCGCAAGGTGCTCGACCGCCACCGCGCACATCCGCGCCTGATCGTCTGCGCCCCATCGGGGATCACCCAAGTCGAGCAACGCGCGGTCGAGGAGGCTTCGATTGCGGCGGGCGCGCGTCGCGTGCAGCTGATCGAGGAGCCGATCGCAGCCGCGATCGGCGCTGGCCTTGAGATCGAGGAGCCGATTGGGCGCATGGTCGTCGATGTCGGCGGAGGTACCAGCGAGATGGCGATCATCTCGCTCGGAAGCATCGTTCTGTCGCGATCGCTGCGCGTCGGCGGTTACGAGATGGATGAGGCAATCGCCAGGCACATGCGCTCTGAGCACTCGCTGGCGATCGGCTCACAGACCGCTGAGGCGATCAAGATCGCGATCGGAGCCGCCGTGCCATTGGTGCCCGAAGAGACGAGCGAGGTCCGCGGTCGCCATCTCCTCACGGGCCTGCCGACCGAGGTCAGCCTAAGCAGCGGTGAGGTAAGGGCGGCGATCGAGGGTCCGTTGGGTGAAATCGTCAACGCCGTCAAGGACACGCTCGAGCAGACGCCCCCCGAGCTGACAGGAGACATCGCCCGTGACGGCATCCTCCTTGCCGGAGGCGGCGTGCTCCTGCGCGGCTTTGACGAGCGCCTCGCTCTCGAGACGGGCCTGCCCGTAGATCTGGCCCCGTCGCCTCTGACGTGCGTTGTCCTGGGCTCCGGAGGGGCGCTCTCCCACTTCGATCGCCTGAGCAAACCTGCCGGCAAGCGCCGCTTTGCCTTCGCCCGCCACAAGTCCACGTCGGCGCGCTGGCTGGGAAGCAGAAGCTAGCCGGGCGGACACAGGACCGTAGTCGCGGCGCGGAGAGTCGGTGGCGTCCGCCGACGGTGGTAAGAACGCCCCTCGATATCACTGAGGAGGCTAGTAATGGGATTCATCCGCAAAGCCCTGTACATCGCGACGTTTGGCCTGTCCGGCCTGGTGTTCAAAGAGACCCCGAGCCCTGCGCGCGCAGAAAAGCCGGCAGCGAAACAGGCGCGCTCCCAGACACAGGCGAAAGCGCCGCGCGCCAAGTCGCAAGCTGCCCGCAAACGCAAAGCACAAGCAACGCGCGCGCCCAAAGCACCTCAAGCCGGCCGGTCCGGCAACGGGACCATCCACGAGCTCGAGCGGCTCGCTGACCTGCACCGGCGCGGTGCGCTCGGCGACGACGAGTTCGCCGCCGCCAAGTCCAAGCTGCTTGGTACGAGCCTGGCGCCGAAGCCGCCCGAGAAGGCCCCCGCGACGTTCCCCGCCGTCGAGGCAAACATCACGGCCGCCCGTCATCTCGGCGACCTTGGTGCCAACGACCGCGGCACGCCGTTCGCGCCGATCAGCCGCGACTAGCGGAGGCCATGCGCAGGTGACGGGGCGATCGGTCAGCAGCCGGTCAGCGTCGTCGCGTGCGCGTAGAGCTCGTATCGCTTGACGCCGCACACGAACGGGTTGGGGCAGTTGCTCTAAGGAGCTCGTTGGGGGCCCGGTGGTGCCGGTCGGGTTCCCTTTACGGCCTCGGAGCGCACAGGCGCTCGAGCAGGGTGTCTACGGCGGCTCGCACGGTGCCGGCTGCAGTCCGCTGGTCCTCAGCCTCTCCCAGAAGCAGCGCAGCCTCTCCTGCGCCCTGGTCCACTGCTCGCGTGACCGCCTGAAAGCCGGGCCTGGGGCTCACGCCTGCGCCGGAGCCAGCGCAGAGCCCTCCGGCAGGGAGGCGTCCGCGCGACCCCAGCGCACCACCGTCGCACGCAGCGCAGGCACTGAGGCGATCGCCACCGGCGCCGGGAGCCACACCGAGATGGCCCGGTACGCGAGCACCGACGGCAGCGCGACTGCGGCGGGGACGCCGAACAGGATCAAAATGCCCGCAATCCCGCCTGTCACCGATCCGGGGATCGGCAGCGTGTTGGCGACCTGCCCGACGAAGTACGCCAGCGCAACCACAGGGAGCAGGGAAGGCGAGCCGAATGCGCGCAGCATCGCCCACAGCACCGCCGCGTCGAAGGTCCAGTACGCAAGCGCCCCAGCAAGGCGCGGGTCTCCCGATCCGAGCAGCCGGCAGGCGTCACGGACAGCCCCGCCCATCAAACGGGTGGCCGATCTGACCTTTCGGGCGAGGCCGCGCTGAGCGCTGGAGTCGCCTTCCTCTAGCCGGGAGTCGCCGCGGAGCGCCAGCGCCAGGCAGAACGTGATGGCGAGCACTGCCGCTGCGGCCGCGATCGCGCTCAGCTCAGCGGGCCCCTTGCTGGCCACCAACCCGAGCGCCAGCAGCGTCCCGCAGACCGCCACCGAGCCAAGGAACGCGGCGTACAGGAGGACGAGAAACACCAGCAGGGTGCGGGTGGCGGCCTTCGTGCGCAAACCCGCGCGACCGAGCGCCCACAGCGTCAGTCCCAGGCCGCCGACGCCGGCGGTCGGGAGCAGGCGCGTGGCGGCCGCGCCCGCGAGCGTGATCTGCGCGCTCTCGCGCACGCCGATCCGGCCTGTCGCCCGGCCGGCGACCAGCGACAGGAGCGCCACATAGCCCGCGAGCGAGACGACCTCCAGCGCGACTCCAAGCGCTGCCCAACCCGGGTTCACGCCGAGGCCGCGTCTGAGGCCTTCGACGAACGCGTGCGCGCGCCCGCCACCCAACAGCACGGCAGCGGCCGCGAGCGCAGCCAGCGCCGCCGGCAGCGCGAGGCGCCTCGACAGCGCGCGAACGTCGATGGCCGGCAGCGGAACTTCTGCGGCGGCGGGGTTGGATGCGATCACAACGGTCACTTACGTATCGAGGTCTTGGTTGGCTCAGTTCTATGCGCCACGAGGCGCGAAAGGTGTGAGATCGGTCATACGCCGCGTGCTTCGCGCGCCGCAACCCCTGGCGTGAAGCCCGCTCCACTCCACACCAGATCGGACAGCCCCGGGTGCGAAAACTCATCGCCCGGAGACGATCGTCTCCACGCGAGATCGACCGGAGGTCCGCCGAACGCCGTAGGCGCCCATCAAGCAGCCGCTGCCGAGCGCCGCCTGCGTGCATTGCGCCTCTGAGCGCGCGAGCCATCGCGAAGCCGGCGCGCTGCCTCCGTCAGTCTCGATCCCGCGCGCGCACGCGTCGCAGCCGGCGGCGGCGACCTGTTATTTGCCAGGGCCCCGGAAGGAAGTCGAGGGCCAGGTTGGCGAGCCACACGATCAGCGTGGCCGCGACAAGCGTCCAGAACCCGTGGATGTCGAACCCGCTCACCAGTTCCTTCGTGATGACGAGCATCAGCAGCGAGACGAAGAACCACGCGATGCCCAGAGTCAGGATCGCCAGCGGCAGCGTCGCGAACCTCAGGATCGGCTTGAGCACCGTGTTAAGCACGCCGAAGACCGCCGCCGCCGCTATCAGCGCCCACGCGTCATCGACACGGACATCCTCCAGAGCGGCTGCCACGAGGCCGAGGACGAGCGCGTTGGTCAGCCACGATGCGGCGAGCCGCACCGCGAGCGACGGCGAGCGCCCCCACGGGACGAACCTCACTTGCTGCCCTTCCACGGGCCTCACCGTACGCCATCGAAGCGCCCGCGGCTGCTCAGATCGGAGGGCGCCGGCGCCGACCGCTGTCAGGAGCCGCAACCGTCGCGAGCGCCGCCAGCTCCCAAGCGGCGAGCCCGCCGGCCGGGGGCGACGGCCGCGCGGTGGACGGCGCATGAGGCTCGCGCGCGAGCCACCGCCCACGACGCCCTTGACTTGCACTGGGCGACTGCAATATTCTAAATATATGAATACTCTGGATATCGCAATCGACCACGAGGTCGTCGTCATCGGAGCCGGCTTCTCCGGGATCGGCGCCGCGATCAAGCTCGATCAGGCGGGCTTCCACGACTACGTCGTGCTCGAGGAGGGCGATGGCGTCGGCGGTGCCTGGCACTGGAACACCTATCCCGGCATCGCCGTCGACATCCCGTCGTTCAGCTACCAGTTCTCGTTCGAGAAGCGCAGCGACTGGTCACGCGTGTACGCGCCCGGCAAGGAGCTCAAGGCGTACGCCGAGCACTGCGTCGACAAGTACGGGCTGCGCGAGCGCATCCGTCTGAACACGAAGGTCGTCGGCGCGAGCTTCGACGAGCGTACGAACGTGTGGCGCATCGAGACCGCCGGCGGCGGGAGCGTCACCGCGCGGTTCGTGATCGGTGCCACGGGCGTGTTCTCGCAGCCGAAGCCGCCCGCGATCGCGGGCTACGAGTCCTTCGCCGGAACAAACATGCACACCGCGCGCTGGAACCACGACGTCGACCTGCGCGGCAAGCGCGTCGCGATCATCGGCACCGGCGCCTCCGCGATCCAGGTGATTCCCGCGATCGCGCCCGTAGTCGATCGTCTCACCGTCTTCCAGCGCACGCCCATCTGGTGCCTGCCGAAGCCCGACGCGCCGCTCAGCCGCCGGATGCGGATGTTGCTGCGCTGGGTGCCAGGGGCCAAGCTCGTCACACGCATCCTCAGCCAAGCGTTCGTCGAGGCCACCTTCGTGCTCGGCGCACACTTCGCCGGCACGTTCCCCAGCCTCGGCGCGCGTGGCGAAGGCGCTTCTCGCAAGCTCCTGCGCGAGGTGAAGGATCCGGCGGTGCGCGAGAAGCTCACGCCGCAGTACACGCTGGGGTGCAAGCGCCCGAGCTTCTCCAACGAGTATCTGCCCGCGTTCAACCGCGAGAACGTCCTGCTCGAAACGACGCCGATCGAGGCGATCACCCCGAGCGGGGTGCGAACCGTGGACGGCACCGAGCACGCGATCGACGTGCTGATCTGCGCGACAGGGTTCAAGGTGCTCGAATCCGGCAACATGCCGGCGTTTGTGGTGCGCGGCGCCGGCGGCGTCAACCTCGAGGAGTGGTGGGACGCCAACCGCTTCCAGGCATACGAGGGCGCGAGCGTGCCGGGCTTCCCCAACCTGTTCCTGATCCTTGGCCCCTACGGCTTCAACGGGCAGTCGTACTTCGGTTTGATCGAGACACAGATGCGCCACATCCTGCGCTGCCTCAAGCGCGCGCGCGCGCAGGACGCCACGCGCGTGGAGATCACGCCCGAGGCCAACCGCCGCTACTTCGAAGAGGTGCTCTCGCGCCGCCACAACCAGGTCTTCTTCCGCGGCTCCTGCGCGACCGCCAACAGCTACTACTTCGACAAGCATGGCGACGCGCCGTTCCGCCCTAGCCTCACGCTGGAGGCGGCGTGGCGCAGCGCACGCTTCGACCTCGACGACTACGCCTTCGCGGCATGACCCGCCTCACGCGAGCCGAGTCGCAGGCGCGCACGCGCGCGCTGATCGTCGAGGCAGCCACGCGCCTGTTCCTGCGCGACGGCTTCCAGGTGACATCGCTCGAGCAGATCGGCGAGGAGGCCGGCTTCACGCGCGGCGCCGTGTACTCCAACTTCCCCAGCAAGACCGCCATGGGGATCGCCGTGATCGACGAGCTTTACGAGCGCGAAGCGCGCAGGCTGGAAGCAGCGCTCGAGGAGGCCGACGACCTCGACGGCTGGTTCGACGCGCTCGCCGTTTGGGCCGAGCAGACGATCGGAGACCCGCAGTGGACGCGCCTGGAGATCGAGCTCGCGGCATTCAGCGCGCACGATGAGTCTTACCGGGCGGCGACCGCGGAGCGCTACGCGCGCATGCGTGGGCGCTGGGCTGCGCTGTTCACCTCGCGGCTCGGCGAGCGCCTTCCGATGGACGCAGGCGCGCTCAGCACGGTCGCGCTCGCCCTGGGCCTGGGCACCGGCGCGCAGCGGGCAGTCGACCCCGATCTCGCCGGCTCGGCATGGGTCGAGATGCTGCGCGCGCTGCTCGTGCCCGCGATGCCCGCCGCCGCATGAGAGCGGTCGTCTGCAAACAGGCAAGCCTCGAGGTCCTCGAGCGGCCCGATCCGGTGCCTGGAGCCGGGCAGGTGCTGATCGACGTGCTGCGCTGCGGCATCTGCGGGTCCGATCTGCACGCTCGCCACCACTGCGACGAGATGGCAGCGGTCGCGCTCGAGGCCGGCTATGACGGGTTCATGCGCTCCGACCAAGCCGTCGTTTTCGGACACGAGTTCTGCGGCGAGATAGTGGAGCACGGCCCCGGCTGCCGCAGGACGCACGCCGCCGGAACCGCGGTCGTGGCGCTTCCGCTGCTGCGGCAAGGCACAGAGATACACGGGATCGGTCTCTCCGCCCACGCCCCCGGCGCCTACGCCGAGCAGCTGCTCGTGCAGGAGTCGCTGGCGGTGGCGGTGCCCAACGGGCTCTCGCCCGAGCTGGCCGCACTGACCGAGCCGATGGCGGTCGCCTGGCATGCCGTGCGGCGGGGGGACGTCAAGAAGCGCACCGTCGCGATCGTCATCGGCTGCGGGCCCATCGGCCTGTCGGTGATCTGCATGCTGAAGGCGAGGGGCGTGCGCACCGTGATCGCGAGCGACTTCTCTCGCGGCCGTCGCGCGTTGGCAGCCCAGTGCGGGGCGGACGTGGTGATCGACCCTGCCGAGGGCTCGCCATATGCCTCCGCGGCCGAGCACGGCCACCTCGCCACCGTGCCCGCCGCCCTCGACGCCGCCGTCGGGGCGATGGACAAACTGCAGCGCCTGCCCGTTCCCTGGCACCACGTGTGGCGCGCGGCCGAGGCGCTCGGCGCCGCTACGCCGAAGAGCCCCGTGATCTTCGAATGCGTCGGCGTGCCAGGCGTGATCGACGAGATCATCGCGAGCGCGCCGCTGTTCTCGCGCGTCGTGGTCGTCGGCGTGTGCATGGGCGTAGATCAGATCCGCCCGGCCATGGCGATCAACAAGGAGATCGACTTGCGATTCGTGGTCGGCTACACGCCCGTCGAGTTCCGCGACACCCTGCACATGCTCGCCGAGGGCAAGGTCAACGCCGCCCCGCTGCTCACCGGGGTGGTGGGGCTGGACGGAGTCGAGCATGCCTTCGCCGCGCTCGCCGATCCCGATGCTCAGGCGAAGATCCTGATCGAACCCAAGAGCAGCGCCACGCTCTAGGCGGTCGGCTGCTGCGCGCGCCGCGCGCCCCCGTGGCCGATGTCGCTCACGTACGGATGAGGCCGAGCTGGAGAGCCTGACCGAGATCGTCCCGGCACGACCAGTGCTCGATCACCTTGCCGTCCTGAAGTCGCCAGATGTGGATCTGTTTGGCCGCGTACGCCTTCCCCGTCGCCGATTGGCCGAGGAACTCGCCGAGGTGGTGACCGTGCATGATCACGCGCGCCACTACCTTGTCGTCCTCGCAGATCTCGTCCTCGATCTCCGCACGCATCGAGCCCCACAGGCCGCGCAGCCACATCACCGTCCGCTTGAGGCCCTCGGGACCCTGGGGGCTGCCTTCCGGAGCCTCGTGGTTGACGAAGTCCGGATGGACGAGCTCGTCGACCGCGTCGAGGTCTCCCTGCTCGAAAACCCGCTCGAGCAGCTGCCGGGTGATTCGCGTCTCTTGCCTCTTCTGCTCAGACATGCTCTACCTCCGATCCAAGCCGATCTATCGACCGGCGGTACTTGACTGCAACTCGCGCTCGCGCTGCCCGATCGACACATGCGCGGCCGCTGGGGCACTTCGAGTCGGCGCACGCTCGGGCCCGCGCAAAGGGAGCTCACGCAGCAGCAGCACCACGAGCAGGCCCGCCAAGGCGATCGGCGTGGCGACGAGGAAGACCGACTGCACGGCGTCGACGATGTGAGCCTGCGTCCCCTGAGGGAGCGCCCTCAACGGCGCGCCCGCGCCGGCGGCTCCGGCGCGCGCGGCGAAAACGGCACCAAAGATCGCTGCGCCGACCGCGCCCCCTACCGCTCGGAAGAAGCTCGTCGCGGCCATAGCGACTCCCAGCTCACGCCGATCAACGCCGTTCTGCACTGCGACGATCAGCACCTGCCCGACCATCCCGAACCCGAGGCCGAACACCGCGACGGCCACCAGCACCGACGTGCGCGAGGGCTCGCCCGTGAGGGCCGCAAGCATCGCCAGCGCTGCCGTCATGAGCCCCAGGCCTGCCACCGGATAGCGCTTGTAGCGCCCGCTGCGCTCGATGCGCCGCCCGGCGAACGTCGTGGAGAAGGTGATGCCGAGCATCATCGGGACGAGCAGCAGGCCGGCCTCCGTCGGGGTCGCGCCAGTCGTCGTCTGCAGGAACAGGGGCACAAAGATGTTGATCGAGAACAGAGCCGCGGTGGCAAGGAACAGCGCCATGCTCGCGACTGCCACCGTTCGCGTGCGCAAGAGCTCGAGCGGGACGATCGGGTCTGCAGCGCGCCGCTCGCGCCACACGAGCGCGCCCGACAAGAGCGCAGCAGCAGTGACGAGGGAGACGATCGCGGGCGAGCCCCAGGCGTAGCGCTGCCCGCCCCATATGCACACCAGCATGAACGCGCTCGTGGCCGCCGCGAGCAGCGCAGCACCGAGGGCGTCGAGGGCCTGGCGCGGGCGCTCGAGGACCGGTGCCCGGAAGCGAAGTCGCAGCCCGGCCAGCGCGGCGACGCCGACCGGCAGGTTCACGTAGAAGACCCAGCGCCAGCTCGCATGGTCCACGAGCAGTCCGCCGAGCAGCGGGCCCGCAACCGTGGCGACAGCGAACGTGGCGACGATGTAGCCCTGGTAGCGACCGCGCTCCCGGGGCGTCACCAGGTCACCGACCGCTGCGTTCGCCAGGCTCATCAACCCACCAGCGGCCGTGCCCTGGATGACGCGCGCGACGATCAGCCAGGTGATGTCCTGTGCGGCCCCACACACCGCGGAGGCGCCGAGGAAGGCGATCAGGGCGACTTCGAGCATCCGCTTGCGCCCCTGGCGATCGCCGAGCTTGCCCCACAGCGGCGTCGCCGCGGCGGCCGCGATGACGTAGCCCGTCACGATCCACGAGACGTCGCTGAGGCGACCAAGATCGGAGGCGATGGTCGGCAGCCCTGTGGCGAGCATCGTCTGATCAAGCACCGCCGGGAGCATCGCGAGCACGATCGCGGCAAATGCCAGCCCCACCCCGGGGCCGGCCGGCGACGCCAGCTTGCGGTCGCTGCCGTTGTTCGTACCTCTCACATGCGTTCGCATCGCTCAAGCCCCTTCAGTTGGTGGTTTGTCTTACAACCGTTAATTACCTCAAGCTTAGATCTCTAAACATTAGATATCAAGGCTTCTGCTAGAGTGGCCTCCATGCGCGACCCCAGCAGCCGCCCGCCGATCGGACTGCACCTGGCGCGCGCTGCGCGCGTGGTGACCGGCGCCTTTGAGCGCTCGATGACCGACGCCGGCTGCTCCGCGAGCGCCTGGCAGGTGCTCGTCCTGATCCGCGCCGGGCACCGGGGCACGCAGAGCGAGATGGCCGAGTCGATGGGCATCACCGACGCCACGCTCACCTACCACCTGAACGCGCTCGAAGAGCAGGGATTCGTGCGTCGCTGGCGCGACCCGAGTAACCGACGGGTCCAGCAGGCGGAGCTCACCGAGAGTGGTGAAGCGTTGTTCGCGCGCCTGCGCGCCGTGGCCGCCCAGCACGACCGGCGCCTGCGCTCAGCGCTCAGCGAAGGCGAGGCTGAGCTGCTCGCGGAGCTGCTGGACAAGCTGCAGGCGGGCGTAGAAGGTCGCGAGCCTGCCGTCGCCGGCCGCCGAGCACGCGCTGCACCGCGGTCTCGGTGAGCGAGGGAAGCGCGCCCGCTTCAGCGCGCCGTCTCCCCGCTACCGTTCGCTGCGGTGCGCGTAGCGACCTGGAACGTGAACTCGATCAAGCAGCGGCTGCCGCGCCTGCTGCCCTGGCTGGATGAACGCCAGCCCGACGTCGTATGCCTGCAGGAGACCAAGCTCACCAATGAGGCCTTCGAGCAGCTGCTTGGAGCCGAGCTTGCGCAGCGCGGCTACGCGCTCGCGCTGCACGGCGAGGCGCAGTGGAACGGAGTCGCGATTCTCTCGCGCAGCGGGCTCGAGGACGTCGTGACGGGCATCCCCCAAGCGCCCGGCTTCCCTCACCAGGAGGCCCGCGCCATCTCGGCCGTCTGTGGCGGCGTGCGGGTGCACTCGGTGTATGTGCCCAACGGGCGCATCCCCGATTCTGAGCACTACCGCTACAAGCTCGCCTGGCTTGATGCCCTTCGCGAGCAACTGCATGCGGCAGAAGACGCCGCGATGGTGTGCGGCGACATGAACATCGCGCCGGCCGACGCCGACGTGTTCGACCCGGCCGCCTACGAAGGCCACACGCACGTCACGCCCGCCGAGCGCGCGGCGCTCGCGAGCCTGCTGGAGCTCGGCCTGCGGGATGTCATCCGCGATCGCTGGCCCGACGAGCGGGTCTTCACCTACTGGGACTACCGCGCGGGAATGTTCCACCAGGACCTCGGCATGCGAATCGATCTCGTGCTCGCCACCGCTGCCGTGGTCGAGCGGGTTCGGGCAGCGTGGGTGGACCGCCACGCTCGCAAGGGCCGCGGGCCGAGCGACCACGCCCCCGTGGTCGTCGATCTCGACGAGGCGCCCGACGGCGACGTCGGGCCTGTGGTCCCGCCGCCCTCGGCGCCGGTCCTGGCGCGCGGCACCGTAAAGCTCCCGCAGACGCCCTGAGGCACGCCGCGCGCGCTTCGATCTCCCGGGCGACGCCTCCTCGCTGGACGCACCATCAATAGACTCCCCGGGCCGTGCGCACGGTTCTCATCACCGGGGCAAGCCGCGGGATCGGCCGCGCCGCAGCGCTGCGTCTGGCGAAGAACGGGTGGCATGTGCTGGCGACCGTCAGGCGCCAGGAGGACGCCGCCGAGCTCGCAGACGCCCAGCTCGCCGGCAAGATCCAGACGCTCATCCTCGACGTCACCGACGCCGCTGGAATCGAGCAGCTCGACCGCGAAGTCCCCGAACCGCTCGACGCCGTCGTGAACAACGCGGGCATCGTCGTTCCGGGTCCGCTCGAGTCGCTCAGCAGCGACGACGTGCGCCGTCAGCTCGAGGTCAACGTCATCGCGCCAGTCGCGGTCACGAACGCCGTGCTGGGAAAGCTGCGCGCAAGCGGCGGACGGATCGTGCTCGTGTCCTCGCTCAACGGTCGCATCTCAACGCCGATGACCGGCGCGTACAACGCCTCGAAGTTCGCGCTGGAGGCCATCGCTGACGCCTGGCGACTCGAGCTCAGGCCGTGGGGAGTCAGCGTTTCACTCGTCGAGCCCGCGATGACAGACACCGACATGTGGCGCAAGGCCCCAGAGCAGCAGAGCTCCACGGAAGAGGCGATGGCAGCGCACCATCGCGAGCTCTACGGCAAGCACCTCGACGCGCTGCGGCGGACGATCCCGCGCATGCAGCGCATGGCCAAGCCAGCCGAGGGCGTTGCCGCGACGATCGAACGCGCGCTCACCGCTTCACGGCCCAAAGCCCGCTACGTCGTCGGCCTCAACGCAAAGGTGCAAGCGGCTGCGATGGCGCTGCTACCACAGCGTATGAAGGACGCCGCCCTCGCGATCGCCACCGGGACGCCGTCCAAGATCTAGTCAGCTCTCGCCGCGCGCGTCGGCCGTCTCCTTCAGGACTGCCAGCATCGCCTCACAGGCCGGGGTGGGATGGGGAGTCACAAGGCGCGCCGCGTAGATGCGGCGGACCGGCGCAGCGCTGCCCAGCGAGACGACCGCAACATCGCGGTGGCGGCTTCCCAGCGCCAGGTGCGGCAGCAGCGTCACCCCCACGCCGCGTGCGACGAGCGCCTGGCTCGTCGCGATCTCATCGACCTCGAACGCAACCTGCGGCTCAAAGCCCGCCGCGCGGCACGCGCCCAGGATGATCTCATGGCACAGGTCGCGCTCGGTCGTGTTGATCCACACCTCCTCCGCGAGCTCGCTCAGGCGCACTCCGTGGCGGCCGGCCAGCCGGTGCCGTTTGGAGATGACGGCCGTGTAGCGGTCGTCGAGCAGGCGGGTCAGCTCCAGATCCTCGCCCAACGCGCCGCTCGGCGGCTCGAGGTCGTACACCACGGCCAGGTCAAGCTCGCGACTCTCGAGCTTCGCGGCCGCTTCCTCGGGCTCCATCTGAACGACGTTCAGCTCGACGCCCGGATGTCGCCTGTGGAACGCGTCGACCGCAGACGGGATCAGGGCGGCACCCGCGCTCTCGAAGGCAGCCAGGCGCAAGCGGCCGGCACGCGCCTCGACGTAGGCAACGAGATCGCGTTCGGCGTGCGCGATCCCGCCCAAGATCGCCCCCGCGTGCGCAAGCAGCAGCTCGCCGGCCTCCGTCAGCCGCGCGCGTTTGCGACCGCGTTCGATCAGAGCGGTGCCAGTCTCGCGCTCGAGAGCGGCGATCTGCTGGCTGATCGCCGACTGCGTGTAGGAGAGGGCGTCAGCGGCAGCTGTGAACGAGCCCCGCTCGGCGAGCGCACGCAGAACCACGAGGCGCTGAGGATTCAGCATTAGCGCAACTTATCAATCTAAGATTAGATTTGCTTGCGCTAATGTCAGTCGTGCGCCAAGATCGAGCCATGAGTCCAGCAACAATCCCCACAACACTTCCCGCCGGTTACGACCCGTCGGGCGCCCAGCCGACTCCAGAGCACGATCGCGAGCCCGCCCGAAGGCCCGTGGCGAACGCGAGCGCTGTGCCCTGCGAGGTGATCGACAAGCTCGTCGTCCACATCGCAGGCGAGGATGAGCGCGCGTCGATCGAGGACCTCGCCACGCGCACCGGCTCGAACACTCCCACCGGGGCGCTGATGGTTGGCGCCGTCGACGGCACGCCGCTCGCGGTCGTGTCGATGACAAGCGGTGAGATGGTCAGCGAGCCGACGCCGGCCGGCGCTGCGGTCGCGGCCGTGGTCCGGTACACGGTTTCGCGGTTGGGCCGGCGCTCGTCGCTGGCGACAGCCGCAGGCGCCTCGCGCTGAAGCGGCGCCGGCTCGGGACCAAGAGCTCGTCCGGCGCAGTTGCGGTCGCGGGGCATGGACCTGCGACCGCAGCCACATGGCCGTCGCCATCGGCCTGATCGCCGAGGCGGGCGCCGGCGGCAGGGTCAGAATGCGCACGTGAGCGACTACGGCAAGCCGCTGCGCGAGCATGACGTCGACGCGGACCCGCTGCGCCAGTTCGACGCGTGGTTCGAGGAGGCGGCGGCCGCCGGCCTACGAATGCCCGAGGCCGCTGCGCTCGCGACCGCCACGCGCGACGGCGCCCCCTCCGTGCGCATGGTGCTCGTAAAGGGCTACGACGAGCGCGGCTTCCGCTTCTACTCCAGCTACGCGAGCCGCAAGGGGCGCGAACTCGCAGCCAACCCGCGCGCCGCACTCGCCTTCTACTGGGACCCGCTCGGCAGACAGGTGCGGATCGAGGGACCCGTGCAGCGCACGAGTCCAGCCGAGTCTGCGGAGTACGTGCGCAGCCGCCCGCGCGGCAGCCAGCTCAGCGCGCTGGCTTCGCCCCAGAGTGACCCGATCGAGAGCCGTGAGCTGCTCGAGCTGCGCGTGGCCGAACTGCAGGAGCGCCATGGCGAGGGCGAGCTGCCGCTGCCCGAGGAGTGGGGCGGCTACCGGCTGCTAGCCGATGCCGTCGAGTTCTGGCAGCAGCGCGACGACCGCCTGCACGACAGGCTTCTCTACAGCCGCGAGCCCGAGGCCGGCTGGCGCATCCAGCGGCTGGGCCCCTGAGCGCCGGCGAGCGGGCCGGTCCCGCCGCCGCGCCGAACGGCGCTGTGCGTGCTCATACGGGCGCCGCGCGCGTCCAGCGCTTGACTGGACGAGTGATCGCTTGACGCTCTATGATGCCGGGGGCCAGCGCGCAGTCGACCGAGTTATCTACGCTGGCGAGAGGGAGGAGACGCAACCGATGCGCGGAGCTATGCGAGCAGTGGGGGGACTGCAAGTCGGGGGGGCGAAGCTTTCGCTCGTGGTGTCGATATGCACGTGCGCAGCTCTGCTCGCGTTCACGGCGACTGCCGGCGCGCGCGTCTTTCACGTGGGAACCTTCGAAGGGAAAAAAGGCAAAGCCTCGCTGCAGAAGGCGGTCGACGCAGCGGCGCCGGGCGACTGGATCCTGGTGGCCTCAGGCGACTACAAGGAAACCGGCAACCGCCTGTCCTCCGGCGCGTCGGCCGGCGAGGCCGGGTCCGGGGTGCTGGTTGAAAAGTCCGGCATCCACATCCGCGGGATGAACCGCAACGGGGTAATCATCGACGGCACCAAAAAAGGCACCCCGACGTGCAGCAGCAACCCCGCCGACCAGGAACTGGGGAGCAAAAACACCGAAGGTCACTACAGCGGGCGCAACGGGATCGAGGTGTTCAAGGTCCAGGGCGTGAGCGTCGAGAACCTGTCGGTGTGCAACTTCCAGGCAGGCAAGGGCGGCGGCGGGAACGAGATCTGGTTCAACTTCGGCGACGGCTCCGGAAAACAGATGGCCGGCGCCTGGCGAGGCGCATTCCTCTCTGCGACCGATCAGTTCTACCAGGAAGGCTCGCCCTACTTCGGCTCCTACGGGCTCTTCGTCTCCAACACGGGCGGGCCCGGTCTGTACACGCAGGTCTACGCCAACAACATGGCGGACTCCGACTTCTACATCGGCGCCTGTCGCGACTGCAACACGATCCTCGACCACGCCCACGCCGAAACCAGCGCGCTCGGCTACTCGGGCACGAACTCGGGCGGGCACCTGACGATCCAGAACTCGGAGTTCAACAACAACAAGTCGGGCTTCGTCAGCAACAGCCAGAACAACGACGACGCGCCCTCGCCTCAGGACGGTTCGTGCCCGAAAGAAGGCGAAACGGGGCCGACCGGCACGCACAACTGCTGGCTGTTCACGAAAAACCTCGTGCACGACAACAACAACCCCAACGTCCCCACCACCGGCGTAGCAGGAGCTGGGCCGGTCGGGAGCGGTGTGGTGCTCTCCGGCGACCACAACAACATCGTCAGCGGGAACACGATCTACAACAACGGCGCCTGGGGAATCCTGCTGGTCCCCTACCCGGCCGTTGAAGAATCCCCGCCCCCGGGCCTTGAGGAAGACAACTGCCTCGGTGGCACGAAAGTCAACGAAGAACTCTGCTACTACGACGACCTGGGCAACGAAGTCACCGACAACACGCTCAAAAACAACGGCTTCTTCGGCAACCCGAGCAACGTCGACCTGGCCGAGCTCTCCAACCCGGAGAACCCCGGCAACTGCTGGCACGGCAACACGGACGCCGAACAGCTGGGCGAAGAACCGACGAGCGAACCGAAACTCATCCAGTTCCCGCCGCATAGCGAATGCGGGATCCCCGACGCGGGTGAACCGCTGGCGAGCTCGCTGGGGACGCAGGTAGCGTGCGACTCGCAGTTCTTCGCGAGCGTCGCCGAATGCCCGACGGGTACCGGCGCGAACTACCCGCGGCGCACCAAAGTCGAACTCATACCCGTGCCCGAACAGCGCACGATGGAAAACCCGTGCCTCGGCGTTCCGCGCAACTCCTGGTGCCCCACCAACCCGGGCGCGGCAAAAACGCCGCCCTACCCGGTTCCGGGGTCGCCGGTTGAATAGGACATGGCCACCGCCCTCCCGACGCTGTATGTGTGCCACGGCGACGACGGTGGTCCACGCGTGCATCCATGCCGCCGCGTGCAGGAAGCGCTGCGCGCGGCGGGCATAGAGCACGAGAAGGTCATCGCCGCGCACGGGAGCCCGATCCCGTTCCTGCGCAAAGGCTCGCGCGAGAGGCTGCGCGAGGCCACCGGGTCGACGAAGCTTCCTGCGCTGCGGCTGCCCGACGGGCGCACGATCACTCCGTCCCGCGCGATCCTGCGCTGGGTGGGCGAACAGGGCTGACGGCGATGCGAGCGCGGGAGCTACTGGGCAGATCGGTGTCTGTTGCTGCGCTGCTCGTCGGGCTTTTCGCACTGCTCGCGCCGGGCCCGGCCGCCGCCGAAGGCGTCGCGGCGACACCCATCCCGCAGAACCCATCCGACGTCGAAGCCGTGCCCGCCTTTACCGGATCGCCCGCCAAGCCCAGACCCGTCTTTGCGCCCACCGTGCCGCAAAACCCGTTCATGGCGCCGAACGGAAGGAGCAACCTCCACGACGACGCCTACATGACCAATACATACACGTGGTCGGGGCCGCTCGGCAACAGCATGCAGACCCTCTCGACGTTTCAGGCAGCGGAGTGCGGGTCGCTGACGGTCGACCGCCTCGGGCGGCTGGTGACTGTATGCATCGGGCTCGAAGGCGTACGGGTGTTGATGCTCGATCCCAGGACGCTCGAACTGCTCGCGGCGATGGAGCTCCCGCCGCGCAAGGCGAGCACCGGCAACCCCTTCACGAGCTTCTCGGGCGGGGGCTACTTCTACCTCGACCAGAACGACCGCGCGGTGATCCCCACGACCAACAACCAGATCTGGGTCGTGGGCGAGACCAGCGGCCCGAGCGGGCCGGGGTTCGAACTGGTGCGCGCCTACGACCTGAGCTCGTTCATGAGCAGCGAAGACGCGATCATCTCCGCGCTGCCCGACTGGAGCGGGCGGATCTGGTTCGCGACGACGCACGGCTTGGTCGGCACGATCGACCAGGCCAGCGGGGCGGTCAAGCTCGTGAACCTCGGCGAGGCGATCGGCAACTCCTTCGCGGTCGACAAGACCGGCGGGGTGTTCATCGTCACCGACCGTGCGCTGTACCGCTTCGATGCCGCCGCGGACAACTCGCCGCGGGTCAGCTGGCGGGAAACCTACGCCAACATCGGCATCGTCAAGCCGGGGCAGACGGAGGACGGGTCGGGGACCACCCCCAACCTGATGGGCGGAAAATACGTCGCCATCACCGACAACGCTGACCCCATGGACGTGGTCGTGTACCGGCGCGCCAAGAGCGTCACCGGCAGCCGCCTCGTGTGCACGGTGCCGGTGTTCGAACCCGGCGCCAGCTCGACCGACAACTCGCTGATCGGCACCGGCCACTCGATCGTGGTCGAGAACAACTTCGGCTACACAGGGCCCACAGCCACGACCAACGGCGCCTCCACAGCGCCGGGAATCGAGCGCATCGACATCAACACGGGAGGCACCGGCTGCTCCCCGGTCTGGCACAGCCCGCAGCGGGCGCCCTCTGCGGTGCCCAAGCTGTCGCTCGCGAACGGCCTCGTCTACGCGTACACCAAGCCCCCGCGATCGGACGAAATCGACGCCTGGTACCTGACCGCGCTCTCCTTCCGAACAGGCGCCACTGTGTATGAACAGCTCGCGGGCACCGGGCTCGGCTTCAACAGCAACTACGCGCCCGTCAGCATCGGTCCCGACGGCAGCGCATACGTGGGCGCCCTCGGCGGCCTCGTGGAGCTGCGCGACGGGTAGCCGCCCGGCGCGCGCGAGGCAGGGCTGAGCGTGGCCGCCTTCGAGGATGTCCGTCGCCTGGCGCTCGCGCTGCCGCAGACGAGCGAGCGGGTCTCGCGCGGTCTCAGCCAGTGGCGCGTCGCGGACAAGCTGTTCGTGTGGGAGCGACCGCTGCGACGCAAAGAAATCGAGGCTCTCGGCGAGCAGGCGCCTGAGGGCCCGATCCTCGGTGCTCGCGTCGAGCACCTCGGCGCCAAGGAAGCGCTGCTCGCCGACGATCCGCGCATCTACTTCACGACCCCTCACTTCGACCGCTCTCCCGCGATCCTCGTGCGCCTGGATCGGATCGGCGTCGACGAGCTCACCGAAATCGTGGTCGAGGCCTGGCTCGCCAGGGCGCCCAAGCGCGCGCGCGAGGGCTTCCTGCGCTCGAAGGTGCCCGCGGAGGATTGAGCGAGCGCGCGGCGCGGGTGGCATGCGCGCGCGTGCATGGCTGCGCCCGCGCGCGCGGCACGGCCCAGCGGCGACCCTTACACTGCGCGCGGGTGCGCCGCGCACGATGAGCGTCCACTACGAGAACGACGGGGCCCTGGCGGTGGTCACGATCGACCGCCCCGAGGTGGCCAATGCGATCGACGCGCCCACCGCGCGCGAGCTTGCGGACGCGTTTCGCGCGTTCGAGGCCGATGACGCGGCGTCGGTGGCGGTGCTCACGGGCTCCGGCGGCACCTTCTGCGCGGGCGCCGACCTGAAGGCCATGCGCTCCGGGGAGCCAGAGCGCGTCACGCGCCTCAGCCCCGAGGGCGATGGCCCGGTCGGACCCACGCGCATGCTGCTCTCCAAGCCCGTGATCGCTGCGGTCGAAGGTCACGCGGTGGCCGGCGGGCTGGAGCTCGCGCTCTGGTGCGACCTGCGCGTGGCCTCCGAGCAGGCGGTCTTCGGCGTGTATTGCCGGCGCTGGGGAATCCCGCTGATGGATGGCGGCACCGTGCGCCTCGCGCGACTGATCGGACACAGCCACGCGCTCGACCTGATCCTGACCGGACGCGGGGTGTCGGGCGAGGAGGCGCGGAGCATGGGTCTGATCAACCGACTCGTGCCCGCCAGTGCGGCGCTTCCCGCGGCCAAGGAGCTCGCGCTCGAGATCGCATCCAAGCCGCAGGCGGCCCTCAGAAGCGATCGCCTCTCCTCATACGAGCAGTGGTCGCTCAGCCTCGATGAAGCGCTCGCAGGCGAGTACCGCCACGGATTGGCCACGCTTCAGACCCAAGAGCTTATCGGCGGTCTCGAACGCTACGAGTCGGGCGCCTGGCGCAGCGAGCGCGCTGATGAGAAGCGGCGCGGCGAGCGTGCTCGGTAGCTGCGCCCGCCGGTCTCATCCTGGCGTGGCAGCCCTCTCAGCTCTTCTCGCGCACGGCGCTCCAGAAGCGCAGCGCGGCGGCTGAGAAACGGCTCAGGCGGCGGGCAGCGCCAGCTCGTCGGCGACGGCCGGAGCTGCGATGTGGCGGTCGATGAACTCGCAGATCGCCTGCACGACCAGCGGCGTGTCGTCCCACATCGGCACGTGACCGCAGCCGGGAAGCGTGCGCCACTCGACGCCCTCGATCTCGTTGCGAAAGCGCGGCGCGTGGCGCTCGACGGGAAGGATGCGGTCGAACTGCGGCGAGGCGACCAGCACGGGGCAGGAGATGCGATCGAGATCGCGCAGCGCCATATCCGGGTCCGTGCGCAGGCTCTGAAGCGCCTTCTCGGCAACCGTGCATCCAACGACCGCGCTCGTGATCGCGACCGCCTCGGCGGGTGAGACGAGCTCGCCGTGGCGCATCGCGTCGCGAAGTGCGAGCTTGCGCACGCTTGGACGGCGCATGATCATCTCCATGCGCGGCGCCATCGCCCGCGTCAGGCGGATCTGGCGCGCGAAGAAGCGCGCCAGCCGCTCGGTCTCGCCGTCGCCCCGGCTCCAGCCGCCGGCCGGCGCGAGCGCCACGACGCTGCGCGCGCGTCCCCGCTTGGCGAGTTCGAGCGCGAGCGCGCCTCCGAGCGAGTTGCCCACGACGTGCGCGGTGTCTACCCCGAGTTCGTCGAGGTGGCGCTCGAGATGGTCTGCCGCCCCGGGGAAGGACATCGGGTTCTCCGCCTCGTAGGGCGGACCGCCGTCATGGCCGGCGAGCGTCGGCGCGATCACTTCGTATCGCGCCGCGAGGTCACCTAGCAGCGGGCGCCAGTGGTGCCAGGCGCCGGTGAAGCCGTGCAGCAGCAGCACCGGCTCGCCCGTGCCGGCGCGATACAGCGCTCTGGAGATCTCGCCCACGCGCGAGAGCCTACAGCAACGGGACTGGCGCAGGGCGCCCGTTAGGCCGTCCGCGGCGCCGTCGTGCGTAGCAGCCCCGCGTCGCGCGTCAGCCGCTGGGCGAGCGCGACTGGAATCAGCGTGACAGCGATCACGAACAGCACCACCACGTTGACCTGGGGCAGCTGCTGGCCGAGCCTGATGTTGCCGAAGATCCAGATCGGCAGCGTGTTCTGAGCGCCGGCGGTGAAGATCGTGACGACGATCTCATCAAAGGAGAGCGCGAATGCGAGCAGCCCTCCAGCGACCAGCGCGGTCGCGATCGCGGGCAGCATCACCAAGCGAAACGTCTGCCAGCCGTCGGCGCCGAGGTCCATCGACGCCTCGATCAGGGAGGGCTGCGTCCGGCGCAGCCGCGCGAGCACGTTGTTGTAGACGATCACGATGCAAAACGTCGCGTGTCCGATCACGATCGTGGTCAGGGAGAACGTCAGCCCCGAGAAGCTGATGAACGAGTTCAACGCCATGCCCGTGATGATTCCCGGGAGCGCGATCGGGAGCACGAACAGAAACGAGATCGCATCGCGCCCGAAGAAGCGAAAGCGGTGAACTGCGAAGGCCGCCGTGGATCCGAGCAGGATCGCGATCGCCGTGGCAAGCAGGCCCGCGCGCACCGACAACCACAGCGCGTGGCGCATTTCTTCGTTGTGCCAGGTCGAGCTGAACCACTTCGTCGACAGCCCGCTCAGGGGCCAGCTCTGGATGTTTGAGGGGTTGAATGCATAGACGATGATGAGCGCCAGCGGGATCAGCAGGAACAGCATGATCAGCGCCGCCCCGCAGGCGAACGCCACCCGGCTCCAGCGCGAGGCCCCGATCACAGCGCCTCGAATGCCCCCAGCCGTCTCACCAGCAGCAGGTAGACAGCCATCACGGCGAGCGGCACCGTCGCAAACGCCGCCGCGAAGGGAATGTTGTTGGCGATGCCGACGTTGTCGTACACCACGTTGCCGATGAAGTCCGAGCCTGCGCCACCGACCAGCGTCGGCGTGATGAAGTCGCCGAGCGTCAGCGAGAACGTGAAGATCGAGCCCGCCGCGATACCCGGCAGGATAAGCGGCAGGAGCACCGAGCGGAAAGTGCGCCAGCCGCGAGCGCCCAGATCCGCAGACGCCTCGATGAAGGAGTCCGGGACGCGTTCTATCGCCGCCCACACTGGCAGGATCATGAAGGGAAGCCAGATGTAGCTGAACACGATCCAGACCGCCCAGTTGGAGTAGCCGACGTTGACCGCGCCGAGGCCGACCTTTTCCAGAACCCAGTTGAGCACGCCGTCTTTGGAGAGGATCAGCCTCCACACGTAGACGCGCACCAGGTAGCTCGACCACAGAGGGATCAGCACCGCTACGAACAGGACCGCACGCAGCCTCTGCGGGGCGATCCGAACCGCGAACAGCGCGAACGGCACCGCCAGCACGACGTCGGTCACCGTGACCGCCGCGGCGATCGCGATCGTGCGCAGTGCGATCGTGCGGTACGTCGAGACGTTCACCAGGGCTTTGAAGTTGTCCAGCGTCCAGTGGTGGACGAGCTTGCCGGTGAACGGTTCAACGCTCCACAGCGCCGAGATGAACAGGACGACCAGCGCCGCGAGGTAGATCAGGAAGAACCACGCGCCCGGCCCAGAGAGCAGCAGCACGGCCCGCATCCACGGCCGGCGGAAGAGCGCCGCCGACACGCGCATGCGGGCCGCCCTGCCGGCGGCGAGCGCCGCCGTCATCCCTGCGTTGCGCCCGCGCCGGCTGATGTCACCTCAGCGGCGCTCAGCCGGTGATTTCCGTCCACTTCTGCTGCCACTTGGTGTAGTCCATGCAGTCGTTGCGCCCATTCCCGCACTGCGCCACGGGCGTCTTCCAGAAGCGGATGCTGTTGAAGTAGGCCACCGGCGCGTTGGCGTGGTAGATCGGGCACGACCCTTTCTTGATCTGTTCCATGTAGGCGCACGCCTTCGTGTTGGCCGGCGTCTCGCCGTAGGAGACCGACTGCTCGGCCTGGACCTTCGGGCTCGAGACCCAGTTGATCCATTTGTAGGCGCAGTTGGGATGCGGCGCGTGCGCCGAGAGCATCCACGTGTCCGCCCAGCCCGTGGCTCCCTCCGCGGGGATCAGGCTCTTGACTGGGAACTTGTCGGCGACCAGGGTGCTCTGCTGGAGCGGCCAGGCGGCGCCTATCGTGACGTCGCCGTTCTTGAACAGTTCGACCTCGTCCGAGGCCAGTGCCCAGTACTTCTTGATCAGCGGACGCTGTTTTTTGAGCAGGCTGGTCGCCGCGTCGAGCTGCGCTTCGGTCAGCTCGTACGGGTCTTCGATGCCGAGGCTGGGATTGGTCTTCGAGAGGTAGAGCGCCGCGTCGGCGATCTGGATCGGGTTTTTCGGCACGCTGATCAGGCCCTTGTACTTCGGGCTGTAGATCGCCGACCAGCTCGTCGGCGCGGGGTGCACCTTGTCGCTGTTGTAGAGCAGGATGTTCGGTCCCCACTGCAGCGAGATCCCATAGTGAACGCCGTTGACCGTGTTGTGCGGCGGCGACTTCAGCTGCGGGATGAAGTTCTTCCATTCGGTGATCAGGTTGACGTTCACCGGCTGCAGGTCCCCGCCGCGGATCAGCCGCAAGCTCGCGTCGCCGGAGGCCGAGACGAGGTCGTACTGCGTCCCGCCGCCCTGGCGCATCAGCGCCACCATTTCATCGGAGGAGCCCGCATACTTCGCGTGCACGGCGCATCCCGTCTGGCGTTCGAAGGGCTTGACCCATTCGGGCTGTGCATAGCCTTCCCAGGCGACGAGGCTCAGTTGGCCCTCGCCTTTTCCGATCTGGGTGGGGAGCTTGCTCGCGGTCGATTTCGAGCTTCCGCACGCGCTGACGAGAATCGTCAGCGCCAGCAGGATGCACCCAAGCAAGGCGTCTAGCTTTGCGAGTCTCATGTGTTCCCGGCCTCCTGTTCTTTGGTCTCGAGCAGCCTGGCGTCCTCCGCCCGCCAGGCGAGCCTGACGCGACGACCGCGCTGCTCGGAAGCCTGCATCGCCGAGGTGTCGATGTTCTGTCGCAGGACCACGAGCGTCTCCGCTCCGTCGAGCTCCACCACGTAGCGCGTCACGGGTCCCAGGTAGGCGACCTCGCGCACCGTGCCTTCCATGGCCGCCGCGTCCGACTCCCCGTGCCCGAGCATCCGTATCTTCTCGGGGCGCACCGTGTAGGTGCGACCGTCCCGCTTGATCACGTTCGAGGTGCCGACGAATCCTGCGACGAACTCGTTGGCCGGATGTTCATAGACCTCGCCCGGCGTGCCGACCTGCTCGATGCGCCCGTCGCAGAACACGGCGATGCGGTCGCTCATCGTCAGCGCCTCGTCCTGGTCGTGGGTGACGTAGAGGAATGTGATGCGCTCGCTCAGCTCACGCTGGATCGCCTTCAGCTCGAGCTGCATCTCCTGCCTGAGCTTGAGATCGAGCGCGCCCAGGGGCTCGTCGAGCAGCAGCACGCGCGGGCGGTTCACGAGCGCGCGCGCAAGAGCCACGCGCTGGCGCTGGCCGCCCGACAACTGCAGGGGGCGGCGCTGGCCGATGTCGGGGAGCCTCACCATCTTCAGCGCCTCGGCGGCCTGCGCGTGGCGCTGGCGCTTGCCGACGCCGCGCACTCGCAGTCCGTAGGCGACGTTGTCGATCACGCTCATGTGAGGGAAAAGCGCGTAGTCCTGGAAGACCGTGTTGACCGGTCGCTGGAAGGGCGGGCTTCGCGTCACGTCAACCCCGTGCAGCTCGACGCTTCCGCAGTCCGCCGGCTCGAACCCGGCTATCACCCGCAGAGTGGTGGTCTTGCCCGAGCCCGAGGGCCCGAGCAGAGTGAAGAACTCGCCCGCGTCGACCGCCAGAGAGAGGTTGTCCACCGCCACCACATCGCCGTAGGTCTTGCGCACGCCGCTGATGCGGACCGCCGCGTCGACGCCCACCGGCGAAAGCGGCGGCGGCGTTGAGCTCGGCGCGTCGATCGTCGTACCGCCTCCGCTGGCCATGCAGGGCGAGTCTAATCGGCGCCCCGCAGCGCGGCAACTAGCGCCGGCGGCCAAACGCAGGCACGGTCGCTGGACGGTCTGGCCAGCGCGCGGGCGTGCGGCGGGCGCCCTGCTGAGTCGTGCGCCAGCGGGCGCCGCAGCGGCCGTGCGCGCGCGGCTCGTTGGCGTCACGGCGCGGGCGCGGGCGTCAGGACTGCCGCGCGCTGCGCGAGGCGAGCGAGGCCCGCGGATCGGGCAGGGGCGTCAGCGCGGCTTCGAGCTGGTCGCGCAGCGACTCGTAGCGCAGTGGCAGCGAGAGCCGCTCACCGAGGTGCTCAGCGGGCTCATCGACAGCGAAGCCGGGGCCGATGGTCGCGATCTCAAACAGCACGCCGCTCGGCTCGCGGAAGTAGATCGAGCGGAAGTAGTAGCGGTCGATGACGGGTGTCGGGCGGGCGCCCGCCTCCGCCACCAGCGCGTGCCACCTCTCGTGATCCTCCATGCGCGAGGCGAACGCGACGTGGTGCACGGTGCCCGCTCCCTGGCGCGCGAGGGCGCCCGGCGGCGGGGGATCGTAGTCGTAGAAGCCCTCTCGCCGCTCGCCGCGCACGAGCCACTCTCGGTCGTCGTCGCTGGCGAAGCCCAATGCGTCTCGCAGCAGCCGCGCGCTCGCCGCCGGCTCCGCAGCATAGGCCCGCACGCCGTCGAAGCCGGCCAGCGCGTGCTCACGCGGTATCTCGGGCGAGGAGGCGCTCAGCGGCTCGTCGTCGCTCGTGGAGACCGCGAGCTCATGCTCGAGGCCCTCGGGGTCTCGGAAGCGCAGAGCGCCGCCGGTGGGCTGCATGCTCACGCCATGCGCGCGCAGGCGCTGCTCCCAGAACTCCAGTGCCGGCTCGGAGGCCACGCGCCAGCAGATCCTGTGCACCATCCCGGCACCGGCTTCGCCGCGCGGCGTACCGGGATACTCGAAGAACGTCAGGTCCGCCCCCGGGGAGCCGCCCTCGTCGCCGTAGAAGAGGTGATAGACGGTCGGGTCGTCCTGGTTGACGCTCTTCTTGACCATTCGCAAGCCCAGTGTGCCGGCGTAGAACTCGACGTTCCCCGGCGCGTCCGCGGTGATCGCCGTGATGTGGTGGATGCCCTCGAGCTTCATCATCGCCCTCCCGACTGGTGGCCGTGTGGCCGAGCATAGCGCCCGCCCGCCGCGCCGCCGCCCACCCGGCGCGCCGCCGCCCACCCCGGCGCGCCGCGGCGCCGTGTCGAGGCTCCTTCTTGCGATGATCGCGCGGTGAGGGACTCCTCGCTCATCGCCCGCTTCGGCCGCGCGCGGCGCGACCGCGCGCTCGCTGTGCTCGAAGGCTTTCACGCGCTCAAGCACGCCATGCGCTTCGGCGCGCAGCTGGTCGAGGTCGTGTGCAGCAACCCGCGCGAGCTCGAACGCCTGGCGAGCGAGTTCGCCCCCGAGCTTGCGCCGCGCATGCTCGAGCTGGCCCGCGCCGTCCCGCAGGAGGTGTTTGCGAAGCTCGCACCGCTGCCCGCACCCACGCACGTCATCGCCCTCGCGGAGCGCCCGTCGGTTGACGTGGCCGCCCTGCTCGCCGACGGGCGAGCCGCCCCCGTCGTGCTGCTCGAGGACCCGCGCGACCTGGGCAACGTCGGCGCCTGCATCCGCGTCAGCGCCGCTGCAGACGCGGCCGGCGTGCTCACAACGGGCGACCAGGATCCGTGGCACCCGGAAGCCCTGCGTGGCGCCGCAGGGCTGCACTACGCGCTCCCGGTCGCAAACGTGGCGCGCGTGGAGTCGCTTCAGTCTGCGCGACGCCCGCTCGTCGCGCTCGATCCCGAGGGCGAGCCGCTGACGGCCGTGGCGCTCCCTGCGCGCGTGCTGCTCGCCTTCGGATCCGAGCGCCGCGGCCTGAGCTCCGAGCTGCTGACGCGCGCACAGGCGCGCGTCAGCATCCCCATGCGCGCGGGCGTCTCGAGCCTCAACCTCGCGACCTCGGTGTCCGCCGTGCTGTTCGCCTCGCGGCTGTCGGCGAGCTGGCGCTCGCTCCCTGCCTCCGAGGAGTGAGGTTCCGCGTCTGCTCTTTTACGCCGCCACCCCTCGCGAGGCGTCGCTGTGCGCGGCGCCTTCCACGCCGTCGAGCAGGCCCCAGTTGCCACGCAGCGCCGCCTCCGCGCGCGCCAGCATGCGCTCGCCGAGCGGACCGCGGCCTTCGTGGCTTGCGCCGCTTAGCTGCTCGATCATCCCTGCCGCCTGTGCAGCGTGCTCGCGATCGCGGGTTTGGTGGGCGTGGAAGTACTCGACCGCTGGACTGTCGGCGCTGTAGCCGTAGTACGAGCACAGGCCCTCGAGCTTCGTCTTTGAGACCTGCGCCTGAGACGCCTCGATCGCGTAAAGCACCGCGAGGTGCTCGAGCACGTGCTCGCCCGCCGTCCAGGCGCGCGCGCAGGCGCGTGTCTGCGCGAACTCGCCGTCGCAGCCAACGCCCGGGGGCGGCGTCGCCCCGGCTGCGCTCGCGAACTGCTCCCAGAGCTCGATGTGGCCGGCCTCCTCCTGCGCGTGCGCGCGCAGCGTGGCCAGCTGTGCGGGAGCGCACTTCTCGGCAGCGAGGCGCGAGGCCTCGGCGAGCGCGCGCACGGCCACTCGATACTCCCCGGCGTAGCAGCTCAGCTCCTGCGCCGTCAGCTCCCCCGCGCTCCAGCGCTCGTAGAAGGGGTGCTCCAGCACGTTGATGGCGGCGCGCATCTCATCGAGTGAAGCAATCACGTCCATCGCGGTCATCTCCTTCTGGCTGTGGGTCCTCGCAGAGTACACGCGGCGCGCGCCGGCACGACGCTCAGCGGCGGGCAGGGCTCTAGGCCGGATTCGCGCCCGCCCACGCCACGATCTCGCGCGATCCGTCGATCACCGTTTCGTCGTCGAGCACCAGGGTAGGCACCCAGCGGTTGCCGGTCAGCTTCTGCACCTCCCGCCGCCCGCGCGTCATGTTGAAGATCCCCGGCAGAGGCGCAAGGCCATAGGAGCGGATCACCTCCGGGTCGTGACCGGCGTCCCTCAGCGCGTGGTAGGCGTTCGCGCACGGATGCCCTCCCGGCCTCGGAGTGGGGAACGTGCCGTAGCAGACGTAGAGCTTCACGAGACGCTCAACGTCCCTTCCATGCCGGCCTGTCGATGCCCGGGAACCGAGCAGTAGAAGGTGTAGGTGCCAGGCGCGAGCGTCAGCGCGAGCGTCTTCGAGCCGCCCACGAAGATCGGCGTTGCCCCCAGCACGCGGCTGCCCTGGGCGACCGTCACGTCGTGTTCGATCGGCGAGGAGTTGCTGAAATCGATCGACACCTTTCCCGCCTTGGCTTGCAGCTGCTTGGTGTCGTAGGCGAGCGTCCCGCCTGTGGCAGCCGCCAGCTTGAGGGTCGTGCTCGCCGGGGCAGCGGGTTTGCCCGCCGCTTTCTTGGACGCCGGCGCCTGAGCCGGCGCTGCGGCCGACGACGATGGCGCTCCAGCGGGCGATGTTCCAGCGGGCGGCGCTCCAGAGGGTGCGCCGGGCGACGCCGGTGTGCCAGCGGGTGCCTCTGCGGAAGCCTTGTGAGCGGGCACGCCGGCGGTGATCACGGCCATCGACGTGACCGTCAGCACGAGCACGACGCTGATCGCGATCACGACCCGCTCGCCGCCGAGGCTGAAGGGGAACGCCGCTCGACGCAGGCCGAGTCCAGCCGATACCGTCAGCGCCCACACCACGAGCACGCCGCCCGCGACGTAGAAGGGAACTTTGCTCTTCTCCGCCAGTACGGGCGCCAGTTGGAGCGCTGCGCTGTGCATCGCGGCGCGAGCCTAGCCGATGAGCGCTGGGTATGCTGCGCGGCGCGATGCCCGACGCCGTGCGCACGTCCGAGGAGGATCTGGCCGGGCTACCCGACTACCCGTTCGCCCCCCGCTATCGCGAGGTGGACGGGCTCCGCGTCGCGCACATCGATGAGGGCGAGGGCGCGCCGGTGATCTTCATGCACGGCGAGCCCACTTGGTCGTACCTGTGGAGGAAGGTGATCCCGCCGGTGCGCGATGCCGGCTTTCGCTGCATCGCGCCCGACCTCGTGGGGTTCGGCGCATCTGACAAGCCGACCGACATCGACTGGTACACCTACGATCGCCACGTCGCGATGGCGTCCACGCTGCTCGACGACCTCGACCTGCGCGCGGCCACGATGGTCGTGCACGACTGGGGCGGGCCGATCGGGCTGCGCCTCGCCGTCGAGCACCCTGAGCGCATCGAGCGGCTCGTGATCCTCGACACCGGGCTGTTCACGGGCCACCAGCGGATGACCGACGCATGGCAGGCGTTTCGCGACTTCGTCGAGCGCACCGAGGACCTTCCCGTCGGCTTCCTCGTACGCGGAGCGTGCAAGAAAGACCCCGGCGATGAGGTGATCGCCGCCTACGATGCGCCCTTCCCGAGCGTCGCCTCCAAGGCCGGTGCGCGCGCCTTCCCGCTGCTGATCCCTCGCTCCCCGGACGCGCCCGGGGCGCCCGCCGGCCAGCGCGTGCAACAGGCCCTGCGCGAGGATCGCCGCCCGACATTGATCTTGTGGGCCGATTCCGATCCGTGCTTCCGCCGGAGGTGGGCGAGCGCTTCGCCGCCGCGATCGGCAGGCCACCTCCGCGGCCTATCGCGGACGCGAGCCACTTCCTCCAGGAGGACCAGGGGCCGCTGATCGGCTCGCTGATCGCCGACTGGCTGCCGGGCCGCTGAGGGCGCGGCCGCACGGATCCGCGGGCCCGGGCCGGGAGGCCCGCCACGGGCGCCCTCGGGTCTGGCGCAGGCCGCGAGCCTAGGCCGCGTCGTCCAAGCCCGCCCGCCCGTGCCCGGCAGGGTGCTCGTCGCCGGCCTTAGCGATCTGCGGCGCGTCAGCCCCCTCGTTCAGCGCGGGCTCCGAGCGCGACGCGCGCAGCTCGTAGGCGCGGCGCGTCGCCACGTCCACGTCGGCCAGCACCCGGTCGGCTCTGAGCGCGCGCGCCATGCCCTCCGAGAGCCGCCGCGGAAGCATCGTCGTCACGCGGTTCGTGCGGCGGGTCGACTTGGGCACCCAAACGTCCACGATGCGCTCCTTGAGCGCCTCGACGATCGCCGCGGCCACGTGCGAGGGCTCGAGGCTCGGCAAGCCGCGCATCCTCCCTAGCCCGGAGCCGAGCTCCGTGTTGACGACGACGGGCATCACATAGCTGAGGTCGATGTTCGCCCCCATCAGGCGCAGCTCGCCGCGCACCGCCTCCGTGAGGCCCACGACCGCGTGCTTGGTCGCCGAGTAGGTCGCCCCGCCCGGGGCGCCGAACTTGCCTGCCTGCGAGGAGATGTTGACGATGTGGCCGCGGTCGCGCGGGATCATCCGCTCCAGCGCCAGCTTCATACCCAGGATCACGCCGTGGATGTTGATGTCCACCATCCGCTGCGCCGTGAGGTCGTCCTCATCGATGAAGCGCCCGATCTGCATGATGCCGGCGTTGTTGATCAGCACGTCGAGCGGTCCGAGCTGCCTCTCGGACTCGTCGAGGAAGGCCGCGAAGGAGTCGCGATCGGTCACGTCGAGCGGCAGCGCAACCGTACGCGGCCCGAGCTCGGCAGCGCTCTTGCGCGCCGCCTCGAGATCGACGTCGCCGATCGCCACCTTCATGCCGTTCTGCAGCAGAGCTTCGGCCGTCGCGCGGCCGATCCCGCGCGCGCCTCCCGTGATCGCAGCGGCCTCTCCGGCGAGGATTCGGGGTGCTTTGGCCATGGCGCTCCTTCTCTTTTCGTGCTCGCTTGCCTGCTGGTGGGCCCCGAAAGCTAGCGCCTATCGCTAGGCTGCCGCCATGTCGTCCTTCCGCTTCGAGGGCCAGCGCATCGTGTATGAGGAGTTTGGAGGCGGCCCGGCGGCCGTGACGGCCGCCGGCGCACGGGGCCGCACCGCGCGCAGCGCTTCGGCCGGCGCGCGGCCGGTGATCCTCGTCCACGGGCTGCTGCTCTCGCGCCAGATGCACAAGCCGCTCGCCGAAGACCTGGCCGCACGCGGCAACCGCGTGATCACCGTCGACCTGCTCGGGCACGGCGAATCGGACCGGCCGCGAGACATGTGGCGATACTCGATGACCTTCTTCGGCCAGCAGATCGTCGCGCTGATGGACCATCTGCAGATACAGCAGGCAGCGGTCATGGGCACCTCGCTCGGCGCCAACGCCGCGCTCGAGGTCGCTTACGCAAATCCCGAGAGGCTGCGCGGGATGGTGATCGAGATGCCCGTGCTCGACAACGCCCTGCTGTGGAGCGCGCTCGCGTTCACACCTCTGCTCGTTGCGCTGACCTTCGGTGAGCGCGCGATGCAGCTGCTTGCGCGTGGCACGCGCGCGGTCCCGCGAGGCCTGCTTCCGCACTACGGCAACGTGATGCTCGACGTCGTGCGCCAGGAACCGGGGCCAGGCGGCGCTGTGCTGCAGGGCCTCTTCTTCGGTCGCGTGGCTCCGCATCGCAGCGATCGGCGTCGCTTCCAGACGCCTGCACTTGTGCTCGGCCACCGCCGCGACCCCGTGCACCCGTTCAGCGACGCCGGCATGCTCGCCGAGGAGCTGCCGAACGCGCGCGTGATCGAAGCCGGCTCGCTCGTCGAGCTGCGCGTCAAACCCGAGCGCCTCACCGAGCAGATCGCGCGCTTCCTCGATGAGATCTGGGCTGCGCCGGCATCCTCTTCGGGCGCGGCCCGCTCCGCCTCTCAGGCCAAACGCAGGCGCGCGCGCTCGCGGTAGCGCCGACGCCCGGCAGCGGCGCGACGCCGGAGGGCTCGGCGCCGGAGGGCTCGACGCCTGAGCGCGGGCGGGCGCTAGAGCTGCGCCCGGCAGCGGCGCGCCTCGCGCCTCGGCGCCTACTTGGCGGGGAACAGTTCGAGCTCGTTGACGCTCACCGGGGGCGGCGTTCCGATCGCGCCCGCGCGGGCGGGCGCGGCCTTGCTGATCCACAGCAGCACGAAGCGGAACGCCTTGCTCGATTCGCGCAACGCGAGCTTCGTGTGCCTCTTCCTGATCGCCTGGGCGCCGCTCAGCCGAGCCCATGACGGGTCGGTGATTGTGGTCGGCAGCGTGTGGCCATTCGCCCCGTACACCTGCGCCGTCATCCCCGGCGTCGAGGTGATCAGCGTCAGCGAGCCGAGCTTGCGCGTGCTCTTCAGGTCGATCACCAAGCCCTCGGCCATTCTCGGCGCGACGGCCGGGTCGACCGCGGCCGTCCAAGCCGTCGAGCCGTCGCCGTCGATCGCCCGCCGCGGGTCGCCGAACCGTTCGGCGGGATAGGAGTACGGGTTGTACGTACCCGCCGCGTTCGTGTCGAGCAGGATCGGCGTCGGGCCTTCCGCCGGCGCGCCGCCCGATTCTTTGGAGGGGCTCGTTCCCGTGGAGGTGCCTTTCGAGCCCGTGCCTTTCGAGCTCGACGGCGCGGTCGTGGTGGCGCCCGCAGAGCCGCTGCTCAGCGGCCCGGTTTTGGGCGTGAGCGCCGTCAGCGGGATCTTCGGGGGTTTGATTTTCACGCCCGGGGCGGCGCCGACCGTGCCCGCTTTGAGGTTGAGCGCGGGCGGCTTGCGCAGCGCGCCCGCCGAAGCGGGCGGGGCGCCGGCCGTCGCACCAGGCAGCAGCGACGCGGCCGAGGGAGCGCGAGCCTGCGCGATGGCGGCCGCCCCGCGCTTGGCCGAGCCGCCGCTCCAGGCCGCATACGCCGCGGCTGCCGCGCCGGCAATGAGAATCGCGAGCGCGCCGATCACGGCCGCCGGGGCGCGCCAGGAGCCGCGCTGGGAGAGGCTGTCCGGAGCGCCCGCGCCGCACTCCAGGCACCAGTCCTGGCCGCTGCCCATCGCCGAGCCACAGCGCGCGCAGGCGCGCGGCGCCGGCGCAGCGTCCGGCTGCGTCTGCGGTGCGCCGTCCTCGGGCGGGGCGCCCGGCGCCTGCTTCTCGAGCGCGGCGCTGGGCGGATCGGCGAGCAGCGTGCCCACGAGCGGAGATTCTAGCTAGCGCCATCGACCGCCTGTGCCCGTTCGGGTGCGATCGCGCTTCGCCGCGCGAACGCGCGCGCGGCAGAGCACGAGCCGCCGAGCGCAGAGGAGCGCCCGAGCGGCTAGCGCGGCGCTGGAGGCCCGCCCGCGACGATGTCACGGCCGGTCGGCTGCAGACGCTCGTCGAGCTCGAGCTGCCAGTAGTAGCGCGTGAACGTCATACCCGCTCGGAACTCGCCCACGTGAGGGGCCACGTGCTCGCCCGCCGCCATGCGGACGATCAGCTCGGGGTAGCTGCGCCCCGCATGCGCCGCGTACACGGGCGCCGGGAAGGCGCCGCCGAAGCGGGTGTTGACGTCGGTGATGGCGAGCCCCACCTCGGGGTCGCGAAACACCTGGATGGTCGCGGGCCCGGTCACGCTCAGCGCCTCCATCGTGCGCCGGCCGAGATCGATCAGCTCCTCGTCGCTCACCACAGTTCCCTTGATCGACTCCCCGCCGCGCGACTCGAGCATCGTGCGCGGGATCGCGTTCAGGCAGCGGCCCTCTAGGTCGCCGAGGCAATCTATCGAGAGCTCGGGGCCGTTCATCGCGCGCTGGATCATGACCGGCTCGCGCACGTAGCCGGCAAAGAAGCGCGCCTGCGAGGAGTCCTCGGCGCGGTGGATCGAGCGCGCGCCGGAACCGCGGCGGGGCTTGACCATCACCGGGTAGTGCAGCGACTCCAGGTCCGTGTCCGTGTCCGGGAGCACCGTCACTGGCGATGGCAGTCCCACACGCTGCAGCAGCAGGTGTGCCTCGTACTTGTCGTACGTTGCTCGCGCGACCTCGGGCGAGGGTACGAGCGCGGGCAGGCGCCCCTCGGCGCGCGCGCGCGCCAGGATCTCGATGTCGAGGTCGGTGAGCGGCAGCACGGCCCCGACGCCATGCTCCTCGCACAGGGCCTCGAGCGCCGGGAGGTAGCCGGAGTCCTCGATCATGGGGACCGGCACGCGCACGTGCGCCGCGTACTGCGCCGGCGCGAGCGCCGCCGGGTCGGCCACGATCGTGCGCGTCAGGCGCGCGAAGCAGGAGACGATGTCATAGCGCTTGCCCGCCGCCGTCAGGAGCACCGCCGGGCGCGCCGCCTGTGACGCGCCCGCCCCTCCGGCGCGCGCGGCGGGCGTGCTCACAGCTCGCCCTCCCATCCGCCGGCGCGGCCCTTGTAGAGGCCCGACCCGCCGAGGATCATCGCGGGCGTGCGCAGGAGGATCTGCAGGTCGAGCGCGAGCGAGCGGTGCTCGACGTAGTAGAGGTCGAGCTCGATCCGCTCCGCCCACGGCAGCGAAGCGCGCCCGTTGACCTGGGCCCAGCCCGTGATCCCGGGCTTGACCGCCAGGCGCCCACGCTGGCGCGGCGTGTACTGGGCGACCTGCGCGGGCAGCGTCGGGCGCGGGCCGATCAGCGACATCTCCCCGCGCAGCACGTTGACCAGGTTCGGAAGCTCATCCAGCGAGCCACGCCGCAGCCACGCGCCGACGCGCGTGATGCGCTCGTCGCCCGCGTTGACCCTCAGCCCCGCCCCGACGCGCTCGGCGCCGGCGATCATCGTCCGCAGCTTGTACACCTCAAAGCACGCGCCGTTCAGCCCCACGCGTCGCTGCCTGTAGATCACCGAGCCGCGCGACTCGAGACGGATCGCAGCCATCGCGACCAACAGCAGCGGGCCGCTCAGTGCGAGCACGAGCGAGGAGACGACGATGTCGAGCGCGCGCCTGATCACCGCGTACCCTCCGCCGCGTCCCACCAGGCGAGCGTCCCGTGGCGCAGCCAGTCCCACAGGCCCGCGGCGGGCGAGGCGGTGGTCAGCACGTAGTAGCGCGCCAGCAGCAGCGGCCGCGCTCCGAGCACGCCGGCCATCAGCGCCGCCAGCAGCAGGGCCGCCTGCAGGGAAAGCGTGGACACATACAGCGCGCTCGCGCGGTCCGCGACCAGCGCCACGTTGGCCGCGAGGGCGAGCACGTGCAGCAGCGGCGTGAAGTAGCGCAGGAGGCGATGCGAGAACATCATCGCCGCATACGCCGGCGGGTACCCGCGCGGGGACAGCATCCCCCCGCGCACGACGATCGGCCACGTGTGGCTCATCATGCGGCGCTTGCGCGCGAACTCGCCCATCAGCGACGGCACCATCTTCTCGCTGGCTTCGGCGCCCGGCACATACACCGCCCGCAGCCCCCGCTTGACCATGTTGAAGGGCAGCGACAGATCGTGGCCCATGATCGGGTCGACCACGATGTAGGCGTCCCTGCGCGTGGCATAGATCGCGCCGTTGCCGGCCGTGATCGAGCACAGGCGCGACTCGAGCGCGCGCACCGCGAGCTCATAGCGCCAGTAGACCCCCTCCTGGTTGGCCTGGCTGGCGCCCGAGCGCGCTCCCGGCGGGCGTTCGAAGCGCACCTGCCCGCACGCGTAGCCGACGCTCGGGTCGGCGAAAGCGCCGGCCAGCGCGCGCGCCGCGCCCGGTGCCCACAGCGCGTTGGCGTCGCAGAAGGCCACGATCTCGCCGCCCGCGCGCTCGACCGCGAGGTCCTGGGCGCGGATCTTCCCCGCGCGCGGGAGCTCGAGCACCAGGTCGGCGCCGGCGGCGCGGGCGCGCTCGGCCGTCGCATCGGTGCACCCGTCGCAGGCGACGATCAGCTGCAGCTGCGCGCGCGGGTAGTCGAGCGCGAGCGCGCGCTCGACGGTCTGCGCGATCACCTTCTCCTCGTCGTGCGCGGCGATGATCAGCGACAGCGACGGCACCCGGGCCGAGAGCCCCGCGCCCTCCTCCTGCCCTCGCCCGCGCCGTCGAAACAGGCCGGCCACGCCGGCCAGCGCCGCCAGCGTTGCCGCGTAGCCCACATGGGTCCAGACGATCAGCGCCGCGCACAGCCAGAAGACGATCTCGAGCGCCGCCCTCATCAGGGCACACCCTCCTCGAGCAGGGCCCGGTACAGCGCGAGCGTGCGCTGCGCGATCGAGCTCCACCCGTACTCGCCGCGCGCGAGCGCGTGCGCCCTGCTCGACATCGACTCAAGCGCAGCGGGATCGCCCAGCAGCTCGCGCAGCGCAGCGCGCAGCGCCGACGCGTCGCCAGCCGGCACCGCGCGCGCGGCGCCCGTGCGTGCGATCTCCTCAAACCCGCCCGCGTCGCTCAGCAGCAGCGGCTTGGCAAACGCGAGCGCCGTGAACAGCGCCCCCGACTGGTCGATCTCGCGGTAGGGCAGCACCACCAGCTTCGCCGCCTGCAGGCACGCTCGAAGCTCCGCGTCGCTGACGAAGCGCGCCACGAAGCGAACGCCGGCGGGCGCGAGCGCGCGCAGCGGCCCGAGCTTCATGCGCGGCATGCCCACGATCCACAGCTCCGCGCCGGCGATCCCCCGCCACGCCTCCAGCAGCACATCCAGGCCCTTGTACGGGCGCAGCAGCCCGAAGAACAGCACCACCGGCGCCGCGGGCGCGAAGGGAAGGTCGGCGGGCGGCCCCTCGCCGAGGTGGGTGAGCACGCCGTGCGGGATCACGTGCACGCGCCAGGAGTCCACGCCCAGCTCGCCCGTCAGCCGCCGGCGCCCGTGCTCGGTGTGGACGACGACCGCGTCGAAGTGCTCGTACAGCCGGCGCTGCGCCACGCGCTGGCCCGGGCGCGGCTCGCGCGGGAGCACGTCGTGCGCGGTCAGCACGAGCGGGCGGCGTCCCCCACTGCGGCCGCGGCGAGGTGGCAGCAGGCGCCCGTCGAGGTGCTGCACGCTCAGCCACTGGAAATGCACGACGTCGGCACCGCGGGCAGCGCGCCGGTAGAGCAGCATGTCGGGCACGTGCTCGACCAGCTTGCACGCGCGGCGCACTGCCGAGCCAGCGGCGAAGCGCGCCCCGCGGTAGAACAGCTCGCGCCGCACATAGGAGACTGCAGGCGCCACAGGCCCGTAGGCGAAGTGGCTCGTGTACAGCGAGACCTCCGCGCCCGCTTGCGCCAGCGCGCTGCACAGCGCGTGGTCATAGGGCGGCGTATACGCCGAGGGGTCGACCACATGGACGCGCATCGGCAAGCACAATAGGCGCACGCCATGTCCGCGACGCAGCCCCAGCGCCAGGGTGAGGCCGCCGTGCAGCCCTCCGTGAACGATCGCTCTGAGAAGGAGATCGAGCTCACCTACTGCGTCGTCAACACCGGCCAGCGCGAGCTGCTGCTGCGCGGTCTGGACGCGATCGCCTCCGAGCGCGCCGCGCTGCCGTTCGCGACCGAGGTGCTCGTGCTCGACAACGACTCGCGCGACGGATCCGCGCGCGCGGCCGGCGAGCACCCGACGGTGGACGGTCTGGTGGCGCTTTCGCGGCGGCGCGGAAAGGCGCTCAACGACTCCGAGCTGCTGCGCCGCGCGCGCGGACGATACGCGCTGCTCCTCAACGAGGACTCCGAGCTGCGCCCGGGCGCCACGCTCGCTCTGCGTGAGGCGCTCGAGCAGCATCTCGACGCGGCCTGCGCCGGGGCGCGCCTGCTGCGCGCAGACGGCAGCGCCCAGGCATGCGCGTGGCGCTTCCCGACTCCGCTCAGCGCGCTCGCGGGCGCGCTGCTGCTGCATCGCGTGCTGAACGTGCAGAGCAGGGGCGCGCGCACGCGGGCGGTGGACTGGTGTCAGTCGGCGGCGCTGCTCGTGCGCCGCGCGGCGGCTGAAGAAGTGGATTACCTCGACGACGACTTCTTCGTCTACTCCGACGAGGTCGACTTCGCGCGCCGCCTGCGCGACGCCGGCTGGCGCAGCCTGTACGTGCCAGCCGCAGTGGCGGTGCACCACGAGCAGCTCTCCACCGGAGCGCTCGGTGAGCGGCGCATCGTGGAAATGGCGCGCAACCGCGACCTGTACATGCGCAAGCACCACTCGCGCGCAGCCGCCGCCGCGGTGCGCTGGCTGACGGCCTGGGCCTACGCCCTGCGCGCGCTCGCCGCGCTGCTCTTGCCCGGACACTCACCGCGGCGCTACTGGCGCCACGTGCTTGCGACGCTCAAGCCCACCCGCGGCGAGGGCCTGCGGGAGGCCGCCGAGGAGCACAACCGCGGCTAGCGAGCTCGCCTGGACTAGCCGGCACAACCGTAGCTAGTAGCGGTCGAGCTGCTCGCCGAGCTCGGCCTGGCGCTCGGCCTCGCTTTCTGCGCCTCGCGCACGCCGCGCACGCGCTCGCGCCGCTGCCGCGAGCGAGCGCGCCTGAGCGAGCTCGTGCGCCGCAAAGAAACCGGTGACCAGCAGCAACACCGGGATGAGCGCGAGCCACAGCAGGCGCAGCGCGATCCCGGCCAAGCCCTCGCCCGGCAGCAGCAGCTCCCCGCTGACGGCCACGCCCGCGAGGATCGCCGCGCCCAAGGCCAGCCTGCGCCACTCGAACGGAACCGGGAACAGGCGCCTGGTGGCCGCGTGCATGACCACCAGCATCGCCGCGTAGGCGCCGCACAGCGCGATGCCCGCGCCCGCGATGCCCAGGCCGGCGCCGGAGCGCGGCACGAGCAGCACGAGCAGCACGACGTTCAGCGCCAGGCCCGCAGCCGCGGCGGGCAGGCTACGAATCGTGGCGCGCGAGCGCGCGATGATCACGAGCATCACCAGGTAGAGCCCATACAGCGTCCAGCCCAGCGCCAGCCACGGGAGCGCCGCGTGGGCGCCGAAGTAAGAGTGCGCCGCGAGCACGCGCACGACCGTCCGCGACAGCAGCGCCACCGCGGCCGCGACCGCTCCGGCGGCGAGCAGGAAGTACGTGCTCACGAGCGCGTACAGCCGCGCGGCCTCGCGGTCGTCCTCGATCGAGTACGCAAGCGGAGGCCATGCATACTGAAAGCCGCGCACGACCACGAACACGATCGTCGCCAGCTGCAGCGCGACCGAGTACTCGCCCGCCGCTGCATGCGAGTAGCCGCGGAACAGGTACAGGCGGTCAGCTACCTGAAGCGCATACACGCTCGCGTCGGCCGGCACCGTCGGCGCGCCGAAGCGCAGCATCGCGAGCAGGTCGCCAGCCCGCGCGCGCAGGCTGAAGCGGCGGCGCAAAAGCACCCACAGGCCCAGCACCACCAGCGCCGAGGCCGCGAAGTTCCCGAGCAAGAGCCCGCGCGCCCCCTGGCCGGCGACGACCACGAGCAGCACGGTGAAGGTGACCGTCATGGCCACGTTGGCACCCGAGGCGTAGACATATGCGCGCACGCGTTCGTCGACGCGCAGCTGCGCGTAGGCCATCTCGAGGTTCGTGAACGCCCACAGCCCAAGCGCCGCGCAGTCGAGCAGCAGCGGGTCGCGGAAGCCCAGTATGAGACGCGAGAGCGGCGCGGCCAGCGCCACCGCGGCGATCGCCGCTGCGCTAGTCGTCCAGGCCACCGCCGCCGTGGCGGTGCGCGCGATCCGCTCGCGACGCTCGGCGTCGCGGTCGTCGAAGTAGAAGCGCACAAATGCCTCGCCCACGCCCGCGCGCAGGAAGATGCTCGCCAGGATCACCGCCGTCAGCAGCGAGTTGGCGGCGCCGTAGGCGCCGCGCGAGGCATAGCGCGTATACAGCGGGATCGTGATCAGGGCGATGCCCTTGGCGAGTATGTCGCCGAACTGGTAGGCGGCGCCCGTCGTCAGCAGGCGCTTGAGGTAGCCCAGCACTGAGGCGAGAACCTACTGTCCGCCGGGTGCGGCGGCCGAGCGCGCGTACTCTTCGCCGGCGGCCGCGCGCGAGGGTCGCTCCCACGCGAGCGCCGCGCCGAGCGCCAGCAGCGTCCACGTCAGCGGGTCCTCCAGGAAGGCGGCGTACGTCCACGTGTGCAGCACGAGCGCCGCGAAGCACGCCGCGACGATGACCCGCGGCGGCGAGCGCCCGGCGCCGCGCAGAAGCACGGTGAACGCCGCCGCCAGCAGGGCCGCGTAGAGAGCAACGCCCACGATTCCCTGCTCGGCGGCCACCGTCACCGGGATCGTGTGCGACGCAGAGGTCGCGTTTTCGACGTTCGCGCGGCGGTGGCGCTCGAACTCCTTCTGGAAGGAGCCCGAGCCGTAACCCTGCAGGGGCCGCTGCGCGAACAGTTCAAGCCCGCCTTCGATCAGCTTCGTGCGCCCGCTGGTGGCGTTGCTCGTGGAGCCGCCCGCGCCCTTCAGGCCGAAGTGCAGGCTCGCGGGCGCCGCCAGCGCGATCGCGAACGCTGCCGCGATCAGCGCGAGCGCCACATACACCGTCTTGCGCACGTCCCAGCGCCACGCGCCCAGCACCGCCAAGCCGAGCAGCAGCGCGGCGATGCTCGACTGCGAGAAGCTCGTGATCAGGCCGCCCAGCAGCCACGCCAGGACGAGCCCTCCCGCCAGCACCTGCTCGCGCCGCGCGCTGCGCATCAGCGCGCCCATCACCGCGATCATCACGAGCGCGAGAAAGCGCCCGTAGATGTTGGGATCGAAGAACAGCGAGTTCACGCGAAAGTAGTTGTCGTACTGGTTCGCCGCCACCACCTTCGGGTTCAAGAAGAGCGACTTGCGCGCGTACTCGACAAAGCCCACACCCGCGAAGAGGACCGCCAGGCCGACCCACACGGCAAGGCAGCGCAACAGCAGCTCGCCGCTCCACTCCACTTCGCGCAGCACCATGTACAGCAGCGCGAAGGGCACGTAGAAGAAGGCGATGTTCTCGCCCGCGCGCGCGGGATCGGAGGAGTAGATCGTCTGCAGCGCATACAGTCCGACCGAGGCAAGGAGCAGCCACTCCAGGCCTCGCAGCCGTCGGCCCTGGCCGCGATACAGCCGCGGCAGCAGGTGTGCGAGCGTGCCCGCCGCGACCACCAGGTACAGCGGCACGAGCAGGTTCACGGTGCGCCCTTCGGCCGCTATCGGAACGCGAAACGGCAACGCAAGCGCAACCAGCAGCGGCAAGGCATCGGCCCGGCGGCGCATGAGCAACGTCAGCGCGAGGACGGCGAGGAACGCCGCGGCGAGCGCCAGCGCGACCACTCCAAGGCTGGGCGAGCTCGCGAGCACAGCCTCCCTCAAAGAAGGCCAGCTCATCCCGAGCTCGAAGCCGAGTTGGGCAAGACCAGCGCGAAACTTCGTGGCGAGCGCACCGAGCGATGCTGCCCGCGCAGCGTCACGCGCACCCGGTATTCGCCGGGCGGGGCGAGCGCGCCTGCGTTGGCGGGCTCGATGAAGGCGTGGCCGTTTGATTCGCGCTGCCTTCTTGAGGTGCGCGCTTCGCCGAGGCGGCCGTTCCAGCGCAGCGAGAGCTGTTTGTAGCGCGGCACGAGGCGGTCTTTGACGAGCGTCGCGACGGTCGCGCCGGCCGAGTCAAGGATCGAGACGGTGACGCTGTCGGCGCGCGCGAGCTTGAAGGAGATGTGCTCCTCTTTGATGTGCCCCGCCGGCGTCGGCGAGAAGCGCGGCGTGAGCTTGAAGGCCTGGACCGCCGTGGGCGTGTGCTTCAGCCGCTGTGTGATGAAGAACGCTGCAAAGCACGCGATCACCAGCAGCGTGAACACCCCGCGCACGGAGCGGTCGACGCCGGTCAATCGCTACCCGTCCTGCGCCGAGGAGTCGCCGCCTGCGCCCCCGCGCGCGAAGCGCTCGAGCGTGTCAGAGCGCAGCCCGAGTCGCAGCGTCTCCAGCGAAAGCACGTCGTACGGCGCGATGTTGCCGAGGTTGCACTCCGTGCCGAAGCGCTTGAGCAGCCAGACCTGCTGATGCTGCTGCGGCGCGTCGAAGATGATGCGCTCGGGCTCGATCACGTGCGCGATCTCGTCGATCAGGCCCGTGCGCGGCTCGCCGTCGGCCCTGTAGATGCCGGCCGTGCCCGACTCGCGGGCCTCCGCGATCACCTTCCACGCGCCCGCCGCGAGGTCGCGTTCGATCTGTTCGACCCAGATGTAGGGCGCCATGATGTACTGCGCATCCTTGCTGCCGACCTCCGCGAGCACCGTGAACTCCTTTGCCAGGCGTTCGATCAGCTCGCGCTTGACCTCAGGCTGGATCGTGATCGTGCCGTCCGAGATCTCTACGTGTCGCAGGCCGAGCTCGCGCAGCCACGCCACCAGGCCCTCGACGCGGCCCTGGCGGATCGCCAGCTCCGTGAGCGTGCCGCCGAGCACGACCGGGATGTCGCGAGCCGCGTAGCGCGCGAGCTTGGGCTTCAGGTTGGCGGTCACGACCGCCGTGCCCCACCCCAGCTTGACGATGTCGACGCACTCGCCTACGACCTCCATCAGGTTGTCGACCTCCGAGACCGAGAGCCCGCGATCGATCACGTGGGTCAACCCCCGCTCGCGCGGCTTGCTCGAGCGCTCGGGAATGTCGAGGAAGCCGGCTATGGGGTGGCCGCAGCCTTGTCCAGACCGACGATCACCACAACTGTCGCAGCGCCCGCCAGCGAGGCAACGGTCCCTTCAATCGGTTCGACGTGCGCGATGCCCAGCCCGTGCGCGACCTGCGCCGCGTCCGCATGATGGCCGCGCGCGTACTCCACGACGCTCGCCGAGTTCGCGCCCGGCGGGCGTCCTGCGAGCGGCGTTGCCCGTTCGTAGCCGCCCTGGCGCAGTTCGGTCGAGACGCGGTGCGCAAGCCCCGTTGTTTCGGTGCCATTGAGGACGACCACGTTCACTTCGCTCGGCCTTACCGCCTGTGCCCCCGAGGGTGCCGCAGCGGCCTTGCTCGAGCTCCGCTTTGCCGATCCCTTCGCACGCGCCCGGTGAGTGCTGGTCGACGTCGAAGAGCTGCCGCTAGCGCGGCGCGCTGCCGATGGTTTGCCGGGAGAGCCGCCGCCGATCGAGGAGATCACGATGATCAGCACGACGATCCCAACCAAGACCCCGCCTACGATCAACGCCGTCGTCCTGCGCGCAGACCGTTCTCTGCGCCGCGCGCGACCAGCTCCGCGCTTGCCCGGCGCTCGCTCGCCGATCTCCATACGGCCGCGCGAGGGAGGCGTCCGCGAGGCGACGCCAGAAGCGGCTGCCACCGCCTGTGCCCGCTCGGGTGCTCTCGCCCGGGATGGGGCACGCTCGGGTCCAGGAGCCGGCGGGCGCGGCGGCCGGCTCGCCGAGCGCGCCTCCGCCGCCTGTGCCCCAGAGGGTGCCTGTGCCCCAGAGGGTGCCTGTGCCCCAGAGGGTGCAACCTTCGCGGTACCCGCCGTGGCGAGCGCGGCCGCCGTCGCGGGGCCCGCGGCGGAAGCCGAAGCCGCGCCCGGCCGGGACTCAGCCGCTAGAGCGGCGGCCGCGCCGGCGGCTGGCGTGAGCGGCGCAGACGCAGGCGCCGGCGTGCCAGGCGGCGCGCTTTGCCGATCGGCCGCCGCGGCCGAGCCGGGCGCCGGCGTGAGCGGGGCGCCCGAAGGAGCGCGCCCGCGATCGGCGGCAGCGGCAGGCGCAGAGCCGGGCGGAGCTGGCGCCAAGCCCGCCCCACCGAGCCCAGAGCCCGCCGGTGCAGGTCCAGAGCCTGCCGGAGTCGCGCCAGGCATCGCGCCCGCTGCAGCCGGCGAGGGACCTGACACGGTGCCGGCCGCGGGCGGTGAGGTCCCCGCGGGAGCGGGCGCCGCGCTCGCGGCGGACGCAGTGCTCGCGGCAGGTGCGTTTGCGCGGCCCGGGCCCGGGGCGGGCGAGCTTGCCGCGGGCGCGGCAGCGGCGCTCGCCGGAGCCGTCGCGGCTGCGCTCGCCGCCGCCCCGGCGGCGCTGTTGGCGGGCGGCGGGACAGGAAGCGGCGGCCTGGCTGCCGCGGCGGCCGTCGCGGGAGCTGGCCCACCGGCAAGGCTTGCAGCTGCGGCTCCGGTGGACGGGGCGGCCGCAGCCGCCGCACCAGCTCCCACCGCACCGGCTGCCGCCGGCATCGCGCTCGCGGCAGGCGCCTGCTGGGCAGCTTGGCCGGGCTGGCCCTGCGCCGCCGGCTGAGTCGGCAGGCGGCGGATGGGCTGGGCCATCCCGCGCGGCTGCGCGAGCCGTGCGGCGGCCTGCGTGGTGACGCGCTGCTCGAGCTCAGCGGCGCGCTCCGGCGCCCGGCCTGCCCATTCCCGCAGGCGCTTGATCTCGCGCGCCTGCGAGAAGACGAGCAGCGACAGGACGGCGATTCCGAAAAGTGCGCCGAAGGCCACCAGCGCCCCAAGTTCGGTGAACGTGCTCGAGAACGACAGCGCGAGCGGCACCCTCGGGGGCACAGGCATGGAGCTCATGAGTTTCGAGAGTGTAGGAGCGCAGCAGGCGCCTCGAGCGCGCCCGTCCCCAGCGGCGCGCGCCGCCTCGCCATCGGTGCGGGAGCCTGCAGCTGGGCAGCCGACAACTCCGCCACCTTTCTCGCCAAGCCCGCGGCGTCGCCCTCGAGCACGAGCAGCCCGATCTCATCGAACATAGACTCGACCGCTGTGGCGGCGAGCGGATCGCGCTCCGCGCGCATGATCTTCTCGGCGCCCGTCGGCACGGCGCTCTCGTAGCCGTTGAAGAGCTCCTCGTGCAGCTTCTCACCGGGCCGGCGTCCGACGATCTCGATCTCGATGTCGCGGTCCGGGTCCAGCCCCGAAAGCTCGATCATCGCGCGCGCGAGATCGAGGATGCGCACGGGCTCGCCCATGTCGAGCACGAACACGTCGGCGCCCGCGCGACGTCCGTCGCGCTGTCCGCCGCGCGCGAGGCTGGAGAGCACGTCCGGTGCCGAGTGCGCGGGCTCCGGGCACGCCAGAGAGCCCGACCTGATGATCAGCTGCACGGCCTCGGGGATCGTCATGAAGTAGCGCGTCATGCGCTCGTCGGTCACCGTCACCGGGCCGCCCCGTTCGATCTGGCGGCGGAAGAGCGGGACCACGCTGCCCGATGAGCCGAGCACGTTGCCAAAGCGCACCGCCGCGTAGGTCGTCGCCGGGAAGCGCGCTGTCGCCGCGTCTAGCGCGAACTCCGCGAGCGCCTTGGACGCGCCCATGACGGTCGCCGGGGCGACGGCCTTGTCGGTCGACACCAGCACGAAGCGCGCCACGCCGGACTCGCCTGCTACGTGCGCGACGACGCGCGTCGCGATCGCGTTGTTGCGCACCGCCTCGACCGGGTTGGCCTCCATGAGGCCGACGTGCTTGTACGCCGCCGCATGGAAGAGGACCGTCGGGCGGTGCTCGGCGAGCACCTCGCGCATGCGCTCCTCCTCCTTGCAGTCGGCCAGCACCGCCGAGAGCATCGAGGGCGAGACGTGGCGTTCCTCCTCGAGCTCGCGCTGGATTGCAAAGAGGTTGTCCTCGGCGTGGTCCAGCAGAACCATGCGGTGGGGCTCGAGGCGCGCTATCTGGCGGCACAGCTCAGAGCCGATCGAGCCGCCCGCACCCGTGACCAGCACCGTCGATCCAGCCAGATACGAGCTCACCCCGTCCAGCTCCATGACCACCGGCTCGCGCCCAAGCACGTCCTCGACCCGCACCTCGCGCATCTGCCGTGCGAGCGCTCCGCGCGTCTGCAGCAGCTCGAACACGGTCGGCAGCGTGCGCACCGGAATCCCGCGCGTGCGGCACTCGCGGACGATGCGCGCGCGCGTCGAGCCCGGCGCCGAGGGGATCGCGATGATCACTTCGTCGGGTTCGGACTCGTCGAGGATGCGCGGGAGGTCGCCTTCGGTGCTCCCGCGCACGCGCACGCCGTCGATGCGAAGGCCGCGCTTGCCGGGGTCGTCGTCGAGGAACCCGACCGGAGCCAGGCCGAGTCCACGGTTGCGCAGGATCTCGCGCAGGACCAGGCGCCCACCTTCGCCGGCCCCCGCTATCAGGACGCGGCGCTCGCCCTTGCGCCCGCCGCGGAAGGCCGCAAGCGGGCGCCGCTCATACACGCTGCGCGCGATCGCCCGCACGCCGAGCAGGAACGCGAGCGACAGCAGCGCGAACAGGACGATCACGCCGTTGGGCAGCCCGATCGCCGAGGTGCCGTGGTGGGTCGAGCGCTCGACCGGCCTCAGCACCGCGACCGCGACGACCGTGAGCGCGACCACCGCGAGCACCCCCCGCATGACCGCCTCGTAGTCGCGCTGGCCGGAGTAGCGCCAGCGTCTCTGGTACACGCGGGCAAGCACCAGCACCGGCAGGCTGCCGCCCAGCACCCACCAGACCGTGCGGTCGCGCAGGTGCGCGTAGTAGCCGGTCGGCCCGTTGTTGAAACGCAGCTGAAAGGCGAGGTAGTACGCGAGTGCAAGCAGCGTTCCATCCACCGCGAGCCGGACGAGCGTGTGGCGGTGCAGGGGAGGAGCCGCCGAACGGATCCGTCGGCGCATTTCCGCGGATTGTAGGCGTCAGGGCGGCTGGGGGCCTATCCCTGGTCGGCCGCAGAGAGCAGCAGGTCGACCAGCACGCGCGGATCGCGGCGCGTGCGCGGGCGGGCAGGGGACGCCGATGGCTCCCCGGCCGGGGCCTGCGTCTCGAGGTCGAGCTCGTCGGCGTCGTTCAGCTTGCGCAACCGCCCTTCGGCCAGCAGGCGCTCATCGACCGCTCCGAGCCGCCCTTCGAAGGTCGTGTAGACCGGGACCCCAAGCGCGACCGCCTCCCGGTTCATCGTGCCGCCCGCCGAGATCACGAGGTCCGCGTGGGCGATCAGCGACTGCGCGTCGATCGCCCGCTCGGGCACCACAAAACCGGGGATGCGCGCGAGAGCCGCACGCTGGGAGTCGACGCGCGGCAGCACCACCGGCTGCGCTCCCGTCTGCGACGCGGCTGTGCGCAGGCGCTCGAGCACGCGCGCGAAGAGATCGTTGTGGAAGCGGTGATACAGCGACACCTCGGGCGGAGTGCGCACGACGAAGATGGGGCGCGCGCGCTCGAGTCCCAGCTCGTCCAGAACCGCCGGGTCGGGCTCAAAGTCGGCCAGGTAGTACTCCTCCTTGAGGCCCTCGAAGCGGCGCAGCTTGGCGCGCGCCCCGTAGCGGCGCAGGCGCTCGACTGGGATCGCCTCGGGCACGACAACTGCGCGCGCCAGGCGGCAGTTGACCTGATGCTGCACAGCGGCCCACTCGTAGTCGAACATCGTCGCGCTTGGCACGCGCACGACCCACGCGGCCACGCTCACGTCGTTGGAGCCGTGACCGAGCGCGACGTCAAAGCCGCCCGAGCGGCTCCTGCGCGCGTCCTCGCGCGCCCACCGCACGAGCGCCGCAGAGCGTGAGGCAAGCCCGCGCGCCTTCGCGGCCAGGCGCTCGCCGCGGTGGCGGCCGACAGCCGTGTGCTCGATCCCGAAGCGCTCACACAGCGCGATCGTCTGCGCAAAGTCACGCGCCGTGACGCGCACATCGTGCCCGTCGGCGCGCATGTGCTCGATCAGCGGGCGCATCACGAGCACGTGTGGGCTGTTGGTGAGATCGACCCAGACGCGCATGCCACCAGACGCTAACGGCTAGCTGGCCGGCTGTCTGGGCGCGCCGCTTGGTGTCTGCGCCGCGGGCCGCCGCCCGTCGCCAGCCGGCTGTCTGGGCGCGCCGCTGAAACCTGCCCGGCTGCCGCCTCCCGGCGGCGCCCACTGCCCCGAGCGCCGCTATGGTTGCCCGATCGATGCTGGTGCTGGCCTCGATCTCCGAGTCGCTCGTCAACATCGCCTGGCACTTCGTCCGCGACGCCGGGCTCCCGGCTGTATTCGTGCTGATGGTGGCCGAGAGCGCCTGCATTCCCATCCCCTCCGAGGCGACGATGCTGTTCGCGGGCTTCGCGGTCGCCGACCCCGGCGCGAGCGCCGCGCAGCACCATCTGACGCTCGTCGGGATCGTGCTGGCAGGCGTGCTCGGCAACCTGCTGGGCTCGTGGATCGCCTACGGCGTGGGCCGAGCGGGGCGCCTCGAGCTGGTCGAACGCCACGGACGCTGGCTGCACGTACAGCCCAGGCACATCGCGTGGGCTGACCGTTGGTTCGCGCGATATGGCTCGGCAGCGGTCTTTTTCAGCCGCATGCTGCCGATCATCCGCACGTTCATCTCCCTCCCGGCGGGAGTGGCGAAGATGCCTTTCGTGCGCTTCACGCTTCTCACGCTCATCGGCTGCGCTCCGTGGGTCCTTGGGCTCGGCCTCGCCGGGGAAGCGGTGGGCAGCGAATGGAAATCCGTGCGCAAGGGCTTCGACTACGTCGACTACGGCGTGCTCGCGCTGCTCGTGGCCTCGCTGGTGTACCTGCTGTTGCGACGTCGTCGAGGAGGCGGCGCGGCACCCGAGGTGCCGGCCGCCGAAGAGAGCGCCGGCGCGAGCTGAATCGCACCTGGTGGCTGCGCACCTAAAGCCAGTCCACGCCCTCGCGCTCGCGCTCGCGCAGGGCCCGGCCGAGTTCTTTCCCGTCTCCTCCTCGGCGCACACGACGCTCATCCCCTACCTGCTGGGCTGGCCGTATGCGCAGCTCGAGCCCGAGCTGCGCAAGTCGTTCGAGGTCTCCCTGCACACCGGGGCGGGCGCGGCGCTGGCGATCGAGATGCGCGCGGAGCTGCTGGGAGCAGCGCGCGCCGCAGGACCCGAGCGCGCCGCTATGGTGGCGCTCTCCGCAGCACCGCCGGCGATCGTCGGGTTCGCGTTCGAGGGCTTCATCTCGCGTGCGCTCGCAGAGCCGCGCCGCATCGCCGCCGGCCTCGCGGCGGGCGCGGCGGCGATGGCGATCGCCGACTGGCGTGCCCCGCGTGCGGGTCGCTCGCGCGAGGATCTGCGCGCTGCAGACACCTTCGCCCTGGGGCTCGGCCAGGCGGCCGCGCTGATTCCCGGCGTCTCGCGCCGCGGGGCCACGCTGGCGGTGGCGCGAGCGCGCGGCTTCGCCCGTGCTGACGCCGACGCGCTGTCGTGGCACGCGGCGCTGCCCGTGATCGCCGGCGCGAGCGCTCTACGCTGCGCGCGCCTGCTGCGCCGGGGAGCGCCGCCGGGCGCTGCCCGGCTGCTGATGATCGGAGCCGCAGGCGCCTTCGTCTCGACGCTCGCAAGCGCGCGCCTGCTCGGGCGCGCAAGGCTCGCTGAGCGGCCGCTCTTCCCCTACTGCGCCTATCGCCTTTTGCTCGCCGCTGTCGTCGAGCGCCGGGCGCGCGCTGCGCGGCGAGCGGCCATGGCAGCGCGCGTGGCATCCAGCGCCACCGGCTCGCGAGGGCGAGCGCACCCCACGTCGGCCGTGAGCGCACAATGAAGGCCATGACGGCGATCGGCACGCTGCTCGGAGGGCGCTACCGGCTCGACGCGCGCATCGGCCGGGGAGGCATGTCGACCGTGTACCGCGCTTTTGACACGGTGCTCGAACGCGCCGTCGCGATCAAGCTCATGCACCGCGAGATCGCGACCGACTCCGACCACCTCGAGCGCTTTCGCCGCGAGGCGCGCGCGGTCGCGCAGCTGCAGCATCCAAACATCGTGAGCGTGATCGACGCCGGGGAGGAGGAGGCTTCAGCCCATGGCCAGCTCGACGGCGTCGGAACTCCGTACATCGTGCTCGAGTACGTCGAAGGAGAGACCCTGAAGGAGCTGATCCGGCGCGAGGGTCCGCTCGAGGTCCCCGAGGCGCTCGCCTACGCGATCGAGGTGGCGCGCGCGCTGGGTGCAGCGCACGAGCGCCAGATCGTGCACCGCGACGTCAAGCCGCAGAACGTCCTCATCGGCAGCGAGGGAAGCGCCAAGATCACCGACTTCGGGATCGCGAGGTCGCTGACCGAGGAGGGCCTCACGCTCGCCGGGAGGGTGCTCGGGACGACCGACTACGTCTCGCCCGAGCAGGCCCTGGGCCAACCTGTCACCGGGCAGTCGGATCTCTACTCCCTCGGGGTCGTGCTGTACGAGATGCTCACCGGCGAGATTCCCTTCCGCGCCGAGTCGTCGGTGGCGGTGGCGATGCGCCACGTGCGCGAGGCGATCCCCGACGTGCAGCTGCTGCGCCCGGAGGCCTCGGCGGCGACGGCGGCGGTGGTCGAGCGCGCCGTGGCCAAGGACCTCAGCCAGCGCTACCCCGACGCCGCGAGCATGGTCGCCGATCTCGAGGAGGTGCTCGCGATCGAGGCCGCGCGCGCCGGCCAGGCCACGGGTGAGGCCACGAGCGTGCTGCGCACGCTGCCCGGATCGGCGCGCGGGCGCCTGCCCTGGCGCATGCGCCACCCGCACCGGCTTGCCGCCGTGCTGGCGCTGCTCGCCGTGGTCGTCGCCACCGCGCTCGTCGTCGCCCTCATCCACACGCACCGCGGCACCGGCGTAGCCTCCAACGTGCATGCCGAAAGCGGGCTCGCGCCGGTACCGCTCGGCCAGACCGCAGCGCACGACTACAACCCCTTCGGGACCGGGCCCGAAAACCACGACCGCGTCCAGAACGTGATCGACTCGGAACCGGGCACCGTGTGGAGCACCGAGCGCTACTACGACGGCACGCTGCGCAAGCCCGGCGGCGTCGGCACGGGCGTGTACCTCGACGCCGCCCCCGGCGTGAGGGCCAGGGCGATCGAAATCCAGACCACGACTCCCGGCTTCGCGGTGCAGCTGTACGCGTCCAACTCGATCAACCTCTCGTACCCCTACGGCAACGCGACGGTGCTCGCGCAGCGTGGCTGGCGCGGCCCGATCGGCGCGAGCGGATACGTGCACGGCCGCGAACGCATCCGCTTCGCGGGGGTCAGCCAGCGCTACCGCTACTACCTGCTGTGGCTGACGAGCCTCCCACCGGGCAGCCTGTTCGCGGCGATCTCTGAGCTCACGCTGTTCAAGTAGCGCCGCCCGCGCGAGCGCCGACGCCGCGCGCGGTCTGCGCCAGCCAGCGCTCCAGGCCAAGGCGGCAGAGGCGGTCGACGAGCTCCGGGTACGGGATGCCGGAGGCGGCCATCAGCTTCGCGTAGACGCTCGTGGGCGTGAAGCCCGGCATCGTGTTGAGCTCGTTCACCAGCACGCTGTCGCCGTCCACGAAGAAGTCGACCCGCGCGAGCCCCGCGCACCCCGCGTACGCGAAGGTGCGCATCGCCAGCTCGCGCACGCGCTCGCTTGCGCGACGGGAGATCCGCGCCGGCACGCGCAGCTCCATGCCGCCGAGCGTGTACTTGGCGTCGTAGTCGTACCACTCGCCCGCGCACATGATCTCGCCGGGCTGCGACGCCAGCACCGCGGGCGCGGCGGGCGAGTGCTCGGTCTCGCGCAGCCCGAGCACGCTGCACTCGACCTCCACGCCGGGCGCAAGCGCCTCGACGATCACGCGCTGATCGTGCGCGAACGCTCCCTCCAGCGCTCCCTCCAGCTGATCGCTGGAGCTCACCTTGACGATCCCGAGCGAGGAGCCGAAGTGCGCAGGCTTGACGAACACCGGCATGCCCAGGGTCGTCAGCTCCCCGAGAACCGCGTCGCGGCCGTCTCTGAAGCGCGCCCGCTCCAGGCCGACGTGGTCGACCTGCGGGACGTCGCCGGCCACGCGCATGAGCTGCTTGAAGGTGATCTTGTCCAGGCAGATCGCCGAGGCCGCTACGCCCGATCCCACGTATGCCACGTCGAGCGCCTCGAGCATCCCTTGCACGACGCCGTCCTCCCCAAACGGCCCGTGCAGAGCCGGGAAGACGACATCGGCGTCCAGCAGGCCCTCGCCAGGCGTCACGCTGAGGACGGCCCCCTCGTGGCGCCATAAGCCGCGCTCGTCGATCTCGACCCAGAGCACATGGTGGCCGCTCTCGAGCAGGCCGTCGCGAACGCCGGCCCCAGAGGACAGCGAGACCTCGCGCTCCGCCGAGCGCCCGCCGGCCACCACCGCGACGTTCAGCTGGCCGGCTCGCAAGCGCTCGGACACGCTCAGCCACCTGGGCCGGGCGGGCTCGGCGTGGTCGTCGTCGTCGGCGTCGTCGTGGTCGGCGTCGTGGTCGTCGGGGTGGTCGTCGTTTTCGAGGCCAGCACGCCGACCGACAGCTTCACCTCGGAGCCCTTGCGCACGCGCCGGCCGGCGGCTGGGGTCTGCTTGAGCACGAGGCCGACCTGGGATTCCTGTTCGGTCTGCGCCTGCACCACCTTCGGCGTGAGGCCGGCGCTCCCCAGGGTCGCCCCGGCCTGCGTCTCTGAGAGCCCGACGAGGCTTGGCACGGCGACGAGGTTGGTGGCGTGAGCGAGCGTGAGGTTGACCTTCGCGCCCGAGCGCACCGAAGTGCCGGGTCGCGGCGACTGCGAGAGCACCGTTTCGGGTGTCTCGCTGGACACGCGTCGCGTCAGCTTGCCGACCGTCAGTTCTGCATTTCTGAGCGCCGCTTCGGCCGCGCTGCGCGACTCCCCGCGCAGGTCGGGCACGCGCACCGGCGCGGGGCCGCTCGAGACGAGCACGAGCACGCGCGCGCCCGCCTGCAGCTCGGTTTCCGCCGGCGGGTTGGTGCCGATGACGCGGCCCGCCGCGACCTTCGCGCTCGGCTGCGAGCTCCTCTCGGGCATGAAGCCTGCCGCCTTCAGCTTGGCCAGCGCCTGCGTCGCGACCAGCCCCTCCACCGATGGCAGCGCGACGATGCCGGGGCCCGTCGAGATCACGATCCTCACGTGGCCCCCCTGCTGGAGCGTGCGCCCGGCGCGCGGCGACTGGCTCGAGACGAGCCCGCTGGGCACGGTCGCGCTGGAGGCAAGCGCTGGGACCGGCGTCAGCCCGACCCGTTTGAGCGTGGTGATGGCGCTCTGTTCGCTGAGGCCTGTCACGCCCGGCACGCGCACGCGGGACGCCGGCGAGAGCAGCAGCGCGAGCGCCACGCCTGCGCCCGCCAGCAGCGCGAGCACGATGCCCAGGATCACCCAGCGCCGCCGCGTGCGCGAGCGCTTGTCGCCGGCGCTCGGCTTGCCGTCCTGCGACGCGAGCAGCAGAGCCCCCGCGCCGGTGGGCTGCGACGGCGGCGGCGGCGCCTCGAGCGCCCCCGTGGCGGGCGAGGAGCCGGAGCCGGTTGCGCGGGCCGCGACCACGGCTCCCGTCGAGGCGGGCAGCGCGGCGCGCTCCTGCTGGAGTACGGCAATGAACTCGTCGGCGTCGGTGAAGCGCAGCGATGGATCCTTAGCCAGCGCGCGCAGCACGACGGCATCCAGGCTCGCGGGCACTGCGGGGTTGAGCTCGCTGGGCGCCCGCGGCTGGGCGGAGACCTGCTTGAAGGCAATCGCAACCGCCGTCTCGCCCTCGAAGGGAACGCTGCCCGTCAAGAGCTCGTACAGGACCACGCCGATCGAGTAGAGGTCCGATGCAGCGCTCACCGCGTGCCCCTGCGCCTGCTCGGGCGAGAGGTACTGGGCGGTGCCCATGATCGAGCCGGTCAGGGTCATGTCCGAGGCGCCCGCGCGCGCGATCCCGAAGTCGGTCACGCGCGCGCGATCCTCCTCGTCGAGGATCACGTTGTGCGGCTTCAGGTCGCGGTGGATGACGCCGCGCCGGTGTGCGAAACGGGCAGCGCGCAGGATCTGCACGACGGTGTCGATCGCCGCTCCCGGCTCAAGCGCCCCCTGCTCGCGCACGATCAGCTTCAGCGAGCGCCCCGCAACGTACTCCATCGCTATGTAGTAGGTCCCCTGCCACTCGCCGCGGTCGAAGATGCCGACGATGTTGGGGTGCGAGAGCCCGGCAGCACTCGACGCCTCGCGCTTGAAGCGCTCGACGAACTCGTGGTCGGCGGCGAAGTGGGGATGCAGGAGCTTCACCGCCAGAAGCCTCCCCAGCAGCTCGTCCGCGGCAAGGTAGACGTCCGCCATACCCCCCGAGCCGAGGCGCGAGATGACGCGGTAGCGGCCGTCGATGATGGTTCCGGGGTCAACCATGGAGCAAGCTTTCCATCACCTGCCTGGCCAGCGGGGCGGCGAAGGCGGCGCCCTGGCCTGGCACGCCGCGGAGCGTCACCGCGACCGCGACCGTCGGGCGCGAGGCGGGCGCGAAGGCAACGAACCAGACGTTGTTGATCGCGCTTCCGATCTGCGTCTCCGCCGTGCCCGTCTTGCCGGCCACCTGCACGCCGGGGATCTGCGCGGCGGTGCCGGTGCCTTCTCTCACGACGGCTTCCATCATGCCTCTAACAGCGGCGGCGGTGGATGGTTTCATCACCACCGACTGCACATGCGGCGAGATCCGCTGCACCGTGCGGCCGTCGCGGTCGACGATCCGCTGCGTGAGGTGCGGAGTCATCAGCCTGCCGCCGTTGGCGACGGCCGCCGCAACCTGCGCCATCTGAAGCGGCGTGACCTCGAGTTTGTCCTGGCCGATGCCCAGACGCCCGACGTCGACGCGCGTGCTCGTCGGTACGAGCAGGCGCGCGCCGAGGTACTCGCCGCTCGAGGACATCTCCTGCGAGGGGTAGTCGAGCGCCGGCTTGCGGTCGAAGCCGAAGCGCGACATGTAGCGTGCGATCGTCCGCCTGCCCAGGCGTTCGGCTACCTGCGCCCAGACCGTGTTGACGGATTTCACAAGTCCCTGCGTGAGCGTGAGCTGCCCGAAGCTCTCGTTCTGGTCGTTCTGCAGCGGCACCCCCGAGATGCGGACGTTGTCACGACCGCTAACCGTCGATTCGGGCGTGAATGCGCCGCTGTCGATCGCCGCCGTCGCTGTGACCACCTTGAAGGTCGAGCCCGGCGCGTAGCCGAACTGCGTGGCGCGGTTCACGAGCGGCCTTCCCGCTGAGCCCGCGAGCAGCGCCTCGTGGGCGTGCGGGGAGCGCAGGGCGTTGGGGTCGAAGCTCGGGGATGACGCCATCACCTGCACCGCTCCGGTGCGCGGCTGAAGGGCCACGATCGCCCCTTCGCGCCCGGCAAGCACGCCGTTCGCCACGCGCTGGGCGGCCGGGACGAGGGTCGTGACCACCTCATCCCCCTGCGGCCGGCGCCCTTGGAGCTGGTCGAGCACCCGCTGCAGGTTCGTGCCCGTCTGGCCGGAGAGCTCGTCGTTGCGGAAACGCTCCAGACCAGTGCTGCCGAGCTCTATGTTCCAGTAGCCGACGGCGTGCGCGAACTGCGTCCTCGCCGGGTAGCTGCGTTCATAGAAGCGTTCAGAGCCGCGGGCGTGCGGGGCGAGCACGCTGCGCGCGAGCACTGTGCCGTCCGAGGCGACGATCGCTCCGCGGTCGATTCTGCGCTGCTCCAGCAGCGGGCGCGCGTTGAGGCCGTTGCGCCGCAGCGAGGCGGCCTGGAAGATCGTCCAGCGCGAGGTGAACGCCACCAGAAGGGCAAACAGCACGACCACGAAGGCAAACAAACGCGCGATCGGCTCGTTCACCGCGCGCGCCTCATTCCAGCTGACCGAGTTCGAGGCTACGTATGAGAGCCGCCGCGTCGCCTTCGGAGCGCAGCGAGTGGTCGAGCAGCTGGCGCCTGCGCACGGGACTCAGCGTCGAGGCGCTGACGCCGGTGACGTAGTCGCTGCTGTAGAGCGCCAGCCCCGCGGGCAGCTTCAGGGGAACGCCGCGGTAGAGCGTGATCAGGCCGCGGCCGTTGGTGCCGATGAAGTAGACCGACTGCAGCGCCGCGTAGGCGCCACCGCCGAGAAGCCCGAGCACGACCAGCACAGCGGCGAGCACGGCTCCTCGGCGAAGCCTCCTGCGCCGCTGCGCAGGAGGCGCGCCCGCGGGTGTCGGCGGCCGGGGACGGCGTACATGCACGCCGGCGGCGGGGGCCGCGCCGGATGGCGCTGCGCTCGCCGCAGCGAGCTCCGCCTCGCGCGGATCGGCGGCGACGGCGCCGGCATCAGCGGGCGCGACGACGTGCGCCGCCGTCTGCAGCTCCTCTGGAGCACGCTCGCGCGTCCCGCCGGTAGCGCGCCCGTCGCCCGCCGCTGGTGCCGCGTGGACCTCCTCGAGGCGCACGAGCACGACAGTTATGTTGTCGCGGCCGCCTGCCTCGTTGGCCGCCGCGATCAGCGCCTCGCCGGCGTCTCGCAGGCGCGGGTTCGCCTTCAGGATGGTGGCAAGGCGCTCTTCGGGGACCATGGTCGTCAGGCCATCGCTGCACAGCAGGTAGATGTCGCCGGCCTGGCCCTTCAGAGAGGAGGTGTCGACGTCGACAACAGCCTCGGGCCCCAGCGCGCGCGTGATGACCGAGCGCTGCGGGTGTTCGGAGGCCTCCTCCGGCGTGAGCCGCCCCTGACGGATGAGCTCGTCGACGAGCGTGTGATCTTCGGTGAGCCGCTCGAGCCGCCCCTCGCGCAGACGGTAGGCGCGGCTGTCGCCCACATGCGCGACCGACACGCGCTCGGGGCCGACGTGGATCGCGGTCAGCGTCGTTCCCATGCCGGCCTGCTCGGCGCGTCGCTGCGAGCGTTCGTGGATGCGCGCGTTGGCCTCGCGCACGCGCTGTGCGAGCGCGCTCTCGAGCGTGTCACCCTCGCGCAGACCGCGGCGGAATTCGTCGACGGCGATGCGCGAGGCCACCTCGCCCGCCTGCGCTCCCCCCATTCCGTCAGCTACGACGAACAGCGGCGCGTGCGCGAGCACTGAGTCCTCGTTCGCCCGGCGTTGGCGACCCGTGTCAGTACCCGCGTACTGCTCGGCCACGCGCAGCATCTCAGATGGTTGACGCCACGGTCGTGTGCCGTCGTCTGGGGGTGCGGAGGGTCGAGCTGGCCGCGGACGCATGGCGAAGCCCTCGCTGGCGGCAAGGGCGAGCGCGAGGACACAGGCCAGCGAAGGCCATACGTGTCATCCAGTCGTGCAGGACTGTGGCGTCAGCCATCTCAGTCGGCCTCGAACGTGAACTCGCTGTCGCCGATGCGCAGCCGATCGCCGAGGTGCAGGGGACGCGGTGTCTGCAGCAGCTCCTCGTTCAGGTACGTCCCGTTGGTCGAGCCGAGGTCCTCGATCACGAGGATGTCGCCCTGTTCGTAAATGCGCGCGTGTCGCGCAGAGGCGAACGGGTCCTCGAGGCGGATCTCGGCCGCATCGCCGCGGCCGAGGACGATGCTTCCGTCGAGGTCGTAGATCATCCCCGGCTCGTGTCCAGGCGCGCGCTCGACGACGAGCCGCGGCGAGCGGCCCGAGGTGGCGGCGGTGCCGAGCGACGTCGCTGAGTACAGGCCCGTCGCATCCGCCGGATCGGCGCCGGCGGGCACAGAACGGCCAGCGACCGCGGTTCCTCCCCGTAGGTCCCGGCTCGCGCTGCGAACGACCCACACCACGAACAGGTATATGACGGCGACGAAGCCGAACTTGAGCGCCACCGATACCGGCTCGAGCGTGTTCATGCCAGCTCGAAGACGAGCTCGGTCGAGCCGAGCTCGATGCGGTCGCCGGGCTCGATGCCCAGCGAGCCCGTGACCGTCACGCCGTTGACACGCAGGCCGTTCGTGGAGCCGAGGTCGGCGATCGTCCAGCCCTCCCCGCTGGGGCGAAGCTCGGCGTGCTTGCGCGAGACCCCGCTGTCTGAGAGGACGATGTCGCAGCTGCGGCTGCGTCCGATCGTGCCTCCGCTGAGCGGAACAGAGAGCGGCCGTCCTTCGAGCAGAAGCTGCGCGCGCTTGCTGCGCAGGGCACGCGCCTGCTCGAGCGGTCCGCGCACGCGCGCCGAGGTGCTGTAGATCATCGTTTGCGAAGAGCCGCCTTCGCCGGCCGAGGGAAGCGGCTCCTGGGCCTGCCCGCTCGGTGCGGGCTGAGCGCCCTGTGAGGGCCCGCGCGCGGCCGGCTCTCCGGCCGATGCGGCTCGGCTCGAGCGGGCGGGCTGCGCCTGAATGCCGAATTCGCCAAGCGCGAGGCGCGGATCGGTGTGGAAGGAGATCCGCGGGGCCAATACGAGGATCAGATCCTCGCGACGAGCGTGCTCGAGCAGGTACGCACACAGCTCGTCGATCACCTCGGCCTCGACGCCCTCGTAGCGCGCGCGATCGCGCGGCGAGAGCCAGACCGAGAACTCGTTGGGCGCGTACACGTGCGAGAGCGATTCGGTTCGATGCTGGTCCATCTCGCGCGCGAGCTTTCGCGCGAGCTCCACCGGCCGCACCTCTGAGCGGAATACGCGCCCGAACGCTCCCTCCAGAATGCCGGCGATCGTGCTCTCGATGGTCTTCAGCATGTTCATCTGCGTGGCGTCGCAAGCCCGCCCTCGGCCGCATGTGACCCGTGAGCCATGCTACGTCAAGCTCCTGCGTGCAAAGGCCGTCGCGCGCCTAAAGCGTCGCGCGCCGGCCCCTGGCGTGCGGCTGCTAGCGCCTTGCGGCGGGCACCGCGCGCTACCTCGTGAGGGATCCCCGGGGGGCGCCCGCAGGCTGCGGGCGGGCGTCGTGAGCGCCCCCAGAGCGCGCATCGTCACAGCCTGAGCGCGCGCGTCTGCTCAGGTGTGGCCGCGGAGCGCGCGGGCGCCGACGGCCAAGCCGGCGCCGAAGACCGCTCCGAGCACCGCACCGCGCGGCGAGGGGGCAGCGGCCTGGGTGGCGAGGCCACTGTCGATCACCGGGGCAGCCGAGATGAGCGCCGCGGACCACACCGTCGCCGCGACGACGTCGATGGCGGCGCGAGCGCCTCGAACGAGCCAGGGCAGGATCACCGCCCCGCAGGCCCACAGCGCGGCGCCGAGCAGCACGCCGACGCTCAGCGTGGGCCCAACCACGTGCGTCGCGGCACTCCCCAACGATCCCTCCCACACCGACCGCGCTGGAGCCGAAGAGGGCGTGCCAAGCCACAGGCGCCGGCCCACGAGCGGCTCGGCGAGTGTCAGCCACCAGTAGCCGAGCGCGCCCATCGCCGCACGCGCGCGCCAGCGGGCCGCCTGGCCGGCGAGCGCAGGAAACGCGCCCGCGAGGCCGGCCAGGCCAAGCACGGGAGCGAGCCCACACAGCAGCGAGGGTGGTCGCAGAGACAGCGGGAGCAACAGCAGGGGGACGAGTGCCGCAAGCAGCAGCAGCGCGACCCCGGGGCGCCCTCCCCACGCCTGCCACGCGATCAGCGCGCCGGCCGCCGCCGCCCATACGGCCCGCGGCGGCGAGCGGCGCGCACGTTCGCCCACATCGGCTTGGGCGCTGCGTCCTGCCTGCTCGGGCGGCCGCACATCGAGCGCTTGCCTTCGCGCGTGGCGCGCGCGGAGACGGAGGGCAGCATCGGTCGAGGGCCCGCTGTTGCGGACACCCTGCCAAGCAGGAGCCTCAAGGGGAGCCGCGGGCGCGCCGGGACGGCGCCGGGTAGGAGCCTCGACGGGAAACGCGGGCGCTTGTCCGCGCGGCGCGATCCATGCGGGCGCGCTGCTCTGGTTGGACGCAGCGGACGCGGCTGGCGAGACGGGCGCGAGCGCTTCCTCGAGCGCAGCCCTGAGATCGTCGATCGTGCCCCGCGCAAACTCGCGTCGCGTAAGGGCCCGGTCGATCGCGCTCGCCAGGCCCGCGGGCAGATCCTGGCGCCTCGGCCCCAGCGGCGGAATCGCGCAGCTGAGCAGGCGCGCTGTCTGTGCCGGGGTCGACCCGCGCGCGGGATTGACGCCGCACAGCGCCTCATACAGGACGAGCGCCAGCGAGTACAGGTCCGCAGCCTCGGTCGCCTCGCGCCCCTCGCTCTGCTCGGGGGCCATGTAGGCGAGCGTGCCGAGCACGTCTCCGTTGCGCGTGAGCACGTCCTGGCCGCCGATGTACGCGCCGCCGAAGTCGGTCAGCTTGGCGGCGGCGAAGGCCTTGGGCGCGCTGCATGCGCGCGGCACGAGCACGTTCTGCGGCTTTACGTCGCGGTGGATCACGCCGCGCGAGTGTGCGTGCGAGAGCGCATCGGCGAGCGCGATGCCGATGCGCAGCACTTGCTCGTCGGCGAGCGCTCGCCGAGCGATGAGCGCTGCCAGCGTGTCGCCCTCGACGAGCTCGGAGATCAGATAGAAAGCCGCAGCGTCCGCGCACGCCTCATACAGCGAGACGATCGCAGGATGTGAGAGCCGCGCCGTGGCGCGCGCCTCGCGCGCGGCCCGCCTGTGCCCGGCAGCGGGTTCGCCCGCGCTGCGGTCATCGCTCCCCTGCTGCGCCACATGGGCGATCGGGATCCGCTTGACCGCAACGTCCCTGCACAGCAGCTCATCGCGTGCTCGCCACACGACGCCGAAGCCGCCCGCGCCGAGCTGCTCGAGCAGCCGGTAGCGGCCGAGCAGCAGCGGCTCTCGCACAGCCGGCTCATCGTGTGGCTGTTCCCGGCTGGGTGCCGTCCCGCTGTGCACAAGCGTCTGCGACGAGTCCACCGTGCGCTGCCTTCGACCCCGGCGCCGCAGGCCCCTGCCTGCGGCCGGCAGCAGATGCTCACCTGACCGAGAAGTTGCAGGAACGCGGGTCAAGCGGCCGCCAGTCATACTTCGCCCTCACCGTAATCCCTGCAAGGAGCGAGCTTTTGTCGTTCTTCGACGACGAGGAGACAGCCACGCGGCCGCCCGCGCGCGCGCCGCGGCGAACTCAGCGCTCCCAGCCTCGCCGGCCGCAGGGCGCGGGGCGCTCGCTCCCGGTTGACCGTCACACGCTGATGGTGCGCCGCCGCGTTGCCGCCGGCGTGGCGATAGTCCTGCTGCTGATCATCATTGTGTGGATCTCGAGCTGCCTGAAAAGCCAGAAGACGCAGGCGCTCAAGGACTACAACCAGCGCGTCGGCGTGCTCGCGCGCCAGTACGACGAAAACGTCGCGCGCCCGCTGTTCTCGACGCTCGCCGGCGCGACCGGGAAGTCGGCGCTCAACGTCGGCGTCCAGGTCAACGCGCTGCGCGAACAGGCGCAGGAACTCGCCAGCCAGGCGAAGGGGCTGAGCAGGCCCGGGGAGATGGCAGCCGCCGAGCGCAACCTCGTGCTGGCGTTCGACCTGCGCTCCGAAGGCCTCGCGAAGATCGCGGCGCTGGTGCCAAGCGCGCTCGGCGGGCAGAACAAACAGGCGGCGACGAAGCTGGCGGGCGACATGGAGATCTTGCTTGCCTCAGACGTGATCTACTCGCAGCGCGTCGCACCCCTGATCCAGCAGGCGCTCTCAGGCAACGGGATTCACGAACTGCCCACCGCCGGCTCGCGCGCGCTGCCCAACCTCGGCTGGCTCGAACCCTCGACCTTGCTCGCGCGTCTCGGCGGCCAGTCGGGCACCTCCCCGAGCAGCTCCTTCACGCCCGGCAACCACGGCAGCGCGCTGCGGGGGGTGACCGTCGCGGCGCATGCGCTCGAAACGGAACCGGCGATCAACCACATCAGCGGCGGCGGCAACCCGACGTTCACGCTGCAGGTCGAAAACTCAGGCGAATTCCCCGAGACGGATGTGAAGGCGGACGTCACGGTCACGGCCGGCGGCAAACAGTTCAAAGCCTCGCACCTGATCGAAAAAACCGAACCCGGAAAGACCGTGAGCGTCGACATCCCGCTCGCTGGCGTGCCGCAGGGAGTCGCGGCGAAGATCGAAGCCAACATCGAGGGCGTGCGCGGGGAGAACGACCTCGAAAACAACAAGGGCACGTTCCTGGCGATCTTCGGCAAATAGAGCGCGTGAAGGGGTGTGTGCTCGGACCAGCGTCGCGCACCAGGGGCGCGAGCGGTTAAGTTGTGCGCGTGCTCGCAGCGGTGACCAACACGCAGGGGATAATCGCCATCGCGGCCGCGGGCGTGGCGGTCCTCGCCCTGCTCGGCTGTGCGGCGCTCGCGCTGAGGATGCGGCGCATGCGGCGCGCGCAGCAGCTCGTGCTCGGCGAGCACGGCGAGCAGGACGTGGTCGCGCATGCCGCCGGCATCGAGCAGGCTTTCGAGGCGCTGCGTCAAGGGGTGCAGGAAACCGCCGCGCACCTCGACGGCCGCCTCGCCGCTGCCGAGACGGCGCTGCGCGCGGCGATCTCGCACAGCGCACTGGTCCGCTACGACGCCTACAACGAGCTCTCCGGCCATCAATCGGTCTCCATAGCCCTGCTCGACGACGAGCAGACGGGAATCGTCCTCTCCTGCATCCACCACCGCGATCAGGCGCGCGTGTACGCCAAGGCCGTCGTCTCGGGCAAGGGAGAACTCGAGCTCTCCCCGGAGGAGGCGCAGGCCGTGGAGGTGGCGCTCTCGCAGCGCGCCGGTCCCGGCGCAGCCGCCGAGCAGACCGCCTGAGATGGCGTTGCCGAGCCGGCCGCGGGTCGGCTATCTCGGGCCGGAGGGCACCTTCAGCGAGCAGGCACTGCTTGCGAGCGCGAGCCCCGACAGCGTGCACCCGGTGCCGCGCGAGTCGATCTACGACGTCGTCACAGCGCTGCGCGAGGGCGAGGTGGAGTTTGCGCTCGTGCCGATCGAGAACTCGCTCGAGGGGTCGGTCAGCGTCACGCTCGACCTGCTGGCCGAAGACGAAAGCGGCGTGGAGATCGTCGCCGAGGCGCTGCTGCGCGTCAGCCACTGCCTGATCGCGCACGAGCGCGTGGCGCTGGAGGAGGTCGACACGGTGCTCTCGCACCCGCAGGTACTGGGCCAGTGCGCGCGCTTGCTGCGCGGCGAGCTCAGCGCGGCGCGTGCACTGCCGACGGGCTCGAGCGCTGAAGCCGTGCGCACCGTGGCCGCCGAGCGCCACCGCGGGCTGGCGGCGATCGGAACGCCGCTCGCGGCCTCGATCTACGGCGCGACAGTCCTGCGCGAGGAGGTCCAGGACCGCAGCGACAACGAAACCCGCTTCGCCTGGCTGGCGCCCGCCGGCCAGGAGGCCGCGCCGCCGCTGCTGCATTCCGAGGAGGCTCACTTCAAGACCTCGCTCGTCTTCTGGGGCTCCGGCGCCGACCGCCCGGGCTGGCTCGTGCGCTGCCTGGGCGAGTTCGCCCAGCGCGACATCAACCTCACCAAGATCGAGTCCAGACCGCGCCGCGAGCGCCTCGGCAGCTACATGTTCTTCGCCGATCTCAGCGGTCATCTGCGCGATCCGGCGGTAACCGAGGCCCTCGCCGAGGTGCGTTCTCTGTGCGCCGAGGTGCGCGTGCTCGGCTCCTACAGCGCGGCCTCCGCCAGGGCCGATACCCAGCCTCAAGGCGCTTCTCCCCGCTAGACTCCGGCGCTGAAGATGGAAAGTGCAGTCCCACCCGGGCCAGTTTGGTCCGCGACCGCTACGGGGCACAGGCGGCGCGGACCTAGCGGATCGTCGACAACGGCGATTGGCGGCCGGGTGCTCGTTCTGAACGCGACCTATGAGCCGATCAACGTGTGCACGGTCAGGCGCGCGGTGGTACTGCTGCTGAAGGAGAAGGCCGAGCTCGTCGAGCGCTCGAGGCGCGAGCTTCACTCCGAGAACACGACGCTCGCCCGGCCGGTTGTGATCCGCTTGATCGCATACGTCAATGTGCCCAGGGACGCGCACCGGCGCAAGATCACGCGCCGAGCGGTGTTCGCGCGCGACAGCTGGACCTGCCAGTACTGCGGCTCGCGCTCCAACCTCACCGTCGACCACGTCATCCCACGCTCGAAAGGCGGCGAATCGAGCTGGGAGAACATCGTCGCCTCATGCGCACCGTGCAACCGGCGCAAGGGCGACCGCACGCCGCGGCAGGCCGGCATGCACCCGCGGCGCGCGCCGCGCACTCCGCGTGCGGAGATCTTCATCCGCGTCGCGAGCCCCTCGATCCCGACGGCCTGGCTTCAGTACCTGCCACAGGCAGCCTGAGCCGACGGCCGAGCAGACAAAGGGCGCCGACGGCGGCGCCCTTCATCCTCCTTCTTTGACTGGATGGCCGAGACGACGAAGGAGGCCGGAGGGACCAGGCCCGGCGGTCGTCTCGGGGTGTCCCGGGTTGGATTCCGCTTAGCGGTCCAGCCTCCCGACCTAGCGGCCGGTCACCTCCAGGGTCCCGCAAGAACTGTCACTCAAGATTAGGACCACCTCCTTTCTCTGGTGTTCGCAGAGTAGCGAACGACGGCGACGCGCGGAGAGGGCGGTGAGGAGGTGCTCAGTGGACGATTACGCCGAACTCCTGCGCGTAGGTGGCGCCGACGGCTCCTTCCGCGAGGGAGGCCGGCACCGACGCGACGACGGCGATCCCGGTTTCGGTGTAGTGGCTTTCGAGGATGTTCGCGAGGTGGCCCGGCGAGGCGACCCATGCCGAGACGATCGACTGCGGCGTGGCGAGCGAGAGCGTGCCCCAGGCGAGGTTCTCGCCGACCACGTAGCCGACCTGTTCGCTTGGTATGTAGGCACTCGCCCGCATGCGGTCGACCGGCGTGACGCCCGAGGGGGAGACGTGCTCGAAGTAGTCGGTCGCGATCATGTCCTCCGTGTGGCTCTCAGCGGCTGCCTGGAGCTGCGCGCTGGCCAGCAGCGGGGCCTCGCTGTGCTGCGCGCGCTGCTTATTGACCAGACACTGGACGGCATCGCGGATCAGCTGCAGGTTTTCCGCGTTGGGGGTTAGTTCTGTGTTGGCGCACGGCGTCGCGAGCGCCTGCTGGACGCTCGTTTCGCGCGCCGAGCGCTGCTGCGAGCTCAGAAGGCCGACTCGCGCACGCGAGCGGACCCGCGCCACGCGCGGAGTGCTGCTCCCTCGCGCGCCCTTATGCTGCCCGCGCGCGTGCGTGCGCTGAGCGTGTGAGCCGTGGCCGCCCGCGCGACACGCGCGCCCGCGGCGGTGCGCATGAGTGGACGCCGGGCGGTGTGCGCAGGCGCGCGAGTGCTTGGCCGCGGCGGTGCCGAGGGCGCTCACCGGGGCACCCGCGTAGGCGGCGGCGAGCGTCATCGTTGCCAGTGCAAGGATCCGTCCGCGGCGATTCACGCTTTGACTGTCGGTCGATGCACGCCGACACGTGAGCGCAGAGGCGAACTTTTGGACACCGCAGGCCGCGACGAGCGCTGCCGTCAACGGTCACGGCGGAGCGAGCGGCGACTCTAGGCGGAAGCGTCGCCCTGCGCGGAGTCCGGCGGGGAGGAGCCGTCGCGGCCGGTCCCAGCCGGAGCCTCGACCTCCTCGTCGCCGGTGTCGACGACCAGGGCCACGGCGCTCACGAGGTCGTCCTCCTTGAGGTTCATCACGCGTACCCCCGTCGCCGAGCGCCCCTGCCGGGAGATGCCTCCGGCGGCCGTGCGCTGCACCATGCCGCCCACGCTGATGAACACGAGCTCCTGGTGCTCGCGCACCACCAGGGCGCCCGCGAGGCCGCCCTTGCGCTCGGTGAGCCCAATCGTCTTGACGCCTTTGGCGCCGCGCTTGGTCATGCGGTACTGGCCGATCTGCGTGCGCTTGCCATAGCCGTTCTCGGTCAACACGAGCAGGTCCATGTCGTCGCGTGCGATGTCCATCGCGATCACCCGCCCGTCGCTGCCTACATCCATGCCACGCACGCCCGTCGTGTCACGGCCCATCGGGCGCACGTCCGACTCGGCGAAGCGCACCGTCAAGCCGGCGCGCGAGACCATGATCACCTCGTCGTCCGGATCGACCGCGCGGACCGCCAGCAGCTCGTCGTCGTCGCGGATGTTGATCGCGATGATGCCGTCGGCCTTGATCGGGGTGTTGTAGGCGCCGAGCTCGGTCTTCTTGACGGTCCCACCGCGGGTGGCGAACATCAGGTACTTCGTCTCGGTGAAGTCGCGCGTGGAGACCACAGCCTGAATGCGCTCGTCTTCGCGCAGCGGAAGGATGTTGACGAGCGCACGGCCCTTAGCGGTGCGCGAGGCCTCGGGCAGTTCGTACACCTTCGAGCGGTACACCTTGCCGCGGTTGGAAAAGAAGAGCAGGAAGTCGTGCGAGGAGCACACGAACAGGTGCTCGATGAAGTCGCCGTCTTTCATGTCCATACCGGTCACGCCGCGCCCGCCTCGCTGCTGCTGGCGGTAGGTGGCCAGCGGCAGCGCCTTGATATAGCCGCTCTGCGTGATCGTGATCACCATCTGCTGATCGGCGATCAGGTCCTCGATGTCGATTTCGTCCTCTGACGCGCTGATCTCCGTCCGCCGCTCCTCGCCGAAGCGCTCGGAGATCTCGCCGAGCTCCTCCTTGATCACGTCGAGCACGCGCGCTTCGTCGCCGAGGATCGCGCGCAGCTCGCCGATCCGCTCGGTCACGTCGGCGTGCTCCTGCTTGATCGCGTCGGCCTCCAGTGCGGTCAGCTGTGAGAGACGCAGGTCGAGGATCGCGGTCGCCTGAACCTGGCTCAGCTCGAAGCGCTCCACGAGCTGCATGCGCGCGGCATCGCGATCGCGCGAGGCGCGGATCAGCTCGATGATCGCGTCGAGGTTGTCGAGCGCGATCAGCAGCCCCTGCAGGATGTGCGCGCGCGCCTCCTTCTCGGCGAGCTCGTGCTTCGTGCGCCTGACCACCACCTCGCGCTGGTGCGCGACGTAGTTGTGAATCACGGCGCGCAGGTCGAGCGTGCGCGGGACGTTGTCGACGAGCGCGACCATGTTCACGCCGAACGTCGACTGCATCGGCGTGTGCTTGTAGAGCTTGTTCAGCACGACCTTTGGAATCGCGTCGCGCTTGAGCTCGATGATGACGCGCATGCCGCGCTTGTCCGAATGGTCCTCGAGGTTGGCGATCTCGGGGATGCGCCCGTCTTTGACGAGATCCGCGATCTTCGGGATCAGCCCGCCGTCGCCCCCCTTCTTGACCATGAACGGGAGCTCGGTGACGACGATCGCCTCTTTGCCCTGCTTGAGAGGCTCGATGTGGGCGCGTGCCTGGACGCGCACGCGCCCTCGGCCCGTCTCATACGCATCCCTGATCCCCGCGCGCCCGAGGATGATCCCCCCGGTCGGGAAGTCGGGCCCCTTCATGTGCTTCATCAGTCCCTCGCTGCTGATCTCAGGGTCCTCGAGGTAGGCGATCGTGGCCGCGATCACCTCGCGCAGGTTGTGCGGCGGGATGTTCGTCGCCATCCCCACGGCGATCCCCGAGGAGCCGTTGACGAGCAGGTTGGGGAAGCGAGCCGGGAGCACCAACGGCTCCTGGCGCGAGCCGTCGTAGTTGGGCGCGAAGTCGACGGTGTCCATGTCGAGGTCGCGCAGCATCTCCGTCGCGATGCGCGCCAGGCGCGCCTCGGTGTTGTGGCTGATGAAGCCGTCGGTGAGAAACGCATGGTCTCGAGTGTCCACGCGCAGCGAGTACACAGGCCTGACGCCGGCCGGCTCTATGGACGCCACCTCGCTGTAGTAGTGGTCGCCGACGAGGAGCGGCTCGACCACACGCAGGACCTCCGCCGAGGCTATGCGTCCGCGGATCTGGTCCGCGTCACGCTCCCACCGCTCGATGCGGTCGATGTTGTGACGGCGCAACCAGTCACGGTCGGTCCAGGGGCCGCCAGCTGCTCCCCGAATGTAGGCGCCGACAAAGGGCACGTGATCGCGGCTCAGCGCCCGGCTTGCCCGGGGAACCGCGTTGAGATCCCGCCTCAGCTTCAACTGCTTTCTCCCACTGAACCCGATCCGCTTGCAGAAGAGCCGCGCGTCGCGGCGGTTGGTGATCACCAGCTTGTGCTCCCCGCGCGCGGACGGGCGGCAGCGGCGGCTCACGATCCCGAACTCCAGCAGTAGGCGCTGGACTTCGCGGCAGAGCTCTTCGCTGAATGAGGAGTAGGAGATTTGGATCGTCTTGCCGGGAAGCAGCGAGGACGATCCATCGCCCGTGAACAGGGCTCGCAGGAACGCGCGCCTGAACGCCTGAGATCCAAGCCAGACCGCCTCGGGAATGCGCTTCTGCGCCCTGCGCTGATCGACGAGGAAGGCAAGCGCGCTCTTGCGCAGGATCGCCGTGTCCTGGACATCGAGCTCATACAGCGTGCTCCCCGAGCGGATGACACGCTCGGCGATGTAGCGGGGGCCGCCGACGTGCTCGTCGTAGGCGGCCACGACGGACTCGAAGAAGGCGCGATCGACGTTGTTGAACCCGGCGCGGGTGGTCGTCGCCCAACCCTCGGATACGAACGCACCGAGCAGGAGCGCGAGTGAGCCTTCCGATCGGTCGATACCCCGCGCAGGCGTGCGAGGAGTACGCGACAAGACCACCCGGTCGCCGGGGCGAAGCTCGTCGAGCCGCTTCCACAGCAGCAGCGGGACGCCGACCATCTCGACCAAGCAGAGCACTGGATGGTTGCGCGTACCCGTGAGCTCGAAGCCCTCGGAGGTGCGCACCTTCAGCGTCGGGTGGTCGCCCGAATGGAAGATCCGCGACGCGCGCACGGAGCGGCCGAGCCGGTCGAGCACGGTGAGATCGATCTCGCGCTCGCTGTCAGGTTGCAGGCCCGCCGCCAGGTCTTCGATTCGCATCGTGCCGTGCAACAGCTGCACGCGGGTCTCGCCCACGACGCAGTAGCGCATCGCCGCCGGTGGATCGTCGTCGACGGAGCCAAAGTTCCCCTGGCCGTCGACGAGCTCGCTACGCATGGAGAAGTCCTGCGCCATGCGCACGAGCGCGTCGTAGATCGCGGTGTCGCCGTGCGGGTGATAGTTGCCCATCACCTCGCCAACGATCTTCGCGCACTTCGCGTAAGGCCGGGTCGGCCCCAGCCCAAGCTCGTTCATCGCGTACAGAACACGGCGGTGCACGGGCTTCAGGCCGTCGCGCACGTCGGGCAGAGCGCGCCCGACGATCACCGACATGGCGTAGTCGAGGTACGCCGTGCGCATCTCCTCCTCGAGCGCGCGCGGCTCGATGTTGCCGCCGCTGATCACCTCAGCGGATGCCATCGCTCACCTCCTTAGACCGACCGGCGGCTGTGGCGTTGGTGCCAAGCAGATCAAGGACGCACCCAAGTGGGCACAGGAAGGGAGCGTGGCGCGCCGAACGACGATCGACGGGACCGCCGAGCGGCCAGCACGCGAGCGACTGAGGACGCAGGTGTGCGCCGGCCATAACGTCACACATCGAGGTTGGCCACGGCGCGAGCGTTGTCCTCAATGAACGCGCGCCGCGGCTCCACCTGGTCACCCATCAGCATCGAGAAGATGCGATCCGCGGCGGCAGCGTCTTCGACCGTCACCTGCGCGAGAGTACGCGTCGCGGGCGCCATCGTGGTGTCGCCGAGCTGGTCGGCGTTCATCTCGCCGAGGCCCTTGAAGCGCTGCAGTTTGATCCCCTTCTGCGCCACCGCCATCACAGCCCCGCGGAGCGCCTCGAAGGAGGGGGCACTCTCGCGCGAGTCGCCCAACCGCACCTCGAAGGCGGGGGTGCCGGCGAGCTCGATCAGCTGCCCGTGTACGCGCACCAGCGCGCGGTACTCCGCAGACTCGAACAGGGACAGCTTGATGTTGTGCGTGCGCGCGAATCCGGTCTTGGCCTCTGTCGCCTTGACGCGGATCAGGCCATCTTCTTTGGCGAGCAGCTCGGTCGCGTGCGTCTCGCCCTTCAGGCCCTTGCGGCCGAGCAGCTCGACGGCCGCCTCCGCGCTCGTGACCTGCTCCCCGAGCATCGAGGACTCCTCTAGAAACTGGACCATGTCGTGACCCTGGGAGGCACGCAGCGATGAGGCCCAGCCCTCGTACTGCTTGAGCAGCCTGGAGAAACGCTGCCAGCGGGCCTCCGTGAGCTTGAAGCGCGTGCCGTGACGATCGCAAATCTCGAGCTTCTCCCACTTGTCTGACAGCAGGATCTCCTCGAGCTCTGAGTCCTTCTCGATGTAGCGCTCGCGCGTGCCCTGCTTGAGCTTGTACAGCGGCGGCTTGGCGATGTACACGTAGCCGGCCTCAATCAGCTCGGGCATCTCGCGGAACAGCAGCGTCAGCGCCAGCGTCCTGATGTGCGCGCCGTCGACGTCGGCGTCTGTCATCAGGATCACCTTGTGATAGCGCGCGTTCTCGAGGTTGAACTCGTCGCGCACACCCGTGCCGATGGCGGTGATCAGCGCCTGGATCTCGACGTTCTGAAGGACCTTGTCGATGCGCGACTTCTCGACGTTGAGGATCTTGCCGCGCAACGGGAGCACCGCTTGCGTGTTTCGGTCGCGGCCCTGCTTGGCCGAGCCGCCGGCGGAGTCGCCCTCGACGACGAACAGCTCAGCCAGTTCAGGGTCCTTGACCGAGCAGTCGGCGAGCTTGCCCGGGAGGGTTGAGTTCTCGAGCGCGGACTTGCGGCGCGTGAGGTCGCGCGCCTTGCGCGCCGCCTCGCGCGCGCGCTGTGCCTGCACGGCCTTCATTATCACGGCGCGCGCCTCGCTGGGATGCTCCTCGAGGAAGTCGCCCAGGCCGGTGTTGACGATCGACTCGACGAAGCCCGCCATGCCGGGGTTGCCGAGCTTTGTCTTGGTCTGGCCCTCGAACTGCGGATCGCGCAGCTTGACCGAGATCACGGCCGTGAGACCCTCGCGCACGTCCTCGCCGGAGAGGTTGTCCTCTTTCTCCTTGAGCAGCCCGTGGTCGCGCGCGTACTTGTTCAGGGTGCGCGTCAGAGCGGAGCGGAAGCCGCTCATGTGCGAGCCCCCCTCGCGCGTGTTGATGTTGTTGGCGAAGGAGTGGATCGACTCCTGATAGGAGGAGTTCCACTGCATCGCGATCTCGGCCGCGCCCTCCTCGCTCTCGCCGCCGAAGAAGACGACCTTCTTGTGCACCGTCTCCTTGTTCTCGTTCAGATAGGAGACGAAGTCCTCGATCCCGCCCTCGTAGCGGAAGCTCGCCGAGTGGCCCTCGCCGCGCTCGTCGACGATCGAGATCTCCAGCCCGCGGGTGAGGAAGGCCGTCTCGCGCATGCGCTCCTCGAGGGTGAAGAAATCGAGCTCGAGCGTCTCGAAGATGTCGGCATCGGGCAGGAACGTGATCGTGGTGCCGGTGTCTGCGCCGGCTGGGAGCTTGTCGCCCTTGGCGAGGTCTGCCAGCGGGACTCCGCGCGCGTACTCCTGGGAGAAGACGTGGCCGTCGCGGCGCACCTCGACGTGCAGGCGTTCCGCAAGGGCGTTGACGACCGAGACCCCCACTCCGTGAAGCCCGCCGGAGACCTTGTAGCCGCCCCCGTCGCCGAACTTGCCGCCCGAGTGCAGCACCGTGAGCACGACCTCGACCGCGGGGCGGCCCTCCTTCTCCATTACGGCCACCGGGATCCCGCGGCCGTCGTCGGTCACCGTGACCGAGTCGTCGGGGTGGATTGTGATCGAGACCTCGCTGCAGAAGCCGGCCAGAGCCTCATCGACGGAGTTGTCGACGACCTCGTAGACGAGATGGTGCAACCCCATCACGCCGGTCGAGCCGATGTACATCCCGGGCCGCTTGCGCACGGCCTCGAGACCTTCGAGCACGGTGATGTCCTCGGCGTCGTAGCCTGCCGAGGTGTCCTTCACGGAGGTGTCGTTGAGGCTGGCGCCCTTGGCGCCGGCGGCGCCGGCCTCCTTGCGCTTCGTGTTTTTCTTGGGTGGGGCGCTTTTCTTGGGTGCGGCCAAAGGCCCTCCGATGACACGCGAACGCCCCGGAATCCGGGGCGCGAAGTCCACGGTCTTGGGGGAACTGGAAGTGGACATAATGATAGCACGCAGGGGTTACGGACCGCGCCCTTGCCGAGCCTGTAAATCCCTGCAAATTCCCGCAAAACGGGGGCGTTGTCGGACACGCTTGCGTCTCCCGGCGGAAAGCCCTGGCGCGATCGCGTCAGCCCGTGCGGCAGCGCAGCGCGTGCACCAGCTCTGCGCCGAGCGCGGCGTTCAGTGACCGAAGCAGCTCGGGGGCCATGAGGTCCAGCTCCTGCGCCCACACCGAGGCCTCGCAGCGCACCGTCAGGACGCCGTCGCGCTCGCTCACGGGCTGTGCGGCGGAGGCGATCGCGACGCCGGTCGCCCGCTCCCACACCTGCTGCACGCGCGCGAGTGTCGTGACCGGAGCGAGCGAGGCCGTCAGGCCCTCGAGCGCCGTCGCGAGTGGGCGTGGAGCGGCGTTGCTCACGCAGCCACCGCCTCACCGAGCACGGTCCCCGGCGAGACGCGTAGCCTGGTCACGTGCGCCTCGCCGGCGCCGGGGACATGGGCTAGGTCGGTCGTCGCGATCACGCTCTGGCCGTCGCGCGACAGCTCGGCAGCGAGCAGCTCGCGCCGCTCGGAGTCGAGCTCGCTCATCACGTCGTCGAGCAGCATCAGAGGCAGGCGCCGGCGCTCTTGCTCGAGCGCTGCGCGCTCGGCCAGCAACAGCGCCAGCAGCGCCAGACGCTGTTCGCCCTGCGACCCGAACACGCGCAGCTCCCGACCCTCGCGCACGATCGCGAGCTCGTCGCGGTGGGGACCGTGGCCGGTGTAGCCGCGCTCGAGGTCAGCGCGCAGGCGCGCCTGCAGCTCAGCCACGAACTCATCCTCCTCGCGCGCTCGCGAGCGCGGCCTGTACTCGACCGCGAGCTCAGCCTGGCAGCCGAGCTGGCGCGCTTGGCGCGCGAAGGACCCGCCGAGCAGCTCCACGGCCGCGGCGCGGTCGGCGCTCAGCGCGAGCGCGCTGCGCGCGAGCTCGCGGTCCCAGGCGGAGATCGTCGCGCTCGAGGCCGAGCCTGTGCGAACGCGGCCAAGCAGTGCGTTGCGCTGGGCGAGCACGCGCGCATACTCGCGGCGCGCGGCGCCACGCACGGGCCATAACCCGGACACGAACTGGTCTAGGTGCGCGCGCCGCAGCGCGGGGGCGCCCTTCACCAGCTCGAGACGGTCGGGCGCAAACACGCTGAGCAGAGGGCGCTGCTCGCTTTCCAGCGGGCGCTCGAGCGGAGCGCCGTCCACGGCGATCACCTTCTCGGCGCGTCCCTCGCCGCGGGTCTGCAGGCCAACGCTCAGCTCATGCCGTTGGCGCTCGTCGTCGACCCGCACCACGACACGCATCGCGCTGACGCCGAAGCGCACCAGCTCGCGCTCGTTGCGCGTGCGCGGGGAGCGCGCGGTGCAGCCGAAGTAGATTGCCTCCAGGAGGTTGGACTTGCCTGCGCCGTTCGGCCCGTGCACGACTGTCAGGCTCGGGCCAAGCTGGGCTTCGGCGCGGGCGTAGGTGCGGAAGTCGCGCATCTGCACGCTGAGCACCCTCATCGTGGCGCCACTCAGACGTTGAGGCGGATGGGCATGATCAGATACACGAAGTCCCCGCCCTCGGGCGATTCGATCAGGCCCGGACGCAGGGGGCTTATCAGCTTCAGCAGGAGCTCGTCGGACTCGACGCTCTCGAGCCCGTCGCGCAGGAATTCGGGGTTGAAACCGATCTCAAAGCGCTCGCCTCTGAATGGCACCGGGATCGCCTCGCTGGCCTCGCCCACGTCAGGCGTCTGCGCCGACACGGTGAGCGTGCCCTCACTAAAGCTCAGGCGCAGAGGGGCGTTCTTCAGCGCAAGCAGGCTGATGCGCCGCACAACATCGGTGAGCTCGGCGGTTGCCAGGCGCAACTCGTGCTCGACCGACTCAGGCAGGAGCTGGCGGTAGTTGGGGAACTGCCCGTCGATCAGCCGTGAGGAGAGCACCATGTGGCCGAGCTCGAAGACCACCTGGTTTTTCCCCACGCTGACCGCCACCTCGTCGCTGGCCTCCTGCTGAGAAATGCGCACAAGCTCCTGCAGCGCCCGGGCAGGCACGTTGGCCTCGAGGCTCCCCTGAAGCGGCTGCTGCAGCTGGGTCTCCTTGACGCTCAGCCGGTAGGAGTCGGTGGCGACCATGCGCAGCTCCTGTCCCGAGGCCGACATCAGAATCCCAGTGAGCACAGGCCGCGTCTCGTCGCGCGAGGCCGAGCGAGACACGCGTGTCACCGTCTGAACGAAAGCATCGGCCGGCAACACGATGCGGGTCTCGGCGGTGGGCTCCGGCAAGCTGGGAAAGTCCTCCGCTCGCAGCAGACGCAGGTGAAACGTCGCCGAGCCACAGATCAGCTCGACATCCTGCTCGGTGCTGCGCACCTCGAGGCTGGTCTCATCGCCGGCGAGCGAGCGTATGACGTCGAGGAGCAGGCGAGCCGGCAACACGGCGCTTCCGTGGCGCTGCACCTCGCAGCGAAGGGGCGCGCGCAGGCCGATGTCCATATCCGTCGCGCGCAGCTCGGGATCTGCACCCTCAGGCGCAGAGAGCATCACTCCTGAGAGGGCCTGAACGGCGCTGCGAGTCGAGGCGACACGCGTCACCGTCTGAAGCTGCGCCAGAAACTCGGCCGTCGATAACGAGATCTTCATGTGTTGAATTCTCTGTCAGGTACGTAGTGAGTAGGGCATGTGAAGTTGTGGACGACAGGAAGGATCTTGTTGTGGAGTGTGCTCGTCTCCGCAGGCTCGGCTTGTGCAGGGTGCACGTTGATCCTGTGGACGCCGCCGCGTATTTTCTCAGTCGCGGCGGTCGGGCGGGGTGGCGGAGGCTGAGCGGGCGGAGAGCTTCAGCTGCTCGCACAGGCTCAGCACATCGCTGCGCGCGACGTCGTCGATCACCAGGCGGGCGCTCGTGCGGCGCCACGCGTGGAGAACGGTTGTGTGATCGCGCCCTCCGAACTGGCGCCCGATTGCAGGCAGGGATTCGCGCGTGAACTCGCGTGCGAGGTACATTGCGAGCTGTCGCGGCCAGGCAACGCGGCGGGCCCGGGTGTTGGAGAGGAGCTCCTCACTGGAGAGGTCGAAGTACTCGCACGTGGCGCGCTGGATCTCCGCCAGCGAGCCTCTCTTGGCTGGTCTGCTGGCGTTGGCCAGATACAGGCTGTCGAGCACCTCGCTCGCGAGCTGCGCGGTGAGGGGCCGGCCTGTCAGCGAGCCGAAGGCGACCGTGCGGATCAGCGCGCCCTCGAGGGCGCGCACGTTGGTGTCGACGCGCTCGGCGATCACGTGCAGGGCGTCCTCGTCATGGAGCTCGATGTGGTCGTGCTGCACGCGCTTGCGCAGGATCGCGAGCCGCGTGCCGAGGCCCGGAGTGCTCATCTCAGCTACGAGGCCGGCCTTGAATCGCTCGCGAAGGCGGTCTTCGAGCGCCTGCAGGTCATCGGGCGGTCGGTCGGAGGTGATCACGACCTGGCGGCCGGAATCGGTGAGCGTGTTGAAGGTGTGAAAGAACTCCTCCTCGGTCTTGGCCTTGCGCTCGATGAAATGGATGTCGTCGAGCAGCAGCACGTCGACATGGCGGAAGCGCGCCTTGAAGACGTCCGTGCGGCCGGAGGCGAGCGCACCGAGGAACTCGTTGGTGAAGGCCTCGCCGGTCGAGATCCGCGCTGCAAGCCTGGGGTGATGGGCGCCCAGCAACGCCGCGATTGCCCCCAGGAGGTGCGTCTTGCCGACGCCCGGCGGACCGCAGATGAACAGCGGGTTATATGCCTGTGCCGGCATCTCCGCGACCGCGAGCGCGGCTGCGTGCGCGAGGCGGTTGCAGTCGCCGATCACGAACTGCTCGAACGTGAGCTTGGGGTTCCCGCTTGCGGCGCTGCTGAAGGCTGGATCGGTCTCGTGGGCCCAGCGCTCGCCCCCGCCGCCGGCCCCCCCGCCTTCGCCGCTGTCTCCCGCGGCTATGAGCTGTACGACCGTGCCTGGGCCGGCAACCGCCGAGAGGGTCTGCTGCAGGACGCTGCCGAAGCGCTCTGCGATCCAGCGCTGCGCGTGCTGTGGGGCCTCGACGACGAGACGCCCCGAGCGCAGCTCGCGCGCGCGCAGAGCCGCGAGCCAGATGCGGTACGTGGGCTCCCCCACCGCAAGAGCAAGCTCGGCCTGCACCTCCGACCACATGTGCTCAAGCTCGGCGCTCACAGGCAGCGTGTATCCGCTTCTCTCCCGAAGAAGTCGAACTGCATTATCCAAGTGGGGTCCGATAAGAACCCGGCCGCGCGACTATATCGCCCGCCCTTGCACCGGCGGGAGGGCTGCTCGCATTTGGCGGAAAATTCTGGCAGGGGAGCGCCGCCCTATACTTGATCGCCCCCGAGGACCCCTGCTCGGCCTGCACTCGCCCGCGCACCAGGAGAGCAGGTGCAGCCGCACGCGCAGGAGTCCAGAGCGTGGTTGGCGAACAAGACGATGAAGCGCACCTACCAGCCGAAGAAGCGCAAGCGCGCCCGTACGCACGGGTTCCGCGCCCGCATGCGCACGCACGCGGGGCGCTCGACGCTGAAGCGCCGGCGCAGCAAGGGGCGCAAGCGGCTGTCGGCCTGAGGGTGAGCTGCGCGTGAGCAATCCGCGGTCTCCGAGTCGCGGCCGCCTGTCGCGCAGCGCGGAGTTCGAGCGGGTTTACCGCCGCGGCCGCTCCACTGCCAACCGCCACCTCGTGCTGTACGCGTTCAGGGGCGCCGGTGAGATGGGCCAGGGTCCGCGTCTCGGGGTCTCGGTCTCGCGCAGGATCGGCGGTGCGGTCGAGCGCAACCGCGTCAAGCGGCTTCTGCGCGAGGCTTTCGCGCGCGCCGCGGGGCGCCTCGAGGACGGGCAGGACCTGGTCATCGTCGCGCGGCCGTCGATCGCCGAGCTCGTCGAACGCAGGGGGCTGCCGGGCGTCGAAGAGTCTCTCACTGAGCTGATTGCCAAGGTTGGTATTGCAGGTCAACCTGAGCCGGAGCCTGAGCCGTGAGCGCGCGCGCTGCTGGGCGGGCGCCTGAGACCCGCCCCACCGTCGACGCTTCGCACGCGGGACGGGCCGCGCGGGTGGCCCGCACCGTGGTGCTCGCTCCGGTGATCGCGTATCGCAAGCTGATCTCGCCGGCCCTGCCACGGCGTTGCAAGTACGAGCCCACGTGCTCGCAGTACGCCGTGGACGCGGTGCGCCGCTTCGGCATCCCCCGCGGGCTGGTGCTCGCGGCGTGGCGCCTCTTGAGGTGCAATCCGTTCAGCTACGGCGGATACGATCCTGTCGAGGCTCAGCGAGTGTTCCGCCGCGCTCGCCGCGGGGCCCCCTAGCGCGCATGCTCCCTTTCGCCAACGTAATCGAGGACGCGTTCTCGCCGCTGATCAGCGCGTTCGAATCGATCATGGTCTTCATCCACCACCACCTCGTGGGCGGCAGCTGGGGACTCGCGATCGTTGGCTTGACGGTCGTCATCAGGGCCGTGCTCGTTCCGCTCACGTTCAGGCAGCTGAAGTCCATGCAGGACATGCAGCGCCTGGCCCCCCAGATCCAAGCGCTGAAAGAGAAGTACAAGGACGACAAACAGCGCCAGCAGCAGGAGATCATGAACTTCTACCGCGAGCACAAAATCAACCCGCTCGCGTCATGCCTGCCGCTGCTGTTGCAGCTGCCGGTCTTCATCTCGCTGTTCTACATGCTGCGCAGCGATCTCAAGAAGCACATCTGTGGGAATGAGCTCGTCTCGCACTACAACAAACCGCACGACGTCATTCTGCACCACGCCGCGAGCGTGGCTCAGCTTCCCGCCAAGTACGTCGAGAAAACGAGCTGCAACACCGTCGCGCCGCACTCGGCGAAGTTCCTGTTCCTCCCCGACATCACGAACAAGGCGACGGGCGCCGCGCTGATTGTCCTGATCCTCCTGTATGTGGCCTCGCAGGTCGCCTCAACCTTGGTGGCGACCGCGACGGCCGATCCCAACCAGCGGCGCATCATGCTGGTGCTGCCGGTCATCTTCGTGCTGTTCCTGTACAAATTCCCGGCCGGGCTGCTGGTCTACTGGATCACGACGAACACGTGGACGATCGGGCAGCAGCTGCTCATCAAGCGACACATGGGCTCGATCGTGCCGCCCGGCCGTCCGGGCGTCGACGGGCGCTCGCCTGACGGCAAGCCGGAGCCGCCGTCGGGCGGGGCGCGCGCCGAGCCCGCGCTGGCGGGGGTTGGCGGCAGCGGCAGCAGCGGCAGCAGCAGGCGCTCGGCACCGCCACCGCCGCCGCGCAAGAAGAAGAAACGTTCGGGAAGGCGGCGATGAGCGAGCTCGACCGCGGGGTCGACGAGGAGCTCGGGCGCGACGAGGAGCTCGAGCCGCCTGAAGTCCTCGAGGAGCTCCTCGAGGAGATCGTCGAGGGGCTTGGTCTGGACGTCGACGTCGAGATCGACCAGGCTGAGGGCGTGCTGCTGGGCCGCGTCGTGGGCGAAGACGTCGGGCTGTTCATCGGGCGGCGCGGGCAGACGATCGACGCCGTCCAGCACCTGGCCCAGCGCATCGTCTTCCCCGAAGGCCCCTCGCCGGTGCGCGTCGTCATCGACGCGGACGGATATCGCGAGCGCCGCGCCCAGGCTCTGCGTGCCGACGCCGACGACGCCGCCGATGAGGCCCTCCGCTTCGGCCGTCCGGTCGAGCTCGATCCCATGCCCGCCTCCGAGCGGCGCGTGGTTCACGAACATCTGCGCGACCGCGACGACGTATCGACCCACAGCGAGGGCGAGGAGCCCGACCGCTACCTGATCGTCTCGCCCGCAGCCGGTTGACCGACACGGGCCAGGCGCGCGGACGTTGGCTGGCGCGTTTCACGTTTTACATGACGGTGAAACAATCGGGCGATGCGCGAGCCTGAGCAGGCGCAGCCGCCGTTGAGCGACGTCGAGCGCGGGCTACTGGCGGGCGTGCTGATAGGGGAGGGCCACTTTGGCGGCGACGGCTCCTACCCGCAGATCACGCTGCGCATGCACGTACGCCACGAGTCGCTGTTCCGGTGGCTGGAGCGACGCTTTCCGCGCACGCGGCTGTACGGGCCCTACAGCCATGGCGGCCGCAACTACTACCAGTGGATGGCGCGTGGGCCTGCACTCGCCGAGGACGTCCTGCCGGTGGTGGAGGACGTGCTGAGCGATGAGATCGACAGCCACGTGACGGCACGGATCAAGCAGATGCGGGCCCGGTACGCGGATTTCTTCGCGCGCCATGAACGATGAGCCCGACGATGGCTCTCGCTGGCTCGACCTCGAGCTGAGCCAGAGCCAGGGTCAGCGGGAGCAGTTCGCTGTGCTCCTGCGCCTGCTGCGCACCGACCGCGGCGCCCCCACGAGCGCGCGCGCGGGAGAGCGAGCGGCGAGCGTGCATCTGGCGGATTCGCTCGCGGCGCTCGAGCTCGACGTGGTGCGCGGAGCGGGCCAGATCGCGGATGTCGGCGCGGGTGCGGGATTCCCCGGGCTCGCGTTGGCGGTGGCCTTGCCGAAGTGCGAGGTGCGGCTCGTCGAGAGCCGTCGCCGGGCGTGCGAGTTCCTGCGGCGCGCGTGCGCGGCGGCCCAGATTGAGAACGCGCGCGTCGTGTGCGCGCGCGCTGAGGCGTGGTCGGCGGGCATGGCCAACAACGATGCGGTGGTGGCGCGCGCGGTGGCCTCTCAGCCCGTAGTGCTCGAGTACGCGGCGCCGCTGCTGCGTGTGGGCGGCGCGCTCGTTGACTGGCGCGGCCGGCGGGCGCCCGCCGAGGAGCGCGCAGCGGACGTAGCGGCCGCCGAGCTCGGCATGCGCCGCGCGGAGCTGCGTCGGGTGCAGCCGTTCGAGGGCGCGCTCGAGCGTCACCTGCACACATTCGTGAAGATCCGCGCAACCCCCGGGCGCTTTCCGCGGCGGCCTGGGGTGGCGCGCAAGCGCCCGCTCGGCGCGTAGGTCAACACGGCGCCTCGAGCGCCGCGGCGACGGCTCGCACGGTGCACCAGCCGCGCGCCGAGGCGCACGCGGCGGGCCGTCTGACCGCGAGCGTCGCTAGCTTGCAGGCGATGGCCACGGTGTACGCGATCGCCAACCAGAAGGGCGGCGTGGGCAAGACGACGACTGCGGTGAACGTCGCCGCGTGCATCGCGGAGGCGGGGCGCAGGACGCTGCTCGTCGACGCCGACCCTCAGGCCAACGCGACCGTCGGCGTGGGTGTTGGGCGCACGCACGCTCCGGGGCTGTACGAAGTGCTGACCGGAGAGGTGCGGATCGGAGAGGCGCTGACGCGGGGCAGCGTGGACGGGTTGGCGCTGTTGCCCGCCGGTCCTGGGCTCGCCGGGGCGAACGTCGAGCTGCCGCGAATTGCCGGCTTCGAGCAGCGGCTGCGCGAGTGCCTGGCGCCTGTCAGGGAGGAGTTCGAGTACGTGCTGCTCGACTGCCCGCCGTCGCTGGGCCCGCTGACGGTGAGCGCGCTGGTGGCGGCCGACCGCGTGATCGTGCCGGTGCAGACTGAGTACTTTGCGCTTGAGGGGCTGGCGGCTCTGCTCGACTCCCTCGCGCTCATGAGCCGAGGGCTCAACCCGAGCCTTAGGGTTGCGGGAATGGTGCTCACGATGCATGACGCGCGGACGCGCCTGGCACGCGATGTGGAGCGCGAGGTCAGGGAGCACTTCCCGGACCTCGTCTTTACGACGGTGATCCCGCGCAACGTGCGCGTTGGAGAGGCGCCGAGCTACGGTCTGCCGGTGACCCACCACGATCCGCACAGCGCAGGGGCGGAGGCGTATTTCGAACTAGCGAAGGAGGTGGCGGCGCGTGGCTAGACCAATGCCCGGCATGGGAAGGGGCCTGGAGGCAATCCTGTCTGCATCGTCGGAGGGCGCGGAGGTGCCCGCGCAGCAGCTGCGCCAGCTGCCGGTCGCTCTCATGACGCCCAACCCGCGGCAGCCGCGACGCCGCTTCGAGCCCGACGCGCTGCAGTCGCTCGCGAGCTCGATCGAGGAGCAGGGCCTCCTGCAGCCGGTGCTCGTGCGTCCGCTGCCGGGCGGCTCATACGAGCTCATCGCCGGCGAGCGCCGCTGGCGCGCGGCCCAGCTCGCCGGCCTGGAGTCGATCCCGGCTCTGGTGCGCCCGCGCGAGGACGCCGCGACGCTAGAGCTTGCGCTGATCGAGAACATGGCTCGCGAGGACCTCAACCCGGTCGAGGAGGCCCGCGCGTGTGCGGTTTTGGTCGAGGAGCTCGCGCTCACGCGCGAGCAGGTGGGTCGGCGTGTGGGTCGCAGTCGCGTTGCGATCAGCAACCTCATCCGCCTGCTCGACCTCCCCGACGAGGTTCTCGAGCTGCTCGCGGCGGAGGCTCTGAGCGAGGGCCACGGGCGCGCGTTGCTGATCGCCGAAGACCACGCCGAACGCTCGAGGCTGGCGCGAGAGGCTGTGCGTGAGGGTTGGTCGGTGAGGGCGCTCGAAGCGCGCGCCAGAGACAGCAACGGCGAGGCGCCGAGAGCTCGCATCACGGTGCGCCGCGCGCGGGACGCTCACCCCGACCTGGTGCAGGCCGCCGAGGAGATCGGCGCGACGCTCGAGGCTGCGCTCGGGGCCGAGGTGCGCGTGACGCCCAGGCGCGAGGGGGGCTTTCGCGCGGAGCTCACGTTCCACAGCGCCGACGAAGCGGCGGATCTCGCGCGGCGCGTGCGCCCGCGCGCGGTGGCGTAACGCGTTTTCCTGCGGCGCGTCAGGCGGCGTACTCGCCACTGCGCACGTGCGTCGCCTGCGCTGGCCGGCTGCGCGCATCGTGAGGATCCGGTGAAGGCGCGGTTAGGGGGGCGGCGCGCGGGTAATGCCGCTACGTGATTCGCCTCAAGAGGGAGAGGCCGTCTGGAGGGTGCGTGGCTGTGCGGAGGACGATGCCGCTGGTGTTCGCGGCCCTCGTCTGCGGGCTCGCGAATCCGGCTGGCGCGCGTGCGGAACTGGAAGGGATTCACAAGATCCAGCACGTGGTCGTGATCATGCAGGAGAACCGCACGTTCGACACGTACTTCGGCACCTACCCTGGCGCCAACGGCATCCCGCACGGCGTGTGCGTGCCCGACCCCGGAAACGGAGGCTGCGTGAGGCCGTTCTTCAACCCCGAAGAGCGGAACGCAGGCGGCCCGCACGGCAACGTGGCGTCGATCGAAGACGTCGATGAAGGCAAGATGGACGGCTTCGTCAGGTTGGCCGAGTCGAGGTTCGGCTGCACGGAAACAGGAGGTTGCGGCAAATTCCAAAACATCCCATTGGCCGGCATCGACGTGATGGGCTATCACGACGCGCGCCAGATTCCCAACTACTGGAAGTACGCCGAAGAATTCGTGCTCCAGGACGCGATGTTCGAGCCGGTGGACACATGGAGCCTCACGCAGCACCTGTTCTTCGTCTCGGGCTGGTCGGCGGTCTGCCCCAAGGGCGATAACAACCCGCTGGACTGCGTGAACACGCTGAAGCCGATCCAGCCCGCGGACAACTGGGCAAAGCCGATCGAACAGCCTCCACGCGCGACATATGCGTGGACCGACATCACCTACCTGCTAGCGCGCGCGGGCGTTAGCTGGCGCTACTACATGCACGAAGGCGCCGAGCCCGACTGCGAGGACGACGAAGCCGTCTCCTGCGAACACGTCAAACTGAACGCCAAGACGCCAGGCATCTGGAACCCGCTCGCCGACTTCGTCGACGTGCGCCAGGACCGCCAGCTGGGAGACATCCAGCCGCTGCCCAAACTCTACAAAGCGCTCGCCGCAGAATCCGCGTGCGGCTTACCGAACGTCTCCTGGATCGCGCCCAGCCAGGAAGTCTCTGATCACCCGCCCGCCCCGATCTGGAAGGGTCAGGCCTACGTGACGACGCTCGTCAACTCGATCATGCGCAGCCCGTGCTGGAAGAGCTCGGCGATCTTCGTCTCCTGGGATGACTGGGGAGGCTTCTACGACCACGTCGTGCCGCCGTCGGTGGACGAAAACGGATACGGCATACGCGTGCCTGGCCTCGTGATCAGCCCGTACGCCAAGCGCGGCTACATCGACAATCAGCAGCTCAGCCACGACGCGTACCTGAAGTTCATCGAGGACGACTTCCTTGCCGGCCAGCGCCTCGACCCGAGCACCGACGGCCGGCCCGATCCGCGGCCGGACGTGCGCGAACGCATGCTCGGCGCCGCCGATCTGGCCCACGACTTCAACTTCAAACAGACTCCGCGCCAGCCGCTGCTGCTGCCGGCCAAGCCGGCGCCTGGGCCGGCCTCGGAAACGCCCTGAAGCGCTCGTGCAGCAGGACGCGCGTCTTGTTGCCTCGGGGCCGACAGGACGCCCGCGCCCGCCGAGGACCGCGGCGGCGCGCTCAGCCGAGCGCGCTGATGCGCGTGAGCAGGAGCTCGAGCGTGCGCTCTGCGTCGATGCCGGTAGCGACGTGGCAGCTCGGCCGCCAGCCCGCGCTGCCCCACACGTCGACGTAGGTGCGCCCGCGCGAGAGCTCGGGGCCGGTGTCGATGCGCACGCCGCAGCGCTTGGTCTCGAGCAGCGTTGCGTCAACCGCGTGAGCGAGCGCGACGGCGTCGTGCACGGGAGCCCCATCCCAGCCGTAGCGCGCGCGGTGAAAGCGCGAGTAGAAGCCGTGCAGGTCTGCCACCAGCCGGCCGGCTGCGCCGCTGGCGGCGAGCCGCTTCGCGTGCGCGGCGGTCATCAGCGCGCGGTGGGTCACGTCGAGGCCGACCATCGTCAGGTCGATCCCGCTGGAGAACACGCGCCGCGCCGCCTCGGGGTCGGCCCAGATGTTGAACTCGGCGGCCGGGGTCACGTTCCCTTCGCCGATCGCGCCGCCCATGAGCACGATCCGCTCGAGCGCGCGTGCAGGCTCGGGGTGGCGTGCGAGAAAGAGCGCCACGTTCGTGAGCGGCCCGGTGGCCACGAGCGTCACGGGCGCCGAGCTGCCCGCCACCACGCTCGCCATCCAGTCGATCGCGTGCTCGCCCGAGGGTCCGCGCGTGGGCGCCGGCAGGTCCGGGCCGTCGAGCCCGCTCTCACCGTGGACGTCTGGCGCGACCGCGGACTCGCGCATGAGCGGGCGCAGCGCGCCGGCGGCAACAGGGAGATCGGCCCGGCCCACGTGGTCGAGCACGCGGATGGCGTTTGCGGTCGTCTTCTCGAGCGTCTGGTTACCGCACACCGTGGTGACGCCGAGCAGCTCGATCTCGGGACTTGCGAGCGCGAGCAGGATCGCGATCGCGTCGTCGTGTCCGGGGTCGCAGTCGAGGATGACGGGAGCCGCGCTCACGCGGCAAGCACCCCGTCGACCTCGGCCGCGGTCGGAAGCGACGGCTGGGCTCCGGGCCGGGACGCTGCGAGCGCACCGGCGGCGCAGGCGCGCTCGAGCGCGGGCCCGCGTTCGCGCCCCTCGAGCAGCGACACGACGAGCGCGGCGCAGAAGGCGTCGCCGGCCGCCGTGCCGTCCACAGCGCGCACTCGCGGCGGCTTCGCCCGCGCCACCTCTCGAGCGCCTTCGAGCAGCACAGCGCCTTGCTCGCCGAGCGTCAGCGCGAGGAGACCCGTATAGGGGCCAACCGCCTCGTACTCGTGGCGGTTCACGACCAGCAGGTCGGGTCTCAGCTGCAGCGGGCCAGTGGCCGGCGCCGCGTTCAGGCAGAAGAAGCGCGCGCTGGCAGCAGCCGCGGCGATCGCCTCGGGCGGGATCTCCATCTGCGCTATGACCGCGTCGGCATCGCCGATCTCGACGTCCGCGTGCGCGAGGCGCGCGTTGGCCCCGGGAGCGACCACGATCACGTTCTCGCCGTCGCCGCCCACGAGGATCAGAGCGACACCGCTCTCGCCGTCGTCGTGCACGACGCCGCTGGTGTCTACGCCGTCCTGCTCCAGCGAGCGCAGCACGAGCTCGTCGCGGCCGATACGCCCCACGAAGCTAGCGCGCGCGCCCAGCCGTGCGGCCGCGACGGCCTGATTAGCGCCCTTGCCCCCGGGCACGCGTTCGTAGGCGGCGTCGGAGATCGTCTCGCCGGGCCGCGGAAGCCGGGCGCAGCGCGCCACATGGTCGATGTTCGCGGAGCCGACCACCGTGATCTTGGGCGCGGAGCGCACGCGGCAATGCTACGTGCTGCGCAGGCCCCGAAAGCGCGTCGCCCGCGCTCGCGCGGGCGCGGGTCAAGCTTCGGGCGTGCCCAGTTTGGCGAGCCACCGCAGCGCTAGGACTGGCAGGCTGCTCCCGTCAGGGACGCAGGAGGAGGCGCCGACCGCCGGAGACGCCGTGAGTCGTCCGTCGCTACGATGGCCACTGGTCACGGAAAGGGCGATTAGCTCAGTCGGTTAGAGCGCTTCTCTGATAAGGAAGAGGTCCCTGGTTCGAGTCCAGGATCGCCCATGAGCGGGCAGCCCCCCCCCAGTTGCCTGGTGAGGGACCATCGGCCTGCACGTACTCGATCTCGGGATGCGCCCACTCGACCGAGCCGAAGTCGCCGCGTTCCCAGGCCGCGTGGATCGAGCGCACGAGGTCCAGGTTCTCCGACATCGCCTACTCCTTGAGGCCGAGGTCGCCGAGCGCATGATCGCGTACCGAGTAGAGAGCGAGCCTCGTCACCTTGCCGCCGCGAACGTGGAGCAGAGCTGCTCCGCTCGTCTGAACCTGTCCCAGGTCCAGTCCGCTCGTCTTGCCGCGCCCGCTGAGATGGGGGAGGACCTCGAAGGTCTCTTCCCACCAGCTTCGGATACTCACATGGCCGTGGTAAGGCTCGCCCCCCCTGGACCCAAACCTCATACGGGGTGAACTCTCCCTTGGGGTCCATCACCGCCAGGTAGGCATCGAGGTCGCGTCGGTTGAAGGCTTCGATTGCTCGGTATGTGAGTTCCACGTTCTGCTCAGAAATACGCGCTCATCTCCCTGGGATCACCCGCCAAGTCTGGCCCATTTCATTCGTCGCGGGTGACGACCAGTTGGTCGTCATGAGCTCTCCTGCGACACTGCCTACTCCTTGAGGCCGAGGTCGGCGAGGGCGTGGTCGCGGTCCCAGTAGCGCACGACTTCAGCTCGCCGAAGAAGCTCGTCTCATATGTCGGTTTGGACCCGCGGGTGCGCCAGTCCGGTGAGGGACCGGCGCGTCGCGGGCACATCTCAAAGCAGGGCTCATCCGAAGCGCGTCACATGCTGTGCGAGGCCGCTTGGGTCGCAGTCAGAGGACCCCCGGCCCGTGGCGCGCCTTCTATGAGCGCGTGCGCGCCCGCCGGGGAGCACAGGTCGCGCTCGTCGCCACCGCGAGGAAGCTCGGCGTGCTGTTCTGGCATTTGCTCACGCGTGAACAGGACTACGCCTTCGGGCGGCCGTCGCTGACGCGCCGCAAGCTGCGCGCGCTCGAGCTAAAGACAGAGCAAGGCTGGCGGCGCGGGCGCTACTCGGGCCCATGCGTGCACGAGACCAAGAAGGATCGCGACCAGGAGGCGGAGTTCGCCGAGCAGATGGAGACGGCCTACCGCCGGCTCGTCGCCGACTGGCAGCCCAAACCGCCGAGAGCGGTGCGGGCGCGACACGGGGACGCGCATCTCAAAAGCCGCTAAACGGCAAGCAGCGCGGCAGAGCCTCAGTCCCGAACCCTGCGCTTTAGCTCGTCGTCGCCCGCACCAGCAACGACTCTCTCACAAAGGAGAAATTTCTTCTAGACCCCCTTGATTTTCATCCGTCTAGACCCCTTGATTTTCATCCGTCCTCGAGCCCCACGGCTTTGAGGGCTTCTTGGTGGCTGAAGTAGTCGACGGATCGGATGATCTTCCCGCCGCGAATCGTGACCACCATGCCAAGGGGCGACTCGGTCGCGATCCCACTGGCCGGGCCGCGCCACCCGAACCGGCCAAGCAGCAGAACGCGGTCGTCCCCAAGATCGCGAAGTTCTTGCGCCTCGACCTCGAAGTCCTCGAACTGACTTCGATAGCCGTCCCAGAGTCGGCGCATCCCGTCGTGACCTCGATAGAAGCTCTCGGTCCCCTCGACCAGCCGCTCCAAGCCGGTGTGCCACTCGATGGCGGGGTCGAGGGTCGCCAGCCACGAGTCGTAGTCGTCGCGCTGCCAAGCCTCCAAGCCCCGTCGAAGAAGCTCTACGTTCTGCTCAGAAATACGCGCTCATCTCCCTGGGATCACCCGCCAAGTCTGGCCCATTTCATTCGTCGCGGGTGACGACCAGTTGGTCGTCATGAGCTCTCCTGCGACATCGCCTACTCCCGCAGTCCCACGGCTTTGAGGGCTTCAGTGTGCTCGGAGAAGTAGTCCACCCTGGCGATCTGGCTGTTTCGAATGGTGAAGATCAACGTGTAACTCGCAAGGGTCTCGATGCTGCTGCCCCTGCCCATGCCGCCAAAGTCGCCTCGCTGCAGCACTCGGTCCGGCTCAATGGCGCGGGTCTCGTGAACCACCCAGCGAGGGACTGCCCAAGGCGCCCTGATCCCTTCTACCCAGCGCCTGAACTGCTCGTGGCCGTACAGCGGCTCGGACTCAAGAAAGCTGGCGTCGGGGAACGCCTCGATGCTAAGCGCATAGAACTCCATCATCCCGTCGATATCGCCAGCGATGTAGGCGTCGGTCGCCGCTTGGACGATCTCCACATTCTGCTCAGAAATACGCGCTCATCTCCCTGGGATCACCCGCCAAGTCTGGCCCATTTCATTCGTCGCGGGTGACGACCAGTTGGTCGTCATGAGCTCTCCTGCGACACCGCCTACTCCTCCTCGTCACGTTGCCGTTGTGGATCTCAAACAAGGGTCCGGCCCGTCGGCGATCACCCATTCGATCTCGGGATGCGCCCAATCGGCCTCGCTGTAGTCACCGCACCCGATGGCCGCGTAGATCGAGCGCACGAGGTCGAGGTTCGCCGACATCGCCTACCCCTCCAGCCCCACGGCTGTGAGGGCTTGGTCCCAGCTTGCATAGCTGCGTATCTGCTGCTCACCGTTCTCGAAGGTGATGACGTGAGCCCATTTGATGGCCACCGGTACGCCACTGGACTGGCCACTCGCCTGCATCGTGAGAAGCGCGAGAACCGTCTCGCCCAGGTCCTCGATCCGCTCAATGACGATGTGCAGGCCCCGCTCATCCCAGGCACCCCTCAATGCGTCCCACAGTTCCACAGCGCCCTCGCGTCCCCGGTAGACAGGGGCAAGGCCAGGGAACGCACCGCCGGTGACCAGCTCCCACCCGGGCTCTTCGCCCGTCCTTTCGAGCCATTCGTCGAGCTCCCCGCGATTCCAGGCCTCAACGCCTCGGACGTACCGCTCAACGTTCTGCTCAGAAATACGCGCTCATCTCCCTGGGATCACCCGCCAAGTCTGGCCCATTTCATCCGTCGCGGGTGTCGACCGAACGGTCGTCATGACCTCTCCTGCGACACGGCCTACTCCGCCAGGCCCACGGCTTTGAGGGCTTCCTCGCGGTTCAGGTGGAACTCGATGCGGGCAATCTTGCCCTCACGCAAGCTCCATACCGAAGCGCCAATGTTCTCGACCTCCGAGTCGCTTCCGCGAAGGCGGCCATGGTCACGGACGAGAACGAGGACACGGTCGTCGCCGGCGTCTGTGAAGTCCTCGACCTGGGTCCAGTACGTCTCCCACGGGTGAAGCCAATCGCACCACGCAGCGATGAGGCCTTCGATCCCGTGACCGCCCATGGTAAGACCCCTGCGGCCCCTCAGGTCGCCTCCGACGACCTCGAAATCTGCGGTCAGCAGCGAAGCCAACCGCTCGAAGCGCCCCGAGTCTGCGTCCTGACGGAAAAGGCTCGCCAGATTGGTCCCGGAGGGCGGGTGAACGGACTTGACAAGCTCCACGTTCGCCTGCGACATCGTCTACTCCTTGAGGCCGAGATCGGCGAGTGCGCGGTCGCGGTCCCAGTAGGCGACCATCCTCGTCACCACTTTGTCGCGAACGTAGTACACGGACGCTCCGCGCGTCTGCATCTGATCGAGCTCCAGCCCGCTGCGCTTGCCGCGCCCTGTAAACCGGTGGAGGACGAGCACGCGCTCGGCGTCGAGCTCGCGGTACTCGTCCGCCTCGACACGGTAACCCTTCCAGGCGCCTAGCCATCCCCGCCAGCCCTCAGCCATCCCCGCCAGCCCGGTCCAGCGGCCGGGTGCGGGCCCGTCGACATGCACGTACTCGATCTCGGGATGCGCCCACCCCGCCGTCTTGAAGTCGCCGCGTCCCCAGTCGGCGTAGATCGAGCGCACGAGGTCGAGGTTCGCCGACACCGCCTACTCCTGGGATGACAATTGCGTTGAGGCCCAAGCCGGGCATCCGACGTAACCCATAGCGTCGCGCCACCGGGACAGGGGCTCTCGGGAGAACGCAGGATGGGCAGGCCGTGCATAGCGGATGGGCTGCGAGCCCGACCTACTCTGTGGCCGCCCCTGCGACTTGCCCGGTTGTGCTGAGAGCACGAATCCGTCGCTGTCGTTTTGCCCGCCTCCTCTCCCACCTATAGACATCTATGAGGAGGCTACATGCGATTCATTGCGCTGGATGTGCACCGCGACTTCTGCGAGGTCGCGATCAAAGATAAGTCCGGGCTGCGGCTCGCGGGCCGTGTGAAGAGCTCGGTCTCCGAGCTCGAGCTATTTCGCGCAGAGTCTCGCGCCCGACGACGAGGTCGCGCTGGAGGCGACCGGAGCGGCGCTGGCGATCGCTCGGATTCTCGAAGGCCACGTCGCACGCGTCCTGGTCGCCAACACGCGCAAGCTCTCAGCGATCGCCGAGTCCAAGGTCAAGACCGACAAGGTCGACGCTAAGACGCTGTGTGAGTTCGCGGTCGACGACCGGCACGCTCGCTCACCAGTTCCTTGCAGAAGTCAGGGCAGGCAGGCCGACCGTGATAGGAGCGCACACCACGATCCCAAAACCGCCACTGCGAGCGCGCGGCGGATATGCCGCGTCGGTGGGAGCGTCGTGCGACCAGCATAGGCTGGTCTCATCGCGGTAAAGCTCGCAAATAGCGGCATGGCGCCACACCGTGGCCAGCAGCGTGCTGTAGTGCAAGTACTTAAGAGGGGCTCGCTCACGCGC